>Ga0307503_10000004_pt1 | contig 427603 bp, 404 predicted proteins | sample 17_S_MG_FD_194514 | JGI IMG/M metagenome (GOLD analysis project Ga0307503, IMG submission 194514) | Soil microbial communities from Populus trichocarpa stands in riparian zone in the Pacific Northwest, United States - 17_S | ecosystem: Environmental > Terrestrial > Soil > Riparian zone >... | reverse complement strand
TGGTCCGGGTCGTCTTCAGGGCTATGCAACCGCCGGCAGAGCCGGCGGTTTCTCCCTCTTCATCTTGATTGGGAGACCCCCGAAACACCGTTGGTTCTCAGAGGTGTTCTTGACATAGGAGCGACCCCAGACAGCTGTCTTCATTTCGTGCCTGAGCCGAGGATACGCCGCTTGATCTTCGGTCGGGCACCCCACCGCCGATGTTGGCGCGGCTTCGCCGCGCGGTCGGCTTGTGGGGATGCCCTCCGCAAAGTGGCTTTCGAGGGGCTGCGGGTGGGCGCTGCGGGCTTTGTCGTCGCCGAGACGAGGGGTAGTCTCGGCGCTGTAAGCGAGTCGCGGTCTCGGAGGGCGAGATAGTGGTCTCGAACCACTGGCCGAAATTTGGCTCTGTAGCGCGGTCCGGAATGGGCGTTACTGGGCTCGAACCAGTGACCTCCAGCTTGTCGAGCTGGCGCTCTCCCAACTGAGCTAAACGCCCGGGGCGCCTGAATCTAGCAGCGGAAAAGCGTGGCCGGCACGCTCGTCCAGGCACGGTTAAGGAATCCGCTGCAAGTGCCGATGCAGGGGATGCAACTTTTGTCGCGGGTCGGTGTTCTTATGAGCGTCGCGCAAGCTGCGGCTAATAGAACTTCAAAGCTCGAGGACCGACGAGCCAGCGACTTCGAACTCTCTGGTGGTACGTCCTTCGGAAACAAGGGGCCCCCTAACCGGGGCCCTTTTCCGTTCTCCTCCGCCCCTGAGCAACATAGGGTTCTCGAAGGATGAACGACCCCACACCTCAGATCGACCACTACTGGATGCGGTTGGTGCTGCCGATGGTGGCCTTTTCGATCTTGGCCTGCGAATTGATCGTGCAGCCAGAGAGCACCAAAGGTCCGTTACTGCTGATGGGAGCGGGAGCCCTCGGAATGGGCGCCGCGCTCCTGCTGAGCATGGCCATCGTCGCTGTGGGAGGCCACCTCGATCACGGTGGTGGCGCCAAAGCCGAGCAGGACGGTAATGACAAGAACAGAGAGCGCCGTTCTCGTCCTTGACCGCTTCGTCTTGACGATGTCTTTCAATTCCGGGTCCTCCTCGATCGCCTCCAGAGGACTCCAGGCAAGGGAAAGAGTGGCCAGCGCGGCGCACCCGAGCAGGACGAGACCCGTTGCCCCAAGGGCATAGCTGGCCCCCTCAACCAGCCTGCCAGTGGCGATAAGCGCCGCGGACGCCAGGCAACCCGCGAGAGAAGCGGCCACTACGACCCCGGCAACGGAATCGAGTCGGCGCAGCTCGTCACGCTCGTCCCACAGCGGTTGGCCCTTGGCCGTCGATGACTTCTCCTCGCTCATGCCGGTCTCAACGGTTGAACCGATCCGGCACGGTCGCAGCCCCGACCTCGGGGGTGCTGACGGGACCGCCGGTTGACCCCAAGACCTTGACCGCCGGGCAGTTGAGCATCACCGCGATTCCATCGCTTGCTTCCGACTTCCCCCACTCGATGACGGACGCCCTGATTTGGAGACGGTCGCCCTTTTTCAGTCGAGGCTGGGCCGTACTTCTCGTGGTCGTGCACCAACCGCCCTGCTCGCCTGGCTTCTGGCCGACGGCATAGACCTGGCGAATCGCCTGCCGATTGCTTCCCTTGGCCTGGAAGCGGTCCTGGGTCACGGGACGCGAGGTGATGACGGTCCGCAGCGTGACGATCTTCGAGGATTCCACCCGCGTGTCTTCCAGCTGGTGGAGGGTCTTGGCCAGACCCGGCGGCCCTGAGCGAAACCCATGCAGCGCCTGCGGATCGAGCAGAGACCACTCCTCGCCCTGTTCCTCGAACGCGTCCGGCGCCGGGCGCATCGACGACTCCTGCCAGTCCGCGGGGCTGGTGTGAATTTCCCGTTCAGCCAGGGCTTCGGCCTTTTCCCGTCCCAGTGCCACGTCCGGGGGCCGGAGGTATAGAGCCCCCGTTCCTGCCGCTGCCGCTTCCGGCTCAGTCAGTTCGAGTTCGATGGGTTCCCAGTAGCGAATGCGACGCTCCACCGAGAGATGGCATTCGAACTCGACCTTGTCAGCCGAACCGAGCTCGGCGAGCGAAATCCGAGCCTGCGAGCCGTGCGCGTATCCGTCCGTCGTCTCCTCTGCCGTGCTGGCATGGCACTCGCCGAGAGAGGTGGTCTCCGGTCCGGTCACAACCACGGCTGAACCAGCCAACCGGTCGCTGGATGGATCGACGGTCGCGCCGAATGACAGGTCCGTGCCCACGGTCGGAGCCGCGGTATCGGTCTCGATCACCGCCGGACTGGTTTCCTGGAACGAAGCCTTGACGCCAAGCGCCGCCGGACCGTGGATCACCGGGCCGATGGCGAGGAAGAGCATGGTCGCTGAAACCACGAGCAACACCACCATGGCCACCGACCTTTCCGGAAAATTACTGAGCGACCAGAGCGACCTCAGCGCCCGCCAAGCTGCGCTCAAGCAGTCCCTGACCGCGCACTTGACGCGCGAGCTCCTGACCAGCTCCACCACGGCCAAGATCACCAGGACCGCAAAGGAGATGCCGATGAGGACGGCGACCCAGCCAGGCAGGGCCGCCAACGGCGCGCTCATCAGTACTCCCCTTTCGGTATCTGCCAAGCCAGGGAACCGGGGGCCGCGAAACAGAAACGGGGTTCATATGAAGAACTACGTGGGGTCATCGACTCTCTTTCTTGCGCACGCGAACGCACGGCAGCTGACGCCTCCAGGAAGGACGGCGCCGCAGAGAGCGACCCCTAGCTAACCACGAACACCACAGCTAGGTACAGCGTCAAGCTCTGACGGACTTCCGGCTCTCCTAGACAGGACAGAAGGCGGGGATGTATGCGGTTATGCGGTTGCTGTCTTTGTGTGAATCACCATTCGTTTGTTCCTTTCTGAGCAGCGAAACTGGGCTGTTGTTTTCGATGGGCTGCGCTTGCCTGGAGCCCACGTAGCAGCTAACTGCCGAGGCAGTGTCGATTTCTGGACAGCCTGGGATTTCCGCGAATTCCAGATAGCTGTCGGAGTGGTGATGGCTCTCTCCAACCGCGACGAACAACGCCGCGACCCAGAGACCTAGCCACGCGCTTATGCGCTTGGTCATTGACTTTCTCCTTTGGTGATTGCTTTGGTTGTCAGCCCGACAAATCCGGGCTTCGTGATGAAGGTCGTGAGTTGGCTCCAGCGGCTCGACGAATTCGAGCGGGCCAACTCGGGCCGCATGGGCCTCAGAGAAAAAATCGGATGCGACGGCTTGGGTAGCCATGATTCCTCCGATGGGGCTGGCAGCTCCCGCGCCTCCGCCCCCTTTAGCTGTTTCCCTGTGCGCCAGCCTTACATGCGTCAGCCTTACTGGCTGGCTGGCCAGCATTGTAGTGGGATCAGTGCATGCCTCGTCTGGGTACGCCAGAATTTCTCAAGATCTTCACAAAGGCGCTCAGACGTGATCTGAGGGCAGGTGCCAGCGGCGCGGTGAGATCAGCTCGTCGGACTCCGGCGGTCCCCAGGAGCCGGGCACGTAGACGTGCACGGGCGGCGGCTCCTCGAGGACCGGCTGGGAGATCTCCCAGAGGCGCTCGATCGCCTCGGAGCCGGTGAAGAGGGTGCGGTCGCCGACCATGACGTCGTGGATCAGCCGCTCGTAGGCGTCGAGTGCGCCCTCGGCGTTGTTGAAGGTGTCGGCGTAGCTGAACCTCATGTGCGCCTCGCCCAAGCGCAGGGTCGGGCCGGGGACCTTGGCGAGGAAGGAGGCGGAGATGCTGCCGGGGTCGCCGAGCTCGAAGCTGAGGTGGTCGTGGCCGAAGGACTCGGCGATCTGGTCGCAGTCGAGCGGGAACATGCGGCGCGGCGGCTGCTTGAAGGCGATCGTCAGCAGGTGGCGGCTCTTCGCCATGCGCTTGCCGGAGCGCAGGTAGAAGGGCACCCCCTCCCAGCGCCAGTTGTCGACGAAGGCGCGCAGCGCGACCAGGGTCTCGGTCTCTGAGTCCGGGGCGACGCCCTCCTCCTCGCGGTAGCCGGCGTACTGGCCGCGGACGACGTCGGCCGCAGACAGCGGCGGCATCGAGTCGAAGACCTTCTCCCGCTCCAGCCCCAGCGCCCTCGGCTGCAGCGAGGTCGGCGGCTCCATCGCGACGAAGCCGAGCACCTGGAAGAGGTGGGTGACGACCATGTCGCGGAAGGCGCCGGTCTGCTCGTAGAAGCTGCCGCGCATCTCGATCGAGAGCGTCTCCGGGATGTCGATCTGGACGTGGTCGATGTGGTTGCGGTTCCAGACCGGCTCGAACATGCCGTTGGCGAAGCGCATCGCCAGCAGGTTCTGCACCGCCTCGCGGCCGATGTAGTGGTCGATCCGGTAGATGCAGCGCTCCATGAAGACCTCGTGCAGGAGCGCGTTGAGCTCGCGGGCGGAGGCGAGGTCGGTGCCGAAGGGCTTCTCGACGATCACCCGGGCGCCCTCGCCGATCCCGAGCGCGCCGATCTGCTCGATCGCGCCGGCCGCGGCACGCGGCGGCAGCGAGAGGTAGATGAGGACGCGCGGATCGGTGCCGATCTCCTCGCGAGCGCGGGCGACGGCCTCGGCCAGCGGCTCGAACCCGTCGCCGACGCCGACGAACTGGAGCGAGTCGGAGAACCGCTCCCAGGCCTCGGGGTCGGGCGAGTGCCGCTGCGAACCCTCGACGGCGTCGCGGGCGAGCTGCCGAAACTCATCCGTCTCCAACGGGCTGCGGGCGACGCCGATCACCTTGAACCGCCGCGGCATCAGGCCGACCCGGGTGAGGTGGAAGATCCCCGGCAGCAGCTTGCGCTTGGCCAGGTCGCCGGTCGCCCCGAAGAGGACGACGACCTGGTCCTCGGGGACCTGGGCGGCGGAGTCCTGCGAGACCGCGGTTTCGGTGACCGTGCTCACCCCTTCAGGCTGACAGATGCGCGGCATATGCTGGCCGCGATGGCGAACGGCGAGACGCGAAACGGTGTGCGCTTCGACTCGGCCCGGCTGGACCCGGTCGAGCGGCGCTTCTGGCGCGAGTGCTGGGAAGCGGTGCCGGCCGAGGTCGCGGCCGAGCAGGGAATCGAGCGGCGGGACTTCGGCCCGGTGCAGGTGACGATCGCCGGCTCGCTCGCCGACGTGCCGATGCTGAACCTCGTGCTCGGCGCGACCGAGCCGGGCGCGGTCGAGGGCGGCTACCTGGCGGCGGCGACCACCTGGGCGCGGGAGCGCGGCGCCAGCCCCTACGTGCCGGTGGCGCCGGACACGCCGGGGACCGTGGACGCCGAAAGGTGGCTGGAGAGCAACGGCTTCGGCAGCGGCTATGCCTGGATGAAGTTCGTCCGCAACGGCCATCCGCCGCTCTTCCGCGAGCCCCGTGGCGTCGAGGTGGTCGAGCTCGAGGCCGGCTCGGAGGAGCCGTTCGGGACGATCGCCGCGGTCGGGTTCGGGCTGCCGGCCTGGGCCGCCGCCTTCTTCGCCGCCCTGCCCGGTCGCGAGGGCTGGCGCTGCTACCTGGCCCGGGTCGACGGCGAGCCCCAGGCCTGCGCGGCGATGCTGATCGAGGGCGAGGTGGCCGAGTTCGGGATCGCCGCGACCCTGGAACCGGCGCGCGGCTGCGGCTGCCAGCTGGCGCTGCTGCGCCGGCGCATCCTCGACGCCGGCGAGGACGGCTGCCGCACCCTCTTCGTCGAGACCGGCGAGCGGGTGCCGGGCCGACCCTCCGGCAGCTACCGCAACCTGCTCCGGGCCGGGTTCGAGGAGGCCTACCTGCGGCCCAACTGGCAGCGCCCGCCCGGCTGAGCGGGCGCTGGGCAGGCTAGGGCGTGGCCGTCAGGTCGACGTCGAATTCACACCCGTTCGGGTTGCTGACGTCGATCCGCCAGCCCTGGCGGAATTTGGAGGTGCCGCCGCCGAACACTTTGTACCGCTGCATGTCGACCAGCTCGACGACCGAACCGGGCGTGGTCTGGACCGTCAATTTGCCGGCGGTGATCGTGTTGCCGCTGACGATCGGCCGCTCCGGCACGTGCAGCTGGAAGAAGGTGCGAACGCCGGTTCCGACTCTGCAGGTGTCGTGGACGTGCACGTGGTTGCCCTGGTATTCGAGCTCGCGTTTCCATTCTTTGACGTCAGCGGAATTCCTGGAGTAGGCGTCGGTGAGGTTCGCTTTGACCTTCACCGTGCCGTCGGGCAGCGTTTCAGGAGCCATCGAGGAGGTGCTCCCAACGCTCTGCTCGATGACGTCCGCGCCAAGGCCGGTCGCGCCCTTCTCGAAGCGGAGGACGTTGCTCGCCTCGACGCCTATTTCGCCGTTGAACCCGTTGCCCTCGAGCCCGCTGAACGAGAAGATGTTGGGCGTCACCGTCAACCAGTCGTTGCGGAAGAAGGTGAAGTTGCCCTGGTCTTTGTGGGCGTGTTCCTCGTCGTAGATCCCGGCGGTGAAGTTGAGCCAGGACGCGTCGGTCTCCCAGGAGCTGCGGGCGAAGAACTGACCGACGCCGGTCGCGTGGTAGGTGAGGTCGGTCGGTGCCGCTTCGGTGTCGGTCGGCTTGTAGAGCCCGAAGCGGCGGGTGAAGGTATGGACCAGCGAGTTCGGGACCGAGTTGTGGTTGAGCCACCAGATGCCGCGGCGGGCCTGCGGCGTGCCGGCGGCCAGCATCACCGCCTCGAGGATCAGGTTCTCGTGGTAATCGAAGAGGTTCGGCATCGATTCCCGCGAGAGGTCGCCGATCGGCGCGAAACGGTGGCGAGTGGGGACGGTGGCGTGCAGCCAGTAGTCGATCGAGTCCCGCGCCAGGGTCTTCAGGGCCGGGATCGCGTCGCCGGTCGAGTCGTTCCAGACAATCGTGCTGGCGAAGAGGTTCTTGAAGGCGGTCCCGTAGCCGGTGCCCTCGCGGCTGCCGCCGCCGGGCAGGGCCGCGTAGTAGTCCTCGAGGATCGGGAACTTGATCTTCTGCAGGAAATCGATCCAGGCCGAGTTCTGGGTTGCCAGCCCCCAGAGCTCGGTCGCCTGCATGAAGGAGAAGTGGTAGTTGTTGCCCGGGTTGTTGATCGACCAGGCGCTCCAGGGGAAGCGCTCGCCGCCCCAGGTCGCGGTCTCCGGGCTCCAGAGGTTGGAGAGGGCCTGGTCGCCAAAGGCTTTCCAGCGCGTTTTCTGGCTCTCGGTGAGGCGCGAGAAGCCGTAGTCGTAGGTGAGCCCGATCTCCTCCAGCTGCGGGCCGATCTCGAGGTAGTTGTCCCCTGAGATCTCGGGTTTTCCGCCCGCCGCGATGCTCTCTTCGGCCTCTCGGACGATCTGGTCCGCGACCGTGATCGCGCGGTCGAGATAGGTGACGTTGTTGGTGCGGGTGAAAAGGATCACGGCCTCGGCCGGGTTGATGTTCCCGCTGGCCATGCCGGCGTCCACGGACTGTTTGAACTTGACGAAGACTTCGGAGTTCGTCGGCATGGCCTGGAAGCTGGCGAGCGAGATCAGCGGGCGCTGGGCCGGGAACGCGATCGCTTTCGGCACGTAGGCGCGGTCGGGTTTGACCGGCGGCTGACGGTTGAAGTCGCAGGGTGAGTCGGGGTTCGGGGGCCCGTTCGCGTCCGGCTCATCTTTGGGCTTGCAGGCGGGTCCACCACCACCGCCGCCGCCTCCCCCACCGCCGCCACCGCCGCGCGGGCCGTCGCTGTTGGTGAGCTGTTCGACGAAGGCGTGGACGTTGTCGAGGGTGACGTCGACCACCTTCTGTTCGTTGCCGGAGAACTGGAAGATCACGCGAGCGATGCGGCGGTCGTTGGCGTTCTTGACGATTTTCAGATCGACGACTGCGTGGTTCGCGACCGGGAAGGTCTGGCAGACGCGCTCGCGGTCTGGGCTGTCCTCGTAGTAGACCGTCGCGCAGGCTTTGAGCGGGGAATCGGCCGAGTCGACCCGCAGGTCGGCTTCGATAGTGACCTTTTTGCCCACTGGCCCTTCGGCGAAGCCGTAGTCGTGGCCGCAGCCGACGGTGCCGAACGGCTGCACCTTGACGGCGACGCTGGCGGCACCGTCGATCGGGTTGGTCGTGGTCCGGCTGGCTTTGCCCTCGGCCGCCTCGGTCGCACCTTCCCTCGAGAAGCAGATGCTCTTTTCCGCGTCCTCGAAGTCGATGTTGTCCATCAGGTCGACGATCTCGAGCTCGGGCTCCGGCGGGGGGTCGAGCGGCCCGGCACCGGGATCGGTCGGATCCACGGGTCCCGGATCGGTCGGGCCGGGATCGGTCGGGCCCGGGTCGGTAGGACCGGGGTCAGTGGGGCCGGGGTCCTGCGGACCCGGGGTGCTCGGTTTCGCGGGGTCTTTGCCCGGCAGGCCGCCGTTGTCGTAGGGAATGCCCGGGGCGCCGGGGGCAGCGGGCGCGGTCGGCACCGTGACCGGCGGCTTCTTGCAGATGCGCTTGCGCTTCTTGCCGCGGCGGGCGTCGGCGCCGAACGCCGCGGTCGTCTTGCGGCCGCCGCGACGAACGCGGCGGCAGCGCTGCTTCTTGCGCTTGCCGAGGAAATCGGTGGCGCCGGCGAAGCGCGCCTTGGCGGCCGCCGGGGAGATCGCCGAGGAGTCGTCGCTCCCCGTGCCCAGCGGGTCTTGGCCGAGACCGAAGCTGGTTGCTGGTACGAGGGCGACGCCGAAAACGAGGGCGAGGCAGACGACGGTCACACGAAAGCTGGGCAGGCGCACTGTTCCCCTGTCTGTTTTGGCGGCGTTGGAAAACCCTGGTGTCAGGGTCGAAACTCCCTGGAGAATCGCGGAATTCGGCCCCGTTTGAAAGCCGTCTCGACCTATGTCCTAGGGCGGGTGGAGGGCGGTTTTCAGGAACCCGAGCCGGTCTCGCGCTCGATCAGCTCCAGCGCGGCCCGCTGGTGCTCGTTGCGCCACGGTCCGGCGAGCAGCAGAGCGCCGCCCTCGAAGGCGATCTCGACGGGACGAAAGGTGTCCTTGCCGGGCCGGACCGTGACCTCCACCTCGCCGGCCGGCCAGCGCATCAGCTCACGGTCCACCCGCGCCAGGAACCAGCCCTCGAGCCCGACCAGATGCAGCGTCCCCAGCTGGTCGAGCACAAGCAGCTGCATCGCCGGCAGAGCCTGGGTCGCGGCGTTGGGCGCCTCGCGCAGATCCGGGTCGAGGAAGTACCGCGACGAGAGCGGCGTCCCGGTCGCTTCCAGTGCCCACTCGACGTCGTCGGGCCGGCGCAGGAAGGCGGCCGCCCGCACCGGCGCCTGCCCCCAGCGCCGGGCCAGGCGCAGCATCCGCCAGGGGCCCAGCGCCCGTTCCTGCCCCAGCTGCTCGGCGCTACACGCCGAACTCGACACTGGTGGCCACCTCCTGACCGGAGGCGTCGAGGCCGACGACCCGTTCCGGCCCTCGCGCCTTGTCGAGCTGGACGACGAAGCCGCCGTTTTCGATCCTGACCGGGGTCGCCGAGCCGTCGGCGTACTCGACACGGACCGAGGCGATGCTGGCATCGACGAAACCGAACAGGGTTTTCTTCTCCCCCGCCTGAGCGGTCGGTCCGCGCAGGATCCAAGACGACTCCGAGAGCTGCTCGGCAAAGTAGGCCGGAAGGGCGCACTCGCCGACGCCGCGGCCGTAGTGGAAGCAGACGTCCTCGCCCTGGCGGTAGGCCACCAGTCGCATGGGACCAGAGGAGGCGATGACGGAGGCGTCGGTTGCGGATACCCCGGTCTGGGCGGGATCGAGCCAGCTCGGCAGCTCGCTCTGCGCCAACGGCGCGCCGGGAGGATCGCCGCCGCCGAGGAACGGGTCGAGGGCCGAGCCGATCGTGCCGGTGGCGCCGCTGGCGACGACCAGGCCGAGCATCAGGCAGGCGAGGCCGGTGGCGAAGGACATCCTGCCGCTGCGCACGCGGCGGGGGCGTGGCGCTGCGGACCGGTGCGCGTTCTGCACCGCCTGCCGCAGCTGCTCGTCCCCCACCGTCAAACCGTTTGCGGCCACGGCACGCTCGCGCAGGGCGAACTCAACGAAATCCTTGCTCATCAGACAACCTCCAGTTTGGTTTTGGGCGCCAGCCGGGAGTGCGTCCCGGAATCGCCGTCTTCCGCCTGCTCGAGCGCCTCGGCGTGCTGGCGCAACTGCGCCAGCGCCCGGCTGAGCAGCGACCTCACGGTGCCGCGCCGCGCCCCGATCGCCGCCGCGATCTCGCGGTCGTCGAGATCATGGACGTAGCGCAGCCCGACCGCGATCCGCTGCCGGTCGCTGAGCTCGGCGAGGCCGCGGACCAGCCAGTCGCGCTCGCCGAGCCGCTCCGGGAAGAGCGGGTCCTCGCGCAACTCCGAGGCCGCCTCCTCGTAGGGCCGCCAGGACTGCCGCCCGCGCCTGCTTGCCGCCCGCTTGATCTCGGTCGCGCAGATCCGGTAGGTCCAGGCGTCGAAGCGCTCGGGGTCCCGCAGCTTCGGCAGCGAGCGCAGGACCCGGATCGCCACCTCCTGGCCGACGTCCTGCGCCAGCTCGCGGTCGCCGAGCGAGAAGCTCGCGAGCCGCATCCCAGCCTCATATGAGCGCCGGGCCAGCCATTCCTCGGCCGCGCCGTCGCCACCCAGGGCCCTGCGGACCTGATTCGCGGCTTGGTTGTCTGTGTCGTCTCGTGGCAATGCATCCTCCAGTTTGGATGCGGGAATGACCCCGGAGCCCGCTCAGGTGTTGCATGTGCGCGGTTCTGGCTATTCCTTGTAAGACGTCCGTCCGGAAAGCGAATTCCGCCAACCCCGGAAAGGCCCGGCGGCCCTACCATCGGCCGCCGGTCGAAAACGATTGAGAGGAACCGGGATGGCTCGCACGGAGGACAAGATCAAGGCCGGCGCCAAGGGCCTGCTGGAGCCCGGCGAGGAGATCCTGGCCGCCGTCTGCGCTCGTCCCCGCGGCTGGACCCAGGCCAACGCCCGCAGCGGCGTCGACGGCGCGGTCAGCGGCGCCATGGGCGCGAAGAAAATGGGCGATCACGTCGAAGCCGCGCGCGAGGCCGGCTTCGAGCTCGGCAGCCCGATGGCGCTGGCGGCTACGAACCGTCGCCTGCTCTCGATCCAGATCTCAAACCCGGTCGGGTTCGGGATCGGGCTGAAGGTCAAGCACCTGATCGCGGCGGTGCCGCTGACCGAAGTCGACGCGATCGAGTCGAAACGGCTGGCCGCCGGCAAGGTCCTGACCGCGACCGTGCGCGGGGTCCCGTTCAAGCTCGAAATCGGCGCCGGCGGCAACGTCGACGGGATCATCCAGGCGCACGCGCGGGCACGGAACGAGCTGGTCAGCCCCAACGGCCGCTAGAGGCGCGAAACCCTGCCTGCAGGCAGGAGGTCCACCCAGGAACTGGTCAGGTGACCAGCTATCCTGGACGGGTGACCGATTCAAGGGTACCGGGGCGCGGAGAACGCCTGTGAGCGCGGTCGGACTGGACCACGCGGGCCTCACCGTCTCCGACATCGAGCGGGCGCTGGGCTTCTGGCGCGACGCCGTCGGCTTCCGGGAGAACGGCCGGGGCACGGTCGAGTGGTCGCACCTGGATCGCCTCACCGGGATCGCCGGGACCGAGATCGAGTGGGTCGGCCTCGAGCTCGCGGACGGGACCCAGCTGGAGCTGCAGGAGTACCACCGGCCGAAGGGCGATCCCTGCCCTCCCGGCGCGGAGGCCGACCCCGGGCGCGGGCACCTCGGGCTGCGGGTCGCGGGCCTCGACGCCCTGGTCGGGAAGCTGAGGGCGGCCGGCGCCGAGCTGCGCTCCCCCGCCCCGGTCGTGCTCGACGAGGGCTCCTACAAAGGCTGGCGCGCGATCTACGCCCTCGACCCCGACGGCAACTCGGTCGAGCTGATGGAGCCACCCGAGGCCGAGGAGGACCGGATATGAGCGCCAAAGACATCAGCTTCAAGCAGGTACCGAGGCAGAAGCTGGCCGAGACGGTGTCCCAGCAGCTGCTGGAAGCGGTCCGCGACAAAGAGCCCGGCACCCAGCTGCCGAGCGAGCGGGCGCTGGTCGAGCAGCTCGGGGTCGGTCGTTCGACCGTGCGCGAGGCGCTGAAGGGCCTGGCGATGATCGGCGTGATCGAGATCCGCCACGGCCAGGGCGTCTTCGTCGCCTCCCACCAGGCCAGCGTCCCCGGGGCGATGGGGTTCGAGTCGGTCGAGGCCGCAAAGCTGGTCGAGGCCCGCAACATCGTCGAGCCGGAGCTCGCGCGCCTGGCCGCGGCGCGGCGCACCGAGGCCGACGTCGAGGCGCTGGACGAGATCCTCACCGCGCACCGCAAGGCGCTGGAGGAGGGCACGCCACCGCTGCTGGAGGCGTCGCGGTTCCACATCCACCTCGCCGAGGCCGCCCACAACCCCGTTCTCAGCGCGGTCGTGCAGCCGTTCTTCCGCCTGGCGCTGGAGAAAGGCCCGAAGCTCTACGAACTGGAACCCGAGTACGAAGAGTGGGAGCTGCAGCAGCACATGCGGATCTTCGAAGCCGTGCGCGACCAGAACCCCGCCCTCGCCCTGGAGCGGACCCGCGAGCACGTCGGCTCGATGGGCCAGCACTACGAGGCGGACATCAAACGCCAGGCAGAGTGAGCCGCTCCACCTGGTAGCCCTCCAGGGGCAGCTCGACAGGGTCGGCGCCGGGGACCTTCACCGTCACGATGCGGCGGACGGGACGCAGGTTCGCCACCAGGATCTCGATCTCGTCCACGCCCCAGGCCACAGCCGCGGTCCCGGGGGCGGCGGAGACCGGGCGCAGCGGCGCCCCGAGCGCGTCCATCAGCACGGCAGCGGTCGCGACCACGAACCCCTCCCCCGCCTCGCCGGCGACGGTGACCGCGCCGACCCCGGCACCGAGCAGCTGCGCGAAGGCGCCGACCGCCCAGGCGGCGCCGAAGGAGGCGGAGCCGCGCGGGTCGGAGGCTCCGGCCGGGGCCAGCCGCAGCTCGGAGACGACCGGGCGCAGGTCCGGCAGCAGCGCCCGGGCGGTGCGCACCTGCGCCCCGAGGCCCGGCAGGTTCTCGATCACCGAGCGGTCGTCGCCGGCGTGGGCCTGGGGATGCGCGGACCAGGTGAGGAACTCGGCGCCGGCCGCCTCGGGGGGACGGCGGCAGACCTCGGAGAAGTGGGCCGAGGAGCCAACCGCGAGCGGGGCATCGCGGCCGACGGCGGCGGCGACCAACCTCAGCAGCTGCGGCGAGGTGCTGCGCTCGCTGCGTTCGAGGACGAGGACACGGGCCAGCGGCAGCTCCGCGCAGATCGCCGGCAGGGTCGGCGGGTCGCCCTCGGCTCCGTGCACCGCCAGCTCGACCGGGATCTCGGTATCCCCGAGTAGGCGTTCCAGCTCCGCGCCACCGGGAAGCTCGGCGTCGCCGAGGCCTACGTCGAGGCGCAGGTGGGCGGGCCGGGCTCCATTCGGCGGCGAACAGCAGATGCCAAGCCCGACCGGCGGCACCCGGGACGCGGTCGGCTCCCCCACCTCCAACTCGGCCGCGGCGCGCTTCGGTGCACCGCGGGGCACCTCCGCGAAGCGCAGGCGCAGCTCCTGGCGGACCCGGTCGCCGGCGCCGCACCGCAGCAGTCGCTGGGGCCCGCTGGAGTAGACCTTGAGCGAGCTGTCGGCCCAGTTGCGCTGATCCTCCAGCTCGAAGGAGGCGCCGTCGGCGGCGAGCTCCATCCGCGCCCCGTCGGGGAACGAGAGCTCCAGGAAGCCGAACGGGCCGAGCATCGAGAGGTACCTCTCGCCATCGACCAGCTGCGGCGCGATCAGGTCGCCGAGTCGTCGCTCCTCGGCGCCGCCGGGGCCCTCGGCAAGGGCGCGGGCGCCGACGCAAGCTGCCGCGTCGAGGTGCAGGCAGATGCCGAGCCGGCGGTACTCGAAGTCGCGGTTCGCCTCCGCCTCGACCGTGCAGGCAAGCGTCCCGTCCTCGCCTCCCACGGCCCGCAGTGCCCACTCGAGGTCGAGCTCGCCGAGCGCGGCCGTCCCCTCCAGCTCCAGGGAGAAGGAGCGCTCGCCCGCCTCCACCTGCCGGCGCCGGACCTGCAGCGGCGCGGTCCCCCAATCGGCGTCGCGGAAGGCCGGGTAGATGCGCTGGACCAGAACCCGGCCGCCCAGCTCGAGCCCGCGCAGGTCCGGCCCTTCGGCTTCGAGTGCGACCGGGCCCGCCCGCAGCGCGACGACGCGGTCGCTCACAGGTCGCCGTGCCGCGCGCGAACGCGGCACGTTTCGACCAGCGCCTCTCCTTCCACCAACCGGATGCTGCCGTGGAGGTTGACGGTCGAGGGCGCGTAACCGGGCACGATCCGGACTCGGTCGCCGATCTCGGGACCGTCGCCGAGCACGCGGAAGCCGGAGTGCTCCTCGTGGGTGAAGCGGAACTCGGCCTCGTGGTCGAGCAGGTGGATCGGAGAGAGCTCGGAGGAGACCGCCTTGCGGCCGGCGTCGAGCACGATCAGGTCGCCGTGACGGGCGATCACTGTGGCGTGCACGGTGAGGGCGTACTCGAACTCCGGCGTGATCGCCGCGTGGTAGGTGTCCATCAGCAGGTAGGAGCCGGCCTGCAACTCGGTGATCTCCGGCTCGGCGCCGGCGAGGTCGTAGGTGCCGGTGCCGCCGGCGGAGACGACGTCGACCGTGAGCCCGTCGGCGACCAGCGCCAGCACGGCGCCGCGCAGCCGCTCCGCCGCCGCGGCGACCCCGCGCCCACGCAACTCGCGGTCGGGCTCGTCGACGCAGTGGCCTTCGTAGCCGGCGATGCCGCCGAAGCTGAGGTTGGGCTCGGCTTCGATTGTCCGGGCGAGCGGCACCACCCGCTCGACCTCGCGCACGCCGCAGCGGCCCATGCCGACGTCGACCTCGACCAGGGCGTGAAGAGTGGAACCGGCCGCGGTGGCGGCCTGCCCGGCGAGGGCGACCTGGCGCGGGTCGTCGACCGAGAGCGCGACCTTGGCCTGGCGGGCGGCGCCGGCGAGCGCGGCAAGCCCGCCCGGGTCGACAACCTGGTTGGCGACGAGCACGTCCTCGACCCCGCCCTCGACCATCGCCGCCGCCTCGGCCGCGGTCGCGGCGGTGACGCCGATGGCGCCGTGGCGCAGCTGGATCCGCGCCAGCTCCGGGCACTTGTGGGCCTTGATGTGGGGACGGAGCGAAACGCCCAGCTCCCGCGTCCGCGTCCCCATCAACTCGGCGTTGCGCTCGGCCACGGCGAGGTCGACGACCGCGACCGGGCTCCGCTCCGCCATCACGCCTCCGGGCCGAGGGCCCGGAGCACCAGCTCGCTGACGCCGACCCCCGGCGGTTGCTCGAGGGCGAAGACGACGGCGCGGCCGACGTCGGCGGGATCGAGGGCGGCGTAGCGGTCGAGCTCGTCGCGTCCCTCCTCGGTGGAGCGGACCAGCGGCGTGTCGACGATCGCCGGCTCGACGAGGGTGACGCCGACGCGGTGCTCGGCGCACTCCTTGCGCAGCGAGTGGCCCATCCCGACCATCGCGTGCTTGCTGGCGATGTAGATCGGCTCGCCGACCCAGGCTTCGCGGCCGGCGATCGAGGACATCAGGACGATGTGGCCCTTTTGTGCCTCCTTCATCGGGCCGACCACGGCCCGCACCGCGTAGGCGGCGCCGAGCACGTTGACCTCGAGCAGGCGTCGCCAGCTCTCGGGATCGCCCTCGGACATCAACGCGTACTGGGCGATGCCGGCGTTGGCGACCAGCCCCGTGATCGGGCCGAACTCGGCCCGCAGGGCGTCGGCCGCCGCCGCCACCTCGTCGTAGTCGCTGACGTTGGCCGTGAGCGCCAGGGCCCCGTCGCCAAGCTCGGCGACGAGGGCCTCGGCGGCACCCGAGTCGGCATCCAGCACACCGACCCGGGCACCGGCCCCAACGCACGCCCGAGCGACCGCCGCACCGATTCCCTTCGCGGCGCCCGTGATCAGGACGTTGTCGTTGGCGAGCGAGTTCATCGGGCTGCGTCCGCCCCCTCGCTCGACTCGTCGACGGCCATACCTGCGCGCTCGAGGAACTGCTCCTCATCGCCGCGGTAGTGCATGTAGACGAGGATCGCGACCCCGATCAGGAGCCAGATTCCGACGATCGGCACCGCGTAGCCCTCGGGACTGGGCGGCAGCGGGAAGATCGATTTGTAACCGACCCAGCCCAGCCCGATCGTCGAGACCAGCGGCACGACCGCGTGCTTGAACCAGTGGAACTCGTCCGGGTGCTCTCGTTTGTAGAAGAGGAACACCCCGAGGTTGGCCAGGATCCACGCCGGCAGGACGGCGAAGATGAACAGGAAGCCGAGGACCGAGAACACGTTTTCGACCCCGAATATGACGCCCAGCGCCAGCCCGAGCACGACCGAGAGGCCGGTCTGGAACCAGATCGCATTGACCGGAGTCTGGAAGCGAGGATGGACCTCGCCCATGAACTTGGGCAGCGCTCCGACCTTCGACATCCGGTACCACATCCGCGTCGATGCGTTCATCGACGAGATCAGCACCGCGAACACCGAGTTGACGAGGGCAAAGAGGACCAGAAGCCAAGCCCCGCCCCATACCTCGCGGCCGAGGATGAAGCCCGGGTTTTCTTCGGCGTCGATCAGGGTGTCGAGATTGTCCACGCCCCAGCCGACGGTGACGCCCCAAGAAACGAAGACGAGGACCGCGCCCATGATCAGGATCGAGAGGATGATCCCGCGCCCGACCGATTTGCGTGGCGATTTGCTCTCCTCCGCCAGCGGCGCCGCCGAGTCCCACCCGGTGAGGGCGAAGATCGCGAAGGTGATGCCGAGGTAGAAGGTGCCGAGCGCCGGCGCCTCGCTCGGGTTGAAGCCGCCGAGCGAGAAGCCGCCGGGGCCGGGGTCGATCAGGCCCGAGAAGGCCAGCGCCACCACGATCACGAGCTCGATCACAGACATCACTGCAAGGGTGCGGATTCCGAACTTGATGCCCGGGATGCTGACCGCGGCGGTGATCGAGAGACCGATCAGCAGGAAGCCCCACCAGGGGAAGGAGAAGCCGTACTGGCCCTCCAGCGTCTGTTCGATCGTCGAGCCGAACGCATCTCCCGCCTGCGCCCCGACCAGGGGGAAGGCGAAGAAGTACAGCCAGGTCGCTAAGAACCCGATACGGGGATTCAGCGAGCGGCTGAGGAAGGTGAAGTAGGACCCGCCGGACGGCAGGTGGTGGGTGAACTGGGCCAGCACGTAGCCGGAGCTGAGCGTGATGAAGAACGCCAGCAGATACGCCAGCGGCGCCGTCTGACCCGAGAAACCGACGATGGCCGGAAGCGTGAACAGGGCCGCGATCGCCGGGGCGATGTTGGCGATGTTCTGCATCAGGGCTCCGCCGACGCCGATGGAGCCCTTGCGAAGCTCCGTATCCTCTTGCCCGTCGGCGACCCGCGATGGATCCGGGCCGACTGGGGCGACTGAAATGCCTTCGGTGCTCAAATCTCTCCCCTCTCTCCTCTGTGTCCTCTGTGGCCAACTCATATGCTGACCAGACCACTTAAACTATATTCCCATGAGAAACCGCTATCGGGAGACTCATCCGATGTCCGACCAGCATGACTGATCCGATGTCTGACCACAACCCCCAATTTGTCGGGTCCGGCCCGATCGAGCCGGAGCATCTGCTCTCCGAGCACGAGATCCACACGGTCGAGGTCGCCTTCGCCGATCTCTGGGGATACCTCTGCGGCAAGCGAATCCCGACCGCCCACTTCCTCGCCTCCGGCGGCGACCTCTCCTTCCCGGTCGCGCCGCTGACCTGGAGTGTCACCGGCGACATCGCCGACTCGCCGCTGGCCAGCGCCGCCAACGGCTTCCCCAACGTCCGCTTCCGCCGCGACCTGGAGACGCTGCGTCCCGCTCCCTGGCGCGAGGGCGTCGCGATCTGCCTGCTCGACGCCTACACGGCCGAGGGCGAGCCCTTCCCGCTGCATGGCCGCCACGCGGTCCGCGCCGCCGAAGCGCGGCTGCTGGCGCTCGGCTACCGGGCGCTGGTCGCACCGGAGCTCGAGTTCTACCTCTGCGCCGAGGACTGGACGCCGCTGTTCGGCGGCCACCGGCCGTTCTCGCTGACCAAGGGCGGCGAGACCGAGGCGATCCTGACCGAGATCCGCCACGCCCTGGAGGCGCTGGGCATGCACGTGGTCAGCAGCCAGACCGAGTACGGCCCGGCCCAGTTCGAGATCAACCTCGGCCCGACCGAGCCGCTGCGGGCGGCGGACAACGCGCTGCTGCTGAAGCACGTCGTCAAGGACACGGCGCGCCGCCACGGGGCGCGGGCGACCTTCATGCCCTCCCCCTTCGCCGGCGCCAGCACCAGCGGCTTCCACCTGCACCAGAGCCTTCTGACCGAGGACCGGGAGCCGGCCTGGGCGCAGGCCGACCCGCCGTCCTTCAAGCCCTATCTGGCCGGGCTGATCGAGCGGCTGCCGGAGCTGACGGCGCTGCTCAGCCCCTCGATCAACGCCTACAAGCGGATGCTCGACGGCTCCTTCGCCGGCAACCGGGTCAGCTGGGGCCACGACAACCGCAGCGTCGCGGTGCGCACGCTCGACCCGGCGGCGGCGAACGCGCGGCTGGAGCTGCGCACCCCGTCATCCGATGCCAACCCTTACCTGGTTATCGCCGCCGCCGTGCAGGCGGGGGCCGACGGCATCGAGCGCTCCCTGGAGCCACCGGCGCCGGTGAGCGGCAACGCCTACGCCGAGAAGGGCCTGGCGGCGCTGCCGCGCTCGCTGGCCGAGGCGGTCGAGCTGCTGGACGCGAGCGAGTTCGCCCGCGACGCGCTCGGCCCGGAGCTGATCGAGACCCTGGTCGGGGTGCAACGGCTGGAGATCGAGCGCTTCGCCGCCCACATCACCGACTGGGAGCGCGACCGCTACCTCGAGTGCTCCTGAGCCGCCGCGGCGGCTCGGTGCGGCGGGCCTAGCCCAGGCCGCGGATCAGTTCCTCGCTGGCCAGCAGGTGGTCCTCCATCGCCTCGCGCGCCTGCTGGCGCTCGCCGGCGGCGATCGCGTCGACCAGCACCCGGTGCTGGTCGTGGGAGTGGCGGATCGACTCGGAGAGGATCGGCAGCGCGTGGAAGATTTCGTGGAGGCTGGCCTGGACCTCGGCGACGCCGCTGGCGATCAGCGGCGAGCGGGCGACCTCGGCGATCGAGAAGTGGAGCTGGGTGTCGGCGGCGCGGAAGCCGTCGGGAGTTGCCTCCTGCGAGGCCTCGAACAGCTCGAGCAGGAGCGCGACGTCGTCCTCCCCGGCCTTGCCGGCGGCGAGGCTGGCGGCGGCCGGTTCGACCGCCCAGCGGTACTCGAGCAGGTCGTCGAGCGACTCGCCGAGCTGGCGCACCGCCTTGCGCGCCCGCGCGGCCGAGGGCGAGCCGGCGCTCTGCGGGACCACGAAGGCGCCGCCCTGGCGCCCCCGTTTGAGCTCGATCCGGCCCGCTTGCTCCAGCGCCCGCAGCGCCTCGCGCACGGTGACCCGGCTGACCCCGAGCATCTCCGCCAGGTCGCGCTCGGCGGGGAAGCGGCCGCCGGCCGGCACCACGCCCAGCTGCATCGCCTGGCCGAGCCGCCCGACCGTCTCCTCGAAGAGGTTGCGCGAGCGGATCGGCCGCAGGACCAGCTCCAGCGAGGCGTCGCCGGCAGCGTCGATCCGGTCCTCGCCGCGATCCTGGTTGGCCACGATGCGCTGCTCCTCTCGATTCAGGTGGACGGGTCTCCGGCCGCGCACAAGCGTGCCACGACCTCGATACGGGGACCGACGGAATGGAGGTCGATCCACTCCGCCTCACTATGGTCGCAGCCGCCGATGGGCCCAAGTCCGTCCACCGTCGGGACCCCCAGCGAGCTGGTCCAGCAGCCGTCCGAGGCGCCGCCGGCGTGCTCCTCGGCGACAGGCGCTCCGGCCCGCTCCAACTCCCCCAGCGTGCGCTCGACCAGCGCCGCGTCGCGCTGCATCGGCGGGAAGCCGGAGGCGGTGGTCGCAGTCAGCTCGACCCCGTCGTGCTGGCCCAGCTCGGCGGCGCGCTCCAGCGCCCAGGCGAGCGCCTCGGGAGAGGGCGAGCGGACGTCGAAGGTGACCTGGGCGGTGCCGGCGACGGCGTTGTCGGGACCGTCGCTGACCAGGTTGGTGGCGGTGACCTGCAGCTCCGGGCGTTTCTGGGCGAGGGCCTCGATCCGGCCCAGCTCGGCGATCGCCGCGTGCAGGGCGCAGCGTCCCTGGTCGCGATCCTGCCCGGCATGAGCGCTGCGACCCCGCGCCTCGACGGCGACCCAGGTCGCGCCGTTGCGAGAACCGACGATGGCGCCGCTCTCGCGGCCGCACTCGAGGACCAGGGCCGCGTCGGCCCCGGCGAAGAGGTCGGCCCGGGCTGGCGGCCCGATCCGCGCCTCCTCGTCGGGCAGCGAGTGCAGCTCGACCGACTCGAACCCGGTCCTCTCCATCGCCGCCAGCCGCTCCATCGCCGCCAGCCCGACCAGTAGCCCGCCCTTCATATCCGCGGTGCCGGGGCCGAGCACGCGGTCCTCGCCGACCTGGACCGGGCGGGCGGCGCCGACGCCGAGCGGCCAGACGGTGTCGTGGTGGCCGATCAGCAACAGCCGGCCGCGTCCCTTGCCCCGGAAGGAGATCCGCCGGTGCGCGCCCATCGGGGTCGGGAAGGACTCGACCGCGAGGCCGGCTTCGGCCGCCCAGCCGGCCAGCAGCTCGCCGGCGCGGTCGACCGCCTCGACCTCGCCGGTCGGCGAATCGCAGGCGCAGAGCGCGATCAGGCGCGCGAGAAATACCGCGAGCTCGTCGCGGTCGGTGGAGTCGGGGGCGTTACTGGGTTGCGCCGTCATCGAGCGCCGCGCGGGCGGCGGTTAGCACGCTCTTGGTTTCCATTCCGTGCTGGACCTTGTTGTACTCGAGCGTGCCGAAGGAACCGTATTCGTCCCGCATCCCCACCGGCACGACGCGGCCGCCGAGGCCGCGCAGCGCCAGCGCCTCGGAGACGCAGGAGAAGAGGCCGCCGGCGAGCAGGTGGTTCTCCGCCGTGACCAGGGCGCCGCACTCGGCCATCAGCTCGGCGACCGCGTCGCCGTCGAACGGCTTCGGGGTCGAGACCTTGAGGACCGCGGCCTCGATGCCCTCGGCGGCCAGCTCCTCGGCCGCGTCGAGCGCGTGCTTGACCATGATCGAGCTGGCGACGATGCCGAGGTCGCTGCCCTCGCGCAGGCGCACCGCCTTGCCGATCTCGAACTCGTGGGTCTCGCGGTCGAGAACGACCGGCTCCTTGCCGAGCAGCTGCCGCAGGTAGACCGGGCCCTCGTGCTCCAGCGCGGCGATCGTCGCCTGTTCCATCTCGACCGGGTCGCAGGGGTCGATCACGACCATGTTCGGCATCGCCCGCATGTGGGCGATGTCGTCGATGCCCTGGTGGCTGGGGCCGAAGGTCGAGCAGAGGCCGCCGAGGCCGCCGACGACGGTGACGTTGGCGCTGTGCAGGGAGATCTGCATGGCGACGAAGTCGAGGGCGCGGCGGGCGAGGAAGACGGCGAAGGTGGTGGCGATCGGCCGGTAGCCGGCCATCTCCAGGCCGGAGGCGACGCTGACCAGGCTCTGCTCGGCCATGCCGACGTTGACGAAGCGCTCCGGGAAGCGCTCGCGGAAGAGGTTCATGTCGGTCGTCTTCGAGAGGTCGGCGGTGACCCCGATCACGTCCTCGTGCTGCTCCGCGTAGCGGTCGAGCGCGCGGGCGAACGGCCCCGCCTTGCGCTGCTCTTCGGCGATCGCGTCCGCGTTCGGCGCCGTCTGGATCTGCTCGCTCATGCCTCCACCTCGGTCCTGACCGCGTCCCACTCGTGCGCGGCGACGCGGACGAAGTGGTTGCGCTCGCGGTTGAGGATCAGCGGCACGCCGAAGCCCATCTCGGTGTGGCAGACCAGCGCCTTGGGACGGTCGTCGACCCTGGATGCGGCCTCGAAGCCGGCGAGGATCTCCGGGATGTCGTTGCCGTCGACGTCCTCCGCCCACCAGCCGAAGGCGCGCAGCTTCTCGCTCACCGGCTCGACCTCCAGCACCAGCGGGCCGTCGGCCTGGACCCGGTTGACGTCGATCACCGCGACCAGGCGGTCGAGCTGCTTGTAGCTGGCGAGCATCGCGCTCTCCCAGGTCGAGCCCTCCTGCACCTCGCCGTCGGTCAGGTAGACGAAGGTGCGGCCGCTGTGCTGGCGCAGCTGGCGGCCGAGGGCGATGCCGACGCCGACGCCGAGCCCGTGCCCGAGCGAGCCGCCGGTCAGCTCGACGCCTTCGACGCCGCCGCTGCGCTCGGTCGACATGATGATCCGCGAGCCGTCCTCGCCGTAGCTGTCGAGGTCGTCCTCACCGAGCAGGCCGAGCTCGGCGAAGGCCGACCAGAGGCCGATCGAGTAGTGGCCGGTCGAGAGCACGAAGCGGTCGACCTCGGGGTCGTCGCCGGCCTCGGGCTTCCAGTTCATCTCCGAGCGAAAGAGGACCGCCATCAGGTCGGCCATCTGCAGCCCCTGCCCGACGTAGCCTTCGCCCTTCCCGGCCGCCATGCGGACGACCGACTTGCGCATCCGGTGCGCGACTTCCTGCAGCTCGACGGCGTTCGAAAGAGTCATTGGTCTGAACATATACCAATAACCGCCGGACGGTCAACTCGCGGTTCCTTTCGCGCCCAGGGAGCGAAAAGGAACCGCGAACTCAGGGACGGACCGCGAACGCCGCGACGGAGCGACCGCGCGAGGCGGACGTGTAGACGGAGCGGCCGTCGGGCGAGGCGGCGACGGCGTAGGCGCCGCGAAGAGCGCCCGGGGCGACCCTGCGGCAACCGCGCGAGGCGCGGGCCGCGAGGCACTCGGCCGGGACGAGGGCGCCGCGGCTGCCGGGGCGCAGGTGGACGATCGAGTTGGCCGCCTGGGCCGTGACGTAGAGATCGGCGCCGTTGGGCGAGATCGCGATCCCGGTCGCCTGCCCGAGGCCGGGGGCCCGGGCGCAGCCTTTGAGCTTGCGGGTCGCGAGGCAGGAGACGAAGTCGAGACCGCGGCGCCCGGAGGGCCGCAGGCGGGTGACCACTCCGACCTGGGAGGTGACGTAGACCTCGTGGCCGGTGGGCGAGATCGCGATCCCGGAGGCGCCGGCGAGCGAGCCTGCGGGGAGCGGCTTGCAGCCGTCGCTGCCACCGTCGGCGATGCAGCCGCGGAATCGCAGCCCGCCCGTCTTGCCGCGGTGGAAGCGGACCACGGCGCCGGAGGTGTAGGAGGCGACGTAGACCTCGCGGCCGTCGGGAGAGACGGCGATCGCGTCGGCGCCGGCGAGGTAGTTGTGACGGGTCTGCCGGCAGCCCGGGACCTCGCCGGCGGCGAGGCAGTCGCGCATCTCGAGGCCGCCGCTGGCGTTGCGGACGAGGTGGGAGACGGTGGCGGCGTCGGTCGCGGTGACGTAGACGTCGCTCCCCCCCGGCCCGACGGCGATGCCGGCGGCACCGGCGAGGACACCGAACCCAAGCGGCGCGCAACCGCCGGAGGGGCGATCCGAGGAGCAGCTGCCGAAGGCGATCTGGCCGTCCGCGCCTCGCGCCAGGCGGGTAACCGAGGAGCCGAGTCCGGAAGCGACGTAGACGTCGCCGCCCGCCGGGCTGACCGCAATCCCAGCCGCACCGCGCAGGGCCTCGCCGGGAGCGGCCTGGCAGCCGCCGGCGCCGCCGTCGGCGACGCAGCCCTGGAAGGCAAGCTTGCCGCCGCCGGTGCGAGCGAAGGCGGTCACGGCGTCGCCGCCGTAGGAGGTTGCGTAGACGCTGCGCCCATCGGAGCTGACCGCGATCCCGGCGGTGCCCGTCAGCGAGCCGGCCCCCAGTGGCGCGCAGCTGCCGCCGGGTAGCTCAGAGACGCAACCACGGAACTTCAACGCACCGTGCAGCTGCTTGCCGCCCCCGCGATCGGCCGCAGTGGCCACTGCGGCAACGGAGACCAGAGTCAGCAGCGCCGCGGCAACCAGAACTAAGAAAGGCCCCCGCCGGAGCGGGGGCCTTTGCTTCTCAGATCTGGTCCTGATGGGGGAGCCTGTGCTTGATCAGACCGTTGATGATCCGCCACGCCCAGCCTGGACGGAGCTCGCGATCGGTGTAAATCCAGAGGTCCTGGCCCTTGGTCGAGGCGTCACCCCGCCAGTTGCGCGGGAAGTCCGCTGCACCGACGATCCTCATTGAGACCTTGCCATCGCTGCGATCCTCCCAGCGGACGCGCTGCGCCACCTTCGCGGGGAGGTGCGCCTTGCGCACGATCCGCTCAAGGACATCGACCTTGCCCTGCTTGACCGTTAGGACGACGTCCGTGGTCGGCCTGTGAGCGCTTTTGCGCACCGGGCGGCTCTTCACCGTCGGCAGCTGCTTGGACGACAGGGGCTTAGCGGCGAGCTTGATCTTGCTCGTGCTCGCGGAGGCAGCGGCCGCCGGCGCCGGCGCGATCGCCGCGCCGCGCGGGTAGAGGATCCCGTTGAACACCAGGCGCTGGGTGCTGGCGCTCCAAGCCCTGAAGAAGGGGTTGGAGCCGATCAGCACGCCGTGTCCCGCCCCAAAGGGCTGGTCGACCACATAGGGGCGACCGGGCAACCGGTCAGGACCGAGCCCGTTGCACTCGAAGCCGTAGGCCTCGAGCGACTGCGGGTAGGAAGCGGCTGCCGTGGCGTTTTTGATCACCCCGCCGTCGCCAACCAGAGTTGCCGGATCGAGCACGACATCGGTGTTGGCGCTGCTGCTCTCGCGCCAGATGTATCCGCCGGCATCGAAGCCCCAGGCGACCGGGTTGCGGGTGTCGAAATCGGCGTTATAAGCCGTTCCGGGCGAAAGTAGCGTGCCGGGAGCAAGTGGGTCGTTGCTGCTCGGGCAATGCTGGTTCCAGGTCGCCGTCGACGCAGTGTTCAACCTGCTCATGCCCGCGTTGCGCATCGAGGTCGCACCGTTGTTGCCGGAGACGATGTACCTGCCGCCAGCGTTGACGAAGTCCCGCAGGCCGGTGGCAGGGGCCGGAGTACCGGTGCCCGGCAACTGGACATTGAGCGAGACGAGCGCCGTGAAGTTCTGGTTGTTCAGAACTCCGTTGGCGATGTCTCCGGTCGTGACCGGCGTCAGCATCGAGGCCGGAATACGCATCTTCTGCGAGAGCGTGAACAGCATTTCGCAGTAGGCGGTGCTTCGACAGTGCCCGTTTTCGGCCCCCGGGAAGAGCGGGCTCGTGGGCACGTTGGCTACACCGGTGTAGACCGCGATCTTCGGCTTATCGATCTGGAAACGCGCCACCGGGAAGCTGTCGAGGCCGGTGACTGGGGTTTCCCTGCCAGCAGCCAACGCGGCGAGGTCGATACCCCCGAGCGTCGTGGCGTCGACCAGGGCGGTCCCGGTCGGGAAGTGCGTACCGGCGGCGTCGAACGCCTCGGCGGAGCGGAACACGCTTGCGCCTTTGTCGAGCAGTTCGGTGAGCAGCCCGAGGGCTTCCATCGAATCGGTCGAGAAGGCGAGGACCGGTTTGTTCCCGGAGTTGACGACGCCCAGCTGGACGTTGCCCGTCACCTCAGTCATCGCGGTCGGCGGCAACTGCGCCAACAGCTGCCCGTTCCCTCCGGCCGAACCCGTGTCCGGGAAGGACCAGTTGACGACGTCGAAGAAGAACGGGTACGGGATGTACGGGTTCTCCTCGAGGGTGGCGTTGATCCAGTGCTTCATCGTCTGCGCGGTCGGCACCCAGAGCGTGCCGGCGGGAAGCGTCTGGTTCGTGGCCTCGCCGCTGCCCCAGTCGTAGGCGCCCGTCACCGTCGTCGGCTGATCGAGCCTGAAGACGTGGACGTCGCGCCGCTGCAGCAAGTCGAGAACGTGCGCCGTGTCGCCGGAGTGGTTGCCGGGCTTGAAGTAGTAGCCGCAGATCCCCTGTTCCGGCGGCTGCTGAGTGATCGTGTCGTGGAGGGGGCTGACCAGGACGTTGTCCTGGAGATCGCAGTTGGCGCCCTGCTCGGTCGCTTCCTGCCACTGGGAGATCCAGCCCTCGAGCAGCTTGTCTTTTTCTTTGGCGACGACGTTGAGCGTCTCGTCGATCGCCAGGTAGTGGTCGTAGACCTGCTTGCCGTAGCTCTCGTTGCTTCCCTTCTCGTAGGTCATCCCGGCGGAGCCAAGGATCAAGGAAGAGACGCTGTCCCCGAACTCGGGCACGAAGAGGTCGAATTCGTTGTAGTTGCGGTACTGCAGGCTCTGGTCGTTGAACCGATTCTGAATCGCCGGGCCGATGACGTTGGCGATCTCGTCCAGGGCGAAATGGGAGATCTCGTGGTGGACCGGATCCTCGTTCGGCGGGAAGAAATAGCTTTCCGCCTGCTGGTGGGCGTCGATGAAGAAGAGGCCCGGGTATTTGTAGATCTCTTCCAGCGGTGCCTGGTTGACGTCCTGGGACTGGTACATCAGGTCGCGGTTCGGGTCGAAGCCCCAGGCCGTCGTGCGGGTGGCCTGATTCTGGTCGCGGCCGTCGGGGTTACGAGCCGGGTCGACGAAATAGGTCATCTTCTGGAGCCGCTGCAGGTTGGCGCAATCCGTGCGCGCCGCCAGCTCGTAGAGCATCCGCATCGAGGCCTCGCCGCCGGCCGGCTCGTTGCCGTGGGGCGTCTCCGTGATCCAGCCGAGGGCCGGCCGGGGGTTGGCGCGAATGTCCGCTATGGCCGCGTCCCTGGAAATAAGGCCGGCGCGTACGTTGCGGTAGAAAAGAGCGTCCTGCTCGACCCTGGCGACGTTCTCCGGCGTGCTGATGATCGAGTACTGGAAGCTGCGACCGCCAAACGTTGGGCCGATATCGCGGATAATGACCCGCACGCGAGGGTTGTTCTCAGTTGCTTTCGCAATCGCTTCCTCGTAGGCGTAGAGCTGGGCGCTGATGTGGCGATTGGCGGCGCCACTGCCAAATCCGCCCAGGGCCGGGTTTGGGAAGCCTTTTTCGAGGGCGACCTGGCGGAAGGTCGGGATCGAGGGGTCGTACTGGACCGTTTCGGTGCAGTTGGCCGGGTCGACGACCTCAGCCTGCGCGGCCGCCGGCATCACAGCAACAACGAGGGACGCCAACAGCGCCAGGAGGACCGTGCCTCGTGCAGTAGGGACGAAGCGGGTCATTAGCGGGACCTCCGGTTGTTGGACACAGGCGACAGGACGGCGTTGCCCCCGAAGCGCACGGCGGCGCGGAAGCTGTTCTTGGCCAGCTTGCTAACGCTGAACTTCAACTTGTAGGTGCAGTCGCTGGCCAGCGGCACCTGGGTCATCGGCACCACCTTGCGGCCGTTGCGGGTGAGGTTGACGGTGACCGTGCCGCTGGCACAGCCCTCCGCCGCCGAGACCCGCTCCGGCAGGCCGAGGCTGCCTTTGACGAAGCCGGAGATCTTCTTCTTGCCGGACTTCTTGGTCAGCGCGACCGAGAGGACGGTCGGAGCGAAGCGGGCGACGTTGACGCTCGCCTGGGCCGCCCCGGTCTGGCGCTCGGAGTCGGTGACGACGGCGCGCAGCGCCTGCGTCCCGACCTCGCGGCCGGCGGGCAGCACGCCGCAGCTGAACGGCGCCGCGGTGACGGTGCAGAGGAGGCGCTCGCCGAGGAAGAAGTCGACCTTGGCGACGTTGGCGCCGCGAGCGCCGTCGGTGCGGGGCTCGGCGGTGACCGTGGCCCCGCCGGGGCCGATCTCAGCCGGCGCCGCCAGCGTCACGCTGGGAGCGGCGGGTTTGGCCGGGGGACCGGGATCGACGGGCGGTTTTTCGTCGTCACCCCCACCGCAGACTTTGGGGTCGACGACGTTGATGGTCACGTTGCCGCTGGCGGTCTGACCGAGGTAGTCGGAGACCACGACGGAGAGCGTGCGCTCGCCGCAGGCGGCGTTGTCCGGGATCGGGAAATCGACCGCATTGGCGGGCGCGGTCACCGTCCCGATCTGGGAATCGCCGTCGAGGAAGGTGAGCGTGGTGACGCCGAAGTCGTCGGCCGCGTCAGCCGTGAGACGGGCGACCTCATCGAGGTCGTAGCCGCTCGGGCTGTCGACACTCAGACTTACCGTCGGCCCGAAGTCGGAGACCGGCAGCGGCGCGTAAACGACCGGGAGCTCGCCGGTGTTCGGATCCCCTTGGTTGCCATTACGGAAGGGGAAGAAGTCGACGGCGTTCGAGGTCGTGCCGCCGCCCTCCGGCACCGGCGTGCCGTTGACAGGGTTTTCCTGGATGCTCGGGTTGGTCGTGGGCGAGATCGCCGGACCGTCGTTGGAGGTGACGTTCTGATTCGTCCTCAGCCCCCACCAGTTCCGCTCTGCGAAGACCGGCGAATCGGTATTGGGGGTAGTGCCATTGAGCAGGACGTTGAAAATGCCGTAGGAGTTGTCGACGACATTGCTGTTGAGGACGCTCGAGGGTCCGGCGCCGATCAACCGAACGCCCGCTCCAAGCGAAAGGTTTGCGTTGTTGGTCGTCGCGCCGGGCGTCGGGGCGGCGGTCCCGTTGACGAGGTTCTGGGCGATCGTCGAGTCGACAACCGAGAGGGTGGATCCACCGACGACTCGGATGCCATCCTGACCGAAGGTCGGGCCCACGAGCGTACGCCCGACGACGTCGCAGTTCCCCGGGAGGTCGAGGGAAGGCGTCGCGCCGGCGCCACCGAGCACGTAGGGCGGTGGGGTCGGCGAGTTGAAGGTTTTGCACTGCACGCGGCCGATCACCTGGGTGCCGATGAGGACGCCTCGATTGAGGATGCCGGACGGCCGTGGGGGCGTGCCCTCGCTAATGCCGCTGTCGATCAGGATCCCGATCTTGTTGTAGCGGTCGATTCGGGTGTGGTCGATCGTCAGCTCCCGCACCGGCGTGCCGGGCAGCCGCTGCGTCGCGCCGGTCACTTGGGCGATGCCGTAGCCGAACGCGTTGTTGCGGTAGCCACCGAGGAGGGCGTCCGAAGTGTTGGAGATCGAGGTGACGATGTTGGTGACCCGATCTCGAACCAGCTTGCCCTGTGCATCGAGGTAGACGACACCGGCCTCGGCGAAAACACCGTTGCCATCGACCGTGACGCCGGAGAGGTTGACGGTCAAAGGTTCGCGCGGGGTGCCGGCGATCGAGACGATGTCGCCGATGCCGTTGCGGATGTCCATGTTGCCCTCGGCGATGCGACCGCCAGTGGGGGTGGAGCGGCGCGGCTCGATCACAACCAAGTCGGCCCCGGCGCCCTTCAGCGTCAGGCTCTTGCGGATCGAGAGGGCGTTGCTCCCAGGCGCGCCGCTTCCCTCGACGTAGCGGCCGGGACAGATTGCGATCGTGTCCCCCGGCGCGGCTGCGTCGACCGCGGCCTGGATCGAGGTAAAGGGAGCGCCCGGGCACTCGCTGCGGTTGTCGTCCACGGAGATCGTGTTGGCCCAAGCCGACGGCGCGGCAAACAGGATCCCAATCACCACGAGCAGCGGTGCCAACCTCCGGCTAGTGCCCACGAAAGACTTCCCCTCTCTCTATGTGACGACAAAATACGAGCCGGTCCCTCCGGCTCGCAACGGGTGTAACAGTCTCACTCCAGACACACCGCCGCTATCGCCATTCCGTACACAATTAGCCCCATCGCTTTATCCGTCAGCGAGGCCAAAATGCTCGGGGAAACCCTTCGACCTAAATGGCACTACGACACTAGTCCAGATTTCCAACAGTAGGTGAACTTCGAGGGCGAAATCTGCCACTCACCCGGCGGTAGTAAGGGTTCTGTCCTACGTAACTAGTTCTGTCACACAGAAGCAATGCGGAGCAGAACCAGGGCGACGTCGTCGTCGACAACCCGCCCGGTGGTGAGGGAGCGAATGACCTCGTCGGCGGTCCGCTCCAGATCCTGCCCGGCCCGAGCCAGCAGCGCCTCCCCCAGGCGCTCGATGCCGACGTCTATCACCGCTCCCCTCTGCTCGACCAGGCCGTCGGTGTAGAAGGCGACCAGGGCCCCTTTGGGGAGGATCGCCCTGCCCTCCGGCCGGTAATCCTCGTCGGGGACGCAGAGCGGGCCGGAACGGCCCTCCTCGAGGACCCGCGCCTCACCTCCGGCTATCAGCAGCGGTGGCAGATGGCCGGCTGCCGCGTAGCGCAGCTCGCCGGAGCCGTATCGGTAATGGGCACTTAGAGCGGTCGAGAACTCGGCGCTGGGCACGGCAGCAGCGAACCGGTCCAGGCCGGCCAGCACCTGGGCCGGTCCCTCCGCATCGCGGGCCAGCGAGCTGGCGGCGCCGCGCAGCTGCCCCATCGCCGTCGCCGGCCGCACCCCATGGCCGACCAGGTCGCCGATCGCCACCGCCAGGTGACTCGAGTCGCAGGGGGTGATGTCGTACCAGTCGCCTCCCACTTCGTCCCGGGTCTCGGCGGGCAGGTAGCGGGTTGCAAGCTCGACGCCGTGCGGCAGCTCGCCGGTCAGCGGCAGCATCATCCGCTGCGTCTGGCGGGCGAAGGCCGGGTCGACCTCGGAGAGGCGCGCCCGCTGCAGGGCCAGCGCACACTGGGAGGCGATCGTCTGGGCGAGGGAGACGGTGGTGGGGTCGAAGGCATCCTCTTCCATGAATCCCCAGCCGATCACCCCGATCGTCTCGCCATCGGCGACGAGCGGCACCGCGAGCACGGATCCATAGGCGTTGGCCAGGTCGGCGAGGGCGGGGAAGCGGCGCAAACCGTCCATGCGGGTGAGGTACGACTGCATTTCGCCATGGCGGAAGGCGGCGACGATCGGCAGCGCTTCGTCGTTCTCGAAGGCCCGGTTGACGGCGGCCACATAGTCGATCTGGCTGCCGACGCCGGCGACCAGCGGCTGCCCCCGGGCGTCGGAGGCCACCAGGACGGCGCTCTGGGAGCCGAGCGGCCCGACCGTCTCCTCGGCGACGGCGGTCGCGACCTGGGCCCGGGTCGCCGCCGCGGCCATCCGGTCCGCCACCCGCCGCAACAGCTCGATCCGGTCGCGGGCCGACTCCGAGCGCACCCACCCCTCGAGATTGCGGTCGCGCTCGTAGACCTCGGCGGCGAGGGCGAGGGCACCGGAGATCAGGAAGGCGAGCAGCAGCTGCAGGTAGACGAGGCCGGTTTCGGGGCTGACTTCGAGGTCCTCGAAGAAGCCGTGGCCGTTGGCGGTGGCCTGCGCGGCCAGAAGCGAGGCGCCGCAGCCCGCGAGCGTCACCCCCGGCGTGCCGACCGAGAGCGCCACCCAGCCCAGCAGGCCGGTGGCGACGAAGGCGAGCGGCAGCGCGTGCAGCCAGAACACCGCCCCGGTCGTCCCGGCGGCGAGGACGACGAGGACGGCCGCGGTCGGCGAGGCCAGAGGGCCGGCATCGCGGCGGCGCAGCATCGGCAGGACGGCGAGGATCGTCGAGCCGATCACCAGCACCCCGAGGCCGTCGCCGATCAGCCATTCGAGCATGAAGTCAGACCAGCCCTCTCCCCCTTCGACGACCGCGTAGTTGGTCGCCCCGAGGATGCCGCCAAGCGTCGGGGCGACGACGACCGCGCCGGCGAGGAAGGCGAGCAGGTCGCGGCCCAGCGAAAGGTTCGGCGGCAGCTGCGAGGCGAATCGCCGGACCAGGATGGCGCCGAGCGAGGCCTCGGCCATGTTGGCGAAGGCATAGCCGCAGCTCGCCCCGAACTCGAGCCCATGAATCAGGTCGATGGTGACCTCGGCGCAGGCCACCCCGGCGAGGCAGTACACCCAGCGCCGCGGCGACACCAGCACCAACGCCGCCAGCGTCACCCCCGCCGCAGGAAAGAACGTCGCCCCAACGCTGCCCGCGTTGAACCAGTTGTAGGAGGTGAGCGACCCCGCCGCATAAGCGAGCCCGACCAACAGGAAAAGAGCAAGCCCCGGCAGGCCCGCACCCGAACCCGAGTACCCCTCCTCCCTAGTGGCGGAGCGCTCCATGGCCAGCGAGCCTACTTGCGCGGGGAGAGAAACTGCTCACACCACGAGTCCGATCAATGGAGCTGAGCATCAGCCCATTCGCCGACCCCTTCGACCAAGCGGACCACCGCCTGGCGGTCGAGTGGCTCGGTGTCCAAGATTTCGTCGTAGCGCAGCGGCACGGCGTGCTCAGTTAGCGCGACCACCTCGGGGATATCGAAGGGAAACTCTCCCACGGCGGTCATCACCTCTCCGATCAGACGGCGCAAATCGTGCGTGTACTCGAACTCGACACTCCGAGACCCGAGCACAGCCTTGAGCCACTTCTCGACCGCCTGCTGAGCGTGGAAACCGACGATCTCGTCGCTGATCTCAGGCTTTGAGGCGAGCCATTGCATTGCGTTCGCATCGTCCTCTGCCTTACGAGCGAGAATTGCTGCTTCGGCCTTAGGTTCACGCTCCGACAAGGACACGGCCTCGCTGCAATGCCTCATTGACCATGGTCCCGTGAACCCGAGCCCTCTTATCTGCGTACTCGGCGCTGAGAACGACGAGGTCAATCGGAACCCCAAGATCGCCGAGAGCTTCGCGAAGCCGCACAAACTCCGCTCGGCGACTCTTCAAACCGGGCTCGATGACAAGCAAATCCAGATCGCTGTCGGACCGACCCTCACCTCGGGCACGGGAGCCAAAAAGGATCACCTTGGCGTCGGGCGCCGCAGCAGCGAGCCGACGGCTTGCCTCCGCAATCAGGGCCTCGTCGGTCATGGCCATAGCGTAGCCGTCGCATCCGGCGGCTACGGACCCCGCAAGCCGAGCAAAACCGTCAGTCGGACTAGTGGGCGAAGGTGACCTGCCCGAAATACTCGGGCAGGTCGTCGCGAAAGGTCTTCGCGAAGCGCTCGGGTAGATACACGCGCCGAACGTTCTCTAGCGCGAAGTTAAGGCTGCCGTAGATACGCCACTCGCGCTCCATGTAGTAGTTCTCAGGATCCTCATCGGCAAGGCTGCCGTGAAATGGCTTGATCAGAGGGAACAGGCGAACCGCCAGGAAACTCGTGAGTTTCAGGCCTAGCTCCCACTCCTCGGTCGTCCCCGCAGTCATTAGCTCGTTGACGTGATTGAACGTGACCTGCGCACCTTCACTGAACGACTCCTTATTGGCCGCCCCATCCGCGTCGACTGCATCGTATGCGAGGTAGAGCACCGGATTCGCGCCATGCGCGAGCAAGAACTCACGGGTGAATGCAATTCCGAAGCGGCTGTACTTGCTCATGTGAATGCCTAGGTCCTGGAGCGGTATGTCACAGAAGCAAACGACAGTAGGCTCGAACATCTCGCTCAAATCTCTGGAGCGATCCCACGAGACATGGCGCGCATCCGCAGCCCCCTCTCGGGCGTCTTGCCAGGATGAGCCTTCGGCAATCAAGACCTCCGGTTTCGCCTGGAGCCTGCCGCCTCGAAGAATCCTCAGGAGTAGGTCGTATATGCGGTCCTCGCGCTCGCTTTGGTCCGGCACTTTCGCGAGCAAGCCTCTGCCTATGAAATGGGTCAACTCGTCAGAGACGTAGCGCTGGCGAGTCATACGCCTCCACGTAGAGACGCCGATCCGGCGACTCCCTCCCCCGTTGCAACTTGAAACCAGGGATAGATGCCTAGAAGCGCGGCCACCTCGACTTCCGTCCCAGGAATCCCCAGAATGGCAATCAGACCACCGATGACGGTCGCGATAGTCGCCAAAGCCACGTCGAGGTCCGATTTCGGGGCTGCCTATCCGGCAGCCGAAAAGTGCTCGTCGTAGTCGGTGATGAACAACCGCAGCAATTCTCCAGGGCGCAAGTCCGAATCCTGATGCCCGAGATCCTTGCGGATTGCTCGGAGAAGTACTTCCCATGCCAGAACTGCTCCTGCGTCGTCGCCTTGCTCGTGCAGTTCGGTGGTGGTCCGCTGCCAAGTGTTGAAGGCAGCCACCATCTCGCTCGATGCCCCAAGCATGAGTTGCCGCGCCTTCAAGTCCCTAAAGAAAGCCTCGGTCTCGGGGTCGGGCTCACTACCGTCCTCGCCTCCGGCAATCTTCTTGAAAATGGTCCCGAGCAACTCGTAATAGATCGGGGTCATCCGGTCGCGGTTCGCCTCACGCAGACGGTCGCGCTCGGACCGACCTTGCTGCCAAACCACGCCTAGAACGCCGATAACTGCAACGCCTACTGAGCCAACAACGGCCGGCTCGGCCTGGACAGCTTCGATGAACCCCCACACAGCCAGACCCGCCACGGCTACGAACACCGCAAAATTCGCCATCTTCTTGAAAAGACCAGGCACGTATCCAGGCTAGGGGAGCCTCCGGCGGAGGCTTGTCTCTAGTCGTGCGGCGGCGCCTGAAATCGCCGACCGACTCCGCCCGTGCGTCATCTCGACCCAAATCGGCCGGTTACAACAGGAGATGACACGATTGGAAACTGACAGTGCAATGGTCTAACAAGCCAATAACCCTGCTCAGATAGGAAAGGCGCCGACCGGAATCGAACCGGTGTAAACGGCTTTGCAGGCCGCTGCGTAGCCACTCCGCCACGGCGCCGAGAGGCGGGTGAAGCGTAGCGGCACAGGCGTGGGCGTGAGGGTCAGCCCTCGTAGTCCTCGACCGTGCCTCCGTCGCGCACGCTGGCCTCGTCGGGGTTCTCCCCGTACTGGCGCAGGGCGCGGCGCTGGCGCAGGTAGTCCCAGGCCTTGTCGAGCTGGACTTTCAGCTCCTCGAGGCGGGCGTGCTCGTCGTCGCCGAGGCCCTCGCCCTCGTGGCGGTGGAGGAGGTCCTCCTCTTCCTGGACAAGCTGGTCGATCCGCTCGAGTACCTGCTGGTCGTCCATGGGGCCTCCCTACCCCGAGGTTGAAGCGGCTAACGGAGGAGTGGCTGAGTCCCCCGACGGCGCCGCCGTGCGGGAAAACCGCATGGCTCCGTCCTCGAGTGGGCCGTAGCGCAGGGTGCGCAGGTCAACCGGGTAGTTCTGGCGCAGCTTCCAGGGCTCCTTGGAGCCCTGCTTCGGCAGCTTGTCGAGCGAGCGCTGGACGTAGCCGGAAGTGAAGTCGAGCAGCGGCTCCTCGGTCAGGCTCGGGTCGGAGGCTTCCGGCACGCAGGTGTCGTAGCGGCCGGCTTCCATGTGATTGAGCAGGCGGCAGACGAATTCGGCGGTGAGGTCGGCCTTCAGGGTCCATGAGGCGTTGGTGTACCCGATCGTGAAGGCGAAGTTGGGAATGCCGTCGAGCATCATGCCCTTGTAGGTGAAGGACTTGCCGATGTCGGGCTCGGCGCCGTCGACGCTGAGCCGCATGCCGCCGAGGAAGAGCAGGTTGAGGCCGGTGGCGGCGACAACCATGTCGGCCTCCAGCTCCTCGCCGGACTCGAGCTTGATCCCCTTCTCGGTGAAGGTCTCGATCTGGCCGGTGGCGATCTCGGCCTTGCCGGTGCCGATCGCCTCGAAGAGGTCGGAGTCGGGGACCATGCAGAGGCGCTGGTCCCAGGGGTCGTAGCGCGGCTTGAAGTGGGTGTCGACGTCGTAGCCGGGCGGCAGCGAGTTGACCAGGCCGCGGCGGATCAGCTTCTTCATCAGCTCCGGCCGGCGGCGGCTGAGCCGGTAGCTGCCGAGCTGCAGCATCACGTTCTTCCAGCGCACGATCGTGTAGACGGCGCGGTCGGGCAGGAAGCGGCGCAGGCCCTTGGCGATCGGGTCCTCGCCCGGCAGCGAGACGACGTAGGTGGGCGAGCGCTGCAGCATCGTCACGTGCTCGGCTTCCGCGGCCATCGCCGGCACCAGCGTCACTGCGGTGGCGCCGCTGCCAATCACGACCACCCGCTTGCCGGCGTAGTCGAGGTTCTCGGGCCAGTGCTGGGGGTGGATCGTCTCGCCGCCGAAGCGCTCGATCCCGGCGAAGTCCGGCAGGTAGCCCTGGTCGTAGCGGTAGTAGCCGCTGCAGACGAAGAGGAAGTCGCAGGTGACGACGACCGGCTCGTCGCTGTCGGAGCGCTCCGCGGTCACCGTCCAGCGCGCCTCCTCGCTCGACCACTCGGCGGCGACGACGCGGTGGTGGAGGCGCACGTTGGCCTCGATCCCGGCCTCGCGCGCGGTGTCGTGCACGTACTCGAGGATCGCCTCGCCGTCGGCGATCGACTTGGCGGCGGTCCAGGGCCGGAAGCGGTACCCGAGCGTGTGCATGTCGGAGTCGGAGCGGATCCCGGGGTAGCGGAAAAGGTCCCAGGTGCCGCCGATGTCGCCGCGCGCCTCGAAGATCGCGTAGCTCCTGGTCGGGCAGCGGTCCTGCAGGTGATGCGCGGCGCCGATGCCGGAGATGCCGGCACCGACGATCAGCACGTCGAGATGTTCAGCGGACAAGCGTCTCTCCCTCGGTTCTACGCCGGCTCCAGCACCCGGAACACTATGCCCGCGTTCTGCAGCCGAGTGAGAAGCATGTCACCCATAGCGGTGGCGGTCGTAACCTGGCCCGCCGTCGGCGGCAGCTCGTCGAAGGCGAGGCAGAGCCCGGACTCCGCCAGCATCTTCGAGGTCTCGCCGTAGCCAGGGTCGCCGCCGGAGACCTCGGTGACGACGCGCTTGCCGCCGCCCTCGCCGACGAATGTGACTTTGAACCAGCTGCGCGCCCGCTCCTCGGGGCTCGGTCCCTCCCCCGGGGATTTCATCTTCAGCAGCAGCTTGCGGGTCGGCGGCAGTGGCGCCATCACGGCGACCGTGCCGATGCCGGCCCCGAGCGCGCCGATCGTCGCCAGCCGCTTGGCGAGCAGGTGGTGGCCGTAGGTGAATTCGGGGCCGTAGCGCTCCAGCGCGGCGGCGGAGCGGCGGACGATCGGGCCGTCGATCGTCGGCAGCGGCGCCACCCAGCCGCCGAGCTCGGGGTCGCGACGGACCCGCGCCGGCGAGGAGTGGATCGCCCGGCCGGGCGGCCGTGGCTCGGCGCGGCGGCGCTGTTTCGCCGCAGCCATCGTCTGGCGGCCGCGGGCGAAGCCGTTGATCGCCGAGTGGTAGGTGCCGCCGGAGAAGCTGGCGCTGGAGCGGACGTGGCCGTCGACCCGCAGGGGCACCCCCTCGGGCAGCTGCTGGACGGTGAAGTAGGCGCCGAGGTCGTGCGGGATCGAGTCGAAGCCGCAGCAGTGGACGAGGCGGGCCCCGGTCCGCGTCGCCTCCTCGTGGTGCAGGAGCCACATCCGGTCGACGAACTCGGGCTCGCCGGTGAGGTCGACGTAGTCGGTGCCGGCGGCGGCGCAGGCGGCGACCAGCGGCTCGCCGTACAGGGCGTAGGGGCCGACGGTGGTGATCACGACCCTCGCCGCCTGGGCGACCTTGGTCAGGGACGCGAGGTCGGCGGCGTCGGCCTCGAGCAGATCAGGGGCGGGAACCGTGGTCGAGAGCCCGGCGAGCTCCGCCGCGACCGCATCCAACTTCGACCGGTTGCGCCCGACCAGCGCCCAGCGCAGGCCCTCGGGACCGTGCTCGGCCAGGTAGCGGGCGGTCAGCCCACCGGTGAAGCCGGTGGCGCCAAACAGTGCGACGTCGTATTCGCGCTCCCCGCTCACCCGCGGGAGTGTAAAGCGGGCGCCGTGGCCGACACCAGTAAACGACCACGGCACCCGTTTCTGGGTCTCAGGCCTGTTGAGACCGCAGCTTTGCCGCTGCGACGACGCAGCGGGAATAAGGCGTCCCCTTCTCCCCCTTGACGTGCTTCTTGCTCAGCCCTTTGCACGCCTGCTTGGCGGTGAGGTCCCGGTCGGTGGCGGCCTTCGCCATCGCGTTCACGCAACGGCTGAAGGCGGTTCCTTTCTCGCCTTTCACATGTTTCTTGCTCTCGCCCTGGCAGTAGCGGCCGTAGGCTTTTGCCTGTTCCGGCAATCCCGCCCCGGGGCCGGGCGTCGGGTCCGGGTCGTACTTCGGCCCTTTCGCCTGACCGTTCCCGTTGCCCGGTTCGGCAGGCTGGACGGCCAAAGCCGCCGCCGGCACCGCCGCGAGCGCGAGCGCGCCGACGATCAGAGCGATCTTGAACTGGAGCTTCATCGTGCCTCCTTCGACTCGTGCCGCCCGGGGGAAAGGCGACCTCTTGCATATCTCCGGGGCCTGAAACGGAGTCGAAGCGGGTTTGTCAGGGCAAACCCGAAAAGAATTCCTGTCGGCGCCTACTCCAGGCCCGGCGGGACCGAGTGGGAGCCGGCGGGCGTTTCCGGGGGCGATGCCGGCTTGCCGCCCCCGGCGGACTCAGGGCCCGCCGGCGGAGGTTCCTTGGCTGGTGGTTCGGGCTTTGGCGGCGGTTCGGCCTTCTGGGGAGGCGCCGCCGGGTCCTTAGTTGCGCCACTTGCCTTGGTTTTGCCGGCGGCCTGGCCTGAGCCTTTGCCCTGGACCGCGTTCGGGGACTTCGCCTTGCTCTGACCGGGGGCGCTGGCGCCGCCTTTGTGGCTTGCCGACGTCTGCTGCCCGTGGTCCGCAGCGCTCGGGGGATTGCCGTGCCTGCCGGTGTCCTGGCGGTGGGCGCCCGAGGCGCCGGGGGACGTAGACGACGGCACTTCGGCCGGCGCTCCGGTCATAGCGGGCGCGACAGTCCCACCGGGCACGGCTCGTGCCTGGTCAGGCTTGGAGTCCCGCTGCGCGGCGGATCCACCGCCGCCGTTCGACTTCCCGCCTGCCTCGGGGTTGGTCTTCTGGGAGTTCGGAACCGCTCCAGCCGCACCGCCGGGCGCGTGGCCGGACTCCACCCCGGCCGGAGCCTCCTTCGCCGCGTCGCCACCCGGCAGGCCGGCGTCGATGAGTCCACCCCGGTCCGCCGCCGTGACCCCGATCGCCGCGACAACCGCCACCGTCGCCGCCGATTTCGCCAGCACCGAACCGCCGAGCGCGGACGCTCCGACCGCTTTGCCGGCGACGGCCCCACCCGCGGCGCCGGTCGCGGCGGCTCCGGAACCGCCAGCGCCGGCCAGGCCCTGCAGGATCCCCGCCGCGGCAACCGCCGGCAGCGGCGCGATCGCCGCGAAGTCCGCGCGCCGACCGCGCACTTCGTCGCGGAACTCGCTGCAGCTGCGGCACGCGCGCAGGTGCGCCCGCAGGTCGCGGCGCCGAGTCACGCGACCGTCGGCGTCGGAGAGCGCTCGCATCACCTCGTCGCAGCTCAACTCACGGCCCTCCTCCATCTGCCGCAGGCTTAGCCGCGCCTCGTAGAGGGTCTGACGGGCAACCGCGGGAGAGGCGCCCAGCGCCGCTCCGATCTCCTCGAAGTCGAGGCCGGCCAGCTCGCGCATCACCAGGGCGCCGCGCTGGCGCTCCGGCAGCTCCGCCATGTCGGCGACCAGGCGCCGCAGCCGCGCCCGCTGCTCGGCCTCCTCCGACGGGCCCGGCGCGCTCGCCGCCTGCTCGGGGTCGAGCTCCCCGGTCGGGGGACGCCGGCGCAGCATCTCGACCGACTCGTTGTGGGCGATCCGGTAGAGCCACGGCTTGAGCTGAATCTCCCGCCGCTCGCCCGGCAGCGCCCGCATCACCTTCACCATCGTGTTCTGCAGCGCGTCCTGAGCGTCCTGGGGATCGCCGACGATCGCCAGCGAGAAGCGGTAGAGGTCCTGGTGATAGCGGCGGAAGATCGCCGCAAAGGCCCGCTCGTCCCCAGAAACCGCTCGTCGCACCAGCCGCTCGTCGGAGAGCAGCCGAGCAGGCCCGGCAGGCAGCCCAAACCCCCCTGGCGCCGCTGCTTCGCTCATCTGCGGACCTCGTCCTCATCGCGGCACATCTCCATAAGGGTAGGCGTCTTCCACTCCTCCCCACAACGTTTATGCCCGCGATATGTCAGGCAGTACCTGCTCCCACGAAGCCCACTCCTAAAAGGAGAGCGGGAACAGCAACGAGGCTTCGACCAGGTCTTCGCTCTCCCCTTCGCAGGTCTCGCGGAGATTCGTCTTCTCCGTGTCGCCGCAGGCGACGGCGGAGAAGCCGGGGCCGGTCAGGGGCAGGTTCGTCACGCCGGGCATGGAGACGGCGAAGTCGCCGGTCCAGGTGGCGGGCGCTCCTGAGGTCTCGGAGTAGGAAGCAGTTCCCGAGAACGGGCTGGGCGCGGTCAGGCTGACGTTGAAGGGGTTCGCGCCCACGGGACTTGCGGTGACCGTCGCGAGCGGCAGATCGAAGACGACGCCGCGGATGATGCTCATCCCTTCCCGGCGTTCTTCCAGACGGGCCCCCATGTAGTCGCCGCCTCCGTCCTCTTCGATCGCGGGCGGCTGGGAGTTCTGGAGGAACAGCAGGACGGACCGATTCGCAGTCCGTTCCGCCGCCGTTACGAAGGTCATCGCGCGTTTTTCCGAGCCCCGGGCGAAACTGCCGGCAGCGGATGCTCGGCCCCGTGTCCCGCTTGACGGCGGACATGAACGCCTGAGCTTGCGAAACATTGCCCCCCACGTCCCTCGCAGGGAGATCGAGGTGAACCCCTCCTCGCCGTGGAACTCGATCCGCCCTTGGAGGCGCACCGATTCCGCGGGATACAGCGCCGCTCCATGGCGCCTGGGGCGAACCGAGATGCTGCCGAGCTGGCCGAAATCTGCCTCGAGCCTGCTCTCATCGCTTCTGCCCCTGACGGTGTACTCCGCGAAGTAGTGCTTCTTTTCGGCGGTCAGGGAGACCTTCCCGGAACGGAAGCTCTCGACATTGATCTTGTACCCGTGGCTGCCGTGCACGGAGAAGACGTAGGTCGTCTCCGTGGTCCGGTTGTGACAACCCTGGTCGGCCGAGGCCCCCGCGGGCGCCGACAGCAGCAGCGCTCCGAAAAACACCGCGGCCCGTCCGATTCGGGCCCACACGGCGAAGCCGGTCACCGCAAATTGAGGACGGCGACCGTGTCCTCGATCCCGTTGGCGACGTAGGCGCGCGCGCCGTCCGGGGCAATGGCGATCGCGGCTGGCCCGAAACCGACGTCGATGTCCGGCTGGGCGCGCTTGTTCGTCCGGGTGTCGATCACCGAGACGGAATCCGCGAGCGCATTGACCACGTATGCGCGCGCCCCGTCCCCGCTGATCGCGATCGAGCAGGGAAACGCTTCGGACCTGAACGGCTTCGCGGCGGGCTTCCTGGTCGCGGTGTTGATCACCGAGACCGTGTCGTCGAGCAGACTGGCGACGTAGACCCTGTTGCCGTCGGGAGTGACGGCGAGCGCGACCGGGTCGAACCCAACCCTGATGTCGCGTCCAACGCGCCTGTTGCTGGTCGTGTCGATCACCGTCACCGTGCTGTCGATCTCGTTGGCAACGTAGGCGCGCGAGCCGTCGGGGGAGATCGCGATTGCGGTGGGGAACGAGCCGACCTTGATCGGCTTCCCAGCGAGCTTGTTGGTCGCGGTATCGATCACCGAGACGGTGTCGGAGTATTCGTTGGCCACGTAGACGCGGGTGCCATCTGGGGTGACCGCGATTCCTTCCGGCCCTTCGCCGACCTCGATCGGCTTGGCCGCCAGCTTGTTGGTCACGGTGTTGATCACCGAGACGGTGTCGGAGTCGCTGTTGGAGACGTAGGCGCGGGCGCCGTCCGGAGTGATCGCGATCGACCGGGGGTCTTCTCCGACTTTGATCGCTCTGGCCACAGGCCGGCCGGTTGCGGAGTCGATCGCCCAGACGTTGTCGCCGAGCCGGTTGACGACGTAGACGCGGCCCCCATCCGGGCTGATCGCGAGCGCCTCGGGGGCGGAGCCGACCTTGAAGAACTTCGGTTCGGTGGCAGCATCGGCCGCGACCGAGCCCAGCGCCAGGGCGACGAGCACCGCGCAAAGCATCCACTGAAGGCGACCTCTCCGAATCACGGCGGCCAACCTAACCGGCACGAATGCCCGCGAGCGAAGCGTCGCGCCTAATTGGACGGATTGCTGGGTCAGACGACGAAGATCTGCGTCCCATGCGGGTCGGCCGTCCTCCGCCGTGAGCGACCGTATTGTTGCGCGCCCTTGTACGACGCCTCACTGCACCTGAACGGCGGCGGGGCGCGTGCTCAAGCGCTCCCGGCCTGGCCCGATACCCGACCCCTGCGCTCGTGGCAGCAGGAGGCGACCGAGGCCGTTCGCGCGCACTCGGCCGCAAGCTTCCTCGCCTCGGCTACGCCGGCGGCCGGCAAGACCACCTTCGGCCTGCACATCGCCCACCGGATGCTCAGCGCCAAGTTCGTCTCGCGGGTCGTCGTCGCCGGCCCGACCACCCACATCTGCCGCCAGTGGGCCGCCGACGCGGCCCGCTACGGCATCGACCTCGAGCCGAACAGGCCCAACTCCGACGGGCCCGAGTCGGCCGACTTCCACGGCGTCGCCGTCACCTACCAGACGATCGCGGCCGGGGCGGATACGCACCGGCTGGCCGCCGGCAGTCGGCCGACCCTGCTGATCGCCGACGAGCCGCACCACATGGGCGAGCTGGCCGCCTGGGGCCTGCAGACCCGCAAGGCCTTCGACGGCGCCCGCTTCCGGCTGCTGCTCTCCGGCACGCCCTTCCGCTCCGATAACTCGGCCATTCCCTGGGTCACCTACGACGAGGACGGGCTCAGCCGCGCCGACTACGCCTACGGCTACCCGCAGGCGCTGATCGACCGGGTCTGCCGCCCGATCACCTTCCTGCCCTATGACGGCGAGATGGAGTGGCTCTCGGACGGCCGGCTGCGCAGCGCCGACTTCGACCTCGCCCTGCCGGCGGCGGAGTCGGCACGTCGCCTGCGGACGGCGCTCAGCCCGGAAGGCGAGTGGATGGGCGAGGTGCTGCGCGACGGCGATGCCAGGCTGAGCGAGGTGCGCGCCGACGGGCACCCCGACGCGGGCGGCCTGGTCATCGCCTCCGATCAGGACCACGCGCGGGCGATCGCCGCGCGGCTCGGGTCGATCTCGGGGGAGCGACCCGAGCTGGTGATGAGCGACGAGCCCGACGCCAGCCGCCGCATCGCCGACTTCGCTTCCTCCGACCGGCGCTGGCTGGTCTCCGTCCTGATGGTCTCCGAGGGCGTGGACATCCCCCGCCTGCGGGTCGGCGTCTACGCGACGGCGGCCCGAACCGAGCTCTTCTTCCGCCAGGTGGTCGGCCGCTTCATCCGCTCCACCCCGCGCCCGCGCCGCCAGATGAGCTACCTGCTGATGCCGGCCGACCCACGGCTGAAGGCACTTGCCCACGAGATCGAGCTGGAGCGCCGACACGCGCTCGACCTCTCTCCGGGCGCCGAGGAGGACGAGCTCGGAGAGATGGACGATCCCGACCCGGAGCGCGAGCCGGGCGGCGGCTTTGCCGTCCTCAGCTCGGGCGACGCCGAACTGGACGAGGCGATCATGAGCGAGACCACGCTCCAGCTCTTCCCGACCGACGACCCCGAGACGAGGGCAAAGAAGGCGACCGCCCTCGCCAAGCCCAAAGCCGCCTCGGAGAACATCGAACCCGAGCGGGAGTCGGCCTACGCGACCCGAGAGCGGCTGCGCGGCGAGCGCAAGCGCCTGGTCGGCGACGTCGCCCGCCGCACCGGCAAGTCACACCGAGAGGTCCAGGCCCGGATCAATCGCGACACCCGAACCCGCTCGGTCACCAGCGCCACCATCGAGCAACTCGAGCGCGGCAACGCGCTGCTGCGTCGCGAGCTGTGGCGCTGAGCATGCACTCGGGCTGACCCGACATTGAAAAGCAGGCTGAGCTGCCGCCCCGCAGCTAGGCTTCGTGAATGGGTCCTCACGCAACCCTCCTCATCTGGTTTCAGCTGCGCTCGCCGGAGCTGGCCGAGGACTTCGAGCTTCTGATGACGGGGGATCGCGACATCGTCCGCAGCTCGCTGGACACGGTGTCCGATTGGCGCCTCATGCGGCCCTCGGATGTGCCCGGACAGGCGATCGGGCAAGCCGATTACGTGCTGATCGCGGAGATCACCGGAATCGAGCGTTTCGAGCAACAGGCGAGCGAACACGTCCAACGCATGACGGATGACCTGGAGCATCTCGTCTCGGGCCAGGGGATGCTCGTCTTGCGTTCCGCCCTTTGAATTCGTTCACGCGGATTCGCCGGCTCCAGAGGTGATGTGGTCGATCACCGGCCGGAACTGCTCGGTCGGTGAGAAGTCGACGTACTCGGAGTCCTCGAGCGCCTCGGGAGCGTGGCCCGGGGCCCAGTAGAACGCTTCGCCGGCGGCGAAGTCCCGATGCCCGTCCAGGGTGTGCATCCGCACCCGGCCCTTGATCATGTACCCCCAGTGCGGGCACGGACAGAGATCGTCCGGGAGACCCTTGGTGGCCGGGCGCAGGTCGGCGCCGGCCGGTAGCCGCACGAACCCGACGGAGAGACCGTCCTCGTCGCGCAAGCGGACCTCGACCCCGTTGTCCTCGATGACGACCGGGACGTCCTCACGTGGGATGGATCGCATGGTGGTTCCTCCTCCTGTTAGTTGAGCAGCTCCGAGATGCGTTGCGCGGCCAGGCGGGCGCCGTCCGTCTCCACCGAGCGGTAGTCGACGTCGCGTCCGATCTCCTCCGCGATGGCCTGGGCGATCACGTCGGGGGTTGCGCTCTCGAAGTCCATCCGGCGGCCGGCTCGGTAGCGGTCGAGCCGGTGGGCGACGTGGAAGCGCTGCTCGAAGTGGTGGCGCAGGGGGAAGTAGAGGAATGGCCGTTGCGCAGCAGTCAGCTCCATGGCGGTCGTCAGCCCGCCCTGAACCACAGCGAGGTCGCAGGCGGCGAGGTGGCGGTAGAGATCCTCGACAAAAGCGCGCACCTCCATGCCGTCGGCCGCGGGCAGGGTCGCCGGGTCGATACGCGGTCCGGCAACGACGATCATCCGCAGCCCGGGGACGAGCTGCGCCGCGGCGGGGAAGGCCTCCATGACCCGGCGCAGCAGGCTCGCGCCCACGCCCGAGCCACCCACCGTGACTACGCAGACGCGCTCGTGCGGCCGGTATCCGAGCTCGGCGCGCAGGCGCTCGCGATCTCCCAGCTCGGCCTGGTCGAAGCCGGTGACGTAGCCGGCGAAGTCGAAGTTGCGCTCGGTCCAGTCGCGGATCCCGGGGAGGTCCGGGCCGAGGCGCCCGCCGACGATGTCGTCGGGGTTGCCGACGAAGATCGCCCGGTCGCGGATCTCCGGGTGGTCGCGCACGTGCTCGACCATCTCGGCGTTGTAGTCCGCGACCACGGATGCCTCCCGCTCGCCGTTCTCGGGCATCGGCAGCCAGCCGACGAAGTCCGTCAGCCAGGCGAAGGGTGCGCGCTTTCGGCTTGGGTTCTCGTGCAGGTGGTAGTCGAGCTCCCATGCCTCGTCGCCGATCCAGAGGTCATACGGCGTCTCGCTGACGACGTCGTCGAAGACCATGTAATTGGCGGCCAGGATCTCGTCCATGCGGCGGATGGCCTGGAAGCACTGCAGGCCGTGCTCGGCGGACTCCGCTTCGATGTGGGCCGACTCGTTGGCCAGGTGCCTGCTGGCAGGGTGGATGCGCTCCCCCTCCGCTTCCAACACCCGCGTCACCGGGTCCTGGGCGAGCCAATCGATCTCGAGGTCGGGGTGCAGCGCCCGCAGCTCGCGGGCGATCGCGACGTCGCGGCGGGCATGGCCGAGGCCGATCGGGGAGCTGACGTACAGCGCGCGCCGCCGGCCACTCGACCGTTTGACCGTGGGACTACGGCGGAACGAGGAATCGACGAACTCGCGAATCGCAAGGTTGACCGTGACCGGTTGCCGCCCCTCGGGGAGGTGATCGCCGCCGTCGATCGCCACCATCTTTCCGCCCGTGGCCTTCGCCAGCGCCCTGGCGTCGGCATGGCTCGTCACCTTGTCCTTCTTCCCGCTGATCACCAGCACGGGGCACTGCACGCGGCGGGCGAGCGCCAACTGGTCGCGGCGGGTGACCGGCGCGGCGGCGTCGGCGAGCACGGTCAGGGCAAGCGTCTCCGGATCGGTTTCGAGTCCCCATTCGACGACGTCGTCGAATCCCTTGGTCGAGTGGGCCTCGCTGGTACACATGCGCGCGAACCACTCGACGAAGTCGCGAAAGTCGCGGCGGAAGTGCACCGCGTTGACCTTCGCCCAGCCCCGCGTCACGATCGGCCTGCGCCTGAACATCGACTGCGCCCATGGCTGGACCATCATCCGGTAGCGCAAGCCGCCAAGCGAGCGGCTGGCGGGAAACCACGGCCCGATGAACACCGCCCCGAGAACCCGCTCGGGGTGTTCGGCGGCGAGCAGGAGGGCGCGCTGGGTGCCGCGCGAGAGGCCGACCACGACCGCCTGCTCGGTGCCGGTCGCGTCGAGGACGTCGAGCGCGTCGCGGGCGAACTCCGCCTCGGCGTAGGCCTCGAGGTTGGGCGGCCGGTCGCTCTTGCCGTTGCCGCGCGGGTCGAAGACGACCACGCGGTGGTGGCGGGCGAGGTAGGGGATCTGCATCTTCCAGACCCGCGAGTGCACCAGCGTCCAGGTCGGGCAGAACAAGATGGTCGGCTCGCCGCTGCCGTAGACCTCGTAGAAGACGCGCACGCCGTCGCGCTCGATGTAGCCCGAATCGTCCGGATACCGCGCTCGGGTCTGCTCGTCCGGATCTGACTGCTGGTTTGAGATCTGCTCGGCGATGGTCATTTGCTCTCGTGGCTCCGCGATCTGTCGAGGGTGCTTGTCCCAGGTGATTGGTCGGACGACCAACTAACTTCTACCGTATACTGCGACCCGATGTCAACCGCTGACCCCGACGTGCGTACGACCCCAGCGCCGAGCGAGGACCTCCGAGTTGCCCAGGGCGAGTCGACGCGCGCGCTGCTGCTCGCCGCCGCCAGCGACATGCTGCGCGAGGAGGGCTATGCCGCGACCTCGACGCGCGCCGTCGCCGAGCGCGCAGGGGTGCGACTCTCGCTGGTCCACTACCACTTCGGTTCCAAGCGCAGCCTGCTGCTCGCCGTACTCGAAGACCTCAACAAGCGCCTTCTGCACCGCCAGCAGGCGATGTTCAGCGACGGCCGGTCGTTTGCCGAGCAGTGGCGCAGCGCCTGCGACTACCTGCGCGAGGACGTCGACTCCGGCTACGTGCGGATCCTCTGGGAGCTGTGGGCCGCCGGACTTGCCGACCCCGAGCTCGCCGAGCGCTGGCGCGCCACCCAACGCAGATGGCGCGAGCTGATCGAGGCACGCCTCGAGCGCCTCCAGGTCGAATGCGGCGCCGAGCTGCCAATGCCCCCGCGCGCCCTTGCCACGCTGATCGGCAACCTCTTCGAGGGTGCGGAGGTCGAGATCCTCGCCGGCGTCACCGAAGACGAAACTCCACACCTCGAAGCGCTCGAAGCCTGCGCGGCGCTGATCTCGACCGCCGAGCAGCACTGATCCTCATCCTCAGGTGAGCGTTAGATCGACTTTCAGCTCGCACATGTCAACCGAAGCACGGGTACCGGGCGTATCTGAGGAATCCATCGCCTCAAACACCTTGGCACCGGCCTCCATGTCCTCCGCGCTCTCGAACTGCTGAAGGACCACCGCCGTTCCCTGCGCCTCATCGAGCAGGACCCGGAGACCCGTTGCGGGTACACCGGGCGGGGGCCCGTCGGACTCCTCGATGCGAGCAAGGAGCTCCTGCATCCGCTCGGCAGATACGTCGGTGAACCTGACGGCACGTACGTACATGACAGCCTCCTGGATCGTGGGATACCGACCCTATGCGGTCGACCCCGTGCCGTCGAGCCCTCAGTCACGTCCAGAAGGGCGAGAGCCCCGCTCGACGCCTGGTGGCGGTTGCTCGATGACCAGCCTGGTGGTGTCGCCTTCCCGATAGATGACCGGCAGTGCTGACCTGAAGTCGAGCGCCTTGCCGGTGGAAGACCCGATCAGCGCCTGCGCCTGAAAGATGGGTTGACCGTCCGGGGTCTCGCCGACCTTCACCTGTTCGACCTTCTGGATCATTCCGCTGGCGGTGTCGGCGAGCCATTTACCACCTCCCGGCAGCAGGGCGATGACCCATTCTTCCTCGCTCAGCAACTCGATCCGTTCCATCAGCCGTTCGATTTCCCAAACGCTGACGACGGTGGCGCGGTATTCGAAGGTCTCATCGCCTTGCAGCCACAGAGCGACGGCGCAAAAGTCCTCCTCGCCGTCTTCGCCGGAGACATAGACATGCACATTCCTCGCCTCCTCGCGCCGCACGAATTCGTCACTCCTCGGCACGGCGGGCCCACCGAACTTGCTGCGTATCTGTTCGGCGAACGCGAAGCCTTCGGACTCGAGCTGCCCGGCTCGGTCGGCGATCGAGTCAGAGTGCCACTGGATCTCGGCCTCCGTCGCATGGAATCTATGGAGCTGGTCCCCCTCTTCTTCGGAACGGTATTCGATGCGGCCCCCGTCCGGTGACATTTCGGTGCTTGCTATCTGCCACGGACCGGCCAGCTGCAGACGCGGGAGCATCGCCGCCGCCTGGTTGAGATCGGCGGCGGAGGCGGGCTCAGGGAGAACGCCCGACCCGCCGCCGCCGGAGACCATCACCAACGCCGCCCCAACGCTGGCGACCGCGGCGCCGAGCGCGATGCGGCGCCCCAGGTGCCGCCGTGGACGTCTGCCCTCGGCGGCCTGCGCCTGCGTCGCGGCCATATCCACGAGGCGGCGCTTCAGATCCGGCAGGGCGGGCTTGGGCGTTCTGGGGCTCATCATCTCGACTCTCATTTCAGTTCGACTCCTATTCGAGGCCTGGTTGGAGGACTGAGCGCAACCGGGCCAAACCGCGGCTCACGCGCTTGCGAACCACCTGCTCCGAGCAGCCGAGCTGATCGGCCATCTCGCCGTAATCGCGTTCCTCGAGCACCCGGGCGATCACCGCGCCCCGGAGATCGTCCGGAAGGTCTCCCAACAGCCGCTCGAGGGCAATATCGAGCCCGGCCCGCTGCTCCACCCGCGCCAGCGCATCGTCGTCGAGCGCCAGCGGCGCGCCGCCGAGCCGCCTGCGCGCATCGTCGGCGACGACCCCGCGGCGGATGCTGCTCACCAGCGTGTTGTGGGCGATGCCCAGGATCCAGGGGACGGCACTGTCCCCCTGGGCCCGCACGGGGTCGAAGCGGGCGGCGCCTTCAAGCGCGCGGGCGAACGTCTCCGCGGTCAGGTCGGCGATCAGCTCGGCGTCCCGGCAACGGGAGTTCAGGAAGCGCATGACCAGCTGCTCGTGGCGGCAGTAGAAAACGCCGAATGCCTTCGGCCTGGAGGCGGTTTCCTCCAGGAGCTCTGCATCGGTCAGACGATGTAGCGAACGCATTTCCCCACCAGGCCAGAGGGCGCCGGTGCGCGAACCTGTCGCACACCGGCGCGGCTCATCACTGATCTAGCCTTCCGAGCTGCTTCCCGCGGAGTGGATTACCCCGGCCTCGACCACCGTCCTGGGGCCCGCCTGATAGCCCGAACTGAGAATGCAGGATTCCACCTCGTCGGCAGTCCAATTCGGCGCAAAGCGGCCGAAGCAGGCGTTGATCGCGCCATCGGCCTGGGCCCAGTCCGTGGCCGGAACGATCGCGGTGGCGCAACTCCCCGCCTGACCGACGCCGCCGTCGCAGTAATGCAGTTCGATCGTCTTGCCGTCCTCCGCGTCGCCGGCGAAAACATTGCTCGCCGGCAGCGCGAACACGGCCAGCGCCGCGGCAACCACGGCAAGCCCTTGCTTCAAATGCATGTCCAGCCTTTCTCTCAGGTCCATGGATGAGGCAGAGCGCGTCCGCCTATCTCGTATTCGCCCTTGGCCGGACTCTGTGACCGAGCCGTCCCCCTAAGGGGTATTCGCTTCGAAGCGGCTTTTCGTTCAACTGATCTTTCGCGCGAGGTTGGGCCTTTTGGCGAACCCGCCGAGTGCCCACGTCCCCTCCCCCTCCGGAATGAAGGAGGGATGTGCAGCAAGCTTGCTTTCGAGATCCGCCAGCGCATAGTCGTAGCCGGCACGCCGCAGGGGAAACAACAGGTCGGCGGCACCTAGACCTCTCGAGGAGATCGCGAGCTCCCTGGCGCAGATCGATTCGGCTGAGGAGGAATCCATCGGAGCAACTAGCGTCGTGTCCAAGTGTGCTTGGGCTTCCAGGCGTCGTTCGAAGTGAGGGGCCACTAGGTCAAGTGCCCGGCTACTCGCAGTTGCCAGCGACTGCCGGGCCTTCGTCGCATGTCGAGCGAGGCTCTGTCGGTCTTGGTTCACCAGCAGAACACCGGCACCGAGAGCCACTCCAAGCAGTACCGGTGAACGACATAGGAATCGCACGCCCTCCACCGCCATGTTCGCAAGCAGATATCCGCAGGCAAGGGCGAGTTTGGTGCTGCCGAAGAAAACGAGTTCGAGCTCGATCAAGCTGCCGAGGATCAACAGCGTCTCAACCCACTGCTCGGTCCCGATCCCCGCGTCGTGGAGGTGATGGTCGCGGGTCAAGAGCAGGCTCGGGCCGACCGCGACGGCGAGCTGGGCGAAGGCGACGTCCTCGGGGTCCCGGACCGCCGCGACACGCGGATCCTTCGCGCACAACGAAGCCGGCACGCTGACGAAGCGGGTCAGTGGTTCGTGGACCGTTCTCCAGGTTTCCATCACCAGCTCCTCGCTGATACCGGCATCGGTGGCCATTTCCGGAAGATGCTCCTGGGCCTTCGCAGGGACGTGCGCCGCGCTCAGCAGCGTGATCGAGCCCCGCTCGGCGAGGAAGGTCATCGCGGTGAACCCATCCATGGCGCGGCGCAGGGTGTCTTGGAAGAGCGCGTTGGCATCGGCGACGACGAGGTGGCGCGGATGGGAGGCCGAAAGCGAGCCCCAAGCCTCGGGGGAAAGAAGCGCCGTGGAGGTTTCGCCTGCCATTCCTGCATGGTAGGCACGCCGACCGAAGGTGAGTCCTCTTCGTGATGTCGATTCGCCCAACTGACCCGACGGAGCGAATCGAAACGCCTTGGGAGCCCTTAGAAGCTCCAGCTCATCCGCTCGGCCACCGCCGCCTCAGAGGGAGGAAGCTCGACGGGCACGTCGGCGAGGGCCTTCTCGATTCTCGATCGATCCCACTGGGGATCGATGTAGGGGCAGATATAGGCGGGGCCGGTGCCCGCGAACTTGTGATCGCTGAAAAACTGAAGCGCCTTGTGGTGAAGCTCCTCGGGGATGAACAGGAAGGCGACATCGGCCACGTCGAACGCCAGCCCGCCGGGAACACGCCACTCTCGCTCCCAGCGCCAATCGTCGAGAGAGCCAGTGACCGGGAATTCGATGAAAGGCGTGAGCTCCCAGAGCGGATCCTCGGGGTCGAAAGGCTCGGCCCTCTTGCTCTCGATCAGCCGTTTGGCCGCCGCCGCCGGCCGGCCCTCCTGCTCGAGGTATAGGACGCGCCCGCCACCACTGGCCAACAGGAACTCCTGCGAGAAGCCGATCCCGTAATCGCTGCGATGCTCGATCAGGGACCCGAGCAGATGGAGTGGGATCTCCGAGAAGCAGGCCGGCCGGTGAACCTCGGAGAGCTCAGCGATTTCGCGTCCCCCACCGTGGGGCTCTTCGACGGGCTCGATCCTGCGATGCCAAAGGATGCTGGTCATGTTGTCGTAGCCGCTCTCCTCTCCAGGCGCGTCGAAGCTTCCGGCACTCGCCGAGGTGAAATGCACTGCCCAGGAAGACATGTGGTCATCGTGCGCCATCAGCAAAATTTTAAAGAGGCGGCGTCTTGCGTTCAGGTGGTGATCGGCAGTCCGTCCCAACGCCCCTCCCCCATTGCAGCACCCTCAGGAGCTGCATGTCGCCTGGCCTGCGGGCCCCCGTAAGCTGGGCGGGCGATGGCGGAGGTGCTCGGGCGCAAATGCATCTTCTGCGAGGGGGAGCCGGTCACCCGAGAGCACCTGTGGCCGCAGTGGCTGGCCGAAGTCGTCCCCGCCGATGCGGCCATCGAGTGCAGCCACACCTGGCAGCGCGGAACCTCCGAGCCCACCAAGTTCGCCCAGCGGCCGTTCCAGCTAACGGTGCGAGCGGTCTGCGAGAACTGCAACGGCGGCTGGATGAGTGCCATCGAGAACGAGACCAAGCACCTCGCAAGGGGAATGATCCAGGAAGGGCTCGGGTCCTGCACAAAGAAGGCCAGCGGACCCTCGCCGTCTGGGCAGCTCTCAAGGCGATGATGTTCGCCTGCACCGCGCCGGAGCTACCGTTGCGCCGAGGCCTCTTCTCCCGCATGCTGGAAGACCCGGGCGAGCCGCCGCCGCGAACCTACGTCTGGGTTGCGCGCGCCGACGGCGAGAACCCTGCGTTCTGGAGCGCCAGCGGCCTCGTAGCCGGCGAGGAAGAGGCATCGGGCGCCTATCCGCCTCTCTATATCTCGACCCTGAGCGTCAATCACCTGGTCGTGCAAGCCCTCTTCAACAACGGCGAAGAGGGCCTCGCCCTGATGCACGGCGGGGACATCGCGGCGGGGATGCAGCAGATATGGCCGATCGAGAACGGCACCGTCACGGCCGCCAGCGGTCCGAGTTTCACCAACCGGGGACTGCGGCGGGTGGCGAGCGTCGGGCGGCGCAAGAGGATCTAGGAGTCAGGCGGACGCATCTGGCTCGGACTCGCGTCTTGTAACTCCCCCCTTCCGCCGCTATCTCCTGGCGCGGAGGGCGACGTATTCGCCGCTAGCAATCGACAAACTCCGCTTTGGTCTGCGCTCGGCATGGCGCCGCATCTCCGCGATCGTCTCCATGTAGTCGGCCGCCTTCGCCACGGTGAGCGAGAACTTCGATCGCTCATACTTGGCACTCCTCTGCCACTCGGCGAGCGAGCTGAGCAAGGCTGCGAAGCGAGGGTCGGTGTTGCCGATCTTCGCCCAAAGGTGGTAGCGGGAGCGCACCGTGTCGTGAGTCCTGGCCGAGTTCAGGCGGGGATCGGGCAGACGCAGCAACTCGGCCCGCGCCAGCATCTCCGTCGCCGTATGGGCGGCATCTGCGAACGACCCCAGAGCAGGCCCTTCCAGGGCACGCTTGGCCGAATCGATGAATTCCGCGGCTCCCTCCAACTCGGATTCGATCAACTCGCCGTCGACGGCACCGAGGATGACTAGGTCCAGGCCGCCCCCCGTGATCAAGGCGGTGACGTGTCCCGAATCGGGCTCCTCCGGGGGCAGCTCGAAACTGGAGATGTTCCCGATCTCCTCCTCTGCCCCTTGGTCGTCTCGGGCTCCTCTCATCTCGAGCCGGCCTTGCACCAACCTCTGACCTTGCACCTCTCTGCCGAAGCGCACCTCGGGCGGATCGCCGAACCTGAAGACGACCTGGGCGCGGTCGATCACGACGTCCGCACTGAGCTTCCGCGCGTCCGAGCGCCGGCCGATCTCAGGCTCGAAGTAGGTCTCGCGTATCCATTTCCACATCTCCGCTCCATCTGTGAGCGACTTCTCCGCCGAGGCCTCCGCCCGCCTCTTGCTCATAGGCATTTGCCCGATCCCTTGGCGACCGGGCCGCTCCAGATACAGGCGATCACAGATCAGCGGAACAGTTCGTGAAGCCCATAGGTCAGCTGCCGGGCTTTCGGCCAGCCTGCGTCGACGAACACGTCGAGCATCTCGATCAGGCGCCTTCTCATCTCTTCGTCGCGCTGTAGGAGCGTGCGGTATTCGGCGAGGTAGCGCTCAACGAGCGAGACGAAGAGGCTGGCCGCCATGCCGTCGAAGTGATACCCCCCAGCCTTGCCGCCCTCGATCGTGCGGGAGATACGCAGAAAGACGCTGCGGGGCTCGGCCTCGATGCATGCCTCAAGCGTCTGAAGCAGATGGTGGGTGACGGGCGGAAGCGGAACATCGGCGAGCCGGTCGAGCAGATCGCCGGCCTCCTGGTAGAGCCGGGCCCTCTGGGCTGGACTCACGGACGGGTCCTCATCCTTGTCCCGTTTGAAGGCCCCCGAGGCGAAGTAGACCTCGGCGGCGATCAAGTCGATGATCTGGGCGACGTTTCGGCCCCGCTTCAGATCTGGATCCTCCTCATCCGGGCTCTCGAGCCCTTCCAGCCGCTCCCTCATCTCCTCGTACTCCTCCAGCGCCTCGCGCAGGGTGTCGTCGATCAGGCCGATCGCCCGGGCCCTGATCTCGGAGGCCTCCTCGTCGCCGTCGCTGCCGTAGGTCTGAGCGTCGCGGAGGCGGACGATCAGCTGGCGCGCGGCCTCGCCGGCTTTGCCCAGATCGCCGAGCAGCTCCCGACGGATGAACCGCCCCGCCTCCTCGTCGCCCTCCCAGACGTGGAGGTCGCCGAGAATCGCGACGCAGGTGGCGCGAAGGTGCGCCGACCCCGGCCCTTCCTCGGGCGTGCGCGAGTAGAGCGACTCGGCGACTCGGCGTCGTCTGCCCGGATCCTCGCGGGTGATCCCGGGGAGCGCAATCAACATCGCATCCGTGACAGCCCGCGAGGGCTCCTGGGCCGCAATCCGATCGGCAATCCGCCACATCAGCTGCGGTGCGGTGCTCCGCAATAGCCTGAGACGGCGGGCGAGCTGGAAGCGGACCGCCGGGACCGGATCCTCGCTGAGCCTCTCCACCACACCCAGCAGGCTCGGCGAGGCGTACTCGGCGTCACTCGCGAGCGCGACCAGGCCGGCAGCGGCCTCGATCCGCGGTGCGGGAGAGCCCCAGGACGGGTGTTCGTCGAAGTGGGCATCCCGGTCGGGGTCGTGGACGGGATCGCGATGCTCGGCTGCCGCTAGGAGGATCTCCAACGCGAGGTCGAGGCTCGGCCCGCGGCCCTGCAGGGCGCTGCGCGAGATCGCCTCTGCGGTTTCGGCGGCGTAGCCGAAGGCCTGATCGGCCTGGCGCTCCTCGACACCATCGGAGGCGGCAGTCAGCAGTGCGCTCCAGAGCTCGCTCAGCGCCGCGATGACCGCGGCTACCTGGTCCTCGGGGGGGGAGCCGTTGAGATGCTCCTGGGCGAACTTGCGCACTGGTTCGATCAGCGCCTGAATGCGGCGGTTGGGCTCACTGTCGACGTCGACGCCCGCTTCGGCCAGGAACTCGCGTTCGCCGTACTCGCTGGTGCCCCATTCCGTGATTACGCCCGACTCGAGGTTCGCCGGCACCGCCTCTGACTCGATCAGGGCTTCCAGGTGAGCCTTGATCTCGGGGTCGACGATGTCGCCTGGGGTGATGCAGCCGAGGAGCTGGTCACGCATGCGCTCTCCGCGCTCGACGCCATGCTCGCCGAGATCGGGGTTAGCCGCCGCGTAGCGGCCGGGAAGATTGAGGACGGCGCGCTCGATCTCGGCGCGGAGGTCGGGGTCGAGCCCGGCGAAGCCAGCGGACATGAACTGCCCCAGAGGAACGATCAAGGCTCGATCCCCGAGTGCCTCGGGAGCGACCAGGAGGGGTCGGATCAGCGGCGCAAAGGACTCCGGCTGTCGGGAGGCGGCGAGAAGGACACGGCGCCAGATCGAGGCCGGCACCTCGAGGCGAGAGAGGAGATCGATTACGTCCGCCAGGGCTGTCGCGTCCTGCTCTGCGAGGGCGTCGAGACGCGCCTCAAAGGAGTTGAGAATGCTCACCTCGTCGTCGTGACCGAGCGGTTCCTGATCCCAGACGCTGCTGCCGTCGGCGAGGATCCATGCCTCACGCCCCTCGGCCCAGGAAAAGGGCACAGAGTGACTGGCCGACTCGGAGAAGCGCTTGCGCCCGTAGGCGGCACGAACAGCGATCAGCGCTTCGAGCGCCTCAGTCGGAGCCTGCTCGAGGAAGGCCGGAAAGGCCTCGGCGAGGCTGTAGTGGGCGCCCGAGTAGTCCTGGCTTCGATGCGAGCCGAGCCGCAGGACCAAGCCGCCCATGTCGGTCTTCTCATTCGATGTCTCCTCGAAGGAGAAGGCCACCGCGTAGACATCGCGCACGAATCCGGGGTCTTGGTCGATCAGCCGCTCTACCTGTTGGGCGAGGTCGGGCATCTCCAGGTAGCCGAACTGCTCCAGACGCTCGGTCTGGAGAATGCGGCTGAGGAGCGCGCGTGAGAGCGAACGATCGGTCTCATAGGTGGCGGCGACCGCGTCGATCCCGGGCCAGGTCAGGGCACGATCTGATTTCGGCTGGTCGAGCGCGTAGGTAAGGAGGCGGCGAGCGGCGCGGCCGAGGTCAGCGCGCTGGGCGCGATCAAGGGCGGCAACGTCATCGCTCAGGGACCAGACCAGCTGGCGCAGTGAGAACGCCACCGAGGGCCGCAGGTCGCACTCGGCGAGGGCAGCGGCAAACCCAGCCCAGGCGGAGCGCTGGGCTGGGCTTCGCAGGTATGACTTCGGGTCGGCGCCGATCGCGGCGCCGACTAGATGGCGAAGCGTCTCTTCGGCCCCAGAGCTCCGCTCCCGCTCAGAAACGCCGAGCTCCCCCAGCAGAGGCTGCAGCTCGGCGGTGTCGCGAACGAGCTCCGCGGCCACGACGGGGGCGATGATGCGGCCGATCCGAGGCACCTCGACGGCCCGCGCTAGCTCCAGGCAGGCCTCCCAGAAACGGCGCCGGTTGGGGTCGAACTCCCAGAGATGGCGAAAGTGAAGATCGAAGCTCGGGCGAGCGAAGAGGAGCAGGTCGGGGTCGGCGAGGATCGCCTCCGCTCGGGCGTCGTCGGTCCCCCGCAGCAGAGAGCGCTCGACCGCGTAGTCGAAGAGAACATGGTGGGAGAAGGTGAGGATCTCGCGTTCGACCTGGCCCGTGGCGGACTGCTGCTCGGCGAGGACGTGCTCGCTGAGCAAGCGATTGAGAGCGGCTGCCGACTCCGCGCTCGCCACCAAGCGCCGGTTCGCCTGAAGTCGGCGGTTGGCGACCATCTCCCCCACCACTTTGTGCACGAGCGCTGCCCTCGCATCACCCTGGCGATCGGGGCCGATCACCCGGTGCTCCCAGTACTTGTCGAGGAGCTGGACCTGGGTCGCGATCGGTTCGAGCTCGGACTGATCGATGTCGAGGCGGACGAGTTCGGCGAGGAGTCGCAGGTTGAAAGGAATTCGCGCCAAGTCGCGGAGATCCTCGGGCGCGCCGTCGAGGGCGGCGTCGAGCGGCGGCGCAAGCTCGGCCAGCTGGGCCAGCTCCTCGTCGCTGAGATCAGGGACGAGGAGGTGCCTGATGGTGTCGAACTCGGCGCTCGTGAACTCCTCCGGCACAGTCGCGGTGTGATCGAGTGGGAAGAGCTCCTTTAGCTTGCGGTTGTAGCGGAGGTCGAAGCGGCGAACCGAGGCGACCACGTTCCAGCGCGAGGAGGTGACCGCGGTCGCAGCGATCAGGTCCAGCAGGGCGTCCTGGGTGCCCTCTCCTCGCGCGGCGTCAAGGCCGTCGACTACGAGCAGTCCGGGACCGGCACCCGGCCAGTTGCGGAGTACATCCACCACTTGGTGTTCGAGGCCGAGCTCGTCGCGCAGCTGCCCCAAGCTGCTGACGTCGAGGGCGTCAGCCGCGAGGGCGAGGACGTCGCGGCCGGCACTCTCGAGCGCTGAGATCAGCTCGAAGACCGAAGCTGACTTGCCGGCGCCCGGGTCTCCGGTGATCAACAGGGGGCCGGCAGTCGTGGCGGCGACGATCGCGGTCGGCACCGGGCGCTGGAGCTTGATCTCCTCGCTGCCCCCCGGCGAGGAGATCCTCGACAACGGCCGGAGGCGAAGGACCGTGCTCGTCGAGTAGTCGCGCAAGCGCTGGATGTCGTCGCGGTAGCTGGGAGCGGCGCGTAGCCTGATCGCCTTGACCGCCAGCAACTCCTGCAGCCGCTGACGGTCGGCGCCGCTCTGTATCGCTGCGAAACCGGCGACTAGCGAGATCAAGACGCTCCAGACCTGGCCGTCCTGGGAGGGATCCATCAGGACCGTCGAGCGCAGACGCTCCTGGGCGAAACGCGAGTCGGCGCCGTCATCGGAGAGGTCGAAGACGGAGACCCAGACTTTGGAGGCGAACTCTCGGAGATCCGACTCGCAGGGCTCGACTCCGGTCTGCTCGCGCCAGACAGGACGGACATGACCGAGGAAGGCCTCCAGAACCTGCTGCTCGGTTTCAGAGCCGGCGATCGAGGCCAGTTGCCGGTCCTGCTGCAGCCCACGGCTCTTCTCGAGGATGCGACGGAGGTCGCCGCGAATGCGACCGCTGCTGTCGGCGCCCACGGCGAGCACGAGGCGGTCCTCGCTGCCGAAGGTCGCAGCTTCCGGGCTACCGCCGAGGTACTGGAGGACGAAAGCCGCTATCGCGGAACCGAAGTCGGAGCTTGGCGCGGTGCCGAGCGAGAGCTTGAGCTTGGCCTGGATGTAGGCGCTGGAGCCGGTGGAACTGATGACCCGGAGGTCGTCGACCTGCTCTCCCGTCTCCATCTCGAAGCTCTCTAGGGCGGAATCGCTCGACCAACCCCAGAGTGGTGAGACCTCCGCGAGGATCGCGCTGGCCATCCACGCACCGAGGCGGGCCTGGAAGTCGATGCCTCCCGAGGTGCCCGCACCACCTTGTCGGCCAGCTTGTCTTTCCCTCTTCGGACCCATGCGGGGGACAGTACGGCTAGGGCAAGATCGAAAGGGCGACGCTTGCTGATCTCCTCGAAGGAACCCGACACCGTCGAGGGCCTGGGTGGCACTCAGTAGCAGTAGCTGCGAAGCGCTAGTCGCCGGAGTGCTCAGCGAGCTCCTTGCCGATGTCACGGCCAGCGAGAAAGTCGCTTTTCCAGTGCGGATGCATATGTCGTCCGGGCGACCGTAGCTCCGCGCCGCCGGCCGAAAGCGAGGCGGATCCGGCGAAATCGCCGCTATTCGGCGCGCATCGCCTCCATTTTGGGCACTAGTGCCCAAAATGGAGGCGATAGGAGGGGATGGTTCCATTCCCCTTTGCGCCCCCATAAACGACGAAATCCCGCCCTAGAGCGAGATTCCGTGCGAAGCGGCTGAAGGGATTCGAACCCTCGACCTTCTGCATGGCAAGCAGACGCTCTAGCCAGCTGAGCTACAGCCGCGTGGCGGCGGATTCTACCGGGAGTCGCGAAGCGTGCTTTGTTGATTGTTGATGGCGCCAGTCAACAATGATGATCCGGAGGCGTTAGCCTGGTGCCCATGCTCTTTCGCCAGATCATTCACGAGGACCTCGGTTGCGCTTCCTACCTGGTCGCGGACCGCGAATCCGGGGTCGCGGTCGTCGTCGACCCGCAGTGGGACGTCGAGCCCTACCGGCGACTGGCGAGCTTGCACGGGGTGCGGATCGGGCACATCCTCGAGACCCACACCCACGCCGACCACGTCTCCGGCCACGGTCGCCTCGCCCAGTCGACCGGGGCGACGATCCATATCCACGAGCTGGCCGGGGCCGAGTACTCGCACGAGGCCTTCGGCGACGGCTGGGTGCTGGAGCTGGGCGACCTCTCGGTCGAGGCGATCCACACCCCCGGCCACCGGCCCGAGCACACCTCCTTCCTGCTGCGCGACGCGAGCCGCGATGGCGCCCCCTGGGCGGTGCTCGGCGGCGACTCGCTGTTCATCGGCGACGTCGCCCGACCCGACCTCGCGGTGGAGCCGCGCGAGGGCGCCGCGGACATGTTCCGCTCCCTGCACCAGCGCCTGCTCGTGCTCGACGACGAGGTCGAGATCTGGCCCGGCCATCTCGGCGGCTCGCTCTGCGGCGGCTCCGGGATCGACCTCAAGACCTCCTCGACGATCGGATTCGAGCGCCGCCACAACCGGGCGCTGGCGATCACCGACGAGGCGGAGTTCGTCGAGGACGCGGTCTCCTCGCTGGGCGACCGTCCGCCCAACGTCGAGGACATCGTCGCGCTCAACCGCGGCCCGTTGATCGAGAGCTTCGGGACGCCGGCCTGCCTGACCCCGCACGAGGTCGAGCAGGCGGTCGCCGCCGGCGCCTGCGTGATCGACGGCCGCACCAACGACCAGTTCGACGAGGCCCACATCGCCGGCGCCCTCAGCGCCTCCGCCTACGACACCGGCTTCGCGACCAAGGTCTCGCGGGTCGCGCCCGAGGGGGCGGAGATCATCGTCGTCGCCGCCTCCGACGAGGTCGAGCGGGCGGCGGCCGAACAGCTGGCCGCCGTGGGCATGCGGGTGCGCGGCTTCCTCGAGGGCGGGATGACCGCCTGGCGCACGGAGGAGCGGGCGGTGAGCCGGATCGAGCTGATCGATCCCAACGAGCTGGCGAACCGGGTCGACGGCGATGCGCCGCCGCTGGTCCTCGACGTCCGCAACCGCTCCGAGTACTCCGGCGAGCACATCCCCGGCTCGCTCCACATCCCCTACGGCGAGCTCGCCGGGCGCTTCGACGAGCTCCCCCGCGAGCGCCAGATCGCGACCATCTGCCGCGGCGGCAAACGCAGCGGCCTCGCCGCTTCGATCCTGCAGCGCGAGGGCTTCGACGTCGTCCACGTCGGCCAGGGCGTCGGCGTCTGGCGCGACGCCGGGCACCCGGTGCAGAGCGGCGCCCCCAGCGGCGCCACCGCCTGATTCGTCCTACTTAATTCTGGGTAGCCTCCTCACGTTCGAACCCCATTCCTGAGGAGGAACCATGCGGAGAGTTCTGGGAATCGCGATCGCGACGGTCGCGCTGCTGGCGCCCACGACGGCATCGGCCTGGGCGCCCGCCGCGACCGCGCCGATCCACCCCGGCGTGCAGACGCGCACCGAAGGCGGCCAGTGCACCTCGAACTTCGTCTTCCAGGACGGCGCCACCGTCTACCTCGGCCAGGCCGCGCACTGCTCGGGCACCGGCGGCCAGACCGAAACCGATGGCTGCACCAGCGGCTCGCTGCCGCTCGGCACCCCGGTCCAGGTCAGCGGCGCGACCAAACCCGGCGTGCTCGCCTACAACTCCTGGCTGACGATGCAGGCGGCCGGCGAGACCGATCCCGACGCCTGCGCCTACAACGACCTCGCCCTGGTCCGGCTCGACCCCGCCGACGTCAGCCGGGTCAACCCCTCGGTACCGGCCTTCGGCGGCCCGGCCGGCGTCGGCTCGGTCGGCGGCCTCGGCTCCAGCGTCTACTCCTACGGCAACTCCGAACTGCGCCTCGGCATCACCAAACTGAGCCCGAAGCAGGGCATCGTGATCCAGAACGAAGGCAACGGCTGGAGCCACAACGTCGCCACCCTCACCCCGGGCATCCCCGGCGACTCCGGCAGCGGCTTCCTCAACGAGTCGGGGCAGGCGATCGGCGTCCTCAGCACCCTGCAGCTGGCGCCGCTCCCGGGCTCAAACGGCGTCGGGGACCTGGCCCGAGAGCTTGCCTACCTGCGCTCCCACACCGCGCTGTCCGGCCTGCAACTGGTGCCGGGCACGGTCGCCTTCAAAGCCAACCTGCTGGGAGCGATCCTCGGCTCCTGAAAGGGGACGGCGTCAGGCCCGCTCGGCCATCAAGGAGTCGAGGTCGAGCGGGCCGACGAACATCTCCACCTTCTGCCCCGGTTTCGGCGGCGGCCACTCCTCCTTGGGGCGGTCCCAGTAGAGCTCGACCCCGTTGCCGTCGGGGTCGGCCAGGTAGAGCGCCTCGCTGACCCCGTGGTCGGAGGCGCCCTGGAGCGGGATGCCGCCGTCGATCAGCCGCTGCAGCGCGTCGGCGAGGGCGCGACGGGTCGGATAGCGGATAGCGGTGTGGTAGAGGCCGGTCGTGCCGGGCGGTGGCGGCGAGCCGCCTTTCGACTCCCAGGAGTTGAGGCCGATGTGATGGTGGTAGCCGCCGGCGGAGACGAAGGCGGCGTCGGCGCCGTAGCGCTGCATCAGCTCGAAGCCGAGCACGCCGCAGTAGAACTCGAGGGAACGATCGACATCGGCGACTTTGAGGTGGACATGCCCGATGTCGACTCCGGGGTCGATCATGAGCCTGCGTCCAGAGCCTGGTTGACGAGGCGGTCGGCCTCGGCGTTCTGCTCGCGGCGGACGTGGCTGATCGACCAGCTCTCGAAGCCCTGCAGCGCCTTCTTCACCTCGGCGTGCAGCTCTTTCATCGTCGCGTCCTTGACCTTGTAGCGGCCTTCGACCTGGCGCACGACCAGCTGCGAGTCGCCGCGGATCTCCAGCTCGGTGGCGCCGTTCTCGGCCGCCAGCTCGATCCCGGCAAGCAGTGCCTTGTACTCGGCGACGTTGTTGGTGGCGCGGCCGATCGTCTCGCTGCGCTCGGCCACCACCTCGCCGTTGCCGTCGCTCAGCACGGCGCCGATCGCGGCCGGGCCGGGGTTGCCGCGGGCTCCCCCGTCGACGTTGACAGTCAGCTTGCCCATGCTCAGCGGATCGCGGCGATGCGCGAGGGCGGCTGTGGCCGCGTCGTCAGCACGATGCGGCCGTCCTCCTCGGCTGTGGCGTTCCAGTGGCGGGCGGCGGCGTCGAGCTCGGTCACCTCGCGACCTTTCGCCAGCTCGACCACGGGACCTTCCTGCTCCCGCAGGTCGACCCCCCACTGGTACCAGGAGAGCTCCCAGGCGACGGTCACCCGCACCACCTCGGGCGAGCCGGCGGAGGCGCCGACGGAGACCCGCGGCTTGCCCAGGGTGCGGGTCAGGCCGGCGACCGTGCGCCCGGCCTCGGAGGCGTTGAAGTGGGCGGCGGCCCGCTCGAACAGCCCGGCCGGGGCCGGGTCGTGGCTGTGCCGGAGTCGCCAGCGCACTGGGTCAGGCCTGTTGGAGGTGGGACTTCAACCGCATCACGGCCTTGGTGTGCAGTTGGGAGACGCGCGACTCGGTGACGCCGAGGACCTCGCCGATCTCGCGCAGGGTCAGGTTCTCGTAGTAGTAGAGAGCGACGACGAGCTGCTCGCGCTCGGGCAGCGAGGCGATCGCCTCGGTCAGCCGGTCCTTGACCTCGCTGGAGTCGAGCGCCTCCTGCGGGTCGCTGGCGCCGTCGTCGGCGATCGTGTCCAGCAGCGAGACCTGGTCGCCGGAGGAGTCGGAGACCGTCCAGAGCTCGTCCAGCGCGTAGACGGAGGAGTTGGCGATCTCCAGCAGCGCCGCCTGCAGTTCCTCCTCGGTCATGTTCAGTTTGCTCGCCAGCTCGGCCTCGCTCGGCGCCCGCTGCAGCTCGTGCTCGAGCTTGGCCTGGGCCGCTTCGATCTCACGCGCCCGCGAGCGCACCGAGCGCGGCACCCAGTCCAGCGAGCGCAGTTCGTCGATGATCGCGCCGCGGATGCGGGTCATCGCGAAGGTCTCGAATTTGATCTGGCGCTCCGGCTCGAAGCGCTCGATCGCGCCGATCAGCCCAACCAGGCCATAGGAGATGAGGTCGGCGTCTTCGACGTGCGAGGGCAAACCGGCGCCGAGACGGCCGGCGACGAACTTGACCATCGGCGAGTAGGCGACCACGAGTCGCTCCCGAGCGGTCTCGTCGCCCTCGTCTTTGTAGCGGCGCCACAAGTCGCGCAGCTCGACCTCTTTTACTCCGGTTTCCATCGCCTAACGCTCGATTCTAGGCTCGTTTGGGAATTTCGTCGTCATGCCCGGGGGTGACTGGCCGCATAGCTATCGCGTAAACGGGCCGCATCGACGCGCGTGTAAACCTGAGTGGTCGAGATAGATGCGTGTCCCAATAACTCCTGGATCGTACGCAGGTCCGCCCCGCCCTCGAGCAGATGCGTCGCGAAGGAATGCCTAAGTGCATGCGGGGAGACGCCCGCCGCCAGCGCCGCCTCGCGGGTCCAGAGCCCGAGCCGGCGGGTGATGTCGGAGTTGGAGAGGCGGCGGCCGCTCTTGGAGAGGAAGAGCGCCTGCTCGCGGGGATCGGCGGAGAGCGCGTGGCGGCCGCGGTCCAGGTAGCGCCGCAGGGCGCGCTGGGCGGGCTCGCCGACCGGCAGGATCCGCTCCTTGCCACCCTTGCCGAGCACCCGCACCTGCTCGCTCTCGAAGTCGACCGAGCCGGCGTCGAGATTGACGATCTCCTCGCAGCGCAGGCCGCAGGAATAGGCCAGCTCCAGCATCGCCCGATCGCGCAGCTCCAGCGGCGTGCGGGCCGGAATCCCCTCCAGCAGGGAGCGCATCTGCTCGCTGCTGAGGACGTGGGGCAGCTTCTCGGAGCGCTTCGGGCTGGAGACCAGCTCGGCCGGGTTCTGCCCGGCCCGCTCGGTGCGGACGAGGAAGCCGTAGAGGCCGCGGATCGAGGCCAGCTTGCGGGCCACGGTCGCGGCAGCGGCGCCGGCGGAGGAGAGCCCGGCCGCGTAGCGGCGCACGTCGCGGTGGCGGACGTCGCCGGGGCCGAGCCCCTGCGGCTTCGCCCACTCGAGGAAGCCGGCCAGGTCGACCCCGTAGGCGCGCCGGGTCCGCTCGGCCGACCCGCGGGCCCGCAGATCGCGGTCGTACTCGGCCAGCGCCGTCTCCCAGTTCACATGACTGGATTCGCCCTACCGGCGATGCGTCCTGCTGCGGGCGGCGTCAGCCGATGTAGATCGGGGTGCCTACTTCTACTTCGTCGTAGAGCTCTTCGACGTCTGGGATCGCCATGCGGACGCAGCCGTGGGAGGCGGCGGTGCCGAGCGAGTAGGTCTCTTCGGTGCCGTGGATGCCCGCGCCTTCGAAGATCCCCATCCAGCGCGCCTTGATCGGGTTCGAGGGGCCCGGCGGGATCGATTGCCCGGCCAATGACCCTGCCCAGTCGGATTCCGGCACGTTCCAGGTCGGGTTTTCTGCCTTTTCCTGGATTGCGTAAAGCCCTTCCGGCGTTTCCAAGCCTTCCTGGCCGACTGCGACGGTGTAGGTCTTCGCCAGCTTCAGGTCCTTCCAGAGGCGCAGGGTGTAGCTGCCGCGGTCGAGCGTCAGGTAGGACGGGTACTCGGACGCGACCTCCTGTTTCGTGACCTCCGGCTTGGTCGAGTGCACGTGGGCGACGATCGTCCGCGGCGAGTCGGCGTTGAGGACGGCGGCGTTCAGGTCTTCGATCAGCAGGTTGTCGCGCAGCTTGCGGCCGAGCTCGCCGGCCACGACCTGCAACGAGTCGCCGCTGGGATCGACGCTGGCGTTGCGCGGTTCGCGGTCGATTTCATCGGCGACGTGGTTGACGAACCGCTTTACGGCCCGTTCGGAGTAGGCGATCTCGGGCGAGATCTTCTCGTCGACTTCTTCACCGGTGACGTAGCGGACCAGCCGGCCCGGCAGACCGCCGTCCTGGCTGTCGGAGACCGCCTGCTCGACCGCTTCGGAGACGTCGGCGCGGACTTTCAGCCGCTCGCCTGCGAGCTCCCAGCTCTCGCCGTCGAAGCTGACCTGCAGCGAGTGCTGCAGCGGGCGCAGCAGCTCGCGGCGGACCAGCGCCGCGGCTTCGTCTTCGCTGAGGCCGCCGACGTCGACGCCGGCAATCACGACCCCCTCGGCGATCTTGTCCTTCTGCGAGGAGTCGTAGGCGTAGGCCCCGGCGGCGCCGAGCACAACCAGTACCGCAACCGCGATCAGCGCTATCCGAGTCTTCCGTCCCATCGCTTCCTACCGCTCACCCTCTACTCGACTTTGCATCCATTCGAAAAGTCTAGGCACACGGATCATTCGGCTCGCATATCCGTCTTCCCTGCAATTTGGCATCTGCATCGGTCCCTTTATCGGCGGACGGGCCGGATATCTTTGGTCGATGCGCTCCAAGGACGAGGTTCGCAAGGAGGTCTGGGAGGCGATGGAACGCGAGGGCGTCTCCCGCTTCCCCGGCGCCGAGGGCCGGATCCCGAACTTCGCCGGGGCCAAGCTGGCGGCCGAGAAGCTCGCCGCGCACCGCCTCTGGAAGCGGGCGCGGGTGGTCAAGGCCAACCCCGACTCGCCGCAGACGCACGCGCGGCGGATGGCGCTGGACGAAGGCAAGACGGTGATCATGGCCGTGCCGCGGCTGCGCGACCCCCACCCGTTCCGCGTCCTCGACCCGACCAAGCTCTCGAAAGCGGCGGTGAAAGAAGCGGCGACTATCAAGGGCGCGCTCAAACACGGCCGCGTCGTCGCCCTCGACGACCTGCCCGACATCGACTTCGTGCTCTGTGGCTCGGTCGCGGTCAACCTCAGCGGCGCCCGCGTCGGCAAAGGCGGCGGCTACCACGACCTCGAGTACGGGATCCTGATCCACGCCGGCAAGATCGACGCCCACACCACGGTCGCGACCACCGTGCACCCGATCCAGATCCTGCGCCAGCACCTGATGGTCACCGAGCACGACCTGCCCTGCGACCTGATCGCGACCCCGCGCGCGGTGATCGAAGTCGAGCGCCAGTACGAGCGCCCCCGCGGAATCCTCTGGGACCACCTGCAGCCGCCACAGATTCGCGAGATTCCCGTGCTAGAACGCATGGGGTATGCCTGAGCTAACCCTCGATCCGCGCATCGCCGCCGGCTCGGATTACGGCAATCCCGAACCGGCCTGGCAGGGAGTCGACTGGCGGGCGCACCTGCACCGAGTGGCGCTGCCCGGGGCCGAGGTCAACTACGTAGACGTCGGCGAGGGCGAGCCGCTGATCTTCATCCACGGGATCTCCGGCTGCTGGCAGAACTGGCTCGAGAACCTGCCCCACTTCGCCGCCGGGCACCGCTGCCTGGCGCTCGACCTACCGGGGTTCGGGGCCAGCCCGATGCCCTCCTGGCCGCTCGACATGCCCGCCTACGGCCGGCTGGTCCACGACTTCTGCGAGAAGCTCGGGCTGGAGCGGACGACGCTGGTCGGCAACTCGATGGGCGGCTTCGTCGCGGTCGAGGCAGCGACCGCGTTCCCGGACCGCTTCTCGCGGCTGGCGCTGGTCTCGGCGGCCGGGATCATCAACACCTGGAACCCGCAGATGCGGGCGACGGTGACGGCCTGGGCCTGGAAGGAGTTCGGCCCCCACTTCGGCCGCCGCGGGCGCGAGATCGTCTCCCGGCCGCGCCTGCGGGAGGTCGTCTTCCGGCCCTTCGTCCGCTACCCGGCCCGGCTGCGCGAAGACCTGCTGCTGGAGCAGATCGTCGGCGGCATGCGCCGCGCCGAGGGCTTCGGCGAAGCCCTGCAGACGCTGATCGCCCACGACATCCGCGAGCGCCTGGCCGAGATCGAGATGCCGACCCTGATCGTCTGGGGCCTATCGGACCGGGTGATCCCGGTCGCCGCCGCGGTCAGCTACCACCGCCGCATAGCCCACTCCCGGCTGGAGATCTTCGAGCGCACCGGGCACCTGCCCCAGCTGGAGCGGCCGCTTCGCTTCAACGCCCTGCTCGACGAGTTCCTCGCCGAATAACGCCGGCTCAGCCGGTGATCGCGCCCTTGGCGGCGGAGGAGACCGTCGCCGCGTACTTTGCCATCACGCCGCGGCCGAAGGGCGACGGCGGCGACTCGTAGCCGGCGACGCGCTCGGCGATCTCCTCGTCAGAAAGGGTGACCGAAAGAGTGCGGTTGTCGATGTCGACGGTGACCTCGTCGCCCTCGCGGATCGCGGCGATCGGGCCGCCGACCGCCGCCTCGGGGGCGACGTGGCCGATCATCAGGCCGCGGGTGGCGCCGGAGAAGCGGCCGTCGGTGACCATCGCCACGCTCTCCCCCAGCCCCTCGCCGACGATCGCCGCGGTGACCTGCAGCATCTCCCGCATCCCGGGGCCGCCGATCGGGCCCTCGTTGCGGATGACGACGATGTCGCCGGCTTTGATCTGCTGGTCCTTGACCGCGCGGAAGCAGTCCTCTTCGGACTCGAAGACCCGGGCCGGGCCGGTCTGCTGGCGCCGCTCGGTGCCGGCGACCTTGACCACAGCACCCTCGGGAGCGAGGTTGCCGCGCAGGATCGCCAGGCCGCCTTCGGTCTTCAGCGGGTCGTCGAGCGGGCGCACCACTTCCTGGCCGGGCGCCTCGGTCGCGGCCTCGGCTTCCTCGCCGATCGTGCGGCCGGTGACGGTCAGCGCGTCGCTGTGGAGGATGCCGGCGTCGGCCAGGCGCTTGAGGATCACCGGCACGCCGCCGGCGGCGTAGAGATCGGTGGCGACGAAGCGGCCGCCGGGCTTGAGGTCGGCGTAAAGCGGGGTCGCGCGGGAGATCCGCTCGAAGTCGTCGAGCGTCAGCTCGATCCCCAGCTCGTGCGCGAGCGCGGTCAGGTGCAAGACGCCGTTGGTCGAGCCGCCGGAGGCGCAGACGCAGGCGATCGCGTTCTCCAGCGAGTCGCGGGTGATCACCTTGCTCGGGGTGATGTCGTCGGCGAGGACGCGCAGCACCAGCTCGCCGACTTTCTCGGCGACGCTGCTCTTGTCGTCGTCTTCGGCCGGAACCATCGCCGAGCCGCCGGCGCTGATGCCCAGCGCCTCGAAGGCGCAGGCCATCGTGTTGGCGGTGAACTGACCGCCGCAGGCGCCGGCGCCGGGACTGGCCACGCCCTCGAGCTCATGCAGTTCCTCGTCGCTCATGTCGCCGGCGTTGTGGGCGCCGATCGCCTCGAAGATGTCGAGGATGGTGACGTCGCGCCCGTGCCAGTGGCCGGGGGCGATCGAGCCGCCGTAGAGCAGGACCGAGGGCACGTCGAGCCGGGCCAGCGCCATCGCGCAACCGGGGATCGTCTTGTCGCAGGCGCAGAGGGCGACGATCGCGTCGAACTGGTAGCCGCGGGCCATCAGCTCGATCGAGTCGGCGATCACCTCGCGGCTGATCAGCGAGGCCTTCATGCCCTGGGTCCCCATCGTCACCCCGTCGGAGACGGCGACGGTGTTGAACTCCATCGGCGTGCCGCCGGCGGCGCGGACGCCGTCTTTGACGTGTTCGGCCAGCGCCCGCAGGTGGAAGTTGCAGGGCATCGCCTCGGTCCAGGTGTTGGCGATCCCGATCGTCGGCCGGCTCAGCGCGTCGTCGTCGAATCCGACCCCCTTCATGTAGGCGCGCGCGTGGGCGCGGTCGGGACCGTCGAACACGGTCGCGGAGCGGGGACGCGGAAGGGCGGTCTTGGCGCCGTTCGAGCTCATGCGTGAAATCTACCGAGGCGGTCCAGAGGTCAGATCGAAGACGTCGACCGGACCCGGCCCCCGCCCGATCTCCCGCAGGCCGGCGCCGACCGCGGCGGAGGCGATCTCGCGGGCGCGCCGCGCCGCTTCCAGCGGCGTCGCCCCACGGGCCATGAAGGCCGCCAAGGCGGAGGAGTGCGTGCACCCGGAGCCGTGTGCGGCGCCGTCGGGATGGCGCTCGCCTGGGATCTCCACCGCTTCGGTGCCGTCGAAGAAGAAGTCGACCAAACCCTCGCTGTGCCCGCCGGTGACCACTGCCGCCTGCGGCCCCAGGTCGACCACGGCCCGGGCCAGATCCTCCTGGGAGGCAGCCTCGTCGAGACCGGTCAGCTCCCGCGCCTCGGGGATGTTCGGCGTCACCACCGTCGCCATCGGCAGCAGCCGGATGACCAGCGTTTCGCGGGCACTGGGGTCGAGCAGGACGCCGCCGCTCTCGGAGACCATCACCGGGTCGACCACCACCGGCGGATCGTTGTCGATCAGCAGCGCCAGCGCCGCGACCACGCCCTCGATCGTTTCCGCCGTGCCCAGCATCCCGATCTTGACCGCGTCGATCCCGATGTCGTCGGCGACCGCGGCGATCTGGGCGCCGATCATCTCCCCCGAAACCTGCTCGACCGCCTCGACCCCAACCGTGTTCTGGGCCGTGATCGCGGTGATCGCGGTCATCCCGTGCACCCCGCAGCGGGCGAACGCCTTCAGGTCGGCCTGGACCCCGGCGCCGCCGCCGGAGTCCGAGCCGGCGATCGAAAGGACAGCGGGGACGCGTCGCGTGCTCACCGGTCGCAGCCTAGATGGAACGCGTCTGCACTTACCCCCGCATAGAGGGGGTGAGAGCAGACGCGGTGCCACGGCAGCAGTCATGGCCTCGCCCCCATCAGCGTCCGCGTGTAGGTGCCCATGGTCGAGCAGGCGACGTAGCCGAGCAGCTCGAGGCGGGCGAGCGCGGTGGCGGCGTCGGGACCGGTGAGGCCGAGCGCGGCGGCGACCCCGTCGCAGGTCCCCTCCCCCGCCTCGACCGCGGCGAGAACGGCGGCCAGCGTCGAGTCGAGCTCGGAACCGCCGCGCTCGATCTCGCGGACGCCGGCGCCGAGCATCGCGTCGAGCACGTCCTGGGCGTCGCGGACGACGCAGGCGCCGCCGGCGAGCAGGTTGTTGGGACCGGCCGAGGCGCGCGAGGTGATCGGGCCGGGAACGGCGCCGAGATCGCGACCGAGGTCCGCCGCGAGGTCGGCGGTGATCAACGAGCCCGAACGCGCCGCCGCCTCGACCACGACCGTCATTCCCGCCAGCGCCGCCATGATTCGATTCCGAGCCGGAAAAGTCCAGCGCCAAGGCGCGGCGCCGGGCGGGAACTCGGAGATCACCAGGCCGGTTTCCGAGATCCGCCGCCAGAGCGAGCGGTGCGCCGCCGGGTAGGCGACGTCGGGACCGCAGCCGAGCACGGCGATAGTGCGGCCGCCGGCGTCGAGGGCGCCACGGTGGGCGCAGGCGTCGATCCCAAAAGCGAGGCCGCTGACCACGACCATCCCGGCGCTGGCCAGCTCACGACCGAGCTCCCGCCCGACCTGGCGCCCGTAGGAGGTGGCCCGGCGCGAGCCGACGATCGTCACCGCGCCGAAGGGCTCGATCCCGTCGAGCAGGCCCGGGTCGCCGCGCCCGATCAGCGCCCACGGGGCGTCGGCCGCGTCGCGCAGCGCCGCCGGGTAGAGCTCGCCGTGGCGGCAGCAGGCCCAGCAGCCGCCGAGCTCCAATTCCCCCAGCAGGTGCGACTCCGGCAACGCCTCGACCCGCCCCAGCAGCTGTGCCGCCACCTTCGGCGCCGTCGCCTCCAGCAGCTCGTCGTTGGAGAGCCGCAGCAGTTCCGGCGAGCGCGAGCCGACCGCGCCGGTCGCCTTGCGCTCCAGGTAGGGACCGAGCAGGGCGAGCAGCCAGGACCGGCGCAGGCATTCGAGACAGGCGTGCGGCTCAGTCACGGTCGCGCCTCCGCAGTTGCAGCGCCTGCGCCATCTGCTCCTGGCCGATCGCCTCGGCGCCCGCAAGGTCGGCGAGCGTCTGGGCCAAGCGCAGCGCCCGGTCGTGGGCGCGACCGCTGAGCCGCCGCCGCGAGTAGAGCTCCGCCAGCAGCGCCGCGGCCTCGGGCCGCAGGGCGCACTCGCGCGCCTCGGCCGGGGTCATCTCGGCGTTGCAGCGGCCGGAGCCGAGGCGCAGTTCCTGGCGCTCGCGGGCGGCGGTCACGCGCCGTCGCACATCCTCAGAGGGCTCGCCTGGCTCGCCGCCGATCTCCTCCGCGCTCGGCTGCCTGATCGCGGCGAGGATGTCGATGCGGTCGGCGAGGGCGCCGCTCAGCCGGCCCTGGTAGCGCTGCACCGCAACCGGCGCGCAGGTGCAGTCCGGATCGGCTTCGCCGCGACCGCACGGGCACGGGTTCGAAGCGGCAACCAGCATGAAGCGGCAGGGCAGGCTGAAACCGCCGGAGGCGCGGGCGATCGAGACCTCGCCCGCCTCCAGCGGCGCCCGCAGCGCCTCGAGGGCGTCGCGGCGAAACTCGCAGAGCTCATCTAGAAATAAGACGCCACGATGGGCCCGGGTCAGCTCTCCGGGCCGCGGCGGGCTGCCGCCGCCGACCAGTCCTGCGGGGCTGATCGTGTGGTGCGGCGCCCGGAAGGGCCGCCCACCGGGCGCCACCGCGCCGAGCCTGCCGCAAGCGCTGGCGATACGAGCCACCTCCAGCGCCTCCCCTGGCGCCAGCGGCGGCAGGATCGAAGGCAGCCGGCTCGCCGCCAGCGACTTGCCCGCGCCCGGCGGCCCGATCATCAGCAGGCTGTGCCCGCCGGCCGCGGCAACCTCGAGCGCGTGGCGGAGGTGCGGCTGGCCGCGCAGGTCGGCGAGGTCGGGGGCGCCGCCGGGGGCATCGAGGCGCAGCGGCAGCGGCTCGGGGCGCTCCGGCGCCCACTCCCCGGCGACCAGCGCCGGGAGGCGCCCGAGGCCGTCCAGGGGCACCACGTCGATCCCCGTCACCAGGGCCGCCTCGGATCCGTTCTCGGCCGGCAGGACGATCGCCTCCGCCCCGCCCTCCCGGGCCGCCTCGGCGATCGCCAGCGCGCCTGGGATCGGCCGGGTCGAGCCGTCGAGCGCCAGCTCGCCGGCCAGGGCGATACGCGAGAGCCCCTCCCACTCGATCTGGTCGGAGGCGGCGAGCAGCGCGGCGGCGATCGCCAGGTCCATCCCCGGGCCGGCCTTGCGCAGGCTCGCCGGTGCCAGATTGACGACGATCCGTTGCAGCGGGAACTCGAAGCCGCAGTTGACGAGTGCGGCCCGCACCCGCTCTCGTGCCTCCCTGACCGCGGTGTCGGCGAGGCCGACGATCGCGAAGCCCGGAAGCCCGCGGTGGACGTCGACCTCGACCCGAACCGGGCGGGCGGAGATGCCGTCGAGGGTGAAGGTTTTGGCCGTGGCGAGCACGACCACGACGCTAGGGAGCAAGAACGCACGCATGGCGCGCAGAAATCAAATCTTCCGGACCAAAAGTGGGGCGAATTCCGCGCGCCCGTGACTTAGGGGCCCGAATGACCGTCGCCCGCCTCAGAATCGGCCGCCGCGCCGAGGACCTCGTCGCCCGCCGGCTGGCCGCCGCCGGCTGGGAGATCGTCGAGCGCAACGCCCGCACCCGCTACGGCGAGATCGACCTCGTCGCCCTCGACGGCGCCGTCCTCGTCTTCGTCGAGGTCAAGGCCGGACGCGCGGGCTCGGCCTTCGGGCCCGAGCGCCCGGTCCTCGCCGTCGACAACCGCAAGCAGCGCCGCATCCGCCGCCTCGCCGCCGCCTGGATGGCGGAGCGCCGCGGCGTCGCCCGCTTCGACCGGATCCGCTTCGACGCCGTCGGCGTCACCTTCGACCGTGGCGACCGCGTGCTCGACGTCGAGCACATCGCCGACGCCTTCTGAGTCAGCCCAGCTCGAGCTGCGCGTAGGCAACAGACTGGAACGACCTGCGGTGCAGCGGCGAGATCCCGCGCTCCTCGATCGCCGCCCGGTGCTCCGGCGTCGAGTAGCCGACGTGCTCCTCGAATCCCCAGCCCGGGTGCTTGAGGGCGGCGTCACGCATGTAGCGGTCGCGGGTGACCTTGGCGATCACCGAGGCGGCGGCGATCGCGGCGCTGGTCGCGTCGCCCTTGACCACCGCCCGGTGCGGGACCGCGCAGCGCGGCAGCGAGAAGCCGTCGACCAGCGAGATCGCCGACTCGTCGGGACCGAGGCGCTCGAGCGCGATCGAGAGCGCTTCGATGTTGGTCACGTGCAGGCCGCGGCGGTCGATCCCCGCGGCCGAGCGGACGACGACGCTGACCCGCTCCGCCGCCCGCAGCACGCACGGGAACATCTCCATCCGCCGCTCCTCGGTCATCTGCTTGGAGTCGTGCAGGCCGCTGAGCGCGCGGCGGTCGGAGTGCGAGAGGCGCTCGTAGTCGATCAGGACCGCGGCGGCGACCAGCGGCCCGGCCAGGCAACCGCGCCCGGCCTCGTCGGCGCCGGCGACGTGGCGGCTCTGCAGCCCGCGGTCGAAAGCGAACAGGCGGCGGCTGCGGGCCAGCCGGCGCCGGTGGGTCTTCGGCTTAGAAGATGCCGACGCGGTCGGGGGGCCAGTAGGTGGCAAAGGCCTTGCCGATGATCCAGTCTCGGGGGACGGGTCCCCAGAAACGGCTGTCGTCACTTGCCCCACGGTTGTCGCCCATCATGAAGTAGTGGTCGGGTGGAATCGTAATCTCACGCGGCATGTTGCAGGAGCCGGCGTTGCCGCAGGGGTTGATGTAGGACTCGTCGGTCTTCTCGACCCCGTTGACCACCGGGTGGCCGTTGCGCACCGAGAGCGTGTCCCCCGGCCCGGCGACGATCCGCTTGATGAAGTTCTGATCCGATTGCGCCGCGGTCGGCTTCGGGCACGGTTCGCCGGCTTTCGGCTGCACCCCGCACTCGCTGCCGCTGTCGGCCCCGGCCGGCGGGTGGAAGACAACGATGTCGCCCGGCGAGGGGTCGCTGAAGTGGTAGAGGAAGCGGTTGACCAGGACCCGCTGGCCGACGTCGAGGGTCGGCTCCATCGATTCCGAGGGGATCTGGTAGGGCTTGACGATCCAGGCCTGGATCCCCAGCGCCAGCCCCAGGGCCAGCGCAACGATGACGACCAACTCAATGAGCCCGCCGCTTTTGCCTTGCGGCTTCGGGATCGCGAGTTTCAGGCGGCCGAGTCCTCGTCGGAGTCGTCGGCCTTTGCCGACTCCTCGTCCTCGGCATCCTCGGGCGCTGCGTTGTCCTCGGTCTCCCCAGCCTCGGGCGCTGCCGCGTCCGCCTCCGCCGCTGCATCGTTCTCGGTCTCGGCCGCGGGCTGCTCCGCCTCGGCCTCGGGCGCCTCGGACTGCTCGGCAGCCTCCGGCTCGGAAGTCTCGTCGCTCGCCTCGGGGGCCTTCTCGGCCTCGGGCGCAGCCTCCTCGGCGGCCTCCGGTGCCTTCTCGGCCGCAGCCGCGGGCTCCTCGGGCGCCTCCACCGGCACGACCTCGTCCTGGCCGACGCCCTCGGCGTCGATCGCCTCGGTCGCATCCGGGGTGGAGACCATGTCCTCGTCGATGCCCCAGCGCCGCTCGGCGACGCGGGCGGCCTTGCCGATGCGGCCGCGCAGGTAGTAGAGCTTGGCCCGGCGCACGTCCCCGCGCGCCGCGACCTCGAGTTTCTCGATCTTTGGCGAGTGCAGGGGGAACGTACGCTCAACCCCGACGCCGAAGGACTGCTTGCGGACCGTGAAGGTCTCCCTCACGCCCGAGCCCTGCCGGCGCAGCACCACGCCCTCGAAGACCTGGGTCCGTTTCCGGGTTCCCTCGATCACCTGGAAGTGGACGCGCACGCGGTCGCCGGGGCCGAAGGAGGGCAGGCCCTTCCTCAGCTGGTCGCGCTCGATTTTGTCGATTACGGAACTCATCGCGAGAAAAAACCGCCGGACCCAGTTGCGGGAACCGCGCGGCTCGCGGAATGGTAGCCCAAAGGATCGTCCACCGGCTTCACCCCGACAACGCGCTCTGACCGCGAAACGGCGCTACTGACCGAGCTTGACGTTGACCTTGGCCCCAGGCGCCAGGATCTTGCCCGCTTTGGGGTTCTGTTTGACGACGACGCCGGTTTTGGCGGTCGCGCCTTCGAGCATTTTCACATTGCCGACCTTGCAGCCCGCTTTGCGGATGCGGTTCTTCGCCGTTACGAGCTTCGCGCCGCCGAGCCTCGGGACTCTGCAGGCGCGCGTGGCCACTGGGATCGGGGTCGTCCCGGTGACCGGAGCCTCCGTAACCGGGATCGCCGACACCGGCGCGACCACCGCGTTGAATCCCAGCTCGAAGCTCGACCCCGGCGTGGCCGTCCCGATCCCCCCGTTGACCAGGGGCGGGGCAAGGCGGTCGAAGCTGGCGCCCAGCGTCGGGGCATAGGCAAGCGGCGCTCCCGCCTGGAGTTCGATCGCGATGACCTGACCCGCCTGAATTGGGATCGAGGTCCGGAAGTTTTGAAGCCCGGGGCCGGTCGGGACGCTGGGGGCGCTGGAACCCGTGGCCGTGTAGGAGCCTCCGGGGCCGGGAGTAAGAACTTGGAGCCGGTACGGGAAAGAGCTGGAGCCGCCCAGCAACTTCCACCTGACCACCACTCCGCCCACTGGCGAGACCACGGTCGCTCCGGGCTGGGGCAATGCCGTCTGGACCAGCGCGCAAGGCTGCGCGGGGCACTGGCTGATCAGGTCGAGTTCCTGTAGCGGGCTCCCGAGGGTGACAGCCGCACTAGCCGCCGGCGCGCCGACGAAGAGCGCCAGCAAAGACAGCGCCGTTGCCATCAGCACCGGAAGCGCTCGAGACGGATGCACGTTCCGGTTGACGTTTCCAGATCAATGGCGGAGTGTCAATCGCGGTGCTGCTCAGCGCGGAGGCGGTTCAGGTACCCAGCTTGACGTTGACCTTCGCACCAGGCGTCAGGATCTTCCCCGCTTTGGGGTTCTGCTTGACGACGACGCCGGTTTTGGCGGTCACCCCTTTGGGCCTGTTGACTTTGCCTACTCTGCAGCCGCCTTTGCGGATTCGTTTCTTCGCGCCTTTGAGCTTTTTGCCTGCGAGTTTCGGCACGACGCAGGCGGTGTAGGTGAAGGTCGACCCCGCTCCCGCCGCCGTCGTCCCGGCCGAGGTCGTGACCGTGACGGCGACCGGGCCGGGGGTCGCGCTGGGAGGAGCCACGGCTTTGATCAGGCCCGCCGAGTCGACCGAGTACAGCGTCGCCGGGGCGGCTCCGAACCTCACCCCCGTGACCTCGGCGAACTCGCTGCCGGCGATCGAGACGACAGTTCCGCCGGCGATCGAGCCAGCCGTCGGTGAGATCACCGAGACGCCCGGCAGCGGCAGGACCTCGGCGTAGAAGGCGAACTCGACCCCGTTGAAAGGACCCGCGGAGGTGCCGCTGGCGCCGTCGGCGAGCGGGGGCGCGAAGTAGTCGTAGGCGCTTGCGCCCGACGCGGCCAAGCTGACCAGATCGGTGGGGTTGGTGTTGTCGACCGCGATCGTCTGCCCCGCTTTGATCGGAAGGCTGGCGGGGAACGTTTCCGGCCCGAGGCTCAGTGGCGTCGCCGGACCGCTGGTTCCGCTCGCGAGGTAGCTCTGACCGCCGAGCGGAGTCAGCACCCGCAGCCGGAACGGACCGCCGGAGAAGCCCCTGACATGCCAGCGAACGATCGTGCCCGTGACGGGCGAGGTCACATTCGCTTTCGGGTCGCCCAGGGCCGCGTTGAACATCGTCAACGTGGTTCCGAGACCCGCCGGTTTCTGGGTTTCGGTTGCCAGAGAGCCAACCGTGACGATGCCGGCCTGAGCGCTGGCGCAGAGCGCCAGCGAAGCCAGGGCCGTGACCATTAGAACCCGGAGGGGACGGGACGAGCGCACGTTCCGTCTGACGCTTTCAGATCGGGTAGACGCTGTCAATCGCGGTGCTGATCGGCGCGGAGGCGGCTCTGCTCCATTCGCCACTGGCGCACTTTCTCGTGATCGCCGGAGAGGAGGACGTCGGGGACGTCCCAGCCGCGGTAGTTCGGCGGCCGGGTGAAGTGCGGGTACTCGGGCATGCCCTCCAGCACCTGGCTGTAGGACTCCTCGGCGGCGGAGTCGGCGTGGCCGAGGGCACCGGGCAGCTTGCGCATGAGCACGTCGGCGACGACCATCGCCGGCAGCTCGCCGCCGGCGAGCACGTAGCGGCCGATCGAGAGCTCGTCGTCGGCGAGGTGCTGGTGGACGCGGTCGTCGAAGCCCTCGTAGCGGCCGCAGAGCAGGGCGACGTGGGGCTCGGCGACCAGTTCGTCGGCGATCGGGTCGTCGAGCAGCCGACCGGTCGGCGAGAGCAGGACGATCCGCGGCCGCTGCCCCTCCCCGTAGGCCGCCTGCAGAGCGGCGTCGATGACATCGACCCGCAGCACCATCCCGGCGCCACCGCCGTAGGGCGAGTCGTCGACCTGCCCCGCCGTCAGCGGCGTCGTCTCGCGGTAGTCGAAGAAGCGCAGCTCATTGCCTTCGCCGATCGCGTTGGTGACCGACCTCTGCGTCCGGAACCAGTCGAACGCCTCGGGGAAGAGCGTGAAGATGTCGAGCTTCAAGCTCAGTCGAGTATGTCGACTATGACCCGGCGGTCAATCCTGACCGCGGCGGCCTTGGCAATCGTGCGGATCGCGTTGGCGACGCGGCCGCCTTTGCCGATCACGCGACCGAGGTCGCCGTCGGCGACGGTGATCTCGTAGACGAGGTCGCCGTCCTCTTCCAGCTCCTCGACCACGACGGCCTCGGGCTCCTCGACCAGAGCCTTGACCAGGAACTCGAGCAGCTCGGTCATCGCAGCGCAGCGGCTAGCTGCCGGAGGCGGCGATGCCCTTGGTCCGCAGCAGCCCGGCGACGGTCTCCGAGGGCTGGGCGCCGTGCTCGAGCCAGTGGCGCGCGCGCTCCTCGTCGAACTCGATCAGCGACGGGTTGGTCTGCGGGTTGTACTGGCCGATCGTCTCGATCGTCCGACCGTCACGCGGGGAGCGTTTGTCGGCGACGACGATGCGCCAGATCGGGTTCTTCTTCGAACCCACTCGTCTAAGTCTGATTCGGACAGCCATTGGATGCGGCAGATTAGCGCCTGCGGACCTTTGGGCGTGGCGCGGTGCCGCTCATCTGGGCCAATTGCTGCTGGTTGGGCATCTTGCCGTTGGCCATCGAGCGCATCATCACCCGCATCTGGTCGAACTGCTTGAGCAGCTGCTTGACCTGCTGAACCTTGGTCCCAGAGCCGTTTGCGATTCGTTTGCGGCGGGAGCCGTTGATCTGCCCCGGGCTGGCCCGCTCGGACGGCGTCATCGAGAGGATGATCGCCTCGACCCGGTCCAGCTGGCCCTCGTCGACGTCGGCGTTCTTCAGCTGCTTCATCGCCCCCATGCCGGGCAGCATCCCGATGATGCCGCTCAGCGGGCCCATTTTGCGCACCTGGCGCATCTGGGTGAGGAAGTCCTCCAGCGTGAACTGGTCCTTCCTCATCTTCTCCTGCAGCTCTTCGGCCTGCTTCTCGTCGACCTGCTGCTCGGCTTTCTCGATCAGGCTGAGCACGTCGCCCATGCCGAGGATGCGGGAGGCCATGCGGTCGGGATGGAACTTGTCGAAGTCCTCGAGTTTCTCGCCGGTCGAGGCGAACATGATCGGCTTGCCGGTGACCGCTTTGACCGAGAGCGCGGCGCCACCGCGGGCGTCGCCGTCGAGCTTGGTCATCACGACGCCGTCGAACTCGGCCGCCTCGGCGAAGGATTCGGCGACCGCGACAGCGTCCTGGCCGGTCATCGCGTCGACCACGAGGAGGACGTCGTGCGGCTTCGTCGTCTTGCGGACCTTGGTCAGCTCCGACATCAGGTCCTGGTCGATGTGGAGGCGGCCGGCGGTGTCGACGATCAAGACGTCGCGGCGCTCGGCGCGGGCCTGGTCGAGCGCCCAGGAGGCGATCTCGACCGGGTCGGCCTCGGTCCCCTGCTGGTAGACGTGGGCGCCGGCGCGCTCGCCGACCGTGACCAGCTGGTCGACCGCGGCCGGGCGGTAGACGTCGCAGGCGGCGAGGGCGACGTCCTTGCCTTCCTTGGCGAAGTGCTGGGCGAGCTTGGCGCAGGCGGTGGTCTTGCCGGAGCCCTGCAGCCCGGCCATCAGAATCACGGTCGGTCCGCTCGAGGCCATCGCCAGCTCGGAGCCGGTGCCGCCCATCAGCGAGGCCAGCTCCTCGTTGACGATCTTCACCACCTGCTGGCCGGGATCGAGGCTGTTCAGCACCTCGGAGCCGAGGCAGCGCTCCTTCAGCGTCTTGGTGAAGGTTTTGACGACCTTGAAGTTGACGTCCGCCTCGAGCAGGGCGAGGCGGATCTCGCGCATCGCCGCATCGACGTCGGACTCGCTCAGCTTGCCGCGCGAGCGGACGTCGGAGAGGGTCGACTGCAGGCGGTCTGAAAGCTGGTCGAACACGCCAACCAGGCTACTCGGCGAGCAGTGCCTGGGCGTACTCGGAGGGGTCGAACGGGCGCAGATCCTCGAGCGTCTCCCCCACCCCGATCAACTTCACCGGGATCCCCAGGTCGGAGGCGATCGCCAGCGCGATCCCTCCCTTGGCGGTGCCGTCGAGCTTGGTCAGCACCACCCCGTCGATCTCGACCGATTCGGAGAAGACCTTGGCCTGGCGCAGCCCGTTCTGGCCGGTGGTGGCGTCGATCGAGATCAGCGTCTCGTGCGGGGCCTCGGGGATCTGCTTGGCGATCACCCGCCGCACCTTGGCCAGCTCCTCCATCAGGTTGCTCTGGGTGTGGAGGCGACCGGCGGTGTCGACGATGACGACGTCGGCGCCGCGGGCGCGGGCGGCGGAGATCGCGTCGTAGGCGACCGCGCCGGGGTCGGCCCCGGACTCGCCGCGGATCAGCTCGGCGCCGGCCCGGTCGGCCCACTCGGCCAGCTGCTCCGCGGCGGCGGCGCGGTAGGTGTCGCCTGCGGCGAGCACGACCGAGAGCCCCATCTCCTTGCTCAGGTGCCAGGCGACCTTGCCGATCGTCGTCGTCTTGCCGGTGCCGTTGACGCCGACCATCATCAGCACCGCCGGCTCGCCGGAGAGGTCGATCGGGGCGCGGCCGGTCGAGGCGACCTCGGCGAGGATCTCGATCAGGCGGTCGCGGACGGCGACGCCGTCGGCGGGAACGGCGCCGGAGTCGACCTCGTGCTCGAGCCGTTCGACCACCGCGGCGGTGGTCGGGGCGCCGGCGTCGGCGAGGATCAGCGCCTCCTCCAGCCGCTCCCAGGTCTCGTCGTCGATGCGGTCGAAGAGGCTGGCGGAGATCTCCTCGGTCAGCGCCTGGCGGCTTTTCGAGAGACTCTCGCGCAGACGGCGGAAGACGCCGCGGCGCGCCTCGGGCTCGGCCTCAGCCGTCGGCGAGCCGTTCGCGGTCTCGCGCGAACCGAGGTCGATCATCTCCCGCCAAGTGGTCGCCATCGACCGGGGAGGCTATCTGCGCGGCGCTGCGGAGCTCCTCCACGGAGGCGGCGAGGTGCGCGTTGAGACGCTCGGCGTCGGGCAGCACCTCGGGATCGGCGAGCAGGCCGAAGCTGACGGCGCCGTTGTAGCTGAGGATCGCGATCGCCAGCGCGTGGTTGCGGGCGAGGAAGCCGACCGGGTGGATCGCGACCAGCTCGCGGCCGAGCACGTAGAAGGGGATCTGCGGGCCGGGGAAGTTGGTGACCAGGAGGTTGAAGAGGCGGGTGGAGAAGTTGATCGCCGCGGTCGGCGCCAGCAGGACGGGCGGGGCGAAGTCCCGGAACCAGTCGTTCAGCCCCCAGATCGCTTCCGCCCCGAGCGGCTGCTTGGAGGACTTCAGCGCGTCCATCGCGGCGGTGACCGTGCGCAGGCGCTCGAGCGGGTCGGCGACGCCGACCGGCAGCGGGCCGCGCATCGCCGTCAGTTTGTTGCCGAGCTCGCCGTGCTCGTCGACGGTGCGGATCGAGACCGGGACCAGCGCCTTCAGTTCGAGCCCGTCGACGGCGACGTCACGCTCCTGCAGCCAGCGACGCAGGGCGCCGGCGGCAACGGTGAGGGTGACGTCGTTGACGGTGCCGCCGACCGCGTTCTTCACCGCCTTGAACTCGCCCAGATCGAAGGTCGACCAGGAGAAGCTGCGGGTGGCTCCGATCTGGGTGTTCCACGGGGTCCCCGGCGCCGGGCGGGTCAGGTTCCAGGTCACCTCCCAGAGGCCGGCGATGCCGTCGGCGGCGCGGCGGCGGGCGCGGCCGGGCTCGCGCAGGGCGCGGCTCAGCCAGCGGCCGAGCCGGCCCAGCGTGGCGAGGATGCCGCTGCCGGCACGGCCGATCAGGGAGAGGCGCGACGGGGTCCGGTGCGGCCGCCAGGGGGCGACGTCGCGGTCGGGCTCGGCCCGCGGCTCGACGTCGAAGAGCAGCATCCCGATGTCGACCGCGGAGATTCCGTCGGCCATCGCGTGGTGGGTCTTGTAGACGATCGCGAAGCGCTCCTCGGCGAAGCCCTCGACCACGATCAGCTCCCAGAGCGGCTTCGCGCGATCGAGCGGCGGCGCCAGCAGCTCGCCGACCAGGGCGCGGAACTGGGCCTCGTCGCCGGGGGCCGGCAGAGCGATCCGGCGCAAGTGGCGGTGGATGTCGAACTCGGCGTGGTCGACCCAGAACGGCGTCCCCAGCCCCAGCGGTGGGTAGAGCAGGCGCTGGCGCAAGCGCGGCAGCTGGTGGACGCGGCTGTTGATGTGGGCGAGGAAGTCCTCGGCGTCGGGCGCCTCGCCCTCGCAGACGAGCACGGCGCCGATAGCCATGTGCCCGTTCGCTTTCTCGTTCGCCAGGAACGACGTGTCGAACGACGTCAACCTGTCCATGTGACGGTGCGGCATCCCGATTCCTCCCCCAGGGAGGTTACGCGGGTGCCTAAGCGACGGCTGAAAGCGTGCTGCCGCCCTCGTCCGCGTCTTCTTCGGACTCGGCTACTTCGCGCGGGAGGCGGCGGGAGACGACCTTGGTCACGCCGTCGCCGCCCATGCTGACCCCGTAGAGCACGTCGGCGGCGTCCATCGTCCGTTTCTGGTGGGTGACGATGACGAACTGGGCGCGGTCGGAGAAGCGCCGGATCAGCTGCAGGAAGCGGTCGATGTTGGCGTCGTCGAGGGCGGCCTCGACCTCGTCCAGGATGTAGAAGGGGCAGGGCCGGGCGAGGAAGACGGCAAAGACGAAGGCGAGCGCGACCAGCGACTTCTCACCGCCGGAGAGCAACGAGAGTTTGCGGGTCTGCTTGCCGGCCGGGGTGACCTCGATCTCGACCCCGAGCTCTTCGCGCTCTTCTTCCTCTTCGGGCTCGGGCTCGGCGTCCTCGCTCGGGACCTCCTGCTCGCCGGCGGGCCGCTCGGCCTCGCGCACCGGCCGCAGCGCGACCCGGCGCAGGCGCCCGCGACCGCCGGGGAAGAGGTGCTCGACCATCTCCTCGAAGTTCTTCGCGGTCGCCTCGAAGGTCTGCTCGAAGGCGCGCTCGATCTCCTCGTCGATGTCGCGGATCAGCGTCTCCAGCTCGCGCATCGCCCGCTCGGTGTCCTCGCGCTGGGCCTGCAGGCTCTCGACGTGCTCACGGGCTTCGTCGTACTCGCGCTCGGCCAGCGGGTTGACCGGCCCGATCTGGGCGCGGCGACGGTCCAGCCGCTCCAGGCGGCGGTCGATCTCCGCCCGTTCCTCGTCGCTCAGCGCCGCCTCGGCCGGCGGAATCTCCTCGCCGAGACGCTCGGCGATCGAGCCCAGCTCGCGCTCGGCCTCGGCCCGGCGGTCGCCTAGGTGGGCGGCCTCGACCTCGGCTTTGGTCAGCTCGTCGGAGATCGCCTTCATCTCCGCCTGCAGCTCGAACTCCTGCTGCGAGCAGGCCCGCAGCTCCTCGGCGATCGCGTCTCCGTCGCCCTCGCCGCCGACGACCTTGCCCTCGGTGCGGGAGACGCGGTCGCGGATCGCGGCGCCGACGGCCTCGACCGCGGCCAGCGCGGTGCGGACGTCGTCGAGCAGCGCCTCGCCGTCGGCGACCCGCTTGCGCATCGCCTCGCGGTGGCGCTCGCCGAGCAGGCCCTCGGCGCGGCGGGCATGGCGGGTCGCGCGCTCGGCACCGACGCGAAGATCGCCGAGCGCGGCCTCGCGGGCGGCCTCGGCCGCCTCGGCGGAGCGGGCAACGGCGAAGCCGTCGTTGGCGGCGCGCAGGCCGGCGTCGATCTCCCCCAGCTCCTCCTCCAGCTTGCGGGCGCGCTCGGCCGGGGCGCTGCCGGGGCCGACGTCCAGGGTCAGCGGCCCGAGCTCGACCCGCAGGCGCTCGAGACCGGCCTCGATCTCGGTCTCACGCGAGCTCAGCCCGGCGACACGAACGGCGACTTTCTCCTGCTCGCCGCGCAACTTGGTCAGAAGGCCCCAGGCCTGGGTGCGCTCGCGGTCGCGAGCGGCGAAGCGCTCCTCGGCCTCGCGGCGGCGTTTGCCGACCTCGGTCAGCTTCTCCTCCAGCTTGGTGCGGGTGGCGCGGGCCTTGGTCGCCGCTTTCGTCGCCGCCTCGGCCCGGTCGGCGCCGAAGCGCAGCTCCTCGGAGACCAGCTGGGCGCGCAGGCCAAGTTCCTCGCGCTCGATCCGCGCTCCCAGCTCGGCCGCCTGCGCCTGGCGCTTCAGCGGCCGCAGCCGGGCTCGGGCCTCACGCTCGACGTCGAGCGCGCGGTCGAGGTTGTCGCGGGCGGCGCGCAGCTTCAGCTCGGCCCGGCGACGGCGTTTGCGGTGCTTGCCCAGGCCGGCGGCCTCCTCGACCAGGAGCCGGCGCTCGCGCGGCTTCGAGTGCACGATCGTCTCCACCCGTCCCTGGCTGATCACCGAGTGCATCTCGCGTCCGAGGTTGGTGTCGGAGAGCACGTCGGTGACGTCGGTAAGGCGGCATCGGGCGCCGTTGAGGCGGTAGCCGCCGTCGCCGCCGCGATCAAGCCGGCGCTGCACGGCGATTTCGGAGAAATCGGTCGCGGCGCGTCCGTCGGAGTTGTCGATCACGACCTCGACCTCGGCCGTGTTGCGCTGGCCGATGCCTTTGCCACCGGCGGAGATCACGTCCTGCATCGAGGCGCCGCGGATCGCCCCCGGGCTCTGCTCGCCGAGCGCCCAGAGCACAGCGTCGGTGATGTTCGACTTGCCGGAGCCGTTGGGACCGACGATCACGCTGACGCCGGGCGAGAACTCGAGGCTCACCCGCTCGGGGAACGACTTGAACCCCTTCATGGATATCGATCTCAGATACATGGTTTCCTCACTGCCTTCCGACCATGCAGGTTCGCGCCTGGCTCGGACGCGAACGGAGCTCTTTTATCCCCCTAATTGCGAAAGTGCGCGCTCCGCCGCCACCTGCTCCGCCGCCTTCTTGCTGCGCCCCTCGCCGCTGCCTACCTGCTCGGAATCGACGATCGCCGCGACCTCGAAGCGGCGCTGGTGCGGAGGCCCGGTGGCGGCCACGACCTCGTAGCTTACGCGCGCCCCGCGACGGGCCAAAAGCTCCTGCAAAGCAGACTTGAAGTCGATTCTGGTCTCGGAGGCGAGCTCGATCCGCGGCGCGAAGGCGGCGGCCACGGCGGCGGCGACCCGCTCGAACCCGAAGGCCAGGTAGCAGGCGCCGATCAGCGCCTCCGTCGCCTCCGGCAGCGGCCGCTCGCCGTCGAGCAGGACCTCGGCCGGGATCGCCGCGGTGACGTCCTCGGGCTCGTGGGCGCGCAGCATCTCCGGCACGCCGAGCTGGCGGCCGACCTCGGCGCAGGAGACGCCGCTGACCGCCTGGTTGTGGATCTTGGTCAGGCCGCCCGAATCGACCTTGGCGAAGGACTCGAGCAGCTCGGTCGCGACCGAGAGCCCGAGCACGCTGTCGCCGAGGAAGGCGAGGCGCTCGAAGGAGTCGACCCGGCGCTCGGTCCAGGAGGAGTGGGTCAGCGCCTGCTTGCGCAGCGGCTCCGGCAGTTCCTCGATCAGGGCCGCGAGGGCCGCGGCCGGGGACTTGGGATCGGCGCCGGCCGCCACCTCAGGCGGGGGCGTGCTCGACCACGAAGCCGACCGCGTCGCCGACCGTCTTGATGTGCGTCGCCTGTTGCTCGGAGACGGCGACGCCGTAGCGGTCCTCCAGCTCCATCACCAGCTCGTAGAGGTCGAGCGAGTCGGCGTCGAGGTCCTCCTTGAAACGGGTCCCCTCGCCGATCCTCTCGATCTCGACTTCGAGCTCCTCGGCGAGGTGCTCGCGCACGAGGGTCAGGACTTCGTCGCGGTTCATCGCGCCACTTCCTATCACGCGCTCTCCCCGGAGGCCAAGGCGCCGCGGCCGGCGCCGCCCTCGCGCAGCAGCGCCGCCGTGCGACCGACCGCGTCCTGCTCGGCGCAGCGGGCGGCGAGGCGGACGGCGTTGGCGATTCCCTCGGCGCCGGCGCTGCCGTGCCCGACCACGGCGATGCCGCGCAGGCCAAGCAGGATCGCGCCGCCGGTGGTGTCGGGATGGAGCTCGCGGCGCAGCCCGCCGAGCGCCGGTTTCAGCAGCAGGCCGCCGAGCGCGGCGACCGGGTTGGAGCGAGCGGCGTCGCCGACCGCGCCGGCGACGGTCTTGGCGGTTCCCTCCATCAGCTTCAGGGCGACGTTTCCGGTGAAGCCGTCGGTGACGACGACGTCGACCGTGGCGGCGGGCAGGTCCCGTCCCTCGACGTTGCCGGCGAAATCGATCCCGGGTGCCGCGCTGAGGATGCGGTGCGCCTCGACCACCTCCTCGCGCCCCTTGCCGGCCTCCTCGCCGACCGTGAGCAGCCCGACCCGCGGCTGCTCGACCTCCAGCACGGCGGCGCTGAAGGCGGCGCCGAGGAATGCGAACTGGACCAGGTGCTGGGCGCGGACCTCGACGTTGGCGCCGACGTCGAGGAACAGCACCTGCTTGCCGGGCACCGGCAGCTGCACCGCCAGCGCCGGCCGCTGCACGCCCTTGAGCCGGCGCAGGCCGAAGGTCGCAGCCGCCATCGTCGCCCCGGTCGAGCCGGGGCTGACCAGGGCCGCGGCGTTGCCCTCGGCGACGTCGCGGGCGGCGCGCACGACCGAGGCCTCCTTCTTCGCCCGCACCGCGGCGACGGGGTCCTCATCGTTGCCGATCCACTCCGAGGACTGGACGACCTCGATCCCCTCCGCCCCGGAGAGCCCGAGCGCCCGCTCGGGGCCGAATACCCGGACGCCGATCCCGTCAGCCGCAGCCAGGCGCGCGCCCTCGGCGAGCACGTCGAAACCCTGCTCTGCCCCGTAACCGTCGAGTGCAACCGTCACCGCGCGCCGGGGCGCCACGGTTACTCGGAGTCGGCGGTGGTCGCCGAAGCCTCGGCGACTTTGTGCGTGATGACCTCGCGGCCGGCGTAGGTTCCGCAGGTCGGGCAGACCCGGTGCGGCAGCCGCGGGCTGTGGCAGCGCGGACAGCTGTTCAAATTCGGCTTGCCAGCCTTGTGATTGGCGCGCCTCTTATCCCTGCGCGCACTCGAAGTTCTCTTCTTTGGGACGGCCATCGGACGCGGAATGGTAGCCGGTTCCGCCGCTCCAGGCGGCAAGCGACGTTCAGTAGGTCGCTCGGACCACGGCGAGATCGCCCTGCTGCCAGGTGACCACCCCGCCGCACCAGCCGGCGAGGTCGCTGAGCTGGTCGCCCTGGAAGACGTCGCCGATCACCAGGGAGCGGGCCTGCCGCTTCACCTGGCGGCAGAGATTCTGCTTCTGCTCGTCGTTCAGCTGGTTGACCGAGAGCACCGAGATGACCAGGTCCCAAGGGCCGTCGGGCAGCGGGTCCTCCATGCGCGCGAGCTGGACGTCGTCGTAGGACTTGCGGGCGCGGAAGACCATGTCGGGGCTGGAGTCGAGGCCGATCACCCAGGCGTCGGGGAAGGACTCGATCAGCCGCCGGGTCGTCTCCCCCGTCCCCATCCCCAGCTCGAGCACGCGCTCGGGCGCGAACGGGATCGCCGCCACGGACTGCGACTGCAGATCGTCGTAGCCGGGGATCTCGGCACGGATCCGGTCCAGGTAAACCTCGGGTGTCCAGTCGAATTGACCCATCTCGTAACCTCGTTGGGAGGGAGCCATCGTAAGCCCGTACCCAGCGGAGGTCCGCTCATGTCCACCCAGCCCTCAACGATTATCGACCTCTCGCGGCTCTCGCTGGCCCATGGCGAGGGCAAGCGCCTGGAGGTTCCAGTGGCGCTGGAGCCCTTCGAGCTCGGCGGCCAGACCTACCTCCCGAGCCCCCCCAACCCAACCGTGCGGCTGGAGGTATCCCGCCCCAGCAACGGCTTCGCCTTCCGCATCCGCTTCCCCGTCCACCTCGAGGGCCCGTGCATGCGCTGCCTGGAGCCGGCCGCCCTCGACCTCGAGGTCGAGGCGAGGGAGATCGACCAAGCACGCACCGACGACCCCGAACTGCGCAGCCCCTACGTCGACGAAGACGAGCTCGACATCGGCCGCTGGGCCCACGACGCCACCATGCTCGCCCTCCCCACCCGCCTCCTCTGCCGCCCCGAGTGCCTCGGTCTCTGCCCCACCTGCGGCGAGCCCCTCAACGACGCCGACCCCTCCGCCCACGAACACGAGTCCGCCCCCGACCCCCGCTGGGCTGCCCTGAACGACCTCAAACTCGAGTAGCGAGCTCACGCCGGGGGAGACTCCCGGCGCGTGTCGACTTTGTCCGCCTATAGGTGACAAAGTCGACACTCCGGACGGGCGTGTGGCCCGAATCGCAGGGCGTCAGCACGGCGTGGTCTCCTCCGCACAGCTCCGCGAAGCAGGATTGAGCCGGAACGCGGTACTGGTTCGGAGGCGTGCAGGCCGCTTGATCCCGCTGCACCGCGGCGTGTACGCGGTGGGCCACACGGCACCCTCGTTTCGACGTCTGTGCACGGCAGCCGTTCTCGCCTGTGGCGAGGGTGCAGTTGTGAGCCACCGAAGCGCCGCGGCTCTCTGGCGGCTACTCGAGCCAACCAGGCGCCCAATTGACGTTTCAGTTCCAAAGGGGTCGGGACGTGCGAAACGACGAGGCATCCGCATCCATCGATGCCCCTCCCTCTCTACCCAGCAGATGACCCGCAAGCACAACATCCCCGTCACGAGTCCGGCGCGGACCATTGCTGACGTGCGGAGCGAACTGGAGGCGCCCCAGTGGCGACGCGCGGTGCGACAGGCGGAGGTGCTCGGCTTGCGCACCGGGCTGGACGAGCCGAGCGCGCCAACCCGCAGCCCGCTGGAGGACCGCTTCCTTGCCCTCTGCCGCCGCCACCGCCTGCCTTCTCCGGAGGTCAACGTCCGGGTCGGCCGCTGGGAGGTCGACTTCCTCTGGTGCGACCAGCGCCTCGTCGTCGAAACCGACGGCTACCGCTACCACCGCGGCCCCACCGCCTTCGAGACCGACCACGTCCGCGACCTGGACCTACGCAACGCCGGTCTGGACGTCCTCCACTTCACCTACCGGCAAGTGACCAGCGAACCGTCCCAAGTCGCAAACGTCCTCCGCCGCGAACTCGAAGCCCACCGCGACGCTTCGTCCCAAACAAGCTCACTGGCAGACGGCCGTCCCTAGCCAGCCCACCGCCAGACGACGGTCCCTACGCAGCTACGAACTCAGGCGTGCGTTGGTAGGGAGGGTTCGATACCCCTCCGAACGGCTTGTACTTTTTCGGCGGAGCGCCAACTCGGACGGCCCCCACCTCTTCCCGAAAAAGTTGAGAGAGGAGGGGTATCGAACCCTCCCCACCGACCTACGGCTGCTCGAGCTCTTCGGCCGCGGGCTGTTCGTCCTCGCGCCCAGCAAGCCGGTCACGCCCACGCTGCACAGCCGCAAGGAACTTCTGAAGGTTGACTTCAAGCGTGTTGAGGATCTCGTCGGCGTAGTCCTCGGCCCCGAGGCGAATTTCGCGCTCGCGGGTGCGGGCGTCCTCGACGATCTCGTCGGCGGCGCGCTCGGCCTGCTTGGTGACCTCCTCGTCGGAGATCAGGCGGGCCTGCTGCTCGCGCGCCTCGCGGACGATTCGCTCGGCCTCGCGTTTGGCCTCGGCCAGCATCTCCTGGCGCTCCTTGACGATCCAGCGCGCCTGCTTGATCTCCTCGGGGATCGTCGCGCGCATCTGGTCGAGGAGGTCGTAGATCTCCTCGCGGTCCACACGCACCTGATCCGTCAGCGGGACGGGTCGGGCGTTGTGGACGACGTCGTCCAGCTTGTCTATGAGAACGAGAACGTCCATTTGCAGGTCGTAAGCCTACGTGTACGCGGGGTTTTTGGTGAAGATGCCGTTATTGAGGGCGTTTTTTGCAAGCCGTCGCCCACTTGAACCAGACACTTTCCTAAGCCTACCTTCCGTCCAGGCGCTCAGAAAGCGCGGCCGCCACGGGGCCTGGAACGAGGTCGGAAACGTCGCCGCCGAAGGTCGCCATCTCCTTCACCCCGGTGGAGGAAAGGAAGCTGTAGTGCGGAGAAGCGATCACGTAGATGCTCTCGATGCCGGGGTCGAGCTTGCGGTTCAGCTGCGCCATCTCGAACTCGTACTCGAAGTCGGAGATCGCCCGCAGGCCCTTGACGATCGCCTTGGCGTCGTTGTCGCGGGCGAACTCGACCAGCAGGGTGGCGAAGATCTGAACCTCGACGTTGGGGAGGTCGCCGGTCGCCTCGGCGATGAAGTCGCGGCGCTCTTCGGCGTTGAACAGCGTCTTCGCCTTGCGCATCGGGTTGTTGACGACGCCGACGACAACCTTCTCGAAGACCTGCGAGGTGCGGGTGATGATGTCGATGTGGCCGTTGGTGACCGGGTCGTAGCTGCCCGGACAGACGACGGTGCCGTTGCGCACGGTCACTCCCCCACCCTTGCGTAGACGGCGACGTCGGCGGCGCCGTAGCGGCGCTGGCGCAGGGACTCCAGCGAGTCCAGCCGCAGCGGCCCGCGGGCACCGCTCTCGACGACGACACGGCCGTCGGCGGCGAGCAGGCTCGGCAAGTGGATATTGAGATCCTCGGCCACGCGGCCGGCGAGTCTATAGGGGGCATCGACGAAGATCAGGTCGAAGCGGGGGATCGAAGGGGGGAGAGAATCCTCTCCCAGGGACTTCCCCGGGTGGGGGAAAGCGGTGGTGGCGGTCAGCCAGCGGCCGACATCGGAGCGGACGAGCTCCGCCCGCTCGCCAAGACCGAGGTGCTCGACGTTGCCGAGCGCCGGCCGGGTGTCGCGGTCGACGAGGACGGCGTTGGCGGCGCCGCGCGAGAGCGCCTCGATCGCCAGCGCCCCGGTGCCGCAGTAGAGGTCGAGGACGGCGGCCCCAACGACCCGCTCGCCGAGGGTGGAGAAGACCGCCTCGCGGACGCGGTCCGACGTCGGCCGCACCTTCCAGCCGCGCGGGGCGACGAGGTGCTGGCCGCGCAGCTCTCCGGCGATCACTCTCACGCGACCATTAGAGCGGGATCGGGTCGGCGGCGCTGGCGCCGAAGCGGGCGCGGGCGGCCTCGAGCAGCGGGCCTAGCGCCGGATCGGCGAGCGAGCCGTAACGACCCAGCAGCGCCAGCACCTCGTCGCGGGCGGCGATCAGCTGCTCGCCGTCCTCGGGCAGGCTGGCGACGGCAAAGCGCGGCAGCCCCGACTGGCGGGTGCCGAGGATCTCGCCCTCGCCGCGCAGTTCGAGGTCGACCTCGGCGAGCTTGAAGCCGTCGCTCTCGCGCGCGACCGCGTCGAGCCGCCGCCGCGCCAGCTCGCCCGCTTCTTCGTGGAACAGCAAGCACTGGGACGGGTGCTCGCCGCGGCCGACACGGCCGCGCAGCTGGTGCAGCTGGGAGACGCCGAAGCGCTCTGCGCCCTCGATCACCATCACCGTCGCGTTGCCGACGTCGATCCCGACCTCGATCACCGTCGTCGCCACCAGCACGTCGGTCTCGCCGGCGGCGAAGGCGGCCATCGCCGCCGCCTTCTCGTTCGAGTGCATCTGCCCGTGCAGGAGGCCGACGCGGAAATCGCGCAGCTCGCTGGCCCGCAGTCGCTCGGCCTCGACCTCGGCCGCCTTGCCCGGCTGTTTCTCGGACTCGGTGACCAGCGGGCAGACGACAAACGCCTGGCGGCCCTCGCGCAGCCGCTTGCGCATGAACTCGAACGCTTCGGTCCGCTGGTCCTCCTCGACTACGCGGGTCGTGATCGGCATCCGGCCCGCCGGCAGCTCGTGCAGCGCGGTCGTGTCGAGGTCGCCGTAGGCGGTGAGGGACAAGGTGCGCGGGATCGGCGTCGCGGTCATGTGGAGGACGTGCGGCGCCATCCCCTCCACTCCCTTGGCGTCGAGGGCACCGCGCTGCTCGACGCCGAAGCGGTGCTGCTCGTCTACGACCGCCAGGCCGAGGCGGGCGAACTTCACGGTCGGCTCGATCAGCGCGTGGGTCCCGACGATCATGCCCAGCTCGCCGCTGGCGAGCTGGTCGAGCACGCGCCGCCGGTTCGCTGCCGGCGTCGAGCCGGTCAGCAGCGCGAACGGCGTCGCCTCTTCCGCCAGCAGTCGGCCCAGGGTGATCGCGTGCTGCTCGGCCAGGGTCTCCGTCGGCGCCATCAGCGCCGCCTGGTAGCCCGCTTCCAGCGCCCGCAGCATCGAGTAGACAGCAACCACCGTCTTCCCGGACCCGACCTCGCCCATCAGCAGCCGCTGCATCGGCTCGCCCGAGTCGAGGTCGCCCTCGATCTCGTCGAAGGCCCGCAGCTGATCCCCGGTCGGCTCGAACGGCAGCGAGTCGAGCCAGCGGGCGACGAGATCGCCGGGCTTGCCGAACCGCGGCGCCGGGCGGGCGGTGCGGTGCGTCCGCTTCCGCGTCGCGAGGACCGCCTGGTAGAGGAAGAGCTCCTCGAAGCGCAGCCGCTCGCGCGCCTGCTCGACGTCGTCCTGCGACTCGGGGAAGTGGATCGCCCGCAGCGTGTCCCCCACGCCGGCCAGCCCGCGCTGCACCCGCAGCTGCGCCGGCAGGCCCTCGATCGCGTTGGGCGCCAGCTCCACCGCCTGCTCCGCCCACTCGCGCAACCGCTGTGCCCGCAGGTTCTCCGTGGCCGGGTAGACCGGCGCCAGCTCGGACCCTGCCGGGGGTTCCTCGGGGGAATCGGGATCTGGGACGCCCTCGGGCGCGGCGTCCTCCCCGTCCTGCGGAGCGGGACTCACCAGCTCCCACTGCTGAACCCCCAGCCCCCGGTTCGTCCGTTTCCCCGTCAGCAGGAACTGGGCCCCCGGCTCGAGCTTCGCCGCGACCCAGGGCTGGTTGAACCAGGTCGCGCGCAAGTGCCCGCTGTCGTCCCCTACTTTCACCCCGACGATCGTCAGCCGCCGTTTGCGGAACGGCCGCGGCTTCGCTCCCAGCACCTCGACCAGGACCGTCGCGGTTTCGCCCTCGGCGACGTCGGCCAGCTGGCGAATCCGCAGGTCCCGGTGCCGCCGCGGGATCCGCAGCAGCAGGTCGTAGACGGTGCGGATCCCCGCTTCCGCGGCGGCCTCGGCCGATTTGGGACCGACGCCGTCGAGCGCCTGCAGGCCCGTGGCGAGGGCGCTGGGGCGCGGCCAGTGGACGGGCGCTTCGCGCAGCTGGGCGGGGGTCAGCTCCTCGGCTCCGGCGAAGGAGCGCATCAGCGAGACGGGCGGGCGCCCACTACTGGGCCGCCAGCAGCCACCACCAGCTGGGCTGGCCGCCGTCGTGGGTCTCGACCTCGACCCCCGCCGGGACGTGGGTGTCGATCTCCGAGAGCGGAATCGGCGCCCCCTCGCCGGCGATCACGGTGACGATCTCCGCCCCCTCGGCGAGGTGCTGGATCGTCTCGGTCAGGGTCGAGCCGGCGCCCCCCCAGGCGATGATCTCGCTGTCGGCGAAGCCGACCGCATCCCCCTGCTTGAACCGCCCCTGGGCGTCGTCGCGGGCGGCCGGCGCCACCCCCCCGGTCGCCATCCCCGCCAGCGCCCCCTCCAGCCGCTCGACGTTCTCGTCCGCCGCGGCGGCCGGGTCGAACTCGATCAGCGCCAGCAGGCTCGCCTGCTGCGAGGTAGCGGGCAGCACCCGGGCCGGCTTGTCGGAGAGCTCGCAGGCGCGCTCGGCGGCCATGATCACGTTCGAGGAGCTGGGCAGGACAACAACCTCCTCGGCGCGAACGCCGTGGATGCCGGCCAACAGCTCGTAGGTGGAGGGGTTCAGGGTCTCGCCGCCGGGGACGACGTTGGCCCCGAGCTCGGCGAAGAGACGCTCCATCCCCTCCCCCGCCGCGACCGCGAGCACGCCCGTGCGGGCGCCGGCGAGCCGGGCCTCGCGCTCCGCCATCTGCTCGCGCATGTCGGCAACGTCGAGGTTGGTCACCTTGCCGGCGCCCTCGAACAGCGCCACCGCGGCCTCCGGCGTGTCGGTGTGGACGTGGACCTTGAGGGTCGCTTCGTCGCCGACGACGAGGACCGAGTCGCCGAGGCCCTCGAGGCGCGGCAGGAACTCGCGACTGCCGAGCCCCTTGCCAGAGACGATGAAGTTGGTGCAGTAGCGGTAGCGGCTGTCGACGTGGTGGGGCAGGCTCAGCCGCGGCGGCTCGTGGTGGGAGACCTCCGGCAGCTCGGCGCCCTCGCCGCGCAGGCCGGCGACGACCCCGGCCAGGATCAGGACCAGGCCGTAGCCGCCGGCGTCGACGACCCCGGACTCGCGCAGCACCTCGAGCTGCTCGGGAGTGCGGGCGACAGCGCGCTCGCCCTCCTCGATCGCCCGTTCGAGCACCTCGGCGAGGATCGCGTCCTGCTGCTCTTCGCCGACCTCGCGGCCGAGCCGCTGCTTGTCGGCCTCGAGGTGGGCGAGCTGGCGGGTCAGCGAGTGGGCCATCTCGCGGAAGACGGTCAGCATCGTGCCCTCGGCCGGCTCCCGCACCGACTCGTAAGCGGCGTCGGCGGCGCTGGCGAAGGCGGCGGCAACCAGGACCGGGTCGACCAGCTCGCCGGGGCGGCTGGCCAGCTCCTCCGCGGCGCCGCGGACGATCTGGCTGAGGATGACACCGGAGTTGCCGCGAGCACCCATCAGCGCCGCCCGCGCCAATGCCTGGACCAGCGCGGTGCGGCCGACCTCGTCGACCTCGAGGCCGTCGAGGCGGTCGAGCTCTTCCATCACCGCCCGCATCGTCATCGCCATGTTGTCGCCGGTGTCGCCATCGGCGACCGGGAACACGTTGAGGTCGTTGACCTCCTGGCGACGAGCCTCGAGAGACGCGTAGGAAGAGGTGATTACTCGCCGGAACCTGGCGATCGAAGGATCGGGCATCTAGCGGCAATCTAGTCGCCCGGGACGGACGGGAGTACGAGGCTTTTGTCAGTCAGACAGGCGTGGTTGCTAGCTTGCTCGACCGATGCACGCCTTCGCCACCTGGATCACCGGCCACCGCAAGACCGTGATCGCCGCCTGGATCGTCGCCCTGGTCGGGATCGGCATGCTCGCCAGCTCCGCCGGCTCCGACTTCAGCGAAGAATTCAAACTGCCCGCATCCGACTCCCAGGAAGCCTTCGACCTGCTGGAAACGAAGTTCCCGGCGCAGTCGGGCGACACCGCGACGATCGTCTACAAGGCCGACGAGGGGGTCGAGTCGGCGGCGGTCAAGAGCAAGATGGAAGGCGTCTTCGGCGAAGTCGAAGAGCTGCCCCACGTCAGCGAAGTCGCCAGCCCCTATGCGAAGGGCGGCGCCGGCGCGGTCTCCGAAGACGGCAAGATCGCCTACGCGACGGTCCAGTTCGACGTGATCAGCGACAAGCTGGTCGACGGCGAAGGCAAGAAGGTCATCACGATCGGCCAGGCGGCGGCCGGCGACGGCCTCCAGGTCGAGCTCGGCGGCCAGCCGATCGAGGAAGCGCGAGCCGAAGAAGAACAGGACTCCTCCTTCGCGATCGGGCTGCTTGCCGCGATCGTGATCCTGCTGATCACCTTCGGCTCGGTGGTGGCGATGGGGCTGCCGCTGGTCACGGCGCTGTTCGCGCTCGGCGTCGGGCTCAGCCTGGTCACGCTCGGCACCCACGTCTTCGACACGGCGGAGTTCGCGCCGCAGCTGGCGGTCATGATCGGCCTCGGCGTCGGCATCGACTACGCGCTGTTCATCGTCACCCGCTTCCGCGACGCGCTCAAAGAGGGCCTGGAGCCGCGCGCGGCGGCGATCGCCGCCACCGACACCGCCGGCCGCGCAGTGCTGTTCGCGGGAATCACCGTGATCATCGCCCTGATGGGCATGTGGCTGCTCGGCATCAGTTTCCTCTACGGGGTGGCGATGGCGGCGGCGACCGCGGTGCTGATGACGATGATCGCGGCACTGACCCTGCTGCCGGCCTTCCTGACGATCGTCGGGCACCGGATCAACAAACTGCGCATCCCCGGCTACGGCCGCCGCGCCAACGTCGACAAGATCAGCGGGTGGGAGCGCTGGAGCGAGATGATCCAGCGCCGTCCGGTGGTCGCCGCGGTGCTCTCCGGCGGCCTGCTGCTGGCCCTCTGCATCCCCACCCTCTCGCTGCGGCTCGGCTCCAACGACGCCGGCACCGATCCGGCGGGGACGACCACGCGCGAGGCCTACGACCTGCTCGCCGAAGGATTCGGGCCCGGCTTCAACGGCCCCTTCGTGCTCGTCGCCGCGCTGCCGGAAAAGGGCGCCGACGAGTCGCTGCAGGAGCTGCGATCGGATCTCAAAGGCGAAGAAGGCGTCGAGGCGGTTACCGACGTCACCCTCAACCCGGACGAAACCGTCGGCACCTTCCAGCTCTACCCGACGACCTCCCCGCAGAGCGTCGACACGACCGAGCTGCTCGACCGCATCCGCGACGACGTGATCCCGGGGGTCGAGGAGGAAACCGGCGCCCAGGTCCACGTCGGCGGCATCACCGCTGTCTTCGAGGACTTCGGCGACGAGATCGCCTCGAAGCTGCCGCTGTTCATCGGCGTCGTCGTCCTGCTCTCGGCGCTGCTGCTGATGATCGTCTTCCGCTCGATCCTGGTGCCGCTGAAGGCGGTGGTGATGAACCTGCTCTCGATCGGGGCCGCCTTCGGCCTGATCGTCGCCGTCTTCCAGTGGGGCTGGGGCGCGAGCCTGATCGGGGTCGACGGCACCGGCCCGATCATCTCCTTCTTCCCGATCTTCCTCTTCGCAATCATCTTCGGGCTCTCGATGGACTACGAGGTCTTCCTGATGTCGCGGATCCACGAAGAGTGGGAGCACACCCACGACGCCACCGGCTCCGTCACCCGCGGCCTCGCCCTGACCGGCCGCGTGATCACCGCGGCGGCCGCGATCATGGTCACCGTCTTCGCCTCCTTCATGCTCGGCGAAGACCGGATCATCAAACTCTTCGGCCTCGGCCTGGCCTCGGCGGTCTTCATCGACGCCGTGATCATCCGCTCGGTCCTCGTCCCCGCCCTGATGCAGCTCTTCGGCACCCGCGCCTGGTGGTTCCCCGCCTGGCTAGGCCGAATTCTCCCCAAGCTCCACGTAGAGCCCGCCGAGTCGCCCTCGAGCGAACAGCCGCTGCCGCAGGCTGATTAGAGCGGGCTCCGGGTGTGGCCCGAGGAGGGGTCCGGTTGCACTCCGGGCGAATTTGTCGCGTCCCTATCGGGACAGCTCCCGATGATGCTGCCCGCCTTTGGCGGGCATGACATGAGATTGCATTTCGCGCCTTCGGCCACATTCGCCCGGAGCACAACCGGACCCCTCCCCACGTCACGTCCCTCGCAATCTGAGATCAGAGGGATCGAGCCGCCCGGCTTGAGCTCAAGCCATCCGCGCGCGTACGTCGCCACAGATCCCTGAGCTTCAAGAGACCAAGGCTCTCCGTTTCGTGAGGAGGGGCCGGGTGGCCCTGCGAACGTTTTGCGCAACTTTGCCAGCGCACGCTTCGCGGACAACCGCGTCCGAACCTCAAAGGATGCGAGAGAGCAGGGCCACCCGGCCCCTCCCCGCTAAGCGGCCTTAGTGACCTTGTTCGACTTCAGGCAGCGCGTGCAAACGTAGGTCCGCAAGGGACGGCCGTTCTCCTGGATCCGCACCTTCTGCAGGTTCGGATCGAAGCGCCGCTTGGTGGCGACCATCGAGTGGCTTCGGGACTGGCCGAACGCCGGTCCCTTGCCGCAGCTGTGACATACCTTGGCCATCGGGTCGTGGATGGTACAGAGTGCGGCTGGGCCGCGGCTCCGTGCCTGCTCAGGCGGCCAGCCGATCCTTCAGCAGAGCCATGCGGGCGACGGTGAGGGCGGCGTTGCGGCCCTGGTCGCGTTTGTCGCCGCCGGCGCGGGCCAGGGCCTGCTCCATCGTGTCGCAGGTGATCACGCCGAAGGCGCAGGGCACGCCGGTCTCCAGCTGCACGTTCTGGATCCCGCGGGCCGACTCGCCGCAGACGAAGTCGTAGTGGTCGGTCTCGCCGCGGATCACGACGCCGAGGCAGGCGACGCCGGCGAAGTCGCCGCGCTCGGCGAAGAGGCGGGCGGCGAAGGGCAGCTCGTAGGCGCCGGGGACGGAGACGTCGACGACGTTCTCCCCCGGCACGCCGGCCAGCTCGAAGCCGTGGCGGGCACCCGTGACGAGCCGCTGCGCGAGGTCCTCGTAGTAGCGGCCGACGCAGACCGCGAAGCGGCGCTGCGCCAGCGCCCCCCGCTCCTCGGCGCTGAACTCTTCGAGGAAGGCGCCGTCCCCGTCACCCATCGGCCTTCTCCGCGTCGCGCTCCTCCTCGTCGTGGATCATCTCCTCGTCGAGCGCCAGGCCCTGGTGGTGCAGCAGGTGGCCCATCTTCTCCCGCTTCGCCCGCAGGTAGGCCTCGTTGTGGGTGTTGGGCGCGGATTCGATCGGCACCTGCTCTGAGACCGAGAGCCCGTATCCCTCCAGCCCGACGATCTTTTTCGGGTTGTTGGTGAGGATGCGGATGCTGGTCAGGCCGAGGTCGCCGAGGATCTGGGCGCCGATGCCGTAGTCGCGCAGATCGGCGGGCAGGCCGAGCTTGAGGTTGGCTTCGACCGTGTCGGCCCCCTCCTCCTGCAGTTTGTAGGCGCGCAGCTTGTTCAGCAGGCCGATCCCGCGGCCCTCCTGGGAGAGGTAGAGGAGGACGCCGCGGCCCTCGCTCTCGATCATCGAGAGCGCCGCTTCCAGCTGTTCGCCGCAGTCGCAGCGCATGCTGTGGAAGACGTCGCCGGTGAGGCACTCGCTGTGGACGCGGACCAGCACGTCCTCGGTCCCGTCGACCTCGCCCTTGACCATCGCCACGTGGTGTTTGTCGTCGACCAGGGAGCGGTAGCCGACCGCGGTGAAGTCGCCGAAGGTGGTCGGCAGCCCGGTGGCGACGACGCGCTCGACCAGCTTCTCGGTGCGGCGCCGGTAGGCGATTAGCTCGGCGACGGTGATCATCTTCAGCCCGTGCCGTTCGCAGTAGGGGACGAGGTCGGGGACTCGAGCCATGGTGCCGTCGTCGTTCATCACCTCGCAGATCACCCCGGCCGGGGTGAGGCCGGCGAGGCGGGCGAGGTCGACGCTGGCCTCGGTGTGGCCGGTGCGCTCGAGCACGCCGCCGTCTTTGGCCCGCAGCGGGAACATGTGGCCGGGGACGACGATGTCGCGGGGGCCGGACTCGGGGTCGATCGCGACCTGGATCGTGTGCGCGCGGTCGTGGGCGGAGATCCCGGTGCTGACCCCGCCGGCGGCCTCGATCGTGACCGTGAAGGCGGTCTGCAGCGGCGCCTCGTTCTTCGCCGCCATCAGCTTCAGGCCGAGCCGTTCGCAGCGCTCGGCGGTCAGCGCCAGGCAGATCAGGCCGCGCGCCTCCTTGGCCATGAAGTTGACCGCCTCCGGCGTCGCGAACTGCGCCGCCATCACCAGGTCGCCCTCGTTCTCGCGGTCCTCGCCGTCGCAGACGACGACCATGCGGCCGCGGCGGATCTCCTCGATCGCTTCCTCGATCGTCGAGAAGGGGGTTTTCGTCTGGGCCTCGGGCATATGACTCACGCGCGTTCCTTTCCGGCGAATGGGGACACGAGCCGCTCCACGTACTTCGCAACGATGTCGCACTCCACGTTCAAATTGCTTCCAGGCTCGACCGCGCGCAGATTCGTCCGCTCCAGGGTCTCGGGGATCAGCGACACCTCTACCCAGCTCTCCCCCAGCTCAGCGACCGTGAGGCTGACCCCGCTGAGCGTGATCGAACCCTTGTCGACGACGTAGCGCAGGAGCTCCTGCGGCAGGCCGACGCGGACCCGGCGGGCGAAGCCGTCGTCGCTCACCGCGAGGACCTCGCCGACGCCGTCGACGTGCCCCTGGACGATGTGGCCGCCGAGCCGGTCGCCGGCCTTCATCGCCAGCTCCAGGTTGACCGCGCCGCCAGCCTCGACGCTGCTGAGCGCGGTCACCTCCAGGGTCTGGTTCATCGCCTCGGTCTCGAAGCCGCCGTCGTCGACCGCGGTCGCGGTCAGGCAGGCGCCGTTGACCGCAACCGAGTCGCCGAGCCCGATCTCCGCGGCCAGGGACGTCTCGATCCGCAGGCGAGCGCCGTCGGCCCCGGCCTCCAGCGTGGCGACCTTGCCAACGTCCTCGATCAGCCCGGTGAACACGTCACCACTCCTTGTACCGGGCGGTGATCAGTGTGTCCTCGCCGACCGCCTCGCTGTGGGACTCGAGCGCGGTGAGGCGGACCGGGTTCGCCGTCCAGGGCTGGCCCGGCCCGCCGCCGGCCGGCCCGAGCAGCACCGGCGCCACGAACGTCCTCGACTCGTCGACCTGCTCGGCGGCCACGAAGGCCGTCGCGAGCGTCTTCCCGCCCTCCAGGAAGAGGCTGGTGATGCCGCGCCGGCCAAGGTCCGCCAGGGCCGAGACGACCCGGTCGGCGCGGGTGCCGCCGCTGGCGACGACGATCTCGGCCCCGGCGTCGCGAAGCGCCCGGATGCGGCTCCCGTCCGCGGCCGGAGCGACGACAACCAGAAGCGGCGACTGGTCGAGGCTGGCCAGAACCTGGGAGTTGAGCGGCAAGCGCGCGTCGGAGTCGAAGACGATGCGGACCGGCTGGCGGGCGTCGGCGTAGCGGGCGGTCAGCAGCGGGTCGTCGGCGAGCGCGGTGCCGATGCCGACGGCGATCGCATCGGCTTCCGAGCGCCAGCCGTGGACCAGGGCGCGGCTCAGCTCGCCGGAGATCCAGGGGCTCTCGCCGGGCGCGGTCGTGGTCTCGCCGTCGAGCGACATCGCCAGCTTCAGCACGACATGCGGCAGGCCGGTGCGGGCGTGCTTGCGAAAGGCCTGGTTCAGCTGCCGCGCCTTCGCCGCCTCGGGGCCGGCTGCAAATGCGACCTCGACGCCGCCGTCGCGGAGGATGCCCGGACCGCGCCCGGAGGCCTTCTCGCTCGGGTCCTCGGAGGCGATCACGACGCGGCCGACGCCGGCCTCCAGCAGCGCGTCGACGCAGGGCGGCTGGCGGCCCTGATGGGCGCAGGGCTCGAGCGTGATGTACATCGTCGCCCCAGCCGGGTCGTGACCGCGGTCGCGGCAGTCGGCCAGCGCCGTTCGCTCCGCGTGCAAGCCGCCGAGCTCGGCGTGCCACCCCTCACCGATAACCTCCTCGTCGCGCACCAGCACCGCGCCGACCAGCGGATTCGGACTGACCCGGCCGCGCCCGCCCTCGGCCAGCTCCAGCGCGCGTCTCAGGTGCTCGGCGTCAGCGGCGGTTATTGATTGACCAGTCAATCAGCCAATTCTAGACCCCGTAACTCGATATGGCCAAGCAGGTCAAGGACGCAGGGAGCGTGGCGTGCTCTGCACGCGAGCGACCGAGGACGCTGACATGCGACGCCATATCGAGTTACGCGCGAATACTCTGGTCGGCCCTTGAAGCTGATCGTGCAAATCCCCTGCCTGAACGAGGAGCAGACCCTCCCCGCGACGATCGCCGACCTGCCCCGGCAGGTGGACGGTTTCGACGCGGTCGAGCTGCTGGTCGTCGACGACGGCTCCACCGACCGCACGGTCGAGGTCGCGCGCGAGTGCGGCGTCGACCACATCGTCCGCCTGACCAACAACAAGGGGCTGGCGGCCGGCTTCCAGGCCGGGCTCGACGCCTGCCTCAAGCTCGGCGCCGACGTCGTCGTCAACACCGACGCCGACAACCAGTACAAGGGAGCCGACGTCGCCCGCCTGGTGGCGCCGATCCTCGCCGGCGAGGCCGACATGGTCGTCGGCGACCGCCGCATCGCCACCATCGAGCACTTCTCCGGGGCGAAGAAAGGGCTGCAGCGGCTCGGCAGCTGGGTCGTGCGGCGGCTCTCCGGGACCGAGATAACCGACGCCACCTCCGGCTTCCGCGCCTACAACCGCGAGGCCGCCTTGCAGCTCTTGGTCGTCGACACCTACACCTACACCCTGGAGAGCCTGATCCAGGCCGGCAAGATGCTGGTCGCGGTCGACCAGGTCGAGATCGGGACCAACCCGCAGACCCGCGAGTCCCGCCTCTTCGGCTCCACCGGCTCCTACGTGCGCCGCAACAGCGGCGCGATCCTCCGCATCTATGCCCGCTACGAGCCGCTGCGCACCTTCGCCGCCGCCGGCCTCGTGGTCCTGCTGCTGGCGCTGGCGGCCTGGGCGCCGTTCCTGATCGACGCGATCTTCAACGGCGACTCCAGCGGCCACATCCAGTCGCTGATCCTCGGCGCCGTCCTCTTCATCGCCGCCGTCCAGCTCTTCGCCCTCGGCGTGATCGGCGACCTGCTCGCCGGCCAGCGGGTGATGACGCAGCGGGTCTTCGAGCGCGTGCGCAGGGTCGAGCTGGCGCTCGGGGTCGAGCCCTCGCACTACGAGCCCGGCGATCCGGGCGACCAGGGCTGATGGCGGCAGGCAAGGGCGGCGGGCGCGGCTCGGCCAGCGCCGAGTACGGCAAGACCGCGAGCTTCCTCGCGGTCGGGGTCGGCCTCACCGGCCTGATCACCTACGCCTACTTCCTGATCGCCTCCCACGTTCTCTCCAAGCCCGACTACGGGCAGATCACGGTGCTCTGGTCGGCGGTCTTCATCACCATCTCCACCCTCTACCGGCCGGTCGAACAGCTGCTCTCCCGCCACGTCTCCGAGCGGCTCGAGCGCAACGAGTCGATCTCGCAGCCGCTGCGCGTCGCCTCGACGATCCAGCTCGGGCTGGCGCTGGTCTTCGCGGTCGCGGCGCTGGCCCTGCGCGGCCCGATCCAGGACGGCCTGCTGGAAGGCAACGAAACGCTCTACTGGGTCTTCTTCGGCGCCGTCCTCTTCTACGCCGCCAGTTACTTCGCCCGCGGCTTCCTCGCCGGCAGCCACCAGTTCGGCCTGTTCACGGCGCTGATCCTCTCCGAGTCGGTCTTCCGCACCCTCTTCGCCGTGCTGGTCGCGGTCAGCCTGCTGAGCGGGCAGTCGTGGGTCGCGGTCGGCATCGTCGCCGCGCCCTCGCTGAGCCTGATGGTCGTCCCCGCCGCCTTCCTCCACCGCGCCCGGAAGAAAGCGGCTGAGAATCCGCCCGACATCCCCGGACGCGAAGCGGAGGAGATGTCGGAGTCACCGGAAGCCGACTTCTCGATGAGAGAGGGGTCCGGGTTCGCCGCGGCCGTGCTGGTGATCATGTTCAGCGAACAGGCCTTCCTCAACGCCGGACCGCTGGTCACCCGCGGCCTGCAGGGAGCGGCGGCGGCCGGGTTCATCTTCAACGTGCTGATGCTGGCGCGGGCGCCGCTGCAGATATTCCAGGCGGTTTCAACCAGCATCCTGCCCCACCTCACCCGCCTCCACATCTCCACCGATCCCGACTCCGATCGCGAATTCCACCGCACGGTGCGCGGGGTGCTGCTGGGGATAACCGGCTTCACCGGCTTCACCGCGCTGGTCGTGCTGGTCGACGGACCGCACCTGATGCAGCTCGCCTTCTCGAAGAAGTTCGAGTACGACCGGCCGGGACTGCTGCTGGTGACCCTGGGGATGGGCCTCTATCTGGCCTCGGTCACGATCAACCAGGCTTGCCTCGCCCAGGGGCAGGTGCGGCGCGCCGCCGCCCGCTGGATCTCCTGCGCCAGCTTCTTCATCCTTTGGAACTTCCTCCCGATCGTGGAGAACGAGTTCCGCCGGGTCGAGATCGGGTTCGCGCTCACGGCGGGAGTGCTGCTCGCCCTGCTCTACCTCGTCTACAGGCGCCCGCACGAACGGGCTGAGGACGTGCCAGAGGCCGGCTCGCCAGAGGAGCTCGAGGCGCGACTGGCGGCGATCGACGAGAACGTCTGATCCAAAAGTGGCACTCGCTGCCACTTTTTTTCTCAGAAAAATCCAACTAGGGTCCATCCCGAATGGGCGGACACGACGCTGAGCTGATCCTGATCGCCGGCGTCCTCTTGGCCGCCGGTATCGCCGGAGCGCTGCTCGCCGACCGGGTGCGGATCCCCGGTCTGCTGCTGTTCCTCGGGCTCGGCATGCTGGCCGGCTCGGAGGGAATCGGCGGGATCGATTTCAACGACACCGAGCTGGCGCGGACGCTCGGCACCATCGCGCTGGTCCTGATCCTCTTCGAGGGCGGGCTGACCTCGGGCTGGTCGGAGATCCGGCCGGTGCTGGGCACGGCCGCCTCGCTGGCGACCGTCGGCACTGCGATCACCGCGGCGATCGCCGGCCTCGCGGCGAAGCTGATCTTCGACCTCAGCACCCTCGAGGGGCTGATCGTCGGCGCCGCCGTCGCCGCGACCGACTCCGCCGCGATCTTCGCCGTGCTGCGCCGCTCGACCCTGGAGAAGCGGCTCGCCCGCTCGCTGGAGGGAGAGTCCGGGATGAACGACCCGGTCGCGCTGCTGCTGGTGATCGGGTTCATCGAATGGATCCAGGAGCCCGGCTACGGCGCCGCCGACATGGCCGAGCTGCTGGCGCTGAAGATCGGGCTGGGGATCGCGATCGGGCTGGCGCTGGGCTGGGTCTCGGTGCGGATCCTCGACCGGGTGCGGCTGCCGACCGACGGGATCTACCCGGTGGCGACGATCGCCGTCGCCGGCCTCGCCTACGGCCTCGCCGAGGTAGCGCACGGCTCCGGCCTGCTCGCCGTCTACCTGACCGCGCTGGCCCTGGGCGGAGCGGCGATCCCGGCCAAGCGCACGGTCGTCTCCTTCCACGAGGGGCTCGGCTGGGTCTCGCAGATGGCGCTCTTCATCATGCTCGGCCTGCTGGTCTTTCCCAGCACGCTCGGCGACGTCGCCTTCAAGGGGATCGCGCTCTCGGTGGTGCTGATCTTCATCGCCCGCCCGATCGCGACCTCGATCGCGACCGCGTTCGCGCCCTTCAACGCGCGCGAGCGGCTGATGCTCGGCTGGGCCGGGCTGCGCGGTGCGACCCCGATCTGGCTGGCGACCTTCCCGGTGGTCGCGGGGATCCGCGGCGCCCCGGAAGAGTTCGCGATCGTCTTCTTCGTCGTCGTCAGCTCAACTCTGGTCCAGGGCGCCAGCTTCGAGCCGCTGGCCAAGCGGCTGGGGCTGACCACGGACGAACCCTCCCTGCCCCGCCGGCTGCTCGAATCGGGCCGAATCCAGCGCATGGGCGGGGATGTGATCGCCTTCCGGCTGCCCGAGGGCGCGGCGGCCGCCGGGCACCCGGTGCGCGACCTGGAGCTGCCGCGCGAGGCGCTGGTCAACGTGATCGTGCGCGAAGGCCACGCGATCCCGCCCCGCGGCTCGACCGAGCTGCACGAGGGCGACGAGCTCCACATCCTCGTCCGCAGCGAGCTGCGCGAGGAGGTCGAGAAGCTGACCGCGCTCTGGGTGAAGGGTCCGATCGGCAAACCGGCGCCGCCGCCGCTGCCGCGCCGCGGCGCCTCCCAGGTCTTCACCGTGCGGCCTGCCAGGGGCGAGGACCCAGCCGGGCAGCGCGAGGTCGACGGGGTGCCGGTGGCGGCGATCCTGCGCAGGCGCGACGAGAGCGGCGCCGCTCTGGCGGCCCTGGCCGACGGCCGCTACGTGGTCACCGGCAGCGAGGTGATCGCGATCGGCGGCCGCAGGGCGGTGGCCGAGTGGTGCGAGAAGCGAGCCGCGCGCGACGACATCGACTCAGCCGAGCGGGCTTGGTGGCAGGAGGTCACGGGCGCGCTGATCGCCCGCGGCTGAGCGCCCGTCAGACCGCGCCGGCAGCCGCTGCGATGTCCGCGTAGGCCTGCGCGGGGTCCGGCGCGCCGAAGATGGCGGAGCCGGCGACGAAGAGGGAGGCGCTGGCGCTGGCGAGGCTGCCGGCGGTGCTGGCGTCGACGCCGCCGTCGACCTCGATCTTCGCCTCGCCGACCAGCGGCCGCAGGCGCTCGACCTTGCTGGGCGATGTCTTGATGAAGGACTGGCCGCCCCAGCCGGGGTTGACGCTCATGCAGAGGACGATGTCGGCGAGGCCGTGCAGCTCCGAGAGCGCCTCGACCGGGGTGCCGGGGTTGATCGCGATCCCGGCCAGGCAGCCGAGCTCGCGGATCGCCGAGAGGGTGCGGTTGGCGTGCGGGGTCGCCTCCTCGTGGAAGGTGATCGAGTCGGCGCCGGCCTTGGCGAACTCGGCGATCTGGCGCTCCGGGGCCGCGATCATCAGGTGGACGTCGACGGCTCCGCCGGCGTTGTGGACCTGGTCGGCGATCGCCGACAGGACCAGCGGCCCGATCGTGATCGGAGGGACGAAGTGACCGTCCATCACGTCGAAGTGGATGACTCGCGCGCCGGCCTCCATCACCTCCTCGACCTGGGCCCCGAGACGGGCAAAGTCCGCGGAGAGGATCGACGGGGCGATCCGGGGGGAGGCGATCAGCTCGCCCATGCGCTCGCTCATGGGCGCCACCCTACTGAGCGCATCCGGACGCAGGTCAGGCGGCGCGCAACATGGATGCACCGCATGACTGGCATTCCATGTCGGCGGTATTGGTCATGCGGGCGATCGTCTGGTGCTCGCCGCAATTGGGGCACTGCGAGACCAGTTCGAAGCGGCTGAGGCAGTTGACGCAGCGCAGGCGGCCGGGCAGCTGCGTCGGCCGCAGCCACGGCTCGCCGCAGCTCGGGCACGGCGCTCTCCCCAGGGGGTTGTCGGCGCCGGCGTTCTCTTGGCCGAGATCGCTCACTGGCCTAATCATCCCGCTTTAGTCGGCTAATGAAGAACCCGGTGGTGCGATCGCGGTCGGGGCGCAGCTGCAGACAGCGCGGCTCGACAGGCGAGGCCAGCTTCGGCGCGCGGGCGCCGAGGTCCTCCAGCTGCAGGCGCGGCACCTCCCCCGCCTCGCCCGCCGCCAGCAGCGCCGCGACCCGGTCCTCGTTCTCGCGGCGGGAGATCGTGCAGGTCGAGTAGACGAGGACGCCGCCCGGCGCCAGCACTTTGGCCGCCTCGCGCAGCATCTGGCCCTGGACCTCGGCCAGGCGCTCGATCTGGCGCGGCGACTTGCGCCAGCGCGCGTCCGGCCGCGAGGCGAGGGCGCCGAGGTCGGTGCAGGGAGCGTCGAGCAGGATGCGGTCGAAGCCGGGGGCCATGCCCTCCGCCGCGGCGCTGGCCTCGATCACAGTGACGTTTCGCAGGTCCAGGCGCTGCGCCTGGGCGGCGACTTCGGCCGCCCGCTCGGGGTCGAGCTCGACCGAGATCACCTCGCCGCGGCCGCCCATCCGGTTAGCGATCTGGCCCGTCTTGATCCCGGGGCCGGCGCAGAGGTCGAGCACCTGCTCGCCCTCCTGCGGATCCAGAACCTCGATCACGGCGGCAGAGCCGCGGCTCTGCGGAGTCAGCTCGCCAGCCGCGACGGCGGCGGGCACCGCGCCGCCGGTGCGTCCCTCGATCACGATCTCCTCCGGTGCGCCCAGCGGCCAGGCGGAATCGGCGGGCCGGACCGTTACTCCAGCCTCAGTCAGCTTCGTCAGCGCCGCCTCGCGGTCGCCGTCGGCGCGCATCGCCACCTCCGCTGGCTCGTTGCATGACGCAAGCAGCGACCGGGCAACGTCGGCGCCCAACTCCTCCCACCACATCCGCGCCAGCCAGAGCGGCGCCGAGTGGGCGACTGCGGCGGCCTCCGACGTCGAGTCGTCGCCGAGCAGGTCCGCGGTCAGCTGCTTGCGCTCGCGCGCCGCCCGCCGCAGCACGGCGTTGACGAGGCCGGAGGCGTGGCCGGCGCCGGCCGCCCGGACCAGCTCCACAGCCTGGTCGACCGCGGCGTGGTCGGGGGTGCCATCGGCGAAGAGCAGCTCGTAGAGCCCAAGTCGCAGGCCCGCCAGCACCGGCGGATCGAGCAGGCGGATCGAGCGCCCGGCGAGGCGTTCGATCGCCGCGTCGGCGGTGCCGCGCCGCTGCACGGCGCCGTAGGCGAGGCGCTGGGCCTGGGCCCGCTCGCGGCCGTCGAGCTCGATCCGGTCGGCGCCGGCGCGGAAGGCGCGCTCGGTGTAGGCGTCCTGCTCGAAGGTCGCGCGAACGGTCTCGAAGGCGAGCGTACGCGCCGGGGCGATGCTGGTTGCAGCGCGGCCGGGGCTCATGCGAGCCGCGGCGGCAAGTGGCCGCGCAGGTAGGCGTCGACCGGCATCGGCTTGCCGCCCGGCGGTTGCACGATTTGCAGCCGCAGCGCGCCCTCGCCGCAGCCGACGAGCAGGTCGCTGTCCTCAACGCTGACCTCCCCCGCCTCGGGACCGCCCTCGACCGCGACCGCACTGCGCACGCCAAGCCGCTCGCCGCCCTCGGTCTCCAGGAAGGCGCCGACGTGCGGGGTCAGAGCGCGGATGGCAGCAGCCAGCTCAGCCGCTGGACGCGCCGGGTCGAGCCGGCGCTCGGCCGAGTCGATCTTCGCCGCGTAGGTGAGGCCGTCCTCCTCCTGCTCGGCGAACTCCAACCGCCCCCCGGCGAGCAGGTCGAGAGCGCGGACAAGCAGATCACCACCCAGTGCCGCCAGCCGCGCCGAAAGCGCCTCGAAGTCCTCCTCGGAGCCGATCTCAATCTCCTCGCGCAGGGCGACCGGGCCCGAGTCGAGCCCCTCGGTCAAGCGCATGATGCAAACGCCGGTGCGCTCGTCCCCAGCCATGATCGCCCGCTCGATCGGCGCCGCCCCGCGCCAGCGCGGCAGCAGCGAGGGATGCAGGTTGAGGATCGGCCACTCGGAGAGCAGCGGCTCGCGGATCAGCTGGCCGAAGGCGCAGACGACCAGCGCCTCGGGCCGGGCGGCGCGGATCCGCTCCAGGGCCGGCTCGGCGTTGACGCTCTCGGCCTGGGACAGCTCCAATCCCAGCTCGGTCGCGGCCTCGGCGGCGGGCGGCGGCAGCTCGCGGCGCCCGCGGCCGCGGCGCCGGTCGGGCGGGGTGACGACGAGCACCGGGCGGTGGGCAGAGTCGGCGAGGCGCCGCAGGACGGTGGCGGCGAACTCTGAGGTGCCGAGGAAAGCGGTCCTCACGCGTCGGTGCGTGGCTCGCGCAGCTCGCCCTCGTCGTCGTCTTCGTGATCGGTCGGCGGGCTGTAGCTCTCGCCCCCGCGCAGCGCGCGCAGCGCGCCCTTGCGCTGTTCTCGGGTGGTGCGGTCGAGGATCAGGACGCCGTCGAGGTGGTCGATCTCGTGCTGCAGCACCCGCGCCTCCAGGCCCGAGGCCTCGATCGCGATCGCCTCGCCCTCGGCGTCGCGGCCGCTGACCCGCACGTGCAACGGGCGCTCGACGTCCATCGTCACCCGCGGCAGGCTGAGGCAGCCCTCCTCGGCGATCGTCGCGTCCTCGGACATCCACTCGACGACCGGGTTGACGAGCGCCGTCGGTTCGCCGTCGGCGCCGGCCTGAAAGACCAGCAGCCGCCGCAGCACGCCGAGCTGGGTGGCGGCGAGGCCGACCCCCATGCCGTCGCGCATGATCCGGATCATCCGCTCGACCTCGGCCCGCAGCTCGGGGCCGAACTCGGCGACCGGCGAGGCCTTGCTCTTCAGCACCGGGTCGCCGAACTTGACGACGTGGGCAAGCGCCTCTTCGCGGCGCTCCAGCAGCTCGCTTTCGAGTTCCTTGCGCTCGCGCTCCTCCGCGTCTATCGCCTGCTCGTCACTCACAAAGCGATTGTATGTATTGCCCTCTCGGTGAGGTCGTACTTCAACCCGGATAGCGGGACGAAGTACGACATCAACGGGGTGGGATTACTGAGGGTCGACGTCGACGCCGATCGCGATCCCGCGCAGGGAGCGGTCGGCGGCGCGGCGCTCGACCGCCTCGCGGACCGCGGCGACGCCGCCCTCGCGGTCGGCCGACTTGATCAGGATCCGGCGCCGGTGGCGGTTGCGGACGCGGAACATCGGCGCCGGGCCGAGCAACTCGGAGTCCTCCGGCAGCGTCCGCCGCAGCTCCGCCGCCAGCTCCGCGGCGACGCCTTCCATCCGCGCCTCCGCCTCGCTGGCGAAGTTGACCCGGACCAGATACGAGAAGGGCGGGTAGCGCAGCGCCTCGCGGCGGGCCAGCTCGCCGGCGAGGAAGCCGGCGGAGTCGTGGTTGGCGGCGTGGGAGATGCTGGCGGAGCCGGGGGCCAGGGTCTGCACGATCACCTCTCCCCCGGCCTCGCCGCGGCCGCTGCGGCCGGCCAGCTGGGCGACCATCGCGAAGGTCCGCTCCTCGGCGCGGAAGTCGGGGAAGCGCAGGGTCGCGTCGGCGTCGAGGATCGCGCTCAGCGTCACCTCGGGGAAGTCGTGCCCCTTGGCGACCATCTGGGTGCCGACGAGGACGGCGCTGGGCGCCTCGCCGAAGCGGGCGAGGATGCTGGCGTGGGCGCCGCGGGCCGAGGCGGTGTCGGAGTCGAGGCGGAAGACCGGCATCGGCGCCAGCCGCTCGGCCAGCAGTTCCTCGATCCGTTCGGTGCCGGCGCCGGCCTGCGAGAGCGTGGTCGAGGCGCAATCGCCGCAGGCGCGCGGCATCGGCTCGGCGTGGGCGCAGTGGTGGCAGACGAGGCGGCCGCTGTGGCGGTGGACGATCAGCGAGACGTCGCAGTTGGGGCAGCTCCAGTGGTGCCCGCAGGAGCGGCAGGTGAGCCAGGGCGCGAAGCCGCGCCGGTTGATCATCACGATCGCCTTGGCGCCCTCGCGGCGGACCCGCTCCAGCGCCTCCCAGGTCTCCGCGTGCAGCGGCCCCGAACGCGGGTCGCCGTCGCGCATGTCGACCAGGTGGACCGGCGGCATGCGGCGGCCGTCGACCCGCCGCGGCAGCTCGATCCGCGGCAGCTCCAGCCAGGTCTCCGGGCGCGGCGTCGCGGTCCCGGCGACGAGCACGGCGCCGCGCTCCGACGCGCGGCGGCGAGCGACGGCGCGGGCGTCGTAGGTTGGGTCGCCCTCCTGCTTGTAGGAGGGGTCGTGCTCCTCGTCGATCACGATCAGGCCGAGGTCGCGGACGGGAGCGAAGACGGCAGAGCGGGGGCCGACGCAGACGCTCGCCTCGCCGCTGCGCAGCCGCCGCCACTCGTCGTAACGCTCACCGGCGGAGAGGGCCGAGTGCAGCACGGCGAAGCGGTCGCCGAGCCGGGCGCGGAAGCGGGCGACCGCCTGCGGCGCCAGCCCGATCTCCGGAACGAGGACGATCGCGCCGCGGCCGCGCTCCAGCGCCGCCTCGACCGCGGCCAGGTAGACCTCGGTCTTGCCGGAGCCGGTGACGCCGTGCAGGAGCTGGGAGCGGGACGCCCCGGCCTCGCCGTCGAGCGCGGCGACGATCGAGGCCACCGCCGCCTCCTGCTCAGGCAGCAGCCGCGGCGCCTGCGCCGCGGCCTTCAGCGAGGACCCGCCGGGGGTTCGGCGCAGGTGCGAGTCGCGGGTCGCGATCAGCTCCCGCTCCTCCAGCCGCCGCAGGGTCGCGCGGTCGGAGCCGACCGCCGCCGCCAGCTCGCCGCTGGAGAGCTCGCCCGCCCGCAGCGCCTCCAGCACCGCCCGCTGCTTGACCCCGAGCCGCCCGCCGCCGCTCAGTGCCGCCTCGCCGGCGGGCAGGATCTCCGCCCGCAGCTCGGTCTTGGAGCGGACCGTGCGCCCACCGGTCCCGGTCCCCGGCGGCAGCACCAGCTGCAGCCCGCGCGAGGGCGTCGAGCAGTACTCGCGGGCGACCCAGAGGCCGAGCTCGACCAGCTCCGCCGTCGCCCCCGCCTCCAGCGCCTCCAGCGGCTCGGCCAGGCGCTCCGGCGGCAGCTCCGAGGCCTCGGCCAGCTCGACAACGACGCCGAGGATCCGCCGCGGCCCGAACGGGACCCGGACCACGCTCCCGACCTCCAGGCCCTCCATCGACGCGGGCCGGCGGTAGTCGAACGGGCCCCGCAGAGCGCGGGCGGTCGTCAGCGGCTCGACCCTGAGGATGGACACCCCGCGAGGGTATGGGCGCAGGGGGACGAGTCGCTCGGTGCCCTTGGCGGCCACCGATGGAGGGCATATGCTGGCCCGCGATGAGCCTCAATCTCAGCCCCGGGGAGCAGGTGATCTTCGAGGGTCACCCATCCTGGCGGGCGATCCTCGGCTTCTACCTGAAAGGGATCGCGATCGCCGCCGTCGTCGGGGTGATCGCGAAGCTGTTCGACGCCGGCAGCGGGACCGTCTTCCTGATCGTCCTCGTGATCGTCGCCCTGACCGTGCTGATCGGCTTCGTCAAGCGCGTGGCGACGACCTACACGATCACCAATCGCCGCCTCAACATCAAGCGCGGGATCGTCTCCCGCGAGATCCAGGAGACGCGGCTGGAGCGGGTCCAGAACGTCAACTACCGCCAGTCCGTCTACCAGCGCCTGATGCAGATCGGCGACGTCGACTTCGACACCGCCGCCACCGACGACTACAACTTCGTCTTCGCCGGCGTCGCCGACCCCGCCGACGTCGTCCACCGGGTCGACCAGGCGACCGGTACGCACTCGGCGGGCACCCACGGGCTGGGCGAGGCCCAGCCGCCCAGCAATTAGCGGCGTCCTCGTCCCCATTTAGGCTCGCGCCCGTACCCAATCGGGGAGGCGTGCATGTGGGAGGCAGTGCGGTCGAAGCTCAGCTTCGCCAACGTGATGGTCGTGGTGCTCACCTTCGTCGTCCTCGGCGGCGGCGCCTACGCGGCGACGAGCCTGCCGCGAAACAGCGTCGGCACCGCACAGCTGAAGAACGGCGCGGTCACCAAGAAGAAGCTCGACGAGAAGGTGCTGAAGCGATTCGCCCCACCGATTGGGGTGCCTTCCGCGCCGGGACCAGCCGGACCGCGAGGCGCGACGGGCCCCACGGGGCCGCCAGGACCAGCACCCCCAATCGAAACGCCCGGGCCTCCGTCCCCCGAAGCCGTTCCCCCAGGCGGCACGATCCCCGCTGGCGCGACCCTCAGAGGAGCGGCCGTCGCATCCGTGGTCACCACCGCGATCGGCGGCAACGGCAGCGCCTCGGGCATCTCATTCGGCGGCTACCAGCTTGCGGCCCGGCCGGTCGCCCACGTGATTGCCCCCAGCGGCCCGGCGACGACCGAGTGCCCGGGGACCGCGGCGGCGCCGGAGGCCAAATCCGGCCACCTCTGCGTCTACGTGACCGCCACGGTCCCGAGCGGCAAAGGCCAGGTGATCGTCTCCGACCCGGCGATCGCCGAACTCTCGGGCGTCAACTACGACCTCGAAGACGCCGAAGGGACGACCTTCGCCGACGGGACCGTGAGCCGGTTCGGGTTCCGGCTCACCTACTCCCAGAGCACGTCCAACGGCGCCCAGCTCAGGGGCAGCTGGGCCGTGACCGGCTAGAGAGCTCCGCTACGCGGCGGTCGCGGCTTGACCCGCGGCCTCGCGCAGCGCGTCGGCGCGGTCGGTCTTCTCCCAGGTGAAGTCGTCGTCCTCGCGGCCGAAGTGGCCGTAGGCGGCGGTCTTCTGGAAGATCGGCCGGTGCAGGTCGAGGTAGCGGCGGAAGGCACCGGGGCGCATGTCGAACTCGGCCTCGACCAGGCGCGAGATCTGCGCGTCCGGCAGCTTGCCGGTACCGAACGTTTCGACCATCAGCGAGACCGGCTGGGCGACCCCGATCGCGTAGGCGACCTGGACCTCGCAGCGCTCGGCGAGGCCGGCGGCGACGACGTTCTTGGCCACGTAGCGGGCCGCGTAGGCGGCGGAGCGGTCGACCTTGGACGGGTCCTTGCCGGAGAAGGCGCCGCCGCCGTGGCGGGCCATGCCGCCGTAGGTGTCGACGATGATCTTGCGGCCGGTGAGGCCGGCGTCGCCGACCGGGCCGCCGATCACGAACTTGCCGGTCGGGTTGACGAGGAAGCCGTCGCGCAGCTCGCCTTCGTCGTAGCGACCTGGGACCTCGGCCTCGAGCACGGGCAGGACCACGTGCTGCCAGAGGTCGGGCTTGATCGTCGACTCGGAGTCGACGCCCTCGGCGTGCTGGGTGGAGATCAGGAGCTTTTCGACCGCGACCGGGCGGCCGTCGGCGTAGCGGACGGTGACCTGGGTCTTGCCGTCGGGGCCGAGATAGGCCAGCGTGTCGTCCTTGCGGACCGCGGCGAGGCGCTCGGCGAGCCGGTGGGCGAGGTGGATCGGCATCGGCATCAGCGCCTCGGTCTCGTCGCTGGCGTAGCCAAACATCATTCCCTGGTCGCCGGCGCCGGCGACGAGGAACTCGTCCTCGGCAGCACCGACGCGGGTCTCGTAAGCCGTGTCGACGCCCTGGGCGATGTCGGGCGACTGCTTGTCGAGCGAGACCAGCACCGAGATGTGATCGCAGTTGTAGCCGTAGTCGCCGTGGTCGTAACCGATCCCGCGGATCGTCTCGCGCACGATCTCGGGGATGTCGAGGTGGACCTCGGTCGAGATCTCGCCGGAGACGACCGCCATCCCGGTGTTGACCAGGGTCTCGCAGGCGACCCGGCCCTCGGGGTCCTCGGCCATGATCGCGTCGAGGACGCCGTCGGAGATCTGGTCGGACACCTTGTCGGGATGACCCTCGGTGACGGACTCGGAAGTGAAGAGGTACTCGCCCTCGGCGAGCGGCTTTGAAGTTGACATGGCGGGAAGCCTAAAGGAATCCGCGCATTGTTCGGAGGGCGTTAGTCGGGCCGGCCGCGGCGTCCCGAATGGGGGACGAAGTCGATCACCAGTGGCACCCCCTCCAGCTCGTAGGTCTCGCGCATCCGGTTCTCCAGGTGGTAAGCCCAATCGCGGACGATCAGCTTGCGGTCGTTGACCTGGATCGCGATCCGCGGCGGGCGCTCGCCGACCTGGGCCGCGTAGTAGAGGCGGAGGCGGCGACCGCGCCGCGAGGGCGGCGGGTTCTTGGCGACGACGTCGCCGACGAAGCGGTTCAGGGCCGGGGTCGGGATCCGCTCGGCGGCGCGGTCGGCGAGCTGCAGCGCCTTCGGCAGGAGCGACGGCACGTTGCGCCCGCGGGTGGCGGAGCAGGTGATCACGGCCGGTCGCAGCCGCAGCTTGCGCGCGACGCGGGCGCGGGCGTCGTCGATGTCGGTCGCGGTCAGGTCCCACTTGTTGAGCACCAGCAGGGTCGCGCAGCCGCCTTTCATCGCCATCTCGGCGACCCGCAGGTCCTCCGAGGTCACCCCCTCGGAGGCATCGCAGACGACGATCGCGACGTCGGCGCGGTCGACCGCCCGTTCGGAGCGCAGCTGCGCGTAGTAGTCGACGGTGCCGGCGACCTTGGAGCGGCGGCGCAGCCCGGCGGTGTCGACCAGGATCACCCGGCGACCGTCGACCTCGAGCTCGGTGTCGATCGCGTCGCGGGTGGTGCCGGCCATGTCGGAGACGATCACCCGGTCGGAGCCGAGGAAGGAGTTGACGAGCGAGGACTTGCCGACGTTGGGGCGGCCGATCACGGCGATGCGGACGGCGTCGTCGGGCTCGCCCGGCGGCGGCAGGTCCCCGAGCGCGACGACGATCGCGTCGAGCAGGTCGCCGGCGCCGAGCCCGTGAGTGGCCGAGACAGCCAGCGGCTCCCCCAGCCCGAGCCCGTGGAACTCGGCGGTGACCGCGTAGTCGTTGGGGCGATCGGCTTTGTTGACGGCGACGATCACCGGCACGTCGCCTTCGCGCAGCGTCTTCGCCAGGTCGGCGTCGCCGGCGCGCAGGCCGGCGCGGCCGTCGACGACGAGGACGATCGCGTCGGCCTCGGCGATCCCCAGGCGGGCCTGCGTCTGCACGTCCCGGGCCAGCTCCGCCTCGTCGTCGAGGTCGATGCCGCCGGTGTCGACCAACTCGAAGGCAACCCCGTTCCATTCGGTGGCGAGGCGCTTGCGGTCGCGGGTCACCCCCGGCTCGGCCGCGGTCACCGCCTCGCTGCCGCCGACCAGGCGGTTGGCCAGCGTGCTCTTGCCGACGTTTGGGAAGCCGACGATGGCGACGGTCGGGACGCTCATCGCCGTGTCGACTTTCTTTCGCATACCGATAGAAACTCGACACTCATGCCAGGCCCCTCTCGCGGGCGAGGGCGACGACGCGGGCGGCGACCTGTTCGAGCGAGAGCCCAGTGGTGTCGAGCCCTACCGCGTCCTCAGCCGCGCGCAGGGCGCCGTGCTCGCGCTCGGTGTCGCGGGCGTCGCGGCGGCGCTGGGCGTCGAGCACGGACTCGAAGTCCTCGCCGGTCTCGGCCGCGCGGCGGCGCGCCCGCTCCTCGTCGCTGGCGGTGAGGAAGACCTTCAGCGGCGCCTCGGGGCTGACCACGGTGCCGATGTCGCGGCCCTCCGCGACGAAGCGGCCGGCCGCGATCAGCTCTCGCTGGCGCGAGACCATCGCCTCGCGCACCGCCGGGTGGACGGAGACGCGCGAGGCCCCGGCGGTGACTGCCGGCTCGCGGATCTCGGCGCTGACGTCGCGTTCGCCGAGCAGGGCGCGGCGGCCGTCGAAGCCGATCTCGAGCCCTTCGGCGAGCGGCCCGACCGCGGCGGCGTCGTCGGGGTCTGCGCCCGCCTCGGCCGCGGCAAGCGCCACGCAGCGGTACATCGCCCCGGAGTCGAGGTAGGTGAAGCCGAGCTCGGCCGCGACCGCGCGAGCGACGCTGGACTTGCCGGCCCCGGCGGGACCGTCGATGGCGATGACCATTGCGGCAGCGTATGGATGCGGGGTCGCGGGCGTCGCGGCCGAATACTCAGCGGCTGCCGCCACCCAGCAGCGAGGCGAGGTCGGCCTCGAAACCGGGGTAGCTGATCGCGGCGGCGTCCATCCCGCTCACCTCGACCCCCTCGGCCGAGGCGAGGCCGGCGACGGCACCGAGCATCGCGATCCGGTGGTCGCCATGGGAATCGATCGCGCCGCCGCGCAGGCCGCCGGTGCCCTCGATGACCATCCCGTCCTCGGTCGCCTCGACCTTGCCGCCGAGCGCGGTCAGCGCCGCGGTGACGGTCTCGATCCGGTCTGACTCCTTGCGCCGCAGCTCGGCCGCGTCGCGGATCGTCGTCGTGCCCTCCGCGAAGCAGGCGGCGAGGGCGACAAGAGGCAGCTCGTCGATCGCCAGCGGGATCTCGGCGCCGCCGACCTCGGTCCCGCGCAACTGCGCCGGGCGCACTCGCAGGCTCGCGGTCGGCTCGCCGCCCTGATCGCCGCTCGCCTCGACCTCGATCTCCGCCCCCATCCGCTCGAGGATCGACAGCACCCCGGTCCGGGTCGGGTTGATGCCGACATCGAGCAGGACGACATCGCTGTCGGGCACAAGCGTGGCAGCGACGGCAAAGAAGGCGGCGGAGGAGATGTCGGCGGGGACCTCGATCGGCCCGGGTTCGAGCCGCTCGGCCGGGCGGATGACAACCGCGTTGCCGTCCCGCTCGACGCTGGCGCCGGCAGCGGCAAGCATGCGCTCGCTGTGGTCGCGGCTCGGCGCCGGCTCGACAACCCGGGTCTCGCCCTCCGCGAGCAGGCCGGCAAAGAGCAGGCAGGACTTGACCTGGGCGCTGGCGATCGGCATCTCGTAGGTGATCCCCCGGAGAGACGCGCCGGTGATGTTCAGAGGCGGCAGGCGGTCCTCGCGGGCGGAGAGCTGCGCGCCCATCTCGCGCAGCGGTGCGGCGATCCGGTCGACCGGCCGCCGGCGGATCGAGTCGTCGCCGTCGAGCGTCCACTCCTCCCCTACCTGCCCCGCCAGCCAGCCCGGCAGCAACCGCAACAGCGTGCCCGCGTTGCCGACGTCGACGGTCGCCGGACCGGCACCGCGCAGGCCGACGCCGCGGATCCGGATCCGCTCGCCGATCTCGACCTCCGCGCCCAGCGCCTCGACCGCAGCCAGGGTCGAGCGGGTGTCGGCGGCGTCGAGGTAGCCGCCGATCTCGGTCTCCCCCTCGCCCATCGCCGCGATCAGCGCCGCGCGGTGGGAGATCGACTTGTCGGCGGGCGGGCGGAGCGAGCCGCGCAGGGGCTCGGAGCTATCGAAGCGGGTCACGGGCGCGACCCTACTCGCCGCTGCCGAGCACGGTGACCGCGTGGCCGAGCTCGCGGACCTTGGCCGCGGCGCGCTCGGCCTGCTCGTCGCCGGCAACCCAGAGCGTGACCGCGCCGGAGCTCATGTCCGGCGCCGGGTACAGGGCCATGTCCTCGATGTTGACCCCGGCCTCGCCGAGGCTCAGCGCCAGCTCGGCGATCGTCCCCGGCTTGTTGGCGACGATGATCCGCAGCTCCCGCAGCGGGCCGGCGTCGCCCCCCGACTCGAGCAGCCGCTGGCGGTCCGCCGCCGCCGCCGCGTGCCAGCCGCCAACTTCCTCGCGCTCGCCCGTGCGAATCAGCGCCGCGGCGTCCTGCAGCCGCTGCGCCACCGACTCGACCGAGTCGGCGACGGCCTCGCGGTTGCTGGCGAAGATGTCGGCCCAGATCGCCGGGTTGGAGCCGGCGACGCGGGTCGCGTCGCGGAAGCTCGGCCCGACCTCGGGCATGCGCTCGGAGTCCTCGCCGAGCGCGGTCGCGGCCTCGGCCACGAGTGCGTCGGCGACGACGTGCGGCATGTGGCTGACCGCCGCCATCAGGCGGTCGTGAGTCGCCGGGTCGATCGCCTGCGGGCGGGCGCCGAGATCGGCGACGGCGCGTTGCAGGCGGTCGTAGAGCAGACCGTCGGAGCGCTCTGTCGGGGTCAGGTACCAGCGCGCGCCCTCGAACAGATCCTCGCGGGCGTTGTCGACCCCGGCCGTCTCCGCCCCGGCCAGCGGGTGACCGCCGATGAAGCGCTTGTCCCCGCCGAGCGCCTCGACCAGCTCGCCCTTGGTCGAGCCGACGTCGGTGACCACGGCCTCGGGGCCGCAGGCGGCGAGCGCCTCACGGGCCTGCTCGGGCAGCGCCGCGACCGGTCCGCAGCAGAAGACGATCTCGGCCCCCTCGCAGGCCTCCGCGACCGAGCCGGCACCGCGATCCAGCGCCCCCAGCTCAACCGCCCGCGCGATCCGGGCCGGGTTGCGGCCGTGCCCGACCACCTCGGCATCGAGCCGCCGCCGCGCCGCGAGCCCGATCGAGCCGCCGATCAGGCCCACTCCGAGGACGGCGACCCGCGTCGGCACGCTCAGTCGCGCCGCGCTTCGACCGCGGAGGCGAGCCGGTCCAGCACCGCGACCGTGTCCTCCCAGTCGATGCAGGCGTCGGTTACCGACTGACCGTAGGTCAGATCCTCGCCCGGCTTCAGGTCCTGCCGTCCCTCGACCAGGAAGGACTCCAGCATCACGCCGACGATCGACTTGTTGCCGTCGGCGACCTGGTCGGCGATTTCGCCGGCGGCGAAGAACTGCTTCTCCGGGTCCTTTTCGCTGTTGTCGTGGGAGGCGTCGATGACCAGCCGCTCCGGCAGCCCGGCGACGCCGAGCGTGACCAGCGCGTCCTCGACCTCGGGCACGTGGTAATTCGGGACCCCGTGGCCGCCGCGCAGAATGACGTGGCAGTCGGGGTTGCCGGTGGTGTGAAGGATCGCCGGCATGCCGGCGTCGTCGATGCCGGCGAAGGCGTGCGAGGCCGCGGCGGCGCGGACGGCGTCGACCGCAACCTGGACGTTGCCGTCGGTGCGGTTCTTGAACCCGATCGGCATCGAGAGGCCGGAGCCGAGCTGGCGGTGGGTCTGGCTCTCTGCGGTGCGGGCGCCGATCGCGCCCCAGGCGACGGCATCGGAGATGTACTGCGGCGTGATCGGGTCGAGAAACTCGCAGCCGACGGCGAGGTCGAGGTCGACCACCTCGAGCAGCAGCTTGCGGGCGATCCGCAGGCCGGCGTTGACGTCGCCAGAGCCGTCCAGATGCGGGTCGTTGATCAGACCCTTCCACCCAGTGGTCGTCCTCGGCTTCTCGAAGTAGACGCGCATCACGACCAGCAGCCGGTCGCTCAAGTCCTTCGCCGCCGCGCTCAGCCGCCGCCCGTACTCCAGCGCGGCCTTCGGGTCGTGCACGCTGCAGGGTCCGACCACGACCATCAGCCGCGGGTCGCGTCCATGCAGCACGTCGACGACTTCTTTACGCGCCCCAATAACCGCCTCCGAGCGCTCCGCGCCCAGCGGCAATTCCTCCAGCAGCGCAGCCGGTGGCGCCAGCTCGACCACTTTCGCGATCCGCTGGTCACGCACCCCGTCTCGTTTGGCGCCCTCCATCCCGATGATCATTTTGCCTTCGCCTTTCTCCAAACCGGTGAGATCGTACTTTCTGGTCGCTTGCGGCCATTTCGCGCAGCCGACCACGCGGACAACAAGTCGGCGCCCGGCCGAAGAAAAACTGGTGCGGCGAGATGCCGCCAGGCCGGACGCCTAGCTAAATCGCCAATACCAATAGGTGGTGAAGCGGCCAGGGGCAACGACGGCGCCGGGCGCGGGGCCGATCGCGGATATGGCCTGGTTCAACACCTTGCCGAACTTTGTACCACGGGCGCCGCCGTTAGTCGAGCGGATCCCGTTACCGAAGCGGCGGCTAGGCGAGGAGCTCGGCCATCGCAGCCAGGAAGCGGCCGTTCTCCTCGGCAGTCCCGTAGCTGACCCGGATGTGGCCGGGGTCGCCGAGGGGAGTACCGGGACGTACGGCGATCCGCCGCTCGGCGAGGCCGGCGACGACCTCCGCCTCCTCGGCGTCGCCAAGATCGATCCAGGAGAAGTTGGCCTGGGTCTCGGCCGTGCGCAGGCCGAGCTCCCGCAGCCCCTCCTCGACCCGCAGGCGCTCGGCAACCGTGCTCTCGACCCGGCGCACGACGTCGTCCTGGTGCAGGATCGCCTCGGCGCCGGCGGCCTGGGCAAGGGCGTTGACGCTGAACGGCTGGCGCACCGCGTCGATCGCAGCGCGGAAGCCAGCGGAGCCGATCGCGTATCCCACCCGCAGCCCGGCCAGGCCGTAGCACTTGCTGAAGGTGCGGAGGACAACCAGATTGGGGAAGTCGTCGAGCAGGTCGAGCGTCGCGTCCGGGTCGTCGACGGTCTGGAACTCGACGTAGGCCTCGTCGAGGACGATCGTCACGTGCGGCGGGATCCGCTCGCAGAACTCGGCGATCGCCGCCGCCGGCAGGTGCGTCCCGGTCGGGTTGTTGGGATTGCAGACGATCAACAGCTGCGTCGCCGCGGTCACCTCGGTCGCCATCGCCTCGAGGTCGTGGCGGTCGTCACCGTCCAGGGGGACGCGAACCTCGCGGGCCCCGGTCAGCGCCGGCAGGTACGGGTACATCGAGAAGGACGGCCAGGCGTAGAGGATCTCGGCCCCGGGCTCGCAGAGCGCCTCGGCGGCGGCGAGCAGGATCTCGCAGGAGCCGTTGCCGACGGCGACCCGCCCGGGCTCGACCTCGTAGCGATCGGCGATCCGCTGCCGCAGCAGGGTCGCGTCGGGGTCCGGGTAGCGGTGCATTGCCGTCGCGGCACGGGAGATCGCATCCACCACCGCCGGGTGCGGCGGCATCGGCGACTCGTTCGAGGCCAGCTGGGCGATGCCCCCGGAGACGACCGCCTCGGGCGCCTGCCCGGTCGGGACACCGGCCTGGTAGCCAGGCATGCGAGCGAGCTTCTCGGCGAAGGTGACGGTCATCGGCGCCAGATTGTGACGGACGCGCGGGCGGGGCGGCCGCTACTGGGCGGCTTCGAGATCGGCGCGCAGGTTCTGCGCCTCGCCGATGTAAGCGTGCGCCGGCACATGGTCCTCCGGCGCGTAGAAGTGCAGCATCACCCGGATCACCCGCGGCATCGAGCCCGGCACCGGGATCTCGCGGCAACAGAGCAGCGGCACCGCGTCGAGCCCGAGATTCCGCGCGGCGACAGCAGGGAACTCGGCATCGAGGTCATCCGTAGTGGTAAACAGGCAGCTGACCATCGCCGCCGGATCGAGTCCGCCATTGCGCTCGATCAGCTCCCGCATCAACCCTTCGGTCGCCGTCAGGATCGCCTCCGCCTCATTGGCCTCGGCCTGTGTGGCCCCGCGCACCGCAAACAGCCGCTGCCGCGGCGGCTCGTAGTTCCCTCGCTCCAAGCTCACACCGAGCATCTTCCCAGAGCCAAGCGCCCGCGGCCGCCTCAGCGGGGGCGAACTGCCCCAGCGGTGCGCCTTATCCGCGCATACCGCGGAAAACGAACACTGCTCGCTGGCATCGGGTCGCCAAGCTGGCCGATCGCCAGCAGGGAGTCGTGACTCGCGCGCAATTGCGTGATTCCGGGCTGAGCGACGACACGGTTGACCGAGCGGTCCGTGGTGGCCACCTGCACCGCGTCTTTCGCGGCGTCTACGCGGTTGGGCGCGCCGGCATCGGAGACCAGGGACGAATGCGGGCGGCGGTGCTGGCCTGTGGGGACGGGACGGTCGTATCGCATAGGAGTGCTGCGGCATTGCTGAGGTTGGTCGACCGGGCGCCCAAGGTCGTCGACGTCATTGCACCGAGTTCGCAGGGGCGGAAGATCGACGGGATCCGGGCTCACCTGGTGAGCCGGCCCCGCCGGGACGAAACCGGGACGGTCGGCGGGATTCCCTGCACCAGCCCGGCGCGGACCCTTGTCGACCTCGCGGGGTGCGCCACTGATCGCACCTTGCGGAGCGCCTTCGAGCGAGCAGCGGCTAGACGGATACTGGACATCGACGCGGTTGAGGCGGCGAGCGACGGTGGGCGGCTCGGCGCCAAAGCGCTCCGCAGCCTGATCAACGAGTGGCGGGAAGCGGCGCCGGTGGCGAAGAACGCGCGGCTGAAGAGCCCATTGGAGGCCATGGTGCTGCCGCTGCTTGTTCGCGAAGGGCTGCCGCGGCCGCGGCCGAACACTCCGGTCAGGCTGGCCACCGGGCGCCACATCGAGGTCGACTTTCTCTGGGACGAGCAGCGCTTCGTCCTCGAGGCCGACAGCCGCGACTTCCACGGCGCCGACGTCGCCTTCGAGCGCGACCGCTGGCGGGACCGCGAACTGATGCGGGTCGGCTTCTCCACCCTCCGCGTCACCCGCGCCCACGCCGAACACGAAACCGAAGCGGTCGCAGACACGGTCGCCGCCCGTCTTAAGGGGGCCGATAACAACCCCTCCCCGTCACCGACCTAACCGCCCGCCCACAAGAAAGCCGCCCTCGCCCTCCTACCTGCCCGTGGGAGGGCGAGGGCGGCTCCCTACCCAGACGCCTCCCGCAGCAGAGCGACCTCCCGCTCCGAAAGACGCCGCGACCCACCCTCGGCCAGCCTGCCGAGAGACAGCGGCCCGAACGCAACCCGCCGCAGCGACACCACACGGTTCCCCACCGCCTCCACCATCCGGCGCACCTGCCGGTTACGCCCTTCCCTCAGCACAACCTCGATCTCCCGCTCACTCACCTTCCGCACCTCCGCCGCACCGGTCGGGCCGTCCTCCAGCTCCACCCCCCGCCGCAGCCGCTCCAGGTCGCGCTCGGCCATCGGCGTCCGCAGGCGTGCCCGGTAGGTCTTGGCGACCTCGTAGCGGGGATGGGTGAGGCGGTTGGCGAGCTCGCCGTCGTTGGTCAGCAGCAGGAGGCCGGTGGAATCCGCGTCGAGCCGCCCGACCGGATAGAGCCGCGCCGGCGAGTCGACCAGCTCGACCACCGCCGGCCGGTCTCCGGGCTCGCGCGCCGTCGAGACCACTCCGGCCGGCTTGTTCACCGCCCAGACCTCCCGCGTCTCCGCCCCCACCGGAGCCCCGTTCACCCGCACGTCGCTCTCGGCATCCACATCCCGGGCCGGATCCGTCACCACCTCGCCGCCGACGGTGACCATCCCCTTGCCGATGATCTCCTCGGCCTTCCGCCGCGAAGCAACGCCCCCGTGGGCGAGGAACTTCGCCAGCCTCACGGCTCGGCGCGCTGTTCCCCGGCTTTGAGGAGCCGCTCGCGCAGCTCGCGCTCGTCCTCGGGGCTGGGGTCGAACTTCGCCGGGTCCGGCAGCTGGTCCAGCCCCGAGAGGCCGAAGAGGCGCTCGAACAGCTCCGAGGTCTTGAAGATCGCGGCGCCGAAACGCGAGCGTCCCGACTCTTCGATCAGGCCACGCTCGGCCAGCGTCTGCACCGCCGACTCCGAGGTCACGCCCCGGATGCGGGCGATCTCCGGCCGCGAGACCGGCTGCAGGTAGGCGACGATCGCCAGCGTCTCCGCCTGGGCCTGGGTCAGCGGCGGCGTCCGCGGCTTCGCCAGCAGGCGCCGCGCCGCTCCCTCGCTGGCCGGGTCGGTGGCGAGGCTGAAGCCGCCGGAGACCTCGCGCAGGACGACGCCGCGCTTGCCCTCGGCGAGATCCTCGCGAAGCAGCCCGAGCGCCTCCTCGACCTGGCCCTCGGTCGCCTCGGCCGCCTCGGCCAGGTCGGCGGCGGTGACCGGCTGCGGCGAGAGGAAGAGCAGCGCCTCGACGGTGCGGGCGAGGTCGCTCACGAGGGCACCGCCTTGCGCACCGTGATCGGGCCGAAGGTCTCGCTCTGCTCCCAGGTGATCTCGCCTTTGCGGTAGAGCTCGAGCAGGGCGAAGACGGTGACCGCCTGGGTCAGCCGGTCCTCGTTGCCGAACTCCTCGTCGAAGTCGAAGTTGGCGCGGCGGCCAAGCGCGTCGCGCAGAACCCGCAGGCGCCGCTCCAGGGAGACGGTCGGGCGGATGTGGCTGAGGTCGACTTCGGCCGGCTCGGTCAGCAGGTCGCCGAGCGCAGAGGCGAGCCGGTCGGGGTCGTAGACGGCAGTGGCGGCCTCGACCGCGACCCGGCGCAGCTCCGTCGGCAGCGGCGCCGAGCGGTACAGGTAGCCGCGCTGGGACTCGAAGCGGTCGGCCAGGACCTGGGAGACGTCGCGGTAGCGGCGGTACTCGAGCATCCGCGCGATCAGCTCCTCGACCGCTTCTTCGGGGGTGAGCTCCTCCAGCTCGTCCTCGGGCCCTGGCAGCATCAGCCGCGATTTCAGCTCCAGCAGGGCGGCGATCAGGACGAGGAACTCGGTCGCGACCTCGAGCTCGAGGTCGCCTTCCTGCTCGAGGTGCTCGATATAGGCGACGACGACCTCGCCCAGCTGCAGGTCGAGCAGGCTGACCTCCTCGCGCAGGACGACCGCCATCAGCAGGTCGAAGGGCCCGGCGAAGACGTCGAGGTCCAGATCGAGGTCGAGATCCGCGACGGCCATCGGTGAAGACTAGAAGCCCATGCGGTCGCGCACGTCGACGACGACCGGGGCGGCGAGCGCGCGGGCCTTCTCAGCCCCGGCGGCCAGCGTCGCCTCCAAGGCCGCCTGGTCGGGACGCAGCTCGGCGTAGCGCTCGCGGACCGGGTTCAGCAGCTCGACCACGCCCTCGGCCACCGCCTTCTTGAAGTCGCCGTAGCCGGCGCCCTCGAACTCGCGCTCGACCTGCTCCTGGTCGACGCCGCGGGCGACGGCGAGGATGTCGATCAGGTTGGTGATCCCGGGCTTCTCGGCCGAGCGCACGACCTCCCGGTCGGAGTCGGTGACGGCGGAGCCGAGCTTCTTGCGGATCGCGTCGGCCTCGTCGAGGACGAGCACGGTCCCCTGCTCCGTCCCACCGGTCGTCGACATCTTCCGCTCCGGCTCCTGCAGGTCCATGATCCGGGCACCGACCTCCGGGATCCGCATCTCCGGCACGACCAGGGTCTCCCCGAAACGCTCGTTGAAGCGGCGGGCGATCTCCCGCATCAGCTCGACATGCTGGCGCTGGTCGTCGCCCACCGGCACCTCCGTCGCCCGGTAGGCGAGCACGTCGGAGGCCATCAGCACCGGGTAGTAGAAGAGCGCCGCCGAGGCGAGCTCGCGGTCCCTCCCCGTCTTTTCCTTGAACTGGGTCATCCGGTTGAGGTCGCCGTGGGAGGTGACCGAGGAGAGCAGCCAGGTCAGCTCGGTGTGCTCGCGCACGTCGGACTGGCGGAAGAGGATGCAGCGCTCCGGGTCGAGGCCGGCGGCGAGCAGGATCGCGGTGGTGTCGTGGACGCGCTCGCGCAGCTCGACCGGGTCGTAGGGGACGGAGATCGCGTGCAGGTCGACGATGCAGAAGATCGCCGGGTCGCCGCGATCCTGGCCCTCGACGTACTGGCGGATCGCGCCGATGTAGTTGCCGAGGTGCTTGCGACCGGTCGGCTGGATGCCGGAGAAGATGATCGGGGCGGCCATCGCCCGGCAGCCTATGCGGGCTCGGAGGCGGGCGTATCGCCGGCCTCGGCGGCGCGGCGCCGGCGCGGCTCGGGGTCCTCGATCCCGAAGCCGGAGGCGACGCCGCCGGCGATCATCAGCAGGCCGGCGATCAGCACGCCGAGGTGGAAGGCCGACGTCGATGCCTCCGCCGCGGCGCTCGTCACCCTGGTCGCTTCGTCGGCGCCCAGCTCCGCGGTCCCCGGCACCGCCAGCGGCTTCGCCTTGGCGTCGCTGACCGCCGCGGTCGCGGCCGGGGCGAGCGGGCGCTCGCCGAGCTCGGAGTCGAGCTGGGAGCCGAAGTGGGCGGAGATGACTGCGCCGAGGATCGCGATCGCTAGCAGGCCGGCGACCCGGGAGACGCCGTTGTTGACGCCGGAGGCAATCCCCACCCGCCGTTCCTCGACCGAGTCGAGGACGGTCGCAGTCAGCGGCGCCACCGTCGCCGACAGACCGAGCCCGAAGACCACCACCGCCGGCAGCACCTCGAGCACGTAGTTGGCGTCGGAGCCGATCCGCAGCCCCATGATCAGGCCGATGCCGCCGACGATCGGGCCGGCCGTCATCGGCAGCCGCGGCCCAGTCCCCGAGGCGAGCCGGCCGAAGCGCGGCGAGAGCACAAAGAGCAGGATCGAGATCGGGGTCGTCGCCAGCCCCGCCTCCAGTGCCGTGTAGCCGACCACCTGCTGTAGGAACAGGCCGAAGAAGAAGAGGCCGCCGATCAGGCCCGCGTAGGCGGCGAGCGTGGTCAGGTTGGCGACGGCGAAGTTGCGGATGCGGAAGAGGCCGAGGTCGAGCATCGGGTGGCGGGCGCGTGCCTCGAAGAGCAGGAAGAGGGCGAAGCAGGCGATGCCGCCGAGCAGCGGCGCCCAGACCAGGGGGTCGCTCCAGCCGTGGGTCGGCTGCTCGATCAGGGCGAAGACGGGACCGCCGAGGCCGGCCGCCGAGAGCCAGATCCCGGTCCAGTCGATGCCGCGGATGGCGTCGGGGTCGCGGCTCTCCTCGACCGAGCGCAGGGTGACCGCGACGGTGACCGCGATCAACGGCAGGTTCACCCAGAAGATCGAGCGCCAGGAGGTGAGCCCGATCAGGGCGCCGCCGCCGGCCGGACCGAACACGGTCGCGATCCCGGTCCAGGCGGTCCAGGTCCCGATCGCCTTGCCGCGCTCGGCGCCTTCGAAGGTGGAGGCGACGATCGCCAGCGAGCCCGGCACCAGCAGCGCGCCCGCGACCCCTTGCAGGGCCCGGGCGCCGACGAGGAACTCGACCGAGGGCGCGATCGCACAGAGCACCGAGGTGGCGGCGAAGGCGAGGAGGCCGGCGACGAACATGCGCTTGCGCCCGAACTGGTCCCCGAGCGAGCCGCCGACCAGCAGCAGCGAGACCATCGTCAGCATGTATGCCTCGACCACCCACTGCTGCCCGGCGAGGCCGGCGTCGAGGTCGTCGCTGACCGCCGGCAGGGCGACGTTGACGACGGTGGCATCGAGGAAGACGACGGTCGATCCGAGGATCGTCGCGACCAGGGTCAGGCGCTGCTGGCGGGACACCCGCCGAGTGTAGGAAGCGGCGCCCGCCGGCCCGCCCAACCCGCGCCCCCCGGCGCAAGATGCCTCCCGGCCGGCACCGCCCCTCGACCCACCGCGGATTGACTGGAACAATCCGGGTAGGTGACCTGCTGATGCCGAGAGCGATTTGGAGTGGATCGATCAGCTTCGGGCTCTTGAACGTGCCCGTGAAGCTGTACAGCGCCGTCGCGCGCCGCAATATCGCCCTGCGCGAAATCCGCGAGTCCGACAGCGCCCGGATCAAACACCGCCTCTTTGCCGACGGCACCGATGAGGAAGTGCCGCGCGACAAGATCGTCAAAGCCTTCGAGCTCACTGCCGGCAACTACGTGCCGCTGAGCAAGGACGAGCTGGACGCGATGGCGCCGGAGAAGACGCGCGCGGTCGACGTCGTCGACTTCGTCGACATCGAGGAAATCGACCCCATGTACTTCAACAGCCCGTACTACCTCGGCCCGGCCGAGGGTGCGGAGAAGGCCTACTCGCTGCTGGCGGCGGCGATGGAGTCCGCCGGCAAGGCGGCGATCGCCCGCTTCGTCTTCCGCAACAAGGAGCAGCTGGCCGCGCTGCGCGCCTCCGAGGGCGTCCTCACCCTGACCACGATGCGCTTCGCCGACGAAGTGGTGCCGCCCGGCGAGCTCGACGAGGTCCTGCCGAGCTCGAAGCCGAAGGTGGCGAAAAAAGAGCAGGAGATGGCGGAACAGCTGATCGAGTCGCTGAGCACGACCTTCAAGCCGAGCGACTATCGCGACGAGTACCGCGAGCAGTTGCTGCAGCTGATCGAACGCAAGGCCGAAGGCAAGGAGATCGTCTCGTCGGGTGCGGAGGCGCCGAAGGCGACCAAGGCGCCGGACCTGATGGCCGCCCTGGAGGAGAGCATCGCCGCGGTGAAGGACAAGAAGCCGGCGAAATCGGCGCCGAAGAAAGCGCCGAAAAAAGCCAAAGCGAAAAGCGCCAAAGCGAAGAAAAGCTCCTCCTCGCGGGCCAAAGCGAAGTCCTCGAAGTAACCCGTGGCCTCGAGCCGAACGGTCGAGGTCGACGGGCGTGAGCTGAAGCTCACCAACCTCGACAAGGTGCTCTACCCGCAGGCCGGGTTCAGCAAGGGCGAGATGGTCGATTACTACGCTCGCGTCGCCGACGCGATGGTGCCGCACCTCTCCGGCCGCGCGGTGACGCTGCGCCGCTTCCCCGAAGGCGTTGAGGATCTCGACACCGCCTTCTTCGAGAAGCGCTGCCCCAAGCACCGGCCGAAATGGGTGAAGACGACGAGCGTGCGCGCCGGCCCCAACGCCGGCAACATCGACTTCTGCGTCTGCGACGGCCGCCCGACCCTGGTCTGGATGGCGCAGCTGGCGGCGATCGAGCTGCACCCCTCGCTCTCGCTGGGACGGGCGCCGACGCGGCCGACCGTGCTCGCCTTCGACCTCGACCCCGGCCCGCCGGCCGACATCGTCGACTGCTGCCGGGTGGCCCTGCGGCTGCGCGAGATGTTCGGCCACTTCGGAGTCGAGAGCTTCCCCAAGACCTCGGGCTCGAAGGGGATGCAGGTCTACGTGCCGCTGAACAAGAAGCTCAGCTACGAGACGACCAAACCGTTCGCCAAAGCGATCGCCCAGCTGCTGGAAAAGCAGACCCCGGACCTGGTCGTCTCGAAAATGAAAAAGGTCGAACGTGGCGGCAAGGTCTTCGTCGACTGGTCCCAGAACCACCGCAGCAAAACGACGATCGCCGTCTACTCGCTGCGCGCACGCGAGCGCCCGACCGCCTCGACCCCGCTGAAGTGGGATGAGGTCGAAGCGGCGGCGGACTCAGGCGACGGCTCGGGGCTGGTCTTCGAGGCCGGCGCGGTGCTGGAGCGGATCGAGCGGCACGGCGACCTCTTCGCGCCGGTGCTGGAGCTGCAGCAGGACCTGCCGGACCTCTGAAATCGCGGTGACTTATGGGCGCATAGCGCCCAAAACTCGCCCCGCTAGGCGTTGTCGAGCAGCTTGCGGTACTCGTCCGGGGAGAGCAGCGTCTCCGCCTCCTCCGGCGAGGTCAGCTTGACTTTGACCAGCCAGCCCTCGCCGTAGGGGTCCTCGTTGATCTTCTCGGGGGTGTCGCCGAGGCCCTCGTTGACCTCGGTCACCTCGCCCGACATCGGCGCGATCACCTCGGAGACGGCCTTGACCGACTCGACCTCGGCGTAGGTCGAGTCTTTGACGATCGCCGTGCCGACTTCGGGCGGGTCATAGAAGACGACCTCGCCGAGCGCGTCCTGGGCGAACCAGGTGATCCCGAAGGTCGCCTGCGCGCCCTCGATCCGCACCCAGTCGTGCTCGTCGTGGTAGCGCAGGTCATCGGGGTAGGTGGCTTCGGACAAGGCTCAACTCCTTTTCTCGTACAGGGGTTTGGAAGCTACCCGGGCGCGGCGATGCTTCCCCCGCACGTCGATCTCCAGCTCGGTCCCGGGCTCGGCGAGGTCGGCGCGGACGTAGGCCATGCCGGCGCCCATTTCGAGCGAAGGTGAGTAGGTGCCGCTGCTGACGACTCCGGCCGGCTCGCCTCCGTGCAGGACCGGGTTGCCGTCGCGCGGGATGCCTTGGCCCTCGATCAGGAACGGGGCCAGCTTCTCGGCGGGGCCCTCGGCGCGAACGCGGGCGACCGCCTCGGAGCCGACGAACCCGGTTGCCTCTGCGCAGCACCAGCCGAGGCCGGCCTCGATCGGGTTGCGCTCGGTGCTGAGCTCGTTGCCGTGCAGCGGGAAGCAGACCTCGAGCCGCAGCGTGTCGCGGGCACCGAGGCCGCAGGGGACGACGCCGGCGTCGAGCAGCTCGGCCCAGATCGGCGCCGCGACCTCGGGGTCGAGCAGCATCTCGACCCCGTCCTCGCCGGTGTAGCCGGTGCCGCAGATCAGCGCCGGGCGCCGCCCGACCTTGACCGCGGCGACCCGCATCCGCGGCGGCAGCTCGATATTGAGCGCCCCCGAGAGCACGGCGCGCGCGTGCGGACCCTGCACGGCGATCATCGCGTAGCGGTCGGCGACGTCGCGGACGATCACGTCGAACTCGCGGCTCCAGCGACCGAGCCAGGCGAGGTCGGTCTCGTGGTTGGCGGCATTGGTGACGATCAGGTAGCGGTCGCCGCCGAGCCGGTAGAGGAAGAGGTCGTCGATCACCCCGCCGGACTCGTCGCAGAGGCAGGAGTACTGGGCGCCGCCGACGTCGACCTTGGCGACGTCGTTGGAGAGCACCCGCTGCAGGAAGGCCAGCGCGCCCGGCCCCTCGACCTCGACCTCGCCCATGTGGGAGACGTCGAACATGCCGACGTGGGTGCGGACGGCGGAATGCTCCTCGCGCACGCCCTCGTAGGTGACCGGCATCTCCCAGCCCGCGAACGGGACCAACTTGGCGCCAAGCGCCTGGTGCTGTCCGTTCAGAGGGGTGCGCCGGAGCGCCGCGTCGGTCACGCGGCGCAGCGTACTTATTCTTTGAGGAAGCCCGGGACGTCGATGTCGTCGTCGGACACGCGCAGTTTGCGGATGTCCGTGTCCTCGGCCGAAACCCGCGGACGACTCTCGTAGCGACGGCGCACGCGCTGGGGCGAGCGGGCCAGAAGCTCGAAGCCCTCGAAGCCGGTGGCGATCACGGTCACGCGGACCTCGTCGCGCATCGACTGGTCGACGACGGAGCCGAAGATGATGTTGGCGTTGTCGTCGGCCTCGGCCTGGACCAGCTGCGCCGCCTCGTTGACCTCGAACAGGCCGAGGTCCTCGGGGCCGGTGATGTTCAGCAGCATCCCGGTCGCGCCTTTGATCGACTCCTCGATCAGCGGCGAGGTGATCGCTGCCTTCGCGGCGTCGAGCGCGCGGGCCTCGCCGGAGGCGGAGCCGACGCCCATCAGGGCGGAGCCGGCGTCGCGCATGATCGTGCGCACGTCGGCGAAGTCGAGGTTGATCAGGCCGGGGATGGTGATCAGGTCGGTGATGCCCTGGACGCCCTGGCGGAGGATGTCGTCGGCCTGGCGGAACGCCTCCAGAACGCTGGTCCGCCGCTCGACAGCCTGCAGCAGTTTCTCGTTCGGGACGATGATCAGGGTGTCGACGTTGTTGCGCAGTTTCTCGATCCCCTCGAGCGCCTGCTGCATCCGTCGTTTGCCCTCGAACTCGAACGGCTTGGTGACCGCGCCGACGGTGAGGGCGCCGATCTCTTCCTTGGCGATCTCGGCGATCACCGGGGCCGAGCCGGTGCCGGTGCCGCCACCCTCGCCGGCGGTGACGAAGACCATGTCGGCGCCCTTCAGCGCCTCCTTGATCTCATCGCGACTCTCCGCCGCAGCGCCAGCCCCGACCTCGGGGTTGCCGCCGGCGCCGAGGCCGCGGGTCAGCTCCTGGCCGATCGAAAGCTTGATGTCGGCGTCGCAGGCCTGCAGCGCCTGCGCGTCGGTGTTAACGGCGACGAACTCGACGCCACGAATGCCAGCGTCGATCATGCGACTGACCGCATTGGTGCCACCGCCGCCGGCACCGACGACCTTGATTACCGCGAGGTAAGTGGATTCCATCTCCCGATTTCTCCAGACGCCGGCCTCGAGGGCAAGCGAAGACAGCTGTTGGTTGAGTTGAGCCTTTGTTCCGTCCGAGCCTTCAGCAAGGCTCTAGGGTTCGAGCCATCCGCTTCAAGCACGGAAATTGCGCTCAACGTAGGGCATTTCCGGGGGTCTGTCAAACGCCCGACAGGCATCCTGCAAGGTAGAAGTCTATATGCCAGGTTGAGACTTTCGCGACCCTCACTCTAAGGTTGAGCCTTGGCTGCAATCGCTTGGCGAAGCGGTTTCGTGCTCGGTTCGTGGCTCTGGGATGGGCGATGCGAAAGGAACGCGGGTGTCCGCGTTCGGCGGCAGTCGAGGCTCATGGGATCGGCGGCAGGCTGTGACCGGACCCCCCGATCGCCGGGTGCTTGGGAGCATGCAGGTCTACATAATCGAGCGCGGTTACGGTCGGATCGGAAAGCACGGCAGCCGCCGCCTTCCACTTGCGGGCGGCCTGGGTGTCATCTCCGAAGCGCAGTTCGATGCCCGAGGTGAGGACAACGTCGACCCCGGTATCGCCGTAGTAGCTGCGTTCGAGGTAGGGCCGAAAAGCATCGGGCGCCGCGGCCAGCACCCGAACCTGCGCCAGCATCGGTCCCCGAAGCTGTCCCCCTTTGACCGACTCGACCGCCGGCAGCTCCGGCAGCGGCGGATCGCTCGGCACCGGGAACCAGCGGACGAGGGCGCCGTCGGCGCTGACCACGACCTCGTCCTCGCCGGTTTCGAGCAGGGCCGCGGGGCGCGGCGCGAAGACGGTCGGCGTCACCGTGCGGTCGCGGATCAGGAACCAGTAGCCGGCCGCCATCGCGACCACGACCAGCGCAACGACCGCCAGCCGGCGGCTCACAGCTCCCAGCCGCCGGGCCAGCCGATCTCGCCCAGCACCTGGACCTCCGGCTCCAGCTCGACGCCGAAGCGCTCGTGGACCCGCCGCCTGCCCTCGGCCATCAGCTCCAGCACGTCGGCGGTGCTCGCGTCCTGGTCGTTCTCGACGAAGTTGGCGTGCTTCTCGGAGAAGCGGGCGCCGCCGTGTCGCAGGCCGCGGCAGCCGGCCGCCTCCAGCAGCTGGCCGGCGGAGCGGCCCTCGGCGCGCTCATCCTCGGGGTTCTTGAAGGTCGAGCCGAAGGTCTTGATCCCGGACGGCTGCGCCTCGCGGCGGCGCTCGCGCATCGCCGCCAGGGTGGCGCGGATCTCGTCCGGGTCGCCGGGCTGCAACTGAAAGCAGGCGCGGGAGACGACTTCGCCCTCGCGCAGGTTCGACTGCCGGTAGGAGAAGTCGAGCTCGCCGGGTCCGCGGCGCTCGGTCCCGGACGCGGTCGTCACCTCGACCCACTCGAGCACCCGGGCCAGCTGGCCGCCGTAGGCGTTGGCGTTCATCCGCACCGCCCCGCCCGCGGTGCCGGGGATGTTGATCCCGAACTCGATACCGGAGAGGCCCCAGCCGGCGGCTTTCGCCGCCGCCGAGGGCAGGCGGGCGCCGCCCCCGCAGAGGAGCGTCTCGCCCTCGCGGGCGATCGCGGCGAGGTCGCCGTCGAGCTTGATCGCGAGTCCGTGGAAGCCATCGTCGGCTACCAGCAGGTTCGAGCCGGAGCCGACCAGTCCTACGGCCAGCCCCTCGGCCTCGGCCCAGCGCAACAACTCGACCAGGGGCGGCTCGGCGGCGGGGCGGGCGAAGAAGTCGGCAGGGCCCCCGGTCCGCACGGTGGTCAGGCGCGCAAGCGGGAAGTCGGCCTCGACCCCCTCGGGCGGCGCGTTCATCCCTCCCCCTCCACCAGCGCCTCGCCGAGGCGCCAGACGTCGCCGGCGCCGATCGTGACCAGGATGCCGGGACGGTCGAGCTCGGCGGCGAGGGCGCGCCCGGCGGTGCTCGCCTGCGGCAGCCACCAGACGGGCTTGCCGCCGTTGCGCTCGGCCGCGGCCTGGGCGACCCGGAGGCCGCTGACCCCGGCGAGCTCGCCGACCGGCTGCTCGCGCGCCGGGTAGACGTCGAGCACGACAACCTCGTCGGCGAGGGCGAGGGCGGCGCCGAACTCCTCCGCCAGGGCCTTGGTCCGCGAGTAGAGGTGGGGCTGGAAGACGGCGAGCAGGCGCTCGGGCTCGAGCTCGCGCAGGGCCGAGAGGGCGGCGCGGACCTCCGTCGGGTGGTGCGCGTAGTCGTCATATATAGAGACCGGGCCGCGCGACCCCTTCAGCTCCAGCCGCCGCCGCACGCCGGGGAAGCTGGCAAGGGCCTCGGCGGCAGCGGCCATCGCGCCCTCCGCCCCGCCCTCGGCGCCGGGACCGAGCGCTCGCCCGATCGCCGCCAGCGCGGCGCGGGCGTTGCGGCGGTTGTGGGCGCCGGGGACCGCCAGTTGCATGCCCGGCGGGCCAGGGGTTGCCTCGTCGAATCCCACCAGGTCCTTGCCGGGGAACAGCGGGTCGAGCTCGCCGCCGGCCGGGACGACCACGGTTGCGGCCGGGTCGGCGAACTCGGTGAACGCTTTCCGCAGTTCCTCCAGCGAGCCCCAGCGGGCGTGGTGGTCCATCTCGACGTTGGTGACGACGGCGACATCGGGCCGCAGCCGCAGAAAGCTGGCGTCGCTCTCGTCGGCCTCGGCGACGACCCACTCGCCCTCGCCCCAGCCGGCGTTGGCAGGGGCGCCACCCTCCCCCACCCCGGGCACCTCGCCGCCGACGAAGAAGGCCGGGTCGGCGCCGATCGCCCGCAGCGCCCAGACGACCATCGCCGTCGTCGTCGTCTTGCCGTGGGTGCCGGCGATCGCGATCAGCCGCTTCTTCGCACAGAGCTCGGCCAGCAGGGCGCCGCGGTGGATCGGCTCCAAGCCGCGCTCGCGGGCCAGGGCGAGCTCCGGGTTGTCGGCGCCGATCGCGGTCGAGACCACAACCTCGGCCCCCTCGGGAAGGTTGGCAGCGTCGTGGCCGACCGCCGGGTCGAGGCCGGCGGCGCGCAGGCGCTCCATATAAGAGGAGTCGGCGCGGTCGCTGCCGCTGACCGTGGCACCGAGCCGGGCGCAGACCAGGGCGAGTCCGCTCATCCCGGCGCCGCCGATGCCGATGAAGTGGAGTCGCCGCCCCGCCCAATCGCTCACCTTGCCGCCTCCAGAACCTCGTCGGCGATCTGACGCGCGGCGTCGGGCTTGGCCAGCGCACGCGAGGCCGCCGCCATCTCCCCCAGGCGTGCGGGGTCCCCCAGGATCGCCCCAACCTCGCTCGCCAGCCGCTCGCCGCTCAGCTCCTCGTCGCGGACCACCGTCGCCGCCCCGGCGGCGCGCATCCACTCGGCGTTGGCGCTCTGGTGGTCCGCGGTCGCGTGGGGATAAGGGACGAGGATGGCCGGGCGGCCGACGGCGGTGAACTCGAAGATCGAACCGCCGGAGCGCCCGAGCACGAGGTCGCAGGCGGCGAGGACGTCGCCGAGGTCGGGCTCGTAGGCGAGCAGCGTGTAGCGATCGCGGTGGGGCGCGGCGGCGAGGCGCTCCTGCAGCTGGTCGACGTCGCGGCGCCCGGCGAGCTGGACGACGTCGAACTCGCGGCCCTCGCGCTCGGCGAAGGCCGCGAGCGCGGCGAAGTTGAGCGAGCGAGCGCCCTGGCTGCCGCCGACCACGAGCAGGCAGCGCGCGTCCTCGGCGATCCCGAAGCGCTTCCGCGCCGCAGCCCGGTCGGCGCCGAGGACCGCGGCCGGCACCGGCCGGCCGGTCAGCGTGTAGCGCTCGCCCTCGCGTCCCTCGATCGGGAAGGCGAGGCAGACCCGGCGCGCCCGGCGCGCCAGCAAGCGGTTGGCAAGCCCGAGGTGGCTGTCGGCCTCGGTCAGGACCAGCGGCGTCCCGGTCAGGCTCGCCGCGACCCCGGCCGGCCCGGCAACGAAGCCGCCGCCGCCCATCACCACGTCGGCGCCGCGGCGGCGCAGCGCCGCGCGGGCGGCGCCGACGGCGCCCAGCGCCTCGAACCCGGCCCGGGCCGCGCGCAGCGGGTTGCGGCGGTCGATGCCGCGCACCTTGACGAAGTCGATCTCGTAGCCGGCGGCGGGCACCAGCTCGGCCTCGATCCGCTCGCGGGTCCCCAGGAAGGAGACCTCGGCGCCACTAGCCCGAAGCTCGTCGGCGACCGCCATTGCGGGGACGACGTGCCCCGCCGTTCCCCCGGCTGCCACCACCACTCTTGGCTTTCCTGGCACCGCTCGATCGACTCCTTTCGCGTGCGGGCGAACGCCCGCCTTCGACGACGCGCAGTTTGCCAGCGCCGGTGGATCGCCTCGTGGTGCCACTGCCGGTGCGCGCCGCGCTGGCGGTGCCGCCGCGGGCGACGTTGAGGATCAGGCCGACGGCAAACAGGCTCGCCATCAGGCTGCTGTTGCCGTAGGAGACGAAGGGCAGCGGCACGCCCGTCAGCGGCGCCAGCCCCATCACCGCAAAGAGGTTGATAGTCGCCTGGACCAGGATCAGCGAGGTGAGGCCGGCGACCAGCAGCTTGCCGTAGTTGTCCTTCGCCTTCTGGGCGACTTTGAGCCCGGCGTAGCCGAACATCGCGAACAGCCCGACCACGCCGACGATCCCGATCAGCCCGAGCTCCTCGCCGATCACCGCCGAGATCATGTCGGTGTGGGCCTCGGGCAGGTAGAAGGCCTTCTGCACCCCGTTGCCGATCCCGACCCCGAAGATGCCGCCGGAGCCGAGCGCGATCTTCGCCTGGGCGGCCTGGAAGCCGGCCCCTTCGGCGTCGGAGCCGGGGTTGAGGAAGCCGGTCAGGCGGGCCATTCGGTACGGCTCGACGACCGCCAGCAGGAGAGCGAGGACAGCGATCCCGGCGCCGATCAGGAGCAGGTCGCGCGGTCGCGCCCCGGCGGCGAGCAGGGTCGCGGCGACGGCGAAGGTGACAACCATCGTCGTCCCCATGTCCGGCTCCAGCATCATCAGCATGCAGGCGGCGCCGGTGACCAGCAGGAACGGCATGAAGCCTTCGATCGAGCGCACTCGTTTCGGCTTGCGGGCGAGCAGGTCGGCGCCGTAGAGGATCAGCGCCACCTTGGCCAGCTCCGAGGGCTGGATCTGGAGGAAGCCGGAACCGATCCAGCGGCTGGCGCCGTTGACGCTGTTCCCGGCCACGAGCACGACCACGAGGAGGAACATCGAGCCGCCGAGCAGAAACGGGGTCAGGCGCCGCACCGCGACCAGCCCGTGGCGGGCGACGACGTGCATCGCGATCAGCCCGACGGCGCCGAACATCAACGTCCGCTTCAGGTAAAAGGCGCTGTCGGAGAGGCCACCGTTCTGCAGCAGCCGGGTGGTCGAGCTGGCGGAGAAGACCATCACCGCGCCCAGCGCCAGCAGGCAGAGGGTCGCGGTCAGCAGCAGGTTGTACTCGGTGGAGACGGCGCGGCGGGCGCGCTTTTTCGACCTGCCCTTGCCTTTGGATTTCGACTTGGAGGCGCGGCCGAGGCGGCCGAGCGAGAGCGCCCCGGCGCTCACGAGTCCAACTCCGCAACCAGTTCCCGGAAGCGGTCGCCGCGGCGCTCGAAGTTCTCGAAGGCGTCGAAGCTGGCGCAGGCCGGCGAGAGCAGGACGACCTCGCCCGGGCTGGCCGCAGTGGCAGCGCGGCGGACAGCGTCCTCGAGGTCGGTGCAGCGGTGCAGCTCGACCCCGGCCTCGATCGCCGGCGCCAGCTCCTCCGCCAGGCGGTCGGCCGAAGCGCCGGCCAGGTAGCAGGCGACGCAGCTCTCGCGGATCGGGTCCAGCAGCGGCGCGTAGGGCTCGCCCTTCTCGCTGCCGCCGAGGATCGCGTGGACGCCACCCTCGAAAGCGCGCAGGCCGACCACGGCGGAGGCGACGTTGGTCGCCTTGGAGTCGTTGACGAAGCGGACGCCGCCGATCTCGCCGACCGGCTCCAGCCGGTGCGGGACGCCGGCGAAGCTGCGCAGCCCCTCGCGCACGGCGTCGCGGTCGAGTCCCATCGCCAGCGCCGCCGCGGCGGCGGCCATCGCGTTGGCGACGTTGTGCTCGCCGAAGAGGCCAAGCTCGGAGACGGCGAGCAGCGGCTCGCCGTCGTAGAAGATCGTGCCCTCGGCCAGCGCCACCTCGCAGTCGGGCCCGGCGCCGGTGCAGAAGGCGACCCGGCGGGCGCAGCCGCCGAGGTCGGTGCCGGCGAGCGCCGGGTCGTCGGCGTTGTAGACGGCGACGTCGTCGTTGCCCTGGTTGGCGAAGATCCGCAGCTTCGCGGCCAGGTAGGACTCGAGGTCGGCGTGGCGGTCGAGGTGGTCGGGGGCGAGGTTGAGGAAGACCGCGCACTCGGGCGCGAAGAGGCTGGTGTCCTCAAGCTGGAAGCTGGAGGCCTCGCAGACGACGGTGGCGCCGGAATCGATCTCACCGGCCAGCGAGGAAAGCGGCGTGCCGACGTTGCCGGCGACCGCGACCGGCTCGCCGGCGGCGCGGTAGAGGTCGCCGAGCAGCTCGACCGTGGTCGTCTTGCCGTTGGTGCCGGTGACGGCGAGTAACCGGTTGGGGATCGCCCGCCAGGCCAGCTCCAGCTCGCCGACGACCTCGATGCCCCGCTCCAGGGCGGCCGCGATCACCGGCGCCTCCCGGCTAACGCCCGGGCTCTTGACGACGGTCCGCGACCCCTCGAGCTGTGCAACTCCATCCGTATCCAGGACTACTTCGACGCCGAGGTCCCGCAACCCTGCCGTGCCCTCGGGAAACCCGGAATCGACCGCCCGCACCGTCTCCCCCCGCCCCGCGAGCATCCGCGCCGCCGCCTGCCCGGAGCGGGCCAGGCCGACGACGAGGAAAGGACCCGGCGGCAAGGGGGGGCGAATTTCCTTGGCTGGGAACTTGGGCATCAGAGCTATGTTCGATCTAACCCCCACCGCACCTGTGAGCGTCGGCCACGGGCTTCCAATTCCACGTAGCAGAGTTGCTACCGTGCTCCCTATGCCGACGATTCCCCAGAAAGAGCTGCGCAACAGCTCCGGTGAGATTCTGCGCCGCGCCGAAGCCGGCGAGGAGTTCACGATCACCGTATCCGGCAGGCCTGTGGCACGGCTCGGGCCAATCTACGACCGGAGGTGGGTTCCCAGCTCCGAGCTCAAGGAGCTGTGGGAGCTGCCGCCGGATCCGGACTACATGCGGGACATAGAAACCGCCGACTTCGGGGATCTCCGCGACCCCTGGGCGGAAGAGGACGAAGCGAGGTGAGGCGCGCACTTCTCGACACCTCCGTTCTGATCGGCAACCAGGAGGTGCCGGACGAGTTCGAGACGATGATCAGTGTCGTCTCGGTTGCTGAGCTTCACTTCGGCTTCCTCCTCATCGCCGACGAGGAAAAGCGGGCAGCCAGGCTGAGTCGCCTGGGAAAACTCGAGGCCCGCTTCCCCTATCCCCTCCCCATCGACGATCGGGTCGCCCGTATCTGGGGAAAGCTGAAGGCCGTCGTTGCCCAACGCGGCGCCAATCCTCGTAGGCGAACCGCCGACCTGGGAATCGCAGCGACGGCAATCGTTCACGAAGCCGTGCTGATCACCGCCAATCCCAAAGACTTGAGACTGGTCAAAGACTTGGTCGAGATCCGCTCGGTCTAACGCCCGATCGACTGCTGGTACAGCGTGAAGCCGATACCCGAGCAGACGGCGGCGATGATCCAGAAGCGGAGCATGATCTTCGTCTCCGACCAGGCCATCATCTCGAAGTGGTGGTGCAGCGGCGCCATCAGGAGGACGCGGCGGCGGAAGGTTTTGAAGGAGAAGACCTGGATTGCGACCGAGAGGGCCTCGATCACGAAGATGCCGCCGATGATGATCAGCAGGACCTCGGTCTGGGTCATCACGGCGAGGGCCCCGATCGCCCCTCCTAACCCGAGCGATCCGGTGTCGCCCATGAAGATCGAGGCCGGGAAGGCGTTGTACCAGAGGAAACCGATGCAGGCGCCGACCAGGCAGGCGGAGAGCAGGGCCAGGTTCTGCTGCTCGTTGGCGACGAAGGAGATCGCCGTGTAGGCGAGCAGGACGATCGCGCAGGATCCGGCGGCGAGGCCGTCCAGGCCGTCGGTCAGGTTGACCCCGTTGGAGGTGCCGGCGATGACCAGGAAGACGAGCACGAAGTAGAGGACCGGGCCGAGGTCGACGCTGGCGTCGCCGATGCGGAAGTAGAGGATCGGCTCGAGGCCGACCTCGTGGCGAGCGACCCACCAGAGGCCGAGGGCGAGGATCAGCTGGCCGAGCAGCTTCCAGCGCCCCGAGAGCCCGAGCGAGCGGCGTTTGACGATCTTTATGTAGTCGTCGGCGAAGCCGAGCGCGGCGCAGCCCATGGCGACGCCGAACACGGCCAGGCTCTGGGCGTCGCGGTCGGAGAGGACGAGGAAGGGGACGCAGATCGAGGCGAAGACGATCAGCCCACCCATCGTCGGCGTGCCCGCCTTGGCGTGGTGCTCCTGCGGCCCGTCCTCGCGGATGTGCTGCCCGAACTCGCGCACCCGCAGGTACTCGATGAACTTCGGCCCGAGGAAGATGCAGATCAGCATCGCCGCCATGCCGGCAATCAGGACTTCGCCCATCAGCTCTCCCCCACCAGTTCGGGCAGCTGGGCGGCGACTGCCTCGAGCCCGGCCGCGCGCGAGCCCTTGACGAGGACGGCGTCGCCGGAGGAGAGCAGGGCGGCGAGCAGCTCCGCCGCCTCGTCGGGATCGGCGACCAGCTCGTCGGGCCCGTACTCGCGGGCCGGCTCGCCGACCCCGATCACCAGGTCGACCCCGGCGGCCCGAGCGTGCTCGCCGACCGCGCGGTGGTAGGCGGCGGACCCGGGCCCGAGCTCGCCCATTTCGCCCAGGACCGCGAGCGTGCGCTCGGCGCCGAGGGTGGCGAGATGGTCGAGCGCCGCGCGCATCGACACCGGGTTGGCGTTGTAACAGTCGTTCACGAGGACGATCCCGTCGCCGAGCTCCAGGCGCTCTCCGCGGAAGCTGGAGAATCCTATGCTCGCAGCGCGGTCGGCCATATCGGCGGGCGCGGCGCCGAGGGCGACGCCTGCGGCGATCGCGGCGAGGGCATTGGTGAGGTTGTGCGCCTCGGTGAAGGGGAAGTGGAAGCGGGCACTGCCGGCGGGGGTCGAGATCAGCGCCTCGGTCACGCCGTCGGCGACAGTTACCTCGCTGGCGGCGACGTCGCCGCCCGGGCCGAAGCGGAGCAGGCGTGGAACGTCGCCGAGGTGCGGCTCGAGCTCGCCGGCCTCGACCGGGGCGACCGCGGTCCCCTCCGGCGCCAGGGACGCGAGGATCTCCGCCTTGGCGGCGGCGATCGCCTCGACCGAGCCGAGCAGCTCGACGTGGACCGGGCCGACGTTGGTGATCACGGCCACGTCGGGCTCGGCGATCTCCCCCAGTTCGGCGATCTGGCCGGCGCCGCGCATCGCCATCTCCAGGACCAGAGTCTCGGTCTCATCGGGCGCTTCGAGCACGGTCAGCGGCAGCCCGATCTCGGTGTTGAGGTTCTCGCGGTTGGCGTGGACCCGGCCCGGAAGCAGCGCCCGGGCGACGTCCTTGACCGAGGTCTTGCCGACCGAACCGGTGACGCCGACGACCCGCGCCCCGAGCGCGCGCCGCCAGGCCCGCGCCAGCGCCTGCATCGAGACCAGCGGGTCCTCGACCGCGAACACCCACGCCTTGCGGTCGTAGTTCGTCCCGCTATCCGGGACCAAGTACGACCTCAACGCGGGGGCGAAGTCGGGACTGACGACGGCGCCCCAGGCGCCGGCCTCGAGCGCGGCGGTAGCGAACTCCCCCCCGTCGCGGCGCTCGCCGCGGAGGCCGAAGAAGAGGTCGCCGGGGCCGGTCTGGGAGGAGTCGATCGTCGCCCGGGCCGGCGAGCCTGGGGTGCCCTCGACCACGATCTCGGCCCCGAGCGCGGCGACGATCTCCCCCGGCTCCAGCCTCACGCCGCGCTGCCCAGCTTCCGCAGCTCCTCGCGGGCGACATCGCGGTCGTCGAAGGGGATCTTGCGCCCGTCCTCGAATTCCTGGCCCTGCTCGTGGCCCTTGCCGGCGATCACGACCATGTCGCCGGGCGCCGCCCGCTCCAGAGCCAGGGCGATCGCGGCGCGGCGGTCGCCCTCGACCTCCAGCTCGGCCGCGCCCTCGGCGCCGGCCGCGACTTCGGCGACGATCGCCGCCGGGTCCTCGGAACGCGGGTTGTCGGAGGTGACCACGGTCAGATCGGCGAGCTCGGCCCCGGCCCGGCCCATCTTCGGCCGCTTGTCGCGGTCGCGGTCGCCGCCGGCGCCGAAGACGGCGATCAGCCGCCCGTCGGTCAGCCGCCGCGCCGCCCGCAGCACGTTCTCCAGCGAGTCCGGCGTGTGCGCGTAGTCGACCAGGACCGAGAATCCCTGACCCTCGTCGATCGGCTCGAACCGCCCCGGCACCCGCGCCGCCCGCGCCAGCCCGGCGGCCGCCGTCTCCGCGCCGACGCCGAGCGCCCGCGCCGCCGCGAAGGCGCCGAGCGCGTTGGCGACGTTGAAATGGCCCGGTAGCCCGGTGCGCAGCCGCTCCCCTCCGACCGCGAACTCGGCGCCGCCAGCGTCGAAGCCGACGTCGCGGGCGCTGTAGTCGGCGTCGGCGCCCTCGGCGGAGAAGGTGACGGACTCGAATTCCTCCGCCAGCCGCGCCCCGTAGGGGTCGTCGACGTTGACGATCGCCGTCCCCGGCCCGGCCTCGAAGAGCTTGCGCTTGGCCTGGAAGTAGTCCTCCATGTCGGCGTGGAAATCCAGGTGGTCCTGGGTCAGGTTGGTGAAGAGGGCGACCTCGAAGTGGATCGCGTCGGCGCGGTGCAGCGACATCGCGTGTGAGGAGACCTCCATCGCGCAGGCGCGGTCGCCGCGCTCGAGCATGCGCCGGAAGGTCGCCTGCAGGTCGATCGCCTCCGGCGTCGTCCGCTCGACCGACTCCTCCTCGCCGCCGACCACCTGCTTCACCGTCCCCAGCAATCCCGTCTGGATCCCCGCCGCCTCGAGGATCTCCCGCACCAGGAAGGCGGTCGTCGTCTTCCCGTTCGTCCCGGTCACCCCGACCACCCGCAGCTCCGCCGTCGGGTCGCCCTGGAACCGGGCCGCGACCGGCGCCATCGCCGCCCGGGCGTCGGCGACGAGCACCTGCGGCACCGCCACGTCGAGTTCTTCCTCGACCACCAGCGCAACGGCGCCGGCTTCCACAACCGCGGTCCCGAACTCATGCCCGTCGACCTTCTCCCCGCGCACGCAGAAGAAGAGCGTCCCGGGCCCGGCTTTTCGGCTGTCGTAGGCGAGGTCGGCGACCTCGACCGCAGGGTCGCCCACGATCCGCGCCCCCTCGACAGCCGCGGCCAGCTCGTCCAGTCTCATAGCCGCGATTCTAGGAAGCGGACCGGGTGCCCTATTCCTGCGGCACGCCGAGGTACGGCAGGGCGAATTCGGCGATCTCGCCGAAGGCGGGCGCCGCCACCGAGCCGCCGTAGATTTCCCCCTGCGGCTGGTCGACGATCACCCCGACCAGCAGCTGCGGGTTCTGGGCCGGCGCGAAGCCCATGAAGGAAGCGACGTATTTGGTCTCCGAGTAGGTCCCGTTTTCGGCCACCTCGGCGGTACCGGTCTTGCCGGCGAGGCTGTAGCCGGGGACGCTGACCTCGGAGGCGGTACCGCCAGGCGCCAGCACGCCCTCGAGCATTTCCCGCACCTGGGCGGCGACGTTGGCGTCGATCACCCGCCGGCCCTTCGGCTCGTGGATCTCTTCCTCGCCGATCCGCTTGATCAGCTGCGGCGGGCGCAGCATGCCGCCGTTGGCGATCGCCGTGTACCCGGCCATCATCTGCATCGGCGTCACCGAGAGGCCCTGGCCGATCGGCAGGTTGCCCATGGTCGATCCGGAGTATTCGTCGAGATCGAGCAGCAGGCCCTGCTCCTCGGCCGGGTACTGAACCCCGGTCGGGCGGCCGAAGCCGAAGCGGTTGATCCAGCGGCTGAATTTTTCGGCCCCGAGCCCGAGCCCGATCGTCACCGCGCCGACGTTCGAGGAGTGGGCGAGGATCTGCGCCACGGTCAGCGTTTCGGTCCCCCGCGGGTGCGAGTCCTCGATCGTGCGGTCGGCGACCTGGATCGTCGGCGCCAGCGTGAAGGCCGTTTCCGGGGTCACCTGTTTTTCCTCCAGCGCGGCGGCGACCGTGAACGCCTTGAAGGTCGAGCCCGGCTCGTAGGTGAACCCGGTCGCCTTGTTCAGGAGGTCGTCGTTGCTGGCGCTGGCGAGGTCGTTTGGATCGACCGGCGGCCAGTTGGCCATCGCCAGGATCTGGGAGCTGCGCGGATCCATGACGATCGCCGTCGCGCCCTTCGGCGACCAGGCTTCGCCGATCTCGGCCAGCGCCTGCTCGGCTTTCTGCTGGATCACCGGGTCGAGCGTCAGCTGGATGTCTTCGCCGTCCTCGGCCTCCTTCACCGTGTCCAGCCGGATCGGCTCGCCGAGCGCGTCGTTGACCACCTGGCGTTCACCGTCTTCGCCGGCGAGGACCGATTCCTCGCCCGCCTCGAGCCCGGTCAGGCCCTGGTTTTCGGAACCGACGGCGCCGATCACCTGCGCGGCCATGTCGCCCTGCGGGTAGGTGCGGCGGCTGTCGGGCAACTCGCCGATCCCTTCCAGGCCGAGCGCTTCGATCTGCGCCGCGGTACCGAGGTCGACCCGCTGGGCGACGTACTCGAAGCCGGTGTCGGCGCTCAGCGCTTCCAGCACCTCGCCCTTGGGCTGGTCGAGGATCGGCGCCAGCTGCGCCGCCGCCTGCGGCGGGTTCTCCACCTGGTACGGGGTGGCGTAGATCGTCGCCGCGTCTTCGGAGGAGGCGAGCTTGTTGCCGCGGCGATCGAGCAGGTTGCCGCGCAGGCCCGGCACTTCAACCAGCTGGGTCTGCTGCGCGAGCGCGTCGGAGGCGAGACTGGCGCCCTGCACGCCCTGCAGCCAGAAGGCGCGGCCGACGATGACGAGGAAGCAGAGGAGGAAGGCGGCGAAGAGAAGCCCGATTCGCCGCTCGATCAAGCGCATCCGCGCAGGCTCCTAGCCGGCCGCGGCGAGCCGTGCCGCCGCCTGAGCGACGTCGTCGGAACCGGCTTCGATCACCTGCGGCTCCTCGGCGGTCGACATCGTCAGCCCCAGCGCGCCCGCCTCGGCGCGGACCCGCTCGGTCGCGTAGCGCTGCGCCTCGCGGCCGCCGAGAACCGAGTTCTCCTTTTCCAGCGTGGTGATCTGCTCGGTGATCTGGCCGGAGGAGGCGGCGAAACTGAGGGTGATCACGTTGAGGGTGACGATGCCGGCGAGCAGCACGCCGAGCACGCCGATCCAGGCGCGGCCGCGGGTCATCCGCACCATCAGGCCGGAGTCCGGCAGCTGGCGCATCGCGACCGCGGTGCGGCCGACGGCGATCGGGATCAGCTGGCCGCCGGCGGCGACGCGGCTGGTCCGGGTCTTGGGACGAGCGCGCTGCGGGGCGCGGGCCGGGGCGCGGCGCGCCGGCGCCCGCCGGGCGGGCGCGGTTGCGGCGGCGCGGCGCGCGGGCGCGGCCTTGGTGCGGGGCGAAGCGGGACGGGCGGGAGCCGGTTTGCGGCGGCGCGGCGGCGTCGTCCGCGACGGTGCGGGAGCCGGCGCGGTCTTGCGTGCGGGAGCGGCGACGGCCATCAGCCGGCCCTCCCCGCCGGCTGCTCCTCGGCGATCTTGGCGGCGACGCGCAGGTGGGCCGAGCGCGAGCGCGGGTTGGCCTCGACCTCCTCGGGCCCGGGCGCGACGGCGCGGCGGGTCAGCAGCTCGGCCTCGGGCTCGTGGCCGCAGACGCAGACCGGCAGCTCCGGCGGGCAGATGCAGCCGCGCGCCTTGCCGGCGAGGAACTGCTTCACCGGCCGGTCCTCGAGCGAGTGGAAGGCGATGGCGCCGAAGCGGCCGCCGACGGCGAGTGCCGACCAGGCCAGGGGCAGCGCTTCCCCGAGCGCCTCGAGCTCGCCGTTGACGGCGATCCGGATCGCCTGGAAGCTGCGCTTGGCGGGGTGACCGCCGCCGAAACGGGCCGCGGTCGGCATCCCGGCCTTGATCGCGGCGACCAGCTCGGAAGTGGTGGAAAGTGGGCGGCGGCGGACGATCTCGCGGGCGATGCCGCCGGCGTAGCGCTCCTCGCCGAAGCGGCGCAGGACCTGGGCGATCCGCGACTCGGGCCACTCGTTGAGCAGGTCCGCGGCGGTGAAGCGCTGGCGCGTGTCCATGCGCATGTCGAGCGGCGCGTCATAGGAATAGGAGAAGCCCCGCTCCCAAGCGTCAACCTGCATTGAAGACATCCCCAGGTCCATGTAGATCATGTCTGGGCGTATGCCTTCGCCGCGCAGGGCGCGAAGACCTTCCGCGAAGTCGGCGCCGATGAAGCGGGTACGGCAGGGCGCGGCGGCGGCGAACTCGGCGAACCGGGCCTCGGCGGCGGGGTCGCGGTCGATCCCGATCAGGGTTCCGGTGGAGCCGAGCTGCTCGGCGACGAGGCGGGCGTGGCCGCCGGCCCCGAAGGTGCAGTCGACCGCGGTCTGGCCGGCGGCCGGCGCCATCAGCGAGACCAGCTCGGGCGCGAGGACGGGCTCGTGGCTCATCGGCACCAGTCCGGTGGGCACGGCGTGGATGGGAATCGGCTGGGCATTGAGTCTCATGGTCACGCAGTCCCGGCGGCGGCAAGCCCCTCGGCGATCTCGGGGGCGGCGGCGTCGAGCTCCTCCTCCTGCTTGGCCCAGGCCTCGGCGTTCCAGATCTCCAGGTACTCCCCCGCCCCGATGACGACGCAGTTGCCGTCGAGCCCGGCGTGGTCGATCAGCGGTTTGGGGACGCGGATGCGGCCGGCGGAGTCGAGCTTCTCGTCGAAGGAGCCGCCGTGGAAGCGGCGGCGCAGCTGCCTGGCGTCGCGCCCGAAGGGGCTGTGCGGCGAGAGGAAGCGGTCGGAGAGCTGCTCGAACTCGTCGGTCGTGTGGACCCAGACGCAGGGGTCGAAGCCCTTGGACAGAACCACCCCATCGGAGAGCGAGGCGCGGAAGCGCGACGGCACCGTCAGCCGATCCTTGGAATCGAGGCTGTGCTCGTAGAGACCCCGAAAAGCCACCTCGGTGAGTCCTTTCTGAGCGGGAGGGCGGAAAGAAGAAAGAAGTTGGACCGGAGTGATGAGGTGGGAGGAACCTCACCACCCCGGTCCTGGGCTTCAACTCGAGCGCCACAATAACCCACACTCCCCCACTTTGCAACACGACCTCCCTCTGCAAGCCCATTTGCATCCGTCCGGGCTGCCGGTAGGTTGCGCCCGGTGAACGCCCCCGACGACATCAAGGCGCTGCGCCGCTTCTACTTCGAGCGCCTCATGCGCAGCAACCGGGCCGCGGCGTTGACGCTGCTCCTGGTGGTGGCGGTCGGTTACGGGATGAGCCACTCGACGCCCGGCCCGGCGATCGCGATCGGGGGCGGCGTCCTCGCCTTAGCGGTCGCCACGGGGATCGCCTTCGCGGTCGCCGGCCGGCGCGCCGGCAGAGACTTCTTCGGGAGCTACGCGCGCTCGCGCGGTCTCCACTTGGGCGGGAAGGCGACCCTGCCGGCGGCGACGCCGTTGCTGCGCCGGGGCGAGAACCGCTACGCGGTGATCTCCTGGAGCGGGGAGATCGCCACCAGCGTCAGCGGCAGCCTCGTCCTCTTCACCTGGGAGAGCCGGGTCAACACCGCCAAGCACAAGTCGACCACGTACTTCAACTACACCGTGGGCCTGGTCGAGATCCCCGAGTGCGCCGGCTTCGTCCCCGAGCTCTACTGCCAGCGCAAGTTCGGCCCGCGGGCGCTCGACGGCCTCGAAGACGCGGTCATCGCCAAACCGCGGGCCGAGTTCGAGATGGAGGCGCTGACCGACCGCTACGAGGTCTTCGTCGGCCCCGACCAGGACCCGATCTGGCTGCGCCGGCTCTTCTCCCCGAGCTTCATCGTCTGGCTGGCCGAGTCGGCGCCGGAGTGGTTCCGCTTCGAGCTCGTCGACGGCTACCTCTGCTGCTACGTCAAGGGCCACCGGGAATCGGCCGCCGAGCTCGATGCCCTCGCCGAGGCCACCGCCACCGTCGCCCGCCGTCTGCGCGAAGAGTCAGAAGAGTCGCTGGGGCAGACGATAGGTTCGGCCCCATGAGCGCGCCCGACGACGCCAACGATCTCCGCGGCTTCCACTTCAAGCGGCTGATGCAGAGCAAGCTGACCTGGGTTCTGCTCGCGCTTGTCACGCTCGCGGTCGGCGGCGCCTGCGGGGCGCTCGTCTCCCCGCTCGTCGGCGTCGCCGCCGGGCTCGGCGCTCTGCTGTTCGGAACCGGGATCGTCCTCGCGATCGCCGACTCGCGCGCCGCCGACTCCTTCTTCGAAACATACGCGCAGACGAAAGGGCTGGCCCTGGGAGGGCGGGCGCCGCTGCCGCCCTCGACGCCGCTGCTGCGCAAGGGCGACGAGCGCTACGCCAACCGCACCCTGACCGGAACCATCGCCGAGGGTCTCGAGGGCAGCCTCGCCCTCTACACCTACGAGGAAGAGAGCTACGACTCCAAGGGCAACAAGCAGACCAGCTACTACCGCTACACCCTCGGCCTGGTCGAAGTCCCCGAGTGCGCCGGCTTCGTCCCCGAGCTCTACTGCCAGCGCAAGTTCGGCCTCAAGGCCCTGGAGGGACTGGAGGACGCCTTCCGCGGCTCCAAAGAGCGGGTCGAGTTCGAGAGCGAGGCGCTGAGCGACAAGTACGAGATCTTCTCCCGCGAGGGCCAGGACGCCGCCTGGCTGCGCCAGCTCTTCGCCCCCACCTTCATCGTCTGGCTGACCGATGCGGCCCCGGAGAAGTTCGCCTTCGAGCTCGTCAACGGGGCCCTCTGCTGTTACGTCAACGGCCACAAGGAGTCCGCCACCGAGCTCGACACCGTCGCCGCCGCAACGGCCTCCGTCGTCAACCGCCTGCGCGAGGAGTCGCTCGAGTAGCGCGCGGTTCCTTCTTCGCCTGCGAAGCACATAAGGAACCACGCGCTGGTCAGAACCCGGCCAGCAGGGTGCCGGCGTTGGCGATCAGGCCGGCGGCGATCATCAGCAGGACCGAGGGGACGAGGACGAGGGCGACGACGAGCTGGATCTTGGGAGCGGCGCGGGCGGCGCGCTCCTCGACCGCGCGGCGGCCGTCGCGGCGCAGGGCGCTGGCCTGGCGGTGCAGCTGCTCGGCCAGCGGCGAGCCGAAGCGGCGCGAGCGCTCGATCGAGGCGACCAGGGTCGCCAGCTCGCTGCCGGGGACGCGCGCCCGGAGCGAGGCGAGGGCGGCGCCGAGCGGAGTGCCGCAGGAGATCTCGGCGGCGGCGATCCGCAGCTCCTCGGCCAGCGGTCCCTCCCCCGCCCGCGCCAGCTGCTCCAGCCCGTCGCCGGGCCCGCGGCCAGCGGCGGCGCTGACGGCGAGCAGATCGAGTGCGTCGGGCAGGGCACCAACCAGGCGGCGCCGGCGGCGGCGCGCCTCGCGCTCGAGCAGCGCGTCGGGAACGAGGAAGCCGGCGACCGGCATCCCCACCGCAACCAGGATCGCGGTGCGGCCGGGTGCCGCCGGGGCAGCGAGCAGTGCCGCCAGTCCCCCGCAGGCGGCGCCGGCGAGCTTCGCTGCGAGCACGGCGCCGAGCGAGAGGCGCGGCTCCAGGCCCGAGCGGCGCAGGCGCTCCGGCAGCCCCAGACGCAGCGCCGCCCTGGCGGAGCGGCCGCCAAAGCCGAAGGGCAGGGCCGGCACCTGGCGCCCGCGACGGCCGGACGCCAACTCGCGCACAGCGGCGAGCCCGAGCAGGACGGCGAGCGCGGCCAGCGCCCCGGCGCCGCTCACTCGGCCACCCGAGCGAAGCGCCCGATCGCCACGAAGCCCGCCACCTGCAACGCCGCGGCGAGCACCAGCAGCACCGCCGACGCCGGAGAGCCGAGCAGCTTGGCGATGAAACCCGGCTGGACCAGCTCGGCAAAGAGGGCGCCGCCGCTCGGCATCGCCACGACGAGGAGGCCGGTGAAGCGGGCCTGGGCGGTGGCCGAGCGAGCGTCCTCGGCGGCGCGATCGCGCTCGGCGGCGCCGGCGGCGAAGCGGCGCAGCAGCCCGGCCAGGTCGCCGCCGGCGAGCCGCTGGCTGAGCAGCGCGGCAGCGAGGGCGTCGACCCGCTCCGAGCGCATCCGCCGCCGCCAGGCCCCGACCGCCTCCGCGGTCGGGGCGCCGAGGTCGAGCTCCGCCCCGAGCCGGGCCAGCTCGGCTGCCGGCGGCCCGTCGAGATAGGCCGCGGCCGCCGGCAGCGCCGCCCGCAACGAGCGCCCGGCGCCAAGCGCGTCGGCGACGGCGATGGCGACTTCCGGCAGCGAGCGCTCGACCGCGGCGCGGTAGCGGCGGCGCCGGCTCGAGATCGCCCAGGCGGCGAGCGCCGGGCCGGCGACCGAAAGCGGCAGCGCCGCCGCGAAACCGCCAAGGAACCAGCCGCCGACGATCGCGGCGCCGGCCCCGAGCGCCGCCAGCCGCCGCCGCTCCAGCGTCGAGGGCGCATAGCCCTCCAGCCCAGCTCGCCGCAGCGGCTCCAGCGCGAGCCGCAGCCACCGCGCCGCCGCCGGGCTGGCGAGCACGGCCTCCCGAATCGCCAGCGCCAGCAAACCGCCCGCGAGAGCTCCGACCGCTGCGGGCAGCAGTCCCACCGTCGTCACCTCAGCCCTCGACCTCGACCAGCTCGGCCACCCGGCGACGGCCATCGGCCTCGCGGACCAGGTGAACGACCATGTCGACCCCGCGCCGCACCTGCTCGGCGATCGTCGCGTGCGGCAGCCCGAGTCCGGCCATCAGCGCCAGCGTCTCCAGCCGGCGCAGGGCGTCGGCCGGCGAGCTGGCGTGGACGGTCGAGAGGGCGCCGTCGTGGCCGGTGTTGAGCGCGGTCAGCAGGTCGAGCGCCTCGGGACCGCGCACCTCGCCGATCACGATCCGGTCCGGGCGCATCCGCAACGCGTTCCGCAGCAGGTCGCGGATCGTCACCTCGCCCCTGCCCTCCACACCCGCCGGCCGGCTCTCGAGCCGGACCACGTGCGGCTGCTGCAGCCGCAGCTCGGCCGCGTCCTCGATCGTCACCAGCCGCTCCCCGGCGGGGACGAAGCTGGAGAGGGCGTTGAGCAGGGTCGTCTTGCCGGAGCCGGTGCCGCCGCTGACGAGGACGCTGCGCCGCGCCCGCACCGCCTCCGACAGCAACTGGAGCTGCTCGCCGCTGATCGTGCCCAGCTCGACCAGCCGCTCGGGGCCCGGGCGCTCGACGCCGAAGCGCCGGATCGAGACGACCGGCCCGTCGAGCGCCAGCGGCGGGATCACCACGTTGACCCGCGAGCCGTCGCCGAGGCGGGCGTCGACCATCGGGCTGAGCTCGTCGACCCGGCGACCGAGCGGCGCCAGGATCCGCTCGATCGCGTTACGCAGCTCCTCCTCGTCGCCAAAGGCGACGTCGGTGGACTCGATCCGGCCGCCCCGCTCGACGTACACCGTCCCCGGCCCGTTCACCATCACCTCCTCCACCGCCGGATCGGCGAGCAGCACCTCCAAGGGCCCGAGACCGACGCTGTCGCGGACGATCCGCGCCGCAACCTCCTCTCGCTCCGCGGCGCCGAGGATCGCCGCCTCCTCGTCGACCAGCTCGGCGACCGCCTCGCCCAGGTCACCCTCGGCGAGCCGGCCGGCGGCCGCCTCGGCCCGGCGCCGCTCCACCAAGCGCAACCGGATCGAGGCGGCCAGCTCCGTTACCGCCCGCTCGCGCGCGCTCATCCCGGCCCCCTCGGGATCACGGTCACCTGGCGGGCGAAGCTCTGGGCGGCGATCAGCCGCAGCGCCTGGGCGCGGGTGAGGCCCAGGGTCGCGGCGGCGATGCCGCCGGGGCCGGGGCCGTCGGCGCCCGGGCTCAGCGCCAGCAGCGGCACCGCCGCGGCGGCGACATAGGTGCGGCCGGAGCCGGCGCCGCTGGGTTCGGTGGTGACGACGACGTCGACCCTTGCCCCCGCCGGGTCCCCGCCGCCGACCGCGAGGGCGTCGGCGCCGCTGACCGCGATCTCGACCGGCTGGCGTCCCTGGCCAAGCGCTGGACCGAGGTGGCCGGCGCTCGGCGGCCGCAGCTGCGAGGCGAGCAGGTAGGACCCGGGCGGGACCGGCGCCGCCGGGACCAGGCCGACAGCTTCCGCCGGCGCCGCCAGGGCGCCGGGCGGGACAAAACGGACCGGGACCCGGCGCACCTCGAGCCCCGCACCGGCGAGAGTGGGGTCGATCTCCTGTCCCTTGCGTAGCAGCTCGGCGGCGACGAGCACCGGCCGCAGCTCGCCGTAGCCGCGGGCGACGCGGGTCCCGTAGCCGTCGGCGATCGCCGCCGCGCCGGCGGCCGCGATCAGCGCCGCCAGGAGGAAGGCCAGCGAGCGCCCGCGCCGGCTCATCCCGCCTCACCACTCAGCAGCGGCAACTGCAGCCGCGCCTCGGTCCCCACCGCCGTCGTCCGCAGGGCGAACTCGCCGCCATGGGCGGCGGCCGTCCGCCGCACCACCCGCAGACCGTGGCCGTGTCGCCCTTTGCCAGAGATCCGGGCAGCCAGGCCCGCGGGCCTGAAGCCCCGGGAGGCCGAGAGCGAACCGCGCCCGGAGTCGATGACCGCGAGCCGCAGCCAGCCGACCCCGAGCGTCGCCTCCAGCTCGATCCGCGGGCCGCCGTGCTCGATCGCGTTGACGATCAGGTTGTCGAGCGCCTGGGAGATCTCGCAGCGGTCGGCGCAGATCTCCGCATCCGCCGCCCGCCAAGAAAGCTCCAAGGACCCGCCCGCGGCCTCGGCCCGTACCCGCCAGCGCACCACCGCGGCCTCGGCCAGCGGCCGCGCCGCCAGCGCCTCCCGCACCGGCGCCGGCGCGACGCCGTTGATCTCGCGATCGAGCCGCTCCAGGGCTGCGGTCGCCATCTGCACCGAGACCTCGACCCGATCGCCGGCGCGAGCCGGCCCGGCCCCGCCCGCCGGAGCGGCGAGCGCCAGCGCCTGCAGCGGCCGGCGCAGCTCGTGCAGCGCCTCATTGAGCATGGTCCGGCGCCGCCCCTGCCAGAGCGTCCGCACGGCGACGGCGGCAGCCAGCGAGAGCTCGAACGGCCAGGCGTTGGCTATCTGCGCGAGCGCGAGCGGCAAGGGTCGGCCTCGGGTCGGAAAGTCATGCCGACCCAAGCCCGCAGCCGCTCCGAGTCTCCCCCCTGCGGCCCGTGCCAAGGGCGCAAACTGCGCGCCCACCGACCCAAGGCGGTCTCGGCCAGGCGCATCGAGACGGCGGGCGCGCTTGGTTAGGACCGCCCACCGAACCTTTTCGTTTCATGGAACCGTGCAACCGTTGTTACCGCATTGGAGTTTTTCCAGTCTGGAAATCCCCATCGAGCGTCTAAGTACCCGACCGTTCTGGAATGATTGAATTAGAAACTCGGGTGGAAAGCGCCCGAAAACGACCAAAAGAAGCCCACCCCTCAGGCCTTCCAACGATTGGAGGAACCTCCCTTGCCCCAGGCCCGTACCACCCCGGAGGGCATTACCCAGCAGCTCGCCAAGGCCCTCGCCCATCCCCTGCGCGTCAGCATCCTCACCTCGCTGCAGCGCGGGATCTCCAGCCCCAACCAGTTGGCGCAGGAACTCGGCGAGCCACTCGGCAACGTCAGCTACCACGTCAAGACGCTGCTCGAATACGACTGCGTCGAACTCGTTAAAACCGAGCCGCGGCGCGGTGCCGTCGAGCATTTCTATCGAGCGACCGAGCGCGCCTTCTTCAGCGACGCCGAGTGGGCGAAGATCCCCGCCTCGGCCCGCAAGGGCATCTCGGGCGTGATACTGGCCTCGATCGGCCAGGACGCAACCGAGGCGATGATCGCCGGGACGATCAACGCCCGCACCGACTCGCACATCACCCAGACCCAGCTCCTGCTCGACGAGAAGGGATGGGGCGAGCTCAACGAGGTTCTCGCCGACGCTCTCAACCGCGCGATCGAGATCCAGGAGGAGGCGGCCAACCGGCTCGCCGACGAGAAGGCCGACCCGATCCCCACCCGGCTCTCGATCCTCCACTACGAGTCGCCGGCGAAGAAGGATTAGCAACGCCGTATCGGTCGAAGATCCACCGCCGGGAAGGCAAGGGCCCGGCGGTGGGGATTCGACTAGCTGTCCCTTTTGGCCGATTCGCGGGGATCAAGTGAGCGCAACTCGCGAATGAGCGGAGCAGCCATCGCGATGGGCGGCACCACGTAGAAGGACCAGAAGGGAGCGCTGAGCAGGCTCATAGTCACCCCGATCAGTGCACCCATCGCGGCCATCAATAAGTAGAAGCGCGCAGACAGATAGTGCTCCTCGCGAGGCCGCATCGTTTTGTCAGCATAGACCATCTTCATACACTTACGACCTCGAGTAGATGGCCGCGATGCAGATCATCACAAGAGTCCCGATCAGGCACCCCACGGCCGTTCCCTGGAGGCCCACAGCTCAACCTCCCTGACCGGCCTCCTATCGAGCATGGCCGCGGTGACTCCGAGCGTTCCGCCAAGGGCGCTGCAGGTACCCCAGATGCCGGCCAACCTCAGGGCATCGTCGATCAGGTCGGCGAATGGCAGGATCACCAGTAGACCCTCAGCCGTCGATCAGGCGGTAGCCGATGCCCCAGCAGTTGATCACGTAGCGGGTGTGCTCGGGGTCCAGTTTGCGGCGCAGGCGGCTGGCGTGGGAGTCGAGGGTGCGGGTGCGGTCGGAGCTGCGGAAGCCCCAGACCTGCTGCATCAGCTCTTCCTTGGAGAAGACCCGGGTCGGGTCGGAGACGAGGATGCGGAGCAGGGCGAACTCTTTCTTCGCCAGCGGGATTTCCTCGCCGTGGATCGTCACCCGGCGGCCGATCGGGTCGAGGATCAGGTCGCCGACCCGGATCGGGCCTTCGCGGCTGCTGGCGCGGCGGCGCAGGACGGCGCCGATCCGGGCCCGCAGCTCTTCGTAGCGGAACGGCTTTGCCATGTAGTCGTCGGCCCCTGAGTCGAGGCCGCGGACGCGGTCGGTGTCGGCGGTGCGCCCGGTGAGCACGATCACCGGCAGATCGGGATCGAAGCGGGACTCGACGCCGTCGGCCTCGCGGATCTCGCGCAGGACGTCGAGTCCGGAGGCGTCGGGCAGCGAGAGATCGAGCAGGAGGAGGTCCGGCTGGTTGTATCTGCAGAGCCGGAGCGCGTCCGAGGCGCACGGCGCCGGCAGCACGCCGAAGCGGTCGGCCGAGAGGTGGTCGCAGAGCAGGTCGAGGGTCATCGTGTCGTCCTCGCAGACGACGACGCTCGCTATCTCTTGGCGGCGGGGCAACATGGTCGCCTTAAGTTCCGGGCGCGCCGGGCTCTCCCCCCTCCCGGGACGGAATCTCGAGCACCGCGGCGGCGCCGCGGTGCCAGGCGAAGCGCCGTGGCGGCACTCGGCGCCGGATCGCCAGCACCCGTCCCGCGCCGTCGAGGAAGACGAGGTCGAGCCGGAAGCGCATGCCGAAGGTGTGGACGCTGGCGCAGCGCGGGATCAGCAGGCCGCCGCCGGCCGCGGCGCGCGGCAGCAAGGCGAGCCCGAGCACGCGGGAGCGGAAGCCGGTGGCGACCGGTACCTCCCGGCCGAGGACCCGGCGCCGCGGCAACGGGCGCAGTCGGATGGCCAGCTGGGATCGAGGTTCCATCCCCCGCCAAGCGACCCCGACCCCCGAAATCTCCCCTGTGCCGAGTGCAAACGTGCGTTCAACCGACGCCACGGCCAGGCACCGAGATGGGATGATCGGCAAGATCACTGACCTGCTCGTGCAAGGGCTTGCGCGGGTGGGATGGCTTCAACTCATGGATAAGAAGACGACCCGCCGAGGGAATTACGAGTCTGGCTCCGATTACGTGCTCGAGTACGGGGAGCTTCGCTTCGCCTTCAACGAGGAGGACTTTGCCCAGCGGGTCGAGCAGGCGGCTGTGAAGCTGGCCTTCGTCGACCAGGGATTGAGCCGCGAGGAGATCGACGATCTGCTCGACCTCGCCGTCAGCGGCGAGATCGCCGAGCCCAGCTCGCGCCTCGGCGAACACATCAACGAGAACTGGGAGGAGCTGGTCGGCCCCGCCAACCGCTCCCTCGTCCACTGGATCCGCCGCCTCGTCTTCCGCGGCGCCTGGCTCGACCAGCGGGTCAAGGAGGGCGAGCTCGACATCGTCTTCGACGAGCGCACCCAGACCTTCGGCTACATCCAGCCGGATCGCAGCTCCGAGCTCATCGAGCTTTCGAAGGAGCCCAGCTGGCGCCGTATCGCCTACCGGCGGTAGCGGCTACCGACAGGCGGGTCCGGGTAGGGCCTGCACTTAACTTTTTCGACGACGCCCTCTGCTCGTCCGCAGATCGCTGCGCCGAAAAAGTACAAGACGTTTCGGCCCTACCCGGACCCGCCCGACCGTTCCCCCAGCCCGCTAGACCGGCCGTCGGGGCGGGGTGAAGCGTCTTGTACTTTTTTGGCGCTTCCAAGCTCGGACGGGCGGGGCGCGATTCGCAAAAAAGTTAAGCGAAACCCCGCCCCGACGGCCGGTCTACTGAGCTGGGCGCTCGATCGCAGCTACGACGGTGAGTGAGCCGTTACCGGCGCCCGCCTGAACTCGGCCAGCGTCGAAGAACTCCTTGGCGGAGTCGGCGTCGCCGTAGGCCTCGGCGAGGCGGGTGAGGGAGTCGACCAGGAGCATCACGTCTTCGCCGCTGCTGGCGCGGGTCGCGGCCTGGGCGAGGGCGTCGCTGGCGTGGCGGGCCTGGCCGGCGGCGACGATCTCCGCCTTCGGGGCCTCGCGCTTCCAGTCGGCGAGCTCCTCGGGGCTGGGGTCGATCAGCAGGACGACGGGGTCGGGGCCGTTTGAGTCGGCGGCGAGGTCGGCGGCGACGCCGCGCAGCAGCGCGGTGCATGCCTCGCGCGTCTCCGCGGCGAGGATCGCCTGGCGGCCGGCGGCCGGCGGCAGCAGCAGGTCCTGGATCGTCACGCCCTCCTTGCGGCGGCCGAAGCGACGGCGGCGGCGTTTGCGGCGCGGGCGATCGGCTGCGGCGGCCGGGGGCGGCGGCGCAGGAGTTGCGGGGGGCGTCGGCTCGGGAGCGCGCTCGGGCTGCTTCGGCTCGGGCCGGGACTCGCGGCCACTTTCGCGACCGCCGTCGAGCGCCTCGTCGGCGAGCGCGTCGCCCTGGCCCTCGCGACTGCGGCGCCGGCGCGGCGGCCGCTCGCGGTCGGAGCTGGAGGAGCGCTCGCGCTGCGGACGCTCGCGCGAACCGCGGCCACCCTGGGAGCGACCGCCCTGGGAGCGGTCGCGCTGCCCGGGGCGCGAGCCGGAGCGGCCGGAACCGCCACGGGAACCGCCACCGCCGGAGCCTCCGCTGCCGGAACCCCCAGCTGAACCTCCGCCGCCGGAACCGCCGCCGGCGAGCTTCTCGATCAGCTCGTTGCGGGACAGCATCCGGTAGCGCTCGACGCCGGCCTCGGCGGCCAGCGCGTGCAGATCGGACAGGTGCTTGGATTCCAGCTCGGCCTTGTTCATCGAGGCGGCAGGTTATTCGACCGGCCCGCCCGGCGCGGCGGGATCGACTCCCTCAGCCGCCATCGCATCCGGCCACGCCTCGGCCGCAGCCTTGACCTCGCGCCGCGACCAGCCCAGCTCCTCGCCCAGCTGCTCCGCCACCGGGCGCACCGCGTCGGCCCCGCGCAGCCGCGGCGCCGCGAGTATCCCCAGCCGGGTCCGGCGCAGCAGCACGTCGGCGACGCTCCGCGCCTGCTCGTGGCGGGCGGCGACGCGCACCTCGGCCAGCAGGTCGGGACGGCCGGGCACGATCGGCTGGCCCAGCTTCGGGTCGTCGTGGACCAGGTTGAGGACGTTGCGGGCGGCGTGGCCGTAGCGGAAGGCGAGCTGGGAGAGCGCCTCCTCCCCCACCCCGTCCGGCGCCAGCAGGTCGCCCGGGCGCGCCTCCATGCCGAGCGGGATCTCGGCCGTGTGGCAGGGCGCCTCGCGCCCGGCGCGCTCGACCAGGCGGTCGACCGTCTGCTTCGCCATCCGCCGCCAGGTGGTGAGCTTGCCGCCGGTGATCGTCAGCATCCCCGAGGAGGTCTCATACAGCTCCGCCTTGCGCGAGATGTCGACCGACTTGCGCGGGTCGCCGCTGGAGATCAGCGGCCGCACGCCGGCGTAGGCGCCGACCAGGTCGGAGTCCGACAGGGAGACGCCGAAGAAGTCATTGACGGCTTCCAGTAGATAGGCGACGTCGTCGGCGCCCGGGCGCGGGTGTGTGATGTCGCCGTCGAAGTCGTTGTCGGTGGTCCCGATCAGGGTGCGCCCGTACCAGGGCAGGGAGAAGATCGCCCGGCCTGCGCCGGCGGGAACGATGCAGGCGGCCCGGCCCATCGGCAGGTCGGCCTGGTCGAGCAGGATGTGGGTGCCGCGGCTGGGCGCGATCCGCGGCACGTCCTCCTCCCCGACCGTCTCCTCGGGCCGGATCTGGTCGGCCCAGACGCCGGTCGCGTTGATCACGTGGTCGGCCCGCACCTCGGACCGCTCGCCGGAGGAGGCCTCGACGAAGGCGACGCCGGCGGCGCGGCCGTCGTCGAAGAGAACCTCGGTGACGTCGGCGCCGTTGAGCGAGACGGCGCCGAAGCGTTCGGCCTCGCCGAGGATGGTGAAGACCAGGCGCACGTCGTCGGTCTGGCAGTCGTAGAAGAGGTAGGCGTCCTTGGGGTCGCGCGCCGCGAGCGCCGGCACCAGGTCCAGCACCTCCTCGCGGTCGATCGTGCGGTGGCGGTCCGGCGACCAGTAGAAGTCCTCGTCCTCTTCCTTGGCGGAGCGCATCTCGCGGCGGCTGCGGCCGACCCGCGTGGTCGCCATCACGTCGTACATGTTGAGCCCGATCCCGAGTTTTCGGTCGCGCCGCTCCTCCCCCAGGGAGGGGACGAGGAACGGGGTCGGGTAGACCAGGTGCGGGGCCAGCTGGACCATCAGCTGGCGCTCCAGCAGCGCCTCGCGGACCAGGCCGAGGTCGAAGTTCTGCAGGTAGCGGAGGCCGCCGTGGACCATCTTCGAGGAGCGACTGGAGGTGCCGACGGCGTAGTCGCCGCGCTCCAGCAGCGCCACCGAGTAGCCGCGCGAGGCGGCGTCGAGGGCGACGCCGGCGCCGGTGATGCCGCCGCCGATCACGACCACCTCGAAGTGGTTGCCCGCGATCTCCTCCAGTGCGCGGGCCCGGGCCAGCATCAGTCGAGGTAGGTGACGGTGCCGTCGGCGCCGGGGCGCTCCGGCGCCCGGCGCTCCTGGCGCGGGTGGCCGAGGTGGAGCAGGCCGACGACGTGCTCGTCGTCGGGGATGGCGGCCGCGGCGCGGCCCTCGGACTGGCGCAGCAGCGCTGGCGTGCGCCAGTAGCCGGCGAGGCCGCGGGCGTGGGCGGCGAGCAGGACGATGTAGGAGGCGACGGCGGTCGCGTGCAGGTCCTCCTCGTCCTGGACCGGCTCGCCGCCGAGCCGAGCGGAGACGACAACCAGGGTCGGGCAGCGGTCGAGCTTTGCCGCGCCCTCGGGCCCGGCCACCTGCTTCAGTCGCTCCAGCGTGCCCGGGCCGACGACGCGGAAGCGCCAGGGCACGGTGAGGTGGTGGTTCGGCGCCCAGTTGGCGAGCTCCAGCAACCCATCGAGCTGCTCGCGCGAGAGCGGCTCCGGCGCGAAGGCCTTGTGGGTGCGACGGGTGCGGATCGCGGTCTCGACGTCCATTGCGTCGAGGGTATAGCGGGGCGATCCGGCGATGGCGATGCTCACGCTAGATCCCGTAGCGCCAGCGCATCCAGCCGCGGCGGCCGGCCCAAGCGGCGCCAAAGAGCAAACCGCCGGCTGCCAGGCCTAGGCCGGCGGCGCCGAGCGTGCTGCCAAGGGTGTCGCTGTTGCTGCTCTCGTCTTCCGATGCAGATTCGGAGTCGAGGTTGACGGAGTCCGGCTGAGCGGGTGCGGTATCGGGGGTGCCGGACCCCCCGCTCTCTCGCCCCGCGGGGGGTTTCTTTGCGGCTGACGCATTGGGGGAGCTCCGGCCCGGGGGACGCAAAACGTTCGCGGGGGGTCCGGCACCCCCGGCTGCGGATCCGGACGGCGGGACTACGGGGGCTTCGAGGCCGGGGGCGGGAGCTACGGGCGAGGAAGGGAAGACGCCACCGGTAGTTGAAGGGCTGGTGGGGGATGGTTTTGGCGCGCGAGGGGGCGCGGGGATCGGAAACGGAGTGCTGGCCGATGCGGGGATTGCTTGGGCGGTGGTGCGGACGGGGTTTTGGTCGCTTTCGCCGGAGTAGCGGTAGTGGCCGTCGGCTTCCTGGTGGGCGGTCAGGTAGTCGAGGGCGCTGGCGCCGCCGCGGCGGAAGTCGGTGGGGTCGCCTCCGGCGGCGACGATGCCCTGGACCGCCCAGGCGGTCGACTCGGTGTTGACGGCGCCGTCGGCGCCGGTCGCGAAGCCCCCTCCCGTGCGCTGGGTGTTGCGCAGGTAGGAGAGGCCGGCTTTGGAGACCTTGGTCCCGGGCGCGAGCGCCTGCAGCACGGCGCCGGTGGCGTTGGCGCTGCTGGCGGTGCCGGGGGTCTCGCCCCAGCCGCCGTCCTCGTTCTGGGCCCCGTGCAGCCAGCCGAGGTTCGCTTCGATGCCGCCGCTGGCGCCGGCGGTGCGCAGGGCGATCGCCGCCAGCGCGGTGGCGCTGGGCTGGCCTTCGTAGGAGCCGTCCCCACGCTGCTTCGCCCGCAGCCGGGCGACCAGGTTCTGGCCGCCGAAGTCGCGCGGGTCGGCGCCGGCAGCCTCGAGCGCGAGCACGGCCCGGGCCAGGTCGCCGGCCAGGGTCACCTCGCCGAGCCGGCCACGGAGGAAGTCGACGGCGCTGCGGTTTTCCTTGGCGACGTCGAACGGGTTGACCCCAGACGCGGCCAGCCCCAGGATCGCCCAGCAGGTCGTGTCGACCCGCGAGGCCTGCCCGGCTTCGGCGCCGTAGCCGCCATCGGCGTTCTGCTGGGAGACGAGCCAGACGCTGGCGGTGCCGGCGTCGGCAGCGCCGGCCGCGGCCGGGGCCAGTAGCCCGAGGACGACAACAACTGCAGCAAGGGCGAGCACTCGCCCGCTGCGCCCAAGGCACCTGAAAGACCTCTCCCCTCCGATGCTCCCCATGGGAGAAGTTCATCAGAGTGGCGCCCGGATTTTCGTCCAGGCGTGGTTTTTACTCAGTTAGCCTGCCTTCATTCAAAGAACTTCACTGTTTCTAACGTTCAACTGGGAATCGAGGCAGATATGAGATGGGGACTCCGCCGGCCCGGGCCGGCTCTGGCGATCGCGTTCATCGCTCTCTTCGCGGCGCTTGGCGGCACCGTCTACGCGGCGAAGAAGCTCGACGGTCACTCGGTCAAGGTGAAGTCGCTGCCGGGCAACCGGCTGGCCATGGGCTCTGTCCCCGGCAACCGGCTGAAGCCCGGCGCGATCCCGGGCAACAAGATCGAACCGGGCTCGATTACCGGTAACCAGATCGACGCCGCCACCCTCGGCCAGGTCCCCAGCGCCGTCCACGCCGACAGCGCCGACTCGGCTCACGATGCGGAGACGGCGCTGGTCGCAGCCAATGCCCACGACGCCAAAACCGTCAACGGCCACAGCGCCGGCTGCGCGGCGGCGACCCGCTTCTTTGCCGGCGCCTGCTGGCAGGTCGCCGCCAGCGGGACGGCGCTGAGCGCGCCGGCCGCGGCGATGGCCTGCGCCAGCCAGGGTGGCGAGCTGCCGGAGGCGCTGGAGCTGGCTGCGTTCTCGCAACAGGCGGGGATCGTGCTGGCGGGCGGGGGTGAGTGGAGTGGGGATATCCCCACGATCTCGGGACTGAATGTCTATGGGGTTGCCACGGTCTCGCCCTCCGGCCAGGTGAACTTCGTCGCGTCCACCGACACCAGGCAATACCGCTGCGTCATCCCCCTTGTCACCTGAGCTACGTCCGACGCAACTCGGCCTGCACACACGCGAGGAAACCCACCGTCTATTGTGCCCGGCGATGCGCTCAGGCTCGCACCCGGCAAACAGGCGCGTCGCGGGGACTCTCGCGGCGCTGGCCGCCCTCATGGTGGCCGTCTGCTGCTGCGCGTCCTCGGCGCTCGCCGCGCCCTCGGCCGCCGAGCGCGGGCTCAGCCCGGCTGAGGCACGGGCCGAGGCCAAGGTCCTGCGCTACTGGACCCCGGAGCGGATGCGCAACGCCCGCCCGCTCGACCTCGTCGTCGACGGCCACGGCAAGAGCCACCTGCGGGTCGGCGAGCCCGAACCGGTTACCGCCAGCGCCAGCTTCCTCGCCGTCCCGACCCCGGAAGTGCCGCCCTTCTCCTTCAACGGCCGGATCTTCATCCGCCGCGGCACCCTCGCCGGCTTCTGCTCGGGGACCGCGATCAACTCCCCCACCCGGCAGCTGATCCTCACCGCCGGGCACTGCGTCAACAGCGGCCCCGAAGAAGGCCACCGGGCGATCTGGTCGGATCACCTCATGTTCGTGCCCGCATACACCGGCGGCGCCGCCCCGTTCGGCGCCTTCGTCGGCCGCCGCGGCACCTTCGCGGCGCCGACGAACTGGACCAAGGGCGGCAACCCGGACTTCGACCTCGGCGCCTTCCTGGTCAACCCCAACCCCGAAGGCGTCAACGTCGCCGACGCGGTCGGCGGCGGCGCCACGATCGCCCTCGACCTGCCCCGCAAACAGGAATTCCAGACCTTCGGCTACCCGGGCGAAACCAAGCGGATGCAGTCCTGCAACTCGCCCTACGTCGGCGACGACGCGCTCACCTACCCCTTCGCCGGCCCGCCCACCCTCGGCATCCGCTGCCATTGGGCACCTGGCGCCAGCGGCGGCGGCTGGCTGATCGCAGCCGGCACCCAGATCAACGGCGTCAACAGCTACCTCCACCTCAACAACAAGTCGCACACCTACGGTCCCTACTTCACGCAGGAAACCGTCGGCAAGCTAGTCGCCGGCCTCTAGCCGCAACCAGTGAAAGGCGACCACCGAGAGTGGCTCGCCCAGCTCGCGGGCCAGCTCTACCGGGTTGCCGGCCGCGGGGACGCGCTCGCGGATCGTCTCCGCCAGCGGCCGCTTTCGCTCGCGCAGGCGGCGGGGATTTACGTCGGGGGGTGGCTTGATCATGCTCCGCTCTCTCCAAGGTTGCAGGGGTGCCTGCAACGAATACGGAGCCCGGCGCGGATTGGATCAGCGAAGGTTGAAAAACCTGGATCAGGCGTCGAGCAGGCGGCGGTAGAAACGGTAGTCGCGCCGGTCCGGGCGCAGGTTCGAGGCCAGCGCCAGGTGATGGCGGGCGCGGTCCATATCGCCGGTCTTGCTGAGCGCGCGACCGAGGCAGAAGTGGGCGTAGTCGTTGACGTGGTGGTGCTCGACCACCGCCTCGAACTCGACCACGGCCTGGGCGAAGCGACCGGCGCGGTAGTAGGCGCGGCCGAGCGCCTCGCGAACCGAGGACTTCTCCGGCGCCCGCCGGGCCGCCTCGGCCAGGGGTGTGGTCGCGTCCTCGAAGTCGCCGTCCTCGAGCAGCTCGATCCCACGCCTGTACAGCGTGTAGGTGGGCTCGACCCCTGCCTCTGAAGACATGCAACAAGTGTAGGAGCCCCGTGAAGGGGTCAGCGGAGCTCGAGCACGAAGACGAGGCGGGCGCCGTCGGCGTCGGCCGAGTCGCGCTCGGGGACGCGGCGGTAGCCGAGCGACTCGTAGAGCCGGTGGGCCTCGACCTGGTGGGTGCGGCTCCAGAGCGCGATCCCCCTCGCCCCCTCCTCGCGCGCCAGCTCGACGCAGAGCTCGGCCAGGGCGCGGCCGGTCCCCCGCCCGCGGGCCGAGGCGCCGACCACCAGGCGCGACTGTTCGGCCTCGCCGGGCCCGGCGACCGCGCGGGCCTCGCTGGAGGCGGGCCGGAAGACGATCACCCCGGCCAGCCCTCCTCCCTGCTCGGCGACGAAGGTGCGGCCGCCGGCGGCCGCGGCGAAGTAGTCGGCCTCCGCGTAGGGCGTCTTCCTCCCTTCCGGGCCGGTGCCGGTGTAGCCCTCGGTCCACAGCGCCGCCACCGCCGCCGCGTCCTCGTGTTTGGCCGGCCGAATCCTCAAACTGGGCGAAAAATAGCGCCCCAGCAGGGTAAAAGGGTCCGCCTGCTACCTTAGATATTCGGGTTTGGACGCCCCCGCCACCCGAGAGTTCCCGTTCCATTCCTGCTTTGAGGAGCACATGAGTACTGCAACGACTGCAAAAAAGTGGACCTGCGACGAGTGCGGGGTCGCGATCAGCCAGATGAGCGGCCAGCGGGTCGAGCTGCCCGAGGCCTGGGCCAGCTCGAAGAGCGGCACCTACTGCCTGCTCTGCCGGCGCGAGCGGGCGGCTAAGGCCGCGCTCGACAACGCCCCCGCCGACGCCACCCTGGAAGCCCGGGCGAAATTGCGCCGCGCCGCCCTGATCGAGTTCGAAGTCAGCCGCCGCCCCGAATGCGGCGACGGCGTCATCGCCAAAGCCTGCCGCTCGTCTGTCTCCGCGGTGGCCGCCGCGCGCCGCCGGCTGGATCTGCCGCCGGCCGAACACCCGCGCGGCTAGCCGATAGCGGTACTGCGCGAGACGGAGTATCGGCGGCTCTTCTGGGGCCGCACGATTTCGCTGGTCGGCGACGGGATCGCGCCGGTCGCGATCGCCTTCGCCGTGCTCGACATGGGCGGCTCGGCAACCGACCTCGGGCTCGTCTTCGCCGCCCACAGCCTGCTGATCACGGCGCTGGTCCTCGCCGGCGGCGTCTTCGCCGACCGGATCTCGCCGCGGCTGGCGATGCTGCGCGCCGACGTCCTGCGGGCGCTGGCGATGGCGGCGATGGCGGCGCTGCTGATCGCCGGCGTCGCCGAGGTCTGGCAGCTGGCGCTGCTCTACGCGATCGAGGGCGCCGGCACCGCCTTCTTCAATCCCGCCTCGGACGCGATCCTGCCCCAGGTCGTCGCCGCCGAGCGCGTGCAGGAGGCCAACGCCATGCTCAACCTCTCGCGCTCGGTTGGCCGCACCGCCGGCCCAGCGCTGGCCGGGGTCCTGCTGGCACTGGGCACGCCCGGCTGGGCGGTCGCCGCCGACGCCGCCACCTTCGTGCTCAGCGCCGCCTTCCTCTACCGCCTGCGGGTGCCGCCGAGGCCGGCGGGCCAGGAGCCCGCCTTCCTCTCCGAGCTGCGCCACGGCTGGCGCGAATTCTCCTCCCGGACCTGGCTCTGGGCGATCGTGCTCTCGGCCGCACTCTCCAACGCAGTCTTCTTCGGCGCCTTCCAGGTGCTGGGACCGGTGGTCGCCGACGACTCGCTCGGCGGCTCCGGCGCCTGGGCGCTGATCGCCGCCGCCTTCGGGGCCGGCTCGATCGTCGGCGGGCTGGTGGCGCTGCGGATCCGCCCGCGGCGGCCGCTGCTGGTCGGCGAGGCGGCGATTTGCACGATCGCCATGCCGGTGGCGCTGCTGGCCGTTCCCTCGACGACGGTGCTGATCGCGCTCGGCGCCCTGGTCTGCGGCGCCGCGATCAGCCTCGGCACGATCCTCTACGAGACCACCGTCGTCCAGAACGTGCCGCAGGCCGCGCTCTCGCGCGTCTACGCCTACGACTGGTTCGGCTCGCTCGCCCTGGAGCCGCTCGGCCTCGCCCTTGTCGGGCCGGTCGCCGCCGGGCTCGGCGTCTCGCCGACCCTCTGGGCGGCCGCGGCCGTCCTGACCCTGTGCCAGCTGGGAGTCCTCGGGGTGCCCAGCGTGCGCCGGATGCGAGCCCGTCCCGGCGCGCCAGCGGCCACCCCACTCCTGCGCCCGCTCGATCCGGGCGGCTAGCTGAGGTCGAGGTCCGTCTTTCCTGGCTATATGACGGGAAAGACGGATCTCAACCGGTGTGCTCGGCGAGGTGAGCGAGCAGGGCGTCCATGCCGCCCTTGGCGTGGGCTTGGCGCTGGGCGTCGGCGCCGTTGCCGTGGTCGAGGATGCGCTCGATCTCCGCCAGCGCCTCGGCGCCGCCGAGCTGGTGCGCGTACTCGCCCGCCTCGGCCAGCCGCTGGCGCCCCAGCTGGCGGGCCGGCGCCGTCGTCTTCTCGTCGACCATCAGCCGGGCTTCGAGGCCGTGGCGATTGGCCTGGAAGGAGGACTCCTCGATCGCCTCCCGCAGCAGACCCGGCTCCGAGGGGCGGTCGATCTCCTTCGCGGCCAGGGCCTGGATCAGGGCGGCGACGGCGACGTTGGTGTCGACGCCGGCCTGCACGTCCATCCCCCGCACCTCGACCGTGCCGAGCCGCGGGTGCGGCCGCACGTCCCACCAGAGGTAGGTGTAGTCGGCGACGCCGGCGGCGACGATCAGCTGGTCGGCGACGCGGAGGAATTCGTCGTAGTCGCGGAAGGCGCGCGGCACTTCGAAGCGCGGGTAGCTGGCGACAGCCGCCGAGCGGGCGCTGGCGAGGCCGGTGTCGGCGCCTTCGCGGAAAGGCGAGTTGGCGCTCAGCGCCTGCACCAGGGGCAGGTGGTAGCGGAGCGCGTTGGCAACCCGGACCGCGGTTTCGGGGTCGGGCATGCCGACGTGGACGTGGAGGCCGCAGGGCGGGGTGTCGAGGATCCCGGCGAGGTCGCGCTTGACCACGTCGTAGCGCGGTTTCTCGACCAGCCGCGGCTCGCCGTCCTCGGCCGGGTGCAGGCCGGCGCCGAGCAGGCCCACCCCGGTCGCCCGCACCGCGGCCCGCAGCTCCGCCAACTCGGCCGCGGCCTGGGCGGCGTCGAGGCAGATTCCCGTCTTCAGCTCGATCTGGCCGGCGAATATCTCGGTGCTGACCAGGCCGCTGTGCCGCGGCTCCAGCCGCTCCAGGACCCGCTCGGCCGCCGGCAGCAGGCGGCAGTGCTCGTCGACCAGCAGCAGCTCTTCCTCGACCCCGAGCGAGAGCGGAGGCGAGGCGCCGAAGCGGTGGTCGTCGCGGTCGGTGGCGGCGTCGAGCGCGGGCGCGGACATCGGTAAGGAAGTCCCTACCCGTCCAGCTCCCTGAGAACCGCCTGGGCGGCGTTGTAGCCGCACATGCCGTGGGCGCCGCCGCCGGGCGGCGTCGCGGCGGAGCAGATGTAGACGCCGGAGATGCCGGTCGCGTAGGGATTGAGGGCGAGGCGCGGGCGGACGACCATCTGGCGCGGGGTGTTGGAACCGGTGATCACGTCGCCGCCGATGTAGTTGGCGTTGGCGGCGGCGAACTCGGGCGGGGAGATGCTGGCGCGAGCGACGATGCGGTCGCGCAGGCCGGGAGCGAAGCGTTCGATCTGGTCGAGCACGATCTCGGTGGCGTCGCCCTCGTAGCCGTGGGGGACGTGGGCGTAGGCCCAGACCGGGTGCACGTCGCCGCGCGAGCGGCCGGGGTCGGCGAGGTACTGCTGGGCGACGAGGACGAAGGGGCGCGCCGGCATGCGGCCGCGGTTGGCGTCGCGCTCGGCGGCGGCAGTTTCCTCGAAGCTGCCGGAGAGGTGAACGGTGCCGGCGCGCCGGGCCGCCTCCAGCTCCCACGGCACCCCGCCCTCGACCGCGAGGTCGAGCTTGAAGGAGCCGGGGCCGTGCTTGTAGCGGCGGTAGGCGCGGGCAACCTGGGACGGCAGGCGGTCGCCGGCGACCTCGAGCACGCCGGCCGGGGCGAGGTCGAGCACAACCGCATCGGCGCTCGGCAACTCGTCCAGCGAGCGCACCGGGCGGCCGGTCTCGACCCTGCCGCCGTTCTCCCGGATCACGCCGGCCAGTGCGTCGGCGATCGCCTGCGAGCCGCCGCGGGCGACCGGCCAGCCTGTGTGGTGCCCGGCGCAGATCATCGCCGTCCCGATCGCCGCGCTGAGCGGCCAGCTGAGCTTGCCGAAGGAGTGGGCGGCGACGCCACCGAAGAGGGCGCGCGCCTGCGGCGTCGGCAGCGCCCGCGCCACCGCCGTCGCCGGCAGCGCCGCGACGGCGCCGAAGCGGGCCAGGGACAAGGGATGGCTGGGAACGCGCAGCAGCGGTTTGTTGAAGTCCTCGGCGACCGCCTCGTAGCGACGCGAGGGGGCACCGAAGAGGCGCTGCCAGGCCGCCCCGGCGTCCCCCAGACCCACCGCCGTCTGCTCGATCGAGCGCACCATCGCGGCGCCGTCGCCGCCGTCGAGCGGGTGGGCGAGGTCGACCTCGGGCCAAGCCCACTCGAGGCCGTGGCGCTCCAGCCCCAGCGAGGTCATCGAGGGCGCGCCGACCGCCATCGGGTGGACGGCGCTGCAGACGTCGTGGACGAGGCCCGGCAGGGTCAGCTCGGCGCTGCGAGTGCCGCCGCCGATCGTCGCCGCCGCCTCGATCACCGTCACCCCCACCCCGCGGCTCGCCAGCACCGCCGCGCAAACGAGGCCGTTGGGGCCGGAACCGACGACTACGGCCTCGCTCATACCGGGGCGGTCGTCGCTCGGTCGCCGCCCGCCGGCTCGACCGGGAACGGCTCGCCGCCGAGCCAGGGCTGGCGACCGACCATCTCACCCACGTCGACCCAGCCCTCCTCGACCAGCCCCGTCGCCGCGTCGAAGATCCGGTAGCGCTGGCGCGATTCGTGCGCAGGCTGGGACTCCAGCGTCACCACCCGCAGCTCCCCCGGCTCGAATCGGCAGCGCTCCTGCACCGCTTCCAGCAGCCGCTCGTTGTGGAAGTGGCCGTCGCCGAAGTTGTAACCGAGGACGACGCCGGCGACCAGCTCGCCCTCGCGCACGTCGTAGGAGTCGAGATCGTCGACGGCGCGCCCGGCCAGCCCGTTCAGCGCCCGCCCGTGCGAGTGCATCGAGCGGAAGGCGAGGCCTTTGTAGACGAGCACCTCGATCATCTCCGGCTCGTAGAACTTGGAGAGCTGCTCGGTGACGATCGGCGCCGCCTTGACGATCTCGGCGTCGAGTTTCTTCTCCGCCCCGCCCTTGCGGAACAGCCACTGGCTGGTCGCCCAGTTGCCGGCGTAGTAGCGCATCGCCGGCAGGAAGGAGACCAGGTCGGGGCGGAAGTTGCCGAGCACCGGGAGGCCGATGCAGGTGACGGCAAGGATCGCCAGGAGCAGCGGGTCGTCGAGGGTGGAGAACGGGACGTCGCCGTTGTGGCCGAAGAGGAAGAGAACGCCGAAGATCATGAAGACGTTCCACTCCAGCGGCACCGCCAGCGGGAAGGTCGAGAGGATGTGGAGGTGGAAGACGATCATCCCGGCGACGGCGATGGTCCCGATCGTCCCGCCGCTCGAGACCAGCAGGATCAAGGGCAGGGTGAACTCGATCACCGTGCCCATGTGGGCGGAGAGCTCGCCGACGCGGGACGGCAGCAGGTCCTTGGGGTGGTCGCGGTACAGCTGGCGCTTGGCCCGCCGCGAGCGGTTCCAGGGCGTGTTGCTGATCATCACCGTGACCACGAAGGGGAAGTGGCGGTTCAGCTTCGACGAGGCCGCCCCCCACCAGATGCAGACGAAGATCAGCTGGCAGGCGATCACCAGGTTGGTCAACGGGAAGAGGAAGACGATCATCAGAGCGCCGTAGATCTCCGCCCGGGCGGCGAGGAACGGGACCTTGTCGCGCAGCCCGAGCGCGACCAGCAGCGCCAGTGCGACGCCGACCGCAGTCGGGTCGAGGCGGCCGGCGACACCGGCGCCGGTGTCGATCTCACTGCCTATGAGCAGGTAGAGCAGCGAGGCAAGCAGGCAGGCGTAGAGCGCGACGTCGAAGATCGTCCGCGTATTGCCCCGGGTCAGCGGCACCTTCCCCGGCCACGGCGGCAGTCGCACCGTGCCCAGCCGCAACCAGTAGAGGACGCCGCCGATCATCGGCGAGAAGCGCAGGGTCAAGGGCAGCGAGCCGGCGCCGAGCCCGAGCACCTCCCAGAGCATCGTCCAGACCACCGCCTTCTGGAAGACGATCGGTTCGTACCACCAGTCGCCGAGGTTGCCGAGCCCGCCCAGCCCCGAAGTCGTCGCCGAGATCAGCAACAGGCCGCCGAACGCGTAGACGAGCACCTTGACGATGTAGAGCAGGTAGACGAAGACGGGCGTGCCGAACCCGTTCAGCGCCCAGTCCTCGGTCAGCGGCCGGATCCGCTCCAGGTGCGAGAGCTTGCGCCACTCCTCGTACTCGAACGGCGGTGGCGTGGGCTGCAGGAATCCCATCCGGCCGAGCCTATTCGCTCAAGTTGTCTCGCGCGAACGCCGAAAGAAAACTGTCTTGGCAGCGGATCCAGAGCTCCTCCCTCGCCGTCTCCTGCGGGGCTCTCGGTCCCCTCCTCGCAGCTCGGCTCGATGGAGGTGGAAGCGGTCGGGGACGACCGCATCGTCTACGTCCGCTCCGAGGAGATCGGCGCCGACCTGCCGCCGGGCCGGAAGTGGATGGCGATCAAGCCCTGGATGGGACGCACCGAAGCGACCGCGATGGCCGGCAACGGCGACACCGAGGGCACCCTGGAGATGCTGGGTGCGACCGGTGGCGACGTCGAGTCCCTGGGCGAGGAGCAACTGCACGGGATCGGCACCGAGCGCTACCGCGGCAGCATCGACCTGCACCGCCACGCCGACCGGCTCGCGGCCGCCGGCGAAGGCGCCGCCGCGCGTCAGTACGACCGCCTCGCCGAGGAGATGCCGGAACCGGTCGGGGTCGAAGTCTGGATCGACAGCCACCGGGTGATCCGGATGATGCGGATGACGATGACGCTGCCGAGGAGCGGGGAGACCGCCGCGGTGTCGATGGACATGCGAATGGAGTTCTCCCACTTCGGCGTCGCTCCCAAGGTCCACCTGCCAAGCCCGGCGCACACCTTCGACGCGACCCCCCTGGCACGGATCGAACTCGGCCTCTTCGACGGCCACTCGGTGGGGCCGCTGAGCCCGAAACCCGGAACTCCGCCGCTGACGGCGGGCGCCCTGCGCCACCGCGCCAACGCGCTCTGCGCCGGGATCCTGAAGCGGGTCGAGCCACTTGAACGCTCCTCGAAGCCCGAGCTCGAAACCCTGGAACGCCTCGTGGAGAGAGGCTTCGACAATGCCGGTCCCGACGCCGTCGAGAAGGCATTCCGCGACGTCGGCTACGCCCTCTTCGAGCCGGTGGTGCAGACCTTCAAGCCCGGACTGCTCCGCCTCGGCCGGCTGGCGCCGCCGCCCGAGCTGGCCCCGGTCTACCGGCGCTTCCTCCTCGCCACCGCCCGCGGCACCGAACTCTTCGAAGCGACCGCTCGCGCCTACGAGGTGGCCGACTTCAGCGCGATCCAAAAACTCAGGGCGCCGACCGAGCGAGCCGGGGACGACTCGGATGCCGCCGCCAGGAGCCTCGGCATCGAGCGCTGCATCGCCGAGGACGAGGAGGGCAACGGGGCGACTTCGTCCTAATAGTGTGTTCCTAAAGTGCCGCAGTGGTACTTGGGACAGTTCCAGTAGTAGACGAACTCCCTGCACACTGCGGCTAAACGGTTGTACTCCCGCTTACTCCTAAACGGGTGTTCAGTCTCGTTTGCACTATGCGGGGTACTGGCCTAGGTTGCCCCCGCCCAGCGGGACCAACGAGGCCGTTTCAGCCTCTCCTCGCCCGGCAATCCAGCCATGAAGCCCAACCGGGCAAAATCCACGCCGCAGGAGCGTTCGTCGCAGAGGGGCAGGAAGCTCTGGGACTGGGTGAACATAAGACTGATCCTGGTCGCGATCGCCCTCGTCTTCCAGATCCTCTCGTTCATGAAACTGAGCGGGCACGACTACATCGGCATCCCCTTCGTTCCCGGCCCGACCGAACAGGTCCCGGCAGCTCTCGACGCCTCCTCCCCGGGCGCGCTCGGGGCGATCGAGGCATCTGAAATCGGCGCGATCCCCGCCCCGGGCGGCTCCTTCGTCGCCGCCGAGCAGCGAGGCGCAAGCCCCAAGCCGATCTCGATCGTCGCCGGAGCCAGCCCGATGGGCGGCCAGGGAGGCGGCGGCGGAGCGGCCAGCCCGCAGAGCCCGCAGGCGGCGGCGCCCGGCACCCCCGACCGCCCCGCGTCCGGCACCTCGGGCGGCAGCAGCAGCGGCGGTGGCAGCAACAACTTCGGCGGCGTCGTCGGCAGCCCGATCGGCAACCAGGGCGGCAGCGGCGGTGACGATGGCGCCGACGGCGGCGACAGCCCGGCCGACGCCCCCAGCGATGGCGGCGGCGGCGATGGACCTGGCAGCGATTCCGGCGGCAGCGGCGGAGGCGGCGGTCCTCAGGGCGGCCCTGGCGGCAGCGGCGGACTCCCGGCCGGCAACGGCGGCGGAGGCGGCGGCCCGATCGGCGAACCGGCTGCCGGCGGTGGCGGCGGCACCTGCCTGGTCGCGGGAGGCTGCGAAAGCGCCGGCGGCGACCCGGGCGACGATGAAAGCGTCGATGGTGGCGGTGACCCGGATCGCGGCGAGGAAGGTGGCGGCGGATTCCTCCCGGCCAAGCCGAGCGACGGCGACGAAGAGCCGTCCTCCCCGTTCGAGCCGGCGCCCACCGGCCCGGCGACTCTCTAGCCGCTCTCCTCCCCCCAACCGGGGGGCTTCGCCCTTCGCGTCGCCGGGCGCAGCCGCGGTGCGTGAGCCAGCGCCGCCGCGTGCCTGACCACGCGAAATATTTGCCTGGAATAGGTGTCCATCCGAGTGAAGGTCTATTCGACACCGATCCTTGACACGTCGGTTTGTTAATTGCTTTACTGCGCCGGCCCCAGAGCCTCATCGGACAGCTTCAGGGCTGAATGAGGGGCGGGGAGCCAGGGAAAAGCGTGGGGCCCGGACCACCAACCGGCCTCACATGGGAAAGGAAATGACTCACGTGAGAAGCCTGGGACGGTTCGCGTCTGGTACGCGGTCGATCGCTTGGTCGTACTCCAACATTCGTCGCTTCGCCGGGCCGCTCCTGGCTCTGAGCCTGGCGCTGTGGCCGACGGCCGCGAGCGCCGCACTGCCCGACGGCCGCGCCTACGAGCTGGTCTCGCCAGCCCAGAAGCTGGCGGTCGACATTCGCGCGCAGTCCGAAGAACCGGCCTTCGCGCCGATCATCTCGGCGGACGGCAGCGGGGTCGCCTTCACCGCCCTCGACGGCCTTCCCGGCGGCACCTCGAACGGATTCATCAACGCCTTCCTCTCCATCCGCGGCGCCACCGACTGGGGCACCCAACAGCTGAACTCGGAGATCGACCCTGAAAACGACGCCAGCTCCGCCTTCATCGTCAGTTCCAGCGCCGACCTGACCGCATTCGTCCAGGAAGGTCCGTTCTCGGGGCCGCTCGTCCCCGGCGCCAACGACGGCGTCAAGAACCTCTACCTGCGCACGGCGGACGGCTTCCAGCTGATGACCCCCGGGGCACCGGCCTTCGAACCCGGCTTCGGCGCGAGCGTCCTCGGCCATTCCGCCGATCTCGGCCACGTCCTCTTCAACACGACCGTGCCCCTCGACCCCGGCGACCCGTTCGGTGCGCTCTACGACTTCAGCGCAGAGACCGGGCAGCCGGTCGTCGTCGACGAGCTCCCCGATGGGACCCCAAGTCCCGAACCGGTGGAACTCGCGACCGCTCCCGAATCCTTTCCCCAGTCCTGGAATCCGGTCTCGAGCGACGGCTCGCACGTTTTCTTCAGCACCAGCGGGCAGCTCTACGTGCGCATCGACGGGACCGAGACGAAGCAAGTTTCCGCCTCGCAGCGGACCGAACCCGATCCCGAGGGCCCGCAGCCCGAGGCCTTCCGCTTCGCTTCGACCGACGGCTCGCGCGCCTTTTTCAGCAGCGCCGAGCAGTTGACTGACGACGCGACGGCCGCGACCGGCAGCGAAGACCTCTACCGCTACGACGTCGCGACCGAGACGCTGACCGACATCGCCGTCGCCCCCGGCGGAGCCGGGATCCAGGGCGTCCTCGGCGGCTCGGTGGACGGCAAAGAGCTCTACTTCGTCGCCGCTGCCGACCTCGGCGGCGACGCCGAAGCCGGCGAAAGCAACCTCTACGTGTGGCAGGACGACGACACGGCGAAGGGCACGATCACCCACATCGCGACCGGAGTCGACGCCGCCAACTGGTCGCAGTTCGCCTCGCCGTTCTTCCGGCTCACCTCCCGCGTCACCCCGGATGGCCAGAGCCTGCTGTTCGAGTCGACCAGCTCCCTGACCGGGTTCGAAAACGAAGGCCACTTCGAGGCCTATCTGTTCACGGTCGGCGGCGAGCTCGAGTGCGCGTCCTGCAACCCGGCCGACACCCCCGCCACTGCCGACGCCCAGGCAGTAGGCACCGGCGATCTGGTCGGGATGGCTCGCACCCTCAGCAACGACGGTGAGCACGTCTTCTTCAGCACCGAAGAAGCTCTCGTCGCCGAGGACACCAACGGGCAGCTCGACGCCTACGCGTACAACGCCTCCACGAACACGGTGGCGCTGATCTCGAGCGGGACCAGCCTCTTCCCCGCGCCCTTCGCCGACGCCAGCGCCGACGGTGCCGACGCGGCGTTCGCCACCCGCGACCGCCTGGTCGGCATCGACACCGACGCCAACTTCGACGTCTACACCGCCCGCATCGGCGGTGGCCTGGCGGGCCAGAACCCGCCGCCGGCCCCCGCCCCCTGCGAAGGCCAGCAGTGCCGCGGCCCGGTCGCACCGACGCCGCCGGCAACCGCGCCGGGCAGCTCGACCCTGGTCGAGCCGGTGCCCACCGCCCCACCCAAGAAAACGAAGAAGAAGAAAAAGAAAAAGGGCAAGGGAAAGCACAAGCAGGGTTCGGGCAAACGCAACGGGCAGCGCCAGGTCGCGGCTGAGACGAGGAGCTAAACGATGAATTCCGAAATCACCAACAGCACCCCCCTGGCCCTGCGACGCGGCCTGAAGCTGATCGCGATGCTCGCCGCCACCTGCGCCCTGCTCGCCGTGGCGGCGGCCAGCGCCAGCGCCCTCTCGATCGAACGCGCCGAGGTCGAAATGACCGAAGAGAACGGCGATCCGACCACCCAGGCCGGCAAGCACCCCTTCCAGCTGACGACCGAGATCGAGTTCGACACGATCATCGGCGGTGGCGGCGAGCCGCTGCCCAACGGCAACTTCAAAGACATCAGCGCCCAGCTCCCGGCTGGCCTGATCGGCAACCAGAACGCGATCGATAAGTGCTCGATCACCGAATTCCAGGATCGCGCGAACTTCTTCGAAGAGGGCAAATGCAAAGCGGAGACCGCGGTCGGCGTGGCCAGCGTGCTCGAATCGACCGGCTCGGAAAAATTCGCGCCGGTCTTCAACCTGCAGCCGAACCCGGGCGAACCCGCCCTGCTCGCCTTCCACATCATCACCGCCAGCGTCTTCCTCCATCCTAACGCGCGCACCGGCGGCGACTACGGCATCACCGTCGACCTGCCGAACCTCTCGCAGGTGCTGCCGCTTTCCGGCACCAGCCTGACTTTCTGGGGTGTGCCGGCCGACGACAGCCACGACGCGGAACGCGGCACCTGCATGACCGGGCTCGGCCCGAGCGGGGCCCTCTGCCCCAGCGCAGACGCAGCCGACCCGACGCCGTTCCTCACGACCCCGACCTCCTGCGAAGGCCCGCTGCGGACCGAGCTCAAAGCCAACTCCTGGCAGGAACCGGAGGTGTTCGACACCGCCACCATCCTCAACCACGATGCCGACGGCAACCCCGTCAATCCCAGCGGTTGCGAGGAACTGGAATTCGAGCCGACGTTCGACGCGGCCGTGAGCCCGGCCAACGCCGACTCGCCAGCGGCGCTCAGCGTCGACATCGAGGTCCCGCAGAACAACGACCCTGAGGATCTCGCCACCGCACACCTGAAAAAGGCAGTGGTGACTCTCCCCGCCGGCACCACGGTCAACTCCGCGGCCGCCAACGGGCTCGGCACCTGCTCGGAAGAGCAGTTCGGCTCCAACAACGCGAACCCCGTGGCCTGCCCGGAATCCTCCCGGATCGGCGAGGTCGAGATCCTCTCGGAACTGTCCGTTAGCCCGCTGCGAGGTGGCGTCTTCCTCGCGGAGCAGAGCAAGAACCCGTTCGGCAGCCTGCTCGCCGTCTACCTCGAGGCAGAAGCCGAAGGCGCGCTGATCAAGCTCCCGGGCAAGATCGAGACCGATGCCCAGACGGGCCAGGTCACCGCGACCTTCGACAACAACCCGCAGTTGCCGTTCACCGATGTCGCCGTCGACCTCTTCGGCGGCAACAGCGGCGTCCTGACGCTGCCGACCTCATGTGGCACCTACAACACCACCGCGACCCTGACCCCCTGGTCGGGGACGGCGCCGGTGACCCAGTCGAGTTCGTTCACGGTCAACACCGGGCCGGGCGGGGCCGCCTGCCCGAACAACGGCTTCGGCCCGAAGTTCTCGGCCGGCTCGGTCGTCCCGCGCGGGGGCCAGTACAGCCCCTTCGTGGTCAACCTCAGCCGTGAGGACGGGACCCAGCGCCTGACCGGAGTAGACGTCTCCCTTCCCAACGGGCTGCTGGCGAACCTGACCGGCATCCCCTACTGCGGCGACGCGGTCATCGCCGGGATCCCGACCGGGGTCGGCACGGGCGCGGCCCAGGCGGCCAGCCCGTCCTGCCCGGCCGCAAGCCAGGTTGGAACCGCCAGCGTGCAGACGGGGACCGGGCCGAGCCCGTTCTTCGTCAACACCGGCAAGGTCTACCTCGCCGGTCCTTACAAAGGCGCTCCGCTCTCGCTCGCGGTCGTGGCGCCAGCGCTCGCCGGTCCCTTCGACGTCGGCAACGTGGTCGTGCGGGCGGCGCTGCGGGTCAACCCGGAAACCGCCCAGGTCGAGGCGATCAGCGACCCGATCCCGACGATCCTCGCCGGAATCCCGCTGAACCTCCGCGACCTGCGGATCTCCGTCGACCGCCCGCGCTTTGCGATCAACCCGACCAACTGCGCCGCAACCGCGGTGCGCGGCACGATTTCCGGTTCCGGCGGCGCCGCGGTGCCCGTCACCGACCGCTTCCAGGTCGGCGGCTGCGCCAGCTTGGGCTTCAAGCCCAAGCTAGCCCTGCGCCTCAAAGGCGGGACGAAGCGCAACAAGTACCCGGCGCTGACCGCCACGGTCGGCTACCGCCCGGGCGACGCCAACCTGGCGCGGGTCTCGGTAACCCTGCCCCACTCCGAGTTCCTCGCCCAGAACCACATCCGCACGATCTGCACCCGTGCGCAGTTCGCGGCCGGGCCGGTCCCGGGGGCGGCGTGCCCGGCGGGCTCGGTCTACGGCTTCGCCAGCGTCACCACCCCGCTGCTCGGGGCACCGCTGTCGGGCCCGGTCTACCTGCGCTCCTCCAGCCACAAGCTGCCGGACCTGGTGATGGCCCTGCACGGCCAGATCGACATCGTCGTCGCCGGCCGGATCGACTCGTTCAAGAAGGGCATCCGCACCACCTTCGAGTCGGTTCCCGACGCCCCGCTCGCCAGCTTCACCCTGGCGCTGAAAGGTGGGAAGAAGAGCCTCCTGGTCAACAGCCGCGACCTCTGCGCCAGCACCAACCGCGCGGTCGTCCAGATCACCGGCCAGAACGGCGCCACCGTCAAGAGCAAGCCGGCCGTCGCCAACGGCTGCAAGAAAAAGAAGAAGTGAGCTGGGGCCCCAAGGGAACCGGTGCGACACCACCGGTTCCCTTGGCGGCCACCGGCTCGACTAGTGTGGCGAGCTTGAACTGGGTTGAAGTCTTCGCGGTATTGCTCGTCTCACATCTCGCAGGGGACTTCCTCCTGCAGACCGACTGGCAGGCGCGCCACAAGCAGAACGGCCTGACCGGCGACCCCGTCGCCCGCCGTGCACTGCTCACCCACGTCGCCACCTACACCCTGGCGTTCGTGCCGGCCCTGGTCTGGATCGGCATCGAGTACGACCTCGCCCGCGCCGTCGCGATCGGCGCCCTGGTCGCCGTGCCGCACATGATCCAGGACGACGGCAGGCTGCTCGACGCCTACATGGCCCGGGTCAAGGGCCTCTCCACCACCTCGCCCGGGCTGCGGGTCGCCGTCGACCAGTCCTTCCACGCGCTGACCCTGTTCGGCACCGCCCTGCTCGTCGTCGCTTAGGACCCGCCCGTCACCGGCCCGCTCAGGGCAGGGTCCAGACGGTGATCTTATGGGTGCGGCCGCGGACCTCGCGCTCGCCGACCAGCTCCAGCCAGTCGCCTTTGCGCGTCTGCGCCACTCGGGTCGAGTCGGCGACGAAGATCTGGTGGCCCGAGCCTTTGGTCATGCCCTCCAGCCGCGCCGCGGTGTTGGTCGTGTCGCCGATCGCCGTATATTCGGTGCGGCGTTTGGAGCCGACCTGCCCCGACATCACCGTGCCGCTGTTGAGGCCGATGCCCATCGCGAATTCCTTCAGGCCCTGCTCGGCCATCCACCGGTTGAAGAGCGGCAGTCGCTCCTCGAGCATCTCCACCGCCGCGGCGAGGGCGCGGTCGGCGTGGTCCTCCTGCCCCAGCGGGGCGCCGAACACGGCCATGATCCCGTCCCCCATGTAGGAGACGAGGGTGCCGCCCTGGTCCATGATCGCGTCGCTCATCTCCTCCAGGTAGCGGTTGAGGACCTCGATCACCCGGTCGGGATCGAGCTCCTCGGCGAAGGTGGTGAAGCCGCGCAGGTCGCTGAAGAGGACGGTGCACTCGCGCCGCACGCCGCCGAAGCGCAGGTCGCCGTCGTCGACCCGGGCGAGCACGTCGGCGACCACCGCCTGCGGCACGAAGCGGGCGAAGGTGTCATGGACGCGCTGGCGCTCGAAGCTCGTCATCACGTAGTTGACCGCAAGCGCGCCCAGCGCCGCCAGCGTCAGCGCCAGCAGCGGGTAGACGACCGGGACGATCAGCCCGGCGCCAAAGGCGAGCTGGGCGAGGCCGGCGTAGGCGATGCCCAGAGCCGCCGCAGCCACCAGCGCCGGCACCGGTTTCAGCCGCACGGTGGCGGCAGCGGGCGCCGCCGCCATCAACGAGATCAGCAGCAAGGTGAGGACGAAGCCGGTGGACTTCAGCGGGAAGCCGTGGATCGCGGTCCAGATCGCGTTCGCCTGCAGTTCCGGTCCCGACATCAGCTCGTCGCCGGTGGTCGAGGTCGGGTGCACGTCCTGCAGCGAGGGAGCCGAAGCGCCGACGACGACCGTCTTGCCGCGCAGCTCCGAGTCGGGCACCCTGCCGCGCAGGACCTGCGAGTAGGAGAGCTGGCGCAGGGTGCCCGGCGGGCCGCGGAAGTCGATCCAGGCCTGGCCGTCGCCTTCGAGCTCGTCGGGCTCGATCGCGGTGCCGGTGCTCGCTTCGGCGGCGGCGACGGCGAAGCTGGTGAGGCCGTCGACCTCGTAGGTCATCTTGCGGATCGTGCCACCGGGGTCGGGATGGACGACCGTGTTGGCGGCGCGAGCGCCGATCGCCCGCACCACTTCTTCGCCGCCGAAGACGCGGCTGTGGCCGCGGGCGTCGACTTCGGTGGTCGAGAGCACCACCCCGTCCGCGCGTTCGATCGATTCGATCAGGGCGTTGTCCTGCGCTGGCACCGTCGGCTCGGTGAACTGGATGTCGACGGCGATCACCTTCGCCCCGGCCTGGCGCAGCCGGTCGATCAGGCGGGCGTGGAGCGAGCGCGGGAATGGCCACTGCACGCCGAGCTCGGTGAAGGTGCGGTCGTCGACCTGGACGACGACGAGTTCCTGCGGCTGCTCCTGGGCCCCCCGGACCGAGAAGCGGGCGTCGACGCTCTGCAGCTCCAGCGCCCGCATCAGGTGCGTGGCGTAGGCGATCGTGCCCAGCGCCGCCGCGGCCACGGCGACAAAGATCATCGCCCGCCCGCGCCGCCGGCGCAGCGATCCGACGCGACTCGGCGCATTCCCGTTCATTGCCATGCCCTCTCGCAGTGACTATGGTGCGGCCGACGATGAGGAGCGGCGTACGGAAGCTGGGATCTGCCCTTCGTGCGCTGGCGATCGACTTCGGCAACCGCGACCTCGGCCTGCTCGGCGTCGCCCGGGTCGGCACCTCCTTCGCCAACTGGTCCTTCGCGATCGCCCTCGGCGTCTACGGCTTCGAGGCGCACGGCGCGGTCGGCGTCGGCCTGGTCGCGCTGGTCCGCTTCCTGCCGGGCGCAATTGCCTCGCCTTTCGCCGGCCTGCTTATCGACCGCTACCCGCGCCGCACGGTGCTGCTCGGCTGCAGCCTGGCGATGGGCCTGGTGCTGGCCGGGGCGACGGTCGCCGCCTCGCTCGATGCCCCGCTGGCGATCGTCTTCATCTTCCCCGCCCTCTTTGCCGTCGCCTCCTGCGGCTACGGCCCGGCCGAGTCGGCGCTGACTCCCTCCCTCGCGCACACGCCGCAAGAGCTCTCGGCCAGCAACGTCACCCACAGCGCCATGGAGAACACCGGCTTCCTGGTCGCCGCGATCTCCACCGGCGTCCTGCTCGGCGCCACCTCGCCCGGCTTCGTCTTCGGGGTCGCGACCGCGGTCACGGTCGTCGCGACGGTGGTGATCGCGCTGATCGGGCGCGACCGCCGGCCCGACTACGAGGCCGCCGAGGGCGACGTCGTCGGCGTCGTGCACGAAATCGGGCTCGGCCTGCGCACCCTGCTCCATCACCCGCCGCTGCGGCTCGCGGCGATCACGCTGATCGCGCTGCTGTTGTTCGAGGGCTTCGCCGACGTGCTCGTCGTGGTGATGGCGCTGGAGCTGCTGCACCTGGGCGAGGGCAGCGTCGGCTTCCTCAATGCCAGCTGGGGACTCGGCGCGCTGATCGGCGGCGCCGGCCTGGCCCTGCTGCTCGACCGCGGCAAGCTGGTGATCGCGATCGCCGGAGGCAGCCTCGTGCTCGGCCTGGCGACGATGCTTCCCGGGATCTGGCCCGAGCCGGTCAGCGCCTACGCCGGCTGGCTCGCGATCGGGCTCGGCTTCACCTTCGTCGAGGTCGCGGCGAAAACGCTGATGCAGCGGCTCGGCTCCGACGAGACCCTGGGCCGGGTGATCGCCTCGCTCGAATCGGGCCGGCTGGCGGCGATGGCGCTGGGCTCGATCGGCGCGATCGGGCTGATCGAACTGCTCCACGTCGACGGCGCCCTGATCGCGCTCGGCGCCCTGATGCCGGTCTTCGTGATCGTCTGCTGGACCCGCCTGCGCGCCTTCGAGGTCGGCGCTCCGGTCGCGGAGGGTCCCTTCCTGCTGCTGCGCGGCAACTCGATCTTCGCGCCGCTGCCGATCGCCACCCTGGAGCGGATCAGCCACGACCTCGTCCCGACCGTCGCTGAGGCCGGCGAAGACGTGATCGTCCAGGGCGAGACCGGCACCCGCTTCTTCCTGATCGAGAGCGGCGAGGTCGAGGTCTTCGAAAACGGGACCTTCCGCCGCAACGAGGGCCCGGGCGAGTCGTTCGGCGAGATCGCCCTGCTGCACGACGTGCCCCGCACCGCGACGGTGCGAGCGACCGTCGAAACGCGGCTGCTGGTGCTCGAGCGAGAGCAGTTCCTGCTCGCCGTGACCGGACACAGGCGCAGCCGTCAGGTCGCCCACCACGTCGTCGACGATCGCTGGGGTGGCCAGGAGGTCGGCGACGTCACGGCGTCCTGACCCGCTCTCCCGGGCTATCCCGACTCCGCGAAGTAGCTTTTGCCGGCGGGCAGGGAGAGCGTTTTACCCGCACCGAAGTCGCGGACCGCGACGACGCCGCGTTTGACTTCGAAGAAGGTGCCGTCGCAGCGGTCTTCGGTCAGCCAGATCGTCCCTCGCACGGTCGCCGAGCCACTGTTGCCTTCGGTCTTGAAGTCGCCCTTGCCGCTGCCCCAGAGCTTGCGCCCGCGGCCGCCCGATGCGCTCGCCCGCGTTTTGCGTCCCTCCGCGGCACAGGAGGAGAAGCTGCCGCCGCGCAGGCGCAGGCTGACCAGGCCGCTGCCCTCCTGCTGGGCGACCAGGAAGCGCCCGGCGTAGAAGGTCGCGGTCTGGATCACTCCCGCAGGGTTGATCGAGGTCAGCGCCGCTTTACCCGAGGTCGCGTCGACGAGCGAGCCGACCGGGATCGTCTGGCCTTCTTTCAGCGGCGCGAATTTGGGCTGCCCCGGGCGTTTGACGAAGACCTTCCCGGCCTCCGGCGCCACCGCGACGCTTTTGCCGTTGACCGGCGTCAGACCGACGAGCGCGGCGGCCGGCGTCTGCGCCGGGACCGAGGTGTCGACTTTCCACGTGTAGGAAGCCGGTGCGGGCTCGACGTTGCCGGCCAGGTCAGTCGCCCTGACCTGGAACCTGTGCGAGCCGTCGCCGAGCGAGCCGTAGGCTTTTGGCGAGGTGCAGGCGGCGAAGGCGCCGTCGTCGAGCTTGCACTCGAAGCCGGCGACGCCGGAGCCGCCGGGGTCGGCGCCGGTGAAGGAGAAGCTGGCCGCGGCCGAGCCGGAGGGACTGTCCGGCTTCGCCCCGATCGTCGCCGCCGGCGCGGTCGAGTCCTCCATGTAGGAGACCGAGTTCGAGCAGACCGACGGGGACGGCGCCTCCGATTTGGCGGTGGCGCTGAACGCGGTGACGGCGTTGGCCGGGACCGCGACCGCGAGACCGCTCGCCAGCTCGGTCGGGGTGGCGCTGGCGGTGACCGGGGTGCCGCTGCAGTCAGTGCTGAGGTAGATCGAGACGGCGGTGCCGTCCGGTGCCGACCCGAACAGCAGCGGCGTCGTGTCGTTGGCCGGCGAGGCCGGTTCGGTCACGGTCAGGCTCGGCGGCTCCGGTGGCGGCAACGGATCGAAGGTCGCGGTCACTTCTTCGGCTTCGGCGACCGTCACTTCGCAGGGGCCGGTGCCGCTGCACCCCGCGCCCGACCAGCCGCTGAACGAGTAGCCCGGCTCGGGGACGGCGGTCAGGTCGATCAACTGGCCGACCTCGTACGCCTCCTCGCAGTCGCTGCCGCATTCGATCCCGGCGGGGTCGCTGGTCACCGTGCCGTTGCCCTCCCCCGCCGTGGCGACGGTGAGCGGGACCAGGGGCTGCGTGGTCAGCGGTTTGCAGAGGGACGGGGCGACTTTGACGAAGCGCAGGTTGTCGACGAAGACCGCGGAGTCATATTTCTTGTCGGAGGCGTCGAAGATCGAGAGGTAGAGCGAGTGCGCCCCCGGCGTGACCAGGGTCCGCGTCGTCAGCAGCTGCGTCGCCGCGTTGAAGTAGGTGCCGTCGGCTTCGCCGGTCGTCATTTCGGTCGGGCCGACGCCGTTGACCGAGATCGGCTCGCCCAGCGGCGAGGCGGCGAAGTCGTTGGGACGGACCAGCTCGCCGCCCTGCAGGACCGACCAGGTATTCGCGTCGAGTTCGGCGACGAAGGCGTCGTTGTAGTCGGAGCCGATGTATTTCGGGAACTCCTCGGAGAGGAAGCGGAAGTCGAAGGCGAGGCAGTTGGCCGGGGCGGGAACGTCGACGTCGAGCCTGAGCACGGTCCAGTCGCGGGCGACGCCGCGCAGCGCCGGCGCGGGGCTGGTCTGCGAAGGGAACTCGGTCGAGCCGAAGACGTCGCCGGTGAAGCTGGAGGCGACCGTTTTGATTTCGCCGGTCGAGAGGATCGCGTAGGTGTCCCCGGCGGTCGGGAAGCCGGCCAGCGATTGCGGCGCCGGTCCGACGCTGCTGTCGCCGACGCCAACCGAGGAGACCGCGCCGGTGCTACCGAACGGCCGTTCCGGCAGTCCGGAACCGGTCAGCAGCGAGCCGTTCCCGATCACCGCGCCGGCGGCGCTGGCAGGCGTGCCCGCCCCGGCCGGATCGAGCGCTTCGACCTTTGCGAGGGCCTGAGATGGCCCCAGGAGAACGCCAGCGAGCATCACTGCAAGAACGGCTTTTCTCATCGCGTAAGTCCTTTAGCCCTGGCGTTATTGTCAGACGAATATTCGACCCTACGGGTTTGCGGGCCGAATCCACAAGCTCTCCGTCCCAAAATTAGGTCTTTCGCCAGGAGGGACTAGAGCCAGCCGGAGCGCTTGAAGCGCCGGTACAGCAGCAGGCAGGCAACGGCGATCACGACCAGCACCGTCGGGTAGCCGAAGCGCCACTGCAGCTCCGGCATGTCCTCGAAGTTCATGCCGTAGATGCCGGCGATCATCGTCGGCACCGCGAGGATCGCGACCCAGGCGGAGATCTTCCGCATGTCTTCGTTCTGGCGCACCGAGACCTGGGTCAGGTTGGCGTGCAGGGCGCTGCCGAGCAGGTCGCGGAAGCCGGCGATCCGGGTCTCGACGCGGCGCAGGTGATCATGGACGTCGCGGTAGTACTCGGCCAACTCCCCCGGCACCACCTCGTAGTGGCCGCGGGCGAGTTCGTCGACCACGCCCGAGAGCGGCGCCACCGCGGTGTGGAAGTCGAGCACCTCGCGCTCGAGCTTGTAGAGGCGCTCGGCCGGGTTGTTGTCGTCGTTGGAGAAGACCTGGCGCTCGACCTGCTGGATGTCGAGGTCGACTCCCTGGGCCGCCTCCTCGTAGCCATCGACGACCTGATCGAGGATCGCGTAGAGCACCATGCCCACCCCCAGCTCCAGCTGGTCGGGCCGGCGCTCGATCCGTGTCCGCACCGCGCTGAGGTCCCCGGCGCCGTGGCGGACGGTGATGATGAAGGTCGGGTGGACGAGGAGCAGCAGCTCGCCGACGTCGATCACCTCCTCGGTGTCGACATAGTTGGCGGTCTTGACGACAACAAGCAGGCTGTCGCCGTAGACCTCGACCTTGGGCCGCTGGTGGGCGTTGATCGCGTCCTCGACCGCGAGCTCGTGCAGGTCGAACTCGCCGGCGATCGCCTCGAACTCCTCCGCCGAGGGTTCGACCACCCCGAGCCAGACGAAGGAGTCCGGCCCCCGCGCCGCCTTGCCCGCCTCGTCGAGGGGCAGATCCCCCTCGCGGCGGTGCCCGGCCTCGTACACGGCACAGTTGACGATCACGCCTGGATTATCCGCTGGCGGTCGGAGGCTCCGCGTCGCTCCCGATGTTTGCCGCAGAGCCGCAAGGGGGAGCACAGAGGAATCTCAACCCATAGGGAGGAAAAACAGTGACCATCGTCTGGATCCTCATCGTCATCGTCCTCGTCCTGCTCGCCATCTACCTCTTCCAGCGCGTTCGCTGAGGCGGCCCGGCGCTTGGTCCCTTGGCGGGCCAAGCGCGGCCGGGGTATGGTCGGCGGTATGCGAACGTTCGTCGTCTCGCTCTGCGCCCTGTGCCTGCTCGGCGGCACCACCGCCGCCCAGGCCGGCACCGCGACGCCAACCGAAGGCACCTGGAGCGCGATTACCTCCGCCGGCCTCCCGATCACCTTCGAAGTCAAAGCCGGCCAAGTCGTAAACGCCCGCTTCAAGTTCCGCTGGGGCTTCTGCGGCGTCTTCGAAGGCGGCGCAAAGAACAGCGTCCCGATCGAACCCACCGGCCACTGGAAATTCCCCGATCTCCGGGGGCCCTGGATCGAAGGCGACTTCCTCGAGCCCAACAGCGCCCAGGGCCAAGTGGTCGCCCCCAGCCGCATGCTGCCCGGCTGTCCCGAAACCAAGGCCAACTTCATCGCCGCCCCCGGCCCAGACCTCCTGCCCGAAAAGCCACCCGAAGTCCGCCCCACCAAAGTCCGAGCCGCCCGCAGCATCACCAACGACCAACTGGCGGTCCGCCCCCACAAAATCACCCTCTCCGCCGACGGATCCTTCTACCTCTACAAGATCCACTGGAAGTCCTTCGGCGGCAACGAAGCCCGAGCCGTCGGCCGCGCCTACCTCCGCAACGGCTGCTCCACCTGCCCCAGCAAAGAAGTGGAGCGCCCCCCGGTAGGCATCCGCCTAATCCACCTCGTCGACCAAGGCAACTTCCGCATCTACGAGCACCTCAGCTACGTCCTCCAGGGCCCGATCCCGCGAGGGTTCGAGCACCGCGGGGCGCAGTCGATGCTGTAAGCCGAAGTTCCGGTTTGGAGTGAGGCGACTACCAGACACGTCCGCCTTACATGTAACCGAACACTCGGGAATCTTGTGTAGGGCTAGGAAGTCGGTTACGGTGACCACGATGACGTCGCAGGATCTCGCCCGCATCTTCCCTGGCCTCGTTGACAACTATCTGGAGGAGGCCTCGACCCCGAAGCAGGTATCGCCAGACCCGATCCACGAGGCCCACCCGTCTTGGAGCTTCACCACCACCGATCAGGTGTTGACTATCGGCGCCATTTTTCATGACTCCGAGCAGCTCCGCGTCACGCTCGGTCTGGCCCTCGACGTGCCCTACACGCCAGAGGCCAGCCACATCGTCAATCGCCTCAACAACAAGCACCTGCTGTTCGGCCGGATTTTCCTGATCGGCAACGACGAGTCCGGCCGCGGCTGCATCCTCATGCAGGAGATCTTCCTCTGCGACAGCCTGTCCGAGGAGTACCTGCCCTCGATTCAGAACCTTCTTCGTGTGATGGCCGCGCTTGGCGGCCAAGCCGGTCAGCTCGCGCCGCAGCTGCGCGAGGATCTGGGTGGCCGCCCGTTCACGGAGGAGGACGCATTCTTCCTGCAGACGAACGGCTGACAACATCGGTTCCGGTTCGAGGGCCGGACGACAGATCGCTTCAGCGTGGAAATTGCTCGCCACCCGCTCTTGCTGGGTGGACTCAGACCTCCGGCTGTTTGCGGTCCCTTGGCCGTCCTAATCCGTCAGGGCCCTGGTAGATCTGCACCCAACGCCAACGCGATTGCCTCAGAAATTGGAAGTTCAAGCTCAGTCTCTAGCCACGAATACTGCCCGTTGGGGTTCGCCTCGAGAAACACAATTTCGCCAGAAGGGGTTTCGATCAGATCAATCGCCGCATAGCGCAGCCCAAGTCTCCTGACCAGCGCGATCAACGCGCATTGGATATTCGTGTCAATCTCCTCCACGGCAAATTTGGCATCTCCACGAAGTTGGTCTTTTCGCCAATCGACCTCCCCCTCCGGCGTATAGATCGCAACTGGGAACACCGAATCGTCGACCACGGTAACCCGCCACTCCTTCGTCCGGGGGACAAGAGCTTGCATAAGACCTGGGTACGGCTTGACAGCAAACGGTCTCGCGAAGGAATCCGGATCAATGCGTTGCGTGAAAACCATTCGATCCTCCTCGGCGGTTCTCACTTGCCCCCGTAGCGCCTTATAGACAATCTCCCGGGAGCCAAACGCATGGCGGACGGAGTCCCAGTCATTCGTGACTAGCGTGTCGGGACACATCAACCCAACCTCTGAGGCAACTTCAAGCTGTCGCAGCTTAGACTCAGCACCTTGCATCCCCCCTGGGGAATTGAGCCAAGAGCTTGCGGGCACGAGACTCGCAAGAGCGAGATGCATTCTTTCCAGCTCCAATTCCATCGAGATTCGCTGGGCCGCATCCCGGCGCACAACATTGCTCCACTGAGGCTTTCTCCACCACGCTGCCCCGATCTCCCGTGGGCAAAATGGCATCCCATCTCCGACAGTGCATACAAACGCTTCGTCACGAAAGTCAACGACAAGCTTTTGGCGACCGGCTACAACTTCGTCAGAGAGCAATTCGACCACGTCGTAGCCAGACTCTCGCAACCTATGAGCAACGCCTCGAAAGTTTGCGCTGTCGAAGCTTGAGGAAAGAATTAACGCACGCCTCGGCATTGTGCGAGGCGTGCGCTGAGACTTACTCGTCCGGGTTGGTCTGCCCGTCACCCGTACGCGTGACGGAGTACTGCAGGGTCACGTCCAACTCCTTGGCGTCGGGCCTCTCTGCGAGAAGCTCAAACAACGTCTTGGCGTCATCATGGTTGTTCATTTTTCGGTTTCTACCAGATCATTCACAAAATATCCCGTTTTCAGGGAGCATCCCGCCGCTTTCGGCTTCTGATGCCGCGCCGGCGAGTTCCCCCGCGGGAGCAAGCAGCGTACGGGGCACTCCATCAAGAACGAACCCTTTTAGCGGAGCTAGGTGCAAGCACTATCAGTGTGCCGGCGTGCTGAATCCCAACTCAATCATCGGGGAAATCCAGATAAGACGGTCCAGCGTCGAAGCCTTTATCTGGAATCGGTTTGGTCGGTCGCAGAAGGTCATGCAGATCCTCGGGTTCAACCTCGGGAGAACTCGGCTCTTCGTTGCCGGGCGCCATGGTCACCGACGTTCCAACGTTCGCAAGCTCAGCCCACATCACCTCGTCGAGATGGAGGCTCCAGGTTCCAACGGGCTGCCATTGCCCCTTTGCGTCGTCATGAGCTAACTCAAGCGCGACATGGATCAGGGGGTGAGCGATTGGCTCCTCCCAGCGAGACTCCAAGAGAACATGCTGAGTGTGGGTCTCCCGAGACAGCACAATGAACGGCCGCCATCCCACAGCTTTCTCCACCCACTGGAACCGATCACGGTTATCGACATAACGTCCGCAGAATCCATCTCCCACTTGACAGGAATCGTCTCGAACGCGTCGGCTTTCAAACCGCTGAACTGCAATTTGAGCCGAAGTCCAGTCACGGCACCGGGACTGGCCCCATTGTTGGTGACGGTCAGAGAAGAAAGGAAGCTCGCGATGAACCACTTTGACTCGTCATTGGTTATGGGAAAAATCCGCATGGTCAACGGCCCGACGACAGTCTTTGGCTGAAAACCGCTCAAATGCGTGCGCCAGAGGGCCACAAGTGAGGCCGTTAAAGCCGCAACGCCTATGACGAGGGAGATGATCGACACAACCATTCGCTGATCCTAAGACCGCTCGAAGGCTCAGTGGCGAGATCGCGACATCCGTTCAGTACCGCTACGGGGATTCGAACCCCGGTTTCCGGACTGAGAATCCGGCGTCCTAGTCCCCTAGACGATAGCGGCGAGGAAGGGGCAGTTTAGCGAGACCGACCACGGGGGTGATTGCCGGGGCGGGAGCCGGCGAGGGGCGGGCAATCGGTAAATTGCCTTCTCCCGCGGCTGTGGCGGAACTGGTAGACGCGCACGGTTCAGGTCCGTGTGGGCGAAAGCTCGTGGAGGTTCGACTCCTCTCAGCCGCATTTCGGCGGCCGGCTGGGCTTAGATGCTCAGGCCGGCTGCGGGGCCGGGACGCCCTGCTGGGCGCGGGCGGCGTTGGCGGCGATCTCGTCGACGAAGGTCGGCCAGAGCTGGCGCGGCAGGTCGTGGCCCATGCCGTCGATCATCTTCAGGCGAGCGCCGGGGATGGCGCGGGCCGTGGCGCGGCCGCCGGCGGGGCGCACGAGGTGGTCGCTGCGGCCGTGGATGACCAGGGCCGGGGCGGTGACGTTGCGCAGGGCGCGGGTGCGGTCGCCGGAGGCGATGATCGCGTGCAGCTGGCGGGCGACGCCGGCGGGGTCGTGGCCGCGGTCGTAGGAATGGCCGGCGAGCTCGCGGATGTGGTCTTCCTCGAACGGGTAGCCCGGCGAGCCGATCACCTTGAAGGTCTTGATGGCGCGGGAGACGACCTGGTCGCGGCTCAGGGGCGGGCTGCCGAGGAGGACGCCGAAGGCCTTGAGGCTCGGCAGCCCGGTCCAGCGGCTGCCGGTGGTCGACATGATCGAGACCAGCGAGCGGACGCGCTCGGGGTGCTCGATCGCCGTCGTCTGCACGATCATCCCGCCCATCGAGGCGCCGGCGATGTGGGCGGAGTCGATCCCGAGATGGTCCATCAGACCGACCGTGTCGCGGGCCATGTCCTTGAGCAGGTAGGGAGCGGTGGCGCGGCGGCCGCTCAGCATGTCGAAGCGGCTCGGCACCCCGGCCGCGGAGAACTTGGTCGAGCGGCCGATGTCGCGGTTGTCGAAGCGGACGACGCGGAAGCCGCGGTCGACCAGCAGCGAGCAGAACTCCTCGTTCCAGGCGATCATCTGCGTCGCCAGGCCCATGACCAAGAGCAGCGGCTCGCCCTCGGCGTCGCCCATCTCCTGGAAGCAGAGCTCGATCCCGTTGACGGGTGCGATCTGCTCGTCGCCGAATGCGTGCATCCGGGCAGTTTACCCAGGGCTGGCTGAGCGGCCAGGGGCGAGTTTGTTTCCCATAGGCGAACAAAGTCGCCCATCGCCGGGGAGCGCGGTCGAGTAGAACCCTCGAATGCGCACCGCGATCATCTCCGACCTCCACCTCGGGCTCGCCAGCGGCGGCGACGTGCTGCGGGACCCCGCTGTCCGCTCGATCCTGCTCGAGGAGATCGCCGGGGCCGACCGGGTCGTGCTGCTCGGCGACGTGGTCGAGCTGCGGGAGCGCTCGCTCGGCGCCTCGCTTAACCTCGCCCGCCCCTTCTTCGAGGACCTCGGCGCCGCGCTCGGCAAGGCCGAGGTGACGATCGTCCCCGGCAACCACGACCACCGCTTCGCCGAGCCGCTGCTCGACCGGCTCTCGCTGGAGGGCGGGACGCCGCTGAGCCTCGACGATCTGCAGCCGCCCAGCGACGGTCCCACCGCAGCGATCGCCGAGTGGCTCGGCCCCGCCAAGCTCGAGATCGCCTACCCCGGGCTCTGGCTGCGTGACGACGTCTACGCCACCCACGGTCATTACATGGACGCGCACCTCTCCCTCCCCCGCGCCGAGTGCCTGGCCATCGCCACCCGGATGCGGATCGCCGGCGCGCTGCCCGACCCCGCGGCACCGGCCGACTACGAGCGGCTGCTGCTCCCTCTATACGGACTCTTCTTCGGCCTCGCCCAGGTCCGCCGCAGCGCCGTCGCCCGCAGCCAGGCCCGCACCTCGGAGGCGGCCTGGGAGCTGCTGGCCGGCGCCGAGGACGACGACAGCCGCGGCCGCCGCGCGAGGATGAGCGCAGCCCGCGCCGGCTTCCCGGTTCTGGTCAAGGCGATCAACCGGGTGCTGCATGCCGAGTTCCAGGCAGACATCTCCGGCCCGGCAATCTTCCACAGCGGCCTCGTCGCCGCGACCGAGATGGCGCGGCGGCTCGGCGTCGACGGCGCCCACGTGATCACCGGCCATAGCCACCGCGGCGGCCCGATCGGCGAGGAGGCCTGGCCGCTGCCCGGCGGCGGCAGTCTCCACAACACCGGCAGCTGGGTCTTCGCCTCGATCTTCCACCACCCAGGCCACCCGCCCAACCCCTACTGGCCGGGCACGGTCACCTGGGTCGAGGACGACGGCCCGCCGCGCCGCGTCCAGCTGCTGCTGGAGCGCTCGCACTCAGAGCTGACCGAGCTGGTCGAGCGAGCGAAACGCTCGCCCGCCACCTGATCAGCCCAGCCACTCCGCGACGATCTTGCCGATTTCCTCGCCCGCGTCCTCCTGCAGGAAGTGGGCCGCGTCGGCGATCGCCCGCGGCGGCGTCAGGTTGAGCTGGCTGGAGACGCGCTCGCCGACGCTGAAGGGCAGGATCGGGTCGGAGTCGGCCCAGAGGACGAGCGAGGGGCGGTCGTCGTTGCGCAGCCCGTCCGCCACCCGTTTGCCCTCGACCGCGCCGACCGCCTCGGGCGTCGTCGGCAGGATCTGGGGGAAGGCGCGCGCGCCGGCCTTGGAGGCCGGGTTCGGGTATGGCGCGTCGTAGGCGGCGATCACCTCGTCGCCGGGGTCGTTCTTGCAGCCGCCGCGGATCAACCCGCCGATCGGCACGTCCTCGTTGTCGCGAACGAAGTCGCGGAAGGCGAACCAGGCGTCGCTCATCCGCTGGTGGCCGGTGAAGGGCCCGGTCTCCATCACCACGATCCGGGAGATGCGGTCGGGATGCTCGACCGCCAGCCGCAGCCCGATCGGCCCGCCCCAGTCGTGGACGACGACGGTGGCGTCGCGCAGGTCGAGTTCCTCCAGCAGCATCGCCATCAGCTCGACGTGTCCGTCGTAGGTGTACCAACCGACGTCGGTGGGCTTGTCGGAGCGGCCGAATCCGGCGTAGTCGGGGGCGACGCAACGGAAGCCGGCGTCGCGCACCGGCGGGATCACCTTGCGCCAGAGGAACGACCAGGTGGGCTCGCCGTGGAAGAAGACGACCGGCTTGCCCTCTCCCTCGTCGAGGTGGGCCAATCGCAGCCCGTCGACCTCGCGGTAGACCGACTCGAACGGGTAGTCCGGCAGTCCCTCCAACAGCTCATCCGGCGTACGCACCGCGTCGACGCTCATCCCCGCCTCCCTTTCTCAAACCCAATCCTGGTGCCGAGATCCTAGTTCCCCTGAATCCATATCGGGATTCTCTAGTTTGTTGGTCGACTTTGTGCTACTCTGCCGCACTTCCATTTAGAAGTAAGTCAGTCAACAAAGGAAGGAACCTAGATGCGGAACGCTCGCAATACCCGGCGGCGCAGCGTGAAGGTCGGCCTACCCGCCGCCCTCCTCGTGCTGCTTCTCGCCGTCTTCGCGATCGGTTGTGGAGGCAGCGATGACGATGCCACCGGCTCCGAGGACACGGGGGGCTCAAGCGGCGGCAGCGCCAAGCTCGACGTCGTCGGCTACTCGACCCCGGAATACGTCTACTCCGAATTTCTCGAGCCTGGCTTCGAGGGAACCAGTGAGGGCGCGGGCGTCAGTTTCAGCAACTCCTTCGGCGCCTCCGGCGACCAGAGCCGCGCGGTCGTCGCCGGCCAGCCGGCGTCGGTCGTCCACTTCGCCCAGGCCGGCGACATGGAACGACTGGTCGAAGAAGGCGCGCTTGTCGCCAAAGACTGGGCAAGCGGCCCCTACAAGGGCATCGCCCAGAACTCGGTCGTCGTGATCTCGGTCCGCAAAGGCAACCCCGAGGGGATCAAAAGCCTGCAGGACCTGCAGACCGCAGACGTCGACATCGTGACCCCGAATCCGTTCAGCTCCGGAGCGGCCCGCTGGAACATCATGGCCGTCTACGGCACCGCGATCGAAGAGGGTGCATCGCCCGAGGAGGCGCTGGCTCAGGTCAAAACGGTGCTCGAGAAGACGGTCGCCCAGCCCGGCAGCGCCCGTGACGCGCTCGCCACCTTCACCCAGGGCGAGGGCGACGTGCTGCTCGGCTACGAGAACGAGGCGATCAAAGCGATCGACGAGGGAGAGGACATCGAATACATCGTCCCGCCCTCGACGATCCAGATCGAAACGCCGATCGCCAAGACGGTCAGCGCCCCTGAACCAGCCGCGCAGGCCTTCCTCGATTTCATCTGGTCGGACGCCGGCCAGGAAATCTGGGCAGAGAACGGCTACCGCCCGGTCGACCCGAAACTCGTCGACGAGAAACAGTTCCCGACCCCGGCGACCTTGTTCACGATCGCCGACTTCGGCGGCTGGAGCAAAGTCAACGACGATTTCTTCGACGACGAAACCGGCTCCGTCGCGAAAATCGAGACGGAATTGGGCGTCTCCACGAGCGGCTGATCCATGGAGGCTAACCCGGCAGCCCTCCCCCCCTCCGCCGCGTCACCCCGGGCAGGCATGCGCCTGCCCGGGGTCGGCGTCGGCATCGGCCGCGGCTACGTGGTCATGTACCTGAGCCTGATGGTTCTGATTCCGCTGGCCGCGCTGGTGGACGAATCGCTCACCTCCGGCCTCGGCAACTTCTGGGACCAGGTCAGTTCCCCACAGGCGGTCCGCTCGCTCGAGCTGACGATGATCTGCTCGCTGATCGTCGTCGCGATCAACGCGTTCTTCGGCACGATCATCGCCTGGCTTCTCGTTCGCGACGAGTTCCCCGGCAAGGCGGCGGTCAACGCGATCATCGACCTCCCATTCGCCCTGCCGACGATCGTCGCCAGCCTCACCCTGCTGGCCCTCTACGGCAACGAAAGCCCGTTCGGCATCGACATCGCCTTCACCCGTACCGCGGTCGTCGTCGCCCTGCTCTTCGTCACCCTTCCGTTCGTGGTCAGGGCGGTGCAGCCGCTGCTGATCGAGATGGACAGGGAGATGGAGGAGGCGGCCGCGTCGCTCGGCGCCGGCGGCTTCACCGTCTTTCGCCGCATCATCTTCCCCAACCTGATCCCCGGCCTCGCCGCCGGGGTGGCGCTGGCCTTCGCCCGCGCCCTCGGCGAGTTCGGCTCGGTGCTGATCTTCGCCGGCGGCCTGCCTGACACGCAGGTCTCCTCGGTCTTCATCAGGTCCCAGGTCGAGTCCGGCAACGAGACGGGCGCCGCCGCGGTCTCGATGGTCCTGCTGCTCGCCTCGCTCCTCTGCCTGGGCGCGATCTCGCTGATCCAGGGCTGGGGCAGCCGCCACGAACGCTCCACCGGGGGCGCTCTGGTGATGCCGATGGCCGGCGAGATGCCTGCCGACACCGAGGGAGAGGAGAGCGACGATGAGCGCGCCTAGCGCCGCCGGTCGCGTCGGCTCCGGCCGTGGCAGCCGCTGGGCGCTCCGCGTTCTCGGGCTCGGCTTCCTGGCGCTGTTGCTGGTCGCGCCGCTGGTGATGATCTTCTTCAAAACCTTCGAGGACGGCCTGATGCCGCCGCTCGAAGCCATCACCTCCGAGAACGGCCTCAACGCGCTCAAGCTGAGCCTGCTGATGGTCGCGATCGCGGTGCCGGTGAACACCGTCTTCGGGGTCGTCTGCGCGATCCTGCTGGTGCGCCACAAGTGGAAGGGCAACGCGTTTATCGACGCTGTGATCAACCTCCCGTTCGCCCTCTCCCCCGTGGTTATCGGCCTCGCCCTCTACCTCCTCTACAGCACCAACGGCGGCTGGTTCGGGCCGACCCTGGCCGAAGCCGGGATCGAAGTCCTCTTCTCGGTGCCGGGGATGGTGCTGGCCAGCATCTTCGTCTCGCTGCCCTTCGTGGTGAGGGAGACGGTCCCGGTGCTGCAGGAGATCGGCACCGAGCAGGAGCAGGCGGCGTCGACCCTCGGCGCCAACGTCTGGCAGACCTTCTGGCGGGTGACCCTGCCGGCGATCCGCTGGGGCGTCGCCTACGGCGTCGTTCTCACCACCGCCCGCGTGCTTGGCGAGTTCGGCGCGGTGACGATCGTCTCCGGCACGATCTCCGGCCAGACCGAAACCCTGCCGCTCTTCGTCGGCAAGCAGTTCGAGGCCTTCAACGAAACGGGTGCCTACGGCGCCTCGGTCGTGCTCGCCCTGCTCGCCCTCACCACCCTTCTCGCAATGAACCTGCTCAAACGAAAGGAGGACGCCTGATGGGAATCTCAGTCGAGGGAGCAAGTAAGCGCTTCGGGGACTTTCAGGCGCTGGACGACGTATCCATCGAGGTGCCGGACGGGTCTCTCACGGCCCTGCTCGGTCCCAGCGGCAGCGGCAAGTCGACGCTGCTGCGGGCGATCGCCGGCCTCGAGACGCTCGACGGCGGCACCGTGCTGATCGACGGCGAAGACGTCTCCAAGAAGCCGACCCAGAAACGCGAAGTCGGCTTCGTCTTCCAGCACTACGCCGCCTTCAAGCACATGACCGTGTTCGAGAACGTCGGCTTCGGTCTGAAGATCCGCAAGTGGAAGAAGCCGCAGATCTCCGACCGCGTGCACGAGCTGCTGCGCCTGGTCCAGCTCGACGGTCTCGCCGACCGCTACCCCTCCCAGCTCTCCGGCGGCCAGCGCCAGCGGATGGCGCTGGCGCGGGCGCTGGCGGTGGAGCCGCAGGTGCTGCTGCTGGACGAGCCCTTCGGGGCCCTCGACGCCAAGGTGCGCAAGGACCTGCGCACCTGGCTGCGGCGCCTCCACGAGGAGATGCACGTGACCACGATCTTCGTCACCCACGACCAGGAGGAGGCGATGGACGTCGCCGGCCAGCTGGTGGTGATGAACGAAGGGCGGGTCGAGCAGTCGGGCACCGCCAACGAGCTCTACGAGGAGCCGGCGAACGAGTTCGTGATGAGCTTCGTCGGCGAGGTCAACCGGCTCGGCGACGACTTCGTGCGCCCGCACGACATGGACGTCGTGCTCGACGCCGACGAGCGCACCCAGGAGGGCATGGTGCAGCGCATCGTCGCCCTCGGGTTCGAGATCCGGGTCGAGTTCGTGCTTGCCGACGGGACCGAGGTCTGGGCCCAGCTGACCCGGGCAGAGTTGCAGCGACTGGAGCTGCGGGAGGGCCAAATCGCCTACCTGCGCCCGGTCCAGGCAAAAAGCTTCAACGGTTCGACGCCGTCCGACACCTCCGGGGCCTCGACTCCCCTGGGGTCCCAAGACGGCGGCGACGCAGAGGTTTCTGCAGCCGTCTGAAGAGGCGACGGGCGGGGCGCGCTTTTGCCGGGTGGCGCCCCGCCCAATTCGCCGCGCGGTTCCTTTTTCGCGCCGTGGGTCCAAAAGGAACCGCGGGACGAACGCTCTTGCTATTCTTGACTTTCACAGTCAAGAATGTCTAGAAAGGAGTTAGGGATGAGCAAGCGAGTGCCCACGACCACGTTCGTGTCGCGGGGCCGGATCGCGGGGCTGGTCAGGGACGAGACTCCCGCCGGCACCGGTCAGAACCGGACCAGCCGGGCCCACCAGCCGGGCCAGACGGCGGCCGACGACGCGCTGTTCTACCGCGCCCGTCTGATCCTCGGTGACGGTCTCCCCCGTCCCACCCGCTGAGGGCGAGCATGGACGACCCGGCGTGTGAAGAACCCTGAGCCCGGACCGCGCTCCGAACTACGGCGCGGTCCGGGCCCGGACGTTGCGGTCGCACTTCGTCCCGCATAGCGGGCTCAAGTACGACCGCAAGGCGCTCAGCGGCTAGTTGCCTTTGCTGCCGCCCTTCGAACCGCCGGTCGAGCCTTTCGAGCTCCCGGTGTTGCCTTTCGATCCACCGGTAGTCGGTTCCTCGAAGACCGGGCCTTCCTCCGGCTGCGGGTAGGCCTCGACAGCGAGGTTCCAGCCTTTGAGGGTGAACGTCACGTCTTTGGCGCCGGCGTACTGCACCGCCACCGTGTGACCTCCTTTAGCCAACACCGAGGTCTGCACGACCGTGTTCTGAATCGGCACCGGGACCGGTGAGGCCGCGGTCGAAGCGGTGAAGTTGACTTTCCCGGTCGCCTGGCCGTCGACCAGGATCTGAATCGGGCATGCCTTGTCCGGCCCGGGTTTGGCGGCCGTGCAGGTGGCCTGGCCCGAGAAGCTGATCACCACGGAGCTCGCCGTCGCTTTCGTCGCAAACGACGTGAACGCACTCGGGATGTACCCCGCGGTGGTTGCAGCCAGCGAGAACGTCGCGGTACCGGCGGCGATTCCCGCTACCGGTTGCTGCGGCGCCGTCGCTTTGGCCACGTACAGGTTCGAGGCCGCCTTTTTCTTCAGGTAGAGCGTCGACGCTTTCTTATTGGTCACATAGACCTTGGCCGCTTTCTGACTCGTCAGGAACGACTCGGCGACCGCGGGCACCACCGTCGCCGAGACGGCAACCGCGGCCGCCAAAACGACGACGGTCGCCGCTCGAGGGGTGGAAAGCCTTCTCTTCAACAATTGATCCTCCATGTCTGTGGCCCGCCGAATCGCCCTTCTGACGCCGGCTGACAGCCATTCTTTACTAAGAAGGTCAATAAACTACAGAAACTGGTAGCCTAAGTCGATCAAGTTGGTCAAAAAACTCTAGTTAACCCGGCTGAAAGGAATCACTACTGATGAAAATCAAGACCCTCGCCATCGCGGCACTTGCCCTGGCTGGCCTTGCCGCGCCGGCGTCGGCCGGCGCGGTGACCTACATCGGCTCGGGCTCCGTCGCCGCGCAGCCTGTGCTGCAGGCGCTGTTCTCCACCTACACGAAACAGGTGAATCCGAAAGTCAAGTTCGTCTACACCGCCAACGGCGGCAACGCCGGCGTCAAAGACGTACAGAACGGGACCAGCCAGTTCGCTGGCAACGCCCGCACCCCACTGCCCAGCGACGCCGGAACCACCTACATCAAGATGTTCATGGACGGGCTCTGCATGGATGTGAATGCGAAAAACCCGCTCACCAACATCAGCATCCAGCAGACCCACGACATCTACCGAGGCCTGATCACCAACTGGAGCCAGATTCCCGGCTCACTCGACACGACGATCTCCCCGGTCGGTCGTGACACCAACGGAGGGACCTACAACTTCTTCCTCCAGTCGGTGCTCAACAACGAACCGCCGGCGTCCAACGTCAACGCACTGACCGCCGACGGCCTGGTCGTCAACGCGGTCAAGCAGGACATCAACGCGATCGGCTACGCCGGTCTCGCCTGGCAGGGCAGCAAAAAGCTGAAGACCCTCAAAGTCAACGGCATCCCCTGCACCCCGAGCAAGATCAGCGTGGAGCCGCTCAAGTACCCGCTCTCCCGCTACCTGTTCTTCGTCCTCCCCGGCGATGGCAGCACGAGCCCGAAAGGCCTGCTCAAATTCGTCGACTGGATGCGGCGCAGCGAGCTGGCCGGCGAAGTGATCCTGAAAGCTGGCGGCGTTCCCGCCTTCAACAAGGGCTTCTAGCCCTTGCAGGAGGAGTTCACTCCCGAGTACGGCCCCAAGTGGTCGGATCAGCGCGTCGAGCGGATGCTCGGCGCGCTGGTCTGCACGCTCGTCGGCCTGCTGCTGGCGCTGATCGTCACGGTCTTCATCCGCGGCTGGCCGTCGTTCGTGCACAACGGTCTCGCCTGGTTTGGCTCCGGCGGCAACGTCGACGACCAGCTCAACGCGATCTTCCTCTCCGGTCAGTCCGGCGCCGAATACATCTACACCTTCCACGCCTGGCCGCTGATCTGGAGCACGATGCTGATCACCGGTGGCGCGGTCCTGATCTCGCTCTTCTCCGCCCTCTTCGTCGCGGTCTTCATCGTCGAGTTCGCGCCGGAGTGGATGAGCAACATCCTGCAGCCGGTGGTCCGCTTCCTGGCCAGCGTGCCCTCGGTGATCTACGGCCTGCTCGGCGTCCTCGTCCTGGTGCCGTTCATCGGCAACCACCTGATCTCCGAGGAGCAGAAGGCCTCGGTCGCGGGCATCATCTCGCTCACCGGCTACAGCCTGATCGCCGGCGTGGTCGTGCTGGCGATGATGATCGCGCCGCTGATGGTCTCGATCTTCACCGACGGGTTGCGCTCGGTTAAACCCGGCTGGCTCGAAGGCTCGCTGGCGCTCGGCGTCAACCGCTGGCGCACGACCTGGAAGATCGGCGTCCGCGCCGCCCGCCCGGCGATCGTCGCCGGCACCGTGCTGGCCACGGCGCGGGCGATCGGCGAGGCGGTGATGCTGGCGATGCTCTCCGGCTCGGTCGGCTTCGCCCCCAACCCCGCCGACGGCGTGATCTTCATCTTCGAGCCCTCGCGGCCGCTGGCGCCGACGATCGTCAAGAACATCGACCAGCTGAGCTCGCCCCCGGGCAACGCGACCCTCTTCTCGATCGCCACGGTGCTGCTCTTCTCGGCGACGATCTTCTCGCTCTGCGGCCATCTGGCCCGGCGCTCGATGCGGAAGTACGGGACCGCCTGATGGAGCGCACGGTGACGATCCCGCCGGTTCCGAAACCGGTGGAGCCGCCCCCTGGCTCGGGCGGCGACAAGGGCGCGGTCGAGGGCAGCGCGACCTGGCAGCTCAGCGACCGCATCGGCCTTGCGATCTGCTGGGGCCTGGGGCTGCTCTTCTGCGCACTCGCGGTGGCGATCGTGCTCTACCTGCTGGTCCAGGGTGTCAAGTACCTGCGGCCGGAGATGCTGACCACGCCCGCCTCGGCCGGCTACACCCAAGCCGAATCGGGCGGCTTCTCCGACGCCCTGATCGGCACCATGATCGTCGCCGCGATGGGGATCGCGGTGGCGCTGCCGCTCGGGGTCGCCACCGCGGTCTGGCTGGTCGAGTACGGGCGCCCGGCGGGGCTGGCCCGGATCACCGAGTCGACGATCGAGGCGATCGCCGGCATCCCCTCGATCGTCCTCGCCCTCTTCGGCACCGTGATCTTCTCCAGCACCGCGCTCGGCTTCCTCAGCCGCACCACCGAAGGCGTCGTCTTCGGCCGCTCCTTCTTCGCCGCCGGGGCGATGCTCTCGCTGGTCGCGCTGCCGCTGATCGTCGCCAGCACCCGCGAGGGGCTGAACGCGATCCCGCGCCACGTGCGCGAGGCCTCCTACGCGGTCGGCAAGACGAAGGCGGCGACGACGCGGCGGATCCTCCTCCCCACCGCCAAGCCCCAGATCGCCACCGGCGCGATGCTCGGCCTCGGCCGGATCATCGGCGACACCGCGATCATCGTCGTCCTCCTCGGCGCCACCCAGAACTTCGCCCCGGTCGAAGACGCCAGCTTCCCGTTCAACTACCTGCGCGGGGCCGGCACCACCCTCACCAACTTCGTCTACGAGGCCTCCCCCACGGGGAACCTCAACCAGCCCGAGAAAGCCTACGCGGCGGCTTTCGTCCTGCTGCTGATGGTCCTGGCGTTGAACGCCGCCGTCGACATCGTCCACCGCCGCGCAAGAAAGGTAGGAACGTGGAGTTCCTGAACCCACCACCGCCGCCGATCCGGCGCTTGCCGCTCGAAGACCCGCCGGCAGCCGCCGAGGCGGGCCCGGCGCCGGCCCACAACGGCAACGGCCACGCCGCGCATGGAAGCAGCGGCTTCACCGCGGCAAAGCGCTCGATCAGCGCCCCTCAGTTCTCGATCCGGCGGATGGAGATCGACCGGGTGTCGGTCTTCTACGGCGCCAAAGAGGCGGTCAAATCGGTCTCCCTGCCCGTCCGCCAGGGGGAGGTCCTCTCCCTGATCGGCCCCTCGGGCTGCGGCAAGACGACCCTGCTGCGCTCGCTCAACCGGCTCACCGAGCTGACCTCGCAGGCGCGGCTGACCGGCCGCATCCTGCTCGACGACGTCGACATCCACCAGATCGAGCCCACCCTGCTGCGGCGCCGGGTGACGATGGTCTTCCAGCAGCCGAACCCGTTCCCGATGAGCGTGTTCGACAACATCGCCTACGTGATCCGCGAGCAGGGCTCGCGCCGGATGCGCAAAAAGGCGCTGGAGCCGGCGGTGCACAGCGCCCTCGACCGCGCCGGCCTCTTCGAGGAGGTCAAGGACGACCTCGACCACCCGGCGCTGAAGCTCTCGGGCGGCCAGCAGCAGCGGCTCTGCATCGCCCGCGCCCTCGCCGCCGAGCCGGAGGTCCTGCTGCTGGACGAGCCCTGCTCGGCGCTGGACCCGAAATCGACCCAGGTGATCGAGGACCTGATCGTGAAACTGCGCGACGACGTCGCGGTCGTGATCGTCACCCACAACCTGCAGCAGGCCTACCGGATCGCCGATCACGTCGCCTTCATGTACCTGGGCGACCTGGTCGAGTACAACAGCGCGACGACGCTCTTCGGCTCGCCGCGGGAGCAACGCACGAGGGAGTACGTGAGCGGTGCTTTCGGCTAGGGCACAGCTCCCCCGCCTCGCGGTCGCCGCCTGTTGCGGCTCGCTCCTGCTCGGGGCGGCCGCCGGCTGCTCGACGACTCAGGAAAAGGCGGCCCGCCACCAGGCCGAATCCAAGCGCATCCTCGATGCACGGGAGAAGCGCCAGCAGAAGAAGAAGCAGGCAAAGGACGAGAAGAAAAACGGCAAGGAGGGAAGCGCCCAATGAACGTGACGCCGCCCAAATACGAGCCCTGCGAGGAGTGCGGGGCGCCGATGGACCCCCAGCAGCGCTATTGCGTCGAGTGCGCCGCCCGGCGCGGCAACGGCGCCAACCCCTCGTCGCGCTACTTCGCGGCGCTGAGCAGGAAATCGCGCCGGCCGCTGACCGGGCCGAAAAAAGAGAAAGCGCCGGCGAGCAGCCGCGCCGCCGCGGTCGCGTTCTTCGCCCTGCTGCCGATCGCCGTCGCGCTCGGCGTGATCGTCGGTCGCGGCAGCGGTGGGGACGGCGACAGCGAGGCCCTGCTGCAGGCGCTGCGGGCGCAGGAGGCCACGGCCGCGACGAGCACGGCGTCCCTCGGAGCGACCGCCACGACCGCGGGCAAGAAAGGCGGCAACGCGAAAGGCGACAAAGCAGCGGCGAAAGGCGAAGGCAAAGTGACGAAAACCGCCAACGGCGACGTCCACGAGGTGACGCAGTTCAAAGCTTCGCCCGAGAAGGAACAGGAAGACACGCGCCTGGTCGAAGAAAACCCCGAACAGGTCGGCGACGACTACATCAAAGCCCAGCAGAACCTGCCCGACGTGGTTGTCGTCGGCGGCGACGGCGGCGAGGCACCGACGAACGGAGTGGAACCATGAGCCGCATCACCGATCTCGCCCGCAAGCAGGCCGGAAGGCTGCGACGTGAGGAGAAATCGCCTGCGCCCGACGCGAAGGCGACGCCTCCCATCGAGCCGCCCAAACAGGAGACCCCGCAGCTGGTCGGCCAGCGCGACCGGTTGCTGGAGAAGTTCACGGTGATGCAGTCCGACCTCGGCGGCGCCTTCTACGAGATGGCGATCCGCGACCACGTCCGCCTCGATGTGCTGACCCGCAAAGCGGCGGAGCTGCAGCGGGTCGACGCCGAGCTGACCGCGGTCGAGCGCCTGCTCGAGATCGAGCGCTCCGACGCCGCCGGGCACTGCCCGAGCTGCGGCTCGCCGTTCCGCCACGGGGTGCGCTTCTGCGACCAATGCGGCAGCTCCCTGGCCGCACCGCCGGCCGAGCCGGCTGCGCCGTCGCCGACCCCACCGGTCGTGCCCACGCCTGCCCCGACCACGGAGACCACCCCGTGACCTGGCTCGGCGCCCTCGCGGGCAAAGCGATCGCCGCGGCGGCGACCCTGACGGGCAAAAAATTCGCCCTGATGGTCGCCTCCTCGCTGGTCGCGACGACCGGAGTCATCGGCGCGGCTCTGACCAGCAGCGACAACGACCTCGGGCCGCTCTCGGCCCTGGTCGGGCAGCGGCTCGCCTCCAGCGAGGCGCCCGCCGCCACCGAACCCACCGAACTCGCTGAAACGGCGGCCGAACCGGCCGGCGCTTCCTCCCTACCCGCGTCGGACGGGGAAGCGGAATCCCCCGCGCTGCTCCCCTCGCCGCCGCTGAGCGAAGAACCCGCGCCGGAACCGGAAGAGGAAGAACTGAAACCCGAGCCCGAAGTGCCTGAGCCCGAACCGGGCCCGATTCAGCACGTCTTTGTCATCTCCCTCGCCAGCCCCGGCTACGAGGCCGCCTTCGGCGCGGCCCCGCAGATGCCATACCTGGCCGGGACCCTGCGCCCGCAGGGCCTGTTGCTGAGCGGCTACTCGGTGCTCGACACCACCGCCCTGCCCAACTCCCTGGCTGCGGTCAGCGGCCAGCCGCCGAACCCGGCGACCAAGGCCGACTGCCCCACCTGGGAGGAAATCCCCGCCGGAGCCAAGGTCAGCTCCAGCGGCGTGGTCAGCGGCAGCGGCTGCGTCTACCCGGTGGAAACGCTGACGATCGCCGACCAGCTGGTCGGCGAGCAGCTGACCTGGCGCGCCTACATGGAAGGCATGGCCGACCCGGCGACGGGCCAGCCCGACAACTGCGTACACGCCGAACCGGGCGCCGCCGAGGTGCCGGTCACCGGCGGCTACGCGGCCCGGCTCAACCCCTTCGCCTACTTCCACTCGCTGCTCGACCTCGGCGACTGCGCCACCAACGACGTGCCGCTGACCGAGCTGGAGAAGGACCTGCGCAAGGCCGACGCCACGCCCAACTACTCCTACATCTCGCCCAACCTCTGCAACGCCGGCGTCAGCGGCCAGTGCCCGGCGGGAGCTCCCGACGGCGCCGCCAGCGCCGACGCCTGGCTCGCCGCCTGGGTGCCGAAGATCCTCGGCTCCGCCGCCTTTAAGAAGGACGGGCTGCTGGTCGTGACCTTCGGTCAGGTCAACCCTGCCCCGGTCGATCCGGCCACGGGCGCCCCGGTCGCGGTCGCGGACCCGCTCAAGACCGGCGCCCTGCTGCTCTCCAGGCAGGTCAGTCCCGGGGCAACCGACGCCGCCGCCTACGACCCCTACTCGCTGCTGCGCTCGGTCGAGGACCTCTTCCGGCTCGACCCCCTGGCCCGCGCCGGCGCCAGCAAGACGCGCTCCTTCGCCCCCGCTCTGCTGGGCGAAAACGGCGGCGACTGACGCGCATCCGACCTTTGGGCCCCTATGGGGGCCGAAAAGTCGGCTGCGCGTGGTTTCTGAGAGGGTTGGCGGGATGAACGGGCCAGAGCAGAGCGGCGAGCCGATCACGGCCGCTGGCATCGAAGAGCTGAAAGCCGAGCTGGCCGAGCTGGAAGGCCCGGCACGGCTGGCGATGGCGGCGCGGATCAAGGTCGCCCGCGAGGAGGGCGACCTCAAGGAGAACGCCGAGTATCACGTCGCCAAAGAGGACCAGGCGCACCTGGAGACGCGGATCAAGCGCTTGCAGGAACGACTCCACAACGCCGTCGTCGTCGAGGTCGACGCCAGCGCCGGCAGCGACTCCTTCGCCTTCGGCCTCACCGCCGAGGTGCTCGACGTGGGCAAAGGCGAGACCAACGCCTGGACCCTGGTCGGCTCGACCGAGGCCAACCTGGCCGAAGGCCGGCTCTCGGCCGAGTCGCCGATCGGCCGCGCCCTGATGAACGCCAAGGTCGGCGCCACGGTCACGGTCGAGACGCCCAAAGGCGAGCGCGACTTCAAAGTCGTCAAGCTCGTCTCCTAGGGCGGTCATCATGAGCGCGGAGATGACTCCGTGCTGAGACTGCGCTCCTCGGTCGATGCCGAGCGCGCCGGCCACTTCGGCGACCTGCTGCGAGAGCTGGAGGGCGTGCGGCGCGTCGTGAAGCACGCCGACGAGGCGTCGGCGGCCAACTGCGTCGTGTTCGTCGCCGACGTCGAGCCGGCCGCCGCCGACCGCCTGGTCGAGGCGATCCTCGAGCTCGAGATCGGGCCCGACGACTACGTCCTGACCAAAGTCGACGTGGTGGCGCCGCTGCGCCGCGGCCTCGGCCCCGGCAACGACGGCCGCGAGGGCTTCGCCTGGGTCGAGGTGATCGGCCAGGCCCGCGCCAACTCGCGGCCGCTGGCCCGCTACCTGGCGCTGATCAACGTCGCCGCGGTGATCGCCGCCCTCGGCGTGATCACCAACAGCTCGATCCTGATCGTCGGCGCGATGGCGGTCAGCCCCGACCTGCTGCCGATCTGCGCCACCTGCGTCGGCATCGTCGCCGGCCGCCGCCGCCTCGCCGCGCGCGCCTTCTACACCCTCACCCTGGGCCTCGGCCTGGTCATCTTCACCGCGGCGGTCCTGAGCGCCGTCTTGAAATGGACCGGAGCGCTGCCGGACGGTTTCCGGGTCGAGGAATCGAGCCTCTCGACGCTCGCCCACACGGACTACTCGACGGTGCTGATCGCGCTCGCGGCCGGGGTCGCGGCGATGCTCTCCTTCGAGACCCGGGCCAGCGCCGCGGTCGGGGTCGCGATCTCGGTGACGACGATCCCCGCCTCCGCCTACCTCGGCGTCGGGCTAGGCGCGGGAGGCGCCGACGAATCGCTGGGGGCGCTGGTCGTGCTGGCGATCAACGTCTCGCTGCTGATCGTCTCCGGCAGCCTGACGCTGCTCATCCAGCGATGGCTGCCGAATCGCTCTCGGGCGCCGGTTTAGCCGGCGCGGCCGGCGCGGCCACCGGCTTCGCGACCCCAGCCGGTGCGACCGGCTCCGACCACGGCGCCGGCTCCGGCCGGCGCTCGTCGTAGATCACGAAGGTCCTCGACATCCGGTCTTCCCAGGCCCGGCGTTCGGCGCCGAAGATGACGCCGAGGAAGCCGATCCCGAAGGTGACGACGGAGAGCGCCAGGCCGATCCCGCGTTTGACAGAGCGACCGAACGGCAGGCGGCCGTCGGCGAGGCGGATCCCGAGGAAGCGCATGCCCGGCGTCTGCCCGGCCAGCGACCAGAAGCCGATCAGGTAGACGGCGCTGATCGCCACCCAGGCGGTCGAGCCGACGGCGATCGCGAAGTTCGAGGCATCGCCGCCACCGCCGCCGAAGGCGTTGACGAGCAGGGTGACGAGGGCGACCGCGGCGGTGAAGCCGAGGTTGACGAAGACGCCGTCGACAACCATCGCCAGGCCGCGGCTGACGGCGCCGGCGTGGTCGGTCGGCTGCTCGCGACGGGGGCGGAAGAAGATGCGGCGGACGATCCGCTCGAGGCTGTCGTCGAAGCTGCGGGCGACTTTGCCGATCGTGCGGCCGATGTCCTCGATCAGACCCACGCCCTGGGCGCTGATCGCCGCCCGCACCTCGGGCGCCTCGGCGATCCGCTCGACCAGTTGCTGCGCCTCCTCGCTGGCCAGCAACCGGCGCCAGACCTCGTCGACCAGCTCCGAGTCCATCGCCTCCAACAGGGCGCGCTTGACCGCCTCCGACTCCAGCGCCCCCTGCACCGCCTCTTCGACGATCGGGCCCTGGAGGACGCGGGCCATCGCCCGCTCGACCGCCTCGCTCTCGACCGCGGCGACGATCGCCTCCTCGGCCGCGACTTCGACCGCGCGATCGATCCCGGTCGCCTTGGTCACCGAGCGGGCGCCGCGCACGCCTGCCCCGAGCAGGCGCGCGGAGAGCGGCAGGTGGCCGTTCTGAGCCGGGTCGGCCGGTGCCGTGGAGCGCGGAGTAGAGCCGTTTTCCATGCCGCGCGAGTATACGTCGGGTTCGCCAAGGGCCTGTCTCGAAACCCGCGCGTGCGGCTGGCGAGGACCGGGCCGAGCGGGGGTAGGACGCAGGGCGGCCGAATGGCAGCGCCATTTGGCCGACCGAGGACGACGCCCCGCGAAGTGTGCCCGGCACCGCCAGGCGTGCGTGGGGTTTCGAGACAGGCCCTATGCGGCGACGTTTTCGAGGTGGTCGAGCAGGCGTTCGAGGAACGGCGCCTGGCCGGCGATGATCTTCTCCCGCGCCGCCTCCAGCCCGAACCAATCCGCCCGGTCGACCTCGGGGAACTCCTGCTGGCGACCGCTGCGCGGCGGCCATTCCATCTCGAAGCCGATGCTCTGCAGCTTCGCCGGGTCGAAGTCGGCCTCCGCTGCCCAGGCGTCGACCACCTTGCCGGCGCGCTGGCGCACCTGGCCCAGCTCGATCAGCTGCTCGGCTTCGAGCGGCGGCGGCGAGCCCAGCTCCTCCTCGAGCTCGCGCAGGGCGGCTGTGCGGGGCTCCTCGCCGGCCTCGATTTCACCCTTCGGGATCGACCAGGCGCCCTGGTCGCGCTTCGCCCAGAAGGGCCCGCCGGGGTGGACCAAGAGGAACTCCGTCTCGCCGCCGCCGCGGCGGAAGAGGAGGATGCCGGCGCTGCGTTTGGTCGCCACGGCGGTCACCTTTGCACTTCCGCAAAGGCGACCGCCGCGCGAGCCTTATTCGCCGCCCAGCCGGTAGGCGACGAGGGCCGCTTCCTGGCCTTCCGCGGTCGGTATCCCGGCCGGGGCGACGAGGGTGTCGCCGCTGACCGCGATCCCGGTGTTGGAGCCCGCCGGCAGCGCCCCCTGCCAGACTTCGCCGCCGGTTTTGGCGTCGACCCCGTGCACGGTGCCGTCGAAGGTGGAGACGAAGACCATGTCGTTGACCGCGGTCGGAGCGCCGAAGGCGGCGCTCGGGTATTCGTTGCCCCACTTCACCTTGCCGGTCTTGATGTCGATCGCGACCAGTTCGCCGGTGAGCTGTTCGCCTTCCTGGACTTCGCCGGCCTTGCTGACCACGATCGGGTGGTTGACGACCGGGACGAACACAGTCGTCGCGTTCGCCGCCATCGGCGCGATCACGCCGCCGAGCGTGCCCGGCGCGATTTCCGAGCCCGGCTTCAGCTTCGAGTATTCGCCGCGCATCGCGAAGAGGCCGTCTTCGTCGTGGCCGGTATGGGTGCCGACCGGCCGCTTCCAGACCGGCTTGCCGGTCTTGGCGTCGACGGCGACGACGATCCCCGACTTGCCGGAGCCGATCGCCAGGTCCCTACCGCCGGCGCTGACCAGGATCGGCGGGTTCTGGAAATCCCAGTCGTAGATGTCGTGCGGCGTCAACTGGAAGTACCAGTCCATCTTGCCGGTCTTGGCGTCCAGCTTCACCATCGAGTTGGTGTAGAGGTTGGGCCCGGGCCGGCTGGCGCCCCAGAGCGACTTGCCTTCGCCCGGGAACGGCGCCGGGTTGCCGGTGCCGAAGAACATCGAGCCCTTGCCGTCGAAGGAGGGCGGGTACCAGAGGCCGCCTCCGGCGTTGGTTTTCGGGTCGCCCCAGAGGCTGCGCGGGACGGTGTCGAAGTGCCATTTCTCCTTGCCGGTTTTGGCGTCGAGCGCGTACAGCGTGCCGACCCCGCCGCCCGGGTATTCGGATCCTCCCCCGACTCCGGTCGGCACCGTGGAGACGTAGACGAGGCCGTCCTCGTAGCCGGGCGCGATGTCGATCGCTTCGCCGGAGTTGCGCACCAGTTTGGTCGACCAGACCTCCTCCCCGCTCTCCTGATCGAGCCCGAACGCCTTTTCGGAGGTCGCGCCGAAGACCATGCCCTCAGCGACGACAACCCCGTTCGGTCCCTGGTCGGGCACTTCGTATTTCTTCGTCCAGGAGACGTCGCCGCTCTCGAGGTCGATCGCCTGCACGTTGGAGGTCAGGTCCTGGGTGTAGACGACGCCGCCGGCGATCACCGGCGTCGACGACATGCTGCCGTAGGTGCCCTTCGCGGTCAGCGGCACCGACCAGGCTTCTCCGAGGGTGCCGGCGGAGCCGCCTTCGATCGGCCCTTCGACGAAGCGGGTGTTGGCGGGGTCGACACCGGGATACGCGGTGCCGGTGAATTCCGGGTCATCCGAACCCGAGCCCCCGCAGCCCGGCAGCACGGCCGCCAGCGCGAACAGCGCCAGCGCCGCCAAGCAGGCAGCGCCCAATCTGGTTGACAACGACCGCATCTGATCCTCCCCTACTCGATTGACAAGGACTGGTCTGGCAGCTCGGCTGAGTGCGCCGGCGGATCCCCACCGAGCCCCGGCAGCAACGGCTGCAGGACCCGGTTGGAGAGCAGCCCGAGGGCGCCGAGGTTGGCGAAGCCGGGGCCCTGGCTGAGGCCGGCGAGGCCGGGAATCTGCAGCCGCGGCTCCATCCCCCGCAATTCGAGGTTGCGGCCGATCGGGACCTCGGTCCCGCGGGCGCCCTCCCAGAGCGGCCCGACGCGGCGCTCGATCTCGTCCCGCAGCTCGGGGCCGAAGAGGTTGCGCAGCTGCGCCAGCAAGTCGAATCCGGTGCAGTTGACGACGTACTCGTGCTCGGAGCCGGTCTCGCCGCCCGGAGCCGTGTACTCCAGCCGCACCGCCTCGCCGGAGCCGGCGCCGACGTCGGTGACGCGGCCGGTGACGAAGCGGCAGCGGTCGTCGTAGGCGATCGCCGAGAGGCTAGGCGGGTCGAAGACGCCGCGGTCGGAGTGCTTGACGAAGTCGCGCCGGGTTTCCGGGGTCAGCGACTCCCATTCGACCTCGTCGGGGTTGGAGAAGACGCGGTTCTCGAGGAAGCTCTCGCCGCGGCTCAGCGGCAGCATCGGGGTGTAGATCGTGAACCGCGCCTGCGGCCGGAAGCCGCGCAGGAACATCACGCAGCTGAGCGCGCTCTCGCCGCCGCCGACGACGGCAACGTCGCAGGGGCGGTCGGCCGGCAGGTGGGCGAAGTCCGAGCGCCGGCTGTCGCAGTGGAAGACGCGCGAGGCGACGCTGGGCTCGTGCGGGAAGGCGCGGTGGGTGCCGGGGCCGGTCAGGACCAGGGCGCCACCGGCGCAGTGGAACGAGCCCTCCGAGGAAGCGACCTCGACCTGCCAGCGACGCTCCTCGTCGAGCGAGACCTCGGTCACCTGGCCGTGCAGGAGGCGGACCCCCTCGGTCGCTTTGGCGAGGACCCAGCGCAGGTACTCGCCGTAGTCGCGGTGGCGGACCGAGGGCGAGCCGGCGTCGATCCAGCGGGCGTAGCGGCGCCTGGAGATCATGTAGCGCTGCCAGGAGAAGTCGATCGTGCCGGCGTCGAGCCCGTCGCCGGCCTCGCCGAACTCGCGGAAGCTCTGGTAGGGGAAGCCGATGTCCTTGATCGGGGTCACCGCCAGCGGCTCCTCGCCGGAGGTCATCCCGTTGAGGCCGAGCCAGGAGGCGGCGGGCTCGGTCCCCTCGACGATCGTCACCGAGATCGGCCCGTGGCCGAGCCGGTTGAGGACGTGGACCTTGGTCGCGATCCCGGCCGCCTTGGCACCGGCGCCGACGATGACCAAGTCGGCCGCTCCTATCGGGCTGCTCTCGGCTGGCATCTGGTTAGGCGGCGATCGGGTTTCGGGGCGCCGGCTGGCCCGCCGGTCGCGGTTCGGCGATCACCAGCGCCCGCTGGTCGGGGCTGAAGGAGATCGCGCTTTTCCTCATCTGCTCGAAGCGGTCGTCGGCGGGGCGCAGCTCGACCTCGGCAACAACCGTGCGCAGCACCCGCTTCATCTCCATTTCCGCGTAGCTGGCGGCAAGGCAGCGGCGGGTGCCGCCGCCGAAGGGGATCCAGGCATAGGTCGGCGGCGGGCCGGAGAGGAAGCGCTCGGGCAGGAAGCGGTCCGGCTCCGGGTAGAACTCCTCGCGGTTGTGGATCAGCGGGATGCAGGGCGCGACCGTGGTCCCCGCCGGCAGGTCGTAGCCGCCCAGCGTCATCGGCTCCAGCAGCCGGCGCACGACCACCGGCACCGGCGGCCGCATCCGCAGCGTCTCGCGGATCACCGCGTCGAGGTAGGCGCCGTCGCCGCCGGCGACGACTTCCTCGCGGGCCAGCTCGAGCTTGTCGGGGTTGCGCATCAGCCGCTCGAAGATCCAGGCCAGCGAGGTCGAGGTCGGCCCGTCGGTGAGCAGGGTCAGCAGTTCGTCGCGCAGGTCCTGCTCGCTGAGCCGCGAGCCATCCTCATAAGTGGCCGCGGCCAGCATCGAGACGACCCCGATGGGCGCCGCCTCGGGGTCGGCGCGGCGGCGCCGGGCCTCCTCCATCACCGCCTCCTCGACCGGTCCCATCGCCTCGCGGTAGCCACGGCTGCGGGCCAGCCGCTCGGGCCCGTAGAGGGCGAGCCGGGTGAGGTTGCGCGGCACGTTCATCCACTGGGTCAGCGCCGTGAGTCGGCGCCGCACCTCGTCGAGCCGGCCCTCGTCGGGGCCGAAGACGGCCCGCATCACCACTTCCTGCGTGATCGCCTGCATCCGCGGCCAGAGCTCGAAGGGCTCGCCGATCGGCCAGCTGGCGACCTCGCGCCGCGCCACCTCGGCCATCATCGCCGCGTCGGCGCCGACCGCCTCGCCGTGGAAGGAGGGCAGCATCAGTTTGCGGCGGGTCATGTGCTCCGGTTCTTCCAGCAGCATCACCGAGCGCGGTCCCAGAACCGGCTTCAGCAGCGGGTTGGCGACCGCGACCCCGACCGCGCGGCCGGCGGTGAAGACGCGTTTGACGTCGTCGGGGTCGCAGAGCAGGACCCAGTCGCCCCAGCGCAGGATGCGCAGGGTGAAGGTGTCGCCGTAGCGGCGGTGACACTGCTCGAGAAATGGCAGCGGCCGCCGCATCCAGGCGACCGCCTGCAGCGCCCGCGGCCGGCGCGGGCCGGGCGGCAGCGCGCTCATTTGGCGACGCTCCCGTCGGCCTCGGCGGCGAGCCGGTCCATCAGCTCGTCCTCGGCCTTGCAGGTGGCGGCGATCAGCAGATCGAAGAGGTCGGCCATGAACTCGGCCGGGAGGCCGACCTCGGCGCCGCGCGCCAGGTAGCGCGCCCGCACCTCCTCGACCCGGTTCGGCTGCATCATCGGGATCTCGTGCTCGCTCTTGTAGACGGCGACTTCGCGGCAGATGTCGAAGCGCTCGCCGAGCAGGCGGGCGATCTCGTCGTCGATCACGTCGAGGCGACGGCGGAAGGGCTCGAGCCCGCTCATCGCGCCACCCCGATCGATCTCACGTCCGCCTGGGCATCGCGTGGTTCCTTTTGGTCGCCCTGGGGCCAAAAGGAACCACGCGATGGCTCGAGCAAACCGCAGGCGAACGCGTAGGCGCAGTCGCTCAAGGTAGGCAGCGCGTAGCCGCCCTCCTGGACGACGCAGACGGGCAGGTCGCTGGCGGCAAGCAGGGCGCCGATCTCGGTGAAGATCTCCGGCGGGAAGTCCCAGCCGCCGTGGGGGTCGCCGGCGACGGTGTCGAAGCCGAGCGAGACGACCAGCGCCGCCGCGTCCTCGGCCAGCATCTCGACCGAGACCGCGACCTCGTCGAGGTAGCCGGCGTGGTCGGGACACTCGGCGAAGGCGACGGCGCGTTCGCCCTCGACCCGCGGCAGCCGCTCGCCCGGCGGGAGGTTGGTGACCGGGGCCGCGTGCAGCGAGTGCAGGGTGACGTCGGGCATGCGCTCGGCCAGGGCCGAAGTGCCGTTCGGGTAATGGAGGTCGAGGTCGAGGATCCCGACCGGCGTCAGCCCCCCGCGGCGCAACGTCTGCGCCGCCGCGGCGGCGGAGTTGAGGTAGCAGTAGCCGGCCATCCAGTCAGGCCCGGCGTGGTGGCCGGGCGGACGGCAAACCGCGTAGGCGAAGCGGGCCCCCCCGAGGAGCCGCTGTGCCGCCGCGATCGCCGTCCGCGCCGCCTCGTGGGCCGCCTCGACCAGTCCCACGGTGACCGGGATGTCGGGCTCCAGTCCCGGCGGTGCGAAGTCGGCGAGCACGAGCTCCCCGTCCTCGGCTCGCACCCCCCTCAGCGCCTGCAGGTAGGAGCCCCGGTGAAGTTCGGACAGCGTCGCCTCTACCGCCGCGGGGACGGCGTCGGCCGCCTCGAATCGCACCCCGGAGTGGCGGGCGAGGCCGTCGTGCAGCTCGTCGAGGCGCTGGTTGCAGTCGCGGCCGGGCAGTCGGCTCTCGCCTTCGCGCACCCAGAGCGAGTCGTCGCCCGAGCCCTGGCGCTGCTCGATCGCGATCAGCTCGCTCACAGCAGCCTCCGCATCCGCGGTCCCAGCTGCTCGAACCCGTTGCGCTCGTAGAAGCCGCGGGTGGCGGCGATCGCCGCGAAGGTCTCGCGCGGCAGCCCGACCTCGATCCGCGAGACGCCGGCGGCGCGGGCCGCGGCCGCGACGGCCTCGACCAGGTCGGCGCCGACCCCGCGGCTGCGCCAATCCGGGTGGGTCCAGAGGTCCTGGATCGTCAGGTAGCGCCCCGGCACGTGGATCGCCCGCCCCCAACTGGCGGCGAGCACGCCGACCGTCTCCCCCTCGGCCTCGGCCAGGAGGAGGATGCCGACGGCGGGGTCGTCGATCAGCGCCGTCACCTCGGCCTCCACGGCGGCGCGGTCCGGCCGCCGCCCGCCGAGCTCGAGCAGCAGCTCCTCGACGGCGTCGGCCACCGCGGCGACGTCCCCGCGGGTCGCCTCGCGCACCCGCACCTCGGTCGCGACCCGCTCGCTCACACTCGCGCCGCCGGCTCGAGGTTCACGGTCCAGGCCGCCTCCGGCTCGTCGCTGCCGGTCACCACCTTGGCGATCGCCGACATCGGCGCCCGCGCCTTCAGCAGGATCTCCTCGAACTCCTCGTCGGGGTCGGACTGCATGACGATCGCGCCGCCGGCGCCGATCGTCGTCCGGCCGGGGCGCATGACGATCGTGCGGATGACGATGCTGAGGTCGGTGCTGCCGTCGGCGCCGAAGTACCCGATCGCGCCCGAGTAGACGCCGCGCGCCTCGTCCTCGAGGTCGTCGATGATCTCCATCGTCCGCTCCTTCGGGGCGCCGGTCATCGAGCCGCCCGGGAAGCAGGCGCGCACGCACTCGACGGCGCTGCGGTGCGGCTCCAGCGAGCCGGTGATCGTCGAGACCACCTGGTGCACGGTCGCGTAGGGCTCGACCACCATCAGTTCCGGCACGCGGACGCTGTCGACGTCTGAGACCCGGCCGAGGTCGTTGCGCAGTAGGTCGACGATCATCAGGTGCTCGGCCCGGGTCTTTTCGTCGGCCGCGAGCTCGTCGCGGCGGGCGGCGTCCTCGACGGGGTCGTCGCTGCGCGAGATCGTCCCCTTGATCGGCCGCGCCTGCACAGTGCGGTCGCGGTCGACGGAGAGGAAGCGCTCGGGCGAGGAGCTGACGATCGCCCGCTCGCCGAAGCGCAGGAAGGCCGCGAACGGGGACGGGTTGCTGCGGCGCAGGTAGCGGTAGAGCTCGAACGGGTCGGGGCTGGCGCTGGTCGAGATCTGGTCGGTGAGGCAGACCTCGTAGGACTCGCCGGCGGCCAGTTCGGCCTGGCTGCGGGCGATGTCGGCGAGGTAGCGCTCCTGTCCGCGCCCGCACTGGAAGGTGACGGTCGAGCCGGGCTCCTGCGGCGGCGCCAGCGGGCGGCGCTCGGGCGGGTCGGCGATCGCCGCGGCGACCACCGCGGCGGCGCCGTCGAGCCAGCGCTCGCTCTCCTCGTCCTCCTCGCGCCCGATCGCGAAGACGTGGGTGCGGTGGTTGACGTGGTCGACGGCGACGACCCGGTTGGCGAACATCAGCGCCGCGTCGGGCATGTCGGAGCTGTGCACGTTGGGCGAGCCGCAATCGGCCTTCAGCTCGTACCCGAGGTAGCCGACGTAGCCGCCGACCAGGCCGCGCTCGATCCCCTCCGGCGGCGTCACCGCGTTGCGGGCGACCTCCTGGTCGAGCAGGTCGAAGATCGAGCGCCGCTCGACCGTCTCGCCGCGGGCGTGGTGGACGGTGACCTCGCCCTCGTCGACCTCGTAGGTGAGCAGGCAGCGGTCGGCGCCGGCGCTGGCGCCGAGGAAGGAGCGCTGGGCGAGCCAGGTGGGCGCGTCGGCGCTGTCGAGCCAGAACGAGTTCTCCGCCTCGCCGAAGAGGCGTTCGTAGAGCTGCTCGGTCGGTGCCTCGCCCTCGAAACTGCGGACCCGCAGCAGCATCCCGCCCTCCCCCGCTCCCGGCTGGCGCGGCGCCGGCTCGGCGGGCCGCTGCTCGGAGGGCGCCTGCGGCGCGGCCTGCGTGGGGCGGGGCCGGCGGTGGCTGCTGGCCATCGAGTAGAAGTTCTCGGCGATCGCCCGGCCGTGCTCGGTGGCGATCGACTCGGGGTGGAACTGGACGCCCCACATCGGCCGGCTGACGTGCTCGACGCCCATCACCACGCCGTCGTCGTCGCACCAGGCGGTCTCGACCCCCTCCGGGCCGACCTCCGTGGTGATCGCCAGCGAGTGGTAGCGGACCACCGAGAAGTCCTGCGGGATCCCGGCAAAGAGCCCGTCGTTGTTGTGGCGGACGTGGCTGAGGCGGCCGTGCATCGCCTCCGGGGCGGTGCCGACGCCGCCCTCGAGCAGGTTGCCGATCCCCTGGTGGCCGAGGCAGATGCCGAGCACGGGGATCTCGCTGTAGCGGAGGATGTCGCGGCAGACGCCGAAGTCGTGCCAGCGTTCCGGCCGTCCCGGCCCCGGCGAGAGCACGATCGCGTCGAAGTCCGAGCGCGAGAGCACCCGCCAGGAGACGGCGTCGTTGTTGACGACCACCGGCTCGGAGCCCGAAGCCGCCGCCAGCAGGTGGAAGACGTTGTACGTGTAGGAGTCGTGATTGTCGACCAGCAGGGTCCGCATCACGCCCCCTCCAGCCCGAGGCCGCGGACGCCGCGCTCCAGCACCGGCACCACCACCCGCTCGACCTCGGGCGAGCGCTCCTCGGCCATGTACCAGCGGGCGAAGTGCGAGAGGTAGCGGGCGAGCGCGACCGAGTCGAAGGTCTCCACGGCGCTGCGCAGGTGGACCCGGTAATTCTCCGACTGGACCACGGCGAAGCGGTAGTCGGGGTCCGCGGCGGCGCGATCGGCCGCCAGCGTGCCCTTGCCGCCGCGCTGGGCGGCAGCGCGGGCGAGATCCCAGCCAAGACTCCCCTTTTCCTCTTCCAGCAGCTTCTCCGGCTCGAACTCGACCCGTTTGTTGGTCGGCTGCAGGAGGAAGTAGGCGAGCGCGACCTGGGCGGCGACGCGGTCGGGATGGGGATGGTGCTTGCGCACCCGCGCCCGCTCCGGCTCGGCCTCCAGCTCCCGCTCCAGCCACTCGGCCAGGTCGTCGATAAGCAGTGCCCCCTCCTCGCTGGAGGTGATCGCGCGCTTCTGGCGGGCGACCATGCCGTGGAAGACGTCGTGGGTCGGCGGGCCGCCGCCCTTGGCGCTGCCGGCGCCGTTGCCACCGGCGACCCCGAGATGGTCGATCAGCTTGCGGCGGCAGGTGACGTGGGCGACCCACTCGGTGCCGCAGACCTGCAGCGAGACGACGTCGTCGAGCTCCGGCGCCGCCGACCAGTAGGCAAGCGCCCGCATGTGCTGGGTCGGGAGGCCGTCGGAGCGGACCAGCGGCATCACTTCCAGCTCCTCGCGCTGGGTCTCGTACATCACCATGCGGTCGCCGGCGCGGCGGGTCAGCTTGCCCTCGCTGAGACCGAGGTTGGTCAGCTCGGCGACCTCGGGCAGGAAGTCGGACTCGAAGATCACCTTGTCGAAGGCGACCCCGAGCCGGGCCAGGGTCTTGCGCTGGCCGGCGATCACCCAGGCCCGCGTCTTCGACCAGATTTCCAGCGCCTCCTGGTCGCCGTCGAGCACCCGCATCATCAGCTCGTCGGCCTCGTCGTTGTACATCGAGGACTCGCGCGCGACCGAGTCCTCGGCGCCGTCCTCGCTGCCGTTGGCGCGGCCCGCCTTGACGTAGTCGGCGTAGCAGTAGCCGACGAAGTGGTCGCTCTTCTCGCCGCCCTCGGGCCAGGCGTGCTGGTCGCCGCCGCGGCCGACGATGCCGGCCATCGCCTCGCCCATGCTGCGGCCGACGTCGCAGATCAGGCTGCGGTTCTCGACCCGGGCGCCGGCCTGGGTCAGGGTGGCGGCGATCGCGTTGCCGATCGCCAGGTTGCGCAGGTGGCCGATGTGCAGCGCCTTGGTCGTGTTGGCGCCCCAGAAGTAGACGGCGTAGCGCCCGCCGGCGGCGAGATCGGAGAGGTCGGAGTCGCCGCGCTCGCCGGACTCCAGCTCGGCCCCGGTGCGCTCGACCCAGCCGTCGTCTAGACGCAGGCGGGCCTGGTCGCCGTGCTGGGCGATCGAGTCGACCCAGGGCTCGGCCTCGATCCGCTCCAGCGCCGCCACCGCCTCCGGGTCCTCGCGCCAGTCCGGAACCCGCGGCACCAGCATCAGGTCGAAGCCTGCGTCGGGCCGGTGCGGCGTCCGCGCCGCCCACAGCGCCCGACCGTCCCCGCCAACCGCGATCTCGTCCAGCTTGTCGAAAAGATTTGCGCCCATAGCCGTTTCCCTTGCCTGTTTGGAATACACCGGCCGGGGCTCGAACCCGGATCTACGGCTTACAACGCCGTCCCTTTAACCGATTAAGGCACCGGTGCTGGCTATGGTTTCGCCCGATCAGTAACCCTGATTGGTCGAGCGAGGCGCGAGCATAACACCGAATTTGACTCACGCCAAATTTCTTGATCAATTTCCTGGAAACCGGCGGAAAAGGCGCTACAGAGCGAAGACCCACCCGTACCAAACTTTTGATCGGTGGTGTGGCCGAGCGGTTTACCGTCAGGCCAAGCGCCGCTCGAAGACGCAATCCAAGCGACGCTCGTCCTCATCGCCGGGGATGGTTTTGTCGAGCTGCATCGTCGCTTCGCGCCCGTCGATGCGGAGCGTCGCCACCTGGTTGTCGAAGTAGGGACCGTCGGTCAGGCGCCAGCGGATTCCCGGGTCCGGAGCGCCCGCGCTCCGCCCCAGGGCGCGCATCGCGGCGATGAAGGGGCGGCTGAAACCGGCCCGGATCACGCGTCGCTCTTTCTGGTCCAGCGGGTTGCGGTAGGGCGAGCAGACCGCCTGGTAGGCGTTGCTCTCGATCCCCACCTCGGGCCGGAAGCCGATCTCCGCCAGGTAGGCGTGGTGGACGTCGCCGGAGAGGACGACGATCGAGGCCGGCGCCCGGCCCCGCTGGCCGGACCCGACCTCCTCCAGCAGCTGGCGCATGCGGGCGAAGGAGTCCTGGAAGGAGGCCCAGTGGTCGAAGTCGACGGCGCGCCGGGCCTTCTCCGAGAGCTTCGCGGCGAGCCCGCCCCAGGCGCCGTCGCAGAGCCGCTCGTTCCAGGCCTCGAGGTGGTGGAAGCCGGGCGAGAGCAGCAGCGGCACGGTGGTGGCGAAGACCAGGTGGTCGAAGTCGCCGCTCGCGTGCTCGACGATCCATTCCCACTCCTCCTCGTCGACCATCGAGCGCTCCCCGGGCTTCAGCACCCGGCCGGCGCGGGAGTCGACGAAGACGATCCGGGTGCCGCCGATGTCGCGGCAGTAGCTCCAGCGCACCCCGGCTTCGGTCGAGGAGACCTTGGCAGCGAACTCGCGCAGCACCGAGGTGGCGTGGACGTTGCCGCGGATTCGCGGGTAGAGGTCGTCTTCGTCGAGCGCCCGCGGCGAGAGGTTGCCGAGGTGCTGGTGGACCCAGTAGCTCATGATTCCCGAGGTCGCGCGCCGGTGCCACCAGGACCTCTGCCGCATCTCCTCGACCCAGCTGGCGGAGATGTTCCAGTCGTCGCTCATGTCGTGGTCGTCCCACTGCATCGAGACCGAGACGGTGGAGAAGAGCCAACGGATCAGCGGGTCGGTCCAGGCCTCCTCGTAGAGCCAGCAGTACTCCTCGTAGTCGGTCACCTCCTCCCCGGGCGCGGTCTCGGTGCCGCGGCGCCGGCGGATCCGTTCGCGCGTGCGCGGCGAGCCCTCGTCGACGTAGACCTGGTCGCCGAGCAGGAGCAGCAGCTCCGGCCACTTGTCGCGCTCGGTCCGAGTCATTTCTCGTGCCAGCACCCGCAGCGCGTCGAACTCGAAGCCGTCTTCGTGCTCGTCCTTGGTCAGCACGTAGGGCTCCTCGTGCGGCAGCGCCACCCGGCAGGAGCCGAAGCAGACGTCGAGCGGGCGGTCGCGGCCGAGGGTGCGGATCACGCTCGGCGGCAGGTCTGAATCGGGCGGCGGCCAGGCCTCCTCGCCGTCGAGCTTCACCCCGTATTCATAGAACCCCGCCGGCTCCAGTCCCTCGATCCGGACCAGCGCGTAGTAGTGCTCTTCGACCGTGAAGGTCGGCTCGGCGCGGCCGAGGATCTCGACCTCGCAGGGCGCGTCGGTCTCGACCCAGACCGTCGCCTCGGTCTCGCTGACGTAGCGCAGCAGGGGTCCGAGTCGGAGATTGGGCACGATCCCTTAACCATCCCCGCGTTCGCACTTTTCAACCCTCTGCGTCCAGAAGTGCGAACGCGCTGAGGGGCCTAGATGCGACCGGCCTCGAGCAGGCGGCTGAGGAAGCGCTTGGTCTCCTCGCGCTCGGGCGAGACCAGAACCTGGTCGGGCGGGCCCTGCTCGAGGATCCGGCCCTCGTGGAGGAAGGCGACGCGGTCGGCAACCTCGCGGGCGAAGCTCATCTCGTGGGTGGCGATCAGCATCGTCATCCCCTCCGCCTTGAGATCTCGGACGGCGGCGAGCACCTCGCCGACGAGCTCGGGGTCGAGCGCGCTGGTCACCTCGTCGAGCAGGAAGGCGCGTGGCTTGCCGGAGAAGGCGCGGGCGATAGCGACCCGCTGCTGCTGGCCGCCGGAGAGGTTGTCGGGGCGGTCGTGCTCGCGGCCCTCGAGGCCGAAGCGGGCGAGCAGGGCGCGGCCGCGCTCCTCCGCCTCGGCGCGGCCGACGCCGTGGGCGCGCATCTCCCCCAGGACCACGTTCTGCAGCGCGGTCAGGTGCGGGAAGAGGTTGTAGGCCTGGAAGACGAGGCCGAGGCGGCGGCGCACGGCGACCGGGTCGACCGCGGGGTCGGTGATCACCTCGCCGTCGAGGAAGACATCGCCGTCGTCGATCTCCTCCAGCAGGTCGATGCAGCGCAGCAGGGTCGACTTGCCCGAGCCGGAAGCGCCGATCAGCGCCACCGCTTCGTGCTCGGAGACATCGAGGTCGATCCCGCGCAGGACCTGGCGCTCGCCGTAGGCCTTGGTGACGCCGTGGATCTCCAGGACCGCGCTCATCGCACCGCTCCCTCGGCGCCGCCGCCCATGCGCTCGACCACCCGCGCCAGCGGCACGGTGACCGCCAGGTAGAGGATCGCCGCGGCGATCAGCGGCGTGAAGTTGAAGTTCTCGCCCTGGATGATCTGGGCGATGCGGAAGGCCTCGGCCGGGCCGAGAATCGAGACCAGGGCGACGTCCTTCTGCAGGGCGACGAAGTCGTTCAGCAGGGGCGGCGCCAACCGGCGCACCGCCTGCGGCAGGATCACAAACCGCATCGCCTGCGATTCGGAGAGGCCGATCGCCAGCGCCGCGTCGCGCTGGCCGCGGTGGACGGAGTTGATCCCGGCCCGGTAGACCTCGGCGACGTAGGCGCTGTAGGAGAGGCCGAGGGCGATGCCGCCGAGCACGATCGGGTCGGTGGGCAGCCCGGTCAGCTGCAGCGCCGGGACCCCGAACCCGACCAGATAGACGAGCAGGATCGTCGGGGTGCCGCGGAAAACGTCGACAAAGAGCATGCCTAGCAGCCGCAGGGGGAAGAGCGCCGCCGCGCTGCTGGTCCGTACCAGGGCGATCGCGAGTCCGGCGATCAGCACCGCGATCTCGACGATGACAAACAGCTTCACGTCGAGCCAGAAGCCCTCGAGGACTTCGGGGAAGGAGTCCTTGAAGACGTCCCAGTTGAAGAAGGTCTCCCGGACTTCCGGCCAGCCGGGGCTGGTCAGGATCCAGGTGGCGAGGCCGCCGAGGACGACGACGGTGGAGACGGCGGCGATCGCCAGTCCGCGGCGCTCCTTGCGCCGCTTCGCGGCCTCGCGTTCGAGGCGACGGGCGCTGATGGCGGCGGTCTCGGTCAAACGACGGACGGAATTCTGACGCGAGTTGGACGTCGCCGCTGGGCGATGAGCTGGATCAGTCCAGGTTGGGCGCGCCGGCCGCCTGGCTCATCCAGCGGTCGGTGATCTTCTGCAGTTCGCCGGATTCGCTCAGATCCTCGACGGCCTGCGAGACGCAGGCGGTGAGCGGCGAGTCTTTCTGCAGCAGCGCCCCCCACTCGTCGCCGCCGGGAGCGCTGAACTGGCCGACGACGGTCGCCGCCGGGACCTGGACCGCGGTCAGGTAGAGCGCGGTCGGGAGGTCGACGGCGACGGCGTCGATCGTTTCGTTCTTCAGCGCGGTGACGACGTCGGTGGAGTTGTTGAAGACCTGCGGTTTGTCGCTCGGGTCGATTTCCGCTTCGACCGCCTCGAGGCTGCTGGTCCCGATCTGGACGCCGATCTTCGCGTCCTGCAGTTCCTCCAGCGAGCTGGCCGAGGCGGCGTCGGAGTCCTTCAGCGCGACGATCGCCTGGTTGGCCGTGTAGTACGGGGTCGAGAAGTCGACCTGCTTTTCGCGCGGCGCGGTGATCGAGATCTGGTTGACGTCGAAGTCGAAGTCCTTCGGGCCGGGCGCGTAGGAGGAGTTGAACGGCTCCACCGTCCACTCGACCTTGGCGGCGGGGTAGCCGAGCTCCTTGCCGATCGCGTAGGCGACGGCGCTCTCGAAGCCTTCCCCGTTGGTCGGGTCGTCGTCTTCGAAGTAGGGCGGGAAGGCCGGTTTGTCGGTGGCGACCGTGAGCACCCCCGCCTTCTGCGTGTCGAGCTCGCCCGGAACGCAGGCCTCGGCCGAGGCCGACGCGCCCGAGCTTTCGGTCGAGTCGTCGTCAGAGCTGCCGCAGCCGACGATCAGCAGCAGCGCGGGGACAAAAAGAAGGGTGGCAAGAAGCTTCTTCATCGGCGCGAGGGGCGCGATCCTATGTCAAAAGGCGGTGAAAGGTGCGCCGCGAGTGCGATCAGCTCGGCGGGTGTTCGGCCGCACGCTCGCGCGCTTCGGACTTCTGCTCCAGCGTCATCGCCCCCGGATGTCCGTCGCCGGGCCAGGGCGAGAGCACCAGCAGCAGCCGCGCGTCGGCCCGCGCGGCCACCGTGCGCCGCTCGCCGGGCTCGAATTCGAACAGGTGCCCGGGCCCCGCGCTGACGCTCTCGCCATCCGCGCTGACCTCGACCTCGCCGGCGACGACAACCACCCGCGCCCGCTCGTGCACCTCGTGCTCCTGCATCTCCTCCCCGGCCGGCAGCACGATCAGGATCGTCCGCGCGTCCTCGGCCGAGGCAAGGATCTGCGGCTGGTGCGGCTCCGCCCCGACGCTCTGCAGTTCCCAGCTGCGCATGTCTCTGTTCTACCACGGCGCGAGCGCGCCTCCAGGCAGGTTTGGTTAACTAATCCTTCGCAAAACACCTTGGCAGGGGTGGGAGGCGGCGATGTTCGATTTGTCCAAGGACCTGGATTCCTACAAAGGGATCCCCCCCTACGCCAGCGAGCTCTACGGCGTGTACCAGCCGCTGCTGGGGTGGCAGTCGGCGCTGACCAAGGAGTGGGTGCGTACCAACTCGGTCGGGGCGCCGACGCGGACGCGCCGCATCCTCGACGGCTGGATCGCCCCCGGGCCGACCGGGTTCAGCGGCGACAAAGAGATGCAGGCCGAGCCGCTTGAGCCGGGGCACGGGCGCAGCCCCTGGAAGGTGGTCCTGCTGCGGGATCTCGACAGCCTGGTGTTGCGATACGAGCGGCAGCGGCTGGAGGGGTGGGTGCAGGAACAGGAAGGGCGGCTCCCGGTCGGCGTGGAGTGGAACGAGGTCTTCGAGGTCAACCACATGATCGACACCCTGATGCCGGCGGTCGACCGCGCGATTCGGGAAGAGGTCTTCGCGCCGGTGGCGATGATGGTCGACTCCGACAAGCTGAACGCGCTCTACCTGGAACGGATCCAGTACGAGTCGCAGATCGCGGCGATGCTGCTCTTCTACGCGGAGACCGCCAACCCGCCCGACCTCGACCCCGACAGACTGGGCAGCCTCTTCGCCGTCGTCTCTCCGCCCGAACTCGACGAGCTGCTCGTGCCGCGCGACGCGCTGGAGGCGATCGACCCCCGCGACACCGGCGGCGCCCTCGCCCCGGTCGGGCTCGTCCACACCTTCCGCCAGTGGTTCTTCGACCTCGGCCATTTCGACGGCGAGCCGGTCGAGCACGTCTGGCTGGCGCCGGGGACGACGATCGAGCTGGTCGAGATCTCGACCCGGCGGCAGCTGATCGAACAGCAGACCGAGACCCTGGTCGAGGCGACCAGCCGGGCCGAGAGCCAGGAGACCTCGCGCGACGAGCTGGCCGACGCGGTCAAGGACGAGAACTCGAACAGCACCAAGCTCGGGGTCGCGACCACCAACACGGTGAAATTGGGCGTCTACGAGGGCAACGTCAGCGCCAACTTCGGCCTCGACTCGACCCGCAAACAGGCGCGCGAAAAAACCCACCGGATGACCCGCGAGCAGTCGCAGAAGCTGGCGACCGAGATCCGCAAGAGCACCAAATCGATGTTCCGCACGGTGACCGAGACCACCGACACGCGCAGCAAGCGGTACCTGCTGCAGAACACCTCCGGGAAACTCGTCAACTACGAGCTGCGGCGCAAGATGCGCCGAGTCGGGGTGCAGTTGCAGGATCTAGGCACGCGGCTCTGCTGGCAGGTCTTCGTCGACGACCCCGGGGCGCCGCTGGGGCTCTCGGAGCTGGTCCACTTCGCGCCCTCGCCCGACCTCAGCTCGCTGAAGGCCCCCGACGAGCCACCGCAGCCGGGGCCGATCGTCAAACGGGTCGTGCTCCCCCTCCCCTTCAAGCCGATCCTCTCCTACACCAACATCAACCACCGCTACGAGTTCGAGGGGCTCGACCCGAACGGCCGCGGCTTCCTCGGCCACGTCGCCGACGACGATGATGACGACGACAGCCAGATCATCATCGAGTTCCGCGGCTTCAAATTCGACCCTCCGCAGGCCGGCTACGAGCTTGGCGAGGTGCGAATGATCGGCACCCAGGCCGGCAAGCTGGCGGTGCTGCGCGAAGTCCGCAACATGAATCCGGACGGGGCCTTCGACCTGGTGTTCAACACCATGCACTTCGGCGGCGAGTCGCAGATCAACCTCGAAGTGGACCTGGTGTTCGCGCCGAACCAGACCGCCTTCGACGCGGTCGGCAAAACCTACGCCGACGCGAAAGCGAGCTTCGACGCCGAGCGCGAACAGAAACTGCGCGAGGCCTACATGGACGCGGTCCGCAAACGGATCGAGGCGGCGGCGGCGATCGACCGGCGACCGGCCTGGGACCTGCGCGAGGAGGAGCGGACGGTCGTCTACCGGAAACTGATCGAGCGGCTGATGCTGGGGACGTGGAAGCTGCAGCCGGGGCCGGAGCGGGCGCGAATCGGGCACCTGCGCTCGGAGCTGGTGCGCTCGATCTTCGACGTCGAGGAGATGATGTATTTCGTCGCGCCCGAGTGGTGGATGCCGCGCGTCCACCAGGCGAAGCTGGACCACAGCGCCGACTCCAAGCACCAGCTGACCGACGCCGACCTGGTCAGCTGGGGCGGCCGCACCCAGCGGCGGCCCGACAACTACGAGATCACCGAGGCCTCCGCCCCGGCCCGGATGGGCAGCTCGCTGGGCTGGCTGATGGAGCTCGACGGCGACAACCTGCGCAACGCCTTCCTCAACGCGCCCTGGGTCAAGGCGGTGGTGCCGGTGCGACCGGGCAAGGAGCGCGAGGCGCTGAACTGGCTGCGGGCAACCGAGGGCCACGAGAACGACGGCTGGGACCTGCCCTACATCGGCGACGACGACCCCGAGCTCATCGACAAGACGGTCGGCGAGGCGCTGGAGACGATCGCCGACCGGCTCGAGAAGGAACACGCCGATGCCGGCGGCACGCTTGCCTCCGACACCGTGTTCGAGCACGGTTTCTCGCCGCTGTCCGGCGGCTTCGACGCCGGGGCGCCACCCGGCTCCGGGTTCGCCCAGTGGCTGACGGTCCTGCCGACCGACCAGATCGTCGCCAGCGAGTACGAGCCGACCTCGTTCGAGACGCCCTAACGGCCGCGATCGCCGACCGATGAAGATCGTCGTCACCGACGCCGCCGGCCGGCGCCTGGCAGGGGCCTTGGTGGAGATCGACCAGGGCGGCCCCGCGCCGGTCGACGCCCAGGGCGAGTTGGCGGTGCCCGACCCGACGGTGCCGACCACCTACGGCGCCAGTCACCCGCTCCTGCACCCGATCTCTGTGCAGGTTCTGCCCGGTGCCGAATGGACCTGGGACGACCCCGGCTCGACCCTCTCCCCCGGCCCGCCGGCGACGCTGACGATCCCGCTCTCAGCCGTGGCAGTGGCGCCGACCGAACGACGGGACGACAGGGAATTCGTCTACGACCCCCGGCGGCCGGTGCCGCGGCGTCCAAAAGGGATCCTGCTCGACGCGGCGGGCCGCTACCGCGGCCTCTATGACGGCCATTACTCATTTCACGTCGCCGGTCCGAACCTACTCGGCGACGCCGAGGCCAACGGCTGGAAGCGCCTCGATGACAGGCTTGTCGAGCGGGTCGACCCCTCGCAGCGCGGCCAGTTCGCCTTCCTCGAGTGGGGCGGTCTCGACGGCAGCACCCGCCTCCTGGTCGCGGCCTGGGCACCGTGGCCACCCGGACCGGCGCTGCGGCCCAAATCCGACGCGGTCGTCTACTTCACTCCGACGACCAGCACCGACGCCGGCTACCCGGCCGACTCCCCTCCCTACCGCGGCGAGTACCCATACGGCCTGACCGAGGACAACGGCTACTGGGGACAGCCCTACGCGGGGCTCGCCCAGCGTCACCTCTTCAACGAAAAGCTCCTCGCCTACCAGCTGATCGCGGCTGGGAAACGAGCGCCGCTGATCTGCCCGATACAGCCGGCTGCCAACTGGCAGGCGTTCGCGACCCAGCCGGGACTGGGCCGGCTGGTACGCGAGGTCATCCTCTGGTTCCACCGCCTGCAGGCGCCGCTCCCCTCCTACCCGCAGCGCTCGATGCCGCCCGACCCGAAGCCGCCGCGCCGCGCCGCCCCCTGGCAGCCGCCACCCGCCCTGCGCTCGCTGTACTGCGCCGGCTTCAGCGCCGGCGTCGGCGCCCTGATCGACCTGATGGAGAAGGAGCGACTGCCACAGGGATTCCCGGACCCGGTCTTCGGCTCCAATCCGCGGGAGATGCTGCGCGCCTGGCACGAGCTCTGGGACTTCGACGGCCCCCGCAACCTGATCGGCAGCACCGCGGCCTGGGAGGGGCGGCTCGACACGTGGTGCAAGGTCCGGCGTCGGGCCGTCGGCCTCTACCACAGCGATTACACCGGCTGGAGCATCGCCGACGTCGAGTCGCTGAACAAGCTGATGCCGACCGGGAAGCAGCTGAAACGGAGTGCGAAGAACCGCGCCGCGATCCACCGCACCCACATCACCCGCGGCTCGGCGGCCGCCTTCAACACCCCCTACCTCTTCAACGGGCCCCCCGGTCCGGGCTGGCAGTCGAAACCGCTCCCGCATCGCGCCCAGGATGTGCCCGAATTCTGGGAAGTGCGGCGCAGCTCGGAAGGCGCCGCCGTCCATCAGATGATCCCGATGTTCGCCTTCGGCCACGCGGCGGGAATGAGCACGCTGCCGGATTTGCCGTAGGGCGCAGCCGTTCGCGCGAAAGTGGACAGCAACCCGCGGGTCGCCGTCGGGTTCGGCCTGGAGGTTGTGGAACCAGGCCGGGTGCTGGGGCAGGCCGAGTTTCGAGGCGACGATCGTCGGCCGCTCGCCGTCGTGGAAGTAGATGACCACGTTGCGCCGCACCTCCCCACTCTTCGCGCCACGGGTCTCCAGCAGGGCGGTGGGCATCACCAGTCCCATTCCCACCCTGCCACGGGTCAATCGCATCAGATACGGATCGACCTTCCAGACCAGGTGCACCGACATGAACCGGCCCAGGGCGGTGTTGGCCAGTGCGGCGTAGAGCCGGCGGAACCAGCCGGCGGGACGGTTCGGGTCTACGTATTTGAGCCGGGCCATCAGGGCTTCAAGGTTAGGTTCACCTTGCCGCCGGCGGCCAGCTCCACCCCCGGCTTCGGGCTCTGCCTCTTGACCCTGCCGGTGGCGGCGGTCGCGCCTTCCACCTTGGTCAGCTTGCCGAGCTTGCATTGGGACGCCTTCAGCTTCCTCTTCGCGGCTTTCAGCTTCTTGCCGGCGAGTTTGGGGACCAGGCAGCGCGCCGCGGGTGGCGGCGCGGCGACGGTGGGCGGCGGCGGGGACGCGAACTCGACGTCGGCGTTGAAGCCGGCCTCTTCTTTGTCGACCACGGCGAGGGCTTCGGCGCTCGAGGTGCTGGAGCCTTCGGGGAAGGTGCCGGACCACTGGGTGACGACCGAGCCGGTCGGCGCCGCGAACCCGAGCCGCGCCGACGCCGAGAGGTTGGCGAGCCCGATCAGGTCCCCAGCCCTGATCGGCAGGCTGGTGGCGAAGGTTTCGACACCGACGCCGGCGGGCGCCCCGGGGGCGCTGGTCCCGACCAGGGTGTAGTCGCCGCTGCCGTCGGGACGGAGCACGCGCAGCTGGAAGGCGCTTTCCTCGGCGCCGACGACGCGCCAGCGGGTGACCGTTCCGTCAGCGGGTGAGGTGGCGTGCGCCCCCGGCCCGGCCAGTTGCGTGTTGGTGAGGATGCAGACCGGTCCGCAGACGGTGAACTGGTTGAACTCGGCGGTCAGCGGGCTGCCGACGGTGACGAGCGCGGCACTTGCCGGCGAGCAGAGGGTGAGCGAGGTGGCGACGGCGGCTAGTACAAGCGTTCGCCGGCGCAATTGTCAGGTTCGGTAGAAGGCGCGGCGGAGGAAGCGGAATCGCCTCGACCGGAATAGGTCGGGTTCGACGGGGCCGAGCACCAGGCGCGCCCCTGCGTAGAGGAGAAAGAGTCCGCAGAGGATCAGGATCGGCACCGGCAGGACCTCGGAGCCCGAACCGCCGCCATCGCGGGTGTTGACGAGCGGCGCAGCGGCCACCGCGGACGCGGAGCTGACCGTGCCGACCTCGGGGCGGGCAACCAGGGTCGCGGCGCCGAGACCGGCGCGACCGCCCTTGTCGACGGGAGCGGGCGCAGGCTCCACGACCGGCTCGACCGGCTCCCGGGTCGCGGCCCGCGGCTCGCTCGCGGGCTCCTCGACGGCTGGCGGGGTCGGCGGGGGCGAAGTTTCCGGCTCGACAGTTCCGCTCGAACCGCTGCTCGAGGGCGCATCGCCGGTCGAGTCGGCCGACTGGGAGCTGCCGCCGCTGCCCAATGAGCTGCCGTGCTGGGTCGGCGCGGACCCGCCGCCGGACGACCCGGTGCTGGAATCCTGCGGAACCCAGCCGGTCGAGCCGGGGGCGGTCACCGGGGGCGTGCTTTCCGGCGCCGGCGCGGGTTCCGCGGTCGGCGCTTCGGCACCCGTTTCCGCCGCCGGCGCGGCCGCGGGCAGCACGGAGATCAGGGCGACCGTGGCGACGGTCGCGAAAAACCCGAGGAAACGGGAGCGGCGGCGCAACTTCCTCACCTGTCGGTTTCTTTAGTCATAGCCGGATTGATGGACGGATATTCTAGTCCTGCATTGACAAGAGTTGCCAGAGATAGTCGCTAGGAGCCGGAAAAGCTTGAACATCGGGATTTCTCGCCAGGGCCTGCTTGGTGGATTGGCTGCCGCACTGATCGCCACGGCCCTAGGTCTGTCGCTCGCGGCTGCGACCGCTGCCGCCGACCCGACCCTCTCCGCCTCCGCCTCCGATGCGGTCGTCGGCGGGACGATCGACGCGACGGCGCAGCTCTCCGACGCAGCGACCGCGTCCGGGGAGATCTCATTCGAAGTCTTCGGCCCCGGCGATCCCGACTGCTCGGGGCCGGCGTTGAGCCCGGCGCCCGCTTCCGCCACTGTGAGCGGCGAAGGCGAGTACGAGTCGGGCGAGATCACCCCGCCGGGCGCCGGCACCTACCGCTGGAGTGCCCACTACACGGGCGACTTCGAAAACGCCCCCGCCGACTCGGTCTGCTCGGCGACCTCCACGGTGAGCAAAGCGAGTCCCGGGCTGAGCGCCAGCGCCAGCTCCGGCGTTGTCGGCGACAACATCCACGACGAAGCTTCCATCACCGGGGGCTTCTCCCCAACCGGGAAAGTGACCTTCTCGGTCTACGGGCCGGGAGACTCCGACTGCTCCTCGACCCCGCTCTCCACCTCCGAGGTAACGCTCCAGGACGACCAGGCCACCTCACCGGATTTCCGCGCCCAGCAGGCGGGGGACTTCCACTGGATCGCGGCCTACGAGGGCGACGCCAACAACCAGCCGGACAGCACCGACTGCGGGGATGGCGGCCAGACCTCCGCGGTCGACAAAGCCTCGCCCGCACTCTCCGGGCTCGCAACCGCGGCGGTCAACGTCGGCGCCACGATCACCGACAGCGTCACCCTCAGTAGCGGCTTCTCCGCCAGCGGCCAGCTCGTCTTCCGCGCCTATGGCCCGGGGGATGCGACCTGCACCGGAAGCGTCGCGTATGAAGCCAGCGTCGCCGTCAGCGGCGACGGCACCTACGCACCCTCCGGCTTCATCCCGGCGCCGGGCGTGTACAGGTGGAAAGTCAACTACGCGGGCGACGGCAACAACCAGCCGGACAGCCTGATCTGCGGTTCCGCCAACCAGGTCTCCACCGTCAGCAAAGTCCTGCCGACCCTGTCCGGAGTGGCAACTGCGGCGGCCGTAGTCGGAACGACGATCACGGACAGCGCCACTCTCAGCGGCGGCTTCTCCGCTGGCGGCCAGCTCGTCTTCCGCGCCTACGGGCCGGGTGACACGACCTGCGGGGGTGCCACGAAATACGAAAAAGCAGTCGCGGTCAGCGGCGACAACACCTACTCCCCCGCCGGATTCGCGCCCGCTGCGCCAGGTGTCTACCGGTGGACCGTCACTTACTCGGGCGACCCGAACAACGAATCGACCAGCACCGACTGCGACGCCGCGAATCAGACTTCGACCGTGAGCAAAGCCGTCCCCACCCTCACCGGGGTTGCGACTTCCGTCGTCAAAGTCGGCCTCACGATCACCGACAACGCGACCCTCTCCGGAGCTTTCTCCGCCGGCGGCCAGCTCGTCTTCCGCGCCTACGGGCCCGACGACAAAACCTGCTCCACCCCTCCCGCCTACGAAAAAGCCGTCCCCGTCAGCGGCAACGGCAATTACTCACCGCCCGGATTCGCCCCGTCGCCGGGGCTGTACCGCTGGACCGTCGTCTACGCGGGCGACTCCAACAACGAGGCGGCCAACACCAACTGCGACGCCGATAACCAGTCCTCGGCCGTAGGCACGGTTTCCGTTGCGCTGACGGCCACCGCCACCGGCGGCACGATCGGGACCGCGGTCACCGCCACGGCGACGATCAAAGAAGGGGCGATCCCGGGCGGGCAGATCACCTTCAAGGCCTTCCCGCCCAGCGACTCGAACTGCTCCGGGGGAGCGGCCTTCAGCTCGACCGTCAACGTCTCCGGCAACGGCCCCTACCGCTCGGGCGCCTTCGTGCCGCCGCGGGTCGGCGCCTACCGCTGGACCGTCTCCTACTCGGGCGACCTCAACCACGACCCGGCGACGGTCGGGTGCGGCAAAGCGACCTCGAGCATCTCCCAGGCGAAGCCGACGATCGCCGGCGCGGTCAGGCAGCGGGTCGTGGTCGGGGCCAAATTCCGCGACACGGCGACGCTGCTCGGCGGCCACACGCCGGGCGGCTCGATCACCTTCCGGATCTACGGCCCGGTCGCGTCGGGTTGCGACCAACCGGCGTTCGTGGACAAGGTCGCGATCATCGGCAACGGCACCTTCAACTCCGACCCCTTCGTCGCCCTGCGCCCCGGCCGCTACAGCTTCGTCGCCAGCTACTCGGGCGATGCCGCCAACCAGGGTACGACCGAGCCCTGCGACTCGCCCTCCCAGGTGGTCGTCGTGCAGAAAAGGACGCCGCGGGTGAAGCCGCGGGCGCAGCTGATCGAGCGCCGGCGGATCTCGATCCGCGCCAGCCTCGCGGGCAGCGTCTCCCCCACCGGCAGAATCACCTTCAGCCTCTACGGGCCCGGCGACAAGCGCTGCAAGCGCAAACCCGCCTTCAGCGGCGGCGTCACCGTGAAGGCGAACGGCACCTTTCCCCTGGCCCAGTACATCGCGACCAAACGGGGCATGTACAAGCTCCGCGTCGGCTACTCCGGGGACGAGCGCAACCGGCGCTTCAAGGGCAGCTGCGGCGGCGCCCAGCCGATTCGAGTCGAGTGAGCCCGGCGCTGTCTAGGAGCGTCCGCGGGCGGCCTGAACCCGACTGGCTGCCTCGGTCGCTCCGGCGGTGCGATCAGCTGGCGAAGCGCCTTGAAGATCTGCGCCAGTTGCTTGTCGTGTGACCTCAAAGACGCCGCCGCCCGATCAGGCTCGGCGTCCCAGCAGCCAGTAGGTCGGCATCGGCCCCTTGCCCTTGACCTCGATCGTGCCCCGCCGGCGCAGGTCGTAGCCGTCGCGGAGTCGTTCGTAGGCGCGCTCGGTTACCTGGATCGCGCCCGGCTCGCCATGGGACTCCATCCGGCTTGCGGTGTTCACCGTGTCGCCCCAGAGGTCGTAGGTGAACTTGGCGCGGCCGATCACACCGGCCACGACCGGGCCGGTGTCGATCCCGATCCGCACCTGCAGCGGCACTCCGCCCTCACCCGCGCACCTGGCCGCCTCGGCGCCCATCTCGAGCGCGAGGTCGGCGATCGCCTCGGCGTGGTCCTCGCGCGGGGCGGGCAGGCCGGCCGCCGCCATGTAGGCGTCGCCGATCGTCTTGATCTTCTCCACCCCGTGGCGCTCGGCGAGCCCGTCCCAGGCGGCGAAGACCCGGTCGAGCATGACGACCGCTTCCGCCGGGGAGAGGTCCTGGGCGAGCGGGGTGAAGCCGGCGATGTCGGCGAACAGCACCGTCGCGGAGCCGAACCCGTCGGCGATCACATCGTCGGACTCCTTGAGGCGGTCGGCGACCGAGGCGGGCAACACATTGAGCAGCAGGCGTTCGGATTTTGCCCGCTCGACCTCGAGTTCGGCCAGGGCGCGCTCCCGGGCGCGGACGAAGTACTGGAGCAGGACGTAGGTCGTGGTGGTGACGCCGAGGATGTTGAGGACGAAGAAGGAGACCTCCACGCCCCGGGGGATCTCGGGCGCGCTGGCCGAGAGGGTGGGATCGATCGCCCCGGAGAACGCCACCAGGACCGCGAAGGCGACGAACCAGGGAACGGCCTGGCGGGCGCCGACGAACAGCAGCGCTCCGACCGGACAGGTGAAGGCCCAGAGCCCGACGGCCGACGATGCGGCGAAGCCCCCGAGGCTCCACTGCAGGGCGAAGGGCAGCAGCAGGCTCATCAGCAGCTGGCTGATCCGGAACAACTGGAAGCGGCGCGTGCGCGCGTAGGCGTAGAGGCTCGCGCCGGAGGCGAGCTGGTAGACAAGCGGGATCGCGGCCGAGAGCCAGAGCCCGAGGATCGCGTAGGTGCCAACCCAGACGAACGCGAAGGCGGTCATCAAGCTGGCTGAGAGCACCAGCACCGACTGCCGAGGTGCATCCGCAAGCACGCCCGGAGAATACGCTGGCCCTATGTTCCGTCGCACAAAAGCGCCGACGCCCTTGGTCTGCGGCTCGGAGCGACCGGGTCTAGAGTCGCGGCGTGGATAGCCCGGAAACCCGCTACGCCCGTAGCGGGGACCTGGCCATCGCCTACCAGGTGTTCGGCGATGGCGACGACGAGATCCTGCTGAGCGGCGCCAGCGCGTCGAACATCGGCACCGTCTGGGACGTGCCCGAGGCGGCCCGGCTGTACGAACGGCTCGGGCAGTTCGCGCGGGTGATCCTCTACGACCGCCGCGACTCCGGCCTCTCGGACCCGATCCGGGACGACCTCACCCTGGAGGCGCACGCCGACGACGCGCTGGCGGTGATGGACGCGGTCGGGGCACAGCGGCCGATGCTGGTCGGCAGCGTCGAGGGGGCGCGCTCGCTGGCGCTGCTGGCGGCGACCCGGCCCGAGCGCGTCGGCGGCCTGATCGCCTTCGCCCCGAGCGCGCGCGGCGCCGCCGCCAGCTCCCCCGAACTCGCCGACTCCGCCGCCCAGGCGATCGCCGAGATCGTCGACTGGCCGGGACCGCTGCCCGAGGTCTACACGCCGCAGTGGGCCACCGACCCCGTCCGCAGCGAGCGCATCCGGCGCTACTTCCGCTCCGTGGCGACGCCGCGGCAGGCGGCGCGGCTCCTGCGCATGTCCCTGACCAGCGACATCACCGAAGTCCTGCCCCTGGTCCAGGCGCCGACCCTGGTCCTCTACCCGCGCGACCTGAAGCTGGTTCCGGTGGAGACCGTGAGCGAATTCACCGACCTGATCCCCGGCGCGCGCCTGCGGGAAATCCCGGGCGACGCAGCGATCAACTTCGCCCTCGACGTCGAGCTGGTGGCCGACATCGTCGAGGAATTCGTCACCGGCACCCCACCGGCCCCGCCGACCAACAGGATCCTCGCGACCGTGCTTTTCACCGACCTCGTCGACTCCACCGGGCTCGCCGCGCGGGCCGGGGACCGGGCCTGGGCCGGGGTGCTCGACCGTCACCTGGAGCGGGTCGGCGCCGCGGTCGCCGCGCACGGCGGGGAGATGATCAAGTCGACCGGCGACGGGGCGCTGGCCCTCTTCACCGGACCGGCGCACGGCGTCCACTGCGCCGACCAGGTGATCGCCGAGGCCGGCGAGCTCGGACTCGCCGTCCGCACCGGCCTGCACACCGGCGAGGTCGAGCGCACCCGCGACGACGTCGCCGGGCTGGCCGTCCACCTCGCCGCGCGGATCATGAGCCTCGCCGCGGCCGGCGAGATCCTCGTCTCCCGCACCGTCCGCGACCTGGTGATCGGCAGCGACCTCAGCTTCAGCGACCGTGGCGAGCACGAGCTCAAGGGCATCCCGGACCGCTGGGCGCTCTATGCGGCGCGCCGCGGCTAGGACCGGTGACCCTCAGCGCGGAGCGGTCGCAATCTTCATCGCCCGCGCCGCAGCCGACAGCGGTGGCGGCGCCCACTCCTGCCGGTCGGCGGGCGCCCAGGCGTAGGCCGGAGTGCCGTCGACCACCAGCTCCGAGACCAGGGGCCGTTCGAGCTCACGCGCGGACCAGTCGTAGAGGCGGCGCAGGCGCGGCTGGATCACCGCGTAATCGAGCAGCCGGCCGAAGCCGTTCTCCGCTCGTAGGTAGACGTCGAGATCGCCGTCGAGCGGATACCGATTCGGAAGCACCCTGCCCAGCGAGAGGAAAACACCGGCCATCCCCAGGCGCGGGTCGCCGAGTGGCCGGCCGCAGAGGGCGAAGCGCCCGAGCGCGAGGCGCGGCGCGGCAACGAGGGCGTGTGCGTAGAGCACGCGGAGGAGGACAACGTTGAGAAAGAACCGCTCGGTCCGGCTCTCCGCTTCGGCAAGATCGCGATGGTCGAGGTAGGCGCCCACGATGCTGGCGTTGTGCGCCCGGTACCAAGTCCTCGCCGTCGGCCTCTCGACGAAGGCGTCCCAAAACCCGATGGTCGAACTCGACGCGCTGCCGCCGCGACCTCCGGCGCGCTCGACCGCCTCGCACCCGTCCTGCAGCAACCGCTCATTCAGCGCCCGCCACCACCCGCTCCCCGGGAGCTCGGCATCGAGCGGATTGAGCACCCCCCGCCGAGCCTCCCAACCCATGAACGACATCGCCGCCCGGCGGAACGGGAGGTGTCGAGGCGCGTCGCCCGTCGGTCCACCGTAGGTCGAGCTCGCAAGCGCCAGGCGTCCTCTCGGGTCGTCGCGGACAGCAGCGACCTTGGCGGCCGCAACCGCGGCGGCGTCCCCACCGGCCTCGCTTGCCTGTCCCTCGCCGATTGCGCGATCCCTCTACTGCAGGGCGAAAACAACGCCGACAGTTGCGGTGACGGTGGAGAGTCCGGGCTTGGTCGGCGGGCTCGCGCCGCAGGCGCCGGCGGTGCCCTTGCGTGAGGTTCCAGTGCCGCAGACCGGCGACGCGGCCTTGTCCTCGAAAGCGACGATTTCGCTGTTGCCGCCTTCGCTGATCGTCAGCGCCGGGCCGAGGATGGCGCCGGCCTGGGCGGCGAGCGTCGTCGCCTTTGCCTTGGCCTTCTCGAAGGCGGCGGCGAGACCGATGGCGTAGGCGGCTTCGGTCTCTCCGACGAAGTAGGTGGGGCCGCGGACCCCGGTGGCCCCGGCGCCGATCGCGGCGCTTACGAGGTCGCCGGCCCGGGCCGGCTCGTGGAGGGTGACGCCGATCCCCTCGCCGGCACGGAACAGAGTCTTCTTGCCGCGAGTCACCCTGTGGATCGAGATGCGGCCGGTGCGGATGTCCCCGGCGCCGACACCGGGGATCGCCCCGACTGCGGCGATGACGTCGCGCAGCTGCCTGGAGACGGCCCGCAGGGCGGCGCCCCGGCTGCTGCGTTCGAGGCTGACCGAGAGGCCGACCGAGGCGCTGTCGTTCGGCACCTTGACCGTCGCCGTCGCCTCCACCGAGACGGTGCGTTCGGCTGCCGGCGCGGTGGCGGGCATAACCGCCGAGGCCACGACAAGCGCCGCGAGGAGCACAATTGCAAGGGATCTGCGTCGCATCCTCCCCACGCTACCCGGCGATCTCGGCGTCGAAAAGCTCGTGGACGAGCCTGATCGCGATCGAGCCCTCGCCGACCGCGGAGGCGACGCGGTTCATCGACCCGTCGCGGACGTCCCCCGCGGCGAAGACGCCGGGCATCGTGGTCTCGAGGGAGAGTGGGCTGCGGCTGAGCGGCCAGACCTCGTGCGCCTCCGCCCCGGCCCCGGTGAGAACGAACCCGCCGTCGTCCCGCGCAATCTCCGGCGGCAGCCAGTCCGTGTTCGGGTGGGCGCCGATCATCAGGAAGAGCTCGTCCGATTGCACGTTCTCCATCTCCCCACTGGCCGAGCGCAGGACCAGGCGATCCAGCCAGCCGTCGTCTCCGGCGCTGCCGCCGACCACCTCGGTCCCGAGGCGCACCTCGACGTTTGGCGTGATCTCGATCTGGCGGACCAGATAGTGGGACATCCCCTTCTCGAGCGAGTCGGCCCGCACGACCAGCGTCACCTTGCGGGCGAATTCGGCCAGGTGCAGCGCCGCCTGGCCGGCCGAGTTGGCGCCGCCGACGACGTGCACCTCCTCGTCAACCGTGGTCGGCGCCTCGTGCGCGGAGCCGCCGTAGAAGACGCCCGAGCCGACCAGCGCCTCGATCTCCTCGACCCCGATCCGGCGATAGGTGGCGCCGGTGGCGAGGATGACCGCTCGGGCGCTGACCTCGCCGCCGTCGGAGAGGCTGAGGTGGAGGCGGTCGCCCTCGCGCCGGATCGCGGTCGCGTCGTGCATGAAGGCGAACTTGGCGCCGAAGACCCAGGCCTGCTCGTAGGCGCCCTCCGCCAGGCGGCGCCCGCTGACGCCGCGCGGGAAGCCGAGGTAGTTGCGGATCAGCGAGCTCGAGGTCGCCTGGCCGCCGATGCCGCCGTCGTCGACGACCAGCGTGCGCAGTCCCTCCGAGGCGCCGTACACGGCCGCCGAGAGCCCCGCCGGCCCGCCGCCCACGATTACGACGTCGAACTCGCGCTGCTCGGGGTCGATCGTGGCACCGGCCGCGCTCGCCAGCTCCAGGTTGGTCGGGTCGGTGAGGACGGTGCCGTTGGGGAAGACCACCAGGGGAAGCGCCTCGCCGTTGCCGGACTCGGCGACCAGCTCGCGACCGTCGGGCGAGTCGGCGAGCAGGAATGCGTGCGGCACCGCGCAGCGCCCGAGGACCTCTCGCAGCTCGTGGGCCCTGCCGGTCCAGGACTCGCCGACGACGTGGACGGTGTGCGGCGAGACCCGGCGCGCATGGGCCCACTCGAGCAGGAAGGTCGAGACCGACTGGTGGAAGAGCTCGTCCGGCGTTTGCGACGGCCTGATCACGTAGTACTCGATCTGCCGCCGCGCCATCGCTTCGAAGATCTCCCCGGCGGTCTGGCGGTCCCCCCAGCTCCCCCACTCGATCAGCAGCCCCCGCTGAGCGTGCGCGTGGAGGTCTCGCACCCTGCCCAGCAGCTCGGCCCCGGTCATCTCGCGCAGCGAGTGAGCGGCGAGAACCAACGCGACGTCCTCCCCCGCCGCCTTCAGCGCCTGCAGCTCCGCCATCGCCTGCTCGGAGGAGGAGGCGCAGACGACCCGGTAGCTCCGCGCGTAACGGTCGACTAACTCGCGCTCGACGGCATGAAGGGCCTGCTCGTCGTCATCGACAGCAAAAAGGACGGGATCCACAGGACGAAAATAGCCGCCCTTACCGGGGATCGGCAAGCGTCAGCCGCGAAGCGCTCGCCAGACGACCCCCGGCCGCCGCGCGACCTTCGGTCCGAGGACGAGCGCGAAGAGCGTCAGGGCCAGCCAGGGCCGGAGGTGAGGGCTGATCTTGCGGATGCGGCCGTCGGGGGTCAGCTCGAAGACCATCGCGTCGGTCATCCGCACCGGCCCGAGCCGCGCATCGCCGAGCACGACCCGGTGCTCGCCCTCGCCGACCGTTCGCGTCCAGTGCAGCTCACTCATGCTCCCGTACACGGCGCCGAGCAGGACCTCGACGTCGTCCCGCCCCCGGAAGACCATCCGGCCCGAGATCGGAGAGACGACTTCCACGTCCTCGGCGAGCGAGCTCCCGATCCCCTCGACGTCTGCTGTTTCGGAGGCGGTCAGGTAACGCTTTAGCGGCTCGTCCACGGGGACAACCATATGCGTACCCGACCCGGGGCTCTCGGCTAGAACGTGACCGTCCAGCCCTGGCCCTGGGCCTGCTCTTTGGTGTAGGAGACGCCAGAGACCTTGGTGCCGCTCGCGTCCAGGAGCGTGATGATTCCGCCGCTGTTGCTCAGCGCGCAGGGTTTGACGACCGGCACCGCCAGCGTCCCGCCTGCGGCAAGCTGCCCGCCGGGTACAGGGCACTTCTCCTTGGCCTTGTCGGCGATCTGCCAGCCGGTCAGGTCGACCGGGTCGGGCGATGCGTTCAGCAGCAGGACGCTCTCGCCCTCGTCGCCGGGGCCGGCCGGGTTGACCAGTGCCGCGACGATGCGAACGGCCGCCGTCTCCGGCAGCGGCTGGCCGATCAGGGCGTGGCCGGTGACGTCGTCGGTGTTGAAGGTCTGGTTCTGGAAGGCGAAGAAGAACGCAACCCAGCGATCCTCGGGTGCGGGCAGGTGGATCAGCAGGCCGCCGTCGTTCCAGACGCCGTCTTCATCCGTGTGGCCAGCGGCGTTGCCCTGGTTCATGTGGATCTCGTGCACGCCGGTGCTGGGCGAGATCTCCGGAAAGATGTGGTCGGGTTTGCTGTCGTTCCAGCGCCCGCCGACCGCCGAGACCTTGACCGCCGCGTTGTGGTCGGCGCGCTCGACGTAGTGCTGGATCAGGTCCTGGAGGTCGTTGTCGGGCCCCGCCAGGTCGGGCGGCAGAGTGCGCATGTCAGCCTCTTTGAAGAGGTTGCCGCGCCGATAGTCGAGCGCCGCGCCACCGGGTTTGCGCTCGAGTGGGTGCCAGCCATCGCCCAGCGCCGCGATCGCCTCGGTGACCGGGTGGCGAAAGTCGTCGATCACGTGGTACTTCAGCAACCGCGACTCCAACGCGCCCTGAGAGCTCGAGAGGACGTTGACCGGCACGCGAATCACGTCGCCCCCGACCTCCATCTTGAACTGGAAGTGGACGCTCCCGGTCCCGACCTCGCGCTGGTACTTCGTGACCGTTCCAGTGAACACACCGTAGTTCTCGACCGGCATACCGTCCATCCCCCGTCGTCGAAAGAGTGTTAATTGACCGACACTATAGTCAGGGTTCCCCAACCGGATTGAGCTTGTCTGAGAAAGCGGTCAACTTCGTCTCCGGTTGGACCTCATGCACCTCGAGGCCCGGCGCCGCAACGAGGGCGTCGACCAGTGCTCGACTCCCCCCGACCAAGGTCGAATCGAAATCGACCTCGCTTGCGACGAACCAGGAGCGGTCCGCGGGCCAGATCAGGCTCGGCGCCTCGCGCCAGAGAGGGTCGGCGCCGAACTGAACGACGGCTATCAAGGGACCAGCGAGAACCAGGTGGTCTCGCCCCAGCGGCAGCCCGAGCCGCGACTGCTTGCCCTGTTCTCCCTCGATCGCTCTCACCAACGGGTGGTGGTTGATTTCGCAGAGGCCGAAATAGCAATGCTCGGAATCCGCGGTCTGCTCGCCGAGAACCTCACAGAGGCGATCGAGCTCTTCGATCCCCATTTCTCCCAGCCTCGGGATGTTCCCCGACCAGCTGGAGCCCTCGATTCCAAACGTGTCAGCGGTGCCGACGATCTGGTGCCATTGCATTTCGGGGTGGGCAGTACGACCCAGCCGGCGGGCCACCTCTGCCCAGGTGACGGCGTTTCCTTGATCGTCCGAGGGGGGATGAAAGACGCGCGCGTACGCCTCGAAGAGCTTCGGCACCTGCTCGGTGACAGCCCCATCGCCGCCACCGAGCGCGGGCTCGATCCACGCCCCCTCGCTGGCGCCGTCGACGGCCTTCAGATCGTTGCCGAGCATTTGGCCGTCGGCATCGAGATCCGCGTCTCTCAGGATCCCTGCCAGCGTCCCCTTGCGCAGCTCCCTATGAACGGGGACCACGAGTGCCATCCGGCGACCGGGCTTCTTCAGTCGGACATGGCTCCCGCGCTGGCGAACCACGGTCCAGCCGTCCTTTTCGAGCGCTTTAACGAGCTGAGCGCCCGAGACGACCGGCTGGCGCGGGGTCACGCCGGCAGGGTGATCCTGCGACGAACGATGCCCATGTCAAGGGACTCGCCGTCTTCGCGGAGACCCTCGACGTAGAGAGCGACAGCCTCGTTGGCGTTCGCCAGCGCGTCGTCCATATCTTCGCCCTGGGTATGCATGCCGGGAAGCTCGGGCGCGTACACGTGGTACCCGCCCTCGTCCTGGGGCTCGAAGATCAGCTCAATCTCGCGCGCATCGCTTGACACATCGGGGAGGATAGTCAAGTCCCCGCGCCATTCGTGCCTGTACGGGCAACCTAGCCGACCCCCGCACTGGTAGCTGGACGACCAGTCTGCGCGTCGGTTCCCTGATCCAGAAATAGTAGTCGGGATCGAGCAGCGTCCTTGGACGGGTGGCCGTAGCGGGACATCACCAGGGCGCCCCCGTCTTCGTGACCGAGGTGCACGGAGACGTCGAAGTGGCTGGCGCCGAGTTCGAGCAGCCTGGTCGCCGAGTAGTGGCGGAGGTCGTGGACCCTGATCGGCCGCAGCCCCGCGGCGACGCGGTCGGGCGAGGTGCCCGAGAGGTCCCTGACCTTCAGCCACAGGTAGTAGAGGTTGCCCTTCTTCAGGCACTCCCCTCGCGGCGTGTGGAAGACGAAGGGCGACCCCTTGCGACGGTCGACCTCGAGCACGCTGCGGGCCGGTTTCAGGAAGGGGATGTCTCGGTCCTTGCCTCCCTTGGGCAGCGCGTAGGTGCCATCATCGCGGCGCTGCCGAAGGACGTGGACCAGGTCGTCGTCGAGGTAGTCGTGGCGCAGCGCCTGCAGCTCGCCCGACCGCAGCCCCTCGACCGCCAGGAAGTTGATCAGCTCGCGGAACTCGCGGGCGTACTCGGCACCGAAAGTCATCGTCGCCGCCATTAGCTTCTGTAGCTCCTCGTCGGTCGGCGGCGCGACTTCGGCCGTCTTCTCGGTTGCCGGCAGCTTCAACCCGTGGAAGGGATTGAAGTCGGCGGGGACGAGGCCCACCTGACGGGCGTCCTCGTACATCGTTCCGACGATCTTGGAGATGTTGCGTGGCACGCCGAGCGCCCAGGTCCGCGCCATCAGCACGTCCGGCTCGCCGAGGGGCATGTCGCCAAAGTCGTCTTTGAAGCGCCTCGCCGCTTCCCCATAGAGGACCCGGGTCGACGGTGCCTTTCGCGGCCACTCCTCGAGCCAGCGGTCGGCGAAGCTGGCGCACGTTTCGTCGGTGCGCTGGCGCTTCAGGCGGCCGCGGTGGATTTCTTCCGCGGATTCGCCTGCCTCCTTACTCGTGAAGGGGGAGCCGGGGACCCAGCGGAGGACGCCTTTGTACTGGAACTTGGAGACCCACTTGCCGCTGCCCTTGGGGCTTTCGAAGACGCTCACTGGTGTCCCTCCCCGAGCCGCTTGACCTGATCGGCCAGGCGGTCGATTTCCTCAGGGGATGCCCCAACGTCCCGCTTGATCTTCTTCATCGAGCGGTCGAAGTCCGCACTGGCCCTTGCTGCTCGGCGGAACCTGCGCAGAACCCCGAACCTACGAGTCGGTTGGACGTCTCCGGGCCTCATACAACATCGACCCCCGCCAATTTCCAGACGTGCCCGTTGATGCACTCGACGTATCGGTTGTCCTCTGGGACACGCCGCTCGGCTGGCCGAAAGACCAGCGGCTCAGTGCAAGTCGGGCACTCAGGTACAGCTTTCAGGATCTGCGAATCACGTAGCCGTTCTTTGGTCCGGTTCATGCTGCGGCTCCTCTCGTTCGGTCGAGAGGCAATCGAACCACGTTCCCGCCCTCTGGGGGAACCCCTCGAAGGGCGGCTTCGCACTCGCCGAGGCGATAGCGGTTCTGGCCGCCGACCTTGGTGTGCGGGAATTTGTGCCGCTCAACGGAGCGCGTCGAAATTTTCAGCACTGCAGCGAGCTCAGCCTTGGTCATCCACGCCTCGCTCACGAGCGCCCCTCCCCCGCTTCGAGCATCTGCCGCAGTGCCGCCTTCTTCTGCTCGGCCCGCAACTTCCGCTTGCGCACCGCGGACGGCGAGAGCTCGGTCGCCTCGCGGATCCGCATCTCCTTCAGCATCCGCCGATTCGCCGTGGCGCCAGCGACGTCGATGAAGCTATTCCTGAGGAAGGTCTTGCTCACGCGGCGTCCTCCTCGAGGTGTTCGGCCAGGGTGCGGATGTAGCCGTCGGCGCAGTGGGTGTGGAGGTAGGCCTTGAGGCGAGGGACCTCGCAGATGAAGTCGACGTTCGCGTGGATCGGCTGCCGGCACATCGGACAGTTCCCGTCCCGCTTGGCGGTGATCGACGGGCCCTTGGTCGGGACGGTGAGCTCGGCCACGGTCACCCTTCCTCGCGCTCCAGCCCCGGAGGTGGCTCGTCGAGAACCTCGATGTCGGTGAACACGCTTCCCTCCCCAGCGAGGGCTTCCGCAACCAGGGTCGTGTACCGACGGCGGAACCACTCAGCGCGCGGGTTGTCGTCGCCGGACAGGTCTGCCAGGACCAGGCGTCCGCGGCGCTCCCCCAGGACTCCGAACGGCTCGATCCAGATTCGGTAGGTCGTGCCCGGAACCGAGGCAGCAATGCGCTTCGACGTCGCCGCCCAAGCCTCCGCGGCTCGCTCGGAGGGTTCGATGGGTTCCGTTTCCACCCGATCCAGCGACGCTCGCAGCGCGACAGCGACGCTGTCCTTCGAGCCCATGTCGCGGTAGCCCTCGAGGTGTTCGGGATCCCGGCAGATCAAGGTGAGGTCGCTCTGGACCTGGCCGTCGCGGCTCTTGTGCTTGCCGCGCTTCATGTGCCAGTCGGAGGCGGCGACGTTGGCGACCGCGAGCTTGATTTCCTCGAGGGTCCGTCCGGGATCGTCGAGCCGAGCTTTGAGGAGCCGCCGGCGTTTCGAGGTCAGGATCGTCGAGCCGTTGCGACCGGTCATCTCCTTCCAGAACTCGAAGAGCTCCTGGACCTGATCGTCAGGACATATATTTGGTTCCTTGGGTTCCTTTGACGGTTCCCTATATAGACCGGGGTCTGAAATGTCCGGTTGAACGGGCCCGGAATGTCCGGTTGAAGCCCCCGGAATGTCCGGTTGAAGCCCAGAGTTATTACCGGACAAAATGTCCGGTTGATCGAGATGGAGGCAAATTCTGTCTTTGCCGCGACCGCGACCTTTCTCTGCTGCTTCGCGCTCTCGGTGGAGGATGCTGCGGTCTTCGAGGTCTTTCAGATGCCGCCGAACCGTCTTCTCCTCGTTGCCGGTGTAGTCGGCGATGCTTTCCGTGCCCGGCCAGCAGACGCCGTTGTTGTCGGCGTGGTCGGCGACCCGAACGAGAGTGAGGAGCTGACCGCCCTTCACCAGCCCGGCGTGGCCGAACTCCCAGGCCCAGGTGGTAGCGCGGACGCTCATTGCTCGGACTCCGGCAGGAGGTCGGGCCGAGCCATGCGGACGAAGGCCTTGCCCCTCGCTTCGAGGTAGCGGTTGTCGGCTTCGATCCCGTGGCGCACGACGTACTCGGCAGCCGCCATTCGCTCAGCCGGGGTCACCGCCCGGTCGTAGACGTCGAGCGCCGCCAGGAGGTCGGCATCCTCTTCGCGGGCCTTGATCGCCTTGCGGAGCTCGCGGGCGAAGCGGAGACCTTTGTCGTCGACCACGGTCATGCGGCCAACCTCTCGGCGGCGTGGTCGAGCTTCGAGCGGAGGGCCCGCCGGCGCTCAGCGGGCAGCTTGGCCGGAGTCCCGCCGCGTAGCAGCGACCGAACGAAGCGGACCTCGTCAGGTTGCACCGAAAGCGTAGTCCCGGACCGCCTTCGATTCGGCCGCCTAGTGCGGCCAGAAACCGTACGGTTCGGTTTTGCCGCTTTGCGCGCTGCTTCCTCCGCATCTCGTTCGCGCAGCTTCTGCTCGCGGCTCCGGTGCTGGTCGTGGCAGTACTTCGCCTGGGGGCGCTTGCCGATCTCGTCAAGGTCGACGGCGCAGTGGCGATACCCGCAGATCCGGCGGATCATCGACTCCGCCTCCCACGTCCGCGCCGGCGCTTGCTTTTACGCCTTGGCGGCGGTGGCGGAACCTTTGCGGCACGCGCCCGGTGTACTCCCAGTGCGCGGTCGAGCTTGCCAATCTCTCGTTCGCTCAGCTCCTCGATCCTGTCGACCACAGTGAGTCGCCAACCACCACCGGGCATCGGATCGCTGAAGACAACCTTGCCTTGGATCTGGTCCTGCCAATCGCCCGGCAGATCAATCGTGCCCCCCGCCGCCTGTACGGTCGCGATCAGCTGCTCAGAGAGGTAGAGGTTGGCTTCGATCCAGCTCTCGCGCTCGGTCGGGGCGACCTCCGCAGCAAGCGCAGCGATGTCCCGGCGTTCGGGCATCTAGCGCCGTCCCCCGGCACGGCGGGCAGCCTGCGCAGCCGCAGCCAGTAGAGCGAGGCCATCGCGCCACGCGCGGTCGACCGTCTCCTTCAGCTCATCGCTCGGGTCGCCTTCGAATCGCTCCTCGAGCGCCCAGTCGGTGTCGCGGGTGATCCGCGCGAACCGGGCGCCGCCCTGCGGCCCCCAGGAGACGAGGAAGAGACGGCAGCCGTCGAAGCGCAGGCCAAATATCGCCCCGCGGCATTTGCCGTCCTCATCGCGGAGCTCCTCAACGGCGGACTCCCGCGGCGGCTTCTCGAAGACCGGACTCCTAGTCCACTCCGGGGGGAAAGTGAGTTCGGCACTGAAGTGGCCGGGATCGGCGGGGCCGAAGGTGGCGGGGTCCTTGCCGGTATCGCGGCACATGCAGTCCCACTCGTCGTAGCTGCCGTTGGCGACGAACCAGGACTCGCGGAGCATGACGTTGGCCCAGTAGTTCGGGTGCATGCTGGACCGGGTCTTGGCGACCTCCCGGATCCGGTCGGCTATCGGCGGCTCGACCTGGGAGCAGACGATGTCGATCATCTCGGCTTCGGTGACCGGCATCTAGCGCCGCCTCCTGGTGCTCATGAGGTCCCCTTGGCCGACCCGGAAGTTGTTGGCAATGAGCTGCAGCCCGGCTCCGACCCGCTCCCGCTCAGCCGGATCCGAAGTCGTGGTGCCGAAGGAGCCAACGCAGAAGTCGTCGATTGCCCCCTGGGACCGCAGGTAGTCGACGGGGTTGATGCCGGCTTTGGGCAGCGCGTATTCGGAGGCGGGCTTAGGCACGATCCGCCGCCTTCCTTTCGGCTCGACCTTCGAGCCAGACGAGCAGGGCGATCAAGACGGCGCCGCCTCCGAGTGCCAAGGCAACCCACGGGCTGACGACGATGGCCAGTACGGCGATCAGCGCCGCGAATCCCACGAGCCCGGAGATCACGACTCCTCCGTTCCCTGCGAACCGTGGGGCTGGGTAGGAAGGCGAAGAAGGCGGTCGATCTCCGCTGCGATGAGTGCGCCGGCCTTAGTCAGATCGCGGATCGGATCGCCGGTCGGCTTGAACTCCGTGGCGCACCAGGGCCACCAGTCCTCCAGCGAGGCCGATTCGAGAGCGCGCTCGTCCCACCCGCAGTCGTCCCCAGCACCGCGGCGGTATCCGTGAATCGCGTAGGCGATTGCGGCCGCTGCAAGGTCGGCTTCCAAGTGCTCGTCGTCATGCTTGGTGTCGTACCCCTCGCAGCTCGACTGCCTCCTGCGCTCCGCCGCAATCAGCGCTGCGCCGTCCTCGTCGCCGGCCGGCTTGTACTCGACGACGACGTGCCGGGGGTTGCGCTGGAACTGCTCGACCTGCGGAGTGCTCAGCGGGATCCAGGCGTCCTTGGGATCGGCGTCGACCCGGCGGACCATGTACATCGACTCGGGCGGCGGCAGCTGCTCGAACATCAGCGCCCCGCCTCCTTCGCGGCGGCCAGGACCTCGCGGCCCTTGACCGTCAGCCGGAATTCCCAGGGGCCTTCGATGGCGAAGGCGTTGAGGTGCCGGCGGTTGGTGCGGATCAGGAAGCGGTTGTTGAGGGAGTCGCGGACGCCGACGCGGTTGCCCTTGCAGGAGTAGCGGGGGAGGTCGCCGGCGATGCGGGGCGGTAGTCCCTTCTCGGCGATCCGCTCGACGGCGCGGAGGAAGGCGAGCTCGTCGTCGGTGACTGCGTCCCTAGCTGGAGGGGCAGTTATCTCGGCGGCGCCGGCGGGACTGACGCCGATGGCGAGAGACGCGATCTCCGCGGCGGCCGTGGTCATGCTGCCGCCTTCCCTGGGACCGGAACCCGGATGATTTCCTCGTCCCCAATCCAGCCCTTGAACCGGTACTCAGTCCGCTTGCGGGTCGGCCGGTAATAAGCCTCGCGTCCCTCGATCGGGGTGCCATCGGGGAGATCGCCGACAACGTAGAGTCCGGCGCCGGAACGTTCCATCTCCAGCTCGAGCCCCTCGTAGGGCCCGTCGATCAGCGTGACCTTGGTCATCCGTCACCCACCTGTTCGTAGGTGTCCTCGAAGACGTCGGGCTTACACGCGCTGACCCCGCCGTCGTGGTGGCGAAGGATCCAGTCGCCGACATCGGCGGTTGCCTTCCGGGTCCCGTTGTGGGTCTCGATTAAGATCGCGGCGGTGCCTTCGCCGGCGAACCGCACTTGCTCGTCGAGGAGCAGGAACTCGAGCTCGAAGCCTCCGTCGTAGAGCATGGCGTCGACCAGGTCGCCGTCCACGGGACGCTTGCGGAACCGACGGGCGCTCACGACCGACCCCCTGAGCCGCCGATGGCCTTCACGTTCTCCGCGAACTGGAGGCGACGGAGGGTTACGGCGACTGCGGTCCGACGTGCGCGGAGGCGGCGCCGGCAGGTCTGCCGGTGGTTGAGGTAGACGCCGGCGAAGAGGTGGGCGATGGCGGTTAGGCCGATGACTGCCAAGAGGAGCATCAGGCCGCGGCCGCCTCGTCGAAGTCCCAGATCTCGATCAGCTTCTTGTTGAGAAAGCGTGCGATCTTCCGCGCTTCTCCGGGAGAGATTGCAAACCCTCGCTCGGCCCTGGACCAGGTGCTCTGGTTGACCTTTGCCTTATCCGCGGCTTCTCCTTGGGTCAAGCCGCGTTCGAGACGCTCAACCTTGAGGTTGAAAATGAGCACCATCAGCGCCGCGCTTCCCCTGGCAGGGGCCAAAGGTCGATGTAGCGGACGTCCTCCTCGAGCTTCGCCTCGAGTACGTCAAGAATCGCCCGCGCATGCCCTGGGTGCGGAATCCACCCCTTCTCAGCCAGCTGAACGACTCCCGGATTCAGACCAGCCAGCGCTGCGAGGTGACGCTGGCTAAGACCTGCTTCAAACCGTCGCCGTTTGAGGCGGAGATTCGGAGCACGAAGGGGGATGTTGCGCGGAGTCTTTCGTTGAGTCCCTGTCACTCTGCATGAGATTCAATCATATTGATTGTAGTTCTGTCAACCTCGATGAATCTCATCCACGAATCGCGCCTAGGCTCCCTCCGGTGGAATTCGCGGAGATCGGTCGGCGCATTCGAGCAGCGCGCTCCTACGCTGGCTTTCAAGGCCGGAAAGACTTTGCGGATGCGATTGAGATGAGCGAAGCCACCTTGGTCCGACTTGAGCGGGGTGACCGCTCGATCAAGCGCGGTGAACTCCTAGTGATCGCCGAGGCCTGCGGGGTCCCGATGTGGTTCCTCGAGCATGGCTGGCAGGGCTGGAGCAAAGAGGTCAGCCCGGAGGAGCTGCGTCAGATCGCGGACGAACTGCCCCCACCTCCAGCCGAGTAGCGAGGTAGGAGAACGAGCCGTGCCACTCTGAGGACTCGGGCAGGCGGGCTGCATGACGCCGCGCCGTCGAGGCCAGGTCGTCGATCCCTTCTCGCACTCGCCGCTCGATCTCGGCAGCGTCCAGCGGTGCTTTGATCTCCGCCAATTTCCCTGGCCCCCCTGTCTTCGTAACTTCTCCGAGGTCGGCCCCTGCCAATTGCTCGGACGGTCTTTGTGTATTGGAGGTCGCTGACCCTAACCGGGGTGTCCGCGAAACCCCTGGAAACCGTCAGGAGCCGCTCCTGACAATTTGGCCGATTCGAGTCTGGTCGAGGCCGGTGGCGACGGCGATCTCGCCCTGTGTATGACCGAGGTCCGCGGCCAAGCGGATCAGCCGATCGCGCTCCGGAGTCAGCTCCTGAGCCAATCTCTGGAGGTCTCTGATTTCACGCAGGCGGGGCAAGGGATTCTCGGGAGGCATCGGTCTCGACCATCGTTGGCACGAAGACGCCTCTCCTCGCAAGGCCTGCACCCCCGTCTTACCAGGCCGGGGATGGTTGAAATCGACGTATTGCCGATACCGCTAGACCCCCTCGTACCAAAGGACATTTGGGCCAGGAGGCGGGGGCCATCTTTGGGGGCTCAGGTGTGCCACCCCGGCCCGTGACTTCACTCTTTCCTCTGGCTACAGTCGAGCGATGGCGGATGTCTGGTACGTCTGCCCCAGGTGCGGCCGGTGCAGTCGCTTCAACTTCCCGCCCTGGCACTTTGCCAGGAGTCTGCACGTGCCTTATTGCGAAACAAAGCCGGTCCGAACTACAGCACCGCCGAGGGGCGTACCACCCACACGCAAACGGGGTCCGAAACCGATCCCGGGGCCGAACCTCCCCAGTGATCTCTCGAAGTCGCTGCTCGCCCAGTTGCTCACGAGCGACTCCAACGGCGACGATCCCGCGGCTGGCCGGCCGCGGGATGACTGATCTGACGCGCGGTATCTTGACTTCAACGCTATAGACCTCGATGCGGGAGGCGCATTGACTTCGCCGGATGTCCACCCGCCGCAAAGAACCGCAGCCTGCCCTGGGCCGAGCGCTACGAGAGCTGCGCGAGGGTAAGGGGCTCAGCCAGGAAGCGGTCGCCCGGCGCACCGGGATGCACCTGACTGGAATCAACCGCCTGGAGAACGGACGCACCAACCCAACCTGGGGGAGCATAAAGCGCGTCGCCGCGGCGCTCGGCGTCTCCGTCGCCGAGGTGGCCAATCGGGCGGAAGCCGTGGAGGGGACCAAAGAAAAGGCCCCCCGGCGGGGTGGACCACCGGGGGGCTAGCGGGAGTCAACCACCTTGGGGTTGACTTCAACTCTATACTCAGATCGCTTCAACCGGGGGAGGCGGGGGAACCTTCCGGCCGAGGGTGCAGCCTCGCCTCCCCTCATACAGCGCCCCGCCGCGCAGTAGAGCTTCCCCGGCCAGAACGACGAAAAGCCCGTCGCCTCCCCGATGAGGGAGACGACGGGCTGGGCGACCGCCGGACGATGTTGCAGGCGACTCAGTCGGCGGGGGTGAGGTAGCCGAGCGTGGTGGTGATGGCGGTCGCCGCCGCGGTGCAGACCGGGGCCAGCTCCGGGATGGTGCCGGCGCCGGCGAGGACCGCCAAGGTGAGCGAGGCGATCGTGCCGACGATGGCGGGGACCTTGACCTTCGGGTTCATTCGTTGCCTTTCGTTGGGTTAGACGTACTCGAAGAAGCGGTAGTCGCCGTCGCCGAAGAGGTCGATGACGCCGGCGTCGACCGGCGCAGAGCCGTGGCCGATGGTCTTGTTGCCGGGCCCGACGTACATCTCGACGTGGTGGCCGGGGCCGGGGCCGTAGATCACGGCGTCACCGGGCTGAGGGTGGCTGACCTGGCGGGCGTTGGCGACGAGCGTGCCGGTGTAGCCGGCCGTGTAGTTCTCGTCGCTGGGATCGGAGAGCCCGGCGGTCTTGTAGGCCGAGGCGAACCAGCTCGAGCAGTCGTCGCGGTGATCGTGAGCCGGCCCGGTGATGCAGTGGTCGGCATCGAAGGAACCCGGCTGGGAGTAGAAGTTGGAGCGGTTGATCCGCTCGCCGGTCGAATCCGTGAACTCCCCCGCACACGCAGCTGCGGAAGCCAGAGCGACTGCCTGCAAGCGCTCGCGCGCGGTCCCGCCAGTGGCGCGGTTGCGATCGATCTGGACGGTGGTGAGCTTGCGCAGCTCGGCTTCGAAGTCCTTCTGCTTCGTCTCCAGGCCCTCGATGCGCTGAACCAGAACCTTGATCCGGCCGAGCCAGAACTGCGCCCGCTGGTGGTTCTTGAAGGCGATGTGACCCTGGCGGGCAGCCCGTTTGTCGAAGTGCGCGGCCATCGTCGGGCTCGGGAATTTCGACGGGTCACGGCATTCGTCGGCGCGTTTGCGGGCCGCGAGCTTCTTGTTGTTGGCGACGAACGCGCGCTTGCGGTTGGCCTTGTAGCGGCGGCGAGCTCGAGCCAGGAGAACCCGGCTCAACCCGAGCGCATGGGCGAGTCGGTCGAGGGCAGCTTTGATCTTCGCCACGGTGGCGGTCCTTTCGTTGGGTATAGGTGCCGGCGGCGCCGGCGAGGGATCAGGCGGGAGGCGGCGTCATCGGTACTGGCCGGTGAAGAGCCTCCAGATGTCACGCAGCTTGAGGCAGAGACGAGTCCACATGTCAGGGACCTCCCGGTGGGCAGGGGTGCAGGACGGACGGCGCGGTGCAGAGGACCTGACTGGCGGCGTTACCCGCCTGCTCAACGGCGTTCCCGGCCGCTTCGACCGTCGAAGGAATCACACCGTTCTGGCCAGAGGGCTCGGGCCCAGCTTCGGGGACGGCCGGGCCAGCGGCCGGCGAGGTGTCGGCACTGGGAGACGAACCGGCTGGCGCCCCGCTGTTGGTCGGCGACGGCGGTGCTGGACCGACCGGCGAAGGTGACGCGCTGCCGTGGTCCTTTTGCCCCCGGGGCGGATCGGTCCCAGTTGACGGAGAGCCGGCCGGCGCTGGCCTAGATCCGCCGCCGGCGGCATCGGCTGCAGTCCCCTCGAACGTCGACCCTGCGCTTGCCACCTCTCGGGAGGCGCGGGACCCTGGCTTCGGGCAGGGGTAGTCGACCTTCCAGAACGCGATGCAGGTGTCGCGGACCGACCGGGCCTGGTCGGTTTCGCGCTTGACTTGCTGGCACGCCTCGCCAGCCGGATACTCAAAGCAGGGCGAGTGCTCGACGATGCGTCGGGTCGACTCCCCGCGGAGCGCAACCCCAACAACTGCAGCCGTCGCAAAGGCACCTAGACCCAGCGCCACCAACATCACCGTGACCGGGTTGGCCTCGAGCCAGGCGTAGCCGCCGTTTACAAGCCGCCTCACGACCAGAACCTCGTAGCCGCTATCAACAGGCCCACCAACGTGAATGCCCAGGTCGCTGGCTGCCGGTCAAGGGGACTCATCGGAAGGGCAAGAAGTTGTCGACGGCCTGGCCGGCCCAGAAGAGAGCGAGGACGACGATCGCGCCGAGAAGACCGGTGTCGATCGAGCCCGACTTGAGCTGGTCCTGTACCGCTAGCGCCAAGAGCACCACCGTGATCAGGACCGCCAGCCAAGGTCGGGATTTCCGTTCGGGATTTGACTCGCTCGTCAATCAACTGGTCCTCTCAGAGATCGGGGGCAGTGTCGGGAGTTCTGGTACGGTCGCGGTCTTCTATGGGCACCCAGAGAGACTCACCTGGGCGCTGGCGGCGTGTGCTCGCCTTGTCGCTCATGGCCGTAATCGCAGCAACTGCGAACGCTCAAGCTGCGCCGTTTGGGCCGGCGGAGGAAACTGCGTGGCTCGAAGCTGAGACCTACTGGCTGCGAGCGCCTACTGGCTGCGCGACCATTGATCGAGAAACGGTCCCACCGGGATCCTTAGATTGGATCGAGGCCGGCCAAGTCGGAATCAGCGGTAGAGCCACGCAGACGACCCGGGGCGCGCCCTTCAAGGAAGACTGCGTCATTCGAATCGTTGAAGGCCTTGACCCGCTGAGCCTCTGTTTCGTCGTGCGCCACGAGTACGGACACCTCCTGGGCTACGGGCACGACGATCCCGAGTTGGCGAACCTGCCCCCCTGCGTTGCTCCGCCGCCGCCGCCTTTCGATGACAGTGCGATAGCGCGCCGACAGGCGTGGCAGGAGTGGAGGGAAACCCGGAGTTGGTGCCGGGAAGCGCGCGGTCCATTCCGCGCCAAGTGCTGGCGGCAGCTACGCAGAGAGCGCGCGCGACTGGTTGCGCTCTACTGAGAGAAAACGGTCGCGGTGTAGTGCGCCGCTTCGACTTTCGGGAAGAAGCCGGCTGGAGTGCTCTCAGAGACGCCGATCAACTCCAGCGTGTGTTCGCCGGCGGCGAGTTCGACGGCGTAGGTCTGGGAGTGGGTGTCCCTACGGGTGATGGTGAAGGCTCCGCCGGGCAGGTTCATACCCGCCTTGACGAGCCGGTCTTCGCGAGCGACGCCGTTGACCAACACGGAGCCCTTGAATTTCACGGTGTCGGTCGAGACGCAGGAGATCCACACCTCCATGGCGACGTCGATCAGGACGACGCTCGCGGTGGCGAGAGTGAGAGTTTTTTTGGTGCCGGGAATCTTGCTCCCCGCCGCTGCCCAGGTCGGGTCGTTCGTGGTGGTGATCCCCGCCGAGCTGTTCGCGGCCAAGATCGTCGGTTTCAGTTTCGGAGAGGTCGCCCCTGCGTCGGCAAGCTCGCTGGTGCCAACGGCACCGGCGGCGATCTCGGATGAGCCGACGGCGTTTTCTTTGATTTTTGCCGCGGTCACAGCGTCGGTTCCCAACTCGGATTCCCCAACCGCGCCCGCCGCGATCTCGCTCGACCCAACCTGATCGGCACCAATCTTCGCCGTCGTGACGGAGTCGTCGCCGAGCTCCGTCGTGCCAACCACTTTGGGGCCGAGCTGGAATACCCCGTCTTTGTCGACCGTTGCATCCCCGCTCATCGCTTTCCATGCGGCGGCGCCCGTACTTTGGACAACCAGAAGCTTGCCCGCTCCCTGGCCCGCCCCCAAGCTGTCCGAGTACTCCCGGAAGGCCTTCGGCACATCGGCCCCGCCAGATACATAGTCGTCACTCTCGGGCACCGTGGCGCCAAGCGTTCCGTAGGGTTCAGACACGGCAGGTCTCCTCTCGGGTCATTTCGGCAGCTCAGTCGGAAGGACTTCGGCTAGGTCTTTGAAGGTCGGGTGGGCAGCGGCGAGGTCCCCGAACACGTCCCAGCCAGCAGCGATGTCAGCGAATTTGACGCCCTCGATCGCTTCGTAGTCGAGGATCTCCCAGGCGGGCAGCTCTTCGAGAAGCACCGCTTCGGTGCGGGCCGGATCCGGCGTCTGGGAGAGCAGGGTTCGGATGTAGTGGCGCCCGGGTTCGGGGGTCCGCGGGCGAATGATCGCCAGCGGGTCTTCGCCGATCAGCGTCCTGCGGGTGGCGATTCGCAGGGCCTGGGGCTGGCCGCGTTTCCAGCCGGTCGGCTCCCGGATCTCGTCGCGCAACTGCTCCTCGGACATCTCCGGGGTGACGGCGACGCCGACCCACTGGGCCGGGTAGGGCAACGACTCGGCCGGGCAGAGGTCGGGGTCGAAGAGGATCCCCCAGGCCGGGACCCCCGGCCGTTCGCGAACGAGGTCGTGGATCGGCTGCAGCGGCGCGCACCAGGCTTCGCAGAATTTCCGCAGCGCGTAGCCGGTCGCGGGATCGGTGGCGCGGTGATAGCCGAGGGAGTTGTAGAGCTCCTCCCAGAGCATCGACCCGTCGTCTAGGGGCGGCTCGAGGGGCGGTGCTTCGGGTGGGTCGATGACGATCGGCATCAGATCACCCCACGGAGCCGATGCGTCGGCGTTTGGCAGCGCTCTGCGGCGGCTGGAGGGCCAGCATCAGCGTGAGGCTGATCGAGGCGGTTCCGAGCGAGTGGGTGACGCTGCTCTGCGCCCCTTTGTTCACCGCTTCGTTTTTGTGGGCAACGTGCGGCGAGTCCGCCTGGTCGCCGTCCTCGGTCCAGCCGGATCCGGGGGTCGCGGAGGAACCGTTGTCGTTGAAGGCGCCGGAGATCAAAAGGTTTTCGTCGCTGGTCGTCGTCGGCCCGTCGACTACCGCGTTTTTCGACGAGGCGTTTTCTTTGAAGTTCGCCCCGCTCTGAGCGTTGACGGGAGAAGCGGTGTCGGCGCCTTCGGCGACCACGATCGAACCGGCGTTGTATTTGCTGCCGCCGCCCCATTCGAGGGTGTATTCGGTGGTCGTGCCGTTCCAGTTCGGCAGCACCAAACAGACGGCTTCCCAGCCTTCGCTCGTCTGTTTGGTTTGGGCGCGCTTTTCCCAGCCGCCGCCGGCGACGGAGAAGACGATCCCGGTGGTCTCGATGTAGTGCCAGATCACCAGCGTGTCGCCTTTGACCGCGGTCCCGGGCACGGTGTATTTCCGGGTGGTGCCGGTGGCTCCAACGAGCATCGTTTTCGTCCTGTATTTCGGCTGCGCCATCTAGAGCTCCGAGTGCTCGATGACGACGGCGAAGGTGAGGTTCTTCGGGGAGCCGCTGACCGATTCGACGACGAGGGCCAGGCGGTCGCCGTCGACGATCGCCTGGTCGGCCGGGTCGGTCGTTTTCTGTTCGGCTTTGACTTCGATGGCCGTGAAGCCGGTCAGGTCCGCCCCGTTCTTCTGGAGCTTCACTTTCGCGTTGGTCCCGGAGTTGAGTCGGTGGAACGCCTTGACCACTTTGGCGGTCTGGCCGGTGCGGAGGGCGATCACGAAAGGCACGATGTAGTCAATGTCCCCCGACGCGACTTTGATTTCGTCGGGGATCGTGAAGATCTTGGTTTCGTACCAGACGCGGGCGCCCACGGAGGTCCCCGGAGGGGTGGCGCTCATCGCGTCTGCGACGGTGCGGACCTCGACCTCTTTGCCTTCGACCTGCTTGGCCCTGATGTAGTCGACGACGCTGGAGAAGTCGCTGGATTTGAACTCGGTCGCTTTCGTCGGCGACCCCGCGACGATGTCGTGGAAGGTGAGGATCAGCCACGAGCCCTGTTCGATGGCTTTGTCGATCGCGGCTTTGATCGTCGCGGCGGTGTCGACGGTCCCGTCGACCGACCAGCCACGGAGCGTGTAGTCGTCGCGCGGCGGGATCGTCTCCGGGCCCTGCGCCGTCGACCGGCCGGCGCCGTAGTCCTTGATCACCGAGGGCCGCGCTTTTTCCATCTTGGCCGAGCCCTTCGGGTAGGCGAAGGTGGCGCGGCGGAACCCGTTTTCGTCGAGCCAGTCGCGAAGCCCATTGAGCTCGGCTTCCAGGTCGGCCGCCGCCGCAATCGAGTCGAGGCCGCTCGAGAGGTTGTGGTTGGTGACCGTGTAAGCGTGGCCGGCGACCTCCCAGCCATGCTGGTCGCGGAGAATCTTCAGCTGCGCCAGCGTCAGCCGTTCTGCGCTGCCGACGGTGTCGACGATCGCGTAAGCGGAGGCTGGGTAGCGGTGGGCCGAGAGTTTGTGCAGGGCCGTCGAGAAGACGCTCGCGTAGTTGTCGTCGAAGCAGAAGCTGATGACGGCCTTGGGCCTAGTCGGCACCGCGTAGATCCCCGCCACGTAGAGGGTGAATTTGCCGGTGTTCTTGTCGGTGACCAGGATCTGCGCTGAGTCGATCGCCGACCAGTCGACGGCACCGGTCACCGCGAAGGCTTTGATGGGGAAGCTCTGTCGCTCCCAGGTGCTCTGGAGCGGGACCGAGTCGCTTTCTTCGTTCCAGATCGTCACCTCGGCGTAGTCGGTGGCGATGTTGCCGGAGGCCAGGCGGAGCTTCACCGTTTTCAGCCGCGTTGCGAAGCTGAGCTGGGAGTGGAAGACGACGTGCTTGTCCCTCAGGTCGATCGCCGTCAGCGCCGGCGACGTCGCGATCGAAGTTCCCCCGGTGCCGTTCGTTTCGATCTTGAACGAGCGGTCCGTGTTGAGGATGAGTTCCCCGCCGGCGTCGGAGAAAGCACCGGTGCCGTTGCCGGTCCAGCCGTGTTCGTCGGGGAACATCGCCAGCGGGAGCTCTTCGCGAACCAGGCGCCCTGCCGCGGCGGCGAGCTCCGCATCCGTCGCTACGTCTGAAGCGTTGGCCTTCTCGGTCGCCAACTCGTCGATCGCGGCCTCGACGTCCGTGGCCGACATTCCGGTGCCGCCGGCGTAGCTGATGGCCGAGGCATCGTGGGCATCGCTGGTGTCGTTGATGTGAGCGTTGAGCTCCGCATCGGTAGCCGCCGTCGCGGCATCCTGCTTCGGTTCGACTTCGGCCTTCGTCGCGAGTTTCGACGTGTCGGCAATCCCGTGAACGGCCGTCGTGTCGGCGTCGTGGGCGGCCAACTCGGCGTCCGTTGCGACTTCGGATTTCAGCGCCAGGGCAGAGGTGTCGGCGATGCCGTGGACCGCGGTCGTGTCGGCAGTGTGCGCCGCGTCAGCGGCGATTCGAGCAGCCTCCTCGGCATCGACGTCGGCCGCCGTCGCAGCGCCGACATCGGCCGCGTCTAGAACCACCGCGGGACCGCTATCTCCGTTGACCGATTCGACCCCGCCGCCACCGCCTTCCCCGGCGCCACCAAGCCTTACGGGAATCCGGACACCGTTCACCTCGATGTCATAGAAGGGCGTCGTGACCCAAGCGAGCACTGCATCCTCGCCTCGAGCGCGCCCGCCGTCGTCGGTGGCCAGCGGCTGCTCGACGGCGACCCCGCCTTCCTCGGCCGACCACAGGGGCAGCTCCTCTTCTTTGGTGCCCGGTTTGTAGACGAAGACGTCGTAGTTCTTGGCGAACGCGACCAGGTCGGAGTCTTTGATCCGCTGCCAGAAGGTTTCGGTCAGCGGGTACCTCATATGGCGCTCGCTTCGATGTCGCCAGGTTCGGTCAGCGGGGCGATGCCGGTCAGCGCGACGCTCTCCTGCGTTTTCATCGCGCCGCCGCCTTTGACGTGTTCGAGGGTTACGACCCGGTCGACGCCGGGGACCAGGTCGACGACGGCGATCAGCTCGTTGCGGTAGACGGCCGTCAGGTTCACCCAGCCGCCGATGTTGCCGGCGTCGCCGAAGCCGGTGGGCAGCCCTGCGTTCGCCGGAGAGAGGTACTCCTGCAGCCGCGCGCTCACTGCCGCTTCCACGTCGCCGGGGTCGTTGCCGGCCAGGACGGTGAAGGAGATCGCAACGTCGATCTCGGTGTAGGTCGGGTCGGCGACGAAGTGGTTGACGCCGCTGATCAGCTTTGCTTCCTGGCGCTCGAGGAGCGCCGCTTTGCCCGGCGCCGACAAAGGGGCCCCATCCAGGTCGACGGGGACGATGGTCTGGCAGAGCGGCACGTCTTTGGTTTCGGCGTCGGCGTCATAGCCCCGGATGCACAAGGCCCGTGCGACACCGGGAGTGTCGAGCGCGTCGATCTCGAAGTCCCGCGGCACGATCAGCGAGAGCGAGAGCGTTCGCAGCTTCTTGACCAGGCGCACGAGGTAGGCGGTTTCCTCCTCTTCGTCGACCCCGTTGGCGCTCACCCCCACAAGCTCGATCAGGTCGACGAAGCTGAGCGAGTCCGAGAGTTCGGCGTCGGCGCTCAGCCCGTTGCCGATCGCTCCCGGTTCGATCGCTCGCAGGATCACCTCGCCGGCGGCCGTGGCGCTGGCGCCGGGATCGACAACAACGTCCTCGACTACACGGAAGCCGACCGCGAGCTCAGCGGTCGCGGCGATCGAAACCTGCGTCCCGGCCGGGATGGTGTGGCCGTCATCGTCGGAGAGGGTCCAGGTGCTGGCGACTATGGCCGGGGCGGCGAAGATCGGCGGGATCGCGATGATTTTCTGCCCGAGCCCCCGCAGCGCTGCGGTGCTCATCTCGCCCTGCTGGTCGAAGAGCTGCGCACCGAGCCTGGAGATCGCCTGAGAGACCAGGTTGTCGAGCTCGCCTTCGATCGGCTGCCAGTCGGGGTAGTGGGTCTGGATCCCGGCGACGATCTCCTGCTTGATCGAGGTCGCGTCGCGAGGGGCTCCGATGCTCGCGAGCTCATCCATTGGAGGCCTCCTCCCGCTCGGGGGCGATCGCGATCCGCATCGCCAGGTCTTCGACCGTCGCTGAGCCGAGCAGGTTCGCTCGAGGCTCGCAGCGCTCGACTGCCGCCACGTAGCGGTCGGCCGAGGGGTTCGGCGACTGCTGTTTGAAGACGTCGAAGGGGATCCCGAACTCCGGCAAGTCGATGAGCGATCCGAGCTTGGTGTTCAGTGCGGCGACGACGCACTGGCGGACCTCTACCTCGGTGCCCTCGTCGACCACGGCCACCGAGGAGCCCTCGACCGAAAACGGCGTGCGGAAGTGCGGGGTTCTGACAGACACCGGATGGGTCCTCCTCTCAGGAGAATTCGTGGTCGGGTTCGGTCGCGCTGGGCCACCAGGCGACAATCGCCGGCGGGCCGCCGTCTGGCTCGGTCACCAATGCGCGGTCGCCGTGCTTCGGATAGAAGATCCCCGCCGGAGTCGTGTAAGGCATCCAGGCGAGCGGGTCGCTGGCGAGGTGCTCGGCCAATGCGGGCAGGACGCACCGGACGGCTTCTCCGGGCGCGAGAGCGTCGTCGAGGACCCTCGCCTCGAAGTCCTGGGGGCGACCCTCGTCGATCGCCATCAGAGCCCTTTCGGGTGGCGCTTGGTCGAGAAGGCGGCGAGGTCCTCGGCGGAGTAGTTGGGCTTGCCGACGCCGCCGCTGATTCCTCCGCACTCGAAGAGATCGCCGAGGACCTCGATGACGACGTGTTCGGTCCGGGGGTTGCCGGTCCCGGCCTTTCCGTGGACGGTGATGAACTCGCCCTCGCCGGCCTCGCCCCAGGTCGTGAATCCTGAGGTGGTCAAGCGCGCGCCCAACAGGTCTACCTCGATCAGCCCCGCCGAGACGAACCCAGAGCAGTCGTAGCTGCCAGGACCGACCGCGCCCCAGTCATAGGGCTTGCCGATCTGCGCTTCGCACCAGTCGTGCAGTTCCTGCGCCTTCTGGCTGCTGCCGGAGGCGGCTGGTGCAGCGCCTCCGCTGGAGTCTTGGTTCCGGGGCTCGGGTAGCGGCGCCGTCGGTTTGCGGAGGGTGATCGTCGCCAAGCGCTGCGCGGGATCGCCGATCAGCGGCACTTCGATCGTCGAGACGAGATACCGGGCTTTCCCTTCGCCGGTCACCGCGTTTCGGTTGCCGGAGATCCCCATCTTCTGGCCCTTGGAGTTGACCCTGGCGGGAGCGCTTCCGAAGCCGATGCTGGCGGGGCCGTGATCGGCCAGGGTCACGACCGAGCCCGGCGGCGGCTTCCACTGCTTGATCAGCGCCGTGACCGTGACCTCGGTCACCGGGTCGTTCCCGTCGAAGTCGAAGTCGACGTTTTCGACTCCGCCATCGGGGTCGTCCAGCAGCTCGTCGTCGATCGCCAGCCGGACCTTCGACTGCAGCAGTTCGGTCTCCGGCATGTAGATCATCCGGTCGGCCAAGAGGAAGCAGCGCCAGTTCACCTGTTTGGCCAGGCGCTTGATCGCCTCCCAGTAGTCCTCCTTTTTGCCGACTTCGAAGAGATAGGGCTCGCTCGCGTCGAAGTCCGCACCCGCGTATTCGCCGCCGTCGAAGGCCTCCAGCCAGCGCCGGGCCTCCGATTCCCACTCGCCGTAGTTGCCCGCACCGTTGGTCGCCGCGCCGGCGCCGGACCTCTGCACCCCCTGCGCGACTTCGTAGGGCCTCGCGTCGGGGTGGTTCTTGACGTAGTCGATCGCCCCTTCGTGGCCGGCGACGTAGCCGAGCAGGAACCCCGTGCAGGCCTCCTCGACGGAGGTGGCGCTGTACTGGCTTGCGGCTTTGGTTTCCGGCGTCATGCCGAGCAGGTTGGCCGCCTCCTCGCCGAAGACCGACTCGACCGCCAGTGCCTCGATCAGCGCCAGCGTCGCCACCGCGGAGGCGTCATGCGAGGCGGCGGTACGCAGCGCCCTGTCGCCGACGTCGACCTGGTCGGAGGTCGCTTTCTCGCCCTTTACAGTCAGGCCGGCGGCGGCACCGAGGCCTTTGCCGCGGTTTGCCTGAGCGTCGTCCTTGGCCTTCTTCGCCTGGCGCCCGGAGGCGATCGGCTGGATCTTGTGCAGCTGGGGGCAGATAAAGCGAAGGCCCGGGCAGGCTTCTTCGACCAGCATCAAGATGAACTCGGCGCGGGTCATCTCTTCGCGCCGGGCCTTCACCGGGCCCTTGAATTCGCGCAGCTTCGCGATCCAGCGGTCTTCGAGGGTGAGGGTGAGGGTGTCGCCCTGCTTGGAGAGAGCGCCCGGGTAGCGGAAGTGCAGACCGTCGATCTCCGCGTTCCAGGCTTCGGCGAGCAGCGAACGCTTCAGAAGACGCCGCTCGGGGTCGAAGACGGATAGATCGATGGAACTGGCGCCGCCGATCGTCCGGGTGATCGAGGGAGTCGGGGTGATCGCCACGCCGACCTCGAGGTCGAGTCCCTTTCCTCCCCGCAGGACCAGGTCCTCGATGTCGGAGTGAACGCCTTGCAGGCGAGTGAGAGCGTGTGCCTCGCCGACGTCGGCCTTCGCCGCCATCTAGAGCTTCAGCTCCCGGCCCGGCGGCAGCAGGCGGTGGGGGTCGGTGATGCCGTTCTTGCGCCCGATCTCCCGCCAGCGAGTCCAGTCGTGGTACAGGGCGTGGGCGATTTTCGTCAAGGTGTCGCCGGCGACGGTCGTGTAGGTGAGGGCGACGGCCTCGCCGATCGCTTCCTTGCCCCGCCGCGACCGCCCGGCGACGTTGCCAGGGACGTACTCCATGAGCTTCAACGTCAGCCGCGCTCGCACCGTGGTGCCGTCGTTGGCTTTCCGTCGTTCGGAGAACTCGGGGTCGGCGCCGAAGATGAAGAGCTCGCCGTCGCGATCGATGGGCCCGTAGGCGTGGAAGATCGCCGACTCCTCGCCCAGGCTGAGAATCTGTTCGAGGGGGCGCTCGACCGAGCGATTCTCGGAGAACCCGTCGAGGAAGATCGGCACGTCCTGCTGGAAGGGCTCGACGCCGGTCCTCGAGGTCATCCCCTTGCGACGCACCCGATCGACGACCTCCCAGCCGGAGAAGCCGGCGGTCGGCGTCGACGGGCCGTCGCCCATATTCACCGTCACGTCGACCTTCGGGTTCTTGCAGATCAACCGCAGCTGGCGGTGGTTCATTCGCGGTTTTTCTTCCGCTTATCGTGCCGCGCGACGACCCGGTGGATCTCCTTGCCATCGAGGATCACCGGCACCTCGATCACGGTGTCGCCGGCGGTGGCCATGAGTGAGCCGCGGCCAGTTCCCGGCCGTGGCGAGCCGCCCCTTCGCGGCGGTTTCCTGCCGCCGCCAGCACTCGGCGGTCCGCTGCCGCCCTGCGAGGGCGCCGTACCGAATCGCACCCCGGGCCCTGCCGATGCGGTTGGGCCTTCGTCTTCGTAGATGAAGTCCTTACCTTCGGCGCGCGCCCGCATGTACGCTTCGGCCTGTTCGTTGAACTGGCGCTGGAACTTGGCGGCGACCCGCAGATTCGATCCCAGCCTCAGCGCTTCGTCGCTGGCATTGCGAAGGAACCCGGCGAATTTCGGGCCGATCTGCGCAGAGGCTTCCCGAGAGGTGTCTCGCAGGCGTTTGCCGGCGGTCGAGAGCCGGTCGAAGTTCTTGGTGAGTGCTTCGTTGACTGGCCGGATCTCCTTCCAGGCAGCACCTTGCTTCTTGAGCGCATCCCGGTTCTTCATCAGGCCGTAGCGTTCGTCTCTTAGCCTGCTCTGCAGGGTCCGCAGCTGCAGGGTCGTGAAGCGGAAGTCTTCCTTGGCGATCTCGCGGTTCACGCCTTTCAGCCGCTCGGCCGCTTTCGCTTTGCGTTTGGCGGCCGTCAGACGTTCGGTCGCCTTCGCCAGGTGAATTTCGGAGCGGATGACCGGCTGCGAGTTCTGCGGATAGCCCTTCCGGGCAACCGAGAGTGCCCCTTCGGCCGTGCGAACTTCCTGCGCAGCGGAGCGCTGCCGGTGGTGCCACCTGACAACGAGGCCGCTCGCGTGGGCCAGCGCCTTCGAAGAAGCGCGCTGGCTATCCATCGCCTTGGCGACGCCCTTCAGGCGGTCTTGGATCTCTTCCTGAATCGTCTGCTCGGCGTTGCCGCCGAAGAGGCCGGAGATCAGCTCGCCGCCCAGCGAGCCGAGGCCGACTCCGAGCATGGCACCGAAGGGACCGCCGATCATGAACCCAGCGATGCCGCCAGCGAGAGCGCCGCCGAGCTCGAAGCCCGCGTCGTCCATATCGCCTTCGACCGCGGAGGTGACGATGTTGCCGATCCCATAGGCAGCGACGGCGGGGCCGAGGCTCAGGGCGAAGCCTTTCGCGGTGCGCAGGGCGCCGGCCGTGCCGCCGCCCTCGAAAGCCATGCCGAGGCTGGTCCGGCGCCCCTGACCGGCCGCCATCGCGGCGTTGTAGACCGAAAGGAAGCTGGAGGCGCCCTGCTGGAACCGGGCCATCGCGACCACCGAGCGGCCGACGCCGCCGGCGAAGTAGCCGACCGCCGAGGCGAGCGGGCCGATTGCGACCAACAGAGCCGTGGCGCCAACTGCAGCGGCCTGCATCTCGGGGGGCAGAGCACCGAAGAACTGAGCCGCGTCCTGGAGCATGGGCCCGGCGAATTCGGCGAATCCGAGGACGGCAGGAAGCAGCTCCTGGCCGAAGGTGACGCCGAGGTCGACCGCCTGGTTTTTGAGGAGCTCAAGCTGTGATTTCGTGGTTTCGTAGCGCTTGTTGGCCTCTTGCACCAGCGCGTTGTTTTCGCGCCAGGACCGGGCGCCCAGGTCGAGGCTTTCGCGTAGAAGCTCGCCGGCACCCGAAGCGCGGATCAAGGTGTCCTGGATCCGCGAACCGCCGAGCTGGGGGTCGAGAGCCTTGAGGGCGGCAGGGACGTCCTTGCCCTCCTTTTTGAGTCGCGCCAGACCTTCGATCCAGGCGACGGAAGCGTCGGCGGCGTCGGCTTCCCAGGCTTTCTTGAACTGCCCGGACGACATGCCGGCGACCGCCGCGAACCGTTCGAGCTTCGGGCCGCCGCCGGCGACGGCGGAGTTGATCTCCTTGAAGGCCGTCGAGATCGCCGTGCCGCCAGCCTCCGCCTCGATCCCGAGCGAGGAAAGGGCGTTCGCGTAGCCGAGGATCTGGGGCTCCGACATGCCGACGTAGTTGCCGGCGGCGGCGATGCGAAGGCCCATCGCGGCGATATCGCTCTCGGTCGAAGCGCCGGCGTTACCGAGGGCGACGATCGTCGATCCCAGCCGATCGAACTTCGACTGGGGCATCTGAGTGATGTTCGCGAAGCGGGCGAGCGTCGTCGCCCCTTCGTCGCCTTTGAGGTTGGTCGCAACGCCCAGGTCGGCGACGACGCGGGTGAAGCCGAGGATCGCCTTGCGCTTGACCCCCAGCTGGCCGGCGGCCTCGGCGATTTCATTGAGCTCGTTCGCCGAGACCGGGATCTTCAGCGACATTCCGCGCAGGCCCAGTTCGAGCCGTTTGTACTGCCGTTCGGTCCCATCGACCGTCTTGCGAACGCCGGCGAAGGACGATTCCTGGTCGATCGCGAGTTTTGCCGAGAGGCCAGCTGCGAGACCGAGGGGCAGCGAGACGTTGCGCGTCCATTTGCGGCCGAACGACTTCCATTTGTCCGCCGAGGCGGCAAAGGAGGCCATCGACTTGGCGCCGCGAACGCCGAAGCGTTCGAGCGATGCCCCGCCAGCGGCCAATTCCTTGCTGAATTTGCGCTGTTCGCGCAGCCGTAGGAAGACGTCGACCGAGCTCGATTTACTCGACACGGCCGACCTCCCCTCACGGGCTTAGCCAGACCCGAAGAAGGCCTCCGCATTTGCGAGGGCCTGGGCCTGGAATTCTTCTCTCCTTCGCTCCGCCACCAGGGGAGCGAGGGCCTGCATCAGGGCGCGCTCGGTGGAATCAGCGGCGGTGAGATACCGCCACCCGTCGAGACGGAGCGCGAGCAGGGTTGCCGCCCACTCGAGGTCGCGGGCGACTCGCCCGTTTCCTAGGCGCTTTATTCCCCCAGCAGGGCGTCGCTAATGCGGTCCTCCTGGCCCTGGCGCCAGGCGAAGATCGCTTCCATGTGCGGCGCGATCGCGTCTGGCTGGCAGCGCTTGTTCTCCTCGCCCTCTTTCTTCGGCGAGAAGACCTCGAGGACCGTCTCGACGGCGGTCTCGGCGGCGAGCTCAAGGACCTCGGCCAGCTGGCGGTCGAAGCGCAGCGGCCCGTTGCCTTTCTCCAGCAACAGCCACTCCTCGACGCCGGACTCGCGAACGAAGATTCGTTCGCAGTGGGCGATGAGGATGTTGGAGATCGCCTCGCGTTCTCCCTCGACGTCGTCTCGCTCGTTGGCGCGCTGGTAGCGCTTGGCGAGCTGGTCGTGCTCTTTGTCGTTGAGGTCCTTGTAGCGGACCTTCAGGTTGCCCTTGTAGCCGGGCACGAGCAGGTCGAGGAACCCCTTACCGCGGATCTCATCGCGTCGCTTGCGAATCGCCGCGATGGCGCTGCCGACGCGCTCCTCGGCGGGATCGGTCGAGTCGCTCGGCGGTTGGTTGATCTCGCTCACTATTCGCCGTCCGTTTCGATTTCGATGGTGAACGACTTCGGCTCCGAGGAGCTCGAGTCGTAGGAGCCGGTGTCGATGCCGCTCAGGATCCCGCTCCAGTCGTCGCCCTGGCCCCAGGCGTTGCCGTCCTCGTCGAGGATGATTTCGTTCGCCTTGGCCTTGCCCTTGCCGCGGCGCTGCTTCATCCGCTGGATTTCGGCGTGGTCGCGCGCCGGCACGAACTCCGCCTCGAACGAGACGTCCTCGACCACCGCTGGGCCGCCGTGTGCCTTCTGCGGCCGCATTCCGCCGGGGAAGGTCTTGGAGCCTTCCGAGCCGAACTTTCCGCCGTCCTTTTTCTTGAAGACGAAGGGCGTCGGTTTGCCGTCTACGACCACGTGGATCTCCGCCTGGTCTTGCCTCTGAGTGTCCATGTACGCCTCCTAGAGCGCTTGAGTGTTAGTCGCGCTGCTAGAGCGCTTCGCTGGTGGCGGAGACCTGGAAGTCGATCTCCTCGCTGAAGGGCGTCGGGCGCGCCGTCAGGTTGCCGGTCAACTTGCCGATCGAGCCGTCGGTCGGCGACACGTCCTGCTCGACGACGACCTGGGCGGCTTCGGCTTCGGTATCCCCGAAGACGCCGTTCGCCTGATAGGCGGGCTTGATCACCTCGTTCTGACAGGCGCCTTCGGCCGCGGCCCGCCTGATGCCCTTCGCGTCGAGCGGCTTGAAGAGGTAGCGCTTGAGGACGCTCCTCACCTCGGCGGCCATCGCGATGACCTGACGCGCGCTTGCGAGCGAGAGCCAGGTCCCTGCCTCGGTGACCGGATCCGCCAGCGTGCGCCAGCCGAAGGTCGTCACGACGTTTTCCTCGACGATCGAGATGTTGACCCCGGCTTCGTTCAGCCGTTCCCGGTCCTCGTCGCTGTAGGTCTGCGAGAGGCCGATCGGGTAGGTGTCCTTGCCCTCGTCTCCCGCGGCGGGGACATTGGCCGTGCCCGACTTCGCGTCGACGGCGGCAATCGCGCCGAGCTGGCGACCGCACGGCGGTACGGTGCGCGTGGTTCCGAGCGCCAGGCCGGGGACGATGTCCCAGGGAGCGAAGACCGCCGTCTGCCGCGCGCCCGGGAGGGAGCGCAGTTTGCCGACCTGTTCGATCAGCTCGTCGGCGTCGTCGGTGTCTTCCCCGTCGAGGACCGGCACCCGCTGCATGGCCTCGCAGTGAGCCATCACCGCGGCCTGCGTCGCTTCGTCGGTGAAGCCCGGCGCCGCGACCTGCCCAGTGCCGAGGTCGGCACCGAACAGTTCGAGGCCTTTCGCGATCACCACGTCGTCGACGTTGTTGCGGTCGTCGGCGCCGCCGGCGAGTTTGACCGACTGCTCGTCAGGGATCCCCGCAGCGAGTTTTTTGAGGGTGATGAAGGCCGAGAATTTCGAGGCCCAGGCGACTGCGGCGTCGTTGTCGGCGAGCTCGGGTGAGGTCTCGAGGAGATCCCCGTCGAGAGTCACCTTGACGTGGAACGTTTCGGGCGTGACGCCGTCTTCGGTATCGATTTCGGCATCGTTCGCCCATTCGCCCGGGGACGAAGCGATCGCTTCGAGGACGTCGGTGGCACCGGCTTTGAGTTTTTTGGTCGCACTCGCCGCCGCCGGGCCGACGCGGCGGGAGAACAGAGCGCGGCTCAACCCGCGCCTGAAGGCAACGTCGAGAACGTCGTAGACGGGGCTGTATGCCACCCGCGCTCCGCAGAGCGTGACCAGCTGCCCAGTCGATTTGATCTCGATCACCTCGCCTACCGGGCCGCGCTCTGCCAACCCGACGATGAATGCGGTGGTGGTGCTGCCTAGCGCCGGACGCGGCGGGCGATCGTTTCCGATGGTTACTTTGACTTTGGGCACTGTGGACCCCTCCTTCTGCGGCGCTGCCGCGGTTTAGTTCGTATCGCCGGCGGCGGAGGAACTCTCGCCCTTGTCGCTCGACTTGCGGGTAGAGGCCTGCTTCACGAGCCGCCCCCTGTCGATCAGTCGCTGGTTTTCCTTTGCAACGGCGTCGGAGACGACCTCGCCGGGTCCGACCATGCGGCCGCCCCGGAGGCTCTCGACGTGGTCGCTGGTGACGAGGTAAGTCATGGTTTGATCTCGCTCTCGACGTCGATTTCGGTCACTTCAGGGAAGTCCTCAGGGATCACTTCGGGTAGCTCTTCGTCGGTGGCGGGACCGCCGCGCCAGTTGACGACATCGCTCTGGTCGACGACGAAGACGACGGTCGCGGCGACGGTGGTCTTTCGCCCCTCGCGCTTGGTGGTCTCATAGACCTCGTCGATCCAGTCCGAGACTCGGAGGTCTTTCCCCATCGACCGGGCTTGCAAGATCGCCCCACGAACCGCCGCGGCGTAGATCTGGGCGTACTTACGAGCCTTGGGGGCGGTGGCAGCGGAGACGACGATGCTCACCCCCAAGGTCCACTTGACGCGATAGGACCCGTCGCCACCCTTCACCGGCTCGCCACGAAGCCCGGGAGCGGCGATGATGATCGCCGGCAAGTTGGTCTCTGGCCAGCGGTCGTACTCGCTGATCACCGCCCAGGACTTGACCTCCTCGATCTCGGCGATTTCCTCCGGTTTGACCGAGGCCTGCTTGGCTGCCTCTTTCAGGTATTTCGGGAGGCGATCGCGCAGCGCAACCAGGGTGGCGCGCTCGACGTCGAGGCCGCTCGTGAGGCGCCCGATGATCGACACTAGAAGCCTCCGTGAATCAGGTAGCGCTCGATCGCGATGACCGAGCTGGCCTCGGTGTCGGCCGGGATACCGACGGGTGGGCGGGGCGGCATCTGCCCGCCTCTGGCACCGGAGAGATGGAAGCGGGCGTACCAGGCAGGCTTGCCGATCCCGGCGCTGGCGCTCGCACGGCGAGCACTTCCGCGTGAACCGGCGCCCCCGTGGGCCGCGGCCTCGAGATCGCCGCCTGCGACCAGAATGTCGGACAGAGAGGGGATCCCTTCTCGGGACTTCCGTTTGATCGTGCTGGGGTTCAACTCCGGCCACGGCTCGCCTATTGCCGCGCCCTTCGACTCGAAGACATCCTCGTTCCCCTGTTTGAGCATCTCGCGGACGACGACCATCGCCGGACGCATGTCCTCCGCCCTGCGTGAGATCCCGGCGAGGTCGCCGCGCGCCGCCGCAATGCCAGCAACGTCGAGCTCGGTGTAGGGACCGGATCGGAAGGCGAAGCCGGTCGGCGTCATTCCTCCTCCTCCGGCTCGGCCCGCTGCTCACCAAAGAGATCGCGGGTCTGGGCGGTGTTGATCAGCCGCTTGACTGCCTCGCCAGCGTCGATGCGCAGCTGCAGGTAGGGCGAGTCGCTGGCCGCGGTACCGTCGAAGGCGGCAAGCTCTACGGCGAGTGCGGCCTTGAGGGTCGCGGCCCGGCGGGCGGCAGCCTCGGAGTCCTCCGGAACGACGCCGCTGGCGAAGTGAGTGAGCACGTCGGTACAGGCGTCGTCGATATGCCCTTCGACGACGTCCTCCGTCGGCTGGGTGTCCTCGTTGAAGGTGCCGGCGACCGCGCCGCCTACGACGTCGTCGAGCGGATCCTCGGTCTCGCCGGGTCCGTCGTCGGTGTAGGTGCGCGAGCGGATCGCCCGGGCGACTTCCTCAACGCTGGGGCGCCACGAGGGCACAGGATCGTCTGGCACGACGTGGCTCCTTCAGGAGGTCGCGAGAACACACGCCGGCGCCGAGCCCGCTAAGGCCCGGCGCGGCAGCGTCCCTATTTCTTTTTGGCGCTTTTCCGCGCTTTCGTCGGCGCGGATTTGCGGGTCTTGTCTTTGGCGGGAGCCGTCTGGGCCTTTGACGCCCCGGCGTCGCTGGGCTTCACGTTCTCCCCCTCTCGGGCCTTCTCGGCGTCGTCGGCCCGCTGCTCGGCAGCGGTGACCTTTTCCTCGGCCTCTTTGATCGCCTCGGCGGATCGCTCCTTCTCGGCGTCGAGTTCGGCCTGAGCGGTTGACGCGGCCTTCTCGGCCGCCTCCTCGCTCGAAGCCTTCTCCGCCAGCTGCTCCCGCAGCTGCTCGTTCTCCGCGGCGAGCTCCTCGTCGCCGGCGGGTGCCGTCGACTCGGTTGACTCGACCGGCTCGGTGACGCCGGCGGCAGCGCGGACGTCGGCGTGCGCCGGCTCCTCGACCTCCGCCTCAACCCCGGCCCGTCGCTCGGCGCCGCTGCGGCTACCGATCAGTGACCTGGTTTTCGCCAACTCAGTGGTGACGTCGTCCTCATCGACGTACTCGGCGAGTGACGGCGGCACCTCCTGTCCCTCGCGGGCGACGAGTTGCTTGATCTCCTGGCCGAAACCGTTGGGGATCTCGGCAAAGAGATCGCGCTTGGCGATCGCCACTTTTCCGTCCTTGACCTTCATTCAGATCAACTCCTTTCCAGAGGCCTCAGAGGCCCTATTTGAAGTTGACCTCGCCGAAGGCCTGCGGGCGGGGGACGATCAGGACGGCCCGCATCTCCGCGAGGATCGCGACGATGTTGCGGGTGAACCAGTCCTTGTGGGAGTCCGAGATCAGGACCTTGATGCCCTCGCGGATCAGGAACAGCGCGCGTGCCCACTCGCCGGCGATCGCCGTGTCCTCGGCGAACGCGACCGAGGAGACGACCGGCACGCCCCAAATCTGCATCAGCCCCGCCATCGACGGAGGGCCCCAGATGTAGTTTTCGTTTTTGTCCTTCGACAGGCGGATCTCCTGCCAGTCGAGAGGATTGAACCCTACGCCCGTCGGGCTGTACCCGGCGAGCGCCAGCAGGGTGAGGATGCGGTGGACCGCGTCCGCCCGGGTGTCGGCCACGATGTCTTCCTGGTCGTGGCTCGCGATGCCCGCCGTGTTTTCGATGCCGCGGATGTTGGGTGCGGTGCCGTTGCCTTTGATGATCTGGCTCTCGGCGCGGCGCCGGACTCCGTCCTGCATCTCAGCGTCGACCAGCGTCTGCAGGAACGGCGCGTCGGCCAACGAGTTCCGGGTGGCCGGAATCCAGTGGGCGATCGTCCGCACCCCCTCGAGCAGCTCGTCGAAGGTCAGTCCGGACTCCGGCTTCACGCCCGCGAGCGCCGTGGTGACTTCACCGCCGACGTCGGCCGACGTCGCCGCCTCCGCGACCTCTTTCGCGTTGATGGTCCGCGCGAGGATCCGGATGAATTCGACCGCGTTCTCATCGGTCCCGCCCTGCGTGACCAGGTCGAGCACGCTCAGCGGCAGCTGCGGCAGGTCGTACACCCCCGGGAACCGCTCCGGGACGTTGAGCACCCCGCCGGCCGGCCCGGACTGGCCGGTCAGCAGCGACTTCGTCTGCTCGCGGTCCAGCGGCTCGGTGATCGGCACCTGGCCGAACTTTTGTTCGGACCCCGCTGCCAAGGCGCCGGACTTGACGAGCTCTTTGTAGCGCTCGTGCTGGGCCGCCTTCTGGCCGAGGGTCTCGCGAGCCTCCTGCGGGTGGCGGTCCAATTCGTTCTTCTGGCGGATTTCGAACGTCTGGTCACCGCCGTCAGCGGCGATCATCGCGATCCGCTCGAACTGGCCCTTCAGCCGCGCCAGCTCTTCCGACTTCTCGGAGTAGGGCTTCATCGCTTCGTCGGCCGCTTTCACCGCCTCGCTGTTGGGATCGGTGATGTCGGCGTCGGACTTCTGCAGCTCCTTGCGCTTTTCGTCGAAGGCCTTGTAGGCGGTCTGCACCTCTTCGGTTTTGACCTCGATGGCCTTCTTCAGATCCTTCAGTTTGTCCTCGAGCATGGGTACGGCTCCCTTCTGCGGGTTCGATTCGCCCGCGAAGCGGGCACGTGTGTGTTGGAGGCCGTTAGGCCAGAGGCGGCGGCGGGACCGTCAGCAGGTCCACCGCCTTGGAACGAGCCTCGGCCTTCTCGGCCTCGAGCTCGTCGTCAGTCTTTTTGTCGTCGTCGGGCTCCGGGTCGGACTTCTCCCGTAGCCGCGGCGGGCGCTCGCGCTGATCGGCCTCGGACTTCACGCCGATCAGGCGGGTCTCCTCGTTGACGCCCTTCAGGCAGGGGCCCACCTCGATCACGGCGAGCTCCTTAAGGCTGAAGATTTCCTCCTCGTCCTCGACCACCCAGCCGCCGTTGACGATGTCGTAGGAGAAGGAGAACTCCTTGAGCGGGGGCTGCCCGTCGCCACCGACATTCTTCATCGCGGCGTAGGTCTTGCGGGCAAGATCGTTCTCCTCAATGAAGAGGCGGCCCTTGATGTAGAGGCCCTCGGTCACCTCCTTGGCTTCGACCGAGACGCCGATCGGCGGCTCCAGCCAGTCGTGCGACCAGACGATCGGCGGGAAGCCCTTCTTCAGCGACTCGGCGAAGGCGCCGGACTCGACGCGGTCGCCATAGCGGTCGACATTGCCGAAGACGGCGACGATCGCCTCGAAGGTGCCGTCGGGCTCAGAGTCGCCGAGAGCCTTCAGGTTGGTCACGGCGAAGCTCTTGGTCTCCAAGGCTCTACTCCTCTGGGTCGTCGTTTAACGCAGCTGCGAAGGTCGGGGAGACGGCGGCCAGGCGGTTGACCGCCTTGGCGATGTTCGTCTCGAGCGCGTCCGCGTCTTCCTGCTCGAGGGGCTCGTCGCCGAGGAAGCTGATGTTGTTCGTCTGCACCATCGGGCGGTCGGCGTTTGGGTGTTTGATCCGCGGGCGGTTGAGGATCTCGCGACCTTCGTTGATCGTCAGCACGCCGTCCTGCAGTTCGGTCTTCATCGCGGCCGCCTCCTTCACGGGGTCGCCGCGGAGAACCTCGCGAAGATCGAACTCGACCCACTGGTCCTTGAGCGTGGGCTCGGTGTCGATCGCTTGCGCTTTGAACTGCTCCTCGACCAGGACCAGCCAGGGACCGAGCGTGTCGGTGTAGAGCATCTTGTGCAACTCGGTGACGTTGTTGAACGTCGCCTTCTCCAGGATGCCGATCATCGGCGGCTGGAGGTCGTACAGCGCCGCGCACTCCTCGCGGTTGAGCTTGCGCTGTTCGATCAGCTCGGCCTCGACGGTCGTCTGGGCCATCGGCTGCCACTCGATCCCGGCCGGCAAGAGGATGGGGCGCCCGGCGTTCTCGGGCCCGGCGTAGACGCGGTTCAGGTCAGCGCGCATCTCGGCGCGTAGCTCTTTGTCGAGCACCACGCCCTCGGGCATTTTCACCCCACCGGACGGCCGAACCGAGTTTTTGAAGTTCCACTCCTGGTAGCGCTGGGCGGCACTCTCGATTCGGATCGTGACCCCCAACTGCTGCAGCGGGGAGATCCCCAAGCCACCGAGCTTCGTCGAGAGCCAGGCGAAATGCACGACCTCATCGAGTTCGAGGATTCGCCGGTCGCGCCCGAACCCGACCGTCCAGAAGGGCTTCTCCTTGGTCGGCGGCGTGACCTGCCGCCAGTCGAAATACTCGTAGCCGCTGGGCGGGGCGCCGACAGAACGCCGGCGCTTGCCGATCAGACTGTTGCCGTGCAGCATCGTCGGGAACGACGCCCACTGCTTGAAGTCGATTGGGCCCTTGCGCGGTTCCGGCGAGGAGATCGAGTCGATCAGGGGCCCCTCAGTCAGCCGTGCCCGTTCGCCCTGCGAGTTCCGCTCGTAGGCCTTCAGGGGCAGCCGCGAGATCTGCCGGGTCAGTTTGTTGATGACGATCGCCAGCCACGGCTGCGTCTCGTAGAGCTTGCCGAAGCTGACGCCGGCGCCCCACTGGTCGAGCGGGACCGAGTTCGTCGATAGGTAGGTGTTAAACCCCTCGTCGGTGTGCTGCCACGGCGGGCCGTCCTCGGCCACGATGACCTGGCCGTCAGCGGTGTACAGGGTGAGGGGGCTCAAGCGACGGCCCCGGTCGCCGCCGGCACCACCTGGACGAAGGCGATCTGATCACGGGGGATCAGGATCGTCCCGGCCAGCAGAGACTCCTCGCCGCCGTGCAGATACTCGGTGTGGGCGAGCTCGATGGTGTCCGCGAATTCACCGATCAGCACGCCTTTCAGCGACCGGGAATCGACCGTATGGATCACGATCGAACGGCGAAGATGCCGGCGGATTCCTCGGCGGCGCTCGAGGGTGATGACGACCGCCGCGCTGGCGGCGATCACGAGGATGGTCAGTGCGAGAAAGGCGTAGGTCATAGGAAGTCGATTCGGTAGGCGTCGGGGTCGACCGCGGCGCGGTGCTCGGCGGCGGCGGATGAGTTGACGCGGTGGGCGGCGTCGAGCGCGTCCCAGACGCGCCGGTCCTGCATGTCCGGCGTCCTCGCGCTGGAGGAACGATCGAAGCGGGAGCGGCCGTCGGGCAACAGCCGCGAGACGGCGTTGAGGACGTGGCGAGTGAAGTCGGGGTCGCGAGGGTGCCTCAGCCAGCCCTCGCGCAAGGCCTCCATCCAGCGCTCATAGGCCAGCGCCATCGGACCCGGTTTGCTCGAATGCTCCGAGACTCGAACGCCGAGCTCCTCCATCAGCCAGGTCGCCATCTCCTCGCCGCGGTTGGTGTCCATGACCACGACCTCGATCGGGTTGCGTTCATGGATCTCTTCGAAGGCCTTGTGGATCTTGTGCGGGTGAAGCATCGTGCCGTCGCGGGGCGGCACCAGGATCTTGGGAGGACCGAAGAGCCGCTCGGTGTAGGAGGGCATCCAGAGCGGGGCGATCGCCGTCGTGTCGTACTTCCAACCGAGGTCGAGGCCCGCCCAGATCGGCTCGCCCTCCGGGATGACATCGTCGGTGCCGGCGGCATCCCACTCGGCCTCGGTGTGGGCGGCGTCGGTGCCGCGCACCGCCTGGTTGCAGACGAAGCGGCGCCAGTGCTGCACCGACATCGAAGGCGTGTCCCGCTTGCGCCGAAGCTTCGCGGTCGTGATCTGCTCGAGAGGGTTGGCGGCCTTGACGACCTCCATGTCCTCGACGTCGGCCTCGACCGGGACCGAGTAATCGTGCAGGACCATGCCGGCGCTCGCGGCGCGCACATAGCAGCCATCCGGCGAGCGAGTCACCTCGACCGCCTCGGTCCGCATCTTCGAGCGGATCTCCTCGAACTCCGAGCCCGGTTCGCCGGCGGTCGAGATGGCCGCCAGCTGGCCGTTTCGCTTGTCGAGCTTGCCCTGCCAGGTGCGGTAGAGACGGAGCCCTCGCTGGCGGTGAAGCTCGTCGAGCAGCGCCAGGCTCGGGATGATCCCGTCGCCCGTTCGATCGTCGGCGGCGAAGACCTGGATGACCCCGTCGGTCTGCAGGCATTTGATCCGGCGGTATCCCTCGAAAACCCGGAAGCGCTTGTTGAGCCCGGGCGTCCGGCGGACGAAGCCGGCCGCCTGGCCGAGGAGCACTCCGCACTGATCGCGAGACGCTGCGCCCATCACGCACATCGCGTTCGGGGTGTAGGCCGCGTGGTACAGGGCGAAGAGCCCCATGAAGGTCGTCTTGCCGTTGCCCTCCGGGATGATCAGCCAGACCTCCGTCTGGCCGGCGAAGAGGTCCTCGGCGGCGAGAAGTTGGAACTCCTGCGGCTCGCAGTAGTCGCCGTTGTCGAGCACGCAGTTCCGGGCGTAGGCGCGGAAGTGGTCGACGGTGAACGGCTTAAGCGGCACGCTTGGCCCTGGCCGCGGCCACCTCATCGCCATCGAGGTCGGCGAACGGATCGTCCGGATCGCCGGTGTTTCCGTTGCCCTTCTCCGCTTTCAACATTTCGAAGTACAGCTTTTGCGCCTGGACCGAACCGGCCTTCGCCGTCTCGGAGACGACCAGCTTCAGCTCGTCCTTGCTCATCGGCTCCTTGCGGTCCTCGACCTGGCGGCGCACCTCCTCGATCGAGAGGACGAAATCCGCGTACGGACCGCCGCCGTCTCGAAGCTCTTTGCGCCCGCGCGACAACCAGTTCTTGGCGGTCTTCGCCGCGATGCCGGCAGCCTTCGCGGCCTCGGCAATCGTCAGCCCGTCGAAGATCCCTTCGGCGAAGGTCTGACAGGTGTCAGGGTTGAACTTGGAGGTGGCCACCGGGACCTACCCCTTGCCTGATTTGGCTTTTTTTCGCGGCGAGGCCCCTGGCGGTGTCCGGTCCTCTCGGCTTGAGATCGACCCTCCCCCCCCAGAGGGGCGGCGCCGCTGCGCCATGAACAGCTCGGGCAGCTGGTCGCCCTTCTCGCTGTTGCAGCGCGTGCAGGCTGCGACGAGGTTGTCCTCCGTGTCGGTCCCGCCCTTGGCGAGGGGGACGTAGTGATCGGCCACCGTCGCCTCGCCTGGGCAGTAGAAGCAGCGGGGAGTTCCACCCGGATCCTCGGCAGCTTTAAGGACCCGGCGTCTGGCCTCGCGCCCGGCCCGCGTCGAGCCGCGTTCGCCGGTCAAGCCTTCGACCTTGCGCTGCCGGCGACGCTTACGGCGATGGGTCGGGCAGCGCTTCTGGGTACTGATCCGCCCGCAGTCGAGACACGAGAATTCGATTGGCATCAACAGCGTCCCTCAACGCAGCAACACCGCCGCCAATTGGTTTTCGCCATAGCGATACCACTGGCAACAGGGTGCAATGTCACCTTCTCAAGGCCGTCGGACGGAAGAATCACGCGGCCTCGCTCCGCGGCCAATGCCGCTTGATCGTGCGGGTGCTGACGCCGAGGCGACGTCCCACTTCCTTCTGGGTGAGGCCAGTCGCCTCTAGCTGGCGAACGTGCTCAGCCTTCTCGCCGTCGGTGAGCTCGGTCCAGCGTGGCCGCTGGTAGCCAAAGTCCGGATCTCGACCCGAGTCCTCGCGGATCTTCTCGATCCAACCCTGCGGCAGCTTGAGCTGGAGGTGAACACGATAGGCGTGCTCACTCTCGAAGTTGTCGACGACGAACTTGATCAGCGCCTTCTCGTCGGGGCGACTCAGAACCATCGCGACTCGCTCTTCCCGTTCGCTGGCCGACGGCGGTATAGCCCTGGTCTTCAGCGCGAACTCGGCATCCCACAGCAGGAACCAGAGCCGCTTCCGCTTCACCTCCCGTTGCACGGCGTCCTCGAAGCGCCAACTGAAGTGCTCGAACAGGGAGCGGTTCTCCGGCGGGCAGACGGCGGCGGAGAGTTCCTGGAACCCCGGCGGGCCATCCGGCTCCTCGCTTGACGGCGAGGACCGACCGACGGCACTCGCGCGGCTCTCGCTGAGCAGCTGCATCTCGCGGAGGACCTTGCGGATCTCCTCGCGAAGCTCGGGGTCGTCGATCGCCAGCAGGAAGTTCATGTAACCTCCAGCCCCAGCTGCCCCTCAGCCGGCTTCGGATCTCCAGTGAGGCGGCCCGCGGGGTTCGCTTCCCAGCGACGGATGCGGTCTTCGCCGAGCCCGACGTACTCAGGGTTCAGCTCGATGCCGACGAAGTCGCGGCCTAGTTGGGTGGCGACCAGGCCGGTCGTCGCGGCGCCGGCGAAGGGGTCAAGCACCAATGCCCCCCCCCGGTGCGCCAGCGAGGATGCATGGTTCAACTAGGTCGGGTGGGAAGGTGGCGAAGTGTGCGCCCGGGTAGGGCCGGGTGGCGATCGTCCAGACGGATCGTTTGTTGCGGCCTTGCCCATTGCGCCCGCCATTAGTGCGAATGCCCTTGTGGGGCGGCAGAAGGCCGCCGGAAGGGTCCGGCTTGTCGAGGACGCGCCGCGGGTGATCACCGCCTTTATCGGGCTCCCGGATTGCCTCGGCGTCGTAGTAGTAGCGCGGCGATTTCGAGAGAAGGAAGACGTACTCATGCGACGTCGTTGGACGGTCCTGCACCGACTCTGGCATCGGATTCGTCTTCGACCAGATGATGTCCTGGTCGGGCGAGTGCCGCCAGATCCGCTCCTCCATGACGTGCCCGCACCCGCAAGGGCAGTAGAGCTCAACCTCCTCGATCACGTCACGACGCAGGTACCAGCCGTCGGTGCGCAAGGCAAAGGCAACCAGCCACGGGATACCCAGCAGATCCTTCGCCTTCGACGACGTCACCGCCGGCCGCGGCCGCAGGGCTGCTCGCTGCGCCTTCTGCACCCGCGCCGGGTTGGACAAGCGGCTTTTGTCCCAGCCGTTGTCGCTCCCTCGCTGGCGGGTGTTGAAGGAATCGCCGAAGTTGATCCAAGCCGTGCCGTCCTTGCGCAGTGCCCGCAGAACCTCACGGAAGATGAGCACCACATGGCCGATGAACTGCTCTGGGGTCTCCTCGAGACCAAGGCAGCAGCGCATCGCAGGCACCTCCACCGCGCCACCGGGGAGCCCGTAGGTGAGCGACGGCCAGTGCGTCGGCGGCAGACCGTAATCGCGCAGGCCGAAGTAGGGCGGCGAGGTAACGCAGCACTGCACCGACTCGTCCGGCATCTCTCGAAGTCGCTGGAGCGCGTCGCCTTGGCGGATCTCCCAGGTCACGGCGTCGCCCCAAGCTCGCGAAGCGGCTGAGCGACCGACTCGAAGACCGAAACCTGGGGCAAGCACCAGAAGACGGTCGGCCTGAATGGAGCGACCAGCCAGACTTCCGCCTTCCCCCAGGCGAGTGCAGCGCCGACCTCGACAGGCCAACCACACGACGCCTGCTCAGCGAGGATCAGCAGGAGATCGGCGCCTTTGACTGCAGCGAGATCGTCCAGAGCGTGGGCAGCCTGCTCCTCAGCGGGAAGCTCGTACCCGTCTCCGGAATCGGGCAGGGGGTGTCCGTCAGCGCCGAAAGCGGCAGTTCGGGTCCAGTCGTGGGTCACGTCGTGGCCTGCAGCGACCAACGCATCGATGACCGAGCGCGCCTCGAGGTAGCGCGAGAAGGTGGCTCCAACGTAGATCTTCACGCCGCTACTCGCTCCCGCTCGCGTTCGACGATGTAGCGGCCGACGAGAAACCCAACCTGCACGCAAACTCCGTCGCCGAGAGCGGACAGGCGGGATCGCTCCAACCTTCGGGTGCTCCCATCATCCACTCGACGAACCAGGGGCTCAGGTGCGCGTCCGTGGACCCGCTCCCAACGCTCGATAGCGGGTCCGAACTCTCCCCAGTCAACAGCGACCCCACGGCGAATCCGAGCTCGTTCCCACTCGGTCCCGGCCGGCGGTTCTGGCCCTCCTTGGGCATCCCGTGGGGGGTCGGAAGCAGCTTGACCGTCGCCTCCATCAGGCTCGGTCGCCAGCCCTTTCGCGGAGACCGGGGCGCCTGATCCCGGCAGTCCGCTCGCGGAGTCGGGAGGAGCCTGATCGCCTCGTTTAGACCCGGACCGCCCTGCGCGTTCCGACCCCGTTTGCTCGCCGGCCCACGCGGCTCGGCCTTCGGCGTTGGTAGGAGCTTCAGCGCTCCCTTCAGCGTCGAGTTGCCCCGCCCGAACGTCTCCGACTCCCTCTCCCCATCCGACGCCGTCGGGGTGGGCAGCAACGGCGAGGAACCTCTGACGGAGGTGAGGGGCACCGACGGCTGCTGCTGGAAGCACATCCCCGACAAGATCGAAACCGACCGAGGCCAGGTCTGCATATACCTCTCCGGCAAGGTCTCCGGAGTGCCCTCCAGGGGGTCGGAGATTAAGGAGATCCGCGACGTTCTCCACGAGCACGTATCGGGGTCGAAGCTCGCAAACGGTTCGGAACATCTCTCGCCACAAAACGGTTTCGGGGTGGCCGAAGCCCTCTCGCTTTCCGGCCGCAGAGACTCCCTTGCAGGGGAAGCCGCCGGCGATGACATCGACTCGTCGAGCAGAAGCTGCTCCGACGGCTCGGACATCGTCGAAGACGGGGATGCCGGGGAAGCGCTGTTCGAGGATCGAACGGCGCCAGGGGTCGACCTCGCAGAGCCAGGCGTGTTTGAGGCCGGCGAGGTGGAGGCCGAGGGCGAGAAGTCCAATTCCGTCGAACTCGCCGCCGACGCTGAGGTTGATCTGGGCATTCACTCGACCCCCGACGGCGCGGCTAGCGGTTGCTCTACGGCCGGGTCCAGGCGGATTGCCGAGGGAGCGTGGGGGAAAACGTGCTCAACCCGCTGGCAGGTGGTGCGCACGTCGGCCGGGACCTCGAGGCGGTCCCAGAAGTCAGGGGGCTCATCGGTCGCGCTCGTGACCACTTCCCAACAGAGGCGCCCCTGCTTTCCGAGCCAGAAGTCGATGAGGACGAAGTCGGCGCGACCGGCCTCCGCCTCTAGACGCTGGCGCCAGCCCTTCGGTGGCGGCCACGGCACGTTCCACTCGGCGAGCTGGTCCCGCGGCCAGCCGCCCGCCGGCGACTGCGCTGCGACAATCTCCTCGGCAGTCGGGTGCTTGGGGAGCCAGCCATAGACGCAGATCCTCTCCCCGAGGTCGACTAGACGGTCCCACTTGACCTCAGGGACACGGGAGAGGACCTCGGTGATCTCGTCGCGAACGTAGTGCATCTACATCGGCCCCAAGGTCGGCTCGCGGACGATCTTTTCCAGGCGGGTGATCGCCCGGGAGGCCTTGCGCCCGTCATGCACGACGGGCATCTCGATCCCCGCCTCGCTGGCGAGGTATGTGAGTGTGCTCCGCTGGGGCGCGGTCACTGGTCGATGCCAGCGCCGCGCCCTTTCGGAGGTAATGAGGGTCGATCCGCTCACGCGGCGCCCTCGACCTTCGACGGGTCGATCAGCTGGTCAAACAGCACCAGTGCTTCCTCGCGGTGGGTTTTGATCGCGGGGACTGCTTTCTCGATCGCGTCCCGAACCTCCGGGCTGTTCTTCACCGCCGTGTAGACGGAGCTCGAGTCGCCGGCGTCGGCGCCGGCGGCGGCGACGGCGGCGACGGCGACGTCGGCGACGGCGGCGACGGCGACGGCGGCGGCGGCGACGGCGGCGGCGGCGGCGGCGACGGCGACGCCGCCGACGTCGGCGGCGGCGGCGGCGGCGACGACGGCGGCGGCGACGACGGCGACGTCGGCGACGTCGGCGACGTCGGCGGCGGCGGCGGCGGCGACGACGGCGGCGGTCAGAGGCTTGCCTTCCTCTTTCAGCTTCTTCCGCATCTCCTTTTCGATCGCTTCCCGAAGACGTCGCCGCGGCTGCGGGTGCTTCTTCCAGATCTCGTCGCGCGCCTTGGAGATCAGGTCGCTCAGCGCCGGCGTCCACTCGGAGACCTCCATGGAGCGCAGTTCGTCGGCGCGGGCCGTGAGGCCGGCCATCTCCAGCCACTGCGGCATCCCGGTGTTGATCACCCAGCTCGCGGCCAGCGCGCGGCGAGCATCGTCTTGGCCATCGTCGCCGGTTCCGCCAAGGCGACCGAGGAAGCGCTTGAGCTCCTGGCGGCGCTCGGTGTCGAGGCGATCATTCAGGCGCTGACCGAATCGCCAGAGGACGGGGCTGACGCAGGGCGGGCAGTCCGTCCACTTCTCGCCGTAGATCCAGCCCTCGGCCTCGAGCAGACACGCCTCCGGCGGCTTCGTCGGATCCTTGGGGGCGTCGTGCTGGCCATAAAGCAGACGGAAATCGTCGGACTTCGCCGCATCGAGGCGCTCGGGGATCGGGGTTGCGGTGGGACTCACTGGGTGCTCCTTTCGGGAGGGTTGACTTGGTCGGGCGGGGCCTCCCCTGTCGTCGAGGAGTGAGGCGGAAAGGCCTCGCCCGAAGCAGCGCTGAGCACGGCCCCTCCCGAAGACCCAGCGCTGCTTCCGACGAGCGGTTGTTGAGGACCAACGGCAGGGACTTCCGATTTGTCACCCTGCGTCTCCGGCCTGCCAGGTCGCCTAGCTATCCCGGCGGTTATGGGATTGTCTTCCGGTCCGGCGTGCTCATTTGTTGATCGCCTACCGACACCTCGTCGGACCTCAGAGCGCCCAGGTGGATTCGAACCACCGACCCCCCGCTTAGGACGCGGGTGCTCTTCCGCTGAGCTATGGGCGCGAGTTGGTTGTTGAAGCTCTGCATCTGCGCCGGCCTCCCGAGAAGCGGCTACGACGCGGGGGCTCTGGCTCTTGGCCGCACACTTTGGGTGCAGGTAGAGCGTCGTCGGCGGGTCGCCGCTGCAGGCGGTGCCGAACAGCCGAACTTGAGGTCCAGCGATCAGACCGTGGCATCGCTCGCAGCGACGGACTCGCCTTGGCAAACGGATGACTGAGACGACGATGAGGCCTTCGCTCCTCACGCGACCGCCTCCCGCCGCGGGCACTCCAGTTCAAGCCGCGCCTCCATGCTCGGCCGTCCCCGCTTCGCGTAGCGGCGGTCGACGCGCTGGACGAAGTCGATGAGGTCGGGGTCGAGCTCCTCGTAGAAGACGCGGTCGCCGTGTTTGAGGTTCGCCGGCAGGGCGTCGTGGCCGGCGCGGCAGAGGGGGCAGCCGATGATCGGGGCGTACTTGATCTCCAGCAGCTCGTCTTCAGGGAGGTCGTTGAAGGTGCGTTGGATCCAGCTCTTGGAGATCAGGTGGTGCGGATCCAGCTCGCCATCGCATTCGTGTCGGGGGCGACGTGGCTCCAGGGCCGGGGTGACGTCGGCGAAGAAGCAGAGGTCGACGGCGCAGACCTCGAAGTAGAAGTGGAGTCGGGCGCGCTTTTCTGCGGCGGTCTCACGCCGGCGCGTCACCTTCAGTCTGGTCCCCCGTTTGAGACGGCCGGTGCGCTCCAGTCCACCCGTCCGCTTCAGGGGACCGCCTCGTTTTAGCGGCGTCCGGCGCTGCAGGGGCTTGCCGCGCTTGAGGGGCGTGCGCTTCAAGAGAGCATCCCCGGGATCTCCTCGAGGTGGCTGCAGCTGACCTCGACCGCGTTGGCCTTGTTCTTGATCCGGTTGACGACTGCGGCCGGGAGTTCCTCGTAGGCACCCAGGTCGTGCAGGGCGCGGAGTCGGCTTTCGCAGTGGCGCAGCTGCGCGCAGACGTCGCCGAGCTCGGCGGTGAAGGTGTCGCTGGCCCTGAGCATCAGCCGAACCCCAGGGGGTGGTAGCTGAGCCCGTCGGCGGGTCTGCCGGCTACCAGTCGGCTACCAGTCGGGTCCGTCTGAGCGTCGAACCGGCCCGGTACGGCAGGCCGGCCGGCGGCGCCCCGAACCGCGGCAATCGGCGACCTCCCGCCAAATCGCGATCCCGTGTCGGGACTTGTCGCGACTTGACGGGGCGGCCAACCTAGTCGGGGAGACAGGATTTGAACCTGCGACCGCTCGGCCCCCAGCCGAGTGCGCTACCAGACTGCGCCACTCCCCGTGGGGTGTCTGCATTCTGACGAATCGGGCAAACTGTCGCTGAGGCGGGTCGCAGGTTGAATGCGGTCTCGCTCGTGCGGCGGTAGCTCAACGGTAGAGCCTCAGCCTTCCAAGCTGATGATGCGGGTTCGATTCCCGTCCGCCGCTCTCGATTCGGGGGCGTTCGGTGCCGATAGACGAGACCAGATGCGCTTTTGCTCGGCAAGACCTGCGGTGGCCGCCTGCTTGGGGCTGGTGCTTGGAGCGCTGCTGCTTGGCGGTTGCGGCGGTGAGGGGGACGAAACCGGGGAAGGGCCACAGCTGGCGACCGGGCGGGGCTTGGTCGATTGGCCGCTGTTCGGGCGGGTGCCGCAGCGGACGCATTACTTGCCGGCGACTAGCCGGACGCTGGATCCGCCGCTGAAGCAGGCCTGGTCGATCAACACGCACGGGCTGATCGAGTTCCCGCCGGCGATCCACGACGGGGTCGCCTACGTGATCAACAAGTACGGCAACGGCAAAGCGGTGCGGCTGCGCGACCGCAAGGTGCTCTGGGAAGTCAACGTCCACCCCAGCGACAAGGGCAAGCCCGAGGACGTCACCGCACCGACCTATTACGACGGACGGGTCTACGGGACCTTCCTCGACGGCGACGTCGCCGCGGGCGACGCCGAGACCGGCCGCAAAGTCTGGGTCCGCGACCTCCACGCCCACCTCGAATCCTCGCCGCTCGCGGTCGACGGCACGCTCTACTTCGGCACCGACACGACCGACGTGGTGGCGCTGCGTGCCTCCGACGGCAAGACCCGGTGGCGGTTCAACTCGCCGGGGGCGATCAAAGCCAGCCCCAGCATCCACGACCACCGGATCTTCGTCGCCGACTACCAGTCCTCGATGTTCAGCCTCGACGCCAAGACCGGCAAGCCGATCTGGCGCACGAACACCTCCAAGGTGGCGCCGTTCGGGCGCGGCGGCTTCTTCTCCTCGCCGGCGATCGGGTTCGGCAACGTCTACGCCGCGCGCGACGACGGCACCGTCTATGCCTTCGACGAGAAGACCGGCAAGGTCGTCTGGTCTTTTGCGACCGGCGACTACGTCTACGGCTCGCCGGCGCTGGCCCAGGTCCCCGGCACCCCTCCCACCGTCTACATCGGCTCCGAAAACGGTCGCTTCTTCGCCCTCGACGCCGCCACCGGCAAGGTCCGCTGGCGCTACGACGTCGGCGGCCCGATCCCGGGGACCGCAACCGTTATCGGGCACACCGTCTACACCTCGAGCTTCAAGACCGGGGAGACCGTCGGCATCGACGTCCACACCCACAAGCCGACCTTCCACATCCGCCAGGCCGGCTACACGCCGATGGTCTCCGACGGCCGCCGCCTTTTCCTCGTCGGCTACTACACGCTGATCGGGCTCGAACCGATCAAGCCCTGAGAACCTACGGGACGACGGTCGCGGTCGCCGGGTCGCTTTCTTTGGAAGCCGAGCCGCCGGAGTTGACCGCGGTGACGACCACGCGCAACCTGCGGTTGAGGTCGGCGGCGGTCAGCACGTAGGTCTTGTTTGCCGCGGCCGCGCCTTCGATGTCGACGCACCCGGTACCGCTGCCGCCGCAGCTGCGCCAGCGGTACCTGAATTCGATCACGGTGCCGGTCCAGGTTCCGTCGCTCGCGGTCAGGGTCTGCCCGACTTTCGGCGTGCCGGAGACCGTCGGCACGGTGAGGTTGACGGGAACCGCAAAGAGGACGACCTGGGATGCGGCGCTGGTCGCCGACGCCACACCGCCCGTGTTGGTTGCGGTGACGACGATCCGAAGCGTGTTGTTGGCGTCGCTCGCGACCGGCGTGTAGCCCTGTTCGGTGGCTCCGGCGATCGGTCCGCATTCGTTACCGGCGGCGTCGCAGCGCAGCCACTGGAAGGAGAAGGTGATCCCACTGCCGGTCCAGGTGCCGGTGCTCGCGTTCACCCTGACGCCCTCCCTCGGCGTTCCCGGGATCGTCGGCAACGCCGTGTTGGCCGGGGCGGCGATCGTCACCACGCTCGTCTGGGCGCTGGTCGCGTTCACCGAGTGCCCGAGGTTGTTCGCGGTCACTTCCGAGCGCAGGGTCGAGCCGACGTCGGCGGCAACCGGGACGTAGGTGACCCGTTCCGCGTTTGCGCCGACGATCCTCGTGCAGCTCGCCCCGGCGGTGTTGCAGCGCAGCCAGTGGAAGGCGAAGTTGATGCCGCCACCGGTCCAGGTGCCGGTGGTCGTGGTCAGGGTCTGCCCTTCCCGCGCGTTGCCGGTGACTTCCGGGGCAACCGTATTGACCGGAGTCGCGCGGTTGATCCGCGCGGTCTGCGTGCTCGTCGCCACAACCGAGCCACCGCTGTTGGTCGCGGTCACGTTGACGCGGATCGTCCGTTCGCCCTCGGTTTCGGTCGGAGTGAAGGTCGGCCCGGTGGCGCCGGCGATGCTGTTGCAATTGTTGCCGTTGCCGTCGCAACTGCGCCACTGGATGGCGAAGGAGATGCCGCCGCCGGTCCAGGTGCCGTTCGTCGCGGTCAATACTTTGCCCACTTCCGGCGTACCGGTGATCGTCGGCAGCGTGTTGTTGACCGGCGCTTTGAAGAGGACCACGGAGGTCTGCACGCTGGTCGCGGCAGTCGCGCCCTGGGCGTCCTGGGCGGTGACGACGACGCGGATCGTGCCGCCGACATCGGCCGTCTGCAGGACGTAGGTCGCCGCGGTCGCGCCGGCGATGTCGACGCAGCTGGCTCCGGCCGAGTTGCAGCGGCGCCACTGGTAGCTGAAGTTGAGGCTGGCTTCGCCGAGGGTCGCGGTCCAGGTGCCGTTGGTCGTGCTCAGGGCCTGGCCCTCGATCTTCGGCCCGGAGATCGCCGGCAGCCCCGTGTTCTGCGGCGCTTTGGAGCCGGCGACACCGGTCGGGGCGGTGGTCGCAACCGCCGTCCCGCCCGCGTTGGAGGCGGTGACGGCGACCCGGATCGTGAACCCGACATCGGCCTGTTCGACCGTGTAATTCCGCGTCGAGGGCACGGCGATGTTGGTGCAGGCGTTGCCGTTGGTGTCGCAGCGCAACCACTGGAAGGTGAAGTTCGGGTTGCCGGTCCAGGTCCCCTCGCTCACGGTAAGAGTCTGGTTGACCTGCGGCGCGCCCGCGATCGTCGGCGCCGCGGTGTTGGTCGGGGCGGCGACGAGGACAGTCGCGGTCTGGGCCGTGGTGGCCGAGTTGGAGCCGCCGCCGTTGGTCGCGGTGACGACGACGCGGAGCGTTTTGCCGACGTCCTGCGAGACCGCCTGGTAGGTCGGGGCGGTCGCGCCGGCGATGTCGGCGCAGTTGGCTCCGGCCGTGTCGCAGCGGCGCCACTGGTGGCTGAAGACGATGCTGGACCCGTTCCAGCTGCCGTTGTTGGCGGTCAGCGTCGCCCCCTCCTGCGCGGTGCCGGAGATCGTCGGTGCCGAGGTGTTGGTCGGCGCCAGCTGCACCCTCAGCACGTTGGGGTTCGTGTAGGTGGTCTGGTTGTCGAGCCTGTCGGCGATCAGGTACCGGTACTGGTAGCACTTGCCGTCCTCGAGGCCGTTGTCGTTGAACGGCGAGGCCGGGTTTCGGGCGACAGTCACGAAGGCGCCAAAGGGGTCGCAGTTGCCGCCGGCGACGTTGGCCACCGCTCGCTGCAGGAGACCCGAGCCTGGTTCGACCCCGGCACCGGCGTCGTTGCCGTTGCTGAAAGTGACGGCGGTGGTCGTCGTGTTGATCGCGCCGTCGCTGTAGGCGACGTTGCCGCCGACCGGGCCGGTGACGTCGGCGGTCGGGGTGAAGGTGACCAGGGAGCTGCGGCTGGCGTTGTTGGTCAGCGTCACGGTTTTCCCGCCCGGCGCCGCCGGGTTGGCCGCCTCCCATTTGTATTCGTTGACGTTGCCGCCAGCAGCGGTCGAGGTCCAACCGGCGCCGAGCGGCGCGAAGACAAACCTGAAGATGCCGGCGGTGTTGTCGTTGCCCGCGGCGGTAACGCGGAAGCTGCCGTTTGCCGCGGTCGCTTTGTAGAAGATCGTCGTCCCGGTCCCGGGCCAGAAGGCGTTGTTGGTCCCGGAGAAGGTCACCGTCGGCGGCGGCGGTGGCGTCGCGTCGACCTTGATGTCCGGGCTGGTGTAGGTCGTTTTGTTACCGAGCTGGTCGCCGACGACGTATTGGTAGCGGTAACAGGTGCGATCCGCGGGAACGTTGTTGGCGAAGGGCGAAATCGGGTTGAGGACCCCGACCTGGGCGAAGGCGCCGAAGCTGCCGCAGACGCCGTCGCTGACGCCGTCGGAGGAGAGCGGCGCCTGGGCGCGCAGGAGCTGGGCCCCGGTCAGCGCCAGATCGGCCGGATCGGCCCCAGGGTCGAACCCGATTTGCAGCGCCGTCTGGGTCGCGTAGCGGCCGCCGGTGCCGACGAGGCCGTTGGCGTCGACCGAGCCGCCGCTGGGGCCGGTGTTGTCGACCGTGATCTGCAGCGTGGCTTCGCTGCCGTTGGCGCCGACGACGCGAACCGTGTGATTGCCGTCGCCGACCCCGTTCGGGATCGTCAGCGAGGTGATCGGAACAGAGCCGTCAGCCCCCACCTGAGAGGGGGCACCGTCGAGCGGCGTCCCGGCGTCGAGCAGGTAGCGGTCGATCCGCTCGTTGGGACCGAAGCCGGTCAGGGTCCCGGTCAGGGTCACGGGCAGGGGCAGAACCGTGCCGCCGACCCGGGTCGGACCCAGGGTCAGCGTGCCGGGCCCGGTGTTGACGGAGACCGCGCCGACGCTGGGCTGGCCCTGCCAGTTGGCGCCGAAGAGTGGCGTCACGTGGTAGCTCCAGCGCCCCTGCGGGACGCCGGCCTCGGTGCAGGTGGTGGCGGTGACGCGGCCCAGGCAGCCGTCGGTCGCCGGAAAGGGCTCGCCGGTGTCGGCATTCACCCGGTCCACCCTGTACGCGGCGGCCGCCCCGTTGCTCAGCGTCGACTGCGGCCAGGTCAGCCGCACCGTCGAGGAGCCGGTCTTGACCACGGTCGGCGTCACGCCCTGGGGGACGCTGGCTCCGTCGGCGCGGCTGACGCCTCGGCGCTGGTCGTTGAGACCGTTCCAGAAGGCGTTGGCGGAGGAGGCACCGACCGCCATCACGGCGAGGGCGGCGATCAGGGCAATGAGACCTCGGCGCATCAGTTGCCTCCCTTGAGGTGGACGGTGAACGTCGCGCCCTGGCAGGCGTTGGCGGCGTTGTCGTCCATCGACAGCGCCCCGGCGAGTTCGATCGTGCGGGACCCGTCCACCCCGCCCACCCGGGGCGCGACGTCCCAGCCGGCGCCGCCGTTGGTCTGGGGCGCGAAGTGGAGCGCCGAGAGGGCGCAGCCGGCGTGGGCGGCGTCGACGTCGAAGCCGTTGGTGCCGGCCGCGGTATCGAGAACCACCGTGCTGACGTGCATGACGAAGGCGTTGGGGTTGGTGACGGTGACGTCGACGTCGATGTTGCCGCCGGGAGCGACCTGCCCGCGCGGCGGCGCCGTGGCCAGGGAGAGCGGCTGCGGGAAGCCGACCACCGAGTTGAGGGTGCCGCTGCCGTTCCCGGTCCATTTGGCCCCGGTCGCGGTGCCCTGGACCGCGAGCGTCGCGAAGGCGTTCTGGCAGCCGTCCTGGTTCACGTTGCGGTTGGCCAGTTGCACGGTCGGCAGGTTGGCCTGGGCGACGCCGAGTTCGCTCAGTTTCTTCGAGCCGCCGGCGGGGATCGCCCCCGTGATCGCTCCCGCGATCTGGGTGAAGGCGAAGTCAGCGACTCCGCACTGCGGCGCTTCGACCCGGTCGAAGCCGACCGACAGCCCCTGGATCGCGATATCGACCGTGGTCAGGTTCTGGACCAGGAGGTCGAGTTTCTGCGGCACGCCGGGCACCAGCGGCGCCGGCAGCACGGCGGTGGCGCCGAAAACTCGGTCGCTGGGCGGCGGTTCCGTGGTCGGCGCCGGCGGCGGAGGAGGCGGTGGCGGAGACGTCGCGGGAGGCGCGGCGCTGGCGGTCGGGGCCGCGGCACCACCCTGCACCGTCAGCGTCACCGCGGCGCTGCCCTTGCTCGCCCCGGACTTCCCGCGCAGCTTCAGCGAGTAGGTCCCGCCCGGCGTCGAGGTCGCGGTCTTGACGCTCATCGTCACTTTCGCCGGCGCCGTCTTCGTCTTGCCGAGCTTGGTCTTGAAGGTCGCCGCAGCGCCAGACGGGAGGCCGGTCGCGCTCACCTTCGGGCGCCCGGTCACCGGCTTCACCTTCAGCGTGAAGGTGGCCGTCCCGCCGGCCGCGACGGTCGCGCTCTTCGGCGCCGCCTTCAGGCTCAGCGCTTTAGCCGCGAGCTGCTTGGTGCCGCTAAAAGGATCGGCCGCCCAGACCAGAGCAACCGCACCGCAGAGAACGAGGGCAAGCGAGGCGATCCCGAGCACTCCGGCGCGCGCCAAGAGGCGGCGGGCGATAGCTCCCACTCGGTTCGGCTTCCCACTCGCGTTCAATTGCTCTCCTAGGGGTGAAGGGGACGAGAAATGCGTCGGTTCGCAATCCGCAGGTGTACGTCACTTCAGACCCCCTGTGCGATCGGCTGGACGTAGACACGAGTGTGTGAATTCGTCGGACCGGGTAATTCGAGTGGCCGGATCGGCGCCTTTTAGCGGCGCAGTGCCGATTGGCGCTGTCTGCCAAAACTCCGCACCCCCTTCTGCCGGGAGTGGGCATAACGCGGGTCACTGCTCCGTCATCTGTCCACGAACCACCCGTGACCGAACTGCGTTAGGCGACAGTAAGGTTTTGTCAGACGAAAAGAGTGTGTCTAGTCGCCTGGGAGGTACCGGGTGAGCACCAGTTGGGATTCGGATTCGACCCCGGTGCCGATTTTTCTCGCGAGCCAACCCCCCGCGACCACACGACCGTCGGGTTGGGTGAAGGCGGCGCCGGCGCCGGCCGCTCCGTCCAGGCCGATCTGCTGCAGGCCATCGAGACCGAACCTGCGGTCGAGCGTCCCGTCGGGCAGGAAACGGAGGGCGCGGAACTCACCGGCCCTGGCACCGACGACGACGATCCTCCCGTCCCCCTCGACTGCCACCCCGTGCACGTCGGGAATGCCTCGAAGGGCGTCCGGGGCGACCATGCCATCGCGACCGAAGCTCCGGTCCAGCGTGCCGTCGGCGCGGAACCGGGCCACGGCAGGGAAGTCACGCTCGTCGCCGCGCACGGCGCCCTGCGCGACGATCCGCCCATCCGCCTGGATCGCCAGCGACGCCGACCAGTCCCCGATGAACGCGCTCCGGCCTCGAAGCTGCAAAGAGACCTGCCCATCCCCGCCGCCGAAGGAGGAATCCAGCCTGCCGTTGGGTCGCAGGCGAGCCAGGAGAAGGCGGTCGCTGCGATACCCGGCAACGAGGATCTTGCCGCTCGGCAGGATCTCGACATCGCTGAGGATCGTGGTCGAGAATTCGGAGCTGGGGAACGAGGCGATGAAAACCCGCCCGCGGTGACCGAAGTTGCGATCGATCTGGCCGTCCGGCGCGTAGGCGGTCACCAGGCCGTAGTGGTATTTCCGCTCGTGCTCGTTGCGCGAGCCGACCGTGACGATCCGGCCGTCGGCGGCAACTGCGATTCCGTACAGGGTGTCCTCGCGGGCGAACCTCGGAGCCGGCGCGACCGCTCCCGCCAGGCCGAAGCTCGGATCTGGCGCGCCGTCGAGCCCATAGCGGACCATGACCGGCGCGAAGGTGCGCGCCCCGCCCGCCCCGCTCCGTTCTTCCAGGGTGCCGCCGACAACCACCATCCCGTCCGGCTGCACGGCGAGGGTCTCGGCCTGCGTAACCGCTTCGGCAAGACTGTCCGGGAGCACGGCGTCGAACTTCGCCGTGTACCCCTGGCGGCCGAAGGAGGTATCGAGCGAGCCATCGGGGTTGAAGCGCGCGGCCCCGAAGTAGGCGATGTTCGCGAACCCGGAGAGAACCGCCGCCAGCTTGCCGTCCGGTGCTTGCGCCAAGCCCGCGATCCCGACCACCCTGCTGCGGGCGTCATCTGGCTGAGGAACGATGGCGACACCGCCCTGGCCGAAGGACGGGTCGATCCGGTCGACCGCGAGCGCCGCCGTCGCAGAGAATCCCGCGACGGCGAGCGCCACGGCCAGCACCGCGAGGGGTCGCGTCCGCTTCTTCGGCCCGAGGCTCATCGAGTGGTGAAAACCTCGTCCGCCCCTTCGGTTTCGCCCGCTTCGTTGGTTGCGACCACCCGGAAGTGGTAGGTCGTACCCGGCTGCAGGCCGGTGAGCGCCTCGCTCACGGCCACCCCGGCGGTGCCGCCGCCGATCGCTTTCGGCGAGAGGGGGACGACCGTGCCGTATTCGGTCGTCGTCCCGAATTCGAACTGGTACGTCGTCGCCAGGCCGCCCGGGTTAACGGATGCGCGCACGGTCGCCGAATTGGCATTGACGTTGGTAGCCGCCCCGGTTTCCACAACCGGAGGCAAGAGGGCGCATTCGTCGCCGATCCCGTCCCCGTTCTGGTCGGCCTGGTCGGGGTTGTAGGCCTCCGGGCAGTTGTCGAGCGGGTCGGCGGCGCCGTCACCGTCGCCGTCGGGCGCTTCGCAGGCATCTCCGATGCCGTTGATGTCCACATCCAGCTGATCGGCGTTTTCGGTTTCCGGGCAGTTGTCGATCCCGTCGGCCACGCCATCGCCATCGGCATCGTCGGTTTCGGGCTCCGGCACGGGCACGAATTCGGGTTCCTCGACCTGGCTCAGGGCGATCTGCGCGAAGACTTCGGATTCCGAGAGCGCACCTTCGAAGGTCGCGAACTCGTCGACGGTCGCGTTGAGGAGTTCCGTCTGGCCCGGCCCGGCGCCGATCAGGCTTTGCGGAGACTCCGCCGCAGCCGGGAGAACGCTTTCGCCGTACCCGAGGCGGTGCCGGAAGCCATCGACGTAGAGGCTGATCTCCTCCCCGTCGAGAATCCCGACGACGTGGTGCCAGTCTTCATCGTCGATCGGTTCCGCGGAGCTGACCTGCGGCGCGCCCGGATCGGACCCGGTGGCGAAAGTCAGCGTGCCGTCAGGGGCCCGGTAGAGGAGCGTGCCATCGGCGCCCTCGGCGTTCGAGAAGAGGAATTCCCGCTCCCCGGACGGACGACCGAACTTCACGAAGAGGACGACCGAGAACGCCCCGGAGCCGCTTTCAGCCGGCGCCCCCTGCCCGTTCAGGTTGATGTAGTCGTCGACACCGTCGAGCTCGACCGCGAAACGGCCTTCGTCGGCGAGGAGGGCGCCGGCCGCGCCGAGGCTTGGCCCCGGACCGTTGACGGAGGGGCCGGCCCCGACGGCTTCGTACGTGCCTGCCTCGCCCCCCGCGTTGCGGTTGACCGCAACGGTGCCTTCGGTCTCGTCCAGTGGGAAGTACTGGGACAGGGCGGGTGGTTGCTCGGCGTCTTCCACGACGCCGCCCACGACCGGCGGCGCAGGCTCTTCCACCGCGGGCGGTGCCGGTGCGGCCGGTGGGGCGGGCGCAGGCGGCGGAGACCCGTACACCTCCCCGTCGTCGTCTTTCTTCTCGCAGTTCGCAGCCGGCTGGTCGATCCGCGGTCGTCTGTCCCCTTCGCTGTCGGTGGATCCAAGGACGAAGTCGATGTGAGCAATGTCGAAGCCGTCGCCGCAGTTGATCGTGTTGTCTTTGACGAAGTCCTGGGCATTGATGGTGTCCGCCCCGCCACGGGAGATCATTTCCTCCAGGCCTTCCCTGCCCAGCAGCAGGTTGGATTTCTCGTCGCCCTTGAGCACATCGTCCCCTTGGGTGCCCTCGAGGGTGTTGATCTGCCGCAGAGGGTCGAGCCCGCCCCCGTCTTTGCATCGACCGCCACCTTTGACGGGTTCGCCGACGACCTCGGCCTGGATGTCGGCAAAGACCGGGGTCGGCAGCGGGACGAACTGAGCGTTGTCCGAACCTTTGTCTTCAGCGGGCACCTCGGCACGATCGCCGAAGATTTCGTCGTTTTGACAGATCCGCGAGGAGATCAACAGGTCGTTGCCGAGGCCGCCCTGCAGGCGGTCGGCCCGGTCGCCCTGAATCACGACATCGTCACCGGCCCCGCCGCTGAGCTGCTCGCGGCCGCCGCCGTTCCCTTGGTTCGGGCCGTCGACCAGCAGCTCTTCCAGGACGCCACCGAAAAGTTCGTCTCTACCGGGGCCTCCCAACAGCTCGAATGCTCCAGGCAGGCGCACGGCCTCGTCGCCCATGCGCAGAACGTCGGGGCCTCCACCGCCCGAGAGCACGACCGCGCCAAGGGCGACGTCGCCCAAGGGGCAGTTGACCGTGAGTTTGTTCCGTTTGCAGGGTTTCCGCGTCGCGAAGCGATCGGCGATCGCGTCGGATTTCGCCGTGAACCTGACAACGTTGGGCCCTGGGTCGTAGTTGACGACAACCTCGTCCCCTGCATCGCTGCCCACGAGGTAGAGATCCCTCTCGAGGCCTGGGGCGCCCGGCCGCTGAATGCCAAGCTCGATTTTGCCCGGAGGGCGCGGCTGCATTGCCCGGGACGCTTCGCCGGCGTGGAAATCATCGGCGTCTGGAACGATCTGATCGCCGCCCCCGCCACCGTCGATGAAGTCTGCCCCAGGTCCGCCGTCGATGGTCTCGCTCCCGTCAGTGCCTCTGATGTAGTCGGAGAAGGGAGAGCCGACGACGTGCTCGAACTCGGCGGCGCCGATATCGCTTCCGCCCCCGTTGGCCGCAGTCGCGCCGTTGTCGGCTCTTTCGGCGAAATTGTCAGGGAACGCCGCGAGTTCGAGGTCGATATCGACCCCGGATTCCCCCTTTGGGAAGCCGACGAACGCGGCTGCCGCTGGGTTTTTCTCCTTGAAGCCCGGCGTGACCGCATCGGCGTAGCTGAGGACGTCCCGGTCGTTCGGCTCCTCGCCGCCAACGAGTCCGTCTTCACCCTGACTGCCGCGAACGGTGTCGCTGCCTGCTTCACCGAACACCCCGTCTGAGCCGGGCCCGCCATCGAGAAGATCGTCGCCGTTTTCACCGTGGAGCTGTTTGTCGTCGCCTATACCGCCGTAAATCTGGTCCTTCCCCTCTCCTCCCATCACGGTGTCATTGCTACGACCGCCGCGGATCCGGTCGTTCCCGCCCTCTCCGAAAATCGTGTCTCCAGAAGGTCCACCGATGATCACATCGCCGCCATCGCCTCCGTGAATGGTGATTTTCCCGTTGGGAGGTGCGACGATCAGGTCCGCGCAAGGAGTTCCGCGCATCTCGCCTCTTTTTACCGCCGTCACCTCGTGCAACCCCGGGCCACAGCCACCGGGCGGAGTCGGCGACGCCAATGGGACGATCGTGCCCTCGGTGGGGGTGTTTTCATCCCACTCGGCGAGCGGCGAGAAGTGCCCGAGGCCGTCTTCCCCTTCGACCACGAAGTGGTGGGCGCCGAGGACGCGCTGGACGGGCAACTGGACATCGCGCACGGATGCCGCCGGACAGAGGTGATCCACGCACACCGACCTCGTCGTTTCGACCAGCTGGCCGTCGATCAGGATCCGCACCGCGCCCACCCCGGAGCGGACGCTCGCCGGCGACGAGGAGTTCCCGTCCCTGACCTCGAGGTGAAGAATCAGGCCGGGGGTGCCGGGGTTGCGGAGATCCCCGCTCACCGTCGGCTGGCTCGGTGCCGAGACGTCGACGACGAAAGTCCGGACGGCGGGCGTGGGGTCGATCGCCCCGCCATTCCCGACTGCACGGACTTCGAAGCTGTGCCGGCCCTCCGCGAGCCCGCTGAGCGCCACGGAGCCGGAGGGACAGGCGGCGAACCCGGCGCCATCGAGGCGGCACTGGAACGTGGCCGACTCGTCGGCCGAGTATTTGAAGGTGACGCCGGTTTCCGAGACCGCTCCCACCGGGCCCGCGGTGATGGTCGTCTGCGGCGCCGACGTGTTGACGACGAAGGTCCGGGTGGCAGGACTCGGGTCGAAGTTCGCGGCTTCGTCCTGGGCCATCACGGTGAAGGTGTGACTACCCTCCGTCAGCGCTTTCGGCGGTTGACTCGTGGTCCCGGGGCAGAAGAGAAGGGTCCCGGAGTCGAACCGGCAGAAAAAGTTGGACCTGGGCTCGCTCGAGGAGAAGGAGAAGGTCGGCCTCGCGTCGTCCGTGGAGCCGGAGGGGCCGGAGACGATGGTCGTCTCCGGGAGGACCGTATCCACCGTAAAGCTCCTTGACGCGATCGCCTCGTTTTCGGCGGAGTCGGACGCGACAACCGAGAAGGTGTAGGAGCCGTCCTCGAGCGACTGCTCGACATGGTGTTCGGTCGGTTCGCTGCGCTGCGTTTCCCCATTGCACGGTTCGAAGTCCGGCCGATCGTCCTGCGCCGGATCGGTCGTGATTGCGCATTGCACGCTGGTGTCGAATTCGCCGTCAGTGACGAATTCGAAGAACGGGTTCGTTTCGTTGGTTGGACCCTCCGGCCCTGACGTTATTTCAACGGACGGGGGCACCGTATCGACGAAAATTACGGCCGTTGCAGGCGTGAGATCGACGAGTCCGGCCGCATTGACCGCCCGCACGGCGAAGGTGCTCGGGCCCTGCTCAACCGGCACCTCCGGCTCGAAGCCGTCGGCCTGGCAGGGCTCAAAAGGAAGCGGCTCGATCCTGCATTCGAATTCAGCCGTTGGATCGTCGGACCCGTAGGTGAACGCCGGTGCAGGATTGCGCGGCGATTCTTCGGGCTGCGAGGTGATGAACGTCTCCGGCCTTGCTGCTTCGAGCGTGAACGACCTCGTCGCCGGCGTTGGATCGACCGGCCCGAACGGGCTGACGGCCCTGACGCTGAAGGTGTGGCTGCCCTGGGAGACGGTGGCTTCGAAAGCAGTCTGCGAGCAGGGCGCGAAGGGGGCTGAATCCAGCTTGCATTCGAAGGTCGCGTTCAGCGTCGGCGAGTGGTAGCGGAACCGGACCGGGTTGACGCTCGTGGGGCCGGAGGGGCCGGAGTCGATGATCGTCTCGGGCGTTCCCGCAACGAACGTGCGGGTTGCCGGAGTCGGATCGACCAGTTCGAACGAATCGGTCGCTCGCACCGAGAAGGTGTGTTGGCCCTCCGAGAGAGGCGGCGAGGTGAAGCCCGTTTTGGCACAGGGGAGGAATCCGTTGCCGTCCAGCTTGCACTCAAAGGTCGAGTTCGCCCTGCTCGAGCTGTAGGTGAAGGACGCGGTCGACGCGACGAAGCCGTTTGGTGGAGGTCCGGACTCGATCACGGTGTTCGGGCCCTCGACGCGGAAATTGCGGACGGCGGGAGAGGCGTCGAGATTGCCGGCCTGGTCTTTGGCTCGGACCGAGAAGGTGTGGTTGCCTTCGGACAGGAAGAACCCCGAAGTAAAGCCCGAGGCGGGGCATGAGGCAAACGACGCGGAGTCGAGCTTGCATTCGAAGGTCGAGTTCGACTCGGTCGAGTGGTAGGTGAAGGAAGGGACGGCGCCGTCGATCGCGGTGCCTTCCGCCGGACCGGTGTCGATCACCGTGTTCGGGGCGGTGCGGTCGACGATCACGGTCACCGTCCTCGCCGACGAGACGTGGCCAGCCGGATCGCGGGCGGTGATCGTCAGCGTGTCGGTGCCCTCGCGCATCACCGACGGGTCGTAGGGGACTGAGAAGTTCGGAAGGCTGTGGGGGCATTCCGCCAACCGCAGGCCGGTGCAGGATCCGCCCGGCGACGCGGTGAAGGTTTTCGTCTGGCCGTCGCTGCCCTGGGTCTGCACGGTGATCGTGGAGACGCCGAAGCCAGGGTCGCTGACCGTGGTCGTCACCGGCACCGGGGTGTTGGCGACGGGGCGGCTGGGACCGGAAGGGACGCTGAGGGTCGGGGCCTCGGGATCGTCGAAGAGGAGCGTTACCCCGCCGACGAAGAGTTCGTGGAAGCATTTCGGCGTGATCGGCGGGCTCGTCGCCGCATTGGCAACTCCCACGGTCGCGAGGCGATCCCCTGGACCGGCCGCAGGCGGAGTGAGGCTCACGCTCGTGTTGCTGCCCGCCTGACTGATCGGCGCGTAGAAGCGCTGCGGATCGAACTGGTTTGCGGTGACGTTGAAAATTCCGACGAAGCCGTGAGGTTGCGCCTCGCCCGCGCAGTTGGTGGGAAGAACGCCGAAGATCGAGCTGAAGGTCGCCGAAGCAATGAAGGCGGTCCCACCGGGCGCCTGGTAGATGAACTGTCCGAAGCTCCCGGACGGGTAGGTGACCCCCGGCTGCGAGCGCGCCTGCAGGCTCCCGCTCGGGGTGAAGAGCTGGTAGGCGGAGGTAGCGGACTGGGTCCAGAGGCCGAAGCTGGGAGCTCCGGGGCCGACGTTCTCGATCAGGGGATCGAGCAGGACCGGATAGGCGACGTCCATCGAGCGGTGCCGCACGCGAACCACGACAGAGCTGCCTTCGACGCTCAACTCCGCAGCAACGACGCTCCCCTGCGCATCGACTGCCGAGGGCGGGCGCACGACGGCGACCAGGGACTTACCGGCATCCAGCACCTCTGCCCCGCCGCTGCCGTCGGCTCGTAGGGTCGCCCCGGCTGGCAGGGAGAGCTCGTAGCGGAACTCCTCCGGGCTGTCGGGCGAACGCAGCTGGTGGAAGATCTCGACGCCGCGGGCCAGCGGCGAGAGCAGCGTGTCGGTGGCGGTGTCGGTGGCCGGAAAGAACAGGTCCGACGGGCCGAATCGTTGCGCGGCCACCGCGTCGGTGCCCGGCAAGGCGACCGCAACCCCGCCCGGCATCTGGATCGCGCCCCCCGTCGTCCCTGGCAGCTGGATCGGGGTCAGGGGCTGGCGTGCGCCGAACCCACCGTTGACCGGTTCGAGGGAGAGATCGAGCTGCGCCCTGGTCTCCCCGGGCTGGGCGACTTCGATCGGAATCGGGGATTCGAGCAGCTGGCTGCCGCCCTCGCCGTCGGCGACCCGGGCGACGTTCGTCCCCAGGACCTCCTCGATCTCGAGCTCCCCGATCATCCGGGCGGGATCCGCCGCCAGGCTCTTCAGCGTCTCCGGGAAGGCGTCGGAGAGGAGCTGCTGGGACTCGGACCGATCGAGGTTGGCGTACGCGTCGCGCGACTCGGCGCGCTCCTGGGCGGCCTGCGGCGAGGCGAGCTCCGCCTCGCGCGCCGCCGCGCGCTCGCTTTCCTCTTCGCCGGCGATCCGCAGCGCCCGGCTGAACTCCGCGTCCGTCGGCAGCGATTCGGCCGCCGACCGGGCCCCCTCCTCCGGAACCGACGGTGCAGCAAATACCGATACCGCCGACACAACCAACACCACAAGAGTCAGAGCCGCAACACCGAACAGCCGCCGTCCACTCACCACTCCCCTGCCTGCATTCACAACGACTCTCCCTTGTGCTTAGTCTGTTTTGATCGCTGGAGCCGGCGCAACCTATGTGTGAACTCGGGAGTGATCAATCCGCCCAGACGAAAGTCAGTCCCCCCTCTAGGACGTCCGTTGTTGGACGAAAGGCGCGGCACTAGGGTGGCCGCCTCTTGCGAGCGCGCCCGTCCCGGAAACTGGTTGTGCCCGGCCTGGCGATCGCCCTCATTTCGCCGACGCTTGGGGTGTTGTCACAGGTCAGCGCCAGCGCTGAGCCCAGCTGCCTCGGGCGCCCCGCCACGCTGGTGAGCGTCGACGGCGACACGCAGGTCCACGGCACCGAGAAGGCCGACGTGATCGTCACCGGGGCCGGTGACGACGTCGTCCACGGAGGCGGCGGCAACGACCGCGTCTGCTCGAGCGGCGGCGAGGACCGGGTCCTCGGCGAGGTGGGCAGGGACCTTGTCGACTCCGGGGCCGGCGAGGACTTCGTCGAAGGCGGCAACGGCAGCGACGAGGTCGAGGGCGGCAGCGGCACCGACAGCCTGATCGGAGATCGCGGCAACGATTCCCTCTCGGGCGGCGGCGGCACCGACTTCCTCGACGGCGGGCTCGGCGACGACGCGCTCGCCGGCGACGCCGGTGCGCTCGACCAGCTGATCGGGGACGTCGGCAACGACCGGCTCCTGGGCGGACCGGGGGACGGCGACAGTCTTCGCGGTGACCAGGGCAAGGACCGCTTCGACGGCGGCCCGGGCGAACACGACGTGGCCTCCTTCGCGACCGCCCGCGGGCTCGGCGGGCCCGGGCAGGGCGTGCTGGTCGACCTTGGCGCGGGAAGCGCGTTGAATGACGGGCAGGACACCCTGGTCGGGATCGAGGACGTCGTCGGGTCGGCGTTCATCGACCAGATCCGCGGCAGCGCCAGCTCGTTCAACAACTTCTACGGCGGCGGCGGCCGCGACCTGCTCCTCGCCGCCGGTCCCGGCGACGTCGCCTTCGGCGGTGGCGGCGGTGCCCAGTGCGCACTCCTGCTTCCGATCCAGCCGGACGAACCGTTCGCCAGTGAGAACGCCTGCGGCGAGCAGCCTCGCAACCCGGCGGCACGGATCGACGTCGAGATCGCCGGCGGTCCCGCCGCGTCAACCCTGACCGCGGTCTTCAGGGACAGCGAGGTGCCGCCGCGGTCCTACCCGGTCCCCGTCCCCCCTGGCGCCCACCTGACCCTGTCCTACGAACCCGGCGCCTGGATCGTCCGCGAGGAGCCGCTGCCCCTGACCGCCGGCGAAGGCTGCGTTCTGCTCTCCGCCTCCGAAGCCCGCTGCGAACTCCAAGCCAAGCCCGATGTCGTCTTCATCGACGGCGGTCCCGGCGACGACACGATCGAAGTCGACCCCAGCGCGCCGGCGTCGGTCTCGGCGCTGATCCGGGGAGAGCGCGGCGCCGACGTGCTCGTCGGAGGCCGCGGAGACGACAGCCTCGAGGGCGGCACCGACGGCCTCGCGTATGGCGATGCGCTCGCCGGAGGAGGCGGGGACGACGCCCTGATCAACGGCAAGGTGCTGCAGGGCGGTCCGGGCTCCGACCTGCTGGTGGCGAGGATCTGCGCGGAGGAGCAGATCTTCGGCGGCGCCGGGATCGACAGCGTTTCCTTTGCCCGGGAGCTGCCCGAAGGGCGAACCGGCTACACGCTGAAGGCGACCCTCGGCGGCGAGGCTTTCTTCACCGGCCCGCAGCCCGACGGACCCTTCTGCCCCGACGCGGCGGCCCAGATCGACGGCTCGGTGGAGCGGATCGAGGGAAGCCGCGGCGACGACGTCCTGATCGGCGACGGCGGGCCCAACAGCCTGCTCGGCCGCCACGGCAACGACGTGCTCCTCGGCGCCGGGGGCGACGACATCCTGATCGGCGGCGAGGAGTCCGACCGGCTCTCGGGCGAGGACGGCTTCGACCGCCTCTACGGCGTCGACGGCCTCCGCGACAAGGGCTTCAGCTGCGGCAGCGGGCCGGGAGACGAGGGGATCGCCAGCACCGACCCGGGTGACCCGGCCGCGGCGAACTGCCGCCGCCGGGGCGGCACCTAGGGACGCCGGCGCCGCTTCTCAGGGAAGATGATCCCGATGCCCGCCCCACGCCGCCAGAAAAAACGCGAGGAGCGAGGCGACTATGGCTGGGTTATCTCGTTCGGGTGCAAGACCGCCGGCGAGCTGAAGCGGCTGAAGGTCAAGACCGACCCGGCCTCCGATACGCGGCCGATCGAAGTCCCCTGCTCCTGCGGCGAGACCCACCGCGTCACCGTCTCCCCGTACCGGCGCCGGCGCTCGGCCGACGAACCGTTCGACCTCGAAGTCGTCTCGCTCGACGAGCTGCGCCCGGACTAGCGCGGCTTCAGGACCCGGGCCAGCGAGCCCGAGGCCGCGTTGCCGGCGGCGTCGGTGCTGGCGATCCGGACCCGGACCGGCAGCTTGCCGCGCTCCAGCAGCGCCGCCGCCCGCCGGTTGAGCCGGACCTTCGCCGTCGCCGTCGCGCCCGGGGCGAGATCGAGCTTCGCCGAGCCGAGCTTGAGGATCGCCTTGCGGGCACCAAGCCGAACCGACTTCGCGGTCTCGACCGTCACCGCGGTGCGGCAGCCGCCGGCCTCGGCGGCCGGACAGGAGACGGGGACCGTCGCGAGCAGGGCCTTGCCGCTCTGGGCGAGGGAGAGCCGGCCGATACTGGGGAGCAGGGCGAGCGTGTCAGGGGCCGGCGACTGCGGGCGCTCGGGGCTTTCGGGATCGGGCTGTTTCGGACCGGGATCCACCGGATCGCCCGGGTCCACGGGCCCGGGGTCCCCAGGGCCAGGATCGTCCGGCCCGGGATCGTCGGGGCCCGGATCGTCCGGCCCGGGGTCCTCGGCGGCGTCGACGTCCTCCACCGCGATGACTTCGTCGAGCGAAAGCGCGTCGGTTACGGCGCCGTCGATCCCAGCGCCTCCATCCACCTGATCGGCCTCGCCGTCGCGGGACAGCAGCCGGTCGTCGCCCTCGTCCCCGACGAGGAAGTCGAACCCGTCTCCCCCGGTCAGCGTGTCGTTGTCGAGCCCGCCGCGGAGGAGGTCCGACTCCTCGCCGCCGGCCAGGTGATCGTCGCCTTCGCCACCGGCGGCGAGCACGCGGATCTCGGGCATGCCCGGTTCGACGACGACCTCGTCGGCCCCGCCTTCGGCGAGGATCGAGAAGGACTCGATGCCGCCGTTGCCGGCCAGCGCCTCGGTCCCGATCTCAAAGGGAGCGCCGGCCGGGACCGCACCCGCCAGCGTCGTCACCCCGGCCTCGCGCGAGAGCAGGAAGTTGTCGCCGGCCTGGGAGCCGAACGCGATCAGGCCGTCGTTTTCTTCCGGCGCGCCCGGGAAGGCCCGCACCTCATCGCTGCCGTCGCCCGGCTGCCAGACGAGCGTGTCGTCGCCCGGTCCGTCGAAGAGCAGATCCTCGCCGGGGCCGCCGAGCAGCTGGTCGTCGCCATCGCTGGCGGCGAGGTTGTCGTCGCCGAAGCCGCCTGCGAGAACGAGGTCGGTGAGGTCGCCGATCCCCTCCAGGCCTTCGCCTTCGACCTTGTCGCTCCCACCCATCGTGTCGATCGAGAAGGTCTCGACTTCGAGCAGTTCGATCTCGAAGGCGCGGACGCTGCCGTCGGGCGGTTCGAGCCGGCGCAGGAGGACCCAGCCTGGCCGCGGGGCCTGCCGGTAGAAGAGCGCGTCGGACAGGGTCGGGTGCCCGCTGAGACCGACTTCGTCGTCCCCGGCGCCGCCCGTGTCTTCGTCGCGCCCGTCGCCGTTGGCCCAGACCATCCGGTCGTCGCCGTCTTCGCCGAAGATCCGGTCTGCGTCGGCGCCGCCGAAGAGGCGGTCGTTGCCCTCGGCGCCGGCCAGCAGGTCTTCGCCCGGCCCGCCGTCGATGTCGTCGGCGCCGTTGCTGCCGCCGAGCTGGTCGTTGCCGAAGCCGCCGTCGATCCGCAGGTGGGTCAGCGTGCCGATCCCGATCGGTCCTTCGTTGGCACTGAAGTCATTGCCGCCTTCGAGGTGGATCGCCGTCGTCTCGATGTCGAGCAGTTCGATCTCGAAAGTCCCGACCCCCGGGGATTCCTGGCGGCGGAGGAAGACCCAGCCCGGCTGGCGGGTGCTGGGGCGGAAGAAGAGGTTGTCGGCCTCGGTCAGGTTGCCGGTCAGATCGAGCTGGTCGTTGCCGGACGCGCCGACGACTTCGTCGCTGTTGTCGCCGTTGGCCCAGAGGAAGTTGTCGTCGGCGCCGCCGCCGATCAGGAAGTCGTTACCGACCCCTCCCCTCACCACCATCGAGCCGTAGTCGGCTGCCCCCAGGGTCCCGGCTTCGAGCGTGTCGGCACCGGCGCCGGCGTTGACGGCGATGAAGACACGGCCCGCCTGCAGAGTCGTCTCGACGTCGTTGACCGCGATCTTCCCCGCCGGCCCTACGCTCAGCTCGATCTGGTTCGCCTGGTCATCGCCGGTCACCGTCAGGCTCTGGCTGTCCACCTGCACCTGGATCGCCGCGGCGGCAAGGGCGGGAAACGCGAGGAGCGCCGCAACCACCACCGCGATCGCCAGCCCAATCCGCCTCATGGGCGGAGAGGTCGCGGCTATATCGGGGTGGGTGGACCGCATCGGCGTTGCCTGCTCCTACGACCGCAGACGCCTCAGCGTTCAAATGCTTCCCCACCAGTGCGATTTCAGGCGCCGGAACCATCGCGGCCCTTGCCCCGGCGAGCCCTGATCCACTCACGGCCCCGTGCGGCCCCATTGCGAATCCCGGTGGAGACCCGGGGCGCCACCTCTTCGTTGAGGGTCGCTCGGCCTTCACGGGCAACTCGGCGAACGACGGGCTTCGCGTCCTCATACCGCTCGGCGGCGCTGTCTCTCGCCTGTTCCGCCGCCGCCCGTGAGCGCTCGGCAGTCTCGACAAGCTTCGGCCTGGCCCTCTCCAGACCCTCGGCGCCCAACCTGTGGGCGCCCTCGAGGTGCTTGCGGCCCGCCTCTCCCGCGCTCACGACCGCGGTCCCGACGCGAGAGGGTCCTCCTCCTTCCCGCCAGCGCATCAGAAACCAGATTCCAGCGGCTGCTCCGGAGACAGCGCTTGCGCTCGCGAACAGCGCTGCCAGCAAGAACGTGCCGACGATCAGAAATGACGCCGCGTCGCTGGAAAAGCCGGCACCTGAGCCGACGCCGCCAGCGTCGAGCAGCATGCCGACGATGGGGACGCCGAAGTCCAATGCAACGCTTGCCGGGTCCAACAGGTGCACCAGCACGATGTCGGCGACCGCGATCAGCGCACTCACAGCAAAGACCACGACGCTGAGGATGAGCAGGCGTCGAGGACCCTTGAACCCCGGGTGGAACGTGAGGCCGTCGCTGCGCTCGGCGATCCGCTTCCCACACTCGCCGCAGTACGCGTTGGCGTTTGGATTACCTGCGCCGCATTCCACACATATGACGGCCATGGAATTCAGCGGAACAGCGCTCCTGCCGTCATCGTCGAATCCATCGGTCGGCATTTAACCGCAAGACTCGTCGATTGCAGCACGCACCTTTTAAGTAATTGACTGTCAGTTCGACCCGCGGGGATCGGAATCGCTAAGCGGGTGCGCCGCCGCGGATCGCCAGCGCCGTCGGCGTCGCCGCCGAGATGCAGACGAGGCCGAGACAGGAGGCGGCGCTGGCGAGCGCGTGCTGCTCCAGGTAGGCGAGCTGGGCCTCGCGCAGGGCTTCGGCGGGGTTGCGAGCGGCGGCGAGGCGAGCGGCCAGCGAAGCGCAGACCGCGGCGGCGGCGTCGTCGGTGATCTCGAGCACCGAGGCGAGCACGGTCTCGGCGCCTCCCAGCATGCAGGAGACCGCGAGACCGAGCGGCTCCTGTCCCGCCACCTGCTCGACCCGGCCGACCAGACAGGTTGCGAAGACGACCCAGGGTGGCCAAGGATAGGCGAGCGCGGTCGCCGCCGAGAGGGTCGAGCCGTCGGCGAACTCGACGTGCTGGCGCAACCCGCTCTCGCGGCCGTGCATCGCGAGGTAGGCGCCGCCGAAGCGCCCCGAGCGCAGGGCGCCGACGAAGCGCTCGCGGGTCGTCGCCGGCTCGACCTCGCATGCGCCGGCGAGCGGCTCCAGCTCACCCGCGATCCGGTCGGCGTAGGCGACCACCTGGTCGGTGGGGCGCGGGCGCAGGGCGCCCCGCTCCGGGGTCAGCTCCAGCGAGGGCACGATCTGGACGATCGCCCGGGCGACCAGCGGCCCCTCGGCCACCCGCAGCGCGGCCCAGGGGATCAGCGAGACGGGCCCGTCGGGGACAACGAGGATCCGCTCTGGCCATCCAGCCGGCGCGGCGACTAGGCGCTGACGCAGCCCCTGCGGCAGCAGCGCGTCCGCGAGCGCCGTCCAGGCGGTCGCGTGCTCAGCGAGCGGAGAGTGGATCAGCAACTCGCGAGCCCGGTCGCCCTCCTCGCCCGCCAGCAGCACCTCGGCCGCCGCGCCGGCGAGGTGGACCTCGGAGATCTCGGCGGTGCCGTCGGGGGCGATCCAGGCGCGCCAACCACGGCGCTCGCCCGGGGGGAAGAAGAAAGAGAGGACGTTCCCGTAGCGGCGCGCCGCCTCGCGCAACCGCTCTGGAGTGACCGGGGTCGGCCGGTAGCTGGCGGCGTAGCTGCTGGAGACGGCGTCGTCGAGGCCAGCGAGCAGCGCTCCGACTTCGCCGTGATCGCGCTCGACAAGATCGAGCTGCTCCGCCAGCGCGATCGCGCGCGGGTCGGTCCTCAACGTGCCGAAGCGCATCGCGCTGGCGATCGCGTTTCGCCGCAGGGACTCGATCAGCGTGGCGCCGACCAGGGCCGCCCCTTCGATCCGGAAACGCCCGGCATGCGCGAGACTGCGCAGAGCCAGCGAGTAGGTCTTCTCGTCGGTGACGATCATCGCGGTGCGTCGGTCGGCGACGCGCAGCTGGCTGCGTCGGCGCTCCAGCTCCTCAACCCCGGCGCGGATGCTGGCCACCGCCTCCACGCGTTCCTTTCCGCTGACCATGGCGGCCCCGTGCAGGACCTGCGCGTTCGCCCACAGGCTGCCGCCACGCGCCGCCGGCAGCAGCGCCAGCGCTCGCTCCAGCGACTTCTCCGCCTCCTGCCCACGGCCGGCCTCGAGGGCAAGTCGCCCTTGCAGGACCAGGAGGCGGGCTTCCGCCCGCCCCAGGCGCTCGAGGAACCGCTTGCCCGGCTTGACCTCCGTGCCCTGGATTACGTCGTCGTACATCGAGAGCTCCGCCATTTCGCCGAGGCGCTCGCGGGCCGCGCCGGCCGCGCCGGCCGAATCGAGCGCCGCGGCGATCGCGACTTCGCTCTCGATCCAGGAATCGACCCCCTGCAGCGCCAATGGCTGCCCGCGCAGCCCCCGCAGCAGCTCAATCGCCTCTGCCGACTCGCCCCGTCGGGCCAGCGCGTCGGCCAGTGCCAGGCTGGCGCGCCGGGCAAGCGGCGAACCATCGTCGAGCCGATCGAGCGCGGCCCGCAGGCGGCGTTCCGCATCGCGGAGATCGCCGAGCGCCGCTGAGAGCATCCCGGTGGCGACACCGACGGCCTGCGAGCCGGCGCCGTCCTCGGCGGTGATCACGTCGAGCGTCGCCGCAGCGGTCTCGAGCTGGCCGCGCTCGACCTCGAGCAGGGCGACGCGCCCGAGCGCGAGCGCCCGCAGCTCCGCCGGACCGCCGCGCTCGGCCAACGTCCGCAACAGCTCCATCCCGACAGCCTCCCGGCCGGCGCCCAGGGCGGCCTCCGCCACCCGCCAGTGGCGGCGCAAGCGCCAAGGAGTGCGGGCCGGAATCTGCCAGCCGTGCCAGCGACGCCTGCCGCGAAGGACCAGGCCGGCGACCTGCGCGCGCGCCGCCCCGGCGAGCAGCCCGCCGACCAGCCCGCAGGCGAGCGGCAGCGGCGCGGCCGCGCCGAGCAGGACCACGCCGATGACGGCGGCGAACCCCGCGCCAAAGTAGGAGCGCCGCGGCTGCGCCGAGAGCGGCACGGCGATCAGCGCCGCCGCTGCTGCCCCAACGAGCCGCGAGGCGACCACGCCCAGCCCAAGAACGTCGGCGCCTGCGGGCACAAGCGACGCGGCGGCGACCGCGGCAAGCAGGATCGTGCCCCCGCGCGCGGCCGCGCCGAGAGCCGTCTCATGCAGGTAGAGGCGCCGCAGCACGACGAAGCCGTCGTCGGGGCTTCCCGCGGCCGCCCAGCTGCCGGTGATCGCTCCCCGCGCCCCGCTCCAGAGCGCCCGGCCAAGTTCCAGCGGACGGGCTTCGGCCCAGGCCGCCGCGATCAGACTAACGGTGCGCTCCAGGCGGATCTCCTCGTCGGCATCCTCGCGGGCGGCCCGCTCGAGGCTTTCTTTAGCCGCTTCGAGGTCCACTGGCTCAAGCTGGTTGAGCTGGGCCACGGCCGCGAGGCGGGTTGCGAGTACGCGCGCCAACCCCCGCCGGCTGGCGCCGCCCGAACCCTCGATCCCGCGCCCGAGGCGCCAGAGTACGAACTCGGCGAGCAGCGCCCGGACGCCGAGCAGGACCGCGGCGGCCGGAGACACGAGGGCGACCGCGGCGACCGCGATCCAGGCCAGCCAGCGACGGCGCAGCGGCCGCACCGACGCGGCGAGCAGGGCGAGCAGGGCGACGCCGATTCCGTCGACCGCGAAGGCGGCGGCGATCGCGGCGAGGACCAGCGCCGGCCGGGCCCCGAGCCAGAGCAGGCGAACACCACGGGGCCACTCGGACCAGGGCGTGAGGGCGCGGCGGGCCCACGGGGGACGGATGCGCTCGCGTTTTTCCACGCGTCCCTCCCTGCGCCGCGCGACCAGTCCGGCGGGCGCCCGCAGCAGCCGTCCCGGCAGGCGCGCCGCCCAGCGCAGGAAATCGAAGAAGCCTTCGCTGATCACCTCGATCAAAGCCACGGCGTACGCCCCGGCGAACTTCATCCGCAGCCCCAACAGGCCAGCGCGGCCAACCCGCGCGAGCTGCTCGCGCGGGTGCACGAGCTGCTGCATCGGACCGATGCGCTCGAGCAGCTCGACGCGGTGCATGAGATCGCCGCCCGCGGGGCCGTCGGTGAACCCGGATAGACCCGCGACCGCCTGCTCGACCGAGAGACCGGCGCCGATCCCCTCAGCTCCGATGCCCATCGTCCCGGACCACTCGGCACCGGACGAAAGCGGGACCATCGCCGCTGCGGCACCCAGCAGCTCGGCGTCCAGCGGGCGCTGCAGCTGCTCGGCCATCACCGTGGCCAGCCCGACCGCCTCGGCGGCGAACTGCGAGCAGCCGCCGCCCCGGCCGTCCGGGAGCAACGGGCCGTCGTAGGCATCGGCCCCGGGGTCCTCGCCCGCCAGCGCCGGCGGGCGGCGCACCCCTTCGGCGTGAGCGGCCCGGACCAGCTCGCGAGTGGTGATCGGCGCCTCGCCGACGAACGCTCGCAACGGCCCAAAGGCGCTCTCCGGCATCGCCGTCACTACCGCGGCGAGCGCCGTGGGGTCAAACCTGATCCGGCCGATGGCCGAGCGCCCCAGCCGCCTGGCAAGCAGCGCCGCCGCCAGCAGCGCCGCGACCGCGTAGGCGCCAACCGCCGCGCAAAAGATCGTCGCGCAGACAGTTCCGAGCCAGCCGCCAAAGTAGAGGAGCAGCGACCCGGCGATCAGCGCCGCCCTGCCGATGTCGCCTTCAACGGCCGCGACCACGAGCAGGACGCAGAGCGCAAGGACGATCAGGAGGTCGACACGGGCAAGGCGGGTTCGCGTTCGCAGCAAGGTGTTCACGCGGGCTTCGAGACGCGCCGCAGCCCGCGCAGCTGCACGACCGCGGTTTGCCGCAGGCGGCGCAGGCGCCGGCCGGAGGCGCTCAGGAGTCGCTGCCTGACGTGGCGCTGCTCGCGAATCCGCAGCCGGATACCCGTCTCGGCCCAGGTGGCGAGCCGTTCGGCGTCCGCCTCGGCGACCTCGACCAGCACCCCGGCGGCGGCGACCGCGCCGATGGCCGGCGCCGTCAGCCAGGCCAGCAGGAGAGCGACTCCGCAGCCGACCAACGGCCCCTCGCGTGGGTAACCCCACCAAATAGGGACGACCAGCGCCAGCTGCCACCACGAGCCACCGCCGAACACGTGGAGCCCCAGCAACAGCGTCGTCGCCAGGGTGAAGGTGAACGCCGCGGTCGAGGTGGCGGCGACGCGGCTTCGCGGCCCGTCGAGACCCTCCGCCCGCAAGCGCCACTCGGCGACCTGTGCAGCCAACTCCGGCGGGCCCAGGCCGCGGCGGCGCAGCGCCGCCACGGTCCGCGGCGAGGCGAGCAGGGCGACGCCGATGACGAGGTCGTCAAGGCCGAGCTCGAGATCGGTGCGCGACCGAGCCCGACGCACCGCCGTACTCGCCGGCAGGTCCTCGAGCTCGCTCAACTCCGAGTAGAGCAGCCGCAGCGCGCGCGGGTCGAGCAGCATCGTCTCAAGCAGTTCGCCCAGCCCGTCGGCAGGAGCAAGTTCCACGCATGCGACGAGGAGCGCGAGCGAGGGCGGGTCCTCGGCATCCCCGAGCTGGCGCGCCCGGGTGAGCACGTCAGGGTCGACCACCTCCTCGAGCAAACCGTCAGGCGGTGCGGCGAACGCGTTCACTGAACTTCACTCTCCCTGTCTCCCAAACAGTGTAGACGCGAACAGTGTGTGTACGCGAACGACACCATATTATCGCGCAATGGTAACTGTGCCCGGCTCGACCCCATCCCCTCAGGCCGACGCATCGAGCGAGGATCTCGGCAACGCGATAACGGTGCTGGTGGCGCGAATCGATGAACAGTTCCGGATCACCGAGCGGATCGACGCCAAGGGGCGGCAGGTGTTCGCCGTCTGCGCGGCCTTCTACGTCGGCGCCCAGACCCTCGCCTTCACCATCTTTGGAGAGGACGACGTCGACCACCTTGAGCGCGCCTCGCTCTCAGCCACCGCCCTGGTCGCGACCATCGCGCTTGTCTACCTCGCTCAACGGCTGCTGGACAACGAGCGGCTGCGCGAGGAGCGGCTGTTCGACGCCGGCGGCATCGTCAGCTGGTTCGAACAGGCAAACAACGACGCTTACGTCTCGCGCCAGCTGGTCCACAACCTCGCGCACGTGGCAGACGAGCGGGTTAGGACCAACGAGCATCGGGTCGCCGGCTACAACTCGGTGCTCGCCTCCGCCCGCTGGGCTTTGCTACTGACCGCGCTGGAGGCCGCGGTCGCCGTCGTGGTCAGGGTCTGATGGTCGACGACGCCCCCGATCCCGTCCCCACTGAGCCGGGGCCCGAACCAGCCGAGGATCAGCCGCAGCCGAGCGAGCGAGGCCTCGGCACCCGTGACGCCAGCTTCGACCGCGAGGTGGTCTTCCTCGAAGGAGATCCCTCTCGCCCCCGGCTCGGCGAGCAACTGCGAGCGGCCGTAACGGCGGCGCTCGGCGGTCCGCGTGGGTTCGCCTTCGCGATTCGCCCGGTCCCGGTCGGCGTGCGCGGCCCGGCGCGCGAGGAGGCCGGCCCGGCCCCTATCGGACCAGCATCGCTGGAGCTGGGCGATGAAGAGCTGCAGCTGCTCGGCGAGCGGGCTCAGAGCCACGCCCTGCTCGGCGGCGGCGAGCTGCAGGTCTGGCTGATCCAGCTCGAGGGGCTCGCCGCGGACGCCGCCGTCGCGCTGGTCGCGCTCGGGCCCGACGGAGAGCCGCTGGTCGCACGCGGCCGCGTGCCCGCCGACCCCAGCGTGCCGTTGAAGCTCAGCCTGCCCTGGCCCGAGGACGGGCTGGAGCTGGCGCTTGCGGTCGAGGCCGGCGGCGAGTCCGGCGAACCGCCCCGATGAAACCGAGCCTCTGGCCCGGACGGCGTTCGCGAGCGACGATCGAAGCGGAAGGTGAAGAGCTGCGCGAAGCCCAGCGCTGGGAAGAGATGGAGCGGTTCTACCGCGACCAGATCGCCCGCGGCGGCAGCTTCCACGAGCGGCTCGGCTACGCCCTGTTCCAGCAGGATGGCCGCGAGCGCGAGGCCGAGGCGGAGTTCCGCGCGGCGCTCGAGCAGGATGAGACGCCGAGTCTCGCGGCCCTCAACCTGGGCTCCCTGCTGAGACAGGAAGGGCGGCGGGACGAGGCGATCGAGCAGTTCGAATATGCGCTCGAACTGGAAGACGAGCGGGCTCTGAACGAGCTCGCGAAGGTCCTCGCCGACGGCCCACGGGCGCGCGAGTCCGAGCAGCTCTTCCGCCAGGCGATCGCGAACGGGGACCCCTCCTCTCCCGCCTACCTCGCCCGCGATCTCTGGGAAGCAGATAACTGCGAGGAGGTCGAGGCGCTCTACCGGATGGCGCTCGAGCGGGGACACGGGATCTCCCCGGCGCTAGAGCTGGCCCTCTTCCTCCGGATGCGGGAGCCCGAGCGGGGGGACGAGGCGCGAGCTCTCGTCCGCGAAGCGCTGGAAGCGCCGATCGAGGCGGGCCTGCGCAAGACCGTCCTCCGCTTCCGCCCGGTCTCCGGCGAGGCGGCCGCGTGGGCGCTCGAGGAGGCGATCCGCTTCGCCGACTCGCCCGCGGCCTCCTCGCTGCCCTGCGCCGAGGAGGCCTACCGGGACCGGCTCGTCGACGAACTCGTCTGGAAACTGGAGGACCAAGAGCGGACGGACGAGCTGGAGGAGCTCCTCCGTGCCCGAATCGCGGTCGGCGAACGGCGGCACCTGGGGGAGCTGGGCTGGCTACTGCTCGAAGCGCGGGATCGCGACGGGGAGGCCGAGGAGACCCTGAACGCTGCGCTCGCCGCGGGGGTGGAGCCGGGCCGGACGCTGGTCAACCTGAGTGTGATCGCGTCCCGCCGCGGCTACACCGAGGAGGCCGTGGCGAGGCTCGAACAAGCCCGCGCGGAGGGAGAGGGCGACGCCCTCTGGCGACTTGCCGAAGTGCTCGAGAACGGCGAGCGCGACGCCGAAGTCGAGCCGCTGCTGCGCGAAGCCGTCGCCGCCGACGACCCGGCTGCACCGCTGCTGCTCGCCGACCGCCTGCGCCCCGAGGACCCCGACGGGGAGCGGCAGGGCCTGCTGGAACTCGCGCAGGAGCGCCGCCCCACCCCCCGCGCCGCCTTTGAGCTGGCGACGCTACTCGGCCCGGAAGAGGAGTCGCGGGCGCGCGAGCTGGTCCGCGAGGCGATCGTCGAGGCGCCGCTGGAGCCCGGCGTCCTCGCCTGGCTGGTCCGGGACGGCCAGCTGCCCGCCCCGGGCGTCACCCGGTGCGTACGCGAGGCGCTCGACCTGGCCGCGAACCTGGAGAGCGAGGAGACCTACGGCTCCGCCGCCGGGCGGGGCGAGTTGCTCTGCCTGCTCGGCAACCTGCTCGAGGAGGAAACCGACGGTCGCGCCGAGGCGGTCGCCGCCTATCACGCGGGCGCCGACCTGGAGCACCCCTGGTCCTCCCTCTTCCTCGGCCTCCTCCTGGAGGGCGAGGACAAGCTCGAGGAGGCGCGGCCCCACTTCGAACGGGGCGCCGCGCTCGGCGACCCCTGGAGCATGCGCGGGGTCGCCAGGGCCCTGGCCGCGTCAGGCGACCAAGAGGGCGCGGAGCGCGTCCTGCGCGAGGCCGCAGCGCTGAAGGACGCGCCCGCGACCGCCGACCTGGGGATCCTGCTCGCCGACCGCGGCGAGTTCGACGCGGCGGAGGGGGCGTTGAAGCGGGCCCTCGCGCTCGGCTCCAAAGCCGCCGAGAAGGTGCTCGCGGAGCTGCCCGCGCGACGGCGAGAGGCGGCCGAGAAGGCGGACAATCCAGCACCGCAGTAGCTCTGGGCGATCGAAGATGTGATCCCACTCCCGCATTACAAGCACCCTCTCGAAGCGCCTCGACCTGGGCGATCGACTCCTCGGGGAGGTTTCCTCAGCGAACTCTTGCTTTCCCTCCATCACCGGAATCAGCCTCGAAGGCGAAGCTGTTTCGTCCCGAGCTTGTCCTGAGGAGAACGGAAACGGCAGCCGTTTTGCACATCGCCCGCGACAGGGGCCCCAAAGCGCGAGCGGATCCACATGGAAATCTTCCCGGTCGGTTCGAAAGGGTCAAAAGCCTTTCGTTGCTCTTCGCTGACCTCTGTTGACCCGAGCCAAGGCGACGCCAGAAATGCGGCAACCTAGCTTCAGAGGCGAGATTGAGCGCCGAAGAGCTCGCGGAGGACGGGGCAGCCAGGACTCGAACCTGGAATCGCCGGTTTTGGAGACCGGTGCCTTAGCCAGTTGGGCCACTGCCCCTCGGGTTTCGGATCGTAACGAGCGGGGTCCGATCGGGGGATCCGGGCGGGCTGAAGAGCCTCCACGCCCAGAAACTCCAATGTCTGTCCAGGGAGGCGAACTACTCGGAGCGGGAGGGTAAGGAGCGGGCAGCGGACGGCTGCACGATCTGACGACACGTTCGTCCGGGAGTCGAGCGGCCGGCCGGCAAGCCAGGGAAAACAGGAGGAAGAAATGTTCAGATGCATCGCAACCGCGCTCTGCTTGGGAGCGCTCGTGTTCGCCGCCGGCGCCTCGGCCGCACCGCTGCCGACCGTCACCTCGATCGATTGCAACACCGACAACCCAGCCGGAGCCGGTGAGCTGACCGGCTTCTGCTCGGTCCGGGTGAAGGCCGAGACGACTGGGAACCCCACCGGTTTCGCTCCGGTCACCAGCGACAGCGCCGTCAGGATCGTCCCGGCGACCAGCGCCGGGTTCAAGCTGGAGCGCCTCGCGGATGGCGAAAGCAGTTTTGTCTTCGGCTACGAAGCCGCGACCGCCGGCCCGCACACGCTGACCGCGAGCTACGGCGGCGACGCCAACCACGCCGCCAGCCAGGGCTCGCTGGAGGTGGTCGTGCCGGCGGCACGGCACATCACCCGGCTCAACGTCGACTGCGGCACCCTGAAAGTGGGCCAGCGCAGCACCTGCTCGGCCTTCGTCAGGGACCTCAGCACGCCGGCCACTTCCCCGACCGGGCTGGTGGAGTTTCACGCCTTCGGCCGCAACAGCGGTGGCTTCTCGACCTCGCGCTGCAGGGCGATCCCGCTTGGCCTCGGGCTCGGCTTCTGCACGGTCGGCTTCACCCCCACCGTGGCCGTCCCCGAAGAATTCTTCTTCGCCTACGAAGGAGACAAAACCCACCGTCCCGCCATCCTCGACACGGTGCGGACGATCAACCCCTAGCCGGCCCGATCCGGCTGCACAAAAGCGTGCCGGCCCTCCGGGGTCGGCACGCCTTTTTTGTGCGAGAGGTGCGGGCGGAGGGACTTGAACCCCCACGGGCCGAAGCCCACCGGCACCTAAAGCCGGCGCGTCTGCCAAATTCCGCCACGCCCGCGTGGCCGCCCCAACCGGGGCTTAACGCGGCAAATCACCGCCGCGTCGCTGACAGATTCTATGATCGGGAGCATGGCTGTTGGAGAGGTGAGGCCGGGGTACGAACTCTGGCGCCCTAATCGGGAGAAAGCTGGGTCGGTCACGGCCAAGTTCGTGATCGCGCTGCTGATGCTCGCGACGGCGCTGCTCGCGGCCGTGATCGCGATCGGCGGCTGGTCGCTTTTGAAGGGCGGCGGCGGGATGGGCGCGGTCTGCGTCATCTACGCGATCCTCTACGCCTTCTTCGCCTTCCTCGTCGCCCGCTGGAACCGCGGCATCCTGCCGGTGGCGGCGGCGCTCTCGATGATCCTCGCGATCTTCTGCGGGGTCGGCGCCAATAGCTGGTTCGAACGCGACAAGGCCGGCTTCGACGAGGCGATGCTGCCCTCCTCGCTGCTCGGGGTCCTGGTCGTGATCCTCGGCCTGCTGCAGCTCGTCCTCATCGCCGCCGCCTTCTACGGCTTCAACCAGGGCTGGCACGTCGAGGAGGAGCGCCCGATCGGCTCCGGCGAGGACTACGGCGCCGGCGCCGGCGCCACCCCGCAGCCCGCCTGACGCCAGACGGCGCCGGACCAAGCGGGGCAAGGACGCAGGGAGTCTGAATAGCAGCGCTATTCAGACGACTGAGGACACAGCCCCGCGCCGGTCCGCCGCCGTCTGGGATGCCGGAGGTGGGAGTCGAACCCACATGCCCCAAAGGACAATCGATTTTGAGTCGATCGCGTATGCCATTCCGCCACTCCGGCTCCTAGCGAACGATAGCCCCCGGCATAGACTCCCGGGACCTTGAGCTCGCCCGCCCCCGAGATCCTCTGGCAGCCGTCGGCGCAGATGGTCGAGCGGGCGCGACTGACCGAGTTCATGGGCTGGCTGCGCGAGAAGCGCGGTCGCGACCTCGGCTCCTACGAGGAGCTGTGGCAATGGTCGGTCGACGACCTCGACGGGTTCTGGCGCGCGATCTGGGACTTCTTCGAGGTGCAGGCCGACGGCGAAGCCTCCCCCACGCTCGGCTCGCGCGAGATGCCGGGGGCCGAGTGGTTCCCGAACACGCGGCTGAACTACGCCGAGCACGTCTTTGCCGGCAAGGACGACGGCGAGACCGCGATCCTCCACGCCTCCGAGCTTCGCGAGCTCGATGAGCTCAGCTGGGGCGAGCTGCGCCAGCAGGTCGCCGCCCTCGCCGCGGCGCTGCGCGAGATGGGAGTCGAACGCGGCGACCGCGTCGTCGCCTACCTGCCGAACATCCCCGAGGCGATCGTCGCCTTCCTCGCCACCGCCTCGATCGGCGCCGTCTGGTCCTCCTGCTCGCCGGACTTCGGCCCGGCCAGCGTCGTCGACCGCTTCGCCCAGATCGAGCCCAAGGTCCTCTTCGCGGTCGACGGCTACCGCTACGGCGGCAAGGACTTCGACCGCCGCGAGACCGTCGCCGCCCTGCAGGAGGCGATGCCGAGCCTGCAGCAGACCGTCGTCGTCTCCTATCTCGACCCGGAAACCGACATCTCGGGGCTCGCCGACGCCACCACCTGGGAGGCGACGCTGGCCGGCGGCGCCGGCGCCGAGCTCAGCTTCGAGCGCGTCCCCTTCGACCACCCGCTCTGGGTCCTCTACTCCTCCGGCACCACCGGGCTGCCGAAGGCGATCGTCCAGGGCCAGGGCGGGATCCTGCTCGAGCACCTGAAGAAGCTCCACCTACACGTCGACGCCCACCCCGGCGACCGCCTCTTCTGGTTCACCACGACCGGGTGGATGATGTGGAACTTCATCGTCTCCGGGCTCCTGACCAAGGCCGCGATCGTCCTCTACGACGGCAACCCCGGCCACCCCGACATGGGCGTGCTCTGGGACCTGGCCGAGCGCGCCAAGGTGACGATGTTCGGCACCAGCGCCGCCTACATCGCCGCCTGCATGAAGGCCGGGGTCGAGCCCGGTGCCGGCCGCGACCTCTCGCGGCTGAAGGCGCTCGGCTCGACCGGCTCGCCGCTCTCCCCCGAGGGCTTCGACTGGATCTACGAGCACCTCGGCGCCGACACCTGGCTGTTCTCGACCAGCGGCGGCACCGACCTCTGCACCGCCTTCGTCGGCGGCTGCGCGCTGCTCCCGGTCTACCGCGGCGAGATCCAGGCGCGCTCGCTGGGCGCCGCCGTCGAGGCCTGGGACGAAGACGGCCACGCGGTCGTCGGCGAGGTCGGCGAGCTGGTCGTGACCGAGCCGATGCCCTCGATGCCGGTCCGCTTCTGGGGCGACGAGGACGGCTCCCGCTACCGCGAGAGCTACTTCGAGATGTGGCCCGGCCGCTGGCGCCACGGCGACTGGATCGAGATCACCGAGCGCGGCACCGCGATCATCTACGGCCGCTCCGACTCGACGATCAACCGCGGCGGCATCCGCATGGGCACCAGCGAGATCTACCGCGCCGTGCTCTCGATCGAGGCGATCGTCGACGCCCTCGTCGTCGACCTCCCCCGCCCCGGCACCGACGGCTGGATGCCGCTCTTTGTCGTCCTCCGCGAGGGCGCCGAGCTGGACGAGGAGCTGCCGCGCGAGATCGCCCGCCGCGTCCGCGAGCAGTGCTCCCCCCGCCACGTCCCCGACGAGGTCTTCGAGATCGCCGAGGTCCCGCGCACGCTCAGCGGCAAGGTCCTGGAGGTGCCGGTGAAGAGGATCCTGATGGGCACCCCGGTGGAGAAGGCCGCGAGCCGCGACTCGCTGGCGAACCCCGCCGCGCTGGACTACTTCGTCGAGATGGCGAAGCGGCTCGAGCCGGGCGCGTAGCTCAACCGAGCGCGGTCATCGCGACGCCGGTGAGCCGGCAGGGATTCGCCCCGTTGGAGGCATGGAAATTATCCAACCTCAGCGTGGTGACAGCGGTCGCGGTCACCCAGACCACGTGGTACGCGGTGCGGTTCGTGGTGGAGATGGCGACCACGAGACCAGGACCGGAGTTCTTGCCGAACACAGCGGGCCCCACGTTGTCCGTCTGCAAGAGGCTGAAGTTGACGTTCGGCTGGTTGACGTTGGTGAAATTGAGCGTCGAGGCGCTGGTCGTGCAACCGACGTTCAGCCGCAGGCCGTTGCCCAGATCCAGATCGCGAGAGGCGCCGACACCCAGTTCGCTCCGAACCGCCTGCACGGGGCTCGTGCAGATGACGGTGCCATTGGCCTGAACCGACGAGATCGACTGCGGGGGCGGACAAGTGCCGTCCACCCTGCCCTGGAATTCCCCGACGGGCTTGCCACCCAGTTGCCCGACGTTGCCCGCCGTCGCCGCCCGGGTCGCCTCGTCGGCCCGCGGTACCTGCGTCGCTCTCTCGGCTACGGGCACCTTCGTCGCTTCGTCGGCCCTCGTCGCCTCCGGCACCTGAGCCGCTACGTTCGCCCGCAGCGCCTCTCGGACTTTGGCGGCTTCAGTCGCTTTCCCGGCCTCGATCGCCCTGGCCGTGGTCTCCGCACTTCCGGCAGTCTTGGAGCGCTTGACGCTGGCACCACCGATGCGGGAGTCGAATGCCTTCCTCGCGAGCTTGGCGACCTGCTTCGTCTGCTTCTTGGTGAAGGCGCCGGCCGCGAAGGCGGTGCCGGTGAGGGCGACGATCAGCGCGATCACGGCGATCGCGGTTGCCGGGGAGGGGCGCAGCTTCATTCCCATGCTCAGCGGAGTCCGGTCATCGCGGTACCGGTGACCTCGCAGAAACCCCCGTCGCCGCGCCTGAAGATGTGCAGGATCAGCGTGGTGGTGTCGCCCCCCAGGGGCGACCAGACCAACTGGCCCTCGGTTTGGCCACTGAAAGCCAGCTCCTGGGTGGCTTCCGGCTGGAGAGCCGCGCCTTGCACGGTGGTGGCGGTGTCGTTGGAAAGCACCCGATTGAGGTTGCCGCTCACTCCCCCGGTGTTCTTGAACCCGACCGACATGTTGGGAGTGCTGCAGAGGGCGCGGACCTGCAAACCGTTGGCGAGATCCACAGATCCGCCCCCGCCGGGACCCAGTTCGATCCGAATCGCCTCAACAGGAGTCGTACAGCCGACGGTGCCATCGGCCCCGACCGACGAGATCGAATTGGGCGGCGCACAAGATCCATCCACCCTGTCCTGGAAGTCCGCGGCGGGCTTGCCACCCAGCTGCTCGGCATTCCCGGCCGTCGTCGCCCGGGTCGCCTCGTCGGCGTGCGCCGCCTCCGTCGCCGTGTCGGCTTCGGTCGCCTTCGTCGCTTCGCCGGCCTTCGTCGCCACATCCGCCCTGGTCGCCTCGGTGGCCCGCAGCGCCTGCATCGCTTTCGTGGCTTCGGTCGCTTTCTCGGCCGTGAGCGCTTTATCAGCCGTCTCGGCCTTGCCCGCCGTCTCGGCGCGTTTGACGCTGGCGCCGCCGATCTTGGAGTCGAAGACCTTCGTCGCGATCGTCGTCACCTGCTTCTTCTGCTTCTTGGTGAAGACGCCGGCCGCGTAGGCGGTCCCGGTGAGGGAGATGACGAGCGCGATGACAGCGATGACGGTGGCGGGAGACGGGCGTAGTTTCATGCCCCTGCGTACGGACGGCGCCCGGCGCCCGTTCGGGCGCCGGCGACGAAAGGACCATTCGTCCAACGCCGTCGGCGCCGAACCGGCAGGTCAGCCGAGCGCCGTCACCGCCGTCCCGGTCAACTCGCAGAAATTGTTGCCCTGGAAGGCGTGGAGGCTGACGGTGGTCACGCCCCGCGAGGTCATCCAGGTGAACTGGCCCTCGAAGCGTGAGCCGATCGCCTGTGGGCTGATCGACTCAAGGTGCGATTTGCCCGGCGGGAGGATCTTCCCTTCCACCTTGGTGGAGCCCGGCCTCAGCACGAAGAAGTTGATGTTGACGTTTTCCGAGGTGATGTTCAGGAACCGGACTTCGGAAGTGCCGATTTCATTGCAGTTGATAATCAATTCCAGGCCGTTGGCGAGCGAAATGCGGGGTCCTTCCCCGACGAACGGAGCCACCCGGATCGACTGCACCGAGTTGCCGGAGCAGGTCACCTGCCCCTGGGGCGTGATGCTGGCGATCGCCGAGCCGGGGGCGCAGCCGCCCTGAAGCGAGCGCTGGTAGCTCGTGGCCGGCTGGCCGCCGAGCTTCTCGGCGTCAGCCGCGGTTACCGCCCTCTCGGCTTCGGTAGCCCGGGTCGCGCTGTCGGCCTCGTTAGCCCGCTGCGCAGTAGTCGCTTCCTCGGCAAAGCCAGCCGTGCTGGCATTGGCCGCCCGCTTGGCCAGGGTCGCCGTGTCGGCAAGGGTCGCCGTCTCGGCCCTGACCGCCGCATCCGCGCCGGCGGCGTGTTTCACGCTCGCCTCGCCGATCCGCTCGTCGAAGGCGCGGACCGCGATTTTCTCGATCTGCCTCTTCTCTTTGTCGGTGAAGACACCGGCGGCGATCGCGGTGCCGCCGAGCGCGAGGACGAGAGCAACTACAGCGATGACCCCTGCCGGGGAGAGACGGAACTTCATACGACCCTGCCTTTCGTCGTTCGAAAATCGAAGCACTCGGATCGCACCCTCGCAGGTATCCGCCTGCCCCGTAATCAGGCATGCGTCCAACCTGGCTGCGCGGTCGAAAACTTGCCGTCGAGCCTGCGCTAACGGGCGGGCGTCAGCCGCGCTGCCAGTCGACCGGGCCGGCGCGGAGCACGTGGGCGCCGAGCGGGCGTCCCAGGACCTCCTGGGCGGCGCGGGAGGCCTCGATCAGGCGCGGCAGGTCGACGCCGGTGGCGACGCCCATCTCGTTCAGCATCGAGGCGACGTCCTCGGTCGAGACGTTGCCAGTGGAGCCGGGCGGGACCGGGCAACCGCCGAGCTCGCCGAAGCTCGACTCGAAGGACTCGATCCCCTCTTCCAGCGCCGCGACGACGTTGGCGAGGCCCTGGCCGCGGGTGTTGTGGAAGTGGGCGGTCAGCTCGACGCCGGTCAGGCGCTCGCGGGCGGCGGCGAAGAACTCGTGCACCTGGCGCGGGTTCGCCATCCCGGTGGTGTCGCCGAACCCGACCTCCTCGCAGCCGGCGGCGGCGAGCCGCTCGGCGATCTCGAAGACGCGCTCGGGCGGCACCTCCCCCTCATAGGGGCAGCCGAAGGAGGTGGCGATCACGCCCTCGCGGCGCAGCCCGGCCTCGCCGGCGCGCGCCAGGGTCGCCTCCAGCCCGGCCAGCGAGTCGGCGATCGAGCGGTTGACGTTTGCCTGGTTGTGGGTCTCCGAGGCGGAGAGGAAGACGCTGACCTCGTCGAAGCGGTCGCGCATCTCCAGGGCCCGGTCGAGCCCGCGCTCGTTCGGGATCAGGACCGAGAAGGAGACGCCCTCGCGGCGCTGCACCGCAGCCAGCACCTCGGCCGCGTCGGCGAGCTGCGGGATCACGTCGGGCCGGACGAAAGAGGTGATCTCCATCCGGGTCAGGCCGGTGGCCGAGAGCAGGTCGATCAGCCGCACCTTGTCGGCGGTGGAGATCGTCTCCGGCTCGTTCTGGAAGCCGTCGCGCGGCCCGACCTCGCGGATACTGACGCTGCTGGGGAGCTCGAGCATGGCTTGAAGCTTATGCAGCGGCGCTGCGCTGCTGGGACCCAGCGGCGCGGTCGGACTGCGCTTCGAGACGGCGGATGGTCCTGACCAGGGTCGCTCGCACGTCCTCGGCTTCGTAGCGGACCTGGGCGTGGGTGAAGCGCAGGTGCGCGAAGCCAGCCGCGGTATGCGCCTGGCCCCGGCGATGATCGCGGAGCTGCTGGGTAGGGGTCCGGTGATACCGCAGCCCGTCGGTCTCGACGACGAGCTCGAGGTCGGGCCAGAAGAAGTCGACGAGGTAGCCGTTGACCCGGCGCTGAGTCTCCGGAACCGGCAGGCGGGCGCCACGGACAAGCCGAAGGAAGCGCCGCTCCAACTCGGAGTCGGTGAGCAGGAAGATGCGGTCGCCGAGCAGCGCGCGCAGCGATCCCACTCCGCGCTGCCCCGGGTAGCGGGCGAGGGCTGCGAGCAGGGTGACCGGGTCGACCAGGTCCAGCTTGTCGGCGTTGTTGACGAGCCGTTCGAGCCCGGCTTCATCAGTCCAGGCCGCCTGGTCGATGATGGTGCGGATTGGCGCCGTAACCGGGACCCCAAATCGCTCCACGACGTCGGCCTCCCTCATCTTCGGCCGGCGGTGGACCCTGATCCCCGGCCGTCGCCGCGGCGACACGTACGGAACCGAGACCTCAACGCAGCCGCGCAGCTCCCGCCCGAGCCCCAATAGCGCGGCAGCGCTGCTGTGGCTGAGCGCCGCCCTGGAGCCGCAGCTCAGCACCGCCGCCATCCATCTCCCCTCGCGGCTGAGTTCAGGGCGGCCGACCGCGTAGATGCCGCGCTCCACCCGGCGCAATCGACCGGTCGCCAGACGGTGCCGGATCGCCTCCTCCCCCACCCCCAGCCCAATCAACTGCCTCCGCGCCACAACCCCATGCTGCCGATCCACCAACGCCCAAACCGCCTTGCTGATCGAGTGATGTTTTTTGGGGGTCATAACCCCAGTAAGGCATCACTCACCCTTCGTTCTCCCCCCGGGGCTCGGAATCGGGGTGGGCGTCCGGGGTGCGGGGGCTCTAGACCATGCCTAGGCCGCCGCTGACGCCTAGGGTCTCGCCCGTCACGTAGGTGGCGTCGTTGGAGGCTAGGAAGGCGACTGCGGCGGCTACCTCGTCGGGTTGGCCGAGGCGGCCGATCTGGGTCAGGGATTCCATGTTGGAGATCAGGCGTTCGCCGATCTCGCCGGCGTCCTTGGCCTGCATCAGCAGCGGCGTCTCGATCGGGCCGGGGGCGACGGCGTTGGCGGTGACGCCGTAGCGGGCGCTTTCGCGGGCGATCGTCTTGGTGAAGGCGATCACGCCGCCCTTGGCGGCCGAGTAGACAGCCGAGCCCTTGGAGCCGACCCGGCCCGCCTCGGAGGAGATGTTGATGATGCGGCCGTAGCCGGCGCCCTGCATCGAGGGCAGCGCCGCGTGAGTGCAGTTGATGACCCCGCCGAGGTTGACCGCGAGCACCTTCTGCCATTGGTCGGGGGTGGTGTAGACGAAGAAGCCGAACTCGTCGGTGCCGGCGTTGTTGACGAGGACGTCGAGGGTGCCGGCGGCCTCGATCGCGGCGCGGGCGGACTCGAGGTCGGTGACGTCGAGCTCGACCGCGTGGCCGTTGACCTCGCCCGCGACCTTCTCGGCGCCGGGGACATCGATGTCGGCGGCCCAGACCTCGGCCCCCTCGGCGGCGAGGCGCGCGCAGATCGCCGCGCCGATCCCACTGGCGCCGCCGGTGACCAGTGCCTTGCGTCCCTCCAGCCGCATCGGCCGGGGAGCATAGACTGGCGCGCCCGTGGCCGATCTCTCCCCGATCCCGATCATCGGCGGCACCGGCGCCCTCGGAGCCGGCCTCGCGACGCGTTGGGCCCAGGCGGGCGCCCCGGTGGTGCTGGGCTCGCGCTCGGCCGAGCGGGCGGAGGAAGCGGCGGCGAAGGTCCGCGCCGCGGTCCCCGGCGCCGACGTCACCGGGCTCGAGAACAACGAGGCGGCGGCCCGCGGCGAGATCGTCTTCCTCACCGTCCCTTTCCGCGCCCAGTCGGAGAACCTCAACAACCTGCGCGAGGCGCTCAAGCCCGGCCAGATCCTGGTCGACTGCACGGTGCCGCTGGCCGCTGCGGTGAGCGGCAAAGCGACCCGCTCGCTCGGCGTCTGGCAGGGCTCCGCCGCCCAGCAGGCGCAGGAGATGGTCCCCGAGGGCGTGACTGTCGTCGCCGCCCTGCACACGGTCGGCGCCCCGACCCTGTCCGACACCGGGGCCGAGCTCGGCGAGGACGTGCTCGTCTGCGGCGACAAGAAGGCCGACAAGGCGCGGGTGGCGCGGCTGATCGAGCTGATCCCCGGCCTGCGCGCGGTCAACGCCGGCGCCCTGGAGATGGCGCGAATCGTCGAGCAGCTGACGCCGATGCTGATCTCGGTCAACAGCCGCTACAAGGCGCACGCCGGCATCCGCCTCACCGGCCTCCCCGACGCCGACCACTGGGCCTAGCCACGATGCGGGTAGCGCTGCTCGCCGGCGGCACCGGGGGTGCCAAGCTCGCGGCGGGGATGCAGGAGGAGATCGGCTCCGACCTCTCGGTGATCGTCAACACCGGCGACGACGTCGAGGCGCTCGGCGTCCACGTCTCCCCCGACCCCGACCTGGTCACCTACTGGCTCAGCGGCGAGATCGACGAGGAGCGCGGCTGGGGCATCCGCGACGACACCTTCACCGTCTTCGAGCGCCTGCAGCGGCTCGGCGCGCCGAGCTGGTTCGGGCTCTCCGACCGCGACCTCGCCGCCTGCCTCTACCGGCGCCAGTTCATCGAGGAGGGCGGGACGCCAACCGCCGCCCAGGCCCAGATCGCCCGCGGCCTCGGGGTCGAGGCACGGGTGCTGCCGATGTCCGACTCGCCGGTACGGACCAAAGTCCTCACCGCCGCCGGCTGGCGCGGCCTGCAGGAGTACCTGATCCTCGACGGCGGCACGCCCGCGGTCGAGGGGGTCGAGCTGGAGGGAATCGAGACGGCCGAGCCGACGCCGGAGGCGCTGAACGCGCTGCGCGCCGCCGAGGCGATCGTGATCGGGCCCTCCAACCCGGTGATCAGCATCGGCCCGATCCTCGCCGTGCCGGGCATGCGCGAGGCGATTGCCGCCTCGCCGGCACCGGTCGTCGCGGTCAGCCCCTACGTCGCCGGCGCCGTGGTCAAGGGCCCGACCGACCGCTTCATGGAAGGGCTGGGACGGCCGACGACCGCGGTCGGGGTAGCCTCGCTCTACGCCGGTCTGATCGAGGCGATGGTCGTCGACGACGGCGACCCCGACCCGCCCCCGGCCGAGATCCCGACCCTGGCGGCGCCGACCCTGATGGAGGGACCGGCGGGGCGCGCCCGCGTCGCCCGCGTCGTCCTCGACTACGCCGCTACCCTCGGCTAGGCCTTGAACGCCACCGCGGTCCTCCCCGTCAAGCGCCTCGACGCCGCCAAGCAGCGCCTCGCGCTGGGGCTCGACCGGGAGCGCCACCGCGAGCTGGTGGCGGCAATGGTCGCCGACGTGCTGGAGGCGATCGGCGCCGCGCGGACGATCGAGCGGACGATCGTCGTCACGGGCGACCCGATCGCCCAGGAACTGGCCGCCGAAGTCGGCGCCGAGGTCGTCTCCGACCCCGAGGACGGCGGCCACGTGCTGGCGGCGCAGGCGGGGATCGCCCGCGCCGAAGCCGACGGCGCAGCCGCGGTCGTCCTCCTGCCCGGCGACTGCCCGCTGCTCGACCCGCGCGAGCTCGACCGGCTGCTGACCGGGCTGCCGGAGCGCTACGTCGGGATCGTCCCCGACCGCCACGGCACCGGCACCAACGCGCTCGCCCTCACCCCCCCGAGCGCAATCGTCCCCGCCTTCGGCGAGGGCAGCTGCCAGCGCCACGTCGACCTGGCGCGCGCGGCCGGCGTCCCCTTCGCGGTCGAGGAGCTGCCCTCGCTCGAACTCGACCTCGACACCCCGGCCGACGTGATCGCCCTCACCCGCAAGCTGGCGGCGCACCGAGGGCGGGCGAAGCGCACCGCCAAGGCGCTGGGGATATGAGCGAACTGCGCGTCTTCGCGGTCGAAGACATGCCCGAGGTGCGCGAGGGAGACAAGGTCGGCGCCCTGATCGCGGCCCGAACGGAGCTCGCCGACGGCGACATCGTCGTCATCTCCCAGAAGATCGTCTCCAAGGCAGAGGGACGGCTGCGCCGGTTGGCTGAGGTGGAACCGTCTGACCGAGCCCTTGATCTGGAAAAGAAGCTGGGTAAGGAGGCGCCGCTCGTGGAGCTGATCCTCTCCGAGAGCCGGGAGGTCCTCCGCGCGGAGCGCGGAGTCTTGATCACCGAAACCCACCACGGACTCGTCTGCGCGAACGCCGGCATCGACGCCTCGAATCTTCCAGACGACAACACCGTCTGTCTGCTCCCATCCGACCCCGACGCCTCCGCCCGGCTCATCCGCAGAGAACTCGAGACCGCCATGGAGCAGTCGGGGATGGGGGTGCCCCTCTCCAGACACTCAACATCGAGCCATAGGCGAGATGTGTCTGGAGCGGGGCACCCCCATCCCCGACCCCCCATAGCCGTCCTCATCGCCGACAGCTTCGGCCGCGCCTGGCGCCTAGGCCAGGCCGAGGTAGCCATCGGGTGCGCCGGCCTAGCCCCGCTCGACGACTGGCGAGGACGACAGGACGCAAGCGGCCGTCCCCTGGAGGGCACCGTGATCGCGATCGCCGACGAGGCGGCCGCGGCCGCGGACCTCGTCCGCGACAAGGCGAGCGGCGTTCCGGCGGCGGTCGTGCGCGGCCTCGGCCACCATGTCGGTGCCGAGGACGGACCCGGGGCCGCCGCCCTGCGCCGCCCGCGCGAAGAGGACCTTTTCCGTTAGTCCCCCGCTAGTAGGCGGCGCCGGCCGGGATCAGTCCCGCCGGAGCACGTCCTTGACCTTGTCGGTCAGCTTCTCGACGCCGTCCTTGGCCTTGCCACCGGCGCGGTCGACCTTGCCCTCACGCTTCAGCTGATCATCGCCGGTGAGGCTGCCAGCAGCCTCCTTGACCCGGCCCTTGGCGTCGTCCTTGTTGCGAACCTCGTCAGTCATGCATTCCCTTCGGAGCGTTTTTCCTTACGGAAGTCAGCTACCCGATGCCGAGATCCCCAGACCGGCGACGTCGAGCACGGCGGCGCCCTCGAGGCGGCCGGAGCGGATCTCGTCCAGGGCTTGGTTCGCCTCGGCCAGCGGGAAGACGGCGACCTCGGTCCGCACCGGCACCCGCGGCGCCAGCGCGAGGAACTCCTCGCCGTCGCGGCGGGTCAGGTTGGCGACCGAGCCGAGCGTGCGCTCGCCCCAGAGGCTCTCGTAGGGGAAGGCGGGAATGTCGCTCATGTGGATGCCGGCGCTGATCACCCGCGCACCCTTGGCGCTCGCCTGCAGCGCGGCGACCATCAGGGCACCGACCGGAGCGAAGACGATCGCCCCATCGAGCTCTTCCGGCGGGCGCTCCTCGGAGCCGCCGGCCCACTCGGCGCCGAGCCGCCGCGCGAAGGCCTGCGTCTCCTCGTCGCCCTCGCGGGTGAAGGCGAAGACCCGCCGCCCCTGGTGGACGGCGACCTGGCAGAGGATGTGAGCGGCGGCGCCGAAGCCGTAGAACCCGAGGCGCTCCGCTTCGCCGATCAGCCGCAGCGCCCGGTACCCGATCAGCCCGGCACAGAGCAGCGGCGCCGCCTGCAGGTCGGGATAGCCCTCGGGCAGCGAGAAGCAGAAGCGCTCGTCGGCGACGGTGAGCTCGGCGTAGCCGCCATCGATGTCGTAACCGGTGAATTTGGCCCGCTCGCAGAGGTTCTCGCGGCCACTCGTGCAGTAGCGGCAGACGCCGTCGGTCCAGCCCAGCCACGGCACGCCGACCCGGTCGCCCGGCGCGAACCGTTCCGCCCCCTCCCCCGCCACGGCGACGGTGGCGACGATCTGGTGGCCGGGGACGAGCGGCAGCTTCGGCTCGCTCAGCTCGCCGTCGACGATGTGCAGGTCGGTGCGGCAGACCCCGCAGGCGTGGACCTGAAGCAGGACCTGGCCGGGGCCCGGCTCGGGGTCGGGCAGCTCGGTCATCTGGAGTGGCTCTTGCTGCCGCTCCAGGACCATCGCCCGCATCGGCCTAGTAGGTCTCGACGATCTCGTAGAGCGTCGTGCGCTGGGCGGGCTCGCGGCCGGCGGCGCGGGCGGCCTCGATCAGCTGCTCGGGCTCGAGGCGGACCCCGTGCTCGGAGCCGGCCATGCGGGAGATGTTCTCCTCCATCAGGGTGCCGCCGAGGTCGTTGACGCCCCAGCGCAGCGACTCGGTCGCGCCCTCCAGGCCCATCTTCACCCAGCTTGCCTGCAGGTTCGTGATCGTCCGCCCCAGCGCCAGGCGGAAGGCGGCGGTGTGCTTGAGGTTTTCCTGCATCGAGATCTCCTCGATCCCGTGGGTGCGGCCGAGCAGGGTGTTGAAGGGAATGAAGCTGAGCGGGACGAACTCGGTGATGCCGCCGGTGCGCTCCTGCAGGGCGCGCACGACCTGCATGTGGCGGGCCAGCTCGCGCGCCTCCTCGATGTGGCCGAACATCACCGTCGAGGTCGAGCGCAGCCCGGCCCGGTGGGAGGCTTCGATGATCTCGACCCAGCGATCGGCCGGGAGCTTGTTGGGCGAGATCCGCTGGCGCACGCCGTCGTCGAGCACCTCGGCGGCGGTGCCCGGGGTCGAGCCGAGCCCGCACTCGAGCAGATATTCGAACACCTCCTGCGGCTGCTTGCCCGAGCGCTCGCAGGCCCAGTTGATCTCCATCGGCGAGTAAGCGTGCAGGTGCAACTGCGGCGCCGTGTCCTTCGCCAGCCGCAGCCACCTCCCGTACTCCTCCAGGGTCAGGTCGGGATGGATCCCCCCCTGCATGCACAACTCGGTGGCCCCGAACTCGACCGCCTCCCCGATCCGCGCCGCAAAGTCCTCCTCGGAGACTTCGTAGGCATCCGGCGACCGCTTGCCCTGCCCGAAACCGCAGAAGGCACAGCCCACGATGCAGACGTTCGTGAAGTTGATGTTCCGGTTGACCACAAACGTCACCCGATCCCCAGCCAGCTCCGCCCGCAGCTCGTCGGCGGCAACCCGCATCTCCTCGATCGCCTCCGGCCGCGTCTCCGAGAACAACGCCGTCAGCTCGTCCTCCGAAAGCTCTTCTCCCTCGCGACCTTTCGAGATCGCTCGCTCGGTCAGCCCCGCTTCCAGCTTCTCTTCGCTGCGGCGGCCGGACCCTCTCCGCGGGATGAAGCTCCAGTACTTCAGCTTGATCACATCGAGAACCCCTTGCTCCATCCACTCGGGATCCATGTACTGGGGATAGACGCAGAGTCGCTCAGTCAGCGCGTAGCCCTTGGGCGCCAGCTCCTTCCGCACCTGATGAGGACTCGGGAACGGCTCCTCGGGGGAAATGTGGTCTCCGTTGGCGGACAGCCCACCGAGATCGGTCGCCCCAGCATCAACCAACTCAGGCCACCAATCGGCCAGGTTCGGCGGCACCTGGACGCCCACATCCGGCATCAGCCGCTTCGACTCGGCGATCAGCCGCTTCATCTCGTCGACCGAGACGACGCTCGCCCACGACGGGAGGGGTGGCGGGGATGACCCTGAACGAACCTCCCCATCTGTTGTGAGAGAAGGGTCATCCCCGTCGCCCCTCCACCGCCGGCGCGCAGACTCATCCGCGATGTCAGCCACCTCAGCCCCGTAGTACCGCGGATGCGGCACGAAGTTCTGGAGGATGACCTCTTGGAGGTGGCCGTGGCGATCATGGACGGCCGCGAGTGCTTCCAGGGATTCGACGCGCTCGTCCTCGGTCTCCCCAATCCCGACCAGGATCCCGCTGGTGAAGGGGATCTTGAGTTCGCCGGCGGCCTCGATGGTCGCCAGCCGACGCGCCGGATGCTTCGTGGGAGACCCAGCGTGGACCGTCTCCATCAAACGCGGAGAGATCGACTCGAGCATCAGGCCCTGGGATGCCGTCACTTCGCGCAAGCGCGCCAGATCGGGCTTCTCCAGCACGCCCAGATTCGTGTGCGGCAACATCCCCCGCTCCAGCGCCCGCTCGCACGCCCAGACCACATAGGAGGTGAAGTCCTCATGCCCCCACTCGGCCAGACGAGCAGCCACGACCGGATTGATCTCCGGGCGCTCGCCGGTCAGCACCAAGAGCTCCTTGGTGTTCCGTTTCAGCGCCTCATCCAGCTGCCGTTCGACCTCCTCAGGAGCGTGGATATGCGCCTGGTGCGTCGCGAACGCGCAGTACTTGCAGTAGCACTGGCAAGTGCGCGACAGCGAGAGGGTGAAGTTCCGCGAGAAAGTGACCCGGCGCACGCTGGCGAGGCTACCGAACGCAAACGGGGCGGCTACTGGAGCCGCCCCGTCGGAAGATGAAAGCTATGACCGCGCCTACGATTTCGAGGGCGCGGCGGCAGCGGTCGTGCGCTGCGGCGGCTCGCTCGGGGCCGGGCCGCCGGCCTCGATCACGAAGCGCCAGACGCCGACCGCGAGCAGCGAGCCGACGATCGGGCCGACCAGGTAGGGCCAAACGCCGCCCCACTCGTTGCCGACCAGAGCGGCGCCGAACCAGCGGGCCGGGTTGTAGCAGGCGCCGGTCAGCGGACCGCCGACCATGACCAGGAAGACGAAGGTGGTGCCGATCGCCAGCGGGCCCCAGTCCTTGAGGCTCTTTTTCGAGAAGACGACCGAGAGGATGACCAGCACGAGGGCGAAGACGCCGATGCCCTCGACCACGGCGCCGGCGAAGTTGCCGCTGAGCAGGCCGGAGATTTCACCCGCGCCGTAATTGGTGGCGCGACCCTCGTCCAGCAGCAGCCCCTTGGTCAGGAGGGCGCCGAGGACGGCGCCGGAGAGCTGGGCGAGGATGTAGATGACCGCGTCGAGCGGGCTGATCCGTTTGATCGTCGCCGCCGCGAGCGTCACCGCCGGGTTGAAGTGGCCGCCGCTGACGACGCCGAACATGCAGATCACGCCGAACAGGGTCAGCCCCTGGACGAACCCGACCACGGCAAAGTCCGAGCCGAACTGGGCCTGGCTACCCGTCGAGACAAAGAGAGTGACGACGCTGGTGATGAAAAAGACCAGCAAAAAGGTGCCGATCAACTCAGCTAGATATGCGGATAGCCCTCGTTCCTGCACTCGTTCCTCCTCCGTCTCCCGTGATCAGGTAAGCGGCGGGCAGTGTACTCACATTCGCTCAATCGAATAAGTTCCCGCGCCGAATGAGTCGAGCTGTCGCGCTGCTGGCGGCCGTCCTCGTGCTTGCCGGCGTCGCCGGCTGCGGAGATGACGGCGCGGAACCGGGCGTGCCGAAAGGCGCGTTGCTCGTGCTCGATTTCCTCCCCAACGCCGTCCACACCGGGATCTACACGGCTGCGGCGGAGGGCCTCTACGAGGACGAAGGCGTCGACCTGAAAGTGCAACCGCCGGGCGAATCGACCGACGCGCCGAAGCTGCTGGCCGCCGGAAAAGTCGAGTTCGCGATCCTCGACATCCACGACCTCGGGCTCGCCCGCCAGCAGGGACTCGATCTGGTCGGCGTCGCCTCGATCGTGCAGAGCCCGCTGGCCGCGGTGATCGCCCGCTCCGACCGCGGAATCGCCAGCCCCAAGGACCTCGAGGGCAGGACGGTCGGCGTCACCGGCCTGCCCTCCGACGAAGCCGTGGTCGACTCCGAGCTGCGCGCCGACGGCGGCGACCCGAAAGCGGTGAAGCGGGTGACGATCGGGTTCAACGCCGTCTCCTCCCTCGCCGCCGGCAAAGTCGACGCCGCCACCGCCTTCTGGAACGCCGAGGGTGTGGCGTTGCGCGAACAGGGCGTCCCGATCCGCATCTTCAAGGTCGGCGACTTCGGCGCCCCCGACTACCCCGAGCTGATCCTCACCACCTCGCGCAAGACGCTGGAGCGGGACCCCGACCTGGTCCGCGCGGTAGTCGCGGCGACCCAGCAGGGCTACGAAGCCGTCGTCGAGGACCCGGAAGCCGGCCTCGACGCCCTGCTCGCAGCCGACAAGTCGCTCGACCGCGCCGAACAGCAGGCGCAGCTGGACGTCCTGCTCCCCGACCTCGAGCCGGCGCCGCTGGAAACCGGCGTGCTCGGCCCCTGGGCCGAGTGGGACACCGAACTCGGCATCCTCAAACGGGAAAACGGCGAAGAACTCGACATCGACGAAGCCTTCGCCTTCGACCTGCAGCAGTAACTAGGACTCGCCCAGCAACTTCTCGACCAGCTGCGGCAGTTCGCGCGACATGCGCGAGCGCGGCACAGCCAGGTCGAGCCCCGCAGCATCGGCCGCGGCCCGCGTCTCGGTGTCGACGTGGGAGTAGTAGCCGAGGACTGGGATGCCGAGGCCGGTCAGGGTCTCGGGCTTGGCGATGTCGAGGTCGGCGACGATCAGCTCGGCGCCGTCGAGGGATGCCTGCTCCAGGGAGCGGGCCAGAAGGACGTGGTGGCCGGCGGCGGTGAGGGCGGCGTCGACCCTGCTGGCCAGCATCAGGTCGTCGGCGATGCTGACGACGCGGGCCACTAGATGGAGCGGCGCTGGCGGAACTCCTCGCGGACGCTCTCCGGCCGGCCCCACATCTGCACGACCTCGGAGCGGCCCTCGCGCACCTCGGCGACCTGCATCTGGCCGGCGACGCCTTCGCGGTCGAGCTTCTCCAGCACCCCGCGAACCGTCTCCGCCGCGGCGGCGTGGCCGAAGTTGTTGGCGACCAGCAGCCGCCAGTGCCACTCGGCGTGGGAATAGACCTGCGCGTTGACCTGGCTCAGGGACACCGCGGTGTCGATGTACTGGCTCTCGTCGTCGATCCGCAGGTCGACCTCGAGGTCGGTCCAGTCCGGCGGCAGCGCCTCGACGATGCGCTGGAAGTCTGCTGCGAGGGCCATGGCGGCGAAGCCTAGCGCCCGGCCGGCGCCGCCGCCTCGCCTCCGAAGCGTCGCCGCAGCCGCTTGTGCCGGTGGCGGAAGACGGCCCGGATCAGCGGGCGCAGCAGCGCCCCGGGCAGCGGCACGCGGGGCTCCCAGGCGACCCGGTCGGTGAGCGCGCAGCGCCCCTCCCCCAGCGGCTCGATCGTGCGCTCGTGCTCCCAGAGCCGCTGGGTCAGCATCGTCGAGCGCTCGAGGAAGCCGCGGCCCGGCTCGACCCGCTCGAGGCCGATGTCGTCGTAGTCGAAGGGCAGGAAGCCGAAGAGCAGGATCCAGCTGCGGCCGATCCGGGCCCCCGGAATCGCGTCCTCGATCCCGAAGTCCTCCGCCCCGCGCGGCACCGTCATCCGCAGCAGCGGGCCGAGCTCCTCGTTGATGCCCTCCGGCGTCACCACCCGCTCCCAAACCGCCTCGGAGCCCGCGCCCAGCAGCGAGCGGACGCGGATCTCCCCGCGCCGGCGCATCAGCTGCCGTGGCCCTCCGTGGGCGGGACCAGGTCGGGGCCGGGGATCGCGCTGCCGTGCGGGTCGTGGCTCGGTTCGCCGAGCTTTGCCGCCATCAGCGCCTCCAGCTCCTCGGAGATGTAGTGCTCCAGGACCTCGGCCTCCTCATGGACGCGGTCGCTGGGCATGCCCAGCGCCTCGGAGAGGTAGGCCTCGATCAGCCGGTGGTGGCGGATCACCTCCAGCGCGACCCGTTCCCCGGTCGGGGTCAGGGCGACGCCCTTGTAGGGCAGGTAATCGACCAGGCCGAGGTCGGCGAGCCGCTTCAGCATCGAGGTCGCCGTCGCCGGCGTCACCCCCAACCGCTGCGCCACCTCGCCGTTGAGGACGAGGCCGTCGCGGCCGTTGGAGATCGCGTAGATCGCCTTCGCGTAGTCCTCGATCGCCTCGGTCCCGGGCGAGCGGCGCGAGCGGCCTCCTTCCTCGGCGGCCATCAGATCGACACCAGCAGGCTGGTCAGGTAGAGCACGGCGATGCCGGTCAGCATCCCCAACACGGTGGTCGGAGTCAGCAGCCGCCCGGCGCCATCGCGCATCGCCGGGGAGATCTGGACGATGACGCGGACGATCGCGCCGACGCCGACGCCGAACAGGAGCGCCGCCAGGCTCGGGTTGAAGGCGGCGGCGCCGATCCAGGCGCCGAGGATCGCCGGGGCGCCGGCGAGCAGCCCAAGCCCGAGCAGGCGGCGCACCGACGGCGGGCCGCCGCGACGCAGCGGTGCCACCACGGCCAGGCCCTCGGTGGTGTTGTGGATCGCGAAGCCGACGACGAGGAAGGCGCCGAGGGCGAGCGCGCCGGTCGCATACGCCGAGCCGATCGCCAGCCCCTCGCCGAGATTGTGCAGGCCGATGCCGAGGGCGACCAGGAAGGCCATGTAGGCGCCGCTCGCGGCGACGCCGGTGCCGGCCGACTCCCCTTCCTGGCGGCGGCCGCGATCCGTCAGGTAGGCGTCGACCCCGGCCAGCGCCAGGTAGGCGACGAGGGCGCCGAGGAAAACCAGTGCCGAGCCTCCGAACGCGCCCGGCGCCGCGGCGGCGATGTCGAGGCCCTCGAGCGTGGCGTCGATCGCGAGGAAGGCGAGCAGGCCGACGGTGAAGGCGATCACGGCGCCGATCCACTGGCTGCCGAGCCGGCGCAGGAAGGGCAGCCAGAGCATTCCGAGGCTGACCGGGATGACGCCGACGTAGATCCCCAAGAGCGCCATCAGCGCGAAGAAGTCGAGGTCGGCGTCCGGCGTTTCGGTCGCCACCGGGATCTCCGCTTCCACCGTGCCGCCGGTCGAGGTGAGGACGAAGATCGAGTACGCCTCGCCTTCGATCCAGGGGTAGTCGACAACCACGGTGCTGGAGCCGAGGCGGCCGATCTCGCGGCCGCCTTCGGCGGTGAAGGGGGCGTAGGCGTCGTTGACCGCGACCTGGGCGACTTCGACCGGGTCGGGGCCGTCGTTGCGCAGGGTCAGCTCGATCTGCCCCGGCCGCAGCACCGTGCGCTCGATCGCGACTTCCTCGATCGGCGGCCCGGTGCGCTCGCCCAGCCCGGGCCCGCCGAGCAGCGCGAAGGCGCCGATCGCGACCGCGATCAGGGCCAGCGGGATCGCGCCCAGCGCCCAGGCCGGCAGGCTGGCGCCGGCGCCGCGCTCGGCTCGAGCTCCCGCCTCCATCAGGCCGGCGCCCCGCCCCAGGGCAGTTTGCAATAGGCCGCCGCGGCCCCGGCCGCGGTCAGCTTCGAGGGATCGCCGACGCGGAAGAACCCGGTCCAGCCGAGCTCGGCGAACTCGCTGACGTGGGCGTGAAACATGTAGTCGCCGTCGTAGGGGAAGCGCATCTCGAGGATCCCGCGCTGGCCCTGCCCCTGGATCACCGTGTCGGTGAACTCAGTCGACTGCAGCCTGGTGCCGGTCGGGAAGTAGTCGAAGAAGTTGGCGTGGACGTGGAAGGAGTTGAGCGGGTCGTACTCGAGGATGTTCACCAGGTAGATCCGCACCGGGCTGTCGCGCTGGACCTCGATCGGCTCGTTGACGTAGTGGAAGCCGACCGTGTTGACCGCGTAGACCTCGTTCGAGAGGTCGAAGTTGGTGTCGAAGCCGTTCATCACCATCACCATCTCGTCGGCTTCGGGCCGGCCCTGCTTCGGGTCGATGATGAAAGCGCCGTAGAGGCCGCGGGAGATGTGGGCGGCGAGCGGGGCGACGTGGCAGTGGTAGAGGTGGAGGCCGAACGGGGTCGCGTCGAATTCGTAGGTGAAGGCTTCGCCGGGTTCGATCTGGCCGCCGCCGCCCATCTCGCCGATCCCCGGCATCCCGTCCATCCCGGCCGGGTGCAGGCCGTGGAAGTGCATCGTGTGCGGGTGCTCGGAGCCGTTGACGAAGCGGATCCGCAGCAGCTCGCCCTCGGTGGCGCGCAGGGTCGGGCCGGGGACGCGGCCGTTGTAGGTCCAAGCCTCGAACTTGACCCCGGGCGCGACTTCGATCTCGCGGTCGGAGGCGACGATCTCCCATTCGCGCACGACCCGGCCGCTGGGGAGGCGGCGGGTCTTGCCGTAGTCGAAGTCCCGCAGCAGCTCGGTCGGGTCGAAGCCGTTGGCGCGATGGTCGACGCTGCGGCCGGGGGCGAAGGTCGCGTGGGCGAAGCTGTCGTGGCCGGCGTGGGCGCCAGTCGCGCCGCTCGCGCCATGAGCGCCGTGGCCGTCAGCCGGGGCTGCGACGGCGCTGCCGCCGAAACGGCGCTCCGCGGCGAGGCCGCCGAGGGCGACGGCGGGCGCGGCCAGCGCGGCGCCGCCGAGCAGGCGCCTGCGACTGATGCCCTTCTCGTTCTCGCTCTTCATCGCGATGATTTTGACACATCTAAAAGACGGGTTTCGATACGTCTAAATCAGCGAGCCACGATGAGGTCGTACTTCTGCCCGCATACCGGGAACAAGTACGACCTCATCGTGGTGAGGGGGGCGGAGCTGGGACGTTCGTAGAATCGACTGCATGAGCCCCGAGGTAGCCGTCGAGCTCGACGCCCAGTACCGGCAGCTGCGCGAGGAGTGCGGCCTGCTCGAGGTCGCCGGCCGCGGCCTGATCCAGGTCGCCGGCCCCGACGCGGCCGAGTACCTGCAGGGCCAGCTGACCAACGACGTCGAGGCGCTGGAGCCGGGCGATGGCCAGTACGCCGCCCTGCTCGACCGCAAGGGCCACATGCAATCGGACCTGCGGGTGCTGCGCCCGAGCGCCGAGGAGATCCTGCTGGAGACCGAGCCGGAGGGGCTCGCCGCCAGCCTGCGCCACCTGCAGATGTACTCGATCGGCCGCGACGTCGAGGTCACCGACCGCAGCGCCGAGCGCGCCGTCCTCTCGCTGATCGGCCCCCGCAGCGCCGAGCTTGCCGGCAGCGCGGCGCTGCCCGAGCACGCCTGCGAAGCGGTCACGGTCGGCACCGTCGATTGCCTCGCCGCCGGCACCGCCGCCGGGATCGACCTGGTCGCACCGGCCGCTGAGGCCGAGGCCCTGGCCCAGTTCCTGCAGGGCGCCGGCGCCGCGCCCGTCTCCCCCGAGGCGGTCGAGATCCTCCGCGTCGAGGCCGGCGTCCCCCGTTTCGGGGCCGAGATGGGGACCGCGACGATGCCGGCCGAGGCAGGCATCGTCGAGGACGCCGTCAGCTTCACCAAGGGCTGCTACATCGGCCAGGAGACGGTCGCCCGCCTGCACTACAAGGGCAAGCCGAACCGCCACCTGCGCGGCCTCCGCCTCAGCGCCCCGGCCGCCGCCGGCGCCGCCGTCCGGCTCGGCGAGAAGGAGGTCGGGACGCTCGGCAGCGCCTGCGTCTCCCCCGCCCTCGGGCCGATCGGACTGGCGATCCTGCGCCGCGAGGCGGAGCCCGGCGCGACGGTCGAGCTAGGTGAAGATGGCGTTACGGCTGAAGTAGTCGGCCTCCCCTTCGGCTAGATTCCGCCGCGATGGGTCGTGGGAGAGCCAGGTCTGCTGGGCGGCAGCTTCAAGCGCGCGCGCTTGCCCTTGCCGGCGCCCTCGTGGCGACGGCGCTGATCGCCGCCGGCTGCGGCGCCGAGAGCCACCCCAACGAGCCGCGTCCCGGCGTCTCGGTCCGGGTCAGCGTGACGATCGCCCCGAACGGGATCACCGTGCAGCCGCGCTCGATCGGCACCGGCCCGGCGAAGACGCAGCAGATCCCGCAGAACCAGAACCACCCGCAGCCCTCGACCGGCGTCAGGGGCCCGCTCAACGTCACCTTCGTCACCGCCAACCAGACCGATACCGACTCGGTCCTGGAACTGAGCGGGCCGACCTCCAAGGTCTCGGAGCCGATCTACTCTCGCAGCCTCGGCTCGATGCAGGCCGACCTCGAGCCCGGCGTCTACACGATCACCGCCAAGGGAGTGTCGAGCGCCCGTCCCGGCAAACTGGTCGTCGGCAACTACCGCGCCTCTTCCGAGAACGACGTTCTGCTGCCCTAGCGGACCCGGCGATCCCGTCTGGGCCGGGTGCCAGTATCGGTCGTTGTGACCGTCGTCCTCGCCATCGCCGTCCTCCTGCTCGCAGCGGGGCTCGTCTACGCGCTCGTCGGGCGCCGTGAGCAGCCGGTCGAGCAGCCCGATTTCGGCCTCGCCGTGCAGGAGGCCGCCGCACGCGCCGTGGCCGAGTCGCTGCCAAGCCTGATCCAGGCCAACGACGAGGCGCGCAAGCTCGACGCCAAGACCGCCGAGGCGGCGCTGGAGAAGCGCCAGGCGGAGATCAAGAGCCTGACCGAGCGGATCGCCAAGGGGCAGGAGAAGATCGAGGCCGAGGTGCGCCGGCGCGGCGAGACCGACCTGCAGACCCGCACCCTGCTCGAGCAGATGGGCCAGACCGTCGGCAACCTCAACTCCGAGACCGCCGGCCTGAAGAAGGCGCTGCGCCAGCCGCAGACCCGCGGCCAGTGGGGCGAGCTGCAGCTGCGCCGCTGCATCGAGATCGCCGGGATGACCGAGCACGTCGACTTCGAGCTGCAGGAAACGCTGCGGACCGAGGACGGCAACCTGCGCCCCGACGCCCGCTTCATGCTGCCGGAGGGACGCAGCTTCGTCGCCGACTCCAAGGTCCCGCTCGACGCCTTCCTCGACGCCCAGGAGGCGGAGACCGAGGCCGAGCGCAGGACCCAGATGGAGCGCCACGCGCGGCAGGCCCGCGAGCACGTCCGCGCGCTCAGCTCGAAGGACTACCAGGGCCAGTTCAAGGCCGGCGAGATGCCGGACCTGGTGATCTGCTTCATCCCCAACGAGCCCGCCCTGCATGCCGCCTTCGTCGCCGACCCGACCCTGTTCGACTACGCCCTGGAGCGCAACGTGCTCCTGGTCAGCCCGACCTCGCTGATCGGGCTGCTGCGGACGATGGAGCTGGGCTGGCGCCAGGAGCGGATGGTCGCCGAGGCGGCCGAGATCGCCGAGGCGGCGGCGACCCTGCACTCGCGCTTCTCCAAGTTCCTCGGCGACTTCGAGAAGGTCGGCCGCGGCCTCAACACCGCCGCGACCGCCTACGACGCCGCCGTCGGCTCGATGGAGCGGCGCCTGCTGCCGCAGCTGCGCAAGGTCGAGGGCCTCGGCATCGCCCCCGGCAAGGAGATCGAGCCGCCGGAGCCGGCCGAGATCACCGTGCGCCAGATCACCGCGCCTGAGCTGCACGAGAACTCCGAAGCCGCCTGACGCGGGCTAGGATTCGGCGTCCCGTACCGATCCGACCTCCGGGAGGAACCGTTTTGGCAGTGGACACGAGCAAAGTCGCGACCTTGGACGTGGAGCCCGGCACGCTGCCGCCGACGATGGCAGCCTGGGTGATTCGCCAGGAGCGCGAGGGCGAGCCCAAAGACGCCTTTCAGCTGGAGGAGATCGAGGTCCCCGAGCCCGGCGCCTTCGAGGTGATCGTGCGGGTGATGGCCGCCGGCGTCAACTTCAACAACGTCTGGGCCTCGCTGGGCAAGCCCGTCTCGGTCTTCGGCTACGGCGACCACCCCGAGTTCGGCCACCACATCGGCGGCTCCGACGCCTCCGGAATCGTCTGGAAAGTCGGCGAGGGCGTCACCCGCTGGAAGGTCGGCGACGAGGTCGTGATCCACTGCAACCAGGCCTCCTACGAGGACGTCGAGGTCCACGGGCTCGACCCGATGGCGGCGCCGAGCCAGCGAATCTGGGGCTACGAGACCACCTGGGGCTCCTTCGCCCAGTTCACCAAGGTGCAGGCGCAGCAGCTGCTGCCGAAGCCCCGCAACCTCTCCTGGGTCGACTCCTCCTCCTACGGCCTCACCTACTTCACCGCCTACCGGATGCTGATGGACCAGTGCAAGCTGCAGGCAGGCCACAACGTGCTCATCTGGGGCGCGGCCGGCGGCCTCGGCGTCTTTGCCGTGCAGCTCTGCAAGGCGGCCGGCGCCAACGCGGTCGGCGTCGTCTCCTCCGACGAGAAGGGCGAGCTGATCAAGAAGCTCGGTGCCGTCGACTACATCAACCGCAGCGAGTTCGGCGAGATGATGCGGACCGACGCGAACCTCGCCGACGCCGCCGCCGACAAGGAGCGGTTCAAGGCCTCCCGCGGCTTCGCCAAGCGGGTCAAAGAGATCCTCGGCGACGCCCCCGACATCGTCTTCGAGCACGTCGGCCGCGCCACCTTCCCGACTTCGGTCTTCACCGTGAAGCCGTTCGGCAAAGTCGTGATCTGCGGCGCCACCTCCGGCTACCAGCTCGACTTCGACGTCCGCTATCTGTGGATGAAGCAGAAGCAGATCATCGGCTCCCACTTCGCCAACGCGTACGAGTGCATGCAGGCGAACCAGCTGATGGCGGAGGGCAAGGTGCGGCCGGTCCTCTCGGAGACGATGGGCTTCGACGGGGTCCCCACGGCGCACCAACTGATGCACGAAAACAAGCACCTCGGGAAGATCTCGATCCTCGTCGGCGCCGAGTCCGAGGACGAGGGCAAGCACGAGGACGGCCCGGGCGCGATCCGCGCCGAGGTCGGAGCATGAGGACGCAAGCGCGCCCGGAAAGGAAGCACTGATGGAGGTCTGCACGCTCGACTGGCACATCGCCCCCTTCCGGGCCGACCGCTGGCTCGACGTCTGGGAGCCGGCGGCGGCGAAGATGCCGGCCTACGGCGCCAAGAACTGGTCCCTGACCCGTTCGATCGACGACCCGCAGGCCTTCCAGCAGAGCGCCGAGTGGGAGAGCCGCGCCGACTTCGAACGCTATTGGTTCTCGGAGGAGATCGAGGCCGCTCGCGAGGCGACCATCGGCTGGTACGACATCCCGATGCTGCCGACCTGGCACACGGTCATCGCGGCGGAGTAACCGACCACTTGAAGACCACGGGCGTCGGGTCGGTCGCCCCGGCCTCAACCGCCCGCGCCCGGAAAACGTGCTTGCCGGGTTTCAGGTTCCGGTAGACCCGGGGTGAGCGGCACTTCTTGTATGGGCCACCGTCGAGCCAGCACTGGAAGCGGGCGCCGGGCGGGTTCGAGTTGAAGACGAACCTGGCGGTGGTCGCGGTCCCCTCCCGCTTCGGACGCTTGCGCAGCCGGGTCTGCGGCGGCCCCGACGGTTTCGGACGTTCCACCTCGGGGCCTTTGTAGGTGGCGCGGTAGGTGTCGGAGTCGGCGGCGACGATCGTGTGCACGCGCTCGCCGCCGTCCGACCAGCCGGTCCACGGCACCAGCGCGCCGCTGACCAGCGCGTTCGGCGGCGCCGTCAGCAGCAGGTGCGAGCCCTCGATCACCCGCATCGAGTACGGCGTCGGCTGCGAGAGCAGGCCGGCGCCGACCGTCAGCCCCGGCGGTTCCGACTCGATCCGCAGGTCGACCGTGCGCGGGTAGATCTGCACCGCCGTGGTGGTGCTGAGGCCGCGCTCGTCGGTCGCGGTCAGGCTCAGTTCGAGGTGCGAGGGATAGTCGTGGTCGGGGGCGATGAAGCTGCCGCTGTCGGTCGCCGGGAAGACCTGGCGCGGGTGCGCGTGGCAGGCGCCCGGGCAGTGGTAGAGCCGCAGCTTCCAGTAGAGGCCGTCCTCCGGCACCTCCTCGCCGTCTTCCTCGTTGTCGTCGGCGTGGCCGGCGAACTCGATCTCCTGCCCGACCCCCCAGAGCAGCTGCGGCGAGGGTTCGTCGATCGCCGGCTGCGGCGGCGTGTCGTCGGGGTAGACGGTCAGCCGGGCGACGTTGGACTTGCCTTCGTCGTCGCTGACCAGGACCGAGACCTCGACGTTTTCGTCGCCGTTGAAGGTCGTGCTCCGTTTCGCCCCCGTCGCCGCGGCCTCGAATTTGCCGTCGCCGTCGAGGTCCCAGCGGTAGGTGAGCGGGTCGCCGTCGGGGTCGGTGGAGGCGCCGGCGTCGAACTGGACCTGCAGCGGCGCGTCGCCCCAGCGTTTGTCGGCGCCGAGCCGGGCGACCGGGGCGTGCGGGTCGTAGGAGATGCGGTGGATCGTGCCGCCCTCGGTACTGCCGAAGAGCTTCACGTAATAGAGAGCGCCGTCGGGCCCGACCTCGAGGTCGACGCCCGGGTAGAGCCCACCCTCGGAGAGGAAGGTTTCGGTCGCCAGCGGATCGGGGCGGCCGTCGTCGGGCGGCATCACGTAGATGCAGCCGCGGACCGGGTCGGCGAAGAAGAGGGCGCCGTCGTAGGCGGCCGGGAACTGGTCGCCGCGGTAGACCGTGAGGCCGGAGATCGCGGAGCCGGTGGTCGGCGGGCAGCCGTCTTCGGGGATCACGCTCTGGCCATGGCGGTAGAGGAAGAACGGCTGGCTCGCTTCGGCCGCGCCGCTCTCGGCGTAGAGGCCTTTGCAGAGGCTCAGTTCAAGCGCCTGGTAGCTCGGCTGCGGACCCGGCCCCTCGTAACACGGCCAGCCGGAGTTGTAGGCGGTTGCCGGCACGCTGGGGAAGCGGTCGATCTCCTCGTAGGTGTTCCAGCCGACGTTGCCGGTGTAGACCTCCCCCGTCGCCGGGTCGATCGCGAAGCGGAACGGGTTGCGGAAGCCGAAGGCGACGATCCGCCGCTCGTTGGCGTCGCCGCTGCCGGCCAGCGGGTTGCCGGCGAGGCCGGCGCCGGTGTCGGGATCGATCCGGATCACCGTGCCGTCGAGCCCGGTCGGGTCGCCGTGGGTGCGCAGGTCCTGAGAGCGCAGGGCGCCGCCCTCGGCGCTCGGCGGCGTCAGGTTGGCGCCGACGCCGCCGGGCGGGTCGCCACAGGTGTTTTTCTGTGGCCAGCCGAAGGCGCCGTAGTCGGGGTCGTAGAAGCTGGCCCCGTCGCCGCCGCTGGCGTAGAGGGCGCCGCCGGGGCCGAAGCGCAGGTCGCCGACCGAGTGCGAGGAGAACTGCTGGCACCAGTCCTCGACCAGGGTTTTCTGCAGCGGTTTGCCGAGACCGTCGGTGACCGCGTGGTCGCCGTTGCCGCCTTCGTTGGCGCTGAGCCGCACCAAGCGGCCGCTGACCGGGCACTCGTCGACCTCGGTTTCATCCGACGGCTTCGGGCAGACATCGCCGCTGTGGTCGGGCTCGCCCCATTTCGGCGCCGGCGCGACTTCGCCGAGCAGGTGGTCGTAGGTGTAGAGCGCGTAGACGTAGGGACGGGCGGGGAACTGGGGGTCGATTTCCAGCCCCAGCAGGCCGCGGTCGGCGGGGTCGTAGACGTCGGTGCGGAGGTCGGCGAAAACGGTCGGGGTGATGTCGTCGACGTCGTCGAAGACGAGGATGCGGCCGCTTTTCTCGGCGACGAAGACGCGTCCGTCGGGGGCGAAGCGGAGCGCCGTCGGTTCGGTCAGCTCGGTCAGCACGAGGTCGTCGCGGAAGCCGCTCGGCACGACGACGGCGGCGGCGCTCGTGGCGAGGGCGAGCAGGCCGACGAGCAGCAGCAGTGCCGCCGTCGCGGCGCGGCCGGAGTACGCCTTCAGCAACGCTCGAGCGGCGCCATCGTCAGGCCCGCTCCCTCGAGCAGCTCCCAGTAGTGCTCGGCCGGCTCGCGCGGCCCGGTCCAGACGGTCGCCAGGCCGCTGTTGTGGATCCGGTCGGCGATCCGGTGCCCCTGGTCGAGGCTGACTCCAGGCAGCACCTGAGCCAGCGTCTGGGCGACGTGCTCGAAGGTGTTGTGGTTGTCGTTGCGAACGATGACGCGCCAGTTCCCGCCCATGTCCGAGCCGGGTCCAGAGGTGCGTGGACGCTCGACCGTCGTCGTCGACATCGCCCGCCATTATGCAGCTCATCAGCCGAGTGGCCGCACACAACCGCGGTCGATCGGGCCGCACATCGAGGGCCCTCCCCCGCCACAATGAACCGATGAACGAACTGAACGGCGACCGGACCGCCTGGCTGCGCTGCTACCGCTGCTGGTCGCAGAACCTCGAGATCCAGATCCACTACGACGCGATCCGCCGCGTCGATCCCGAGTCCGGGGTCCTCGCCGAAGGCGTCGACGAGGTGCAGGAATCGGTCGTCCAGTGCCTCGACTGCATGCACGACCAGCCGCACCTGACCTTCGAAGGCGACCGCGTGGTCCCGATCGAAGACCGCTGGCCGCGGATGGTCGCCGGCACCCCCTGGGTCGCCTCCTGCACGGTCACCGTCGACCAGGACCGGGTCGAGACCTGCTCGGGCCCGGAGGCGATCGAGTTCCTCACCTACGGCGCCTTCGGCGACGCCGGCGTGCGCGAGTTCTTCACCCACGTCCGCTTCCACAAGCACGACGACGAGCAGATCGTCGTCCACCTCCTGGTCGAGCTCTACGCGCGCTCCGCCCAGGAGGCGACCGAGGTGCTCGAAGACGCCGCCCAGGGCCAGCTGGAGATCACCTCGCTGGCGGAGGAGTCGCGGCCCCCCGCCCACGCCTCCGACGAGGCCCACTGACTCGATGGCGGTGGCGTCCGGCGCGCAGCCGCCGAGCGAGTGCGACCTGGCCGTGGTCGGCGGCGGCATCCTCGGCACCGCCGTGGCCCGCGAGCTGCTCGCCCGCCGCCCCGGCGCCAGCCTCTGCCTGCTCGAGGGCGAGGACCGGCTCGGCCGCCACCAGACCGGCCGCTCCAGCGGCGTCATCCACGCCGGCATCTACTACGAGCCCGGCTCGCTGAAGGCGCGGCTCTGCGTCGAAGGCGCGCGGGAGCTCTACGCCTACTGCGACGAACGCGGGATCCCCTACGAGCGCTCCGGCAAGCTGGTCGTCGCCGCCGGCGAGTCCGAACTGGGCCGGCTCGACGAGCTCGAACGCCGCGGCCAGGCCAACCAGGTGCCGGGACTGCGGCGGCTCGGCGGCGAGGAGATCGCCGAGATCGAGCCGCACGCCCGCGGCGTCGCCGCCCTGCACTCCCCCGCGACCGGGATCGTCGACTTCGTCGCCGTCGCCGAGTCCTACGCCGAGGACGTGCGCAGGGCCGGCGGCTCGATCCACACCGGCGCCCCGGTTGCCAGCGCCGAGGCCGGCAACGGCCGCATCGCCCTGCGCCACGCGCGCGGCACGACCACGGCCGGCGCCGCCGTCTTCTGCGCCGGGCTCTGGTCGGACCGCCTCGCGGTCGCCTGCGGCGCCCCCGCCGACCCCCGCATCGTCCCCTTCCGCGGCGGCTACCTGCGGCTGCCGCCGGAGGCGGCGAAGCTGGTCCGGGCCAACGTCTACCCGGTACCCGAGCCCGACCTGCCCTTCCTCGGCGCCCACCTGACCAGGACCATGGCCGGCGACGTGCTGATCGGCCCCAGCGCCCTGATGGCGCCGGCCCGCGACGCCTACCGGCTCGCCACCCTGCGGCCGCGCGATCTCGCCCAGACGCTGGCCTGGCCCGGGACCTGGCGGCTCGCCGGCAAGCACTGGCGGGCGGCGCTGACCGAGGCCCACCACGCCGCCAGTCGCCGCTCCTTCGTCGCCGAGGCGGCCCGGTTCGTGCCGGAGCTGCGCGGGGTCAAGGCAAAGCCCGGGCCGGCCGGAATCCGCGCCCAGGCGCTGGGCCGCGACGGCAAGCTGGTCGACGACTTCGTCGTCCACCGCACCGAGCGCGCGATCCACGTCCGCAACGCACCCTCCCCCGCCGCGACCTCGTCCCTGGCCCTGGCGCGATTGATCGCCGACGAGCTGGAGGCAGCCGAAGCCTGACGCGTCTGCATTTACTGGTCCATAGGACCAGCTATTGCAGACGCGTGGTCTCTAGAAGGGGGCGGGGACGCGGACGACGACGTCGTCGATGCTGGCTATTACGCCGTCGGCGTTTTTGGGGGCGCCGACGGCGACCGCGGAGGCGCGGCCGGTCAGTTCGCTGGCGAATTCATCGGTGGCTTCGACCGCGACGGTGCGACCGACGTAGCCGAGGATCTTCGCCTGGCCCCGTTCCGGGCCGCTGGTCACGTTCAGCGCCTGCAGACGCAGCACGTTGGCTTTGTTCAGCCCCAGCACCGAGGTCACGTTCTTGGCGATCGCCAGGTACTTGGTCCCTTCCGGGGTGACCCGGGCCAGCTGCACCTTGCGCTGCAGCGGGTAGACCAGGAGCGCGTACTTGGCGTCGCCGCCCGCGCGCAGCTCGACCGAGAGGTAGGCCTTTTTCTGCAGCGCCGTCGGGGTGCCGCTGAGCAGGCGCTCGGTGGCCGCGATCTCGAGGTCGCGGCCGAGGACCGGGGTGCGGAAGGAGCAGACTTCGGTGCGTTTGCCGACGGTGACCCGGAGCGCGTCTTCGGAGCCGCCGCGGGAGCAGACGCTGCCGGTGAGTTTGATCAGCTGCGCGCGCTGGGCGGTCGATTCCATCCCGTTGCGGTAGATACCGACCATCGCCGCGGTGGCGCTGGCGCAAACCACCAGGCCGACGCCGAGAACGGCGAGGCAGGTGGCCAGCGGTCGAGTCTTGATCGAGTTCGGCACGCGTGGCAGCCTAAACACAGTGGGCCGGGAAAGATGCGGGCCAAGCGGGCCTGAATGCCGGATTTCGACCAGCGCAGCCACGGCGCGCCCACCGCAAATATCATTAAGCGCATGAGCGACCACCGCCTTCCCGAGCGCGACCGCCCCTGGGTGATGCGCACCTACGCCGGCCACTCCGACGCCAAACGCTCCAACGAGCTCTACCGCGGCAACCTGGCCAAGGGCCAAACCGGCCTCTCGATCGCCTTCGACCTGCCGACCCAGACCGGCTACGACCCCGACCATGTCCTCGCCCGCGGCGAGGTCGGCAAGGTCGGCGTCTCGGTCGCCAACAAGGGCGACATGCACCAGCTGCTGGACGGGATCCCGCTGGACGAGATGAACACCTCGATGACGATCAACGCCACCGCCGCCTGGCTGCTCGGCCTCTACGTCACCGTCGCCGAGGAGAACGGCGTCGGCCGCGACAAGCTGACCGGGACGACCCAGAACGACATCATCAAGGAGTACCTCTCGCGCGGGACCTACGCCTTCCCGCCGGAGCCCTCGATGCGGCTGATCGCCGACATGGTCGCCTTCAGCGTCAACGAGGTGCCGCGCTGGAACCCGACCAACATCTGCAGCTACCACCTGCAGGAGGCCGGCGCGACCCCGGTACAGGAGATCGCCTTCGCGCTCTCGACCGGGATCGCCGTGCTCGACGAGGTCAAAGCCCGCGGCCAGGTCGCCGAGGCCGACTTCCCCAAGGTCTTCGGCCGTATCTCCTTCTTCGTCAACGCCGGCATCCGCCTGATCGAGGAGATCGCGAAGCTGCGGACGATGTCGGCGCTGTGGCAGCAGATCGGCCGCGAGCGCTACGGCGTCACCGACGAGAAGATGCTGCGCTTCCGCTACGGCGTCCAGGTCAACAGCCTCGGCCTGACCGAGGCGCAGCCGGAGAACAACATCCAGCGGATCGTGCTGGAGGCGCTGGCGGTGACGCTGAGCCGCGACGCCCGCGCCCGCGCCCTGCAGCTGCCGGCCTGGAACGAGGCGATGGGCCTGCCCCGCCCCTGGGACCAGCAGTGGAGCCTGCGGATCCAGCAGGTGCTGGCGAACGAGACCGACCTGCTCGAGTACCCCGACATCTTCGAGGGCTCCGTGGTCATGGAGGGCCTGGTCGAGGAGCTGACCGAGGGGGCGCGGGCGGAGATGGCCGTGGTCGAGGAGCACGGCGGCGCGGTCAAGGCCGTCCCCTATATGAAGGCGCGCCTGGTCGAGTCCCACCGCGAGCGGGTGGCGCGGATCGAGCGCGGCGAGCTCAAGGTGATCGGCCAGAACAGCTACACCGAGACCGAGGACTCCCCGCTCACCGCCGGCGCCGACGGCGGCATCCTCACCCCCGACCCCGAGGTCGAGCGCGAGCGGATCGCGGCGCTGGAGGAGTGGAAGGGCGAGCGCGACGAGGCCGCGGCGAAGGCGGCGCTCGAGGAGCTGGCGCGGGTCGCCGCGAACGACGACGAGAACATCATGCCGGCGACGATCGCCGCCGCCAAAGCGGGCGCGACGACCGGCGAGTGGGCGGCGGTGCTGCGCGAGACCTTCGGCGCCTACCGCGCCCCGACCGGGGTCGACGGCGCCGCCCCGCCGAGCGACCGCGAGCAGCTCGAGGAGGTCCGCGCCAAGGTCGACGAGGTCTCCGAGCGGATCGGCCACCGGATCAAGATCCTGGTCGGCAAGCCCGGTCTCGACGGGCACTCCAACGGCGCCGAGCAGGTGGCGCTGCGGGCCCGCGACGTCGGCATGGAGGTCATCTACCAGGGCATCCGCCTGACCCCCGAGGAGATCGCCTCCTCGGCGCTGCAGGAGGACGTCGACGTGGTCGGCCTCTCGATCCTCTCCGGCTCCCACCTGGAGCTGATCCCCGAGGTCGTCCGCCTGCTGCGGGCCGAGGACGTCGACGTGCCGGTGGTCGTCGGCGGCATCATCCCCGTCGCCGACGCCAAGCGCCTGCGCGAGGCGGGCGTTGCCGGCGTCTACACGCCGAAGGACTTCGACGTGAACCGGATCATGGCCGAGATCGTCGCCCTGGTCGGCCAGCGCGCCGAGACCGTCACCGCGGCCTGAGCCGCCGCTGGAGCGGTCGCGACCGCTCGAATGGGTTTCACCGCAACTACTGGGTAATTCAGGGGCTCTCGTACATACGTCCGTCCCAACCGCCAAATCCGGCGACGCAAGAGGGATTGCGGGATTCGCCGACGCAATCCTGTTGCCGATATGTGACCAGCGATGGAGATTTTGTCGTACGCCCTCTATGTTTTGGGTGACGCCAGAAACTCCGGAACATCCGTAAAGGCGGCCCCTGTCGCCCTCCGAGAGAAAGTCGCGTTTTGCAGTTCCCGTTTGACCCCATAGGCAGTCTCGGCCCAGGTCAGTTCAAAGACCTTCGCGATTGCCGCCCGGTGCCCTGTCCCCCGAACACCTGAATCGTCCTATGGAGAGCTCAACCGCCTCACACGCCCAAACCGAGACTGACGTCGAGGCGAAGGCCGTTGTAAGCCAGCCCCCGGGCGTCCCGGCGACTCCCGCCGGACAGCGCGGCGCGGTGCTGGCGAAAATGCTTCTCCTCGGCGACACCCTCGCCGCCTGCATCGCCGCCGCCCTGGCCGTGATCGCCGTCGGCTTCAACGGCTGGGAGGGCCTCTACTTCGTCGGTGGCGCGGTCCTGCTCTGGCCCGCGGCCGCCTTCAGCATCGGCCTCTACCGCGGCGACCAGCTCGCCAGCTGGGCCTCGGCGGTGCCGGAGGTGCCGCGCAGCGTCGTCGCCGTGCTGCTGATCACCTGGCCGCTCTACGGGATCGCCTCGGCCAGCTCGATCCACGACCCGGTCCTGCTCACCTTCCTCACCGTAATCGGCATCGGCGCCTTCGCCTCGGTCGCCCGCACCGTGGTCCGCGCCGGCCTGCACCGCTCCGACGAGCTGCGCCAGCGCACGCTGATCCTCGGCTCCGGCCTGGTCGCCGGCCAGGTGGTCGAGAAGCTGACCAAAAACTCCCAGTTCGGGCTGGTCCCGATCGGGATCGTCGACGACGACGTCTACGCCGTCGGCTCGCCCGACCTGCCCTGGCTCGGCCGCTTCGCCGACCTGCGCGAGATCATCGAGAAGCAGCAGGCCGAGCGGGTCATCATCGCCTTCTCGCGGGCCAGCCACGAGGAGCTGCTGGAGTGCATCCGCGCCTGCCGCGACGCCGGCGTCGCCGTCGACGTCGTCCCCCGCCTCTTCGAGTTCCTCGACGGCGTCCGCGCCCTCGACCAGGTCGGCGGCCTGCCGCTGCTCTCGATCGGGATGCCGACCCTGACCTCGGTCTCGATGGCCGCCAAGCGCGTCCTCGACGTGCTCGGTTCGGCGGCGCTGCTGCTGATCGCCTCGCCGGTGATGATCGCGACCGCGATCGCGATCAAGCTCGAGTCGCGCGGCCCCGTCTTCTTCCGCCAGCCCCGCGCCGGCCGCGGCCGCTCCAGCTTCCGGCTGATCAAGTTCCGCTCGATGTACACCGACGCGGAGGAGCGCAAGGCGGAAATGGAGAGCCTCAACGAAGCCGACGACGGGGTCATGTTCAAGATCCGCAAGGACCCGCGGGTGACCCGCGTCGGCCGCATCCTCCGCCGCTTCTCGCTCGACGAGCTGCCGCAGCTATTCAACGTCCTGGTCGGCGAGATGAGCCTGGTCGGGCCGCGGCCTCTGATCTTCCCCGAGACCGACGCCCTGGAGCAGGAATGGCACTTGCGCCGGCTCGAGCTGCGCCCGGGCCTGACCGGCCCCTGGCAGGTCTACGGCCGCTCCCAGAATCCCTTCCAGGAGATGGTCCGCTTCGACTACCAGTACGTCGCCGGCTGGTCGCTGGCCCGCGACATCGAGATCCTTCTGGCCACCATCCCCGCGGTGATCTCGGGGCGTGGCGCCTACTAACGGCAGCTCTCTCGCGCTCGCCCACGATTACCTGCTGACGATGCGGGGGGCGGAGCGCACCTTCGCCGAGATCGCGGCCTGCTGGCCCGAGGCGCCGATCTACACCCTGCTCTACGACGCCGACGCGGTCGCCGACGGCTTCGCCGGGCGCGACGTGCGGACCTCGCGGCTGCAGCGGCTCGGCGCCAGCCAGCGCAGCTTCCGCTACCTGCTGCCGTTCTTCCCCGGCGCCGCCGAGCGGCTCCCGGTCGGCCAGTACGACGTGCTCGTCTCCAGCAGCAGCGCCTTCGCCCACGGGCTGCGGCCGGGGCCCGGGGCGGTCCACGTCTGTTACTGCCACAGCCCCTTCCGCTACGCCTGGTTCGAGCGCGAGCGGGCCGAGGAGGAGGCGCCGCGGCTGGCGCGGCCGGTGATGCGGCAGACCCTGAAGCGGATTCGCGCCTGGGACCTGAAGGCAGCCGGCAGGGTGACCAACTACGTCGCCAACTCGCGCATCACCCAGGAGCGGATCCTCGAGCTCTACGGCGTCGAGTCGGAGATCGTCCACCCCCCGGTCGCGGTCGAGCGCTTCACCCCGGGCGAGGCCGAGGACTTCCTGCTCTTCGTCGGCCAGATCGTCCCCCACAAGCGGGTCGAGGTCGCGCTGGAGGCGGCCCGGCTGGCCGAGCGGCCGATCAAGATCGTCGGCGAGGGACCCGACCGCGAGCGGCTGGAAGCGCTCTACGGCGGGCCTGGAGTCGAGTTCCTCCGCAGCGTCCCGGATAAACGTCTGACGGATCTATATTCTCGCTGCATCGCCCTGGTCGTCCCCAACGTCGAGGAGTTCGGAATCGCCGCCGTCGAGGCCCAGGCCGCTGGCCGGCCGGTCGTCGCGATCAACCGCGGCGGCGTGCGCGAGACCGTGATCCCGGGCGAGACCGGGGTCCTGGTCGACGGCGAGGACACCCCGGCCCTGGCCGAGGCGCTGCGCGACACCGACTTCGCCAGCTTCGACCCGGTCGCGATCCGCGCCAACGCCGAGCGCTTCAGCGCCGCCGCGTTCCGCCAGCGCTTCTCCGGGCTGGTCGAGCGCTACGCCGGCGAGCGGAAGGTCTACGCGTGAGCGGCGGCCCGGTCCTGATCACCGGCGGTGCCGGTTACATCGGCGCCGAAGTCGCCGCCGCCCTGCTCGAGGCCGGCCGCGAGGTGCGGGTGCTCGACTCGCTGCTGCACGACCAGCGCCAGATCGCCGAGATGCTCGAGGGCAAGGGCGCCAAGGTGACGATCGGCGACATCCGCGACGGCGACGCCCGCCGCGAGCTGCTGGCCGGTGCCGAGGCCGTCGTCCACCTGGCGGCGATCGTCGGCGACCCGGCCTGCGCCCGCGACCCGGAGCTGGCCCGCGAGACCAACGTCGAGTCGACCCGCGGCCTGATCGCCGACGCCAACGAGGCCGGCGTCAAGCATCTGATCTTCGCCTCCACCTGCTCCAACTACGGCCGCATGGCCGACCCCGAGACCCCGGTCGACGAGGAGGCGCCGCTGGCGCCGGTCTCGCTCTACGCCGAACAGAAGGTCGAGATCGAGCAGATGCTGCTCTCGAACGGCAGCGGCCCGACGACGCCGACCTGCCTGCGCTTCGCGACCGTCTACGGAGCGGCGCCGCGGATGCGCTTCGACCTCACCGTCAACGAGTTCACCCGCGAACTCTGGGCCGACCGCGACCTCGAAGTCTTCGGCGAGCAGTTCTGGCGCCCCTACGTCCACGTCCGCGACGCCGCCCGCGGCATCGTCCGCGTCCTCGACGCGGGCCCCGAGGAGGTCGGCAACGACGTCTTCAACGTCGGCCGCAGCGACGAGAACTACCGCAAGCTGGACCTGGTCGAGATCATCGGCAAGGAGGTCCCGCGCGGCAACGTCAGCTTCGTCCGCCGCGACGAGGACCCGCGCGACTACAAGGTCTCCTTCGCCAAGATCCTCTCGCGGCTCGGCTTCGAACCGGAGATGCGGGTGCCCGACGGCGTCCGCGAGATCGCCAAGGGCCTCGACGACGAGGCTTTCGGCGACCCCTTCGACGCGACGCACCGCAACACCCCGTAACCGCGGGGCGGTTATGTCAACCACAGGTTGACTAACTCGACCCTCTCTTCGTCGTAGCAGCGCTTTTGGCTCTGCAAGCGGTTTTGCGCGGTCAAAATAGCACTAGTACATACGTCCAGTTGGCCTTGCTTTTGCGAGGTCGAACGGCCTGGCGCGCCGATGGGGCGGCATGCAGCGCGCCCCCCACACCCTCCTTCTCGCCCTGGTCGCGATCGCCCTCGCCTGCTTCGGCACCGGCGTCGCGGCCGCCAGCGACGGCGCCCCCGGGACCCGCGTCGGCGCCGCCGCCCCGGCCAACGCCGCTCCCGTCGGCGCCCAGGGCTGCAAGAGCCTGGCCGCGCGCAAGGCCCGCGCCGCCGCCAGGAAGGCGAAGAGCCCGAGGGCCGCGCGCCGCGCCGCCCGTCGCACCCGCACCAAGGTCCAGCGCCGCTGCCAGCTTCGCCACCGCCGCGCCAACAAGCGCAAGAAGGCCAAGACCAGCGTGCTGCCGACCCTGGTCAGCGGCCGCTTGACGATCGGCGTCGACGGCGGCTACGCCGGCTGGAGCGACACCGAAATCCAGGAGCGGGCCGCGCTCGGCGCCGCCGTCACCCGCCACGAGTGGGACCCGGCCGAACCGGTCGACGAGCAGGACGACGTGGTCGAAGTCGCCGCCGGAACGATCCACACCCGCATCCACGCTCTGCTCGGAGGCAACCAGCTCGGCGACCCGGCCCACTACCGCGACTGGGTCGTCGGCTTCGTCCGCCGCTACGGCGTCGGCGGCAGCTTCTGGGCCGAGCATCCCGAGCTCGACGCCTCGCGCTTCGCGATCACCACGATCGAGCTCGGCAACGAGCCCTACTTCGGCGAGATGTCCCCCGAGCTCTACGCCGACACGGTGCGGCCGACCCTGGAGGCGATCAAGCAGCTGGCCCTGCCGGTCTTCGTCGTCCTGCCGAGCCGCGTCTACGGCAAGGACACCTCCTGGATGGACACGCTCTACGCGCGCATCCCGGACCTCAACGCGCTCTTCGGCGCCTTCGCCGATCACCCCTACTGGTACGGGCACGACCCGGCCGAGGGGACCGCGGCGGGACCGTTCGCCCGGGTCGAAACCCTGCGGCGACGGATGAACGAACTCGGTGCCAACACCAAGCCGATCTACATCACCGAGTACGGCGAGTCGACCGCGAGCTGCGGCGAAGAGTGCGTCGACGAGGCGACCCAGGCCGCCCACCTGCAGCAGATGATCGCGGCCGTCGCCGGCCGCCCCGACTGGGGCGTGACGATGCTCTCGCTGTTCCAGCTGCGCGACCGCGGCACCGGCAGCGGCGACCGCGAGCTGCAGTTCGGGATGCTGCGGCAGGACGGCACGCCGAAGTCGTCCTACGGCATCGTCCAGGGCGCGATGCACCAGTACCGCGGTTAGCGGCGACAGAACCCTACGGGTACCCATAACTCTGCGATTGGTCTGGGTCATCTGTCCAGAGTTCTGAGATTCAGCTTTGTTGAGCGGTTTGGCGGCCGACAAGGCCGGAGTGAAGCTCACCGCCTCGCCCCTCCGCACCGCCGCTCTCGCCCTCTTTCTCGGCGCGCTCCCGCTGCTCGTCGTGAGTGCGACTGCGAGCGCCGGGACGAGCGCCCGCGCCGGCTCGAGCCCACGCAGCGGCACCGTCTGCGCCAAGCGCGTCCTCGCCGCTCCCCAGGCCAAGCGCAAGGCGATCCGCCGCAAGTGCGTAAAAGCGCCGGCTCCCAAGCCCGAGCCGGCTCCCTCTCCCGCGCCAGCGCCCGAGCCCGCTCCCGCCCCTGAGCCCGAGCCGAAGCCCGAGCCCGCCCCCGCACCGGACCCCGAGCCCGCTCCCACGCCGAAACCCGAGCCCTCACCTGCCCCGAGCCCCGAGCCCGAGCCGACTCCGCCCGGCGACAGCACCGCGCCCAGCGTCAGCTGGCAGGCCCCGACCGCCGGCGCCACGGTCAAGGGCAACGTCGACGGGAGCAGCTGCGTCGCCAACGCCAGCGACGCCGGCGGCGTCGACCGCGTGGTGATGAAGGTCGACGGCGACACCCTCAACACCGAGGCCTCGGCGCCGTGGAACTGCCACTTCGACACGACCGAGTTCACCAACGGGTCGCACACGCTCAGCGCCACCGCCTTCGACGAGGCGGGCAACTCGCGCACCGCCTCGGTCACGGTCAACGTCGCCAACGTCTCCGCACCGGCCTCGACTCCGCCGCCCGCTCCGAGCCCCGAGCCGGCTCCGGCTCCGAGCCCAGGGACCGGCGGCATGATCGTCGGCCTCGATGCCGGCAACTACGGCAGCACCGGCGCCAGTGACGTGCGAGGGGCGGTCAACACCGTCCGCTACGAGACCGAGCGCGGAGCCAGCGGCATCGAGGCCTACAAGAAAGCCGGCCTGCGGATCCAAATGAACTTCTCCGGCCCCTACAACAACGGCGGGGTCTGCGCGCTGAACCAAAGCGCCTGGGTGGCCGAAACGCTGTCCTTCTACAAAGCCAACGTCACCCCGACCCAGGCCCCCTCGATCGAGGTCCTGAACGAGCCGGGCGGCCCCTGGTTCTGGGGCTCCAACGCGACCAGCAGCGCCAACGCCACCTGCTACCGCGAGCTGCTGAAGAAGACCTACAACGCCTTCCACGGCCAGTACGGCGGCTCGGCCCCGAAGATCCTCGGCACCATCGACGGCCCCGGCGGCCTCTCGTGGGGCAAAGCCTGGCTGACCTCCGACTGGGCGAGCTACGTCGACGGCTTCATCGTCCACCCCTACGGCGGCACCGGCTCGAGGTCGAGCTCGGCGCTCGGCAACCGCGCCCTGATCGAAGGCGCGCGGGCGCTGACCGGCGGGCCGATCTACATCACCGAGGTCGGTTGGCCGACCGCGGTGGGCCAGTCGGCGACCGGAGACAGCCTGCAGTGGTCGGAGTCAGAGCAGGCGGCCAACGTCACCAACTTCATCGCCTGGTGCCACAGCACCGGCTACGTGGCCGAGGTCATCTACTTCAACTACCGCGACTTCGGCAGCAACAGCTGGTACGGCGTGCTGCGCACCGACGGCTCCCGCAAGCCCGCCTACGAGGCGCTGCGCCAGGCGGCGGCGAAATACGGGTCCTCGCTGTAGCGGCGACCCCTGCAGAGCGGCCGATAACTAAAGGGAGACATATCGGTCGATAAAACCGGGTAAGTTTGTGGACGAATATATGAATCTCCACAGACCAGTCCTGTTTGCGATCGTCGCGCTGGCCGCTGTCCTGACCGCCGCCAGCGGCCTCTCGCTGGCCTCGCACGACGAGCGCAAGCGCTTCGGCGGACTCGCCAGCGCCGCCCTCGACCACGGTCAGAACCGGCTCGCCGGCGGCCACCAGGCCCAGCGCCGGCGCATCGGCGTCCACCACCGGCGGGCTCTGCGCAGGCGCGGCGCGCCGGCCGCAATACCCGGGTCGGTCGCGTCGCCGATTGCGGCAGCGCCCGTGCTGGGCGGCCCGGCGGGCGAGCCCTACTCGCCGAACCCGGATCCGCCGGCCGAGCCGCCGCTGGCTGCGCCCGGCGCCGTGGATCCGCCGCCTGCCACCGAGCCGCCGCCAGCCGAGCAGCCGCCGGCAGAAGAGCCGCCCGCCGAGCCGCCGGTATCCGAGGAGCCGCCAGCCGAGCCTCCCGCCGCCGAAGAGCCGCCGGCCGAGGAACCGCCGCCGGTGACCAAACCGCCGCTGCCCGAAGAACCTGAAGAGGAGCCCGAAAAAGGGACCGGCGGAGTCACGCCGCCGCCCCCGCCGCCTCCCCCCGTCGGCTCGCTCACGATCTCGATCGACGGCGGCTACGCCGGCTGGAGCTCGACCGAAACGCGGATGCGGACCGAACTGGGCGCCGCCGTCACCCGCCACGAGTGGGACCCGAACGATCCCGTCAGCGAGCAGGACGACATCGTCGAAGCCGCCGCGGGCACGATCCACACCCGGATCCACGCCCTGCTGGCCGGGAACGAGCTCGGCGACCCGATCCACTACCGCGACTGGGTGGTCGCCTTCGTCCGCTACTACGGCCCCGGCGGCAGCTTCTGGGCTGCGCACCCGAACCTCGACGCCTCCCGCTACGCGATCAGCACGATCGAGCTCGGCAACGAGCCCTACTTCGGGGCGATGTCGCCGGAGGAGTACTCGGCGACGGTGCTACCGACCCTGGAAGAGATCAAGCGACTGAACCTGCCGGTGAAGGTGGTGCTGCCGGTCTACGTGTACGGCCATGACGACGACTGGCTGGAGATCCTGGCCGAGGAGATCCCCGGCCTGCCGACGCTCTTCGACGCCTTCGCCTTCCACCCCTACTGGTACGGGCACCACCCCGCGACCACTGGCGACGAGAGCCCGTTCGGGCGGATCGCCTACCTGCGACAGCGCATGGACGAGCTCGGGTTCGCCGCCAAGGAGATCTGGCTGACCGAGTACGGCGAGTCGACCGCCAGCTGCGGCGGCGAGTGCGTCGACGAGACCGAACAGGCCGCGCACCTGGCGGCGATGATCGACGCGGTCGTCGCCCACCCCGAGTGGAAGATCCCGATGATCTCGATCTTCCAGTTGCTCGACCGCGGCACCAACAGCACCGATCGCGAGCTCCAGTTCGGCCTTCTGCGCCAGAACGGCACCCAAAAGCCCTCCTACGCGATCGTCCAGGCAGCGATACAAGCTTTCGATTAGGCACGCCGCAGTTCCGATCGCGATCCGTAACGCGCCTTATACTCGCCGCGCCGCTGACTTTTGTCGGCAAACCGCCCGATGAGGACCGCGATCGCCACCTCATTCACCCCCACCCTCGACTCGGGCCGCGCGCGGCGGACCTACGGGATCGTGCGGGCGCTGGCGGCGCTGGGGCCGGTCGACCTGGTCTACGGAGCCTTTGGCGCCGAGCAGCCCGACCCCGCCTACGAGCAGATCGAGGACCTGACCCTGCACCGGGTCGAGCGCCCGGGCACGCTGGCGCGGCTGCCGGCCTACGCGCGGGCGCGCCTGCGCGGCGTCCCCGAGGACTTCGCCCGCGGAATCTGGCCGCAGGTGGCGGCACGGGCGGCGTCGCTGAGCGACGACGGAGCGGAGACGCGGCTGATCGCCGAGGGCCCGGTCGCCGCGGCGGCGCTGCTGCCACACGTCGGGCGCCGGCAGGCCGTCTACAGCGCCCACAACCTCGAGTCCACCTTCCGCCACCGGCTCGACGAAGCGGGGATGTCGCAGGCCTCTCTGGAGCGCTTCGAGCGGCTGCTGCTGCAGAGCTTCGCCGAGAGCTGGATGGTCTCGCCGGCCGACATGGAGGGTGCGGCGGCGCTCGCCCCCGAGGCGCAGTTGAAGCTCGTCCCCAACGTCGTCGACGTCGCCGCGATCGAGCCGTCACCGCCGCGCAGCGGCGAGCGCAGCGTGATCTTCGTCGCCGACCTCTCCTACGAGCCCAACCGCGGCGCCCTCGAGTTCCTCGCCCGCGAGGCGATGCCGCGGCTCTGGGAGCGCGCCCCCGACGTCGTCCTCACCGTCGCCGGCAAGGGCAGCGAGAGCTTCGAGGCCGGCGACCCGCGGGTGCGGCCGAGTGGCTTCGTCCCCGACCTGCGCCAGCTCTACCTCGGCGCCGGCTGCGTCGCGGTGCCGCTGCTGGAGGGCGGCGGCTCGCCGCTGAAGTTCGTCGAGGCCCTGGCCTACGCGGTCCCGGTCGCCGCCACCCCGCGCGCCGCCGCCGGGCTCGAGGTGCGGGCCGGCGTGCACTACGCCGAGGGCGAGACCGAGGGCGAGCCCTTCGCGGCGGCGATCGAGCTGGCGCTCGACCCCGCCCGCGGCAACCCGCTGGCCGCGGCAGGGCGCGAGCTGGCCGAACGCGAGTACTCGATCGAGGCGCTGGAGCGGCGCCTGGCGCGGTGAAGATCGTCTCGGTGATGACCGGCGCCGCCCCCGGCGGCGCCGAGTTCGCCGCCGTCGAGCTGCTCGACGCGCTGATCGAGCGCGGGCACGAGGCGGTGATGCTGAGCGACTCGCCGGAGATCGGCCGCGACACCCGGGTGCAGGTGCGCCCGCTGGACCTCGGGCCGAAGCTCTCGGGCTCGACCTGGCCGAGCGTGGTGCTGCGCTCGCCGGGGTTGCGGCGGCGGCTGCGGTCGGCGCTGGAAGCGGAGGCGCCCTACGACGTGCTCCTGCTCCACTACAAGAAGGAGCAGTTGCTGGCGCCGGGGCTGCCGGCGCAGCTGCGACCGCGGATCGCCTGGTGCGAGTGGGGACCGGTGCCGCGGCAGATGCGGCGGGGGCCGGGGCGCTGGGCCTACGCCCGCGCCGGGCGCGGGGTCGGCGCGGTGATGGCGATCTCAGAGGGGACGCGCGAATCGGCGATCGCCGCCGGCGTCGACGCGGCCAAGGTGACGGTGCTGCCGAACGCGATGCGGACCGAGGAGATCCGCTTCAGCGCCGAGGGTCGGGCCCGGGTCCGGGCCGAGCTGGGGATTCCCGAGGACGCCTTCACGGTCGGGTGCGTCTCCCGCTTCCACCCGAAGAAGCGCAACGACGTCCTGATCGACGCCGTCGCCAAGCTCGGCGGCGAGGCCCACCTGATCCTCGCCGGCGCCGGCGAGACCGAGGCGGCACTGCGCGAGCAGGCCGGCGGGCTGCTCGGCGAGCGCGCCCACATCCTCTCCACCCCGGGGGCGGAGATCGGCGACGTCCTCTCCGCCTTCGACGTCTCCGTCTTCTGCCCCAGCCCGGCCGAGGGGCAGCCGCGGGCGGTGATCCTCGGCATGCTCGCCGGCCGCCCCTGCGTCTCCACCGGCGCCGAGGGCGTGGTCGGGCTGATCGAGGACTCCTACGGCGCGATCGTCTCGCCCGAGAACGACCCCGAGGCGGTCGCCGCGGTGCTGCACGGCTACGAGGACGATCCCGAGCGGGTGCGGCGCGAGGGCGAGCTGGCGGCGCGGCGGGCGGTCGAGCGCTTCGACCGCGGGGTGGTCGCCGAGCGGGCCGAGCGGCTGATGCTGGGACGTACCGGGGAGCCGGTTCGGTGAGCGCCCCGGACGCGGGCGAGCAGCGGCCACTGCGGCTGCTGGTGATCGACGAGGGCGTGCTCGGGCACCGGACGCTGAAACGGCAACTGGAAACGATGCTGGCGGCCCAGCCGGGGGTCGAGCCGACCTTCGTCACGGTGCCGGCGCCCTCGCGCCTGGGCCGGCTCTGGCTGCGGCGCTGCGGCCGGCTCGGCGACGCCGACCTGCACGGGCTGCGCTGGCGCCTGCGCTGGTCCTGGCAGGCGCGGCGGCTGCTGAAGCGCAACCGGCGCTCCGCTGACGTGGCGCTGATCGTCACCCAGGCCTCGGCGCTGCTGATGCGAGGGCCGATGCGCCGCACCCCCTGCGTGCTCTCGATCGACGCCACGGTAGGCCAGTTCACGGCGCTCGAGTACGGCCGGCCGGCCGGCCGCGGCACCGCCACCCAGCTGCGGCTGATCAAGCGACTGGAGCGGCGGGCGCTGCGCGGCGCCGCGGCGCTGATGCCGTGGACCGAGTGGAACGCGGGCGCCCTGCGCGAGGAATACGGGACCGCCGAGGAGCGGATCGAGACCCTGCACCCCGGCCTCGACGCCAGCTGGTGGTCGCGGGCCGCGGCCGAGCGGCGCGGCCGCGAGCCGACCGGGCCGCTGCGCGTCCTCTTTGTCGGCAACGACGTCGGGCGCAAGGGACTGCCGACCCTGATCGACGCCGTTGGGCGGCTCGGCGGCGAGGCGGTGCTCGACGTCGTCAGCGGCGACGAGGTGGCCACCCACGACCACGTCGAGCTGCACCGCGGCGTCGAATCCGGCAGCGAGCGGCTGCGCGAGCTCTACGCCGGCGCCGATGTCTTCGCGCTGCCGACCCGGGCCGACGCCGTGCCCTGGGCGGTACTGGAGGCGATGGCCGCAGGGCTGCCGGTCCTCGCCTCCGGGGTCGGCGCGATCCCGGAGCTGGTCGGCGACAGCGGCGAGACCGTCCCGCCGGGCGACGCCGAGGCCCTGGCCGCGGCGCTGCGGCGGCTGCGCGACCCCGAGCGGCGGCGAGCGCTCGGCGAGCAGGCGCAGGGGCGGGTCGGCGAGCACTACGACAACGCCCTGCAGACGCCGCGCCTGGTGGCGATGCTGCGGCAGGTGGCGCTGCCCGAGGGCGCGAGCGGGCGGCGGTTCCGGCGGCGCACCTTCGTCGCGGTCGGCGTCGGCGCCGCCGCGGTAGCCGTCGCCGTGCCCTACCTGGAGCTGCTCCCGGGCGAGGAGTTCGAGCAGCTGGTCGCCTCGCGGCTGGGAATCGACGAGGAGCTGGCCGAGCATCTGCTGGCGAGAGCGGAGGCGGAGTACGGCGAGGCCGAGTACGACGCCCGCGCCGCCGCCTTCGCGCTTGCCGTCCGCGACCCGGCGGCAGCGGTGATGCCGGCGGGTGCGCGCCGCAAGGCGATCGACGGGCTGCTGGCGCCGATGCTCTCCGAGCCGGCCTCGAACCTCGCCTACGCGGTCACCGGCTCCGACCCGGGCAGCCCCGCCTGCGCCGGCCTGGTCCGGTCGAGTTGAAGACGGTCGAGACCGACATCGCCGTGGTCGGTTCCGGGATCAGCGGCCTGCTCGCCGCCTGGGGACCGCTGCAGACCGGCCTGCGGGTGACGATCCTCGAGCGCGGGGCGCTGAAGACCCACGAGGAGCAGCTGGCCGACGGCGAGTGGGCCGCCGCCGTGCCCGGCGCCGCCCCGAACAACGAAACCGCGCCCGGCACCCCGCCCTACCCGTGGAGCTACGTCTACGGCGTCGGCGGCTCCTCCCTGCACTGGTCCGGCGCCACCCCGCGCTTCACCGCCGCCGACTTCCAGATGCGCTCCAGCTTCGGGGTGATGAGCGACTGGCCGCTCTCGCTCCAGCAGCTGCTGCCCTTTTACCGCGGGGCCGAGCAGGCGCTGGGCGTCGCCGGCGCCCCGGCCGATCCCTCGCCCGCCGCCGGCGCGCCAATCCCCGGCGCCCGCGCCCTGCCGCCGCACCGGCTGAGCCCGACCGACCTTGCCGTGGCGCCTCACCTCTCCCCCTTCCGTCCCCTGCCGCAGGCCCGACCCTCGCGGCCGCTACAGGGGCGGCCCGCCTGCTGCGGCTCGGCCACCTGCGAACTCTGCCCGGTCGACGCCCGCTTCTCCGCCCTCAACGGGCTCAAGCCGGTGCTGGACCACCCCGGCCTGGAGCTGCTGCGCGAAACGGTCGTCGCCCGCCTGCGGCGGGGAGCCGGCAACCGTGTCGAGGCGCTGGAGGCGATCGGCGCCGGCGGCGAGCGCGTCCTGGTGCGGGCGAGGCGGTTCGTGCTGGCCGCGAACGGGATCGAAAACCCGGCGATCCTGCTGCGCTCCGAGCTCGACGGCCCCGCGGTCGGCCGCTTCCTCTTCGACCACGGCCACACCACGCTCACCGTCGGCCTGCGCCGGCCGCTGCAGCCGGGCCACGGCGACACCCTCTCGACCGGGCTCTCCGAGGCCTTCCGCGAAGGCGGGTTCCGGGCCCGGCGCTCGGCCGCGATCCTGATCCCCTTCAACCCCGGCACCCCGATCGCGCCGCTGGTCGCCGCCGGGGTCGAGGCCCGCGACTCCGGCACCGAGGTCCGCGCAGCGGCGGTCGAGCAGTGGCGGCGTACGCTGGCGATCGACATGCTGACCGAGGACGTGCCCCAGGCCGAGCGGCGGGTGACCCTCTCTTCAAACCGCGACTCCTTCGGCCTGCCGCTGAACCGCACCGCCTACCCGCCGTCGACCGCTTACGAGCGGGACGGGATCGACCGCGTCGTCGCCGCCCTGGAGCAACGACTGCGGCCGCTCGGCGTCGAATCGGTCGCCGCCGCGCCGGGACCGCGCGGCGGCCACCTGATGGGCACCTGCCGGATCGGCGCCCCGGGCGAGGGCGTGGTCGACGCCGACCTACGTCACCTCGAGCTGGACAACCTGTTCGTCGCCGGATCCTCCGCCTTCCCCACCTACGCCCCCGTGCACCCGACGCTGACGATCGCCGCCCTGGCGCTGCGGCTCGGGGACCTGCTCGCCGCCGAGGGTCGCTCGTGAGCGCGACGATCAGCGCCTGCGTGATTGCCCGCGACGAGGAGTCGCGCCTGCCCGACTGCCTCGCCAGCCTGCGCTTCTGCGACGAGGTGGTGGTTGTCGACAGCGGCTCGGTCGACCGCACCCGCGAGCTCGCCGCCGCCGCCGGGGCGAAGGTGGTCGAGAACCCCTGGCCCGGATTCGCGATCCAGCGCAACGTCGCCATCGACCACGCCGGCGGCGACTGGGTGCTGGAGGTCGACGCCGACGAGCGGGTCAGCCCGGAGCTGGCGGCGGAGATCGAGGCCTTCCTCTCCGCCCCGCCCGCCGCGATGCGGATGGGGGCGATCCCGCTGCGCGACGTCTTCCTCGGCGGCCCGATCGGGCCCGCCGTGCGCTACCCCCGCTACCGCCACCGATTGTTTCGCCGCGGCGCCTTCCGCCACGACGAGTCCCGCAGCGTCCACGAGGGGCTCTGGCCCGACGGACCGGTGCAGCCCTTCGCGGGCGAGCTGGTCCACCTGCTGGCCGCATCCTGGGGCGAGGCGCTGCGCGACGCTCATGCCTACGCCCGGCTAGAGGGGGAGCAGCGGAGCCGGCCCGGCGCCACCGAAGCCGTGGTCGGGATCGTCCTGCGGCCCTCGCTCAAGCTCTTCTACCGGGTCTGGCTCTACGGCGGCTGGCGCGACGGCTGGCGCGGAATCGCCAAGGTCGGGCTGGAGTGCGCGGCGGACTCGCTGGGCACCGTCTACCGGCTGCGCCACGGCATCGTCGGCGGCGCCGGCAGCTTCGGCTTCGGACAGGAGCCGCCGCGGGAGGGGGCGGTGCGGATCGTCGGCATCGCCCTCGGTGCCCGCGGCGCCGATCGCCTCGCTCCCTGGCTGGAGCGTGCCGCCGACGCCGGCGCCGACGTGGCCCTGATCGGCGCCGCCCCACCCGGCGGCACCTCGGTTCGCCAGCGGCCGCTCTCCGGCCCTCGGCCCGGCGCCCTGGCCCGGGCGGTCGACGCCGAGGACCAGCTGCGCCCGCTCGACGCGCTGCTCGTCGCCGGCCGCCGCGAGCGCCTCGGCCTGCGGCTGCTGCCGAGCGCTCTGCGCGGGCCGGTGCCGCCGCTCTCGCCCGAGACCTCGCCGCTGGAGGCTACGCAGGCGCTGCGGGTGCAATCCCGCACCCAAGAGCCGGCCTAGCCGGTGGCTATTCTGTCGGACGGGCGCCATTTTCAGCGATGGACCTGAGTCTGGCGAGATTCAAGGAAGGCCGGAAACGGCCCGATAGCTCAAACGAACCGTGGAACTCAATCCCCAACTTCGGCTGATCTGGGCAAACAAGCGCTGGTTGGCGCTGTTTGCGATCGTCGCCGCGATCGTCGTCTACCTGATCTCGGCCTCGCGGACCGACGAATTCGAAAGCAGCGCCCTGGGCCAGATGGTCTCCACCAGCCAGGCCTCCGGCGAGGTCCTCAACGAGGAAGAACTGCTCAGCCTCTCCAACGTCTACGACGAGCTCGCGGCGACCAGCACCGTGCTCGAGATCGCCCACGAAAACCCGGTGGTCAAAGACCAGATCCCCGAGTTCAACGAAGCCGTCGACGTCTCGCCGGAGTCGCGGATCGGCGTGCTCAGCTTCAACGCCGTCACCGACGATCCGGACCTCTCGGCCGAATGGGCCAACGCCTACTCCCAGGCCTTCGCCACCTACCTCGGCGGGCTCCAGGTCGACCAGCTGAAACAGGCGCTGGCGCCGCTGCAGGACCAGGTCAACTCGATCGAAGGCGAACTGGAAGAAATCCCCGTCACCGATCCCGACCGCGGCGCCCTCGAGGTCGAGCTGCGCGCCCTGCAGGAACAGATCGCCGCCCAGACCTCCAACCCCGGCGACTCGCTGCGGATCGTCGAGCAGGCCGCTCCCAACCCGAACCCGGTGGCGCCGACGCCCAAACGCGACGCGATCCTGGCCTTCATCGTCGCCCTCCTGCTCGGTGCCTGCGCCGTCTACCTGCGCGACCTCTTCTTCGACCGCTACGGCTCCGCCCAGGACGCCGCCCGCGACCTCGGCCTGCAGCTGCTTGGCGAGATCCCGAAAGGGCGCAAAGACACCCCGGTCGAGGCCTTCCGCAGCCTGCGCACGGCGATGGTCTTCGCGCTCGAGCGGGCAGCCGGGCACGAGGCCAACGGCGCCGGTGGCGCCCACAGCGGCCGCACCGTGCTGGTGACCGGCGCCGAGTCCGGCTGCGGCAAGAGCTACGTCTCCTCCAACGTCGCCCGCACCCTCGCCACCGAAGGGCGCCGGGTGACCGCCGTCGACGCCGACCTGCGGCGCCCGACCCTGCACGAGATCTTCAAAGCCACGCTCTCCCCCGGGCTCAGCGACCTCCTGGTCAACGACCCCCCGCCCGACTTCTCCGAGGTCACCGTCAACGTGCGCCTGCCCCAGGGCGCCGCCGGGGACGGGGCGCTGCAACTGCTGCCGGCCGGCTCCCACACCGAAGAAGCGGTCGAGTCGCTCTCCTCGCGGCGCATGGGCGACGTCGTCGAGTTCCTCCAGAGCGATAACGACATCGTCCTCTTCGACAGCCCGCCGACCCTGGTCGTGGTCGACCCGATCGTGCTCTCGCGCTACGCCGACGGCGTCGTCTTCGTGATCGACTCCCGCCACACCCGCCGGCGCGAGGCGCGGCGGGCGATCGAGGCACTGCGCGCCACCGGCGCCCCCCTGATCGGCTTCGCCTTCAACCGCTCCAGCGCCAAACAGACCCGCTACGAGGCCTACCGGCCGCGCAACCCGCGGCGGAGCAGCGGGCGCCCCGAGGAGACTCGGGTCTGAGCCGTCAGAGCCTCGCGATGCCGGCGCCGGGCCCGGCGGTCGCCGTCGTGCTCGCCGGCGTCCTCACCGGGGTCGCGTTCACCTCGGCCCTGCAGGTCGCCGGGCCGAAAGGTGCCGTCGCGCCCCTCGTCCTTCTGCTCTGCGTCGTCCTGCTGCGCTTCCCCGAGGCCTCGCTGGGGCTGCTGCTGGCCGGCACGGTCCTGGCCGAATCGGAAGCGGTCGGCGTCATCCCCTCCGGCGAAAGGTTCTACGAACAGGTCGTCTCCAGCTTCACCGCCCCCGACGTACTGCTGCTCTTCGGCCTCGCCGGCGTCCTCCTCCGCTTCGTCGCCACCGACCTGCGACCGCGGCTTCCCGACCCGCTGACGATCCCGCTGATCGTGCTCGGGATGGCGGCGCTGGCCGGCGTCGCCACCGGCTTCACCGGCGGGGTCCCGATCGGCGACCTCTTCCACCGCGGCATGCACGTCGGCTACCTGATCCTGGTGCCGCTGCTGACCGTCAACGTGCTGCGCGACACCCGCGCCCTGAAGATCTTCGCGGTGGCGATCGCGGCGTTCGCCTCGCTGAAGGGGCTGACCGGGCTCTACGCGGCGCTGGCCGGGGTCGGCGGCGCGGTCGAAGACGAGACCGCTACCTTCCTCAGCCCGCTACCGAACATGCTGATGCTGGTCTTCCTGCTCGGCGCCGTCGCCGCCCGCGTGCGCAAGGTGCAGATGCCGACCTGGATGCTGGTCGGAGCGCCGGTCGCGGCGCTGGCCCTGCTGCTCTCCTACCGCCGCTCCTTCTGGATCGCCGCCGTCTTCACCCTGATCGTCGTCGTCGTCATCGCCAGCCGCCGCCGTGGCCGCGCCGTGGTCGCGATCTGCGCCGTCGGCCTGGCGCTGACGATCGGCGCCGCGGCGACGATCGGCTCCTCTTCCTCGGACCCCTCCTCCAGCCCCCTGGCCGAACGCGCGCAGACGATCGCCCCCGGCAGCCTCGGGTCCAACCGCGGCGACCGCTACCGGATCGACGAGCGCGCCAACGTGATCGAAAACATCGAGGCCCACCCGCTGACCGGGATCGGGCTCGGGGTGGAGTGGGAGGTGCACCAACCGCTGGCCGAGGCGCATGACCGGCGCTACGCCCACGTCGCCTTCCTCTGGTTCTGGCTCGCCTTCGGGCCGCTCGGGGCGATCGCCTACGTCGCCCTGCTGGCGGCGGCGCTGGCGACCTCGGTGAAGATCTGGCGCAGACACCCCGACCCGGCGATCCAGGCCTGCGCGATCGCCTGCTTCGGCTCCTTCCTGGCGCTGGGGATCGTCGAGCTGACCGCGACCTTCACCGGGGTCGAGCCGCGGCTCTCGCTGCTGGTCGGGGGCCTGCTCGGTTGGCTCGCCGCCGCCTGGCACGACCTGCCGGCGCGATGACCGAGGAGCACACCCACGCGACCCGGGTCGGGAACCGCCGGGTCGCCGCCGACGTCGGCATCCAGCTCGGCGGCCAGGTCGTCAACATCGCCCTCGGCGTCGTCACCACGGTCGTCATCGTCCGCGCTCTCGAGGCGACCCGGTACGGCGAGTGGGCGACGCTGCTGGCGGCGATCGAGTTGATCGCCATGGTCGGCAACCTCGGCCTGGAAACGGTCGCGATCCGGCTCGCCGCGCAGGAGCCCGAGCGCGAGGGCGCCTGGGTCGGGGCCGCGACCAGCCTGCGGCTGGCGATCTCGGCGCCGATGCTGGCCGTCTTCGTCGGCGTGCTGGCGCTGATCGCCTCCGACAGCGAGATGGTCACGACCGGTCTGATCCTCTCGCTCGGCTTCCTGACCAGCGCGATCTCGACCCTGCGGATCGTCTTCCGCCTCCACGTCCGCAACCACGTCACCGTCGCCTTCACGACCGTCAACAGCGTGCTCTGGGCCGGGGCGGTGATCGCGATCGCCGCCACCGATGGCAGCATGGCCGCCTTCGCCGTCGCCTTCATGGCGATCGCGCTCGTGGTCCAGGGCGGGCAGGCGCTGATCGCCCTGCGCACGATCCACGTCCGCTGGAAGGGCGCGCGCGAGCTCTGGCCACGACTGCTGGGGATCGGAATCTCGGTCGGGATCGCCGCCACCCTGACCTTCGCCTACGGCCGCATCGACCAGATCCTCGTCTACGAGCTGGCAGGCGACAGCACCGAAGTCGGCGTCTACGCGGCGATGTACAAAATCCTCGACAACGCCGGCTTCGTGCCGATGGCGCTGATGGTGACCCTGTTCCCGATCATGGCCGGCCTCTACCCCGCCGACGAGCCGCGGCTGCGGCGGATGATGCAGGTGGCGATCGACTACCTGACGATCGTCGCCCTCGGCGGCCTGGCGCTGACGATCGCCGCCGCGGAGCCGATCATCGAGCTTCTCTACGGCGCCGACTACGTCTCCGGCGCCACCGTGCTGACGATCCTGGTCGCCGCCTTCATCCCGATCTGCATCGGTAACGTCGCCGGCAACATGGTCGTGGCGATGGACCTGCAGCGCACCTACATCTGGTTCGCCGTCGCCGGGCTCGCCCTCAACGTGCCGCTGAACCTGCTGCTGATCCCCGAGTTCGGAATCGAGGCGGCGGCCTGGATCACGCTGCTGACCGAGCTCGTGGTGGTCTCGCTGAGCCTGGTGATGGTGCTGCGGCGGATCGAGATGCAGCTCTCGCTGCGCCAGATTGGCCTCGCCCTGGTCGCAGCCACCGTTGCTGGGCTGGCGGTCTGGGGACTGCGCCAGGCCGGCGCCGGGGCGATCGTCCTCGTGCTGGCGATGACCGCGATCTACCCGCTGCTGCTGCTGGCGACGCGGGCACTCGACCTCGAGCAGCTGCGCCGGCTGCTGCGGGACCGCAGCGCCAAGGAGGCGACGTGAGCGAGCGCCCGCTGCGGATCGCGATCGACGCCAACGTGCTCGGCGGCGCCTGGGGCGGCATCCCCAAGTACCTGAGCCGGATCGCCACCGAGCTGATCGCCGGCGGCGACGAGATCGAGCTGCTGGCCAACACGCGGCGGCTGGAGACGACCATCGCCGGCGCCCACGAGGTCGGGATCCGGGTCAAGGGGACGCCGATCTGGCGCGAGGCATTCCTGCCGCTCTGGCTGGCCCGCTCGGGGGTTGACGTCTTCTGGGCGCCGGAGAGCGTGCTGCCGCGCTGGACGCCGGTCCCGAGCGTGGTCACGATCCACGACCTGGCGGCGCTGCGCTTCCCCGGGATCAAGCCCGAGCACCACGTGCGGCTGTTCGAGACCACGGTCAAGCGCTCGGTGCAAAAGGCGACGCGGACGATCGCGGTGTCCGGGACGACCGCGGCCGACGTCGAGAGCTACTACGGGGTCGGCGCCGAGCGGGTCCGGGTCGTGCCCAACGGCGTCGATGCGACCTTCTCCCCCGGCGACCGCGAGGCGGCGCGCGCCGCGGTGGCGGAGCGCTGGAAAGTGAGCGCGCCGTTCGTCCTCCACGTCGGCGCCAACGAACCGCGCAAGGGCGTCGACCTGCTGGTCGAGGCGGCGGCCCTGGCCGCAAGCAACGGGGCGGAGTGGCGGCTGGTCCTCGCCGGCTCCTCCGGCTTCGGCAGCGAGCAGGTCGAAGCCGCGGCCCGGGCCAGCGGCGTCTGCACCCTGCTCGGCCCGGTCGCCGAGGCGGAGCTGCTGGACCTGATGCGCGCCGCCGGCGCTTTCGCCGCCCCGGCGCTGTACGAGGGCTTCGGGATCGCGCCGCTGGAGGCGATGGCCTGCGGCACCCCGGCCGTGGTCGCCGCCGACTCCGGCGGACTCGAGGAGGTCAGCGGCCCGGCCGCGATCGTCGTCGCCGAGCGCAGCCCCGAGGCCTGGGCCCGCGCCCTCGGCGAAGCGCTGGCGCGCCCACCCGAGCTGATCGAGCGCGGCCTCGCCCACGCAACCCGCTTCCGCTGGCCCGAGGTCGCCGCCCAAACGCGCGCCGTCCTGGCCGAGGCGGCCGGGGCGAGTTAGTCCCACCCGTCCGGGAGCAAAGTGCCCCCCTCAGCCGAGCGCTCGCTCGATCTCCTCGATTCGCGCCTCCCAGGAGTGCGAGGCGGCGGCTTCGGAGCGCTCGCGGCGGCGCTCGGGCGAGTCGGCCTCGAGCTCGCGCTCGCAGGCGGCGACCAGGTCGGCGGCGTCGGCGACGGTGTCGATCTCCTCGACCCCGTCCAGGGCCGGCAGCGGCGTCGCCAGCACCGGCAGGCCGGCGGCCAGGTACTCGTAGACCTTCATCGGGAAGACGCTGCGAGTGAGGTCGTTGATCGCGTAGGGGATGAGGCCGGCGTCGGCGCCGCGCAGGACCTCGGGCAGCTCGCCTGCCGGGCGCGGCCCAACGAGGTGAATGTTCGGCGCCGCGTCGAGCGCCGAGAGGTCGCCGCCGGGGTCGCCGGCGCCGCTGGGACCGACGAGGACGATGCTCCACTGCGGCCGCAGCCGCGCCGCCTCCGCCAGCAGCCCGACGTCGAGCTTGGTCGCGACGATCGCCCCCTGGAAGACCAGCCGCGGCCGCGGCAGCGCCTCCAGCGCCGGGTCGACCGGGCCGGGATCGAGCGCCGTCGCGAAGGTCGCCGTGTCGGCGACGTTGGGGGCGTAGAGCACGTGGTCGGACAGGGTCCGCATGCGCTCGTCCAGCGCCGGGGCGCTGGCGAGGACGAGGTCGGCGCGGGCGGCGAAGCGCTGCTCGGCGGCGCGGAAGCTCTCGGCGTCGACCCCCTTCTGGGCAGCGACGTCGTCGACGCAGTGGTAGACGACCAGCGAGGGCTCGAGCACGTCGACCAGCGCCTCGGCCTGCGGCACGTAGGCCCAGAGGATCGGCGCCCGCATGCCCAGCCGCCGCGCCGCCCGCTTTACCTGGAAGCGCAAGAGCCACCGGTTCAGCGGCCGCACCGCAGCTTGGCTGTGCAGTGGCAGGACCAACGGCGAGAGCACGTGCAGGCCGTCGGCCGGGCGGGCGCCGCGCAGCCCCCGCCGCAGCCGCCGCCAGAGACGGCTGAGATCGCGGCCGGCCAGCTGCGGCCGGCGCAGGCCCAGCGACTCGACGAAGAGCACGTTGTTCTCCGCCGCGAGGCGGCCCATCAGCTGGTGCTGGTTGATCGGCAGCTCGGTCGCCCAGTCGGCCGAGCCGACGCAGACGACGTCGCGGCCGCTCAGCTTCATCCGGGCGGGGAGCCCGGCAGCAGCCGCTCGCGCATCCGCTCGAATTCGTCCATCGCGGTCTCGTAGTCGTCGTGGCGGCCGATGTCGAGCCAGTAGTCGTCCTCGCTGCGCCGCGCCCGCACCGTCTCGCCGGCGTCGAGCAGCTTCAGCACCAGGTCCGGGAAGTCGAGCCGCCGGTGCGGCTCGATCAGCTCCACCGCCCGCGGCGAGAAGGCGTAGACGCCCATGCTGACCTCGTAGTTGTAGGTCGGCTTCTCGATGTAGCCGGTGAGGCGGTCGGCGTCCTCGCCGTCCTCGAACTGGAGCACGCCGAGGGAGACCTGGACCTCGCGCTTGTGCGCGGCGATGCTGGCGGCGGCGCCGGAGGCGCTGTGGGAGGCGAGAAAGTCGCCGTAGGCGAGGTCGGTGAGGACGTCGCCGTTCATCACCAGGAAGTCCTCGTCGAGCCCCTCCAGCAGGCTGAGCGCGCCGACCGTGCCCAGCGGCTCCTCCTCGCGGAAGTAGTCGATCGGGATCCCGAAGCGCTCGCCGTCGCCGAAGAAGGCCTCGATCAGCTCCGCCAGGTGGCCGGTGACGATCGTCAGCCGCTCGAAGCCGTGGTGGCGCAGCTGGCGCACGATCACGTCGAGGATCGGCCGGTCGCCGACCGGCATCAGCGGCTTCGGCAGGACCGTGGTGTAGGGCCGCAGCCGCATCCCAAGGCCGCCGGCGAGTACGACTGCTCGCTTCACGCGGCAGAGCCTAACCACGGCTCCGGCGTCTGACAGAACAGACGCTGCGAGCACCCGGGGCTTTCTAGCCCGCGGCAGTGAGCAAACGGCAGCCCGGGGCACCAAGGCACAGATGCCCCGGGACTGTCGGAATTAGAGAATCAGCGTCGGGCTTTGGGTCCAATCGGGGTTGTTGTTGCCGCCAGCGGCGTGAAGGGGCCGGTGCTGCCTTTGTCGCGGCCGCTCAGTGTCACGCTGGCTTCGAATCCGGCTTTGAAGCCTTTGCATTTCAGCGTGTTCTGCGCTGTCGTTTGGGCGTGCGTGAAGTTGACTGTCGCGCCATTCGGGACGCCTCTCACGCTTCCGTTGCAGGACCATGTGCCTTCGATCACCGGGATTTTGATTTCGCATGTGATGAAGAAATTCGCGATGTTGCCTTTGTCGGCGGCCTCAACTTTGAGGAAGTCGCCTTGGCCCTCCGTCGTCGCTGTCAGTTCCCTACTGTGGACAACTTCGTTTTCGCCCTCTTCGAAGCCACTTCCGTCTTCTTTATGTGTTGTAACTTTGCAGCCGTTCCCGGCTGGCTGTGTGACTTTGGCTTCTGTGAATGTGAGGGTTCCTTTGCCGTGAACGTAGTGCTCGGCCGTGGGACTCAATTTGTTTTCCATCCAGCCCGAGCCGTCGATGCCTGTCGCCGAGAGTTCCAGCGGAATTCCCCCAACCGTCAATTTCAGTCGGGCGGGCGTGTGGGTCGTTGTTTCCTGGGCCGTCTTCGCGTTGGTCGCCGTCACCTCTGTTGTCAAGTTCGGCGGGATCGGCACGTGACCGTAGATAGGCGACGCGTTGCCCGTCGTCAGGCAGTGCTCGCCTCTGAGCGTTCCCGCACCTTGCACGCATGTGAAGGCTGTTGTGCCAACAGCCGAGGCGCTCTGAGCTGCAAATGCGCTGGTGAGCAGTGCGCAAAGCATGCAGAGGCCGATAATGGCTCTACGTCCGTTCATTCGATGCTCCCTTGGTCGGGTATGAGTGTGCCTGTCCATCCGGGACGGGCAGCCCGAGAGTCCCAGCTCGACCCACCGTGTCAATCGGCCAAAGCGCGAGCTCGCCGCAACCGTGCTGACACGCATCCAAGCGGTGCTGGGCGCCGCTGGATGAACCGCCGGGCCGCCGTCTGACAGAACCGCCGCCGCCTGGGGGATCATGCCCGGGTGAGCGACGACGAGCGACGCAGCGCCGCCCTGCACCTCTGGCCCGAGCGGCCCGGGGACGACGGCGGCGCCCCCTCCCCCCGCGGCCTGGCGCCGCGGCTGCCGGCGCGCCAGCCGCTGCGCTTCGCCCAGGCGCTGCGGGCGCGCTCGGGCCGGCTCGGCTGGGACGTCGACGTGGTGCCGCGGCTGCAGCGCTTCCGCCGCGCCGCCCTCGGCGAGGCCGCCGCGGGGCCGCCGCGGGCGCTGGTCCGGGTCGACGAGTTCCCCCACGCCCGCGCCTTCGACCCGGACGGGGAGTTCGGGACCGAGGCCTTCCGCCGCTTCCACGCGGTCCTCGCCGAGGCCGGCATCCCCTACCTGCTGGCGATCACCCCGCACGTCTCCCGCGACTACCTCGACCCCGGCCTGGCTCAGCGCCGCGACCTCGACCCGAGGGAGCTAGAGACGCTCCAGGGGCTACCCGGCGACGGCGTCGTCTTCGGCCTGCACGGGGCCGACCACCGCACCCGCCACCCCTCGCCCCGCCACCACTCCGAGCTCTGCGGGCTCGACCCGACCCGGTCCGCGGAGCGGATCGACGGCGCCCGCGCCGTCTTCGACCGCCACGGCCTGCCGACGCCCGTCTTCGTCCCCCCCTTCAACCGCTTCGACGCCGCCCAGTACCCGCTGCTGGCCGAGCGCTTCGAGGTCGTCTGCGGCGGCCCCGAGAGCGTCCGCCTGCTCGGCTGGCAGCCGACCCCTGTCTGGCACGGCGAGGCGGTCTACCTGCCTTCCTACGCGCCGCTCTACGGCACCGCGGCGGAGGCGGCGGCGGGCCTCGAACGGCTGCTCGACGCGGAAACGGGCCTGTGGGCGCCGATCACCCTGCACTGGGGATGGGAGCTGCGCGACGACTTCGCCGCCCTGCGCCGCCTCTGCGAGCTCCTGAAGAGGTGCGCGGCCGGCTGGTCGGACTTCCTCGCCGCGGCCACGGCGAGCCGCGACGCCTGAGTCAGGCCGCGGCGGCGTCGCCGAGGCTCTGGCGCAGCGCCCCGACCACCCGTTGCAGACGCTCTTCGCCGAGGTGCGGGTAGAGCGGCAGGGTCAGCTGGGTGCGCGCCGCCCGTTCGCAGCGCGGCAGCTCGTCCTCCCCCGCCCCGTAAGCGCTGAATTCGCTGATCGAGGGATACAGCACGCTGGTCTGGACCTTGTGGTTCTCGGAGAGCAGTTTGCGCACGGGGTCGCGCAGCTCCGCGTCCTCCAGCATCACCGGCATCACGTAACAGGAGCTGGCGTCGACCTGCTCGTCCGTGTAAGGAAGGACCAGGCCCTCGACCTCTCCCAGCAGCTCGCGGTAGCGGTGGGTCAGCGCTCGGCGCGCGGCGATGTCGGCGGCGAGGTCGGGTAGCCGGGCCGAGAGCAGCGCCGCCCGCGGCTCGTCCATGCGGTAGTTGTAGCCGACCTCGACCACGTCGTAGCCGAGCGCGTGGCCGCGATGGCGGTCCCAGGTGCCGGTCGTCATCGCGTGTGAGCGGCGGCTCCGCGCCAGCTCGGCGACCTCGTCGTCGGCGGTCGCCAAGAGGCCGCCCTCGCCGCAGGAGAGGATCTTGTTGGAGAAGAAGCTGAAGGTGCCGGCGAGGCCGAAGGTGCCGAGCTTGCCCTCGGGGCCGCCGGGCTGGACCGCCTCGGGGCTGTGCGCGGCGTCCTCGATCAGGGCCAGGCCGTGGCGGTCGCAGATCTCCTGCAACGGCCCGAGCGGGGCCGCGTAGCCGCCGTAGTGGACGGCGCAAATCGCCTTCGTGCGCGGCCCGATCCGCGCCTCGACGTCCGCCGGGTCGAGCCCCAGGTCCCCCTGGCCGGCGATCTCCGCCAGCACCGGCGTGCCGCCGCAGTAACGGACCGCGGCCGCCGAGGCGACGAAGGTGATGCCGGGCACGATCACCTCGTCCCCAGGACCGATCCCGGCCGCAAGGTAGGCGAGGTGCAGGGCCGAGGTGCAACTGGAGACGGCAATCGCGTGCGGGGTGCCGAGGTGCTCGGCGAACTCGGCCTCGAACTCCTGGATCCGCGGCCCCATCGTCAGCCAGCCGGAGCGCAGCGTCGCCGCCACCGCCTCGACGTGGGACTCCTCGAGGCGGACGTCGAAGACGGGTATCGGGTCGTTGGCCGTTCCGGGATCCATCGTCGGACAGATTCAACCAGCGGGCGGTAAATCCCTGCCTGCGGGTCCGAAGCACTGCTTTAGTCGACGAAACCCAGTTAAATCCCCGACCGCGTGAAGATTCTTGCTGGACTACTGGCCGCGATGGCGGCCCTCTTTGTCGTCGCGGTGCTCGCCTACGCGGACGTCGTCAACCTCCCAGGCGAGTGGCGGACCGAGCTCGGCTTCCAGGAGGCGACGCCGAATCCGCCCTGCCACCTCGGCCTCTACCGCCGCAGCCCGGACTCGCCGCCACCCCCGCCCGGGCACTGGCGGCACGAACCGGAAACCCCGCGCAGCCAGGTCGAGGGCTCGGCGGCGACGATCGGGCCGAAGATCTACGTCACCGGCGGCGCCCGCCCCGGCAATCTGCACAGGGTCCTCGTCTTCGACACCCGCGACCGCAGCTGGACGCAACCGGCGCAGCTGCCGGTCGGGCTCAACCACAGCCCCTCGGCCGTGCACGACGGCAAGCTCTACCTCGCCGGCGGCTTCCTCGAAGGCGAAACCGAGACCAACCGCTTCTTCGAGTTCGACCCGGCGAGGGACCGCTGGTCAGAGCTGCCGCCGATGCAGCAGGCGCGCGGCGGCGGGGGCGCGGTCGTGATCGGCGACAAGCTCTACGTCGTCGACGGCGGTGCTCAGCCCTACAACGTCGACGAAGCGAAGGCCCCGAAGCCGGTCATGGAAGTCTTCGACTTCAAGACCCGCGCCTGGTCGGGGGCGACGCCGCCCCCGATCGGCGTCCACCACGTCGGCGTCGCCCTGCTCGACGGCAAGATCTATATGGCCGGTGGCCGCCTCGTCGAGGAACAGTCGAGCGACGAGTTCGTGCGCTATGACCCGGCAACCGACCGCTGGACCCGCCTGCCAAGCCTGCCGCTGGGGCCGACCTCCTCACTCGTCGCGGTCGCCGCCGGGGGCAAGGTCGTCGTCCTCGGGGGCGACGACGAGGCCGGCTGGGAAGACGGCGGCGGCTGGGTCACCCCCACCGCCTGGGCATTCGACCCCCACACGGGCCGCTGGGAGCGACTGCCCGACCTCGCGGTCGAGCGCCACGCCTTCGCCGCCGCGACGGACAACGGCCGCATCTACGCGATCGGCGGCAGCGTCTGCCCGGGACTGAAGCCGAACGGCCCGGTCACCACCAACACGGTCGAATCGCTGTCCGCATCCGCCGTCCGCCACGGCTGATCGACCCCGCGAGAATCGTCGGCGATACTGACGACATGGGCCAACGGGGGTTCAAGCTCCTCGGAACGCTGACCATCGCAATGCTCGTCGTGCTGGTGATCGGCGTTTTGGCGGCGACCGGCCCGATCGAACTCCCCGGCCAGTGGCGCCAGACCCTCGGCCTCAGCGACGAGTTCACCTACCCGCCCTGCCGGCTCGGCATGTACCGGCACAGCCCCCACTCGCCGCCGGCGCCGCAGCGACCCGCCTGGCGTTTTGAGCCGCGGGCGCCGCGGGCGCCGGTCGAGGGCAGCGCCGTCGCCATCGGCCCGGTCATCTACGCGACCAACGGCGAACGCCCCGAGAACCTGCGCACGGTCCTCGCTTACGACACCCGGAGCAAGACCTGGAGCCAGCCGACGCGCTCGCCGGTCGGCCTCAACCACAGCCAGGCAGCCGCCTACCGCGGCGACCTCTACCTGGCGGGCGGATATCTAGAGGGAGACGAGGCGACCGACAGCCTCTGGCGCTACGACCCCGCCGCGGATCGCTGGCGGGAGCTGCCGCCGATGGGTCTGGCCCGGGGCGGTGCCGGCACCGCCGTGATCGGCGACAAGCTCTACGTCGCCGGCGGGGCGCCCCAGACCTTCGGCGTCAGCCTTGTCGGCAGCCCCTATGGCCGGCTCGAAATCTACGACTTCGAGAGCGAAAGCTGGAGCACCGGGCCCGACATGCCGGACCCCCGGCACCACACCGTCGCGGTCGGGTTGGGCGGCAAGCTCTACGTGGCCGGCGGTCGCGACGGCCTGCTCGACCTCAACAACAGCACTCCGCCCTCGGCGGAGTTCGATCGCTTCGACCCCATCCAGAACACCTGGGAGCGGCTCCCGCAGATGCCGCTCGGGGCCGGCTTCGTGGGGATAACCGCTGCCGCCGGCAAGGTCGTGATCGTCGGCGGCGAGGACCAGACCCAGTGGGAGGACGGCGGCGGCTGGGCCTCGCCGAGCGCCTGGGCGTTCGATCCGCAGACCGAACGCTGGCAGCGCCTCCCCGACCTGCACATCGAGCGTCGCGGCTTCGGCGCCGCGACGGCCGGCGGGCGCGTCTACGCGCTGATGGGCAGCTACTGCCCGGGGCTGACGGCCGAGGGCCCTCGGGGAACGAGGACCGTCGAGTCGCTGCCCGTCGCCGCCGTCCGCCGCGGCTAAAGCTCCGTTCTAGCCGTGCTCGCGGCGCGGGACCAGGACCAGGCGCTTGAACTCGGCGACGAGCACGCCGTCCTGGTTAAGGACCCGGGTGTGGACCTTGACGACGCCGCGGTCGAGCTTCGATTTCGAGGGCTTCACGTCCAGCACCTCGGTCTCGCAGAAGAGGGTGTCGCCGTGGAAGACCGGGTTCGGGTGGCTCAATTCCTCGGTCGCCAGGTTGGCGATCGCCTTGCCGGAGATGTCGGAAACCGACATGCCCAGGGCCAGCGAGTAGACCAGCGGCCCGACGACGACGTTTTTGCCCTGCTGGGAGCCTTTGGCGTAGACGTCGTTGAGGTGCAGCGGGTGGTGGTTCATCGTGATCAGGCAGAAGAGGTGGTCGTCCGCCTCGGTCACGGTCTTGGCCGGCCAGTGCTTGTAGACGGCTCCGACCTCGAACTCCTCGAGGTAGCGCCCGTAGCTGTGGGCCCCTGATGCCTCGCGCTCGGCCTGGTCGGTGGTCAGCTCGTACGTCTCGGTCATGCTCGCTTTCGTCTCCCTTTCGTTTGCGGCGAACGATGCTATCTGCCGCTTCCCATCTGGCGCAGCGAGCGCGTCCATCCGCCGCCGCGATCTAGACTCGCCCGATGCAGATCGGGATCATCGGGCTCGGCTACGTCGGCCTGCCGCTCGCGGTCGCCTTCGCCGAGGCCGGGCACGAGGTGGTCGGCGTCGACCTCGATCCGGCCAAGGTCGAGGCGCTGAACGCGGGCCGCAGCTACGTCGAGGACATCGCCGACGAGGCGCTGGCCCCGCTCGGAGAGCGCCTCCGGGCCAGCGGCTCCTACGCGGACCTGGCCGGTTGCGAGGCCGTGATCGTCTGCGTGCCGACGCCGCTGACCGACTCGCGAGAGCCCGACCTCTCCTACCTCACCGACTCTGGGACGGCCCTGGCCGAGACCCTCAGCGCCGGTCAGCTCGTCGTGCTGGAGTCGACCACCTACCCCGGCACCACCCGCGAGCGGCTGCTGCCGATCCTCGAGCGCTCCGGCCTCAGCGCCGGCACCGACTTCCACCTCGCCTTCTCGCCGGAGCGGATCGACCCCGGAAACACCGAGTACACGGTGCGGACCACGCCAAAGCTGGTCGGCGGCATCACCCCTGCCTGCGCCGAGCGGGCGCGGGCGCTCTACGAGCTGGTCTGCGACGAAGTGATCGTGCTCTCCTCGCCGGAGACGGCGGAGCTGGCGAAGCTCTTGGAGAACATCTTCCGCTCGGTCAACATCGCCCTCGTCAACGAGCTATCGCAGCTCTGCGACCGGCTCGGGATCGACGTCTGGGAGGTGATCGACGCCGCCGCCACCAAGCCGTTCGGCTTCATGCCCTTCGAGCCCGGTCCTGGCATGGGCGGCCACTGCCTCCCGGTCGACCCCTTCTACCTCGCCTTCCGCGCCCGCCAGCTCGACTTCTACCCCGAGTTCATCGAGCTCGCCGGCAAGGTCAACCAGGCCCAGCCCGCCTTCTGCGTCGAGCGCATCGAGCGTGCCCTCAACCAGGCCGGCAAACCGGTCAACGGCTCGCGGATCCTGATCCTCGGCGCCGCCTACAAGGGCGGCGTCGGCGACGTGCGCGAATCGCCGGCGCTGAAGATCATCGGCCGCCTCCAGGACCTCGGCGGCGAGATCTCCTACCACGACCCCTTCGTGCCCGAGCTGCCCGGCCACGGCCTCGCCTCGATCGAGCTCGATCCCGGCCTCGCCACTGCCGACCTGGTCGCGATCGTCACCGCCCACCCCGGCATCGACTACGCCGACGTCGTCTCCCGCGCCACCCAGACGATCGATTTCCGCGGCGTCACCCGCGGCGTCGAGGCGGAGAACCTGACGCGCCTTTAGGGCGCGCTAGTGGACTTTCCTCAGTTTCGCCCGTTCCTCTTGGCGTTCGACCACCTGGGCGATCAGCTTGAGCACGTTGGAGTCGCCGGAGGCCTTGATGTGGCCGGTCTCGACCGCCTTGCGGTAGCTCTTCAGCGTCCCTTTCTCGGCCAGCTCGTTGAACTGGGGACGGTCGACTTCGACCAGCACGCGCTCGTCCTGGGCCAGGTCCTTGGTTATGACCGGCCCCGGCAGCTCGACCCGGTAGAGCTGGATGTCGTGTTTGGCTTTCAGCTCCAGGCCGAAGACCAGTTTCAATTTCGCCAGGGCGGGGACTTCGGCGACGAAGCGCTCCACGGCGGTCTCGATCAGATCTTTCGTGGTGGCGGCCATCGCGTGATGCTAGCCCACAGACCGTGTTCTGAATGAGGACGATGACCGAGTACGCGAGCTGGGAGTTCGAGGAAGGCGAAGAGCTCCGCCCCGGGCGGGCGGTGCTGAAGACGATCGGCGGCGGCAACCGCTACGAGGTCTGCCTGGTCTGGGACGAGGGCCTCTTCTCGCTGGCGGTGGCGAAGGTGCTGCGCCCCGACCAGGCCGCCGACGAGAAGGCCCTGTGCGATCTCGGCCTCGAGGCCGAGGCACTGGCGGCACTCGCCCACCCGACCCTGGTCCGCAGCTTCGATGCGGTGCTGGAGGGGCCGCGGCCGCACCTGCTGATCGAGCACCTGGAGGGACCGTCGCTGCGGCGCCTGATCCGCCGCGACGCCGCGATTCCGCTGCAGCAGCTGCTGCCGCTGGCCGCCCACGTCGCCGGCGCCCTGCAGTACATGGCCCAGTCCGGCTACGTCCACCTCGACGTCAAGCCCGACAACATCGTCATGGGACTCCCCCCACGCCTGATCGACCTCAGCATCGCGCGCACCCAGGAGCACGCCGCCCGCACCGACGGCCCGCTCGGGACCGACCCCTACATGGCCCCGGAGCAGTGCCTGCCGCGGGACGAGGCGGGGACCCTGGGGCCGGCCGCCGACGCCTGGGGCCTGGGCGCGACCCTGTCCCACGCGATCTCCGGCGAGAAGCCCTTCGAGGCCGGTACCGGCGCCACGGGCCCCGAGCGCTTCCCGCAGCTGACCCTGCCGCCCCTGGAGCTGCCCGAATGGGTCCCGGAGGAACTGCGCCTGCTGGTCGTGGAGCTGATGGCACCGGACCCCGCGGACCGCCCCAGCTGCGGCGAAGCGGTCGAGCGGCTACAGCCGCTGGTTGCCGAGCTGCCGCGCAAAATGAGCCTCAGCCGCCGCGGCCGCCTGAGCGGCTGAACGCCTAAGCCCAGCACGAACTAAGCGAGCGAGCCGACCAAGAGATCGGCTCGCTCAGCTTGCCTGAAACGACCAGCTATGTCGTGACTGTTGTGACGCTGAGGGGCTTGAAAGTGTCTTTTTCGATTACCGGATCCTTGGCTTCAAGAGCGATGGAACCTTCAAATCCAGCTTTGCTGCCGCCGCCGCCACTCCCGAGTTTGAACGTGTTCTGTTCTGTCATTTCCGCGTGTTTGAAGATGAATGTCGCGCCGTCCGGTTTGCCCAGCACGCTGCCCGTGAGCGTGAATGTGCCGGGGCAGCTGCATTCACCGCCTGCCCCTTTTTTGTTTTTGTCCAGGATCCACAGTTTCGATATCGCTTCGCCTTCTTTCGGCGTGAATTTGACCGCGTCCCCCTGTCCTTTCGAGGTCGTTGTCAATACCTCGGTGTCGATGACGCCTTGCGTACCCGGAGTTCCCGTGCCGTCATCTGTGTAGACGAAGCATTTCGGCACGTTGATGGTCACTCCGCTGTAGATGCCCTGGGTTTCCGCCTGAACGTAGTGCTCGCCACTTTCGTCGACCAGATTTTGCACCGATCCCGATCCTTCAACGCTGGTTGAGGTAAACGTGACCGGCGAGCCGCCAATGGTGGATTTAATGATCATCGACCCCACCGCGTGCCCGCGAAGTTCTGTCGATGTGTTTTCCGCGACTTTGTAGTGACCGTATTTACCTGAGCTTTCGCCCGTTTTGCAATGACTCCCAGCGAACGTAGCACCTCCGTCGCCAGCACCTTCCTTGCATGTGAAGACTGTTGTGCCGGTGATCGCGCTGGCGCTTTGCGCAGCGAAAGCGCTGATCAGCAGCGCGCAAAGCATGCAGACACCGACGATGGTTTTACGTCCGTTCATTGAGACGACTCTCCTAAGTTGGATATGGGTCGAGTTCTTGTTCGAAGTCGTCTGGAGAATCCTCGAATTTTCTTGCGTGGTCAATAGGCGAAACGGCGCACGCGCCGAACGGCACGCGCGGCGACCCGCATCACGACCACAATGTGCACGCGGGCGAGCCGGCGCGTCGGCCGGCTCGCCCAACCAACTAAGGCTGATCGGCTCGATTCAGAACGCGGCAGGCCTATTCTGTGGAGTATGTTGTGACGCCAAGAGGCTGGAAGGCGCCGCCGCCTTTTTCTCTGCTTTCCATTGTGATCGAGCCTTCGACCCCCGCTTTAATACTTGCGCCAGCGCCAATTTTAAGCGTGTTCTGTTCTGTCGTTGCTGCATGGGTAAAGACAAATGTCGCGCCGTTGGGTACCCCCTTGACGCTGCCCGTAACGGTGTATGTGCCCTGAATAGTGCATTCGCCGCCTGCGCCGACTTTGTTTTTGTCCAGAACCCAGAATCGCGCGAGTACTTCTCCCGCCGCTGGCGTGTATTTCACGAAATGTCCCTGCCCTGTCGACGTCGTTGTCAGTTCTTGGGTGTCGATCACGCCTTTCGCACCAGGGCTTCCCGTTCCGTCGTCTGTGTAGACGAAACATTTCGTATATGGGGAGACGGTCACCCCTTCGAAAATTCCCGTGGTCTGAGCATGCACGTAGTGTTCGCCATTGGGGTCGACTTTATTTTCCACCGTGCCACTCCCCGAAATACTGGTCGAAGTGAAAGTAGTAGCCACGCCCCCGAGCGTGGCTTTGAGTTTCATAAATTCCGTACCGCCGCGCCCGATCAGTTCTGTTGTCGTGTCTTGTGCGATTTTGTAATGGCCGTATTTGCCTGCGCTTTCACCTGGGATGCAGTGAGCTCCAGCGAAGGTCTGGCCTCCTGTGTCGCCAGCTCCTTCTTTGCATGTGACCACTGTTGTGCCAGAGATGGCACTGGCACTCTGGGCAGCGACGGCGCTGGTGAGCAGCGCGCAAAGCATGCAGAGCCCGGCGATGGCTTTACGTCCATTCATTAGACGACTCTCCTAGGCTGAGTGTGGGTGGAGTGCTTGCATAAGGTCGCCCGAGAGACTCCTCGAAGTTTCTTGCGTGGTCAATAGGCGAGATGGCGCACGCGCCGAACGGCACGCGCCTCGATCCGCATCTCAACGAATTGAACCTGCACGCGAGCGAGCCGGCCAACCGGCCGGCTCGCTGGATCAATTTAGGCTGATTGGCTCGACTGAACCGCGGTAAGCCTATTCTGTGGTGACTGTTGTGACGCTGAGAGGCTTGTAGGTGTCTTTTTCGATTGCGGGGTCTTTGCCTTCGAAGGCAATGGTTCCTTCGAGGCCGGCTTTGACGCCAGATTCACCGGTACCCATTTTCAGCGTGTTCTGCGTTGTCGTTCCCGCGTGCGTGAACACAAATGTTGCACCGTTCGGTTCTCCCTTTACGCTACCCGTGATGGTGTATGTACCGGAACAAATGCATTCGCTGCCTCCCCCAACTACCTTGTTTTTGTCCGCCAACCAGAGCCTGGCGAACACTTGTCCTTCGTTGGGTTCGAATTTCACCGCATCTCCCTGTCCTGTCGAAGTCGTTTTCAGTTGTTGGGTGTCGATCACGCCTTGGGTGGCAGGAGTTGCCGTGCCGTCGTGTGTGTACACAAAGCATTTCGGCACGTTGATGGTCACTTCTTTGAAAACGCCCGTCAGTGAGGCCTGCACGTAGTGCTCGCCACTGGGGTCAACCGCGTTTTCCATCGAACCCGAACCTTGCAGTCCGGTTGCGGTGAGAGTGCCTGCCACGCCCCCAACCGTGGTTTTTAGTTTCATCGATTCCCCGTTGCTGTTTCCCGTCAGTTCTGTTGTTGTATTTTCCGCGACTTTGTAGTGACCGTATTTGCCTTCGCTGTCGCCAGGCCTACAGTGATCGCCCGAGAACGTCCTACCTCCGACGTCGCCAGCACCTTCTTTGCATGTGAATACTGTTGTGCCCGTGATCGCACTTGCGCTCTGCGCAGCGACGGCGTTAACCAGCAGCGCGCAAAGCACGCAGAGACCGACGATGGCTTTACGTCCGTTCATTTAGACGACTCTCCTAAGTTGGGTGTGGATGAAGGGCTTCTGAAGTTGCTCGGAGAATCTTCGAAGTTTCTTGCGTGGTCAATAGGCGAGATGGCGCACGCGCCGAACGGCACGGCCGTCGATCTGTTTCTGGACCTCCGGATTGCGGTGAGCCACCGCAAACGCGGTCATCGCCGCCGCACCGCGTGATCTTCGCCGCGAGCCCGTGTTACAGCCTCGAGACCGGGTAAGCGAATACCTGAACACCAGAAGGAGGCGACACGATATGCCTGGGAAAAGACCTGGAAAGAAGCGAGTCCCGCCAGCGGCGCGGGTTTTCAGCGAGCTGCAGGCGGATGACGCGCTGCTGCCGGGCGAGACCTCGGCGCTGCGCCGCTCCGGCGCGCTCGTGCTGGCGCTGATGGTGCTGGCCGCGGTGCCGCTCTACCTCGCCGCCAACGCAGCCGGGCTGATCGGCGACGGACCCGCAGCGGCAGTCGCCAAGGGCAGCAACAGCGGCCCCGGCGGAGGCGGCGACGATGACGACAGCAGCGGCCCCGGTGGCGGCAGCAGCGGCGACGACGACGAAGACACCCACGGCGGCGGCCACCACACCCGCCTCGGGACCGACGACACCAGCGCCAACGGCCACTCGACCCGCGGCACCACCAACGACAACGACACTCACACCCAGGACCAGACCCACACCCGAACCCAGGGCCAAACCCGCACTCACGGCCAGACCCGCGGCCATACCCAGACCAGAACCGGCTCATAGCCACAAGACCAGCCAGGGAGTGACATAGAGGGGGCCGGAGGCCCTCCCCAGACACTCAACATCGAGCAAAGCGAGATGTGTCTGGGGAGGGCCTCCGGCCCCCTCTCCCGCCCCTGAACTAGATCTTGTGCCGCTGCAACAGCTTCTTGCCGATGACCATGCGCTGGATCTCCGAAGTCCCCTCGCCGATCAGCAGCAACGGCGCGTCGCGGTAAAGCCGCTCAACCTCGTACTCCTTCGAGTAGCCGTAGCCGCCGTGGATGCGGAAGCACTCGTCGACGCACTCCTTGCCGGTCTCCGAGGCCAGGAGCTTGGCCATGCCGGCCTCGAGGTCGGAGCGGATGCCGGCGTCCTTCATCTGCGCGGCTTTACGGGTGACCAGCCGGGCCGCCTCGATCTTGGTCGCCATGTCGGCGAGCTTGAACTGGATCGCCTGGTGCTGGGCGATCGGCTTGCCGAAGGTCTTGCGCTCCTGGCTGTAGCGCAGGGCCAGCTCCAGGGCCCGCTGGGCGATGCCGACGCCGCGGGCGGCGACGTTGACCCGGCCGACCTCGAGCGCGTCCATCATCTGCACGAAGCCCTCGCCCAGCCCGGCCTCCTCGCCGCCGAGGATCCGCTCCGGCGGGCAGCTGTAGCCGTCGTAGACGAGCTCGGTCGACTCGACGCCCTTGTAGCCCATCTTCTTGATCTTCGGCGGCACCGTGAGGCCGGCGAAGTCGCCCTCGTTGACTTCCTTCCAGGGCTCCTTCTCGGTGATGAAGCAGGTCATCCCCTTATAAGCGGGCTCGGCCTTCGTGTCGTTCTTCATCAGCACGAAGACGACGCTGGAGCCGAGGCCGTTGGTGACCCACATCTTCTGGCCGTTCAGCTCCCAGTTGCCGTCCTCGCCCTTCTTGGCGGTGGCCTTGATGCCCTGGACGTCGGAGCCGACCTCGGGCTCGGAGAGCGAGAAGGCGGCGCGGATCTCGCCGGTCGCCATCTTCGGTAGGAAATACTGCTTCTGCTTGTCGGTGCCGAACTTCATCAGCAGGTAGGAGCCGATGAAGTGGGTGTTGACGACGCCGGAGATCGAGATCCAGCCGCGCGAGAGCTCTTCGACGATCATCGCGTAGGTCGTCAGGTCGAGCCCCATGCCGCCGTACTCCTCGGGGATCGTCACCCCGAACAGGCCCAGCTCCTTCATCTGCTCGACGATCGGCTCCGGGAAGGAGTCCTCGTGGTCGTAGTGCTCAGCGTTGGGGAGGATCTGCTCGTCGACGAACTGGCGCACCATCTCGGTGATGTCGCGCTGGATGTCGGTCTTCTCGGTGTAAGCGGCGGTCTCTACGGCCATTTCTCCTGCTCTTGGTCGTTGGGCGGGGGAGCGAAGGATATCGGCGCAAGCGCCTCATACATACGTCCAGGTCGAGGCTTCATTCGGCGGAGTGGTGCGGCGACGGACGACAACTTGGCCGATGACGCGGAAGTTCTCTATTACGCAAAAGTTCTGCATTGTTTCTGCCGCAGCCGTCTTGCTGGGCCTGGCGGCCGCGCCCAGCGCGCTGGCGGGCGAGGGCGTCGCCGCGCAGCGGGTCGTCTCCGCCGGCGCCCACACGGCGACGACGCAGAGTGCCCTGATCGCCCCCGCGGTGACCTGCCCCGGGCAGACGGGACTTGACGCCCCGGCGGCAGCCCAGGAGCAGGCGATGCGCTGCATGACCGACTTCGCCCGCGCCGGCTCCGGCCTCGCCCCGTTCGGCGACTCCGCCTTGCTGGACAGCTCCGCCATCGCCAAGGCCGGCGACGTCCTGCGCTGCGACGACTTCAGCCACTTCGCCTGCGGGCGCGAATTCACCTACTGGATCGAGCAGAGCGGCTACTACGGCGAAGGCTGCTGGCGCGCCGGCGAGAACCTCGCCTGGGGCGGCGGCGAGTACGGCACGGTGCGCTCCATCTTCGAAGCCTGGATGGCCTCGCCCGCGCACCGGCAGAACATCCTCGGCGAGTACACCGAAATGGGGATCGACCTCGAGCTCGGCGACCTCGAAGGTCACCGCGGCGCCCACGTCTGGGCCGTCCACTTCGGCTCCCATTGCGAGGGTTGACCCGGTCCGACGAAATAGCCGCCGGGCGCTCTGGTTAGCTGCCCGCCCATGGAGAAAGGGACCGAGGGCGGTAGCGAGGGGAAAGAGGGCGCCGGCGGCAAGGGCACCGACAAGCGTCGCCTCTACGGGATCGTGGCTGCGGTCGGCATCGTCGTCGTCGCCCTGATCCTGCTGCTCTCCTCCGACGGCGACGACTCCTCCGGCGAACCGGCGGCGGCGCCGGAGGTCCTCAGCGTCGACGCGCTCGGAGACACCGTCTCGGGCCAGGAGCCGCCCGTCTACTGGGCCGGCGAGCAGAGCGGCGCCGAAGTCGAGCTGAGCCGACCCGAAGCCAGCCGCACCTACATTCGCTACCTGACCGACGGCGCCGAGGCCGGCGACGAGCGGGCCGACTTCCTCACCGTGGGCACCTACGCTCACACCGATCCCGTCGCGGCGCTGCGCAAGCAGGGCGATGAACCCGGCGGGGTGATCGCCACCGCGCCGGGCGGGGCCACGGTCTACTTCAACCGCAAGCAGCCGCACAGCGTCTACCTCGCCTACCCGGGCGTCGAAGCCGAGATCGAGGTCTTCGACCCCAACTTCACCCGCGCCCTGCAGCTGGTCAACTCGGGCCAGATCGTTCCGGTCGGTTAGCGCCGACGTCGCTGGCGAGCGGCCATAAAAAAAACCGCCGCCACCCGCACGGAAAGGGATGCGGGAGGCGGCGGTTGCTCGCTACGTGCCGAGCTGTTGCTGGGTCGAACCTAGGAGGACGGGACGCAGAGCGCGTATGCCGTCGTTTCGATGTTGGTTCCGTTGGCGTTCGGGAACTGTGCTCGCCAACCGGTCGGGGTCAGACCGTTCGTGGCCAGCGGCCTGGAAGCAGCGGCCAGGGTGCCCGAGACGGGCGCCGAGAGACCCATGGTCCGCTCGTTGCCAGCCGTCTCGTTGGTCATGCCACCGCCACCAACGGCGATGTCGGTTCCGGCGCAGACCGCCGTAGCCGCAGCACCGTCGTCCGCAACCGCGGTCACGGTCGTGACTTTGGCAACGCCGGTAGCACCGGTCGCGCCGGTGGCGCCTTTGGCCCCGGCATCGCCGGTCGCACCTTTAGCGCCAGCGTCGCCGGTTGCGCCTTTAGCGCCAGCGTCGCCGGTTGCGCCTTTGGCGCCGGTCGGGCCGGTGGCTCCGTCTTTGCCGTCAGCGCCGGTGGCGCCTTTCGCGCCTTCCGGACCGGTGGGTCCTTCGGGGCCGGTCGGGCCTTCGGGGCCAGCAGGGCCTTCCGGACCAGTGGCACCGTCGGCGCCGTTCTGACCATCGGCACCGGTGGCGCCTTTGGCACCGTCAGCACCAGTGGCTCCGTCTTTGCCGTCAGCGCCGGTGGCGCCTTTCGCGCCTTCCGGACCGGTGGGTCCTTCGGGGCCGGTCGGACCTTCAGGGCCCGCAGGGCCTTCCGGACCAGTGGCGCCATCGGCACCGTTCTGACCGTCGGCTCCCGTGGCGCCTTTGGCACCGTCAGCACCGGTCGGGCCAATCGGGCCTTCAGGACCGGTTACGCCGTCTTTACCGTCTTTACCGTCAGCGCCTTTCGCGCCTTCCGGACCAGTGGCTCCTTCTTTACCGTCGGCGCCGGTGGCGCCAGTCGCGCCGTCTTTGCCGTCGGCACCGGTCGGGCCAACTGCGCCTTCTGGACCGGTTACGCCGTCTTTGCCGTCTTTACCGTCTGCGCCAGTCGCGCCTTTCTCGCCTTCCGGACCGGTGGCTCCGTCTTTGCCGTCAGCGCCAGTCGCGCCGTCTTTACCGTCAGCGCCAGTCGCGCCGTCTTTGCCGTCGGCACCGGTGGCACCAGCGGGACCTTCCGGACCAGTGGGGCCTTCGGGGCCGGTCGGGCCTTCGGGGCCAGCAGGGCCTTCCGGACCAGTGGCGCCATCGGCACCGTTCTGACCGTCGGCACCAGTGGCGCCTTTGGCACCGTCAGCACCGGTCGGGCCAGCCGGACCTTCAGGACCGGTCGCGCCGTCTTTGCCGTCAGCGCCGGTGGCGCCAGTCGCACCGTCTTTGCCGGCGGCTCCGGTGGCGCCTTTCGCGCCTTCCGAACCGGCGGCTCCGTTTTGGCCGTCAGCGCCGGTGGCGCCTTTGGCGCCGGTCGGGCCGGTCGCACCAGCAGCACCGGGAGTTCCCGGGGCGCCATTGGCACCCGTTGCGCCCGTTGCACCGGTCGCGCCGGAACCGGCGGGGCCAGTCGGGCCGGTCGGGCCGGTTTTCCCGTCTTTCCCGTCTTTGCCTTTCTCGCCGTCTTTGCCGTTGCTGCCGTCTTTACCGGCAGCGCCAGCAGCGCCGGTCGGACCGCTGCCCGTGCCGACGCCGAGAACGTCCTGCTGGCCTTTGGTGGCCACCACGACGATCCGTTTCTCGCCTTTCTTGCAGCGAAGTTTTGGCGTCACGAAGCGAATCGTGCCCTTGTCGGGCCCGGACTTCATGATGCAGAGGTTGATCGTTTCCAGGCTTTTGGTCGCCGCCTGCGCAGACCCGGCGCCGAACGCCGCGAAGCAGAGGCAAACAAGCATGGCAAGCGCTAACAGGCGCTTGTGAGGGGGTGAGAAAGAACGAGGGGTCATTACGGTGCGTCTCCCTTTTTCGGGGCTCATTTCGAGACTGGTGTCGCCTTTTGCCGACATTTCAGGTTGCGCACCGTACACACGACCTGGACATTTGCCCCGGTTTGCAGGTCCAACATCCGGCCAAACTAGAAATTTTCGCTCAAGGTCTGTCCCGAATATTTGGTCAGACAGGCGAATACGGGTTAGCTCGTGGCAATTGCAACCACTGCCGCAGCCGGCGCCCGAGCCTTCAAAAGCGCCTCCTCGAGCTCGTTTTGGGCGACGGATTGCATGACGATCGCCCCGCCTGTGCCGATCGAGGCCCTGCCCTCAGCGAGGACGATGGTCCGGATCGTGACGCTGAGGTCGCAAGCCCCGCCCAGTCCGAAGTAGCCGATCGTGCCCGAGTAGACCCCCCGCGCCGCGCCCTCGATCCGGTCGAGGATCTCGACCGTGCGCAGCTTCGGCGCCCCTGTCATCGAACCGGGCGGGAAGCAGGCGTGGACGCACTCGGCGGCGGTCGCCCCCTGGCGCAGGCGCCCGCGCACGGTCGAGACCAGCTGGTGCACCGTCTCGAAGCTCTCGACCTCCATCAGCGCCGGGACCTCGACGCTGCCGACCTCGCAGACGGCGCCGAGGTCGTTGCGCAGGAGGTCGACGATCATCAGATTCTCGGCCCGGTTCTTCTCGTCCTCGCGCAGCCGCCGGGCCAGCCGCTCGTCCTCGGCCGGATCGGCGTCGCGCCGGCTGGTCCCCTTGATCGGCCTCGCCTCGGCCGTGCCGTCGCGGCCGACCCGCAGAAAGCGCTCGGGCGAGGAGCTCAGCACCGCCAGGTCGCCGAAGCGCAGGTAGGAGGCGAACGGCGCCGGGTTGACCCGCCGCAGCTGCGCGTAGAGGCGCAGCGGGTCGATATCGACCTCGCCGACGACGGCGTTGGTCAGGCAGAGCTCGTAGCTCTCGCCCTCCGCCAGCTGGCGCTTGCAGGCCTCGATCTCCTCCAGGTAGCGCTCGGGCGGACGGGCGAGGCGGAGGACGGGATCCTCGCCGCCCAGGGGGTCTCCGGTCGGCCGCGGGTACGGCTCCCCCGGACCCGCCCCGGCTGGGAGGTCGTGCAGCCGCTGCGCCGTCGCCTCGAGCCAGGCCTCGGCCTCGGCCCCTCCCCCGGCCAAGCAGAGCAGGTGGGTCTCGTCGAGCTCGTGGTCGAAGGCGATCAGCCGGTCGGCGAAGACAACGGCGGCGTCGGGATGGGGAGAGCGGTGCGGTGCGGTGCCGCCGCAGTCGGCCTTGACCTCGTAGCCGAGGTAGCCGGCGAAGCCGCAATCGAACCCGAACGGCAGCCCCGCCTCGAGCCCGCCGGTGGCGGCGCGCAGCCGCGCCAGCTCACGGTCGAGGTAGGAGAGGACCGGTTCGCGGCGCACCTCGGTCTCTCCGCTGCGGCAGACGGTGACCTCCCCGGCCTCGACGTCATAGGAGATCGTCGCCCCCAGCGGCCCCGAGGCATCGCCCATGAAGGAGAAGCGAGCACCGTCGCCGACCGTGCTGCTGTCGAGCCAAAAGGCGTCAGCGCTGTCTGCGTAGAGGGCCTCGAAGGCCCGCTCCGCGTCGCACGCCCCACCCAGCCGCCGCGTCACCAGCCGCAGCTCCGTCGCCCCATCCCCATCTCGCGGTTCCTTTTGCACCTCTGGGGCCGAAAAGGAACCGTGCAACCCGGAGCCCTCGCCCCGCGGTTCCTTTTTCGCGCCCCGGGTCCGAAAGGAACCGCGCGGCTTGGCACCGCCGGCGAGGTCGCGGAAGTTGGCCAGCAGGCGCTCGCCGTGCTCGGCGGCAACCGACTCGGGGTGGAACTGGACGCCCCACTGGGGCAGGGTGCGGTGGGCGACGGCCATCGGCACGCCCTCCTCCGAGCTGGCGATCTCCTCGAGGCAGGCGGGCAGCGGCCGGGCCAGGCAGAGCGAGTGGTAGTGGACGGCTTCGAAGCGAGTGGGGATGCCGGCGAAGAGCGGCGAGCCGGTGTGCTCGACCGGCCGCAGCAGGCCGTGCAGCGGCTGCGGCGCCGGCACCACCTGGCCGCCGTTGACCCAGCCGAGGCCCTGCAGGCCGAGGCAGACGCCGAGCAGCGGCAGCCCCGAGCGCAGCGCCTCGGCGCAGACGCCGAAATCGCGCTCGCGCTCCGGCCGTCCCGGCCCCGGGGAGATCACCACGCTCTCGAACCCGGCCGCGGAAAGCTCCTCCCAAGTCGCCTCGTCGTTGCGGACGACCACGGGCTCGACCCCATTGACCTCTGCCAGCAACTGGTAGAGGTTGTAGGTGAACGAGTCGTAGTTGTCGATCAGCAGCGTTCGCATCTGAGGTGATGGAGCCGGTGGAGCAAAATACTTCGGCGATGACCAATCCCCGCGAAGGGGACCCCTCGGAGGGGGTCTTCGAGACATTGCTGATCGCCGCCGGCGAGCCGATCGAGCTGTCCTCCCACCTGGCCCGCCTGGGCGCCAGCACCGAGGAGCTCTACGACGAGGCGCTGCCCGGCGGGCTGGCCGACGACGCAGCCGAGCGCTCGCGCGGTCTCGACCTGGGACGGCTGAAAATCGTCATCGCTCCCGGCTCCGGCGGCTTGCGCCAGACCCTCGCAGTCGAGGAGATCGACCCTCGCGACCACTTCCCCGCCTGGGAGCAAGGCGCCGCACTTCACTCGGTCGAGTGCGAGGGCGGGCTCGGCCGCCACAAGTGGGCCGACCGCCGCCGCCTGCCGTCCCTGCCCGAAGCCGCCCTGCCGCTGCTGGTGGACCGCGGACAGGTGCTCGAGGCGAGCAGGGCCAACGTCTTCGCACTTGTCGACGGCACCCTCGTCACCCCCGCGGCCGACGGCCGCATCCTGCCCGGGATCGCCCGCGCCGGCGTGCTCGCCGCCGTCGCCGAGCTCGGCGTCACGGTCGCCGAGCGCTCTCTGAGCCGCGATGAGCTCCTCGGTGCCCAGGAGGTCTTCCTCACCGGCTCGATACGCGGAGTCGAGCCAGCCCGCTCGCTCGACGGCACCGCCCTCCCCCGGCCCGGCGACCTCGGCCGCCAGCTCGGCGACGCCCTGCGGCGCAGCTGGCTCGGCGCGCCCGTAGCCCCGCGCTAGTCCGCGGATAGAGCGAGCAGGCGCGCCGCCACCCGGTCGGCCCGCTCGTTGAAGCGCCGCAGCGAGTCATCCGGGTCGATGCGGCGAAACGGCTCCGTCGTCCCCTGCTCAGGCCGTGGCGCCCCGTGGCCGTTGCCCTCCCTGCGGCCGCCGGCAATGCCCGCGCTCACCTCGGGCTCCGGAGCGGCCGCGACGCGCTCGGCCGCCGCCCGGCTCGCCTCCAGCGCCGCCACGCTCGCGGTCTCGGCCAGCTCGGCGGCGCGGCGTGCCTGCCTGGCGGCGTCGAGGGCAACCTCGCCGACGGCGCCGACCGCCTCTTCGGAAGCACGGGCGATCGCCAGCGCCTGGTCGGCTTTCAGCTCCAGCTCGCGCAGCAGCGGCGGCGCCGCGTCGGCCGGGACCAGCCAGTCCTGAGTGCTGTCGCGCTCGGAAGCCTCCATCGCGGTCAATTTACGGGCGCAGCAGGCGGCAAAGAGAGGTGACCACTAGATTTCGCCCTCGCGAAACCGAGCAAACCGACGACCGAGGAGCAGCTTGAGAAACCCCAGAGACTTCTTCCAGCCAATGGCGATGGGCGCGCCGGAGCCGCTGCGCGAGATCCCCGTCCGACCCTCGCGGATGATCCACTTCCTCGACTTCTCGAACGAGAAAATGGTCGCCAAGGCCGGCGCCATCGCCGAGAAGACCGACATCCTGCTCGGCAACCTCGAGGACGCGATCCCGGCCGACCGCAAGGAGGCGGCGCGCCAGGGGCTGATCAAAGCCGCGAAGGAGTCCGACTTCGGCCAGACCGCGCTCTGGACCCGGATCAACTCGCTGGAGAGCCCCTGGGTGCTCGACGACCTCACCACCCTTGTGACTGAGATCGGCGACCAGCTCGAGGTCGTGATGGTGCCGAAGGTCGAGGGCGCCTGGGACATCCACTACGTCGACCGCCTGCTGGCCCAGCTCGAGGCCAAGGCGAAGCTCGACCGGCCGATCCTGATCCACGCGATCCTGGAGACCGCGCAGGGCGTGGTCAACCTGGAGGAGATCGCCGCCGCCAGCCCCCGCATGCAGGGCATGAGCTTCGGCCCCGCCGACCTCGCCGCCTCGCGGCGGATGAAGACCACCCGCGTCGGCGGCGGCCACCCCGGCTACCGGGTGATGGAGGACCCCGACGACCCCGAGAACCCCGAGGCCAACCGGGTCAGCGCCCAGCAGGACCTCTGGCACTACTCGATCGCCCGCATGGTCGACGCCTGCGCTTCGACCGGGATCCTCCCCTTCTACGGCCCCTTCGGCGACATCAAGGACACCGCCGGCTGCGAAACCCAGTTCCGGTCCGCCTTCCTGATGGGCTGCGTCGGCGCCTGGTCGCTGCACCCGGTCCAGATCGACATCGCCAAGAAGGTCTTCAGCCCGCCGCCGGAGGAGGTCAAGTTCGCCAAGAAGGTCCTGGAGGCGATCCCCGACGGCCGCGGCGTCCACATGATCGACGGCAAGATGCAGGACGACGCCACCTGGAAGCAGTGCAAAGTGATGGTCGGCCTGGCGGAAATGCTGGCCGAGAAGGATCCGGAGCTGCGCGAGCAGTACGGGCTGTAGGGATCCGACGCACGGGTCCCGTCACGAGGGGAAGGGGGCCTGCGGGCGGGACAAACAGGTTCCGTTCTCGGCCCCCTTCCCCTCGCGCCACCCGCGCGAGGGGCCTCACAAACGGGACTGCTAGCCCAGGCGCTCTTCTAGAGCCTGTAGCTGCTGGGATACCTCAGAGGGCAGGTCGTCGCCGAACTTGGCCAGGTGCTCGCGCACCTGGGGCAGCTGCTGCTTCACCAGGTCGGTGTCGACCGAGAGCAGTTGCTGCATCGCCTCGTCGGAGATCTCGAGGCCGTCGGTGTTGAGGTCGCCCTCGGCCGGCAACAGACCGATCGGGGTAGCGACCGCGTCCGCCGTGCCCTCGCAGCGGCGGAAGACCCACTCCAGCACGCGGCTGTTCTCGCCGAATCCGGGCCAGAGGAACTTGCCGTCGGCGTCTTTGCGGAACCAGTTGACGTAGAACACGCGCGGCAGGTCCGCCCCCTCCTTCTTGCCCAGCTTCAGCCAGTGGGCGAAGTAGTCGGCCATGTTGTAGCCGCAGAAGGGCAGCATCGCCATCGGGTCGAAACGCAGCTCGCCGACGGCGCCAGCCGCGGCAGCGGTCGTCTCCGAGGACATCGTCGCCCCCATGAAGACCGCGTGCTCCCAGTCGAACGCCTCCTGGACCAGCGGCACCACGGTGGCGCGGCGGCCGCCGAAGAGGAAGGCGTCGATCGGCACGCCGGCCGGGTCCTCCCACTCGGGCGCGATCGACGGGCACTGCCCCGCCGGGGTCGTGAAGCGCGCGTTCGGGTGCGCCGCGGGTTTGTCGGAGTCGGCGGTCCAGTCGTTGCCGTGCCAGTCGGTGACCTGGTCCGGTGGCGTCCCGGTCATCCCCTCCCACCAGATGTCGCCATCGGCGGTCTTGGCGCAATTGGTGAAGATCGAGTTGCGCTCGATCGTGTCCATCGCGTTAGGGTTGGTCTTGTGGCTGGTGTTGGGAGCGACCCCGAAGAAGCCGTACTCGGGGTTGACCGCGTAGAGCCGGCCGTCCTCGCCGAACTTCATCCAGGCGATGTCGTCGCCGACCGTCTCCACCTTCCAGTCCGGCAGCGTCGGCACCAGCATCGCCAGGTTGGTCTTGCCGCAGGCCGAGGGGAAGGCGCCGCCGATGTACTTGACGCCGCCCTCGGGCGAGGTCAATTTGAGGATCAGCATGTGCTCGGCGAGCCAGCCCTCGTCGCGCGCCATCGCCGAGGCGATCCGCAGCGCGAAGCACTTCTTGCCGAGCAGGGCGTTGCCGCCGTAGCCCGAGCCGAAGGACCAGATTTCCCGCGTCTCCGGGTAGTGGACGATGTACTTGTTGTCCTCGTTGCAGGGCCAGGAGACGTCTTCGACGCCCTCGCTCAGCGGCATCCCGACCGAGTGCACGCAGGGCACGAACTCGCCGTCGGTGCCGAGCACGTCGAGCGCGGCCTTGCCCATCCGGGTCATGATCCGCATGTTGGTCGCGACGTAGGCCGAGTCGCTCAGCTGCACGCCGATTTCGGAGATGTCGGAGCCCAGCGGCCCCATCGAGAACGGGACCACGTACATCGTGCGGCCGGCCATGCAGCCCTTGAAGAGGCCGTTCAGCGTCTGCCGCATCTCGGCCGGGTCGCGCCAGTGATTGGTCGGGCCGGCGTCCCGCTCCTGCTCGGAGCAGATGAAGGTGCGGTCCTCGACCCGGGCCACGTCGGCCGGGTCGGAGAGGGCGAGGTAGGAGTTGGGCCGCTTCGCGTCGGAGAGCTTCTCGAAGGTGCCGGCGTCGATCAGGGTCTGCGCCAGCGCGTCGTACTCCTCCGCGGAACCGTCGCACCAGTGGATTGCCTCGGGCTGGGTAAGCGCTGCGATCTCCTCTACCCAAGCAAGCAGCTTGGCGTGGGTCGTCAGCGCGGGGGCCGTGGTCAGGTCGCTCATTCGCCTCTCTCTATTGGTTCGCTTTGAGGCCGACAAGGCTTACGTCGGCATCCTTGTTGAGGATCTTCAAAGTCGCGGTTGCCTGCTTGCCATTGGGGAAACGGACGGTGCAGGTGAACGTCTCGCCCGGCTCGACCTTCTGGTCGGACGGGCAATCGACCGCGGCGATCTTTTCATGAAGGGAGTCTTCCAGGCTGGCCTGGACCACGTCCTCGGACTTGGTGTCGTCGAGGACCGTATCCCCGCAACCTGCGAGCAAAGCAGCTGCGAGAAACGAGGCCGCGAGGGTCGCGGCGACAACCGGTACACGCGGGTGTCTGGCCCCGGCCATCGAGCCAGTATGGCAATTGAAACCCCGGTCATGGTGGGGTTTCACCGCTGGAAGACCGAGGCGTGCGGGTTCAGCGCCCGCGCTTCCTCGTAGGCCGCGACCGAGGCTTTGGCGTGCCCGGCCTCGGCGGCGATCCGCGAGAGCACCAGCCAGTTTCGCCAGTTGGTCGACTCGCGATCGGTCGCCTCGCGGGCGGCCGCTTCGGCGGCCGCGAAGTCCCCCAGCAGCTCCAGCACCAGCGCCTGCTGCAACCGCGGGCTGGCCGCGCCCGGCTCGACGTTCTGGGCGCTGCGGGCGTCCTCCAGCGCCGCCGGCAGGTCGCCGGCGCGAGCCTCGGCCTCGCTCTGGCGGACCAGGCTGAGCGAGGCGAGCGGGATCGCAATCGCCACGATCGCCGCCAGCCCAGCCGCGACCGCGCCCAGCCGCCAGCCCAGCGCCAGCCGCGGCTTCCCGCCCTTCGCTCCGGCGCCGAGAGTCAACCCGGCGGCGAGCATCAGCGCCGCCACCGGCACGGCGGGGACCTGCCACATCCAGTCGACCCCGGCGGTCATCACGAAGACCGAGAACCCGGCCAGCATCGCGGCCAGCCGCGAGCGCTCGGCGGCGTCGCTGAGCAGGGCGTTGCGGACGCCGCAGAAGAGGACAAAGCCGAGGAAGGCGAGCAGCAGCCCGAACCCGACGATGCCCAGCTCCCCCAGCGTCTGTAGATAGAGCGAGTGGGCGTCGTGGACGGTTTCGGCGCCGTCGCCCTCGCGCGCCCACCAGAACTGGAAGGTGCCGGAGCCGGTTCCGTTCAGCGGCGCGGTTGCGTTCTCGTCCACCGCCGAGCTCCAGAACTGGTACCGGTTCTCGCCGGCGACACTGCCGAGCCGCTCGGTCCCTTCGCCGGGCCCGCCGCCCTCCTTGAATTCGGTCCAGCCGTCGGAGGCGCGCCCGGGCGCGTCGGCCAGGCCGGCGACCAGCAGCAGGGCGATCGCGACGGCGGCGCAGGCGCCGGCGCTGAACCCGGGCGAGGGCCGGGTCCAGGCGGGTCGCTCGGCGCGACCGCCGAGCAGCGCGATCCCCGCCTGCACGGCGCCGACCGCGACGCAGACAAGGATCCCCAGCAGCAGCAGTTCGGTGCCCTGGTCGTGGGCGACCGAGTTGGTCAGCCCTTCGCGCAGCTCCTCGCGGCCGTGGGCGAGGACAACGAGGATCGCGCCGCCGCAGGCGGCGACGCCGAGCGAGAGCAGCTTCGGCAGCCGGTCGGCGGCGAAGGCGAGGAAGATCCCGGTCGCGATCACGGTCGCGGCGATGCCGCCGCGCGAGATCGTGAAGTAGACGGTCAGCATCAGCGCCGGCAGCGCCGCCGCCGACGCCGCCCGGGCGAGCACGCTGCGGGCGCCGGCCGCCAGTTGCAGGAACAGGGGCACCCCGATCGCCGTCAGCGCCGCCAGCGCGTTCCAGTAGTTGAGCGGGTAGGAGAGGCGGTCCTCGCTTTCGAGGATGCGCCCGGTCTGCTGGGCGCTGTCGAACCAGGCCGGGTGCAGCCGCGAGAGCAGGGCGATCCCGACCACGAAGGCGATGCCGGCGGCGACGGCGGCGATCAGCCGCTGCGATTCCCGCGAGTCCCGGGTCAGCAGGACCAGGGCGAAGACGCCGACATAGGTCAGCGCGCGGGCGGCGTCGACGAAGCTGCGCTCGACGCTCTCGGTCCAGGAGAGGCTGAGCAGGATCCAGAGCGCCAGGGCGGCGAGCAGGCCGAACGAGATCAGCGCCGTCGTGCCCAGCCGGCGCCGCGGCAGCACCCCGAGGCCGACGGTGACCAGGACCACCCACCAGGCCGCGATCCCGACCTGATCATGGACCAGCGGATCGTAGCCGCCGCCTTCGAGCCCGAGGAAGACGACCAGGCCGAAGCACAAGAGCCAGGCGCCCACGGCTGCCCAGTCGGGGCGCCGGTGGGCATCTCCCAGGCCATCGCGCCCCCGCATCGATCCGGTCTCCATCCGGTTCTATGCTAAGAGTGCCACCCGGACGTAGGCGGAAAGAGAAGGTACGCGGGCGATGACCTCCAAGTTCAGAACTCCAACGTTTGTCCTGCTCGGCGCCCTGCTCGTGGCGCTCGCCGCGCCTGCCTACGCCGGCGCCGAGTACTACGTGCCGCCCGGCAACTCGGCCGCCAACCAGTACACGGAGACGCTGCCCTCGGCCGGCGGCGACAGCGGCGGCAAGAAGAAGGGCAAGGCGACCCCGGCGGCAACGCTCGGCGCCGGCAACGCCAAGAAGCTCGAGGACCAGGGACCCAGCGGCAAGGCCGCGGCGCAGCTGGCCGCGGAAACGGCGCCGGCGACGGTGCCGGTCACCGAAGCCCCTTCGAATGACTCCGGCGGCAACGGCACGCCCGCCGGCGCGGGCAAGGCAAGCGGCAACGGCGGCCCCGGTGGCGAAGGCGGCCAGCCCGCGAACGCCGGCGGCGGTTCGTCCCCCGCCCCGACCTCGGTCCAGGTCGACGAGCCCTCCGGCTCCTCCGGCATCGGCGCCGTCCTCGGTCAGGCGACCGGTTCCGCCGACGACGGCAGCCTTGGCCTCTGGCTGCCGGTGGCGATCGTCGCCGCGATCGCCGGCTCGGTCGCCTACCTGGTGCGCACGCGCCCAGGCCGGACCGTCTAGCCCTCCTTCGATGAGCCTGGCTGCATCCACCCCCCTGCTTCGCCGACTCGCGATCTGCTGCGCCGCCCTGGCGATCCTCGCGACGACCCTGCTGGCCGCGCCGCGGCCGGCTTCGGCGCGGCCGTTCGAAACCGGCATCTCCGGGATCGGCGACTACAACCCGCTCTCCTTCGAGCGCACCCGCGGCGCCGGCGCCAACTTCATCCGCCTCGTCGTCAACTGGAACGACGTCGCCCCGCAGGCGGCGCCGGCGGCCTGGGACCCGACCAATCCCGCCGACCCGCACTACGACTGGTCCTACGTCGACACCGGTGTGATCGAGGCGGTCCGCTACGGGCTGCAACCGCTGCTGATCGTCGACGGCGCCCCGAAGTGGGTGCAGCGTTGCACGACGCCGCCGGGCCTGCAGCTGACCGAGCTCTGCGATCCCGACCCCGCCGCCCTCAACGCCTTCGCCACCGCGGCCGCGCGCCGCTACAGCGGCAGCTTCGGCGGCCTGCCCCGTGTCCAGTACTGGCAGGGACTGAACGAGCCCAACCTGACCCTCTTCTTCTTCCCGCAGTTCAACACCGAGGGCAAGGGCCTCTCGCCCGGCCTCTACCGCAACCTGATCAACGCCTTCTACGCCGGAATCAAGTCGGTCAACCCGGCGAACCTGGTGGTCGCCGCCGGCCTCGGGCCGACCGAACTCAAGGGCTACAACATCGGCCCGATGCGGTTCACCCGCGAACTGCTCTGCATGAAGGGGACGACGAAACCGAAGCCGATCCGCGGCTGCCCGGGCGGCGTCTCCTTCGACATCTTCGACATCCACCCCTACTCGACCGGCGGGCCGACCCACGAAGGCCAGCCCAACGACGTCCAGACCGGCGACCTGCCGAAGCTGCAGACGCTGCTGAAGGCGGCTGACAAGGCTGGCCACATCAACGGCGCCTTCAAACGCACGCCGCTCTGGATCACCGAGTTCTCCTGGGACTCCAACCCGCCGGACCCGGGCGGGCTGCCGATGAAGATCCTCACCCAGTGGAGCGCGGAAGCGATGCACCAGGCCTGGGCCGCCGGGGTGACCAAATTCTTCTGGTACAGCCTCCGCGACGAACCGTTCCGGCCCGACCGCCCGGACAGCCTCACGGTCCAGTCCGGCCTCTACTTCCGCGACCCCGGCAACATGGCCAACGACCAGCCGAAGGAAGTGCTCACCACCTTCCGCTTCCCCTTCGTCGCCTTCGCCGGCGCGGGCGGGCTCGACTTCTGGGGACGGACGCCGACCAGCCGGCCGGGGCGGGTCGTGCTGCAGGCCTTCCACGGCGGCAAGTGGCGCAAGCTGGCGGTGGTCAAAGCGGACAAGGTCGGGATCTTCAAGGGCCTTCTGCACAACAGCTACGGCAGCGGCAAGAAGGGCGCCGTCCGTGCTCAATTCGGTGGATTCACCTCCGTCCAGTTCCCGATGAAGCGGGTCGGGGACTTCCATCACAAGCCATTTGGATAGATTCCCCCGCCGCGGATGAGGTTCTTCGAGTACGAGGCAAGGAAGATCGTCGAGCTGGCGGGGATACCCGTCACCAAGTACGGCTTCTGCCAAACCCCTGATGAGGCGCGCCAGGCCGCGGCAGAGATCGGCGGGCCCGTCGTGATCAAGTCCCAGGTGCTGAGCGGCGGCCGCATGAAGGCCGGCGGCGTCAAATTCGCCGACACCCCGGACGAGGCCGCCGAGCACGCCGAGGCGATCCTCAAGCTGGAAATCAACGGCCAGATGCCGCGCGGCGTCCTCGTCGATCCCAAAGCCGAGGTCAAGCAGGAGTACTACGCGAGCGTGGTCTGGGACGGCACCGCGAAGCGACCGCTGATGCTGTTCAGCGACATGGGCGGGATCGACATCGAGGAGGTCGCCGAGACCCACCCCGACCACGTCGGCCGCGGCCACGTCACCAACCTGATGCCGATCCCGGACTTCGAGGCGAAGCAGGTGACCGCCGCCACCGGCGTCACCGGCTCGCAGCTGAACCGGGCGACGCCGATCCTCGCCCGCCTGGCGCGGCTGTTCCGCGACTACGACATGACCCTGGCCGAGATCAACCCGCTGGCCGAGCTCACCGACGGCAGCTTCGTCGCCCTCGACGCCCACATGGAGATGGAGGCCGAGGCGGTCGGCCGCCAGAAGCAGCTGCTCCGCAAGCAGCTCGAGATCGCCGAGGAAGACACCCGCGAGACCTACGACCCCTCCGCCTTCGAGCGCAACGTCGCGGCGATCGACGCCGCCGACCACCGCGGCGTGATCCAGGGCAAGGACCACGGCTTCGCCGGCAACCTCGGCCTGGTGATCGGCGCCGGCGGCGGCTCGCTGACCCTGACCGACGCGGTCCGCAACCAGGGCGGCAAGCCCGCCAACTACTCCGAGATCGGCGGCAACCCCTCCGTCGCCAAGGCCTGCGGCCTGGCCAAGGAGGTGCTGGAGAAGGATGGCGTCGAGAAGATCGCGGTGATGATGTCGATCGTCTCCAACACCCGCGTCGACATCGTCGCCCGCGGCGTCATCAAGGCCTGCCTCGAGCTCGGCAAGGACCCGGGCAAGACGATCGCGATCTTCCGCATCCCCGGTGCCTGGGAGGACGAGGGCTTCAAGATCCTCGAGCGCTACGGGGTCGAGTACTGCGACCGCTCGGTCTCGATGTGGGAGGCGGCGGGACGCGCCGTCGCCAAGATCCAGGGGGCGCCAGCATGAGCATCCTGCTGAGTCCCGAGACCACCTTCATCGTCCAGGGCATCACCGGCCGCGAGGCGGTCAACCTGACCCGCGAGTGCCTCGACTACGGCTCCAAGGTCGTCGGCGGCGTCACCCCCGGCCGCAAGGGCCGCGAGGTCCACGGCGTACCCGTCTTCGACACCGTCGCCCAGGCGGTCGAGCACCACGGCGGCCCGATCGACGGCTCCGTCGTCACCGTCCCCCCCGCCTTCACCAAGGACGCCGTCTTCGAGGCCATCCTCAACGGGATCAAGCTGATCGTGATCGTCACCGAGCGCATCCCGCGCCGCGACGTCGCCCAGATGGTCGAGCTCGCCGACATGAACGGGGCGCGGATCATCGGCCCCAACTGCCTCGGCCTGATCGTGCCCGAGGTCTGCAAGATGGGCGGCATCGGCGGCCCCGCCAAAGACGCGGCCAAGGCCTACGCGCCCGGCCCCGTCGGCGTGATGAGCCGCTCCGGCGGCATGACCACCGAGATCTCCTCCTCGCTGACCCAGGCCGGCCTCGGCGTCTCCACCGCGGTCTCGATCGGCGGCGACGCAATCATCGGCTCCACCTACGCCGAGCTGATGCCCTACTTCGAGGCCGACGAGCAGACCCAGGCGATCGTCATCTACACCGAGCCCGGCGGCCGCATGGAGGCGCAGCTGGCCCAGTGGGTCGCCGACAACAACAGCCGCCTGCCGATCGTCGCCTTCATGGCCGGCAAATTCATGGACGACGAGGAGATGAAAGGGATGAGCTTCGGCCACGCCGGGACGATCGTCGAGGGCGCCGAGGACACCGCGACCGAGAAGATCGCCCGCCTCGAAGCCGCCGGCATCCGCGTCGTCGAGCGGATCGACGAGATCCCCGATGCGGTCAAGGAGAAGCTGGGAGCGGCGGCCTGATGGCGGAGAAGCTGAACAAGGTCTTCATCGACGTCGTCGTCGACGAGCCCACGGCCTCCGACCCCGCCCTCGGCGCCAAGCTCGAGGAAGTCTGCCCCGTCGCGATCTTCAAAGGCACCGACTCCGGCGTCGACGTCGTCGAGGAGAACACCGACGAGTGCGTCCTCTGCAAGCTCTGCCTCGAAGCCGCCCCCGCCGGCACCGTGCACGTCAAGAAGCTCTACGACGGCACCGAGCTCAGCTAGCGACCTCCGCGGGTCGAGTTAGTCAACCACTGGTTGACAAACCCGCCCCGACCAGCTCCCGCGCTTCCTCGCGCAAGCGCTCGGGGAGCTCGACCATCGCTCGCAGTTCCTCCAGCCGCGCTCGATCGCCTTCGATTTCGACGCCGGCCTCGGCTTCCTCATCGAGGACCAGCGCGGCGAGCACACCGATCGGCGAGCCGGAGAGGGTGATCTCGGCCGCCGGGTCGACCCCGCGCGAGGCCTCGATCCAGCCGTCCTTCACCCGCAGTATGTAGGCCTGGCCTTCGCTGCGCAGGCCGAGCGTCAGCTCCGCCTCGGCCGGTGGGTGGAGCAGGGTCCGGACCCCGTTGGGCAGCGACGTCGCCGCCAGGCCGGCGACTTCCTCGGCGGTCTGCAGAGCCATCCCCCAGCGCCCGAGCTCGAGCATCGGCGCTTCCAGGCCGCGCCCCAGCTCGGTCAGCTCGTAGACCGTGACCGAGGCGGGCCGGTCGAGCTCGCGCCGGCGCACGATCCCGTCGCCGGCGAGGCTGCGGAGTCGGGCAGTGAGAACGTCGGTTGGGGCGCCGCCGACCGAGCGGGCGAGCTCGGAGAAGCGCAGCGGTCCGAGCGAGAGCTCGCGCACGATCAGCATCGACCAGCGCTCGCCGACGCGATCCAGCGCGCAGGCGAGGCTGCAGCCTTGGCCGTACTCCCGGCGACCCATAAAGCGGATCATACCAGTAAGAACTTTGACTTTCCAAGCAAGTACTTTGGAATCTGGTACGGTCCCCGCCGCATGGGACGGATCGCCGACCTCACCTGGGAGCGACCGAAGCTGGTGCTGGCCCTGGTCGGCGCCTTCACTCTCCTCGCTCTCGTGCTCGGCAAAGACGTCGAGAGCCACCTGAAGGCCGCCGGGTTCACCGACAGCGCCTCCGAGAGCGAGCGCGCCGGCGCCCTGCTGCGCGACTCGCTCGGCTACGACCCCAACCCCGGCTTGGTCGTGGTCGTGCGCGCGCCCGACGGCGGCCGGCTCGACCTCGGCGACCCGAAGCTGCGCCGCCAGGTCGCCGCCCTCTCCGACGAGATCGCCGGGGTCCGGTACATCGGCCGCGTTGTCGACCCGCTGCGCGACCGCGGCGCCGCCACGCTGATCGCCCGCGACGGCGAGTCGCTGACGATCGCCGCCTACCTCTCCACCGACGACATCCAGGACGCCGGCGGCATCGCCGCCGAAGGGGTCTCCGAGCAGCTCGCCGGCAGCCCGCTCGACGCCGCCATGGGCGGCTACGCGGCCGGCTTCAACGAGACCAACGACCAGACCCGCAAGGACCTGACCAAGGCCGAGCTGATCGCCTTTCCGCTGCTCGCCCTGCTGCTGCTGTTCGTCTTCCGCGGAGTCGTCGCCGCGGCAATCCCGCTGGCGATCGGCGGCATCTCGATCGTCGGCACCCTGCTGGTGCTGCGGGTGATGTCGGAGTTCGCCGACACCTCGCTGTTCGCCCTCAACATCGCCACCGGCCTCAGTCTCGGGCTCGCCGTGGACTACGCGCTGCTGATGGTCTCCCGCTACCGCGAGGAGATCGGCCGCAGCGGCGCCACCCGTGAGGCGCACCGCCGCACCGTGCAGACCGCCGGGCGCACCGCGGTCTTCTCCGGCCTCACCGTCGCCGCCGCGATGGCGGCGCTGATCGTGATGCCGCAGCGCTTCCTCTACTCGATGGCAGTCGCCGGAGCCTCGGTGGCGCTGCTCTCCTCGCTGATCGCGATCCTCGTCGTCCCCTCGCTGCTGGCTCTGCTCGGCAAGCGCATCGACGCCCTCTCGGTCCGCCGCGGCGCCGCCGTCTCCGATGCCTCCGACAGCTGGTACCGGCTTGCCCACGGAGTGATGCGCCGCCCGGTCGCGGTCGCTCTCGCCAGCTCGGCGCTGCTGCTCGCCGCCGCGGCGCCGCTGCTGTGGACGACGCTGACCGGACCCAGCGCCGAAGCCGTGCCGCCGGGCCAGCCCTCCTACGACGCCTACCGCTACCTCGACGCGCACTACCCCCGCGACGTCACCGAGGCGGTCACGGTGACCGTCGACGGCGCCGCCCCGCCGGGCCAGCTCGCCGCCCTGCGCGAGCGGGTCGAAGCGGTCCCCGGGGTGGTCCGCGGCGCCGCTTTCGCCACTGCCTCAGACGAAGTCGCCTTCGCCAACTTCGCCCTCTCCGGCCCGGCCCTCGAGGGCTCCTCCCAGGACTCGGTGGAGGCGATCCGCGACCTCTCGCCCCCCACCGGCACCGCCGTCCTCGTCTCCGGCAACACCGCCGGCTTCATCGACCAGAAGCAGAGCCTGATCGACCACGCGCCGCAGGTGGTGGCGATCGTCGCCCTCACCACCCTGGTCCTGCTCTTCCTCCTGACCGGCTCGGTGCTGCTGCCGCTGAAGACGCTGCTGATGAACTCGCTGACGCTCGGCGCGACCCTCGGCATCCTCGTCCTCGCCTTCCAGGAGGGCTGGCTGCAGGCGCCGACCGACTACACCGGCCCGGAGGCGATCGAGGTGACCAGCGTCATCTTCCTCTTTGCCGTCCTCTTCGGCCTCGCCACCGATTACGCGGTCCTGGTGATGGCGCGGATCAAGGAGCGCCACGACGCCGGCGACGACAACGAGGAGGCGGTCGCGACCGGAATCGGCCGCACCGGCCGGGTGATCACCGCCGCCGCCCTGGCGATCGCCATCGTCTTCCTCGCCTTCGCCGTCAGCTCCGTCTTCTTCGTCAAGCAGATCGCGATCGGGATGGCGGTTGGAGTGATGATCGACGCCACGATCGTCCGCGCCCTCCTCGTCCCCGCCCTGATGCGCCTGCTCGGCGACTGGAACTGGTGGGCCCCGGCGCCCCTGCGCCGCCTCCAGCTCCGACTCGGTTTTTCCGAGGGCTAATCGCCCTTACTTGCATATAAATTTATATCTGGGTAACTTATGCCCATGGAGGCATCCGCCGCACGTTCGCGGCTATCCCGCGACGACCGCATGGAGCAGACGCTCGGGGCGGCGCACACGCTGTTTGCCGAGCGCGGCTACGCGGCGGTGAAGATGGATGAGATCGCGGCGGCGGTCGGGGTGACCAAGCCGTTGCTCTACAACTACTTCGGCAACAAGGAACAGCTGTACATCGCCTGCATGGAGCGGGCCGGGGACGCGCTGACGAAGACCGTCGGCGAGGCGGTCGAGGCGACCGCCAGCCCCGGCGACGCGCTCGGCGCCGGCGTCCGCGCCTTCTTCGCCTTCCTCGACTCCGACCGCGGCGCCTGGGCGGTGCTCTTCGACGAGACCCTGCCCCAGGCCGGCGACGTGGCCGAGCGGGTCGGCGCCTACCGCGGCCTGATCGTCGAGCTCGTCTCCGCGGCGATGATGCGGCAGCTGCCGCAGCAGGTCCGCGACGCCGCCCGGGTCGAAGTCGAGGCCCTCTCCGCCGCCCTGCTCGGCGCCGCCGAGGCCCTGGCCCGCTGGTGGCTGCACAGCGAAGAGCTCAGCGCCGAGGAGGCGGCCGAGCTGCTGATCGCGACGATCGAGCCCGGCCTGCGGGCCCGCTCGGGCGACTCCCCCACTTCCGATCCCACCCAAAAAGGAACCAGCTCAGAATGAACAGCGAGACCAGGCGGGTTGCCGTCGTCGGCGGCAACCGCATCCCCTTTGCGCGTTCCGACAGCACCTACGCGCACGCCTCCAACCAGGACATGCTCACCGCTGCGCTCGACGGCCTCGTCGACCGCTTCGGGCTCGAGGGCGAGACGCTCGGCGAGGTCGCCGGCGGCGCCGTCCTCAAGCACTCCCACGACCGCGACCTCGCCCGCGAGAGCGTGCTCGGCACCCGGCTGGCGCCGGAGACCCCCGCCTACGACGTCCAGCAGGCCTGCGGCACCGGTCTGGAGACGACGATCCTGGTCGCCAACAAGATCGCGCTGGGCCAGATCGACGCCGGCATCGCCTGCGGCGCCGACACCACCTCCGACGCCCCGATCGCGCTCAACGAGCAGTTGCGGGCGACCCTGCTGGAGGCCAACCGGCAGCGCTCGACCGGCGGCAAACTGAAGGCGCTGACCGGGTTCCGCCCCGGCCACATCGTCCCCAACATCCCCCGCAACGAGGAGCCGCGCACTGGGATGTCGATGGGCGAGCACTGCGCACTGATGGCAACCGAATGGGAGATCGGCCGCGAGGAGCAGGACGAGCTCGCCGTCGCCAGCCACCAGAACCTCGCAGCCGCTTATGACCGCGGCTTCCTCGAGGACCTGATCACCCCCTACCTCGGGCTCGAGCGCGACCAGAACCTGCGCCCCGACTCCAACCTCGAGAAGCTGGCGAAGCTGAAGCCGGTCTTCGGCGGCCCCGAGGGCACGATGACCGCGGCCAACTCGACGCCGCTTTCCGACGGCGCCTCGGCGGTGCTGCTCGCCTCCGAGGAATGGGCGCGCGAGCGCGACCTGCCGATCCTCGCCTACGTCTCCGAGGCCCAGACCGCGGCCGTCGACCACGTGCACAAGCGCGAAGGACTGCTGATGGCCCCCGCCTACGCGATGCCGCGGATGCTCGACCGCGCCGGCCTCAGCCTGCAGGACTTCGACTACTACGAGATCCACGAGGCCTTCGCCGCCCAGGTGCTCTGCACGCTGAAGGCCTGGGAGGACCCGGCGTTCTGCAAGGAGAAGCTGGGACGGGAGGCGCCGCTTGGCGCGATCGATCGCGCCAAGCTCAACGTCAACGGCGGCTCGCTGGCCGCGGCGCACCCGTTCGCCGCCACCGGCGGGCGGATCGTCGCCGGCCTCGCCAAGCAACTGCACGCGGACGGCACTGGCCGCGGCGTGATCAGCATCTGCGCCGCCGGCGGCCAGGGCGTCGTCGCCATCCTCGAGGGCCCGGGAGGTGCCAAGTGAGCGACCGCTACTCACAGCTCGTCAACGCCCCTGTCGTCGGCACGATCGCCAAGCAGCTGGGCCTGCCGCAGCCGGTCGAGCTCGACCGCTACCGCCCCGGCGCCCCGGTCGTCTCCGGCCCGGTGCTGAGCGGCGGCGCCCCCGGTGGGCGCCTGACCCGCGCGCTCGCCGGCTTCCTCGACCGCATCGCGGCCGAACGCGCCGGCACCGAGGGCAAGGCGAAGGCGCTCGTCTTCGACGCCACCGGGATCGCCGACTCGACCGAGCTGGTCGAGCTGCAGCGCTTCTTCTACCCCGCGGTCGGCCGCCTGCAGCGCAGCGGCCGCGTCGTCGTGCTCGGCACGCCGCCGGCCGAGGCCGGCTCCGCCCGGGCCCAGACCGCGCAGCGGGCGCTGGAGGGCTTCGTCCGCTCGCTCGCCAAGGAGGTCGGTGGCCGCGGCTCGACCGCGCAGCTGCTCCACGTCGCCGCCGGTGGCGAGGACCAGCTCGACTCGACCCTGCGCTTCCTGCTCTCGCCCCGCTCCGCCTACGTCTCCGGCCAGACGGTGCGGATCGGGCCCGGCGTCGCGGCGACGCCCGAGCTCGACTGGGAGCGCCCGCTGCAGGGCAAGACGGCGCTGGTCACCGGCGCTTCGCGCGGGATCGGGGCGGCGATCGCCCAGACCCTCGCCCGCGACGGCGCCAAGATCGTCGGCCTCGACATCCCCCAGGCGCAAGCCGACCTGGAGCGGGTCACCGCCGAGTTCGACGGCGACGCGCTCGCCCTCGACATCACCGCCGAGGACGCCCCGCAGCGGATCGCCGAGCGCTTCGCCGGCGGCCTCGACGTCGTCGTCCACAACGCCGGCGTGACCAAAGACCGGACGATCGCGAAGATGCCGGAAGAGCGCTGGGCGCAGCTGATGGAGATCAACCTCTCCAGCGAGGAGCGGATCAACGACGCCCTGCTCGACGCCAAGCTGATCGGCAGCGGCGGCCGCATCGTCTGCGTCTCCTCGATGTCGGGAGTCGCCGGCAACTCGGGCCAGACCAATTACGCCGCCTCCAAGGCCGGGGTGATCGGGATGGTCGAAGCGATGGCACCTGAGCTGGCTGCGCGCGGGGCGACGATTAACGCCGTCGCCCCCGGCTTCATCGAGACCCAGATGACGGCGGCGATGCCGATCGGCCCGCGCGAAGCGGGACGGCGCCTCTCCAGCCTCTCCCAGGGCGGGCTCCCGGTCGACGTCGCCGAGACGATCGCCTGGTTCGCCAGCCCCGGCTCGACCGGCGTCAACGGCAACACGGTCCGCGTCTGCGGCCAGAACCTGCTGGGGGCCTGATGAGCGGCTCGGCGCCCCGCGAGAGCCGCACCCTCGGCAGCTCCCCCAGCATCCTGCCGCTCTACGCGCGGGCGGCGGCGCCGATGGTTCCGGGCGCCTCGCTGCTGCCCTTCATCCCCGGTGGCGGCGGCGAGATCCCCGACGTCGAGCTGGAGCTGACCGGGGTGCGCCCCGACCCGGCCGACCTCGCCGCCTACGCCAAGGTCTGCGGCTTCGCCCTCCGCGACCAGCTGCCACCGACCTACCCCCACCTGCTCGCCTTCCCGCTGCACATGGCGGTGATGGCCGACGGCTCCTTCCCGTTCGGCGCGGTCGGCCTCGTCCACCTCGAAAATCGGATCGAGCAGCGGCGCCCGCTCGGCGCCGGAGAGGAGCTGACGATCCGCGTCCACCCCACCCCGCTCCGCCCCCACTCCAAGGGCCGCACCTTCTCCCTCGTCACCGAGGTCCTCGCCGGCAGCGAGATCGCCTGGGAGAGCGAGAGCACGATGCTGCGCCGCGGCAAGCCGGTTGAGGTCGTAGTTGAGCCCGGTATGCGGGACGAAGTACGACCTCAAGCTGGGGACGGGGGCTTTCCGACGCTCCCGGACGACGCACCGGCGAGCGCCGAGTGGCGGCTCGACGGCGGGCTCGGGCGGCGCTACGGCGGCGTCTCCGGCGACCGCAACCCGATCCACATGCACTCGCTGACCGCGAAGCCGCTCGGCTTCCCGGCGGCGATCGCGCACGGGATGTGGACCAAGGCCCGCTGCCTGGCGGCGATGGAGGGACGCCTGCCCGACGCCTTCGGCGTCGACGTCCAGTTCCGCAAGCCGATCCTGCTGCCGAGCAAGGTCGAGTTCGCCAGCGCCGAGCGCGACGGCGAGACGCTCTTTTCAGTCCGCAACTCCAAGCGCGAGATCACCCACCTCGACGGCCGCGTGCGGCCCGTCGAGGCCAACCCGCAAGCACAGACCGAGAGGAATTGACGATGACGACGGCTGAGAAAGACCGCAGCGTGGCGGAGCGCGGCATGGGCTTTGGCCTGCGCGCGCTCAACCGCCTCGCCGGCTCCGACCTGCTGGACCGAATCCGGATCCGCAAGCAGGTCGAGCGCGCCCTCTTCCAGGGCACCAAGAACGGCTTCCGCACCGCGACCGCCGCCGGGCGCACCTTCAAGGCGGCGCAGCAGCTGGGGAAACCGGCGCGGCAAGCGCGCAGTAAGTCGAAAGGGCTGTTCGACGTCACCCCCGACGACGAGCAGCAGATGTTCCAGGAGGCCGGCCGCGCCTTCGCCGAGGAGAAGATCCGGCCGGCGGCCCTGGAGGCCGACGCCAAGCGCCAGACGCCGAAGGAGGTGCTGGACCAGGCGGTCGAGCTCGGCGTCAACATGCTCGGCGTGCCCGAGGAGCTCGGCGGCGTCATGCACGAGCAGTCGGCGGTGACCAGCGTCCTGATCGGCGAGGCGCTCGCCCACGGCGACCTCGGCATCGCCTACGCGGCGCTCGCCCCCGGCGCCGTCGCCACCGCGATCGGCCTCTGGGGCAGCGCCGAGCAGGAGGCCGCCTACCTGCCCGCCTTCACCGGTGAGGACGTGCCGGCGGCGGCGCTGGCGATCCTCGAGCCGCGGCCGCTGTTCGACCCGCGCAAGCTGGAGACGACGGCGCGCCGCGACGGCGAGGACTGGGTCCTCTCCGGCGCCAAGTCCCTGCTCGCCCGCGCCACCGAGTGCGAGCTCTTCGTGGTCGCCGCCGAGGCCGAGGGCATCGGCCCGGTGCTGTTCGTCGTCGAGTCCGGGCTCGATGGTCTCGAGATCGAGGACGAGCCGGCGATGGGCCTGCGGCCCGCCGCCACCGGCCGCCTGCTGATCGAGGACGTCCGCGTCCCCGCCGCCGCCCTGCTCGGCGAGGGCAGGACCGAGGACTACGTCGAGTGCATCGACCGCTCGCGGATCGCCTGGTCGGGCCTGGCCACCGGCGCCGCCCAGGCGGTGCTCGATTACGTGATCCCCTACGTCAACGACCGCCAGGCCTTCGGCGAACCGATTTCCAACCGCCAGGGTGTCGCCTTCGCGGTCTCCGACATCGGGATCGAGACCGACGGCATGCGCCTCGCCACCTACCGGGCCGCGAGCCGCGCCGACCGCGGCGAGTCCTTCGCCCGCGAGGCGGCGATCGCCCGCCGGCTCTGCGCCGTTAAGGGGATGAAGATCGGCTCCGACGGCGTGCAACTGCTCGGCGGCCACGGCTTCGTCAAGGAGCACCCGGTCGAGCGCTGGTACCGAGACCTTCGAGCCGCGGGCGTCATGGAGGGCGCCCTGCTCGTCTAGGCGACCCGCCGAGACCGAGCGAAAGCGAACTCATGATCAACCTAGAGATACCGAAGAAGTTCAAGCCGCTGGCAAGCCAGGCCAACCAGGTCGCGACCGAGGTCTTCCGGCCGATCTCCCGCAAGTACGACGAGGCCGAGCACGCCTACCCGAAAGAGCTCGACATGCTGGCCTCGCTGATCGACGGCATGAACGAGGGCTCCGACATCGGCGGCGCCGGTGCCGCCGGCGTGCGCCGCGAGTCCAGCAACGAGGACGGCGAGAACCGCAACGGCTCCAACCTCTCCACCGTGCTCGGGATCATCGAGCTCTGCTGGGGAGACGTCGGCCTGCTGCTCTCGATGCCGCGCCAGGGCCTCGGCAACTCGGCGATCGCCTCGGTGGCGACCGAGCAGCAGCTCGAACAGTACGGCGGCAAGTGGGCGGCGATGGCGATCACCGAGCCCGAAGCGGGCTCCGACTCGGCCTCGATCCGCACCACGGCCGAGCTCGACGGCGACGAGTACGTGCTCAACGGCGAGAAGATCTTCGTCACCTCCGGCGACCGCGCCGACCTGATCGTCGTCTGGGCCACCCTCGACCGCTCGGTCGGCCGGGCCGCGATCAAGTCGTTCATCGTCGAGCGCGACAACCCGGGGCTGAAGCTCGACCGGCTCGAGCACAAGCTCGGAATCCGCGCCTCCGACACCGCCAACTTCACCCTGCAGGACTGCCGGGTGCCAAAGGAGGCGCTGCTGGGCGACCCCGAGGTCAACGTCGAGAAGGGCTTCGCGGGAGCGATGCAGACCTTCGACAACACGCGGCCGCTGGTCGCCGCGATGGCGGTCGGCCTCACCCGCGCGGCGCTGGAGCTGACGCGGGAGAAGCTGGCCGAGGCCGGCGTCGAGGTCGACTACTCGGCTCCCGCCCTCTGTCAGCACGCGGCGGCGGCGCGCTTGCTCGAGATGGAAGCCGACTACGAGGCCGCCTGGCTGCAGACCCTGCACGCGGCCTGGATGGCCGACAACTCGAAGCCGAACTCGCTACAGGCCTCGATGGCGAAGGCGAAGGCGGGGCGAACCTGCGTCGACGTGACGCTCGGGTGCGTCGAGCTGTGTGGCAGCGTCGGGCTCGGCGAGAGCGAGCTGCTCGAGAAGTGGGCTCGGGACGCGAAGATTCTCGACATCTTCGAGGGGACGCAGCAGATTCAGCTGCTGATCGTGGCTAGGCAGTTGCTCGGTAAGAACTCGAGCGAACTCAGGTAGACAGGGCGGGGTGTCCCTCCCTGGACGCAACGGCTTCGCCGTGCTGAGTGTCCAGGGAGGGACACCCCGCCCTGTCAGACTGCGCTGGCTTTGAATCTGATCGAGGAACTGCTTGAGCGATCGCCGGCGTCTCGGCTCGGGATAGTTGCGATAGACGCTGAGGCCAATCGCCGCGACTGGTACTTCGGCGAACTCATTGCTTGCTCGGCCGGGCTCTCGGGCGCGTTCGCCGCTCGCGGGGTCGAGCGCGGGCACGTGGTGATGACGCTGGTTGGGAACCGGATCGAGTGGGCGTTGACGCTGCTTGCCTGCTGGCGGATGGGGGCGGTGGCGTTGCCCTGCAACACGCAGCTGCGGCCGCAGGATTTGGCGCTGCGGGTGGGGGCCGCTAATCCGAAGCTCTGCGTTGGCGAGGAGGGGCTGCTCGGCGATCTGCCGGCGGGGGTGCCGACGATGGACATGGGCGAAGTCGCCGCGGTGCTCGATGAGGATCGGCCGCAGGAGACGCCGGCGGCGATCGAGGAGATGGGGGCGGAGGACCCGGCGCTGATCGTCTTCACCTCGGGCACGACCGGGGAGCCACGCGGCGTCGTCCACGGCTACCGCTACCTGCTCGGGCAGGAGACCCAGGCGACGCACTGGTTCGGCTCGCAGCGCGGCGAGCTGGCCTGGTGCACGACCGCCCCCGGCTGGTCGAAGTCGGCCCGAAACGTCTTCCTCGCCCCCTGGCTGACCGGCGCCGCCGCGGTCATCCACGACGGTCGCTTCGACCCGGCCGAGCGGCTCGACTTCGCCGAGGCGCTGGGCGTCAACGTGCTCTGCCAGGCGCCGACCGAGTACCGGATGCTGGCCCGCCGCACGAAGCTGCGGCCGCTGCCGGCGCTGCGCCGGATGGTCTCCGCCGGGGAGCCGCTCGACCCCGACACGATCTCCGCCTTCGCCGCCGAGATGGGCCTCGAACCGGCCGACGGCTACGGCCAGACCGAGACCGGCCACGTCGCCGCCAACCTCGCCGGCGAGCCGGTCCGGATCGGCTCGATGGGCAAACCGCTGCCGGGGATCGAGACGCGGATCGTCGAGGGCGAGCTCCAACTGCGCGCCGCCTCCTCCCCCACCTTCTTCGCCCGCTACCTCGACGGCGAGCGCTTCGAGGGCGAGTGGTGGCAGACCGGCGACCTGGTCCGCGAAGACGAGGACGGCTACCTCTTCTTCGAGGGCCGCGACGACGACATCATCACCTCCTCCGGCTACCGGATCGGGCCGACCGAGGTCGAGGCTGTACTGCTCTCCCACCCCGACGTCGCCGAGGCGGCCGCGGTCGCCGCCCCCGACCCCGAGCGCGGCAGTGTCGTGCGCGCGGTCGTCGTCCCCCGCGAGCGCGAGCCCAGCGAGGAGCTGGCGCGGGAGCTGCAGGAGCACTGCAAACGCGAGACCGCGCCGTACAAGTTCCCCCGCATCGTCGAGTTCGCGGCCGAGCTGCCGCGCACCAGCACCGGAAAGATCCGCCGCGCGGCGCTGCGAGCAGAGTAGGGTTGGGGCATGGCCGCCAACCCCGAGGCCACCGACTCCGCCGCCGTCGCCCGCGCCTACTTCGCCGCGGTCACCGCCCGCGACGTCGAGGGGATGGCAGCCTGCTGGGAGCCCGGCTCCCCGGACGTCCTCCACGGCGTCGCCGAGCTGCGCGTCCCCGAGGACCTCAAGGCCTGGTTCACCGCCCTCTTCTCGGCCTTCCCAGATTTCACCTTCGAGGTCCTCGACGTGATCGCCAGCGGCGAGAAGGCGGCGGTGCGCTGGCACGCCACCGGCACCTTCAACGGCAGCGGCAAGTTCGAGGGCCTGGTCCCGAACGGCAAGACCGTCGACCTCCAGGGATGCGACGTGCTGACCGTGCGCAACGGCCTCGTCGTCCGCAACGACGCCTACCTGAACGGCGCCCAGATGGCACGCCAGCTCGGCGCCCTGCCGCCGGAGGGATCGCCGCCAGAAAAGGCGATGACCGCCGCGCTCAACGCCAAGACCAAGCTCGCCGGCCACCTCCGCCGCTCCGGCTGACGCCCCGGCCCAACTCGTGGTTCCTTATGTACTCCAGGAACGAAAAGGGAACCACGAGATGGGCACAGCGGAGCGCGCCAGGCGTCGCGAGCGCCAAGTTCTAGACAGGGATACGAACGGGCGGATACACGGCCACCGGGCCAGGGCGCGCCGCTCAGTAGGTTGATCCCATGAGCCAAATTGACCGTAAACGGATCGCCGCCCTGACCGAGGCCCAGGACGAGCAGTTCCGCAACCGCACCGGCGCCTCGGCCAAGACCTACGAGCGAGCGCTGGCGGTGATGCCCAACGGCGTCCCCTCCTCGTTCCAGGCAAACGACCCCTGGCCCGTCTACCTGGAGCGCGGCGAGGGCAGCCGCGTCTGGGACGTCGACGGCAACGAATACGTCGACTTCCACAACGGCTTCGGCGTGATGTGCATCGGCCACGCCAACCCCGACGTCGGCGCCGCCGCGAAAGCGCGGATCGACGAGGGCACCCACTTCGCCGCCCCGACCGACGGCTCGATCGTCGTCGCCGAGGAGCTGCGCCGCCGCTTTGGCCTACCGCAGTGGCGCTTCACCAACTCCGGCACCGAGTCGACGATGGACGCCGTCCACCTCGCCCGCGGCATCACCGGCCGCGACCTGATCCTCAAGATCGAGGGCTCCTACCACGGCCACCACGACAGCGTGATGGTCTCCGTCTACCCGCCCCTGGAGGCGCTCGGCGACCGCGACGACCCGGTCAGCGTGCCCAACGGCGGTGGCATCCCCAAGGCCCTCTCCGAACTGACCCGCGCCGTCCCCTTCAACGACGCCGAGGCACTGGAGAGCGCCCTGGAGAAGATCGGCGACCAGGTTGCCGGGATGATCATGGAGCCGGCGATGATGAACATCAACATCATCCCGCCGCGCGAGGGCTACCTCGAGCGGGTCCGCGAGCTGACCGCCAAGCACGGGATCAAGCTGATCTTCGACGAGGTCAAGACCGGGGCGACGATCTCCCCCGGCGGCGCCACTTCCCGCTTCGGCGTCACTCCGGACATGATCACCCTGGCCAAGGCCAGCTGCGGCGGCTACCCCGGCGGAGCGATCGGGATGAGCGACGAGCTGGCGGCGATCGTCGCCGACGGCACCGTCAGCCAGTACGGGACCTTCAACGGCAACCCGCTGGTCATGGCCGCCGCCGAGGCGACCCTGACCAAGGTCCTCACCGACGACGTCTACGACCGTTTCGAAGCCAAGAACCAGCAGCTGCTGAGCGGCTGCCAGGAGATCGTCGACAAGTACGGCCTGCCCGCCTACACCGAGGGCCTCGGCGCCAAGGGCTGCGTCGTCTTCTCCTCCGAGCGGCTGTACGAGTACCGCGACTACCTGACCAAGGTCGACGAGGGGCTCTCGCGCCTGGCCTGGCTCTACCACATGAACCACGGGATCTTCATGACCCCGGGGACCGAGGAGGAGTGGACGCTCTCGATCGCCCACTCCGACGAGGACCTGCAGCGCTACCTCGACGCCTTCGAGGCCTTCGCCTCCGACGTCACCAGCGCCTAGCCAGGCGCTGCCCCGAGTCTCGCCGTCGCCTCAGGCGACGGCGAGGCCCTCGGCGGCCGAGACCGGCCGGCCGAGGTGGAAGCCCTGGGCCATATCGACGCCGTAGTCGCGCAGCATCAGGGTCGTGTCCTCGTCCTCGACGAACTCGGCGATCGTCCGCTTGCCGAGGCCGCGGGCGATCTGGACGATCGCTTTGACGGTCAGCTGGTCGGCGTCGTTGCGCGGCATGTCGCGGATGAAGGAGCCGTCGATCTTGATCACGTCGAAGGGGATCCGCTTCAGGTAGTTGAAGGGGCCGAAGCCGGCGCCGTAGTCGTCGATCGCGACTTCGCAGCCGAACTCGGTCAGCCGGTCGGCGAAGCCGGCGGCGGTGTCGTAGTCCTCGACCTTGGCGGTCTGGGTGATCTCGAAGGTGCAGCGGCCGGGGTCGGCGCTGCCTTCGTCGAGCCGGCGTTCGATGAACTCGAGCACCGAGAGGTCGGTGACCGAGATCCCGGAGAGGTTGACGTGCAGCGAGACCGGCTCGCCCGCCTGCTCGCGCTCGGCGAGCAGCTCCAGGGCGCGGCCGACGACCCAGCGGTCGAGCTCCTGGACCATGCCGGAGCGCTCGGCCGCTTCGATGAAGTTGGCGGCCGGCAGCAGTTCGCCATCGACGCCGGTCATCCGCAGCAGCAGCTCGTAGCGCTCGATGCTGCCGGAGACGAGGTCGTGGATCGGCTGCGTGGCGAGGCTGAGGCGGTCGTGGGTGAGCGCGTCGCGGATCCTGGCGCTGGTGCTCTGCGCCCGCCGCGCCGGCCGGCTCAGCTCCGCCGGGTCCTCGTAGAGGGCGATCCGGTTGCGCCCCTCTTCCTTGGCCCGGTACATCGCCTGGTCGGCGGCGACCAGCACGGCCTCGGCGCCGGCGTCACGGCTGCCGCCGAACATCGTGATCCCGACGCTGATCGTCGCCGGGCTCGCCTCGCCGCCGGCCGGGAACTCCTCGGCGACCTCGGCCCGCAGGTCCTCGCCCAGCTGCAGGGCACCGCCGGTGTCGGTCTGCGGCATCAGCACCGCGAACTCGTCGCCGGAGAGGCGGGCGACGATGTCGGTGTTGCGGACGCGCTCGCGCAGGACGGCGGCGAGGCGGCGGATCAGGTTGTCGCCGGACTGGTGGCCGAAGCGGTCGTTGGTCTCCTTGAGGCCGTCGATGTCGATCACCATCACCGCGCCCTGGCCGCCGTAGCGGGCGGTGAAGGAGACGTACTGGTCGAGTTCGGAGCGGAAGCGGCGGCGGTTCTGCAGCCCCGTCAGCGAGTCGTGGTCGGCCAGGTGGCGCAGCTCGGCCTCGGTCTTCTGGGCGCGCGCGAGGGCTCCGCGGACGACCTCCTGGTCGTCGGGTGCGAGCCTCTGCAAGACATTTTCGACAGCCGGATCCGGCTTGCCGCGCCCGTTCAAGTCATTCACTGAGGGGAAACTAGTACGTACCCGGACTTTTGACGTACAAAACTCGGGAAATCCGCTACTGGACCCGAATTTAGACGACACCACCCACCCAATAATTGGCCTCAGTGTCCCCTGGGTAGGGTGAGCGCTGAGATGCCGAACCGACTTGCCGGGGAGACCAGCCCCTACCTGCTGCAGCATCGCGACAACCCGGTCGACTGGTACCCCTGGGGCGAGGAGGCGCTGGGCCGCGCCCGCGACGAGGACCGGCCGATCTTGCTGTCGGTCGGGTACTCGGCCTGCCACTGGTGCCACGTGATGGAGCGGGAGTCCTTCGAGGACGACGAGACCGCCGCCTACATGAACGAGCACTTCGTCAACGTCAAGGTCGACCGCGAGGAGCGCCCCGACGTCGACGCGATCTACATGGAGGCCGTGCAGGCGATGACCGGCCACGGCGGCTGGCCGATGACCGTCTTCCTCGACCCCGACGGCGTCCCCTTCTACGGCGGCACCTACTTCCCGCCGGACGAGAGCCGTGGCATGCCGAGCTTCCGGATGGTGATGGAAGCGGTGATCGTCGCCTTCGAGGGGCAGCGCGAGGAAATCCGCGATCGCGCCGCCGAGACCCGCGCCCGCCTCGGGGCGATCGGCCAGGTCGAGCCCGGAACCGACCTGCCCGGCGAGGACGATCTGAAGTCCGCGGTGGCGCTGCTGGTCGAGCGCGCCGACCGCCAGCGCGGCGGCTTCGGCGGCGCCCCCAAGTTCCCGCCCGCCTCCTCGCTGCAGCTGCTGCTGGCGCGGGCCTTCGGCTCGGGCGGCGGGGGTGCCGGCTCGGAGCCTGCGGCGGTGGTCGGCGAGACGCTCGACGCGATGCTCGCCGGCGGCATCTACGACCAGCTCGGCGGCGGCTTCGCCCGCTACTCGGTCGACCCGGTCTGGCTCGTCCCCCACTTCGAGAAGATGCTCTACGACAACGCCCTGCTCGCCGGCGCCTACCTGCATGGGTGGCAGGCCCTGGGACAGGAGCGCTACCGGCGGGTCTGCGAGGAGACGCTGGACTGGATGCTGCGCGAGATGCGCGGCCCCGAGGGCGGCTTCTACTCGGCCCTCGACGCCGATTCCGAGGGGGTCGAGGGACGCTTCTACGTCTGGACCCCGGTCCAGATCCGCGAGGTGCTGGGCGAGGGCGCCGAGGCCGACGCCGTGATCGCCCACTACGGGGTCAGCGACGCGGGCAACTTCGAGGGCGCCAACATCCTCCACCTCGCCGCCGGGCCCGAGGCGCAGGCGCCGGCCGGGCTGGCGGAGGCGCGGCAGGCCCTGTACGAGGCGCGCGCCAAGCGCGTCTGGCCGGGGCTCGACGACAAGCGGCTCGCCTCCTGGAACGCGCTGGCGATCGCCGCCCTTGCCGAGGCCGGCGCCGTGCTCGGCCGCGAGGACTACCTGCGTGCGGCGCGCGAGTGCGCCGAGTTCGTGCTCGGCCGGATGCGCGACCCCGACGGCCGCCTGCTGCGCACCTACAAGAACGGCGACGCCCGCCTCAACGCTTACCTCGAGGACCACGCCTTCCTGCTGGAGGCGCTGCTGAAGCTCTACGAAGCCGACTTCGACCCGCGCTGGTTCGAGGCCGCGCGCGAGCTCGCCGACACCATGGTCGCCCGCTTCGGCGACCCCGAGCGCGGCGGCTTCTACTCGACCTCGGCCGACCACGAGGAGCTGATCGCGCGCCGCAAGGAGGTCGGCGACCACCCGATCCCCTCCGGCAACAGCGCCGCCGCGATGGGACTGCTGCGGCTCGCCGCGCTCAGCGGCGAGCGCTCCTACGAGCAGCAGGCCGTCGGCGTCTTCGCCCTCTTCGCCCGCACCGCCGTCCAGCACCCCGACGCCTTCGCGCACATGCTGCTGGCCCTCGACTTCCACCTCGCCTCGGTAAAGGAGGTCGCCCTGGTCGGCGACGATCTGGGCGAGCTGGCCGCCACCGTCCGCGCCGGCTTCCGCCCCCACCTGGTCCTCGCCGGCGGCCCCACGGGCAGCGAGGAGCCGCCCCTGTTGCGCGAGCGGCCGACCGTGGACGGCCGCGCCGCCGCCTACGTCTGCGAGCACTTCACCTGCCAGGCGCCGGTGACCGATCGGGAAATCTTGGGGTCCCTGCTGTAAACGCCCAGCCGCCGGGTTTGCAAGGATGGCCCCCTTGCGCGGCTCTCTCTTCACCTTCCCAGCCGGCCGCCGAGCCAAGTGGATCGTGTTCGGCCTCTGGTTCCTGGCGATCTTCATCGCAGCCGGTCCGGCCAATCTGCCGGGCAAGTTCGAAGACGCCGAAAGCAACGAGGCGACCTCCTACCTGCCGGGCGACGCCGAGTCGACCAAGGCGCTGAACGCGACCGAGGAGCTGCAGGACGGCGAAATCGCCCCCGCGGTGATCATCTACCGCCGCGAGGAGGGGCTGACCCCGGCCGACAAGGCGAAGATCGTCGAAGACGTCGAAGCGATGACCGAAGAGCGCTTCCCCGGGGTGATCCCGGACGGCGCCACGGCCGCCGCGGGAGGCAAGTCGGTGCCGTCGGAAGAAAAGCTCGACGGGAAACCGCAGATCAATTCTCTTGGCGTCAACGAACCGGGTTGCGGCGACTCGACCACGACGATCCCCGGCCAGCCAGCCGACTACGCGCCCTTCGTCGGGCCGGTCTGCTCGGCCGACGGCAAGGCGGCGATCGTCACCGCCTACATCAAGGCCGAAGGCGAGGGCGACCGGATCCTCGACCCGGTCAAGGACTGGCGCGACAAGATCTCCGACCCGGGCGGCGGCCTCGAGGTGAAGATCACCGGCGGCGCCGGCTTCTCCGCCGACGCGATCGAAGTCTTCGAAGGCATCAACGGGACCCTGCTGCTGGCCGCGGTCAGCCTGGTGATCTTCCTGCTGATCGTCATCTACCGCTCGCCGATGTTCTTCTTCATCCCGCTGGCGGCGGTGGTCTTCGCCGAGATCCTCTCGCGCTCGATCGGGTTCGGCGTCTCCGAGCTGGGGGTGACGATCAACGGCCAGTCGAGCTCGATCATGTCGGTCCTGGTGTTAGGCGCGGGGACCGATTACGCGCTGCTGCTGGTCGCCCGCTACCGCGAGGAGCTCCACCACACCGCCGACAAGTACCAGGCGATGCGCACCGCGCTCGAATCGGCCGGCCCGGCGATCTTCGCCTCGGCCCTGACCGTGATCGCCGCCCTGCTCTGCCTGACGATCGCCAAGGTCAACGGCACCGCCGGGCTCGGCCCGATCGCCGCGATCGGGATCGCCTGCGCGGCGCTCTCGATGCTGACCCTGCTGCCGGCGCTGCTGACGATCTTCGGCCGCCGCGCCTTCTGGCCCTTCGTCCCGCACACGCCGGAGACGGCTCCGGCCGCGGAGGGCATCTCCGAGCGCGCCCGCAAGGGCATGGTCGAAGGGTCCGGCGCCGCCGCCCTGATCAAAGTGATCCTCGCCTGCGTGCTGGTGCTGATCCTGCTGCCGCTGGTGCTGATCAACTGGGTGCTGCGGATCGTCAGTGGCCGCCGTATCCCCTCGCTGATCGTCGGCCCGCTCGACCGGGCCGTGTTCACGCCGTACGAGATGCGCCGCCACCGGCTCGAGCACGCCAGCGACGCCACCCACGGCTTCTGGTCCCGGCTCGGCAAACGGATCGCGATCTCGCCGCGGCGGATCATGTTCGGCTCGCTCGGCCTGCTCGTCGTCCTCTGCCTCGGCTTCGCCTTCTTCTCCACCGACCTGACCAGCGAAGACAGCTACCGGACCGAAGTCGACTCGGTCGAAGGCCAGCACCTGCTGGACAAGAGCTTCCCCTCCGGCGCCACGGCGCTGACCGACGTCGTCGTGCCCGAAGCCGGCGAGGTAGGCGCGGTCAAAGAAGCGGTGGAAGGTGTCGACGGCGTCGACACGGTCTCCGGCCCGGTCGCCAACGGCCCGCCCGGGATCCTGATCCAGGCGACGCTGGAACCGAATCCGTACTCGACCGAGGCCTTCGATCTGGTCGAACCGATCCGCGACGCCGCCGACGGTGCGGCGCCCGGCACCCTGGTCGGCGGCCCGACCGCGGTCGAATTCGACGTCCGCGACGCCGCCGGCTGGGACTCGATCGTGATCCCGCCGATCATCCTGATCGTCGTCCTCCTGATCCTGATCGCCCTGCTGCGCGCGGTCACCGCGCCGTTGATCCTGATCGGCACCGTGATCCTCAGCTTCCTCGCCGCGCTCGGCGTCGGCTACTTCGTCTTCGACGTGATCTTCGGCTTCCCCGGCTCCGACCCGTCGCTGCCGCTCTTCGCCTTCGTCTTCCTGGTCGCGCTCGGCGTCGACTACAACATCTTCCTGGTCGCGCGAGCGCGCGAGGAGACCGAAAAGCACGGCGCCGAACAGGGCATGCTGCGCGCACTTGCGGTCACCGGCGGCGTCATCACCAGCGCCGGGATCGTGCTCGCCGGCACCTTCTCGGTGCTCGCCGTCCTCCCCCTCACCTTCCTCACCGAGCTCGGCTTCGTGGTCGCCTTCGGCGTCCTCCTGGACACCTTCCTCGTCCGTAGCATCCTGGTGCCGTCGATCGCACTCACGGTCGGCGACAACTTCTGGTGGCCCTCGGCGCTCTCGCGCCGGGGGCGCACCGACGCTCAGAACTCGTAGCTCCGGACCTCGTCGAGGACGACGCGGCCGCCGACCTCGGCCCGTCCCTCCCCCAGCGGTACCGCCTGCAGCAGCGACCCCTGGCCCTGGTGGATCCGCAGTTGCCGCCCCAGCGCCGCCGCGAGCATGATCGCCGCCGAGCCCGTCGCCTCGTCCTCGCCGATGTCCTCCATCGAGTAGCAGCGCGAGCGCACGGCACCGGCCGCCTCGTCCTCCCAGGCCCAGTAGTAGACCAGCTGCTCGTCGCCGAGCGGACCGGTCAGCCGCTCGACCTCGGCCGGCTCGGCGAGTTCGACCAGCTCCCACGGCGGCGACCACTCGGCGCGGGCGGCGACGAAGGTCAGCTCGCCCTCGCGCCGCACCGCGACCTCGCCCGCGGGCGGCCGCAGCACCTCCACCGCCGTGCCCTCGTGCGCCAACAGCCAGGCCGTGCCGACGCTCGGGTGGCCGGCGAAGGGCAGCTCCAGGCCCGGGGTGAAGATCCGGCAGAGCCCAGCCGCGGCGTCGTCGACGAAGACCGTCTCGGAGAAGCCGAGGTCGGTGGCGACCGCCTGGCGGCGCTCCGCCGGCACCTCCGCCCCGTCGAGGAACACCCCGAGCGGGTTGCCGTGCGCTCCGGCCTCGTCGCTGAAGACGCGGAGGACGTGCAGCTTCGCCACGGCGCCGCGCTCAGAGGATCGGCAGGAAGTTTTCAATCTCGAAGGGGGTGACCTGGACCCGGTACTCGTCCCATTCCTGCCGCTTGATCTCGACGAAGCGGCGGAAGGTGTGCTCGCCCAGGGTCCGCAGCACCAGCTCCGAGTCGGCGGCGACCTCGATCGCCTCGCCCAGGGTCGCCGGCAGCTGCTCGATTCCCTGGTGGGAGAGCTCCTCCTGGGAGAGGTGGTAGAGGTTCTGCTCCATCGGCTCCGGCAGCTCGTAGCCCTTCTCGACCCCCTCCAGCCCCGCCTGCAGCATGCCGGCAAAGCACAGATAGGGGTTGCAGGCCGGGTCGGGGCAGCGCAGCTCGGCCCGGGTCGCGCCCTCCTTGCCGGGGTGGTAGAGCGGCACCCGGATCAGCGCCGAGCGGTTGCGGCGGGACCAGGCCAGGTAGACCGGGGCCTCGTAGCCGGGCACCAGGCGCTTGTAGGAGTTGACCCACTGGGCGAAGAGCGGCGAGATCTCGCGCGCGTGCTTGAGCTGGCCGGCGATGAACGACTTCGCCGTCGGCGAGAGGAAGTAGGGGTCGTCGGGGTCGTGGAAGGCGTTCTTGCCGTCTTTGGAGAGCGACTGGTGAACGTGCATCCCGGAACCGTTCTCGCCGAACAGCGGCTTCGGCATGAAGGTCGCGTGCCAGCCGTATTTCATCGCGTACTCCTTGACCACGATCCGGTACGTCATGCAGTCGTCCGCCATCTCCAGCGCGTTCTTGTAGCGCATGTCGACCTCGTGCTGGGAGGGCCCGACCTCGTGGTGGGCGTACTCGACGTGGATGCCCATCTTCTCCAGCGCCAGGATCGTCTCGCGGCGCACGTCGGAGCCGGCGTCGAGCGTGGTCAGGTCGAAGTAGCCGCCCTCGTCGAGGACCTCGGGCACGCCACCCTCCGGCTTGGCCGAGCGGAAGTAGAAGTACTCCAGCTCGGGGCCGATGTTGTAGGCGTCGAAGCCGAGCTCTTCGGCCCGTTTCATCGCCCGCTGCAGGATCCAGCGCGGGTCGCCCTCGTAGGGGCCGCCGCCGGGGACCTGGATGTCGCAGAACATGCGGGCGACGGCGTTGCCTTCCTCCGGGCGCCAGGGGATCAGGGCGAAGGTGCTGGGGTCGGGCATGGCGATCATGTCCGACTCCTCGATCGGGTTGAAGCCGGTGATCGAGGACCCGTCGAAGCCCATGCCGCCGTCGAAGGCGTTCTCCAGCTCGGCGGCGTTGATCGAGAAGCTCTTCAGCTGGCCGAGCACGTCGGTGAACCAGAGGCGGACAAAACGGACGTCGCTCTGCTTGACGATCTCGGCGACGTCAGCGGCGCTCTTCGGTTGGTCTGCCATACGGCCCCCTTTGGCTGGTGCGAGAAGGCCGCAACGATAGGCGAATGAACCGACCAGGTGCGGAACGACGTTATTCGGGTAGAGAAGGCTGACCGGTGGCGGCTTGCACCGGAGGCAAAAAGCAGGTATAACTTACCGACCGTAAGTAAGCGGCTGAAAGTAAAGTAAAGGCCACGTAAAGGCTCTGTAAAGCCAAATTCGGATCAGAGCCAGAAGCGAGACGCCAGTGACGGTTAAAACGGCAGTAAGCAGATTTCAGATCCACGACGAGTTGACGGCGCCGGACGAGAGCGCGCCGCTGATCAAGACCATCCAGGCCACCGGCGGGGCAGTGACCAAGTTCGTCGGCGTTCTGGCCGGGTCTCCAGCGGTCCTCCGGGCATACACCCGGATGCGTTCGGAGCTGCGCGGCGGCGTCCTTCCCCAGGCGACGCGTGAGCGGATCGCCCTGGCGGTCGCCGAGCACCGCGAGGACAACTACAGCATCGCCCAGCACGCCAAGTCGGCGCGCCGGGCCGGGCTCGGCCTCGACGAGGTCTCCCGCGCCCGCAGCTTCACCTCTGCGGACGAGAAGGAGGCGGCGCTCCTGCTCTACCTGAAGGAGGCGCTGGACGCCGACGGCCCTCCCCCGCTCCACCTCCACGAGGAGGCGCGTGAGATCGGCTGGACCGACGAGGAGATCCTCGAGGCGGTCGGGCACCTCGCCCTGAACGAGTTCCAGAGCCTGATCGCGTCAGCGGCGGCTCTCCCACAGGACCAGGCGACGCCGCGGGTCCTGCCCTCAGCGGCGGCCTAGTCGCGCACACGCAGGGGTCGGGCGCTGCCCGACCCCTGTCGCTTGCCGCCTAGCTTTCCTCGACCAGCGTCGCGGTGTAGAGAAGGCGAGCAGTCGAGTATTTGCAGCCGTAGTCGGCGCGTTTGCCCACTACTTGCTGCGGTTCGCCCTGGCGGATGTCGGTGGAGTTGGTGCAGGTGCCGGCTTCGCGGCTGGCGCGCCAGACGTTGTTGGCGGGCAGGTTCTGGGCGAAGGCGGGAGCCCAGGTCGGGACCGTGAGGGCGACGATGTCGTTGCGTTCGACTTCGAGGTTGGAGCCGAATTTGACCGTCTGCCCGAGGTAGGGCGAGAGCACCTTGACCGAGCTCTGGCTGCGCAGTTCGTAGCGGGGCGGGTTGGTGCCGGGCAGGCGCCGAAGGATCGAGATCCGCGCCTCCGGCGGAGTCCCGAAGAAGCCGTTGAAGAAGGAGCGCTGCGAGTTGGTCGGCTGGGCCAGGGTCAGGGTCCAGGCCTTGATCCGCCCCGCGTGCGGCACCAAGTAAGGGTTCTGGGCCTGGCCGTTGGAGACCTGGAAGCCGGTGACGCTGCCGACCGCCTGGCAGGGAAGCTCGGGGCAGGCGGGGTCGGGGGTCGTCGCGGTTTGGCCGAGGATGACGGAGGTCGGCTCGACCGTGGCGGCGCTGGCACCGGCGGAGATCACGACCACGGCCCCCAGCGAGCAGGCACCGAGGGCGACCGTCAGCCAACGCGCCTTGCGGGCGCCAACTCCGTGCGAAAACCTCGACATACACCTGCTCCTCTCGTTATCTGGGCACTGCCTGAACACCGCAGATTAGCCGCCGATGCGGCCGGAGAAAGGAGCTCGGAGCGGCGCCGAGGCCGCCTCAGGGAGCGGGCGGGGCGATCTCGACCGCGTATCCGAGGCGGGCGACGCCGGCGGATTCGAAGCCGAGCGCCTTGCTGGCGGCGATCGTCAGGTCCCAAGTGCGTCCCTTGGCATAGGGGCCGCGGTCGATCACCTGGGTTATCAGGGTGCGACCGTGGTAGACGAACTTGACCGTGGTGCCGCAGGGCAGCGTCTTGTGGGCGACGCCGAGCGTGGCCGCGCCGAGGGTCTGGCCGCAGGCGGTCTGGCGGCCATAGAGGCCAGGGCCGTACCAAGTGGCGCTGCCGTAGCGCAGCGGGGTGCTGAAGGCGATGCCTCCTTCGCTTTCAGGCGCGGGCGGAGCGACGGCTTCGTAGCTGGAGGCGCCACCCGTCGCGGCCTGCGCGGCGGAGATCCCGCCCAGGGAGGCGACAGCGAGGGCGATCAGGGCCAGGGCCCAGCGAATTGGGTTCGTGAAGTTGTGCATTCTCTTTCCATGCGCTTACGGGGTTAGCTGACGGGCTCGCGCTGAAAGAGCTGCGCTACGCGACACAGGCCGCGATTCGCCCCAACTGATTGGGCCCCCCGATCCCCGCGATATGTAGGCGGAGATTCAGCGGAAGTTGGCGGCAGATTAGCAAACGCTAAGACAGAAAACTTGCAAGAACGCTCCCAGGCATGGGAAAGGCCCCAAATGGGGCCTTTCCTTTAGCGGGCCTGTAAGCCGGATCCTGTCTTGAGCGGCCATCTATCTTTGCGGCCTACCTGGATCTCGCCGAGCCGGGTCAACGATCCTGCTTGGCCTAGCACCGGGCGGGGTTTACCTGGCCGCCGCGTCACCGCGACGCCGGTGCGCTCTTACCGCACCATTTCACCTTTGCCTGTACGCGACTCACGTGTGGCCGCGCCATCGGCCGTGTCATTTCTGTGGCACTTTCCCGCGGGTTTCCCCGGGTGGGCGTTACCCACCGCCCTCGCCCTTTGGTGTCCGGACTTTCCTCGAGGGGTTTTCTCTCCCCCCGCGGTCCGCTCGGCCCGCAGCTCAAGGGTAGCCCTCTCCCCACGGTTCGCCAAGCGGGCGGCGGATATGGTGGCGGCCATGCGGACCGCGGTGGTCACCGGAGCTGGCAGCGGCCTGGGCAGGGCGATCGCGCTCGAGCTCGCCGGCCGCGGCTGGTCGGTCTGGGCGACCGACGTCGACGGCGAGACCGCGGCCCGGGCGGCGGCGGAGATCGGCGGCACCGGGACAGGCGCGGCGGAGTCGGCGGCCCTGGACGTGCGCGACGAAGGCTCCTGCCGGGCCCTGGTCGACGCGGTAATGGAGAAGTCCGGCTCGCTCGACCTCTGGGTCAACAACGCCGGCGTCTTCTACAGCGGCGCGCCCTGGGAACAGGGCACCGAGCTGCGCCAGAGGATGTTCGAGGTCAACACCACCGGCCTGATCAACGGCACCCTCGCCGCCCTGGCGCCGATGATGGCCGCCGGCCGCGGCCAGATCGTCAACGTCGTCTCCCTGGCCGGGATCGTCGCCGCCCCCGGCGAGATCACCTACTCCGCCAGCAAGCACGCGGCGATGGCCTTCACCCTGGGGACCCAGTTCGACCTGCGCCGGGCGGGGATCAAGGGAGTCCGCGTCTGCGCCGTCTGCCCGGACGGGATCTGGACCCCGATGCTGGAAGACAAGCTCGACGACCCCGACGCCGCAGCCTCCTTCTCCGGCCAGCTGCAGCGGGTCGAGGACGTCGCCAGCGCGGTCGGCAAACTGACCGAGCGCCCGCGCCCGATCCTGATCGTCCCCCGCTGGCGTGGCCCGATGCTGCGCTTCTTCGACATCTTCCCCAGCCTGATGCTGCGCTCGCTGCCCCTCCTGCTCTGGGACGCGCGCCGGCGCCAGCGGCGCTACAAACGGCTCATCAAAGCCGGCCGCTGGCCCTGAGCTAGACCTTGCGGAAGACGCCGACCACGCGACCGAGGACTTTCGCCTCGGTGGTCAGGATCGGCTCCATTTCGTCGTTCTCGGGCTGCAGGCGGATGTGGTCGGCCTCGCGGAAGATCCGCTTCACCGTCGCCTCCTCGCCGATCAGGGCAACGACGATCTCGCCGTCGTCGGCTTCGTCGGCGGGCCGCACGATCACGTAGTCGCTTTCGAGGATCCCGGCGTTGACCATGCTTTCGCCGCGGATCTGGAGGATGTAGTCGCCGTCCTCGCCGCCGATCACGTCGGGGACTTCGAGGTACTCCTCGATGTTCTCCTCCGCCAGGATCGGCTCGCCGGCGGCGACCTGGCCGACCAGCGGCAGCCCGCCGCCCGGACGGATCGTCCGCTTCGCCTTATCGAAGAGCAGCTCGATCGCCCGTGGTTTCGAGGGATCGCGTTTCAGCAGCCCGATCTTCTCCAGGTTGGCCAGATGCGCGTGCACCGTCGAAGACGAGTGCAGCCCAACCGCTTTCCCGATCTCCCGCACAGTCGGCGGGTAGCCGGTTTTCGCCGCGTATTTGCGGATGAAGTCGAAGATCTCCTTCTGCCGCTTAGTCAGGTCGAGGTCAACCATTGATCGTCTCGTTTCCCTCCGCTCGCCGGGTGAGATGCCGTTCGAACACTTGTTCGCAGGCTATCGCCTCCCCCGGGCACCCGCAACCCAGCGGCTCACCCAACCGCCAAACATCTAGAATCGACGCCTCCCCGCGGCTGTGGCGGAACTGGTAGACGCGCAAGGTTGAGGGCCTTGTGCCCCGAAAGGGGCGTGATGGTTCGACTCCATTCAGCCGCATAGGAAAGTTCCTGCAAATTCAGGAATTTAGAAACCAAGCCCGTGGCACCGCCCTCTTTGCCAACGGTCCGATTGCGGACCGTTTTGGCATTGACGGGTGCGTGCTGCTCCAAAAACACGGCATCCAGGCGCGGCGGCGCGCCTGGCCTCCAGACGCACAAGACGACAGGGCTTGTGATTTGGCTCGTGCCTGGAGAGTCGGTTAAGAGCCGATTTCAAGCATGGCCAGCTCGCCGGACACTCGACAGGCGGTCGCCCCAGCAAAGCCCCGGCGCAGCCATGGAACCGGCTGCCTGCACGTCCAGACTCGCGCCGACGGGCGCGAGTTCTGGTACGGGCGGTGGAGCTCAGGATCGCGGCGCTTGAACCGCCGCATCGGCTTGAAACGCCGGCGAGGATCTGAGCAGGGCCTCACCAAGGTCCAAGCCGAGGCTGAGCTTCGCTGGATGATGTTGCGCGACCGTCAGCTCCCTGACGCGGACGAGGTCTCCTTTGCGATCGCGGCCGAATTGATGCTGCGCGATCTCGAGGGAGCCGGCCGCAAGCCAACCACCCTGGACAACTACCGGGCGATCCTTCGCTTCCGGCTGCTGCCCAGATTTGGCAAGACCGCGGTCGACCGCGTCCGCAAAAGCCAGGTCGAGGCGCTGGCAGCCGACATGCTGAGAGAAGGCAAGAGCGCGCACACCCGGGACAACACGCTGAAACTGCTCACGCAGATCTTCAAGTTCGCCCAGCTGCGCAACTGGTGCCGAGAGAACCCATGTCAGGGAGTCAGACGACCTCGGATTCGTCAAAGCGAAGACATCCGCTTCCTGGGCAAGGCGGAGCTCGAGGCCCTCCTGGAGGCGATCGACGTCTCTGAGGTCCCATTCGGCTCCACCGACAGAGCGATGATTCTCACGGCCGCGATGACGGGAATGCGCCAAGGCGAGCTCCTGGCTCTCCGCTGGCGCGACGTCGACTGGCAGGCGAGGCGGATCCGGGTGCGACGCAACTACGTGCGCGGTCACTGGGTCCTGCCCAAGTCGCGCAGCGGCGAACGATCGATTCCGCTCTCTTCAAGAGTGGCTGAGGAGCTGAGAGCGCATCTCGAGCGCTCGATCTTCCCCTCCGCAGACGACCTCGTCTTCGCCCATCCGCTTTCCGGTGAGCCGCTACCCAACGGGCCACTGGTGCGCCGCTTCAAGAAGGCCCTCAAGGCGGCAGGTGTTCGCGAGATTCGCTTCCATGACCTGCGCCACACCTTCGGCACCAGAATCGCAGCCGCTGGCATCCCGATGCGAACCCTCCAGGAGTGGATGGGACATCGCGACTTCAGGACGACCCTGATCTACGCGGACTACGAACCGCGAGAGAACGAGAGCGCGATGGTCGACCAAGCCTTCTCCTGAGTTCGCTCCGAACGCAGCGCGATGGCAGGCTAGGCGCGGTTCGACAGCCCCGGCTGCCAGCCCGGCCTCGTTCATTTATGGCTGTTCCCAGTGCGAATCAGCTTCAGCGAAGGAGCGCGAGCAGCAGCGAATACTCGAGGCGATCGTTTCGGCGGTACTGCGCCCCTCCGCCGACGACGACTCGACCGCTGGGGAGCGTCGCGGCTGAGGTGGCGGCAGCAGTATGGCCGCGAGGTAGGGTGGCGACCCCCCGCCTGCCGAAGCTGCGGTCTCGCTGGCCATTGGGCCTGAACCGCATGACAGTGAAGCCCCCCTCCCCCCTACCCACAGCGACAATCCGGCCGTCGCCCTGCACAGCAAGATCCCGCATCCACGGACGGCTCTGAGAGTTGGACCTGAGGATGCCCTGGCGGCCGAATCGCTTGTCGAAGCCGCCATTAGGTCGCAACCGGACCATCAAGACGGGGCTGAATCCGTCGGTGAGCACAACGCTGCCCCCGCCGGACAGCGAGAACAGAGAGGCGTCTTCCGGACAACAAACGCCTTGGCGAACCAGGCCGACGGATACTGTCCCGTCCCCACCGCCGAAGCTGCGATCAAGCCCCCCGTCGACTCCCAGCCGTGCCACGAGAAGACGGTTGTCGCGGTAGCCAACGACCAGGATCTTGCCGTTGGCTAGAACGGAAAGGTCCAGGAGACCGGTGAATGCGTACCTGGCTTTGGGGCCGTAGAAGAAGACGCGGCCAGCCCTGCCAAAGCCCGGGTCAACACTGCCGTCCGGGCGATAGGCGACCACGAAGCCGGCCGGCCGCTTCACCTGAACCGCCGTTCTATCCCTTTCGCTTCGCACTCCCACGGCGACGATGCGGCCGCCCGGTTGGATCGCGACTGCACGCAGTGAGTCAGCTCGGGCCCCGTCTGGCTTCGGTGCAAACAGGCCTCGCTGGGCAAAGCTGCGATCGGGACTGCCGTTGGGAAGGAGCCGCATGACGACAGGAGCCGGCGTGCCGGAGGCAACCCCTTTCCTGTAGCCGACGAGCACGATCTTGCCGTCCCGCTGCACCGCAACGCCCTCCGCCTGAGGTTCGGTGTTGCGAACGAGCGACGGAAAGATGCTGGCTCGGACGAAGCCGGCGCTGCCGAAACGCTCGTCCAAAGCGCCTCGAGCGCGGAAGCTCGCCGCACCGAAGAACTCGTTCTCGGTCCCGCTTCCCACAGCCGCAACCAGCCCGCCACTCGGAGTGACGGCCAGGTCGGAGATCAAGGGCCCCTGGCCGAGCTCGGCGATCAGCTGCCGATCTTCGGCCGGTAGCTGAGTCTCCGATACACCATCGGTGCCGAAGTTCGGCGCGAACGGCATGGCCGCCACACCCGAACCGACCAATCCGAGGAGTAAGAGCAGGACCGAGACCGAGCCAACGACGAGGCTGCGGTTATTGAAAAACGGGCGGCGCATCAATCGTGAAACCCACTTGGCGCCCCGATGTCGCGCGAAACCGCGGCCACCGCCACGGTCTCTCCCGCTGTTCAAGGGCTTGCGCTCCATTTCTGAACCCGATTGTTACCGGTGTCGGAGATCCAGAGGCTTCCGCTCGGCCCGGAGTCGATACCCATCGGCCAACTGAAGCTGAACTGGCCAGGGCCGGACCCGGCCGTTCCGATCTGATCGACGTATTCGCCCGACAGGGTGAACCGCTGAATGCGAGCGTTGTTCTGGTCGCCCACCCAGACGTATCCCGCCGAGTCGACCTCGATTACGTCGGGCCGTTTGAACTGGCCATTGCCACTTCCTTCGGAGCCGAACTGGCGGATGAACGAGCCGGATTCAGAGAATGCAGCCACGCGCTGGTTGCCCCAATCAGCGACCCAGACATCTCCGTTCGGGGCGACGTCGATCCCGGTTGGTTCGATGAACTGTCCCTGACCGGAGCCTTTCGAGCCGACAACCTGGAGGAATACCCCCGACGCACTGAACTTCTGCAGGCGGCCGTTGTACGTATCCCCGATCCAGATGTTTCCTTTCGGATCGATCGCAATTGATTCCGCCCCGTTGAACTGGCCGTTGGCACTACCGAAAGAGCCGAATTTGGCCAGGAATCCGCCAGCAGGATTGAACTTCTGGATCCGACTGTTGCCTGCGTCGGTAACCCAGAGATTGCCAGTAGAGTCGATCGCTATATCCGTTGGGCGACCGAACTGGCCATCGCCACTGCCCGGCGACCCGAAGGAAGACTGATATTCGCCGGCGGCGTTGAACTTCTGCACGCGGTCATTGTCTTGGTCGACGACCCACAGGTTGCCCTGGTTGTCGATAGCGATGCCAGCGGGGTGTTTGAGCTGGCCGTTACCGGTGCCGAGCGAGCCGAACGAGGACTGGAAAGTTGGAGTGGGGACGGGCGTGGTGAACGCTTTGTCTTTTCCTTGCCCGGTGCCACTCCCACTGGCGGCGACTATCCGGTAGTGATAGGTGGTGCCGGGCGCCAAACCGGTGATCCCGGTGCTCACCCCGACGTTCCCGGTGCCAGATCCAGCTGAGACGGGAGAGGTCGGGGCTTTATTACCGTAGGCGGTGGTGAGGCCGTATTCGAACTGGTAGCTCGTCGACAGACCTTCGGGATTGACCACAGCGTTCAGGGTGGCCATGTTCGCTTTCACATTGGTGGTGGCTTCGGTCGTCACTCCCGGGAAGTTCAAGACCCCCGCCTTGAACCCGTTCAGCCGAGTGATGTTGCCCGAGCCCTCGATGCCGGCCTTACCGCCGTCGTAGGTCGAATCGCTCGCGCTCAGGAGCTGGCTGTAGCCCGAGCCGGTGTCGGTCCAGACCGA